>JAEPEX010000092.1_pt1 | contig 203260 bp, 216 predicted proteins | sample 9130951 | NCBI WGS metagenome assembly JAEPEX01 (sample SAMN17228542, study PRJNA684324) | microbial mat metagenome | biome: saline marsh[ENVO:00000054]; feature: microbial feature [ENVO:01000007], biofilm[ENVO:00002034], sulphate-reducing...; material: estuarine water... | reverse complement strand
TCTGGCGCTCGTCCCGCGTGACCTGTTACGCTGCTTGGGCAGCGTAACGCCAGGGGAGCAACTCGTCCAGCCGAGTGATCTTGTGATCGGCAATTTGGCCCAGCACCCAGGTGAGCCAGGCCTGGGGTCTACGTTGTTCAGTTTGGCGGTTTCGATCAGCGTGAAGGCGATAGCCATGGTTTTTCCACCACGCGCGGAGCCTGAAAACATCCAATTTTTTCGCCCGATGGCCACCGGTTTGACAGCGCGCTCGGCTGCGTTGTTGTCCAGATCCAGGTGGCCGTTGCTGAGATATGGCCGCGCCTTCGGCATCCGGCCCAGGGCATAGCGGATGGCCTGGGCCAGGGGAGATTTGCCTGATAGCCTGGGCAGTTGCGCATGCAACCACTCTTCAAGTTGGTCCAAAGATCGGCTTTGCCCTGGCCTGCCGCACGGCGGCCCGGTACTCGGGAGCCATGCCCTGATTTCCTTCTCTATGGCGTAGAGTAGGGCAATCCGGCGGATGGCCTCTTCGGCGATGGCGCTGCCTTGCGAGGCGAAAACATCCACGAACTTACGCCGCACGTGCGCCATGCACGCCATCTCATCGGCTTTGTCATCGCCGAACAGCCCGTTGAACCCGGAGTATCCATCCGCATGCACCCAGCCCTTGTAGCCCAAGAGGTGAGAGACGGGATGTTCACCCTTACGGTCCACCGTGAACTGGTACCAGACACAGGGCGGGCGATTGCCCGGACCAAGGGCGTTCATCACGCACATAGGTCCAAACCGCGCGCCGTTTTTGTCTTCTTGTTGCCGGGGGCCAGCATCTTCACCGGGGGTATCGTTCTGCGAAAAGGGCAGCGCCCTGGCGCACGATCCGCCCAATCGCATCGGCCAGCGGTTCCAGCAGAGCCGTGGATCGGCCAACCCAGTCAGCCATGGTGGAGCGGTCCAGATCGATACCTTTCACGGGCAAATATCTGGCTCAGGCGATAGAGCGGTAGGTGATCGGCATATTTGCTGACCAGAACATGGGCCAGCAAGCCGGGTCCTGGCCGCCCCACGCTCAATCGGACGCGATGGCAGCGGCGATTGCACGATGGCTTCGCAGCACGAACAGGCCTTGCGCCGGGGCGGATGATCCGCTTCACCTTGAAGCGTCCTGGGCACATATTCCCAGCTCTTCGGTCACATCCTCGCCCAGAGTACGCAGGGTTCCACCGCACCGACCGCAATCATCGCCAGGCGACAGTTCTTCGTCTTCCCGATCCAGATGATCCGGCAAAGGCTTGCGGCTGTGCTGGCGCTTCGACTTCCCGGCATCCTTTGTCGGGGATGGCGGGTTGGCCTGCGCCTCTGCCGCCTGGACGATCTCGGCGTCCTCCTGCAGGTCGAGACGGAGTTGGTCGAGACCTTCGGATTTGCTGCCAAAGCGATGGCGGTTGGGCGCCGTGAAGCTGGTGCTGAAGTTGCTCGACCTTGAGGCTCAGCGCCTTCACCTCGTTGGCCAGAAGACGGTTCACCGCCTTCAGCTCGGCGGGGTCTTCAGGGGTGATATCGAGATCTTTCAGCATCCCCATTCCATACCACTTCAAGGATCAAACGTGAATCCCTAAAGCGATCAAAGGCTTGTATTTATTTGCATTACCCAACACTCAGCGGGCGCCACGTCCTGTTGGGCATCCGCCAGTCTATGCCCTCCAACAGCATGGACAGTTGCGCAGGGCGTGACCGCAATCTTGCCATCCTTGGCTGCTGGCCAAACAAACCGGCCCTTCTCAAGCCGTTTGCTGAAAAGGCATGCCCCCTGGGCATCCCACCAGATAATCTTCAACAGGTCGCCACGCCGACCACGGAACACGAACAGATGGCCGGAATAGGGATCAAGCTCCAAAACCTTCTCGGCCTGCGCCGCCAGCGTATTAAACCCACGCCGCATGTCGGTCCACGCCCGCCGCCAGCCAGACCCGCGTGTTGGCCGGAACCGGGATCACGCCGACAGCCCCCGGATTAGCCGCGCCAGCGTATCGGGATCATAGCAGCCGCTGATCCGCATCCGGTGACCGCCTGCAAGCTCGATCTCGATGTGGTTGGGTACAGCGGTTGCGATCTCTGGAGCCCTTCGCCTCAGCGACGATCTCCACCGGCAGAAAGCGCGGTTCCACCGGAGGCGACGGCACCGCCGCCGGATCCGACGCGTATCGGGGGTCGCGCAGCCACTTGAAGATCAGGTTCGCGTTCACCGCGTAGCGCCGCGCCACCTGCGCCACGGAAACGCCCGGCGCCGTCGTCTGGAAACAGATCGACCGCTTCTCATCATCCGTCCAAAGCCGCTTCGTCCGACGCGCCACGCCATCACCATAGTGTCCACTATCGATGGTGGACACTATCCGCCTCTATCCGCCAGCGGCAGAGCGGTCAGACCGGACGCTTACGTTTGGTTTCGCGGCTCGAGGTAGTCGAGGTTGGTCCGGCGCCGCCGCTGGAGCGACGCGGAGAAGCTGCGGATCGTGGCCGAGAGCATGGCCGGTCGGCGGCTGGTCTCCGCGACGGCGCGCCGGCACGGGATCTCGCGGTCGCAGCTCTATACTTGGCGACGGCTCGCACGAGAGGGGCGGCTGGTCGACGAAGGCGACATGGTCGAGGCCGCCGCGCCGACCTTCGCGCCGGTGGTGGTCGCCGCCGATCCGCCGAGGCCGCCCGCGCCGGGTGAGGACCGCGTGGAGATCCTGTTGGCGAATGGGCGGCGGGTTCTGGTCAGCGTGGGCGTGGACGCCGACGGTCTGGCGCGCCTGGTCCGGGCGCTGGAGCGGGCATGATCGCGCTGCCGCCGGGGGCGCGGGTCTGGCTGGCCTGTGGCGTGACCGACATGCGCCGGGGGATGCCCGGGCTGGCGTTGATGGTGCAGGAGGCGCTCGGTCGGGACCCCCCATGCCGGGGACCTGTTCGTTTTCCGCGGCAAGCAGGGATCGCTCCTGGAAAATCCTCTGGCATGATGGCGTCGGCATGTCGCTCTACGCCAGGCGGCTGGAGAAGGGACGGTTCATCTGGCCGACGCCCAAGAACGGGTCGGTGGCGATTTCGGCGGCGCAGCTTGCTTATATGCTCGACGGAATCGACTGGCGAAACCCGCGCCAAACCTGGCGGCCGCAGACGGCGGGATAGCCGCTGCGGCGGCGATTCTGCTTCAAGTCTCTGATTCCATGCGGTAAACTTCCCTGCATGACGGACGTCGCCGCCGAGATCGAGGCCTGCGCGCCGCCCTCGCCGAGGCCGGGGCGCGGGCCGACGCCAACGCCGCGGAGGCCGCCCAAGCCAAGGCGGCGGCGGCTCACGCCCAGGCGCTGGTGTCTGGTAGCGAGGCGCTGATCGCGCATCTGAAGCTCGAGATCGAGAAGCTCCGGCGAGAACTCTATGGCCAGCGCTCCGAGCGCAAACAGCGGCTGCTCGATCAGCTCGAACTCCAGCTGGAGGAGATGGAGACCACCGCCTCCGAGGACGAGGCGCTCGCCGCCGCGGCGGCGGAGAAGGCCAAGACCACGGTCGGCGCCTTCCAGCGGCGCAAGCCGGTCCGCAAACCGTTCCCCGAACATCTGCCCCGCGAGCGCGTCGTGCTGCCGCGCCCTGCAACTGCGCCGCCTGCGGCTCGTCGCGGCTGACCAAGATGGGCGAGGACATCACCGAGACGCTCGAGGTGATCCCCCGCCGGTGGAAGGTGATCCAGACCGTCCGCGAGAAGTTCAGCTGTCGCGACTGCGAGCGCATCAGCCAGCCGCCGGCGCCCTTCCACCCCACACCGCGCGGCTGGGCCGGCCCGAGCCTTCTGGCGATGATCATCTTCGAGAAGTACGGCCAGCATCAGCCGCTCAATCGCCAGGCCGAGCGCTACGCCCGCGAAGGCGTCGAACTCAGCCTGTCGACGCTCGCCGACCAGGTGGGCGCGGTCGCCGCGGCGCTGGCGCCGCTGCACGCGCTGATCGAGGCGCATGTCATGGCCGCCGAGCGGCTCCATGGCGACGACACCACCGTGCCGCTGCTGGCCAAGGGCAAGACTGAGACCGCCCGGCTCTGGACCTATGTCCGCGACGATCGGCCTTTCGGCGGCCCCGCGCCGCCGGCCGCGCTCTTCCGCTTCTCGCGCGACCGGCGCGGCGCGCACCCGCGACAACATCTCACCGGCTGGAGCGGCGTTCTCCAGGCCGACGCCTATGCCGGCTTCAACGCCCTCTTCGCCGAGACGCGCGAGCCGGGGCCGATCCTGCCCGCCTTCTGTTGGGCGCATGCTCGGAGGAAGTTCTTCGAGCTGGCCGACATCGCCGCCAACGCGCGGCGCGGGAAGAAGGCGACCCCGATCTCGCCGCTCGCCCTCGAGGCGGTGAAGCGCATCGACGCCATCTTCGATCTCGAGCGCGCCATCAACGGCCTGCCCGCCGAGCAGCGGCTGGCGACCCGAAAAGCCGAGATCGCACCGCTCGTGGCTGATCTCCACGCCTGGATGACCGCCGAGCGCGCCAGGCTCTCCAAGCACGCCCCCGTAGCCAAGGCGATGTCCTACATGCTGCCGCGCTGGGACGACTTTGCCCGCTTCCTCGATGACGGCAGGGTATGCCTCACCAACAACGCCGCAGAGCGTTCGCTGCGCGGCGCAGCCCTCGGACGAAAGGCGTGGCTGTTCGCCGGTTCCGAGCGCGGCGGCCACCGCGCCGCCTTCATGTACACCTTGATCGTCACCGCCAAGCTGAACGGCGCCGATCCGCAGGCCTGGCTCGCCGACGTCCTCGCCCCGCATCGCCAGCACGCCGATGAACCGACTCGACGAACTGCTCCCCTGGAACTGGGTCGCTGCCCAGAAAAGCCCCGGCGTCAAGGCAGCCTGACCGCGGTCCCCGCCGTAGGCTTACGCATCGTCCAAGCGGAATGCGCTGGCACCGATCATCTCGGCCGGATCGCCAATCCCGCGATGAAGGTGCCGCGCGGCGGGTGCAGTTCGGGACGCAGCACGGGGCGCCGCCAGCATGGCGCCGACGATGATTGCGATCGGATCGGACATGGAACGAACCCAGGCGAAGGCCAGGGCCAGGAAAACCGCCCCCTGGGCTGCGGGCAGAGTTTTCCAGAAAACTCTGCCTGGCCAGGATTTTCTAGAAAATCCTGGCAGCAGCGCTCCAGTCCTCGGTGCTGTCGTCCCCCTGTTCCGCAATCCAGGCGACCGAGACCACTTCCTCGCCCTCGGCCGTGTCGAACACCTTGACCCCGCCGGCGCTGCGCGAGCGGGAAAAAACTGCCATTTACCGGCACTTGGATCAATTGGCCCATAGGGCAGCCGACCGATCAACAGCAACATCCTGCGCGTTCCTGTCAAGATCGCTTTTCCAGCGCGACAGCTATGCGTTCCAGCAACGCTGATTGCGCCTGAAGCGCCTCGGTATTCTTGTTTGTAGTGTCAATGCACTTCTTGGTTTCCGCTTCCAGCTTTCGGCTTTGTCGTGCGCCTCCGATCACCAACCATATCATCAACAGAAGAAACAGCAGCAATGGAAAGTAGCTCAGGCCATAACTTAGCATCAGATGCCCCCAATGGATCGGCTTCTTGTTCAGGATACATCTTCATCCTCCCCCGCTTCGGCGATCCAGGCGACCGAGACCACTTCCTCGCCCTCGGCCGTGTCGAACACCTTGACCCCACCCGCACTGCGCGAGCGGAACGAGATGCCGGCAACCGGCACCCGGATCGACTGCCCGGTCGGAGGTCGCCAGCATGATCTGATCGTCGATCTGCACCGGGAAGCTCGCGACCAGCGCGCCGCCCCGCATCGCCCGGTCCATCGCCGCAACCCCCTGGCCGCCGCGTCCGCGCACCGGATAATCGTGGCTCGACCCCAGCTTCCCCTGACCTTTCGCGGTGATCGTCAGGATCAGATCCTCGGCCGCCGACATCTGAACATAGCGCTCGCGGGTGAAGTCGGCGGCCGCCGGTGCCTCCTCCTCCTCGGCTTCGGCGTCGTCGGCGAGCCCGGCCATGGCGCGGCGCATCTTCAGATAGGCGGCGCGATCCTCGGGGCTGGCCTCGAAATGGCGGATCACCGCCATCGACACCACGCGGTCGCCCTCGGCCAGGCGAATCCCCCGCACACCGGTCGAATCGCGGCCCTTGAAAACCCGAACATCGGTGGTCGGAAAGCGGATCGCGCGCCCCTGGGCGGTGACCAGCATCACGTCGTCCTCTTCGGTCGCGATGCGGGCGTTCACCAGATCGACGCCCTCGGGCAGTTTCATGGCGATCTTGCCGTTGCGCATCACATTGGTGAAATCCGACAGCGCGTTGCGCCGCACATCGCCGGCCGAGGTGGCGAACACGATCTGCAGATCGCCCCAATCCGCCTCGTCCCGGTCGACCGGCATGATGGCTGCGACCGGGGTCCCGGGCGCGATCGGCAGGATGTTGACGATCGCCTTGCCGCGCCCGTTCCGGCCGGCCTGGGGCAGCCGCCAGGTCTTGAGCTTGTAGACCATCCCGTCGCCGGTAAAGACCAGAAGCGGCGTGTGGGTGTTGGCGACAAACAGCGTGGTGACCACATCGTCCTCGCGCGTGGCCATCCCGGCCAGCCCCTTGCCGCCGCGCCGCTGGGCGCGGTATTCGGTCAGGGGGGTGCGCTTGATATAGCCCGCGGCGGTCACCGTCACGACCATATCCTCACGCTCGATCAGGTCCTCGTCTTCGAGCTCGGCCTCGCCCTCGATGATCTCGGTCCGGCGGGGCACGGCGAAGCGGTCCTTCACGTCGCGCAGCTCGTCGGCGATGATGCCCTGGATGCGCGCCCGCGAGCGCAGGATGTCGAGGCATTCCTGGATCGTCTTCGCCAGCCCTTCAAGCTCTGCGCCGATCTCGTTGGTGCCAAGCGCGGTCAGCCGCTGCAACCGCAGATCGAGGATCGCGCGGGCCTGGATCTCCGACAGGTTATAGGTGCCGTCTTCGTTGATGCGGTGGCTGGGATCGTCGATCAGCGCGATATAGCCCGCGATCTCGCCCGCCGGCCAGCGCCGTTCCATCAGCCGCGCGCGCGCCTCGGCCGGATCGGCAGAGCTGCGGATGGTCGCGACGACTTCATCGACATTGGCGACCGCCACGGCGACGCCGCATTGCACATGCGCCCGCGCGCGCGCCTCGCGCAGCTCGAATGCCGTGCGCCGCGCCACCGCTTCCTCGCGGAAGGCAAGAAAGGCGGTCAGCATGCCGCGCAGCGTCAGCTGCTCGGGCCGGCCGCCATTCAGCGCCAGCATGTTGCAGGGAAAGGCGATCTGCATCGGCGTCAGCCGCCACAGCTGGTTCAGCACCACCTCGGGCGTCGCGTCGCGCTTGAGCTCGATCACCACGCGCACGCCGGCGCGGCCGGTTTCGTCGCGGACATCGGCGACCCCCTCGATCGCTTTCTCGCGCGCCAACTCGCCGATCCGGGCGCAGAGCCGTTCCTTGTTCACCTGATAGGGGATTTCATCGATGATGATGGCCGGCCGGTCGCGGCGGATATCCTCGACATGGGTGCGGGCGCGCAGGATGACCGAGCCGCGGCCCTCGGTATAGGCGCGGCGCGCCCCCGACTGGCCCAGGATGACGCCGCCGGTGGGAAAATCGGGGCCGGGGACATGCGCCATCAGGTCGATGGATGTCAGGTCGGGATCGTCGATCAGGGCGAGCGTGGCGTCGATCACCTCGCCCAGATTGTGCGGCGGGATGCGGGTGGCCATGCCCACCGCAATCCCTTCGGCGCCGTTGACCAGAAGGTTGGGGAAACGGGCCGGCAGGACCACCGGCTCGCGGTCCTTGCCATCGTAGTTGTCCTGAAAATCGACCGAGTCCTTGCCGATATCCGCCAGAAGTGCTGTGGCTGTTTCCGCCATCCGCACTTCGGTATACCGCATCGCCGCGGGGTTGCCGCCATCCATGGAGCCGAAATTGCCCTGGCCGTCGAGCAGCGGCAGCGACATCGAGAAATCCTGCGCCATGCGGACCAGGGCGTCATAAATGGCCGCATCCCCATGCGGGTGGTAGTTCCCCATGACGACGCCGACGGCGCGTGCCGATTTCTGATACGGCTTGTCATGGGTGTTGTTGGTATCGTGCTGCATCGCATACAGGATGCGCCGGTGAACCGGCTTCAGCCCGTCGCGCAGATCGGGGATGGCGCGCGCGACGATCACGCTCATCGCGTAGTCGAGATAGGCGGTGCGCATCTCGGCGGCGATGCCGATGCTGGGTCCCGGCGCGGCTTCGTCGGTGTCGTCGGGCGTTTCGGGGGTGTCGGTCACGCGTTGCCCGTTCCTTGTGCAGATCAATATCTAGGTTGCGATACCTTATCCCAGCACCAGATGCGGCGCAATGGCGCTCAGGGCCGGCGCGATCTGGCAGCAGCCGCCGCGCAGGGCTGCCAATGCCTTGAGATCACGCAACTTTTCGCTTGATGGGCGGGGCGAGGCAGGCAGAGTTGACAGCATCGAACCGTCGGAAAACGGAGGGGGGCATGCCCGCGCGCGACACCGAACTGATGCTCAGGGGCTACGGCCTGACCACGGCCGAGATGTTCTATCGGATGCCCGATTACCGGAACGTGCTGAACAGCTTTACCTGGCAGGATTACGACCTGGCACCGGATTATCCGCGGCTGTTCGATTTCATCGCGTTCTGGCAGAAAGAGATCGAGGGCGCGCTGCACTCGGTCCGTTTCGTGCACCGCCGGCCGATCGCGCCCGGGGAATGGCGCAACGTCACGGGCGAGTTTAACCTGCCCTGAACGGCTGCGCCGCCCCCTGGAACGGTATCTAGAACGGTATCTCGTCGTCCAGATCGTGGCTGGCCGGGGCCTCGCGCCCGCCGCCGCCCGACGGCCCCTCCATCCGGCCGCCGCCGCCATAGCCGCCGTCGGACCCGCCGCCACCGCGGGTGTCGAGCATGGTCAGTTCGCTGCGATAGGGGCGCAGCACGACCTCGGTCGAATAGCGGTCCTGGCCCGACTGATCCTGCCATTTGCGGGTTTCAAGCTGGCCTTCGAGATAGACCTTGGAGCCCTTGCGAAGATACTGTTCGGCCACCCGCACCAGCGGCTCGGCAAAGATCGCCACCGAATGCCATTCGGTCCGCTCGCGACTCTCGCCGGTCTGCTTGTCGCGCCAGCGCTCCGAGGTGGCGATGCGCAGGTTGCACACCTTGCCGCCATTCTGGAACGTCCGCACCTCGGGGTCGCGGCCGAGATTGCCGATCAGGATCACCTTGTTCACCGAGCCTGCCATGGGGGGCCTCCGTTCTGCCGATGTTCTCCCTTAGATCATCCGGCGGGTTTTAAGAAAAGGCTAAATTCCGCCCGGCCGCGACACCGGGGGGTGACGGGCCGCCGGACGGACGCTACACCGTCCCCGCGATGACCAGGCAGAGGGGAAAGATGCGGCGGATCGTGGCAGTGGTGGCAGCGGTTGCGGTCGGTGCGCCGGCGGCGGGGCAGGGGCTTGGCAACGGACCGCAAAGCCGGCGCGAGCTTTTCGCGGCCCAGGCCCGGGTGCTCGATACCCGCGGGGCGGTGCAATATGCCGGGTCGGAACGGCTGCGCCCCTATTCGCAGCTGGCCGGCGAAACCGGCGGGGTGCCGATCTATGGCGGGACCTATCGCGGCGCCTATTACCACATGGCGCGCGAGATCGCGCGGGCCCATCGCGTGCCCGAGGATTTGTTCGCCCGGCTGGTTCAGGCCGAATCGAACTGGAACCCGACGGCGGTATCGCACAAGGGCGCGCGCGGGCTGGCGCAGCTGATGCCGGGGACGGCGGCGATCCTTGGGGTCAACCCGGACGATCCGCGCGACAATCTGACCGGCGGGGCGCGCTATCTGCGGATGATGTATGACCGGTTCGGCAGCTGGCGTCTGGCGCTTGCTGCCTATAATGCGGGTCCCGAAGCGGTGGAGGCGCATGGCGGCGTGCCGCCCTATGACGAGACGCGCAACTATGTCCGCCAGATCCTCGGAACCTGAACGCCGCGGCCCGGGGCCGTGCCGGGCCGGCCCGGCGGTATCAGCCGGGGGCGCTCGTGCCCTGATCCTCGCCCGCGGGTGCCCCCCCCGCCGCCAGGCCCAGCGTCGCCCGCGCCGTGCGCGCCCAGTCGAAACGTGACCGCGCCACAAGGCGCGCGCGATCGGTGAAGGCCGCGCGGCGTTCGGGCGTCCAGCCCTGCACATCGGCGATCGCCGCCGCCCAGGCGGCGGCATCCCCCGGCGGCAACAACAGGCCGGTCGTGCCATCGACGACCGAACTGTCATAGCCATCGACCGCGGCGGCAAGCACCACGGCACCTTGCGCGGCGGCTTCGGCAGCAATCAGGCCAAAGCCTTCCACCACGCCGGCTTCGGCCGGCAGGTTCGGGATGACCACGGCCGTGGCGCCGCGCATCAATGCAAAGAGGCGCGGCTGCGCCAGGGCATCGAGCCGTTTCACCCGCGGCTCGCAGAGCGCCGCCTCTTCTGCTGGGTCCCATGGCGGACCGACCACCAGCACGCGCAGATCGACGGAAAGCCGGGGCAGCACCTGCGCAACGAACCAGGAAAGCCCCTTGCGGCGCACACGCCGGCCGGCAAACAGCAGATAGGGCCCGTCGGGCGGCGCCCCCAGCGGGGCGACGGGCCGGACGCCCAGCGGAATGACGGTGATGTCGGAAAATCCGGCGGCGCGGGCGTGGTCGGCCGTTGTGGCGGAATTCGCTGCCACGCGGGCACGGCGCAAGAGCCTTGCGCCAAGTCCGAGATAGGCGCGATAGAGCGCCGGTCGCAGGCCCGGCCGTGCCCCGAAACCGGCATCGGTGCCGTGGGCGGCCAGGATCGGCACGGCATCGGGGCGGCGCAAGGCGGCCAGCCACACAAGCGGCCAGATCGCCAGATCGCCCCCCAGAAGAACGTCCCAGCGGCGCGGCCGCAGCAGCACCGAAAGACCCGTGCCCAGCCCGAACCGGATCAGCGCGGGGCTGCGCGGCGCCCGCCCATCGGCGCGGCCCGGCAAGGCGCGCAAATCGACCCGATGCCCGGCGCTTTGCATCTCGGCGGCCATCTCGGCCGAATAGACCTCCATCCCGCCCACCGCGGGGGGCCATTTGCGGGTGAGGAACAGGACCTGCATGGCGGCGTCTTGCACAGGCCGGGGGACGGGCGAAAGCCCCGCCTTGGTGGCGCGCGGAGCGGCATGGCGGGAGCGTCGCGCCCTGGTGTCAGTAGGGCAGCTCGATCCGCGGCAGATCGGGGCGGCCCGGCCCCCCGGCGCGGCCCGGCGCCATCTGCTCGACCGCCGCCGCATAGCCGATCGCAACAGCGACCAGAAGGCCCAGCGTCACCGCCAGAAGGATCTTCCAGACCGACCAGGGGCGTTCGCCCTGCACCGCGCCGCTGCGCCCGTTCACCACGAAGCGATAGGTTCGGCCATTGTATCTGTAGGCGGCCAGCCAGACCGGCAGCAGGACATGCTTGAAGGTGACGTCCGCGACCTGCGTTTCGACATGCTCGATCATCTGGCGGTCGCCGCCAATGTCGAACCGGATGTCGCGCTCGATCATCCGGTCCATGAACGCCCGCGCCTCGGCAAAGCCGTCGGCCAGTGCGACGGTATAGGCTTCGGCCCGAAAACCGGCCAGAAACGCCGGGTCATAAGGTGCCAGCGACGACAGATCCCATGGCGCCAGCGCATCGGTATAGCGTTTCGGCAGGCTGGTCGCGGCCAGCACCAGGATGTCGTCGAAAGCCCGCGCGACCTGGCCCGAGACCGGTCGCCATCGCGTCCTGGGCACCTGCTGCATCTGGCGCTTGCCGCCGACGCTGACCATACGGGTTTCGAAATAGACGGTGCCGCGCTGGCCCCGATAGCGCGAGGCGGTGCGGGCATCGTAGGTCCAGTAGGGCACATAGATACCCTGCATGCGCCGCCCCTTGCGGGCATAGCGGCGCAGCCCGTTCGGCGCGAACCACAGCCGCCCCAGCCAGTCGGTCATCGCCTGGCGGGCGGCGGCCTCGTCCAGGTGGAAAGGCAGCAAGCCGCGCGGCTTGATATAGCGGCGCGCGCCGGTATCGATCACCAGCGGCGAGGCGCAGAACGGGCATTCCCCGGCATGGCTCGCGGCCTCGAAGGCGATCACCGCACCGCAGCCGTCGCAATGCACCGTGCGCGCCTCGGCCATCTCGGCCTCGGGCAGGGCGCGGTCGAGCGCGGCGCGATAGTCAAGCTCGCGCGCCGGGCTGGCCCAGGGTCCGCCCGCCACGATCGGCTCCACCCGGCCGCAATGATCGCAGCGCAACGCGCCTTCGGCCGGTGAAAAGCGCAGATCGGCCCCGCATGCCGGACAGGGAAAACGATGATCTTCGGCCATGCTGCGCCCGCCCGCTGCCCCGGATGCAGCATAGCCCGGGCGGCCCATCGCCGGAAGCCCCCGCCGGCTTGCCCGGGGCGGGCAACCCTGCAAGGATGGCCCATGCGCCGTTTCGCCCGCCTTGTCGCCTTCTTCGCCATCCTCGCCCCGGCCGGGGCGGCGACCGCCGAATTGTCGACCTGGCGGTTCACATGGGAGGGTGCCGGCGGTTATCGGATCGAGGGGCGGATGGCCTTCGATGCGGCCCATCTTTCGCGCCCCGAATTGCGCGCCGACGACATCGCCTGTTTCGTGATCGAGGGGTTTCACGGCGACCGGCCGATCGGCCGCTGGGCCCTGGGCCAGCGCGGGCCGGCGACGACCTGGATCCTGACCTTTCTGCCGGCCGAGCGTGCCTTTGCGGTTTACGGCCCCGATCACCCGATGCCGCAGGCCTGGAACATGGACGGTTTCGGGACCGATTGCGGGCCGGGCGGTTTCGGCTTCAACGTCGGCAACTGGGCGCAGGATATCTGCGTCGATGGGCGGCTGATCGTCGCCTCGCAGGTGGCGCCATCGCAGCCCTTGCCGGCTGTTCCGGCGCCGGGGCTGGGGTTCCCGCCCGATGCGTGCCCGGGCGATCTGCTGATCGGTCTGCGCCGGGGCGACTGAAGACAAACGCGGATGTCGTCCGCGCCGGGCGCGGGGCGGCATTGGTGCGATGGCTCACACGCAGTGCAGCCTGGCCTCAGTCGAACAGGTCAAAGGCCTCTTCCGCAGCATCCTCGATAACGTCGAAAACCCGACGCAGCAAGGGTTTGCGCCGTCGTTTGCCGGGTTTTCGGCGCGCCTCGCCATGCCTGTTGCCGGCCGACAGGTCGGGCCCGGCGCGGCCCCGCCTCGCCGGTTTGCGGGGCGGGTCGTCATGTGCCGGACGCGGCAGCGCCTTCATCTGGCGCAGCGGTGCGCCGCAGCCGGCGCAGACCAGCGCGTGCCGGTCGGCCGGGCCGGCCAGCTGCAGGACCGTGCGCTGCCCGCAATAGCAGCAGGTGGCGATCTTGTGGTTGCGATACATGGGCGAAATGTAGGCGCATCGCGTGGCGGCGGCAACGCCGGCGCCGGTCACGTTGCGCCCGTCGCGCCCGGCTGCTGTCGGGCGCTCCCGGGCGCGCGCCCGGGAGCGCGCCCGCCGCGCGGCGGGCGGCCGACCGATGAACTGATACCAGGGGTTCGAAATCCAACCCAAGAGCCCTGCCAGCGTGATGTCCAGGGCCGACTCGTTGCGAACGAGGGACGACCGCGGGGCAGGTCATTCCCGAACCCGGAAACGCGCTTGTCCGAGATGATGGGGAATGGACCACAGGACCGGCTTGACCAAGACGGATACTCTAGCTGCGGGGGGTGTCCCGCAAGGCGATCCGCACCGCGATGATATCGGCCATCGCGCGTCCCTCCATCGGGTTGGTCGCGCCGCCCACGCCCAACCGGCGGCCCACCCGCCACCACAGGCCGGGCGCCCAGCCGGCCGTGCCCGGCGCCGCCAGATGCAGCACGAAACCGCCCGACGGCTTGAAGGCCAGCGCGCCGCGATCGACCCGCTCGATCTCGGCGATCGGGGCGAGCATCCGGCCGCCATCTTCGCGCAGGCCGACGGGTGTCAGCACCAGGCCGCGCGCGGTTGCCCGGCGGGCTTGCCGGGCCAGCCACAACGAACCGGCCGCCACGGCGAACAGAAAGACCTGCCAGCCCGGCGCCGGCGGGCTGATCACCGCGATCCAGATCAGCAGCAGGGCAAGGACCGTCGGCATGCCCACGGTCATCGCGCGGCGGGCCGGCGACGGCGTCAGACGGGCCAGAACCCGGCCGGAGTCCTCGCGCTTGTTCATCGATGCACAGCTCCTGTCCGAGGGGCGGCCGTTGCGCCGCCTGCGGCCCGGCATAAATCAGAGGCCAAAAGGAGACCAGCCATGTCGCTTCGCCCTGTCACCGGCACCCGCGCCGCTCGCCCGACGATGGAGGGCGCCGGTGTCCATCTGCACCGCGCCTTCGGTTTTGGCGATCCGTCCGAAACCGACCCGTTCCTGCTGTTCGACGATTTCCGCAACGACGACCCGGCGCGGTTCGAACGCGGCTTTCCCTGGCACCCGCATCGCGGCATCGAGACGATCACCTATGTGCTCGACGGCACGGTGGCGCATGGCGACAGCCTGGGCAACAGCGGCACGCTGGGGGCGGGCGATGTGCAATGGATGACCGCGGGGTCGGGCATCCTGCACCAGGAAATGCCGCAGGGAAACGCCCGCGGACAGATGCATGGCTTTCAGCTCTGGGCCAATCTGCCCAGCCGCCTGAAGATGACACAGCCGCGCTATCAGGACGTGAAAGGGGCCGATATTCCCGAAGTGATCGACGACGATGGCACCCGCGTGCGGGTGATCGTCGGCGCCTTCTGGGGCAAGGCTGGCCCGGTCGACGGGATTGCGGCCGAACCGCTTTATCTTGACGTGTCGGTGCCGCCCGGGGTGACCAAGCGGCTGCCGGTGGACACCTATCGCCGCGCCTTTGCCTATGTGTTCGCGGGTGCGGCGCGCTTTGCCGAGGCCTCGGCGCCGCGCGGCGTTCTGCTGGAGAAAGAGGTCCAGGGCCGCGAGGTCAACATCCGCGACCTGTCGGGCGACCGCACGCTGGTGAATTTCGGCACCGGCGACGAGGTGGTGGTCACGGCCGGGCCGGATGGCGTCCGGTTTCTGCTGGTGGCAGGCGCCCCGCTGCAGGAGCCGGTCGCCTGGCACGGCCCCATCGTGATGAACACCCAGGACGAATTGCGCCAGGCGATGCGCGATCTGCGTAACGGCACCTTCATCCGGCCGGCGCACTGATCGCAAGGCGCGATGCCGTTCAGGCCGGCCGCCGGCCCTTCGCCATCTGCACCGCCAGGATGCCGGCCATGATGATCGCGACGCCGGCGATGTCGAGCGGCCCCAGCGCCTCGCCCAGCAGCAGGGCCGCGATCGCGACGCCCAGAAACGGGTTGAGGAAGTGAAAGGTCGAGGCCCTTGTCGCGCCGATCCGGCGCACCAGCAGCAGCCAGATGAAGGTCGCCACCAGGCCCGGCATGAAGATGGTATAGAGGTAGGCCGCGATCACCGGCCCGTTCCAGGCGATGTGCCAATCCTCGAACAGCAGCGCCGGCGGCAACAGCGCCACGCCGCCGACCAGCATCTGCATCCCGACCACGGTCCAGATGTTGCCACCCGACATCGCACCGCGCGCGACCAGCGTGGCGAAGGTCAGCGCCAGCGCGCCGATCGCGCACAGGCCCATGGCCACGGGATCGGCCCCGCCCGAGATGCGCGTGCTCATGATCAGGGCGACGCCGGCAAAGCCCGCGATCAGCCCGGCCGTGCCCAGCGGGCCGATCCGTTCGCCCGCAAACGCCCAGCCCGCGGCGGCGACCAGCAGCGGCATGGTCGAGGCGATGATCGCGGCCACCGACGCTTCGAGCGTCTGCATCGCGACCCAGTTGAGCCCCAGATAGAGCGCATTCTGGCAGATGCCGAAGATGATGGTGGCGCGCCATTGCGCCCGGGTCAGCACCAGGCTTTCACCGAGCGCCCGCGCCAGAACGAGCGCGATGGCTCCCGAAATCAGGAACCGGACCGACAACGCCGCCAGCGGCGAAGCATCGGCGACGATGATCCGCGCCGAAGTGAACGCGCTCGACCAGATCGTCGCGAACATAAGCCCCATGGCCAGGGCGCGCATGTCCATGGAATTCCCCCGTATGGCCGGTCCGGCGCCCAACGGGGCGGGTCGCGGCGGGGAAACGGCCCCGCCGCGCCACCTGCCGAAGTCAGGCGTTGACGCTGTCCTTCAGCGATTTCGAAATGGTCACCTTCACCGACTTGTCGGCCGGCTTGTCGACGGTCCGGTCGGTCCCCGGCACGCGGACGGTTCGTGCGGCCCGTTCGCGGCAAAAGACCTTGCCGATCCCGGGCAGGTTCACCGCCCCGCCATTGGTGACCTCGCGGGTCACGATCGCGGTCAGCGCATCGAGCGCACTGGCCGCGGCCTTCTTGTCCATGCCCGCCTCTTCGGCGAGTGCCGCCACAAGCTGCGCTTTCGTCATCGGTTTCGTTGCCATCTGCTCCTCCGTTCCGCACCCATATCTTGGGCTTGTCGGGCGAGCCTACCGGATGTGTTGGGCGCAGCACAACGGGGCAGACGGGTTTTTCCCGCCAAAGCGGAGGATTCGTGCCGATCTGGTAAATCCTACAGGAACGCCGACTCGGCAAAGCTGCGAAGCTTGCGCGAATGGATGCGTTCCAGCGGCATGTCGCGGATAAGCTCGAGCGCGCGAATGCCGATTCGAAGGTGCCGGTCGACCTGGCTGCGATAGAACGCGCTGGCCATGCCGGGCAGCTTCAACTCGCCATGCAGCGGCTTGTCCGAGACGCAGAGCAGCGTGCCATAGGGCACGCGAAAGCGAAACCCGTTCGCCGCGATGGTCGCCGATTCCATGTCGAGCGCGATGGCGCGCGACTGGCTCAGCCGCTGCACCGGGCCCGACTGGTCGCGCAATTCCCAGTTGCGGTTGTCGATCGTCGCCACCGTGCCGGTGCGCATGATCTTCTTAAGCTCGAACCCCGCAAGCTCGGTGATTTCGGCGACCGCGGTTTCCAGGGCGATCTGGATCTCGGCCAGCGCCGGGATCGGCACCCAGACCGGCAGATCGTCGTCCAGCACATGGTCCTCGCGCAGATAGCCATGGGCCAGCACGAAATCGCCCAGTTGCTGGGCGTTCCGCAGCCCCGCGCAATGGCCGACCATCAGCCAGGCATGCGGTCGGAGCACCGCGATATGGTCGGTGGCAGTCTTGGCGTTCGATGGCCCGACGCCGATATTGACCAGGGTGATGCCGCCGCCGCCCGGCCGTTTCAGATGATAGGCTGGCATCTGCGGCATCCGTTCAAGCCGCGGCAGGGGGGCGTCGGGATCGGTGATCTCGTCCCCGCCCGGGGCGACGAAGCCGGTGTAGCCCGATGCCGGATCGGCCAGCGCGGCGCGGGCAAAGGCGATGAAGCCGTCGACATAGAACTGGTAGTTGGTGAACAGCACATGGTTCTGGAAATGCTCGGGACCGGTGGCGGTGTAATGCGCCAGCCTTGCCAGCGAATAGTCCACGCGCTGCGCGGTGAAGGGCGCCAGCGGCGCCGATCCGTCGGGGTTGCGATACCCGTCGCCATTGACGATGGCGTCGTTGGTGCTGTCCAGATCGGGCACGTCGAAGACATCGCGCAGGGTGAAGTCGAGCGTGCCGTCCTGCGGCACGGCGCCGCCCTGCGGACCCATCGCGAAGTGAATCGGAATCGGCACCTCGGAGGCGCCGATCTCCACCGGGACGCCGTGATTCTCGAGGATCAGGCCGATCTGCTGGGTCAGATAGTTGCGGAACAGGTCCGGCCGGGTGATCGTGGTGGCATAGGCACCGGGCACGGTCACATGGCCAAAGGACAGACGGCTGTCGACGCTGGCATAGCTGGCCGTTGTCAGCCGCACCTCGGGATAGAAGGCGCGATAACGGCACAGCGGCAGCGGGTTGGCGAGCGCTTCGTCAAATTTCGCGCGCAGAAAGGCGGTGGCGTGGGCATACAGTTCCTCCAGCCGGGCGACCGCTGCGGCGGTGTCGGAAAACGCCTGGCGCGGCGGCGTTTCCGGGGTTTCCACGGGCAGGTTCTGGCGGGGCGACGGCATCGGTTCGGCTCCGGTCTTGGGGCCTTTCCCCTGCCTCAGCCGCGCGCGCGGGTAAAGCGGCGATGTTGCCCCGGGGGCAGAACCGGCTAGCCGCGCAGCGCCCGCGCGCCCGCCAGCAGATCGGCGTTGGTGCGATAGATCGCGACCAGACGCGCGATCACCCGGCGCAGCGGCGGGCGGTGGCGGTCTTCGTTGTGGACCACCAGATACTGGGCTTCGGTCAGTTCGGCGATCACCGGGCCGGCCCGGGTCAATACCGGGTCGCTGTCGCCGATCATGCAGGGCATCACGCCGATGCCCGCGCCCGCCCGGATCAGATTGTGCAGGGTGGCGACAGACGCCGCCAGGGCGTGGATCGGATGGCCCTGCCGATGCACCCAATGGGCCGCGGGATGGCGGGCATCCGAGCGATCCAGCGCGACCCAGTCGAGCAGTTCGGGGCGCGCCGCGGCCCAGCTTCGGTAGGGGGCAAAGCACAGCGTGCCCAGACGGCGCACGGCCAGGTTGCCGGCCTCTGGCGGGCGGTTGCGAATCCCCAGATCGGCCGCGCGATGGGCAAGGTCGAGCGTCGCCTCGGTGGTCACGAAATGCAGCCGGAACGCATCGCCCGGCCGGCAAAGCTGCGCGAAGCGGTCGGCCAGGAACGCCGTCGTGCCGGTGCCGGCCGACAGCCGGATCAGCGGGGCCTCACCGGTGTCCGACAGAAACGTCGCGACCGCGCTGGCCGCCGCCGACATCGGGCGCAGCCGGTCCCGCAGCGCCGCACCGGCCGGCGTCAGCCGATAGCCGGTCTGCGCGCGAACGAACAGCGTCTGGCCGATACGCTGTTCCAGCGCCAGCATGCGCCGGCCGATCGTCGGCGGGCTCAGCCCGGTTCGGCGCGCGGCCCCGCTCAGCCCGCCGGTTTCCGCGACATGAAGGAAGACCTGCCAGTCGTCCCAGGAAAGCTGTTTCACCAGTGAAAAGCCCCTTTCGAAAAGCGCGGCAGAATCGCGATCCTGGGCGCCCTACCTTTTCTCACAGGAAAGAGAAAGGAGGACCTCATGTTGCCCATTCTGCGCGCGCCCCGGCGCGACCGGCTGACCGAAGACGAATTCTATAGGTTGGCAGAGGCCACGCCCGCGGCCATCCTCGGCTCAGGGCGCCGCGCCGTTGTTGCGCTGTTCTCCGGGACGGGCATCCTGGCGGTCGGCCGCCCTGCCGATACACCGACGCGCGATGCGACCCCATCGCCGGTCGTGGAGAGTTGCGTGAGGCAAAAACAAACGGAGGGCCCCGACTGCCCGGGACCCTCCGCCACCCCACATGCTGCCCCCATTCGCGGCACCACATGCGCTTGAAGTCCCGGCCGTCCTGGCCTGCGATCACCGGTCTAGATCAAAGGCGCCCGCATGGCAAGCGTGCAATCCGGAAAATCCGATACATAACAGCTTGTTAACCCTGGCCGCGGCGGGTTGCCTCAGCCATACACGGCCTCCTTGCCGAAATGCCGGGTCAACAGGTAATAGAAGACGGCGCGGTACTTGTTGCGCTCCGACGCGCCATAGGTCGCGATCGCCTTGTCGATTGCGGCGTCGAGTTCCGGGCCATCCGCCAGCCCCAGCTTGCCGATCAGGAAGTTCTTCCTGACCGTTTCCAGCTCATGCGCCTGGCTCGATGCCACCGTCTGGGCGTCGGCATCGTAGATCGCCGGGCCGCAGCCGATCGTGACCTTTTCCAGCAGGTCCATATCGGGCTCCACCCCGCATTTCTTGCGCAGATCGTCGGCATAGACCGCGATCAGCTCTTCCCGTTTGCTCATGCCAACCTCCGCTTTTGACAGCGCCAAGACTGGCCTTGCGGCGCGGCCATGGCAAGCCCGTGCTTTGCACTTGGGCTTTGCGCCGATGGGCGATAGGAATCGCGTCAGCGACGACGGAGCCGACATGACCGCCACCGCCACCGATCTCGACACCCCGGAACAGCCGCGCTGGCCGCTGTTCTCGACCACCGGCATCCTTGTGGGTGCGCTTTTCTTCACCGCCTCGCTGACGCCGTCCATGCTGCCGCGGGACCCGATGATGCAGGGCATCCTGGGCGGCGTGGTCGCCATCATCGGCCACGAGATCGGCCGCGCGGCGGCCTGGCTGTGGCGCTGGCTGGGGTTCTGGTCGCCCCCGGCGGTGCGCGGCCGCTGGCGCATCGGGGCGATTGTCGTGGCCGTGCTGGTGATCGCCTGGGGGCTGTTTCGCGCCGCGCATTGGCAGAATCTGGGGCGCGAATTCATGGGCATGGCGCCGGTCGATACCAGCCACCCGGTCACCATCGGCTGGGTCGCGGCGCTGGTGTTCGCGCTGCTGTGGCTGGCGTTCCGGCTGTTCGGACTTGGCTGGCGCTGGGCCGGCGCGGCATTGCGCCGGGTGGTGCCGCCGCGGATTGCCTCGGCGATCGGCCTGGCCGTGATCGTCACGCTGTTCTGGGCGCTGATCGATGGCGTGCTGGTGCGCGCGGTGTTCCGGGTGACCGACGCCTCGTTCGGCGCGGCCAACGCGCTGATCGAACCCGGCATCGCGCAACCCGACGATCCGCTGAAATCGGGCAGCCCCGGATCGCTGATCGACTGGCGCGACATGGGCCGGCGCGGCCGCGAATTCGTCGCCCGGGCGCCGACCGCGGCCGAGATCGCCGAATTCGTCGGGCCCGACGCCATGGACCCGATCCGCATCTATGTCGGCATGGCCTCGGCTCGCACCGCGCGGGGCCGGGCCGAACTGGCGCTGGCCGAGATGATCCGCACCGGTGCGTTCGAGCGGGAAAACCTGCTCGTCATGGTGCCGGTCGGCACCGGCTGGATGGACCCGGGCGGCCAGGACAGTTTCGATTTCATGCTGGGCGGGAACACCGCCACGGTGGCGGTGCAGTATTCCTATCTGACCAGCGTCCTGTCGCTGCTGTTCGAGCCCGAATACGGCATCGAGCAATCGCGCGAGTTGTTCGATCTGGTCTACGACCACTGGAGCCGGCTGCCGCCCGACAACCGGCCGCGCTTCTATGTCCATGGGCTCAGCCAGGGGGCGTTGCTGTCGCAGGCGACGCTGCCGTTCCTCGATATCCTTGGCGATCCGATCGACGGGGCGATGTGGGCGGGCTCGCCCTTCATGAGCCCGTTCTGGGTGCGGGGTGCGCGACCACGGCAATCCCGGCAGCCCGGCCGCGCGGCCGACCTATGGCAACGGCTCGCTTGTGCGCGTGGTCAACCAGCAGGGCGGTCTCGATGCCCCGCATGGCGGCGAACCGCCGGCGCCCTGGGGACCGCTGCGCATGGTGATGCTGAACTATGCGTCGGACCCGATCGTGAACTTCCGGCTCGATGCCTGGTATCGCCGGCCGGCCTGGATGGCCGATCCACGGGCCGCCGACATCAACCCGCATTTCCGCTGGTTCCCGGTGGTCACCATGTTCCAGCTGGCGGTCGACATGGCGCTGGCGCTGCAGGTGCCGCGCTTTGGCCATTACTACGCCTATCCCGACTACATCTATGCCTGGTCGGGGCTGCTCGACCTGCCGGACTGGTCGGCCGACCGCCGCGCCCGGCTCGACGCGATCATGGATGCGCGGGGACCGGCATTCTGAGGCGCCGTGCCATGTGGTGGATCGCCGGCGCGGCCGGGCTTGTCCTGCTGCTGCTGCTCGGCAACACGGCGCGCAACGCGCTCGGGCTCAGCGCGACACGGATGAGCCCCGACGCGCTGTCGGCGATGCTGGCACCGGCCTATGATATCCGGGTGCCCGACGGCGCCCCCGGCCCGCTGCCCACGGCGCTGTTGTTTTCCGGCTGCGACGGGGTGCGCGACAATATGGGTCGCTGGGCCGATGCGCTGAACGCGGCCGGCTGGGCGGCGGTGATCGTCGACAGCCATGGGCCGCGCGGCTATGACGATCTCAACGTCTGGCGGCTGGTCTGCGCCGGGCAGCTTCTGTCGGGCGCCGAGCGCGCCTCGGACGTGGCGGTCGCGCTGCGCGACGCCCGCGCGATGGCGTTCGCCGATCCCGACCGCATCGCGCTGATCGGCGCCTCGCATGGCGGCTGGGCGGTGCTCGATTTCCTTGCGCTGCATGGCCGCGGCGAACGCCCGCCGTTGCTGCGCCGCTGGCCGGCGGGCCTGCGGGGCGGCGACGCGCCGCCCGGCGTGGTGGCCGCGCTGGTGCTCTATCCCTATTGCGGCGCGCTCAGCCTGGCGGCGCGCCGGGGCTGGCAGGCCGATCTGCCGGTGATGATGCTGCTGGTCGATGGCGACACGATCACCAACGAATCCGCCTGCCTGGCGCTTGCCGCGCGGATGCAGGCGGCCGGCCGGCCGGTCGCAACCCAGGTGTTCCCGGGCGTCACGCATGGCTTCGACCAGGCCGAAAAGGCGCCGCTCAGCACGTTGGGCCACGATCCGGCGGCAACGCGCGAGGCGCTGCGGATCGGGTTGGCCTTCCTGAACGACGCCGCCGGGCGCTGATCCGGGGGGCGCCGCATGTCGCCGAGCCGTCCCGGATCCCGCCAAGCGCCACGGCATCGGCAACGCACGCCGCCCCGGGGCCGGGATGTGGCCCGCCAGGGCCAAAGACCGGGACCGGGCCCGCAGCCTCGCCCGAACTCGTGGCAATTTACCAAAATTAAAGACAAATGCGCCACGCCCCTGATATGGGAGTTCCGGAGGCGGCATGGTCGCACGCGCCTATACCGTGGCGTTCGAGGGGGTGGAGGCGCGCCTCGTCGAGGTGCAGTGCGCCGTCACGCCGGGCCTGCCTGGCTTTGCGGTCGTCGGCCTGCCCGATCGCGCGGTCAGCGAGGCGCGCGACCGCGTGCGCGCGGCGCTGTCCGCGCTCGCCATTGCGCTGCCCTCGCGCAAGATCACGATCAATCTCTCGCCCGCCGATCTGGCCAAGGAGGGCTCGCATTTCGACCTGCCGATCGCGCTGGCGCTGCTGGCCGCGCTCGATATCGTGCCGAAGGATGCCGCCGAGCGCACCGTGGCACTGGGCGAATTGTCGCTCGACGGGTCGCTGGTGCCGGTGCTGGGGCGCTGCCCGCCGCGCTCGCCGCGGCCGAGGCCGATTGCACCCTGCTGTGCCCCGCCCAGTGTGGCGCCGAAGCCGCCTGGGTCGGCGGGGCGCAGGTGATCGCGGCACGCGGCCTTCTCGACTGCATCAACCATTTCACCGGCCAGACGGTTCTGGCCCCGGCCGAACCGGGCGAGGTGGCGGGCGGCCCGGCCTGCCGCGATCTGCGCGACGTGAAGGGACAGGAGCGCGCCAAACGGGCGCTGGAAATCGCCGCGGCCGGGCGCCACCACCTGCTGATGGTGGGCACGCCCGGCTCGGGCAAGTCGATGCTCGCGGCCCGGCTGCCGGGGCTGTTGCCGCCGCTCTCGGCGGAAGAGGCGCTCGAGACCTCGATGGTCCACTCGCTGGCGGGGCTCCTGGTCGAGGGCGGGATTTCGCGCATCCGCCCGTTTCGCGCGCCGCATCACACCGCCTCGACGGCGGCGATCGTCGGCGGCGGCAAGGGGGCGAAACCGGGCGAGATCTCGCTTGCGCATAACGGGGTGCTGTTTCTCGACGAGTTTCCCGAATTTCCCCGTGCCGTGCTCGAAACCCTGCGCCAGCCGATCGAGACCGGCGATGTCATGGTCGCCCGCGCCAATGCGCATATCCGCTATCCCTGCCGGTTTCTGCTGATCGCCGCCGCGAACCCGTGCAAATGCGGCTATCTGTCCGACCCGAACCGGGCCTGCGGGCGGGCGCCGCATTGCGGCGAGGACTATCTGGGCCGCGTCTCGGGCCCGCTGCTCGACCGGTTCGACCTGCGGCTCGAGGTGCCGCCGGTCACCGTCGACGAGCTGGCGCTGCCGGCCTCGGGCGAAGGGTCCGATGCCGTCGCCGAACGGGTGGCGGCCGCCCGCGCGGTGCAGGCGGCGCGCTTTGCCGGACAGGACGGGGTGCGGGTCAACGCCGATCTGGAGGGCACCGCGCTCGAAGAAATCGCCGCACCCGATGCCGAAGGCAAGGCGCTGCTCGACCGGGTGGCCGAAAAGTTCCGCCTGTCGGCGCGCGGCTATCACCGGGTTCTGCGGGTGGCCCGCACGATCGCCGATCTGGAGGGGGCAACGGGGGTGGCGGCACCCCATGTGGCCGAGGCGGTCAGTTACCGCGTCCTGACCGCCGCCTGATCGAGCGCTGCGCCGACAAACCGCCCCGCTTGGGCGATCGCTGCGTCGGCCTCGGGCAGCCAGCCGCGAAAGATCGGCCAGACATGCGGGGTGTTCGGCCACATATCGATGGTCACCGCGCCGCCCGACGCGCGCAGCCGATCGGCCATGCGCTGCGTATCGTCGCGCAGCATCTCGCTTCGCGCGGCCTGCAGAAAGACCGGCGGCGGGTCCGGGAAATCGGCGTAAAGCGGCGAGGCGCGCGGGTCGCGCGGATCGGCCCCGCGCAGATACCAGCCGAGCGGGTCGGCCTTCGACCTGGCCGGCAACAGGGCATCGCGCCCGGCATTCTCGACCATGCTGGCGCCGGTCCGGGCAAGGTCGGTCAGCGGCGACAGGGCGATCAGCCCCGCCGGGCGCGCCCCGCCGCGGGCCAGCAGATGCGCCAGCAGCGCCAGCGCCAGCCCGCCGCCCGCGCTGTCGCCGCCCAGCACGATGCGCCCCGGCACATAGCCGCGTGCGATCAACCCGTCCCAGGCCGCAAGCGCATCCTCGAAGGCGGCCGGGAACGGGTGTTCGGGGGCCAGCCGGTAATCGGGCAGCCCGGCCCGACACCCCGCCGCCATGGCGAGCGCCGCAACCATCCCGCGATGGCTGCGCGGGCTGCCCATGACATAGATGCCGCCATGAAACCACAGCAGCAGGCCAGGCCGCGCCGGCCGGCCATGGGCCCACAGAAACGGCCGCCCGCCCAGCCGGTCGGGGCGGAACACCGCACAAGGCGGCGCGCGGAACACCAGGCGGGCGGCGCGTTCGAAGCCCCGGCGGGTGGGCGCGATGTCGACCGCGCGGGCGAGTTTCGGCCGCTCCACCCGGCGCAGATAGAGATCGAGCAGCCGCAGCTGCCAGCTCATGCCCGGGCGGCCACGCGCGCCTCCACCGCGTCCCAGATCAGCCCGGCCACATTGGTCCCATCGAAGCGTTCGAGTTCCTGGATGCCGGTGGGCGAGGTCAGGTTGATTTCGGTCAGCCAGTCGCCGATCACGTCGATACCGACGAAAACCTGGCCGTGATCGCGCAGCAAGGGCCCGATGCGCGCGCAGATCTCGCGGTCCCGGTCATTCAGCGTCGCCGGCACCGCCTGCCCGCCGACATGCATGTTCGAGCGCGTCTCGCCGGCGGGCGGAATGCGGTTGATGGCGCCGGCCGGTTCGCCGTCGACCAGGATGATCCGCTTGTCGCCGGCGCTGACGGCGGGCAGGAATCTCTGCGCGATCACCGGTTCGGGACTGGCCGCGAAGAACAGTTCCAGAAGCGCGTTGAGGTTGCGATCCTCGGGGCCCAGCCGGAACACGCCCGCGCCGCCATTGCCGTAAAGCGGCTTGACGATGATGTCGCGATGCTCGGCCTTGAAGGCGCGGAGCAGCTCGGCGTCCCGCGTCACCGTGGTCGGCGGCGTCAGATCGGGGAATTGCAACACCAGGTGCTTTTCGGGCCAGTTGCGCACCCAGGCCGGGTCGTTGACCACCAGTGTGGGCGGCGGGATCATCTCCAGCAGCAGCGTGGTGGTGATGTAGCCCATGTCGAAGGGCGGGTCCTGGCGCAGCCACACCACGTCGCGGCTGGCCAGATCGATCCGTTCCGCCGCGCCGAATGTCACATGGTCGCCCCGCATCCGCCGAACGGTCACCGGGTGACCGCGTGCGGTGATCCGACCGCCATCGAGCGCCAGCCTGTCGGGTCCATAGACAAACAGCGCGTGGCCGCGCGCCTGTGCCTCCTCGGCCAGGCGAAAGGTCGAATCGGCATCGATATCGACGCCCGCGATCGGGTCCATCTGGAACGCCACCTTCAGCCCCATCGCCCGCCTCCGCGCTGCCCTTGCGCGCTATGTGGCGGATACCGGGCCGGGGAACAAGCCGGTCGCGGGTGGCCGTCAAGGGGGTCGGACGGCCGGGATCACGCGGCAAGCGCGTTTTCGACCGTGGCGCAGCGCCCCATCCGGTCGACACAGGCCAGATCGAAGCGCATCGAGCGGTCCATGGGTTCGTCCCGATCGGCGAGGAACTCGAGCGCGGCGGCCTGCACCCGCAGCGCCTGGCGTGGCGTCAGCCGCGCCGCGGCGGCGTCGAAATCGCGGCCCTTCTTGACCTCGACGAACACAAGGCCGTCGCGACCGTCGCAGACCAGATCGATCTCGCCCGACGGCCCGCGCCAGCGCCGCGCCAGCACGGTGTATCCGGCCGCGCGATAGCGCGCTTCGGCCGCCGATTCGGCTGCGCGGCCGGCGGCGTCGTTGGTCCGGCCGCGATGGCGCCGCGCATTCATGGCTTGCCCCCCAGGCCGAGCGCCAGCTGATAGACCTGGCGCCGTGGCAGGCCGAACCGGCGCGCCACCGCGTCGACTGCATCGCGCCGGCTCGCCTGGACCAGCTCGATGTCGAGCGCGGCGCGCAGCGTCGCCGCATCGGGCGCGGTTTCGGCCGCCGGGCGGTCGACCAGCAGCACGATCTCGCCCTTTGGCGGCGTCCGTTCGGTGGCTTCGGCCAGCGCGGCGAGTGTTCCGGGCATCACATCCTCGAATCGCTTGGTCAGTTCGCGGGTCAGCACCGCGCGATGGTCGTTCCCGAATTGTTCTGCCAAATCCCTTAACAAAGCGTTAATTCGCCGGGGTGATTCGTAGAATACCAGCGTCCCCGGCACGGCGGCCAATCCGCGCAGAAACCGGCGGCGGGCTGCGGCTGCGGCCGGCGCGAAGCCGGCGAAAAAGAACCGGTCGGTGGGCAGCCCGGCGACGCTGAGGGCCGCGATCACGGCCGACGGTCCGGGAACGGGATGGACCGTATGGCCCGCCTCCCGCGCTGCCCGGATGAGCGCATAGCCCGGATCCGAGATCAGCGGCGTGCCTGCCTCGCTGACCAGGGCGACCGTCTGGCCGGCCGCCAGCGCCGCCAGGATGCGCGGCCGCTGCGCCGTGCCGTTGCGGTCGTGATAGGCCCAGATCGGCCGGCCGGCCAACCCAACCCCATGCAGACCCAGAAGCTTGCGCAGCGTCCTTGTGTCCTCGGCCGCAATCGCATCGGCTGCGGCCAGCACGTCGAGCGCGCGCAAGGTGATGTCGCGGGCCGCCCCGATCGGGGTGGCCACCACGTAAAGCCCGGGCGCAAGCCCGCCACCATTCGCCTGTTTTGCCATCGCCTCGCCTCCATCGCCGCCGTTTACTTGGCCGGGCCAAGCGTCTAACCCTGCCACGAAACCGGTTTCGCGGCCACAGCGAGGGAGGCCCGCCATGACAGCCATCGATCGCCTGCGCCGACGGGCGGCGTTCTTGCTTCTGGGCCTGTTCGCACTGGTCCTGGCCGGTTGTGCCGCCCCGCCGCAGCCCTCCTCCGGGGGTGGGGGCGCCCAGGTCGCGATGCTGCTGCCTTATGGCGTCGGCGATCCCGGGGTCGAGGGGCAGGCGCGGGCGATCGAAAACGCCGCCCGCCTGGCGATCGCCGATCTTTCGGGGGCCGAGATCGATCTGCGGGTCTATTCCACGGCGGGCGATCCGGCGCGCGCCGCACAGGTCGCCCGGCAGGCGGTGGATGAGGGCGCCGACGTGATCGTCGGCCCGCTGTTTTCCGAAGCCGCGAATGCAGCCGGCCAGGCGGTCGCGGGCCGCGGCGTCAATGTGCTGTCGCTGTCGAACAATGCCGAAATCGCCGGCGGCAATGTCTTCGTCCTCGGCTACACCTTTGGCGACATCGCCCGGCGCGTCGTCGGTTTCGCCGCCGCGCAGGGCCGGTCGCGGATCATGATCGTCTATCCCGAAACCAGCGCGGGCGCGGTGGCGCGCGACGCGACGGTGCGCGCGGATCGCGGCCAGCGGGGCGACGCTGGCCGGCAGCCGCGCCTATCCGTTCAGCCAGGACGGGATCGTCGCGGCCGCAACCGCGATCGCGACCGATCTGCGCAGCACCGGTGCGACGGCGGCGGTGTTGACCGACACCACGACGGGCGGCCTGCCGCTGATGGCTGAAATGCTGCGCGACAACGGGGTCGGCGCAGGCGAGACCCAGTTCCTGGGGCTGACGCGCTGGGACATCCCGCCCCAGACGCTGACCCAGGCCGGTCTGCAGGGCGGGCTGTTCGCCCGCCCCGATCCGGATTTCCTGACGCCGTTCCAGACCCGCTATGCGCAAACCTACGGCGCGCCGCCGACCGCGCTGGCGCCGCTTGGCTATGACGCCATCGCGGCGATCGGGGCGCTGGCCGCGGGCGGGGCCGGCGATTTCGACACCGGCCGGCTGATCCGGCCATCGGGTTTCGTCGGGGCGTCGGGCATTTTCCGGCTGCTGCCGAACGGCACCAGCCAGCACGGCCTTGCCATCGCGACGATCCGCGATGCCCAGGTCGACATCGTCGATCCCGCGCCGCGCCGCTTCGGCGGTGCCGGTTCCTGACCCAACCCATCGCGCGCCGGCCGAGGCGCCCGCTCCGGCCTTTCCGCCGGCGGGCGTTCCCGACCCGGCGGCGGTGCGCCGGGCCGTGGCGCGCGCAGCGGCCGAAGCGGGCGACGCAAGGGCGATCCGGCGCGCCGTCGTGGCGACACTGGGCGAGGCCTATCGCGCCGGTTTCGACGCGATCGCGGCCGCCTTTGCAGCGCGCCCGTTTGCCGCCCGCGAAACCACCGGCGCGCTGGCCGCCCTGACCGATTTCACGGTGCGCGAGGTGTTCGGGGTCGCCACCGGTGTGCTGCACCCGCTGGCCACGCCGACCGACAGCGAGCGTCAGGCGCTGATCGCGGTGGGCGGCTATGGCCGGGGCCAGATGGCGCCCTTTTCGGACATCGATCTGCTGTTCCTGTCGCCCTACAAGCTGACGCCGCGCACCGAGAGCGTCATCGAATCGACGCTTTACATGCTTTGGGATCTGCATCTGAAGGTCGGCCATGCCAGTCGCACGGTGCGCGAGTGCCTGTCGCTGGGACGATCCGACATGACGATCCGGACGGCCCTGCTGGAGCATCGCCGGATCGCCGGCGACCCGGGGCTGGGCCAGGAGCTGGAAGACCGGCTCTGGGCCAATCTGTTTTCCCATTCCGCGCCGGCCTTCATCGAGGCCAAGCTCGCCGAGACCGAGGCGCGGCACGCCCGCCATGGCGGCCAGCGCTATGTCCTCGAACCCAATGTCAAGGAGGGCAAGGGCGGCCTGCGCGACCTGCAGACCCTGTTCTGGATCGCCAAATATGCCTACCGCCTGCACGACCCCCGCGGAACTGGTGGCACATGGCATTCTGAGCCCCGAGGAATACGACCGCTTCGACCGGGCCGAGACCTTTCTGTCGGCAGTCCGCTGCCATCTGCATTTCCTGGCCGGCCGGGCGCTTGACCAGCTGACCTTCGACCGTCAGGTCGAGGTGGCGGCGCGGATGGGCTATGTCGATCGCGCCGGGCGGCGTGCGGTCGAGCATTTCATGCACGACTACTTTCGCCATGCGAACGGCGGTCGGCGACCTGACCCGCATCATCCTGTCGGCGCTCGAGGCGCGGCATCTGAAGAGCGCCGCCCGGCTCGCCGATTTCCTGCTGCCGATCCGGCCCCGCCAGCAACTGGCCGAGGGGCTGGAGCTGCGCCACGGTCGGGTGGCGGTGTCCGATCCCGACGCCTTTCTGCAAACGCCCCTGAACCTGTTGCGCCTGTTCGAGGAGGCGCTGCGCACCCGTTCGCTTCTGCATCCCGACGCCATGCGCCTGGTTGCGGGCAATCTGGAACGGGTCGATGACAGCCTGCGCCGCGACCCCGCGGCGAACCGCATCTTCCTCGACACGCTGCTCAACCACGGCAATCCCGAACGCGCGCTGCGGCGGATGAACGAGGTTGGCCTGCTGGGCGCCTTCCTGCCCGACTTCGGCCGGATCGTGGCGATGATGCAGTTCAACATGTATCACCACTACACGGTCGACGAACACACGATCCAGTGCATCGCGTCCCTGGCCGAGCTCGAGCGTCGGCGAACATGCCGAAGATCTGCCGGTGGCGTCGCGGATCATCGCCGCCGGGGTCAACCGGCGGGTCCTTTATGTGGCGTTGCTGTGCCATGATCTGGGCAAGGGCGGGCCCGAGGATCATTCGGTCGCCGGCGCCCGGATCGCCCGGCGGCTGGCCCGGCGGCTGGGCCTGTCGGCGGCCGAGACCGACAGCGTGGCCTGGCTGGTGCGCAACCATCTGCTGATGTCCGATGTGGCGCAGAAGCGCGATCTGACCGATCCCCGCACGGTGCGCGATTTCGCCCGCCAGGTAGGCACGCGCGACCGGCTCAACCTGCTTCTGGTGCTGACCGTGTGCGACATTCGCGGCGTCGGGCCTGGCACCTGGAACAACTGGAAGGCGATGCTGCTGCGCGAGCTTCACGGCGCCACCGCGCGCGCGCTCGATGCCGGGATCGAGGCGTCGGCCGTCCCGCGCGAGGAAGCCGATGCCAAGGCCGCGCTGCGCGCCGCATTGCCGGAATGGCCCAGAAGCCGCATTCGCCGCCGAGGCCGAGCGCCACTATGCCGCCTATTGGCGCGGGCTCGACACCGCGGCCCATGCCACCTTTGCGGAATTGCTGCGCGGGCTCGGCACGAACGCGATCCGGATCGCGCTGGAACCCGATGCCGCGCGCGGCGCGACCCGGGCCTTTTTCGCCCTTGCCGACCATCCGGGCATCTTCTCGCGCCTCGCCGGGGCGCTGGCGCTGGCCCGGGCGAATGTGGTCGATGCGCGGACTTATACCAGTTCGGACGGCTTCGCGACGGCGGTGTTCTGGGTCCAGGACGCCGACGACCAGCCCTATGACCCGGCCCGGCTGCCGAAGCTGCGCCAGACCATCGAGCGGACGCTGCGCGGCGAGGTGGCCGCCGGCGAGGCGCTGCAAAGCCGCGACAAGGTCAAGCGGCGCGAGCGCGGCTTTCGCGTGCCGACGGTGGTGACCTTCGACAATGAGGGGTCCGACATCTATACCATCGTCGAGGTCGAGACGCGCGACCGGCCGGGCCTGCTTCACGATCTGACGCGCGTGTTTGCCGACAACAACATCTCGATCGTCTCGGCGGTGATCGCAAGCTATGGCGCCCAGGCGGTCGATGTCTTCTACGTCAAGGACATGTTCGGGCTGAAGCTGCACGCCCAGACCCGGCGCGACATGATCGAGAAGAAGCTGCGCGAGGCCATTGCCGCGGGCACCGAGCGGGCGCGCGCATGACCCGGCCGATCCGGCTTATGGCCGGGTTTCTGACCGTTGGCGCGTGGACGTTGCTCAGCCGTGTGCTGGGCTTTGCCCGCGATGTCGCGATCGCTGCGATGCTGGGCGCGGGGCCCGTCGCGCAGGCCTTTCTGATCGCGTTCTCGCTGCCCAACATGTTTCGCCGCTTTTTCGCCGAAGGGGCGTTCAACATGGCCTTCGTGCCGATGTTCTCGAAGAAACTGCAGGTCGGCGACGATCCGCAGGGCTTTGCCGCCGATGCGCTGTCGGGGCTGGCCGGCCTGTTGATCGTCTTCACGCTGATCGCTCAGCTTGCCATGCCGGCTCTGGTCTTGGCGATGGCAAGCGGTTTTGTCGGCGACGAGCGCTTCGATCTGGCCGTTCTCTTCGGACGGATCGCCTTTCCCTATATCCTGTTCATCTCGCTCGCGGCGCTGTGTTCGGGGGTGTTGAACGCAGCGGGCCGATTCGCCGCCGCCGCCGCTGCTCCGGTGTTTCTGAACGTGCTTTTCCTTTGTGCGATCGGGGCCGCGGCCTGGCTGGGCTGGGACATCGGTCTGACCCTGGCCTGGACGGTGCCGGTCGCCGGGATCGCGCAGCTGGGGCTCGTGTGGTGGGCGGCCGACCGCGCCGGCCTGCGCATCCGGCCGCATTGGCCGCGTCTGACGCCCGACCTGCGGCGGCTTGCCGTGATCGCGCTGCCGGCGATGCTCGCGGGCGGGGTGGTGCAGATCAACCTGCTGGTCGGCCGCCAGGTGGCAAGCTGGTTCGACGGTGCGGTTGCCTGGCTCGCCTATGCCGATCGCCTTTACCAGTTGCCGCTCGGTGTGGTCGGAATCGCCATCGGCGTGGTTCTGCTTCCCGATCTTTCGCGCCGGCTGGAGGCCGGCGATACCGAGGGCGGGCGCGACGCCTTCAACCGGGCGACCGAATTCGCGCTTGCGCTGACCCTGCCGGCCGCCGTCGCGCTGGCGGTCGTGCCCGGACCGCTCGTCACGGTTCTGTTCGAACGGGGCGCGTTCACGGCTGCCGACAGCGCGGCGACCGCCGCGGCGGTCGCCGTCTATGGCGCGGGGCTGCCCGCCTTTGTCCTGCAGAAGGTGCTGCAGCCGCTCTATTTTGCCCGGGCCGACACGCGCACCCCGTTTCGCCTGGCCGTGGTCGCGATGCTGGTCAATGCGGCCGCCGCGATCGGCCTGGCCTTTGTGGCGGGCTATATCGCGGCCGCCATCGGCGCTACGCTGGCCGGCTGGGCGATGGTCGGGCTGTTGTGGCGCGGCAGCCGGGGCATGGGGTGCTGCGGCCGAGGCCGATGCAAGACTGCGCCGGCGTCTGCCGCGCATCGTGCTGGCCTCGGCGCTGATGGGGGCGGGGCTGATGCTGCTGGCCGCGCTGCTGGGTCCGGTCTGGGCCATGCCGGGTTGGCGGGTGGCCGCGCTGGCGCTGCTGATCGGTGCCGGTATCGTGCTCTATTTCGGGGCGGCGCAGCTGCTTGGCGCGCTGCGGCTTTCGGAACTGCGCACCGCCCTGCGGCGCTGATCGGTCCCGGGAGACGGGCATTTCAAGGATGGCGCAGCGCCTCCACCGGGTCGAGCCGTGCCGCCCGCCGCGCCGGCAGATAGCCAAACACGATCCCGACGGCCGCCGAAAACACGAAGGCGCCGCCGATCAGCCCTGCATCGATGGCAAAGCCGAGGTCGAGTGCCGCGCTGACCGCCCGGGCGATCCCAAGGCCCAGCACGATCCCGATGCCACCCCAAGCACCGACAGCACCACCGCCTCGACCAGGAATTGCAGCAACACCTGGCCTTCGCGCGCCCCGACGGCCAGGCGGATGCCGATTTCGCGCGTCCGCTCGGTCACCGAAACCAGCATGATGTTCATGATGCCGATCCCGCCGACCAGCAGGCTGACCGCGGCGACCGCAGCAAGAAGCCCGGTCAGGATCGCGCTGGTTGCCGCGCCGGCCTCGACGATCTGGGCCAGCCGGCCGACGGTGAAGTCGCTCTCGCGGCCCGCCCCGATGCCGCGCCGTTCGCGCAGCACCGCGGCGATATCGGCCTCGACGCGGGCCGTGTCGATGCCCTCGGCGGCCCGCATCAGCAGGGTTCCGACCTCGGTGTTGCCGGCAATCCGCCGCTGAAAGGCGCGGATCGGGATCACCACCAGATCGTCGCGATCGGCGCCCGAGGTCGATTCGCCCTTTTCCGCCAGCAGCCCGATCACCGTGCAGGAGACCGAGCCGATCCGCACCGACCGGCCGAGCGCGTCGCCGCCGCCGAACAGCGCGTCGGCGACCGTATCGCCCAGCAGGCAGGCGGCCCGGCCGGCGCGCCCTTCGGAGGCCGAGAAGCCCCGCCCGGCGGCGATGGGCCAGTCCTGTGCGACCAGAAAATCGCCGGTGGTGCCGATGATGGCGGTGATCCGGCTTTGCCCGCCGGCAACGACCCGCGCGGTGGCCTGCGACACCGGCGCGATGGCATCGAGCACGGGAACCCCAGCGGCCAGCGCCGCAACATCGTCCAGCGCGAAGGCCGCCGCATCGGCGCTGGAAGCGCCGGGTTTCAGCTGGCCCGGCCGGGCGAACAGGACATTGCTGCCAAGCGCGTCGATTTCGGCATTGATCCGCGCGGTCGCGCCGTTTCCGATCGTAACCATCGCGACCACCGCAGCGACCCCGATGATGACGCCAAGGATGGTCAGAAACGACCGCAAAGCGTTGCGCCGGATGGCCGACAGGGCCAGGCGGATGGTCTCGATCAGCATGGCGGCATGCCCCGCGACGGCCCGTCCGCGACGATCCGGCCGTCCTGAAACCGGATGCAGCGATCCGCAAGGGCGGCGATCTCGGGCTCGTGCGTCACCACGATCAGGGTGACGCCCAGATCGCGGTTCATTGCCGCCAGCAGCGCCATGATCCCCGCCCCCGTGGTCGTGTCGAGATTGCCGGTCGGTTCGTCCGCGAACAGCACATCGGGGCCGGTCACGATGGCCCGGGCGATGGCGACCCGTTGCTGCTGGCCGCCCGACAGCGCCCCGGGCCGATGCGCCTCGCGGCCGGCAAGCCCGACCTGCGCCAGCGCCGCCGCGGCGCGCCGGCGGCGATGCCTCGGCGGTTCGCGCCGATAGATCAGCGGCAGCTCGACATTCTCCAGCGCGCTGGCCCGCGGCAACAGGTTGAAGCCCTGAAAGACGAAACCGATGAACGACCGCCGCACCAGCGTCCTGCCCTGGCGGCCGAGATCGCGCATCCCGACGCCGCCAAAGCGATAGATGCCCGCGGTTTCGGTGTCGAGGCCACCCATGATGTTGAGCGCGGTCGACTTGCCCGATCCCGAACTGCCCATGATCGCAACGAATTCGCCGCGCCCGATGGCCAGGCTGACCCGGTCGAGCGCGCGGACAAGCGCATCGCCGGCGCCGAAATCGCGGCAGACCCGGTCGAATTCGATCAGCGGCGCGGTCATGGCGCGCCCGCCAGCTGGCCGACGATCACCCGGTCGTCCGGTTGCAGCGCCCCGCCCAGGATCGCGCTGTGCCGCCCGTCGCTGGGACCGATGCGGACCGGCACCGGCTCGGGTGCGGCGGCCGGACCTTCGCCGGTCAGGCGATAGACCACGCTGCCGCCTTGCGGTGGCGTCGCGGTCTGGGGCACCGGCGCGCCGGCCGGTGCGGGCGGGCCGGGGATCAGCCTTTGCAGCCAGGAGGGCTCGGGCGCGGCCGCCGCTTGTTCATCGGGCTGCCAGCGCAGCGCCGCATTCGGCACGATCAGCGCGGCGTCGGCGCGCGCGACCGCGATCTCGGCGGTGGCGGTCATGCCCGGGCGCAGCGCGCCATCGGCATTGTCGACGATCAGGATCGCCTTGTAGGTGACGACGCCCTGCACGATCTCCGAGGCGAAGCGGATCGAATGGAGGTCGGTCGCAAAACGTCGGTCGGGCCAGGCATCGACGGTGAAGCTCACCGGCTGACTTTCGCTGAGGCGGCCGATATCGGCCTCGTCGATATCCAGGCGAACCTCCATCCGGCCAAGGTCGCGGGCGATTTCGAACAGGCTCGGCGCCTGCAGCGACACGGCGATGGTCTGGCCCGGGTCGATGCCGCGTTTCAGGACGATGCCGTCGATCGGCGCGGTGATCTCGGTATCGGCAAGGTCGGCCTCGGCCAGGCGCAACGCGGCCTCTGCCAGGTCCAGCTCGGCGCGGGCGCGGGCATGGCTCGCTTCGGCGCGTTGCAGCGCGGCGCGCGCGGTGTCGAGGTCCTGCGCGCTGGAAATTTCGGACCGGATCAGCGCCCGCTTGCGGGCGACCACCGCCTCCATCTCGGCGATCGAGGCCGCGGCCTCGCGCATCGCGGCACGGGCGATGTCGCGTTCGGCCAGCGCCCGGTCGCGCTGTGCCTCGAACCGGCGGGGATCGATCCGCGCCAGCACGTCGCCGGCCGCCACCCTGTCGTCGTAATACACCAGCACTTCGGTCACCGTGCCGGAGACGGTGCTCGACACATCCACCTCCTCGGTCGGAAAGACGGTGCCGGTGGCGGTGACATGCTCGACGATGTCGCCGATTGCGGGGGCGACCGTCCGGTAGGCCGGGGCGTCGGCGCCCGGTCGCCCGGTCAGCCACAGGCCCACGCCCAGTCCCGACAGGATCGCCGCGATGGCGCCCAGCGTCCAGACCCGCCCGCGACGCCGTTCGCGCCGGGAGGCGGCCGCGATGGCGGCCATCTCCTCGGCGATTCGCGGTGTTTCGGCCATTTCTCCGCTCCCGCTGCCAGGGTCCATGGGCATCGCTCGCGATCCCTGTCGTTTCACGCAGCCACAGGCGGATTCCGTCGCCTGTCTGCGGACGACCGACAGGATGCGTCGCCGCCGGCGGGGCAGGGGGGCACAGTCGGCGCGGGCTGCCGGCCCCGCTGCCTCGCGACGCGGCGGCGATCCAGACTGTCGGCTAGGCGTCGCGACCGCGCAGCACGAAGCGCTTGTCGCAATAGCCGCAATCGACGAAGCCGGTCGCGGGGTCGATCGTCAGCCAGACCCGGGGATGACCAAGCGCGCCGCCGCCGCCATCGCAGGCGATGCGGGGGCGGTCGACGATCTTGACCTCGGGCGGCTCGGGGGCGTCCGGGGGGTGGTGGAACATGCGTCGGCTCCTGGCTGGGCCCGCGCCGGGCCGGGCGCGGCGGATCGGCAACGCGGCAAATCTAGGCGACCGGTGTGGCCAAGGGCAAGCGGTGCGCGCGGTGCCGGGCTGGCACCCCGGGACCGGGGCGCCGCCGACCCGGGCGAACGCTATCGGATTGCGCCGGCCCGGCGGCGGCGCGTAGACAGGTGCGAGCGATCTGCCGCAGAAGCCAGGGAGGAGGCGATGTTCAACGCCCTTGTAGTCGAGAAGGACGCCGAAGGCCGGACCTCGGCCGCGGTGCAGGAACTGGCCGATGACCGCCTGCCCGAAGGCGAGGTGACCGTCGCGGTCGCGCATTCGACCGTGAACTACAAGGATGGGCTGTGCCTGGGCCCCGGGGCGGGGCTCGTGAAGACCTATCCGCATGTCCCCGGCATCGATTTCGCCGGCACGGTCGAGGCGTCGGACGACCCGCGCTACAAGCCCGGCGACAAGGTCGTGCTGACCGGCTGGCATGTCGGCGAGCGCCATTGGGGCGGCTATGCCGAAAGGGCTCGCGTCCGGGCCGACTGGCTGGTGCCGCTGCCGGACGGGCTGACCACCCGGCAGGCGATGGCCGTGGGCACGGCGGGCTTCACCGCAATGCTGGCGGTCATGGCGCTCGAGGATCACGGGCTGACGCCGGGCGACGGCCCGGTTCTGGTGACCGGGGCTGCGGGTGGCGTCGGCTCGGTCGCCACGGCGATCCTGGCCAATCTCGGCCACGAGGTGGCCGCCGTCACCGGCCGGCCCGAAACCGAAGCCTATCTGCGCGATCTGGGCGCGACGCGGATCGTGCCCCGCGCGGACCTCGCCGAGGCGATCAAGCGGCCGATGGAGTCCGAGGTCTGGGCGGGCTGCGTCGATGCGGTGGGCGGCGAGATGCTGGCCCGCATTCTGGGCCAGCTGAAATATCGCGGCTCGGCCGCCGCCGTCGGCAATGCCGGCGGGATCGCGGTGCCGGCCAACATCATCCCGTTCCTGCTCCGCGGCGTCAACCTGCTGGGCATCGATTCGGTCCGCCAACCCTATCCGAACCGGATCCGGGCCTGGGAACGGATCACCCGCGACCTGCCGATGGCCCGGCTCGAAGCGATGATCCGGCCGGCGACGCTGGCCGATCTGCCGGGGCTTGGCCGCGATATCCTGAAGGGTCAGGTGCAAGGCCGGGTGGTGGTGGATGTGACGGCCTGATCCGGCGGCACTGCGCCGGGTGCCGCGCGGCATCGCCGCGCCGCGACAGGGGCAGTTGGCTGGACCATCGCCCGGCGACGCAGGAAAGGCCATCGCGATTGACCGTCTTGCCGGCGCCGCCGCAGACCAGATGCGGTATGTTCCCGGAACGCCGCGCCGTCGCGCCGCGACGTCGCCCGAAGGGCGGAGGAGCGGCTCAGACCAGCCGGCTGACCTCGACCGCCGCCCGGATGAAATCGGCAAACAGCGGATGCGGCGCGAACGGCTTCGATCTCAGTTCCGGGTGGAACTGGACGCCGACGAACCAGGGATGGTCGGGCCGTTCGACGATCTCGGGCAGGCGGCCATCGGGCGACATCCCCGAAAAGATCAGCCCCTGCGCCTCCAGCCGGTCGCGATAGCGCGTGTCGATCTCATAGCGGTGGCGGTGGCGCTCGGAAATCTCGGTCGTGCCATAGATCTCGGCCACCCGGCTGCCCGGCGCCAGCACCGCCTTGTAGGCCCCGAGCCGCATCGTGCCGCCCTTGGCGTCGTCCGGCCGGCGGGTCACGGTGGCGTTGCCCTGCACCCATTCCTTCAGGTGATAGACCACCGGCGTGAAGCGCTTCGCCCCGGCCTCGTGATCGAACTCCTCGGACCCCGCATCGGCCAGGCCCGCCTGGTTGCGCGCCGCCTCGATCACCGCCATCTGCATGCCCAGGCAGATGCCCAGATAGGGGATGCCGCGTTCGCGGGCGAAGCGCGCGGCGTCGATCTTGCCCTCGGTGCCACGTTCGCCAAAGCCGCCCGGCACCAGGATCGCGTGAAAGCCTTCGAGATGCGGCGCCGGGTCCTCGGCCTCGAAGATCTCGGCATCGATCCATTCGGCCTGGACCCTTACCCGGTTCGCCATCCCGCCATGGGTCAGCGCCTCGGCGATCGACTTATAGGCATCGCCCAGCTGGGTGTATTTGCCGACGATGGCGACCCGCACTTCGCCTTCGGCATTGTGGATGCGGTCGGCCACGTCGCGCCATCTGGTAAGATCGGGGGCCGGCGCGGGGCTGATTCCGAAGGCGTCGATCACCGCCTGGTCGAGCCCCTCGCGGTGATAGGCCAGCGGCGCCTCGTAGATCGAGGGCAGATCATAGGCCGCGATCACCGCGTCGGGCCGGACATTGCAGAACAGCGCCAGCTTGGCGCGTTCCTTCTCCGGGATCGGGTGTTCGGAGCGGCAGACCAGCAGATCGGGCGCGATGCCGATCGAGCGCAATTCCTTCACCGAATGCTGGGTCGGCTTGGTCTTCAACTCGCCCGCCGAGGCGATCCATGGAAGCAGTGTCAGATGCATGAAGATGCACTGGCCGCGCGGTTCGTCCTGGGCGAACTGGCGGATCGCCTCGAAGAACGGCAGGCCCTCGATATCGCCGACCGTGCCGCCGATCTCGCACAGCATGAAATCGGTCTCAGCCGCGCCGATCCGGATGAAATCCTTGATCTCGTCGGTGACATGCGGGATCACCTGGATGGTCTTGCCCAGATAATCGCCGCGCCGCTCCTTCTCGAGCACATTCGAATAGATGCGCCCCGACGACACCGAATCGGTCGCCCGCGCCGCCACCCCGGTGAAGCGTTCGTAATGCCCAAGGTCGAGGTCGGTCTCGGCCCCGTCATCGGTGACGAACACCTCGCCATGTTCGAAGGGCGACATGGTGCCGGGATCGACGTTCAGATAGGGGTCGAGTTTGCGCAGGCGGACCGAAAACCCGCGCGCCTGAAGCAGCGCACCGAGCGCAGCCGAGGCCAGCCCCTTGCCCAGCGACGAGACCACGCCGCCGGTGATGAACACGAATTTGGCCATGCGCCCCCCCGCGGCTGGCGGCCCGATCACGGGCGATACCGCCCCGGCCACGGAATCGCGGGATAGCGCGGGCAGGGCGGGTCAGGCAAGGCCGCACCGGCCAGATGCGGCAAGGCATGTGGCCCACGCCGCAATTTCTGGCCGGTTGGCCTCGCGTTGAACGGCTACCAAGGCGCGATGAGGGTGACCATTGCGCCAGAGCCACCTCCCCGTTTCGGCTGCCAGTCTCGCCAAGGGGATGGGACAGGATTGGTGGTTGGTTGGTGCGGAAGCCCGATCCCTGTCACGATCATGGACTCTTGCTAGGATCCGCCCGGCACACCGGCATCCGGGGGGCGCCCGCCGCGCGGCGGGCGCGCTCCCGGGCGCGCGCCCGGGAGCACCCGACAGTAGCCGGTCGCCATTTGCGCAACCGATCGGGCGCGCCGCGGCCTATCCCGGCGGGGCGGCGATCCTGACCCGCCGGCGCAAATCGCCGCTCGCCCGGTCATGGATCGGGATCGCCTGCGCTTCGGTCACCACCGCCTACCAGGTCGGGCCAATGGTTGTTGCAATGGCCGTCTCGTCTGCGGCGGGCACGGGGTAGCGGGTGACAAATCCGCATGATGCGCCCGGTACGCCGGGATCCGGGAGGCGCCCGCCGCGCGGCGGGCGCGCTCCCGGGCGTGCGCCCGGGAGCACCCGACAGCGGCCGGTCGCCATTTGTGCAACCGATCGGGTGCGCCGCGGCCGATCCCGGCGGGGCGGCGATCCTGACCCGCCGGTGCAAATCGCCGCTGGCCCGGTCATGGATCGGGATCGCCTGCGATTCGGTCACCACCGCCTACCAGGTCGGGCCGAAGGTGATGGCGATGGCGGTCTCGCCCGCGGGCAGCGCAATCTCGGCCGGCAGATCGGGTGCGGCGGGCACGGGGTAGCGACCCATGAACCGGTAGGGTCCGCCCGGTACGCCGGCACCAGGCGGGGCGCCCGCCGCGCGGCGGGCGCGCTCCCGGGCGTGCGCCCGGGAGCACCCGACAGCGGCCGGTCGCCATTTGTGCAACCGATCGGGTGCGCCGCGGCCTATCCCGGCGGGGCGGCGATCCTGACCCGCTGGCGCAAGGCGCCGCTGGCCCGGTCATAGATCAGGATCGCCTGCGATTCGGTCACCACCGCATACCAGGTCGGCCCGAAGGTGATGGCGATGGCGGTCTCGCCCGCCGGCAGCGCAATCTCGGCCGGCAGATCGGGTGCGGCGGGCACCGGGAAGCGGGTGACAAAGAGCCCGATCAGCACTAGGAGCCCCAGGATCATCGTCGCGGTCAGCGCGATGACCAGCCCGCGCAACAGGGCCAGGCCGCTGCCGCCCGGCCCGTCACCTTCTTTCGGTTCTCTGCCCATGGTCGACCCCGCCGATACCCTGACCGTGACGCTGCCCGCGGATGCGCCCCGGCGCCTCGATAAGGCGCTGGCGCGCGCGGTGCCAGAGGCAGCCGGCCTGTCGCGCGCGCGGATCGCCCGGCTCATCGCCGAAGGCGCGGTGCGTCGCGGCGGCGTGGCGGTGACCGATCCCGCGGCGCCGGCGGCGGCGGGCGAGGTCTGGGCGATCGCGCTGCCGTCCGCTGCCGCGCCGGTCGCCGCGGCCGAGGCCCTGCCGCTCGAGGTGGTGCATGAGGATGCCGATCTGATCGTCGTCGACAAGCCCGCCGGCATGGTCGTCCATCCCGCCCCCGGCGCCTGGTCGGGCACGCTTGTCAATGCGCTTCTGCATCACACCGGCGGGGTTCTGTCGGGGGTGGGCGGCCCGGCCCGGCCGGGCATCGTGCATCGGATCGACAAGGACACTTCGGGGCTGCTGGTCGTGGCCAGGACCGATGTCGCGCATCGCGGCCTGGCCGCGCAATTCGCCGCCCATCAGGTCGACCGCCGCTATGCCGCCATCTGCCATGGCGTGCCCGATCGCGGCGACCCGCGGCTTGCCGGGCGCACCGGGGTCGCCTTCGAGGCCGGCGGCGCCCTGCGGATCGAGGCCGCCATCGGCCGGCACCGGACCGACCGCCAGCGCATGGCCGTGGTGGCGGGCGGCAAACCCGCCGTGACGCGGCTGTGGCTGGAAGAGCCGTTCGGGGGCGGGGCGGCGCTGGTCACCTGCCGGCTGGAGACCGGGCGCACGCACCAGATCCGGGTCCATATGGCGCATCTCGGCCACCCCCTGATCGGCGATCCGGTCTATGGCCGCGCGCGCCGCGCCGGACCCGGCCTGGACCCGGCCGCGCGCGCCGCCGTGGCGGGTTTTCCACGCCAGGCCCTGCACGCGGCGACGCTGGCCTTTGTCCATCCGGTCACCGGCCGGCGCCTGGCCTTTGCCAGCACGTTGCCCGACGATCTTGCCGGGCTTGTGCAGGTCCTGCGCGGTGGCGCATCCGAAGGCCGTGCATGAACCGGTGAGGCGCGCGCAGCGGCGCGCGCCCGGAGGCGCGGCGGGTAACGGTCATGTCAATGGCCGTTGGCACTATCGTGACGATCCTGCCGATCGGACACTTGTAAACCGGCCCGTTCAGTTCTAGATTATGTAACGAGCCATAACATTGGGCCTCGGAGGGCCGCCCATGACCAGCTATGCCAACCTGCCCGCGCCCAGCCCCGAACAGGGGCTGAACCGCTACATGCAGGAGATCCGCAAGTTCCCGATGCTGGAACCCGAAGAGGAATACATGCTGGCGAAGAGCTGGGTGGATCATCACGACACCGAGGCCGCGCACAAGCTGGTCACCAGCCATCTGCGGCTCGCTGCCAAGATCGCCATGGGCTATCGCGGCTATGGCCTGCCCACGGCCGAAGTGATTTCCGAGGCCAATGTCGGCCTGATGCAGGCGGTCAAGCGGTTCGATCCGGAAAAGGGCTTTCGCCTGGCGACCTATGCGATGTGGTGGATCCGCGCGGCGATCCAGGAATACATCCTGCGGTCGTGGTCGCTGGTGAAGCTTGGCACGACCTCGGCCCAGAAGAAGCTGTTCTTCAACCTGCGCAAGGCCAAGGCGCGCATCGGCGCGCTGGAGGATGGCGACATGCGCCCCGAAAACGTCAAGCGGATCGCGCATGATCTGAACGTCTCCGAGGATGAGGTGGTCGCCATGAACCGCCGGCTGTCGGGCGGGGATGCCTCGCTCAACGCGCAGATCGGCGGGGCCGATGGCGAAGGCAGCACGGAGTGGGTCGACTGGATCGAGGACGAGGCCGCCGACCAGGCCACCGACTATGCCGAGCGTGACGAACTCGACGCGCGGCGCGCCCTGCTGGAACAGGCGATGGACACGCTGAACGAGCGCGAGCGCGATATCCTGACCCGCCGCCGCCTGGTCGAGGACCCGGTGACGCTGGAGGCGCTGTCGGGCGATTACGACGTCAGCCGCGAACGGATCCGCCAGATCGAGGTGCGGGCCTTCGAGAAGCTGCAGAAACGCATGCGCGAGCTGGCGCGCGACCAGGGTCTGGTCGCGGCGGGATGACCGCGACCATGCGCGCCATGGTGCTGACCGGCCATGGCGGGCTCGATCGCTATGCATGGCGCACCGACTGGCCGCGCCCCGAACCCGAACCGGGCGAGGTGCTGGTGCGGGTCCGCGCCTGCGGGCTCAACAACACCGATGTGAACACCCGGACCGGCTGGTATTCGAGCGCGGTGACGGGCGCGACCGGGGATGCCGCTGGCCCGGCCGGGGACGCGCCCAGCTGGGGCGGCACCCCGATCGTCTTTCCGCGCATCCAGGGGGCGGATGTCTGCGGCAGGATCGTGGCGGTCGGCGCGGGCGTCGACCCGGCGCGGATCGGCCAGCGCATCGTCGCCGATACCTGGCTGCGCGACCCCGCCGCCCCGGCGGACGCGGCCAAAGCGGGCTATCTCGGCTCCGAGCGCGATGGCGGCTTCGCCGAATTCTGCACGCTGCCGGGCGGCAACGCGCTGGCCATCGACAGCCCGCTGACGGATGCGGAGCTGGCGACCTTTCCCTGTTCCTATTCCACCGCCGAGGGGATGCTGGCCCGCGCCGGCGTCATGGCCGGCGACACCGTGCTGGTCACCGGCGCCTCGGGCGGGGTCGGCAGCGCGCTGGTCCAGCTGGCCAAACGTCGCGGCGCCAGGGTGATTGCCATGGCCGCCCCGAAAAGCATCCCGCACTCGCAGCCCTTGGGGCGGATCGGATGCTGCCCCGCGCGCCGGCCGATCCACGCGCCGCCCTGGCGGGGGAGCGCATCACCGTGCTGGCCGATGTCGTCGGCGGGCCGGCCTGGCCCGCGCCGATCGACACGCTCGAACGCGGCGGGCGCTATGTCTGCTCAGGTGCGCAATCGCGGGGCCGGTGGTGCCGCTCGATCTGCGGGTGCTCTATCTGCGCGATCTGACCTTCACCGGCTCGACCTTTCTCGCGCCCGCAACCATGCGGGCGGTGGTCGGCTATATCGAACGCGGCGAAATCGCCCCGATTCTGGCCGCCGCCTATCCGCTGCAAGAGCTGGCCGCGGCACAAACCGCGTTCATGGCCAAGCGCCATGTCGGAAATATCGTCGTCACGCCGTGACCCGCGGCGCGCGCGCGCCCCCCACAGATCGAAGGAGCCACATCATGCGCTACAACCGCCTAGGCCAAAGCGGCCTTTACGTCTCGGAACTGTGCCTTGGCACCATGACCTTCGGCGGGACCGACGGGATGTGGGGCCAGATCGGCCAGCTGCGCCAGGCCGAGGCCGAAAGCCTGCTGCGCACCGCCGTCGATGCCGGCGTCAATTTCATCGACACGGCCAACATCTATGCCGATGGCGCCAGCGAGGAAATCCTCGGCCAGGCGATCCGCAACCTTGGTCTGAACCGGCAGGAGCTGGTGATCGCCACCAAGGTGCATGGCCGGATGGGCGCCGGGCCGAACGGCGCGGGCGCCTCGCGCGGGCACATCCTCGACCAGGCCAAGGCGAGCCTGAAGCGGATGCAGATCGACCACATCGATCTTTATCAGATCCACGGCTTCGACCCGGCGACGCCGATCGTCGAGACGCTGGAGGCGCTCGACACGCTGGTCCGCGACGGCCATGTCCGCTATGTCGGGCTGTCGAACTGGGCTGCCTGGCAGATCGTCAAGGCCGCCGGCATCGCCGAGGCGCGCCGCCTCGCCCCGATCGTCTCGCTGCAGGCCTATTACACCCTGGCCGGCCGCGATCTGGAGCGCGAGATCGTCCCGATGCTGCGGGCCGAAGGCATCGGTCTGATGGTGTGGAGCCCGCTGGCCGGCGGGCTGCTGTCGGGCAAGTTCGACCGCAGTGGCGCCACGGCCGAGGGCCGCCGCGCAAGCTTCGACTTTCCGCCGGTCGACCGGGACCGGGCGTTTGACGCCATCGATGCGCTGCGCGGCATGGCAGCGGAAAAGGGCTGCACGGTGGCGCGGGTGGCCATCGCCTGGCTGCTGCACCAAAAGGTGGTGACGACCGTGATCGTGGGCGCCAGGCGGGTCGATCAGCTGACCGACAATCTGGGCGCTGTCGGGGTGACGCTGTCCGAGGCGGAGCTGGCCGCGCTCGACGCGGTCACCCGGCTGCCGGCGGAATACCCCGGCTGGATGCTGACCCGCCAGACCGAAGCCCGCACCACGCTGCTGCAGACGGGCGCGGCACCTGAACCCGCCGCGCGGCGGTCGGGGCCGCCGCCTGGCCCCGGCCGGCCTTGCCAGGCCGGTGGCATCGGCGCAGGGTGACGCGGCAGCAACAGGGGGGCGGCGCATGACCCAACCGGTGCGCTGGGGCATTCTGGGGGCGTCGGGGTTTGCCCGCGCCGAAATGGCACCGGCGATCCATCTGGCCGAGGGCGGGCTGCTGGCCGCACTCGCCACCCGCGACCCGGCCAGGGCCGCGCCCTTTGTCGCCTGCTATCCGGGGCTGCGCATCCACGAGAGCTATGACGCGCTGCTGGCCGACCCGGACATCGATGCGGTCTATGTCCCGCTGCCCAACGACATGCATGTGCCCTGGACGCTGCGCGCCGCCGCGGCCGGCAAGCACGTTCTGTGCGAAAAGCCGATTGCCCTGCGGGCCGATGACATCGACCGGCTGATCGCGGCCCGCGATGCCAGCGGGAAGCTGATCGCCGAGGGCTTCATGGTGGTCCATCACCCGCAATGGGCGCGGGTCCGCGCGATGCTGGCCGATGGCGCGGTCGGCGATCTGCGCCGCGTCGACGGCGCCTTCACCTTTTGCAATGGCGACCGCGGCAATATCCGCAACATCGCCGAACGGGGCGGCGGCGCGCTTTACGATATCGGGGTCTATCCCACGGTGACGACGCGCTTTGCCACCGGGGCCGAGCCGGTGGCGATCGCTGCCCGAGCCGCGTGCGAAGGCGGCGTCGACGTGCTGGCCGAGGTGCGCGCCGACTTCCCGGGGTTCACGCTGCAGTTTCATGTCGGCACGCGGTTGGCCCCCCGCCAGGAGATGGTTTTCCACGGCACAAGGGGCTGGCTGCGCCTGCCGGCACCGTTCAACGCCGCCGTCGCGGGCGAGGCACAGATTCACTGGCGCCGCGCCGACGGCACCGATCTGGTCGAGCGTTTCCCGACCGCGCGTCACTATGTGCTGCAGATCGCGGCGTTCAACCGAAGCGTCCGAACCGGCGCGGCCTATCCCTGCCCGCTGGCGTTTTCGCGCGGCAACCAGGCGATGCTGGACAGGATTTTCGCGGCTGCCGGCCTGCGCGATTGAACGGCGGTGCGGTCGCGGCTAGGTTGCAGGAAAAGACCAGAAGCCAGGGGGCGCCATGACCGACATCGATACTGAAACCGCATCCGCCAAGCCGACCGAGCCATCCGGCAGCAGCGCGCTGGTGGTCGATGTCGTCATTGCCGCGGTCCTGTCCGGGCTGTGTTTTGTCGGCATCGTCTGGACCGACATGGCCGTCCTTTCGAGCGAGCGATACTGGCTGATCGTGGTCGCCATCTTCTTTGTCGCCAGCTTCGTCGTTTTCTGGCGTCACCGCACGCCCCAGGTCATTTGGTGGCGGCTGCTGCTGAAGCTGGCAGTCCACTGGTTCGGTGTGCTGGTGGCGATCCACATGGTGTTCGTGTTCATCGCCTCGGGCCGGATGGCCAATACCGATGCCGGCCTCATGGCCAGCGTCCTGCTTGGGCTGTCGACCTATCTGTCCGGGGTGCATGGCAGCTGGCGCATGCTGCTGATCGGCGCGCTGATCCTGGGCGGCACGGTGCTGGCCACCTATGTGGACCAGTTCCAGTGGCTGCTGCTGGGGCTCGCGCTGGTGACCATCGTGCTTCTGGTGATGGGGGATCGGCTGTTCGGGCACAAGCGCGCCGCAGAGGCCTAGTCGCCTGAATACAAAAGCCTGTGGCATGGGGTTTTCTGACAGAAGCGTCTGACGGAAGCGAGGATCGCGTCGGCTGACCAGAGCCACTTGCATGGCTTCGGAGCTTCGTTGTGTGCCTCGATGAGGGCGGCGATATCGGCCTCCAACCCGCCCGCGGATCGGTGCACGCCGCGTTGGATCGGTTTATGCCAACGGTCACGATCAGTGATCGTTGGCATAATGACTGCCGTTGCAGCGACTGGGGCGGGTTACCCAAAGTCGGGATCGAACGCCCGATGCCGTGGCATCTGGCAGACGCCCGCCGCGCGGCGGGCGTGCTCCCGGGCGCGCGCCCGGGAGCGCCGGGCTGTAGTCGGCAGGCCGGCACGACGGATCGGTGGAACTGATCGAGGGCGAGAGGCCCTGAAGGGGGCGCCTCGAGGCGGATTGAGCCGCGCGATGCATTGGTATCGGGGGACGCCCGCCGCGCGGCGGGCGTGCTCCCGGGCGCGCGCCCGGGAGCGTCCGGCTGTAGTTGGCAGGCCGGCACGACGGATCGGCGGAACCGATCGAGGACGAGAGGCCCTGAAGGGGGCGCCTCGAGGCGGCTTGAGCGGCGCGATGCATTGGTATCGGGAGCACGCCCGCCGCGCGGCGGGCGTGCTCCCGGGCGTGCGCCCGGGAGCGCCCGGCAGCAACCGGTTGCCCGGCATGGCGCACGGGTGGGACGCGCCACACCAAAGCGCGACGCTCGGGCATCTGGCGACCGGGCGTCGTCCCGGCCCGGCGGGCCGCTGCCAGGGTCGCGTCGGGGCAAGGCTGACGGGGCGGCAACCTCCGACCGCAATGCGGGTTCGGCGCCGATCACGGGCTGGCGTGGCCCCGTACCCCGAAGGCGGCGCCATCGGTCGCGCGGGCAAGCCCGGCCTGCGACCGGACATGCGGGGCCGTCACTCGGCCTCGGTCAATTCGTGCCAGGCAAAGGCACGGCCGTCGGGATAGATCGCCACAACGCGCCGAGCGTCAGTCGCGATCCTCGCTTCGCCCAGAAAGGCAACCGCCCGCCCTGCGGCGAGATCGTCCGCGATTTCCGCCGCGTCGAAGCAGTCGAACCAGCCGGGCGCGACCAGCGGGGTTGGCGCGGCCGTCGGCGCATAGGTTTCGGACAGTGTCGCCAGCGGTGTCGGGCTCCTGAAACAGGCGCGGAACTTCAGCGGGCTGGTGGGCGCGTCGATGGCCTCGATGTCCCGGGCGGGGATCGCCTCGGGCGGGCCGCCGGCCAGCGGGGTCAGCAGAATCGTCAAGGCGCCCGGATCGAGACGCTGATAGAACGCCCGCGTCTGGAAATACCACAGCGCCGCGCCGAACAGGGCAGCGAACAGAAGCAGGGCCAGGATGGCGAGGCGGCCGGTCATCCCGCGCGGCCCGCCGATTCCCTCGCACATACACGGGCAAATCGGGTGCGGAATCGCGCCCCGGGCACCCCCGACCCGACGTTCCGCACGGTGACACCGGTCATGCGCCGCCGCCCGCCGGTGTCTCCAGCCACGCATCCGCGCAGGCCTTCGCCAGCCCCCGGACCCGGGCGATATAGGCCTGGCGTTCGGTGGGCGAGATCACCCCACGCGCATCGAGCAGGTTGAAGATGTGGCTGGCCTTGATGCACTGGTCATAGGCCGGCTGGGCCATCACGATGCGCCGGCCGGTTGCCGGGTCGTCGGCCGGTGCGGCCAGGATGACGGCGCAGGCGGCCTCGGCATCGTCGAAATGGCGCAACAGCGTGGCGGTGTTGGCAATGTCGAAATTCCACCGGCTGTACTGCGCCTCGGCCCCGGCGAAGACATCGCCATAGCGCAGCGGAAGGGCGGCCTCGGGGGCATTGTAGGGCATCTCCATCACGTGATCGCTGCCCAGCACATACATCGCCAGCCGCTCCAGCCCATAGGTGATCTCACCTGAGACAGGGTGGCAGTCATACCCGCCAACCTGTTGGAAATAGGTGAATTGCGACACCTCCATACCGTCGCACCAGACCTCCCAGCCGAGCCCCCAGGCGCCCAGGGTCGGGCTTTCCCAGTCATCCTCGACAAAGCGGATGTCGTGCAGCGCCATGTCGATGCCGATCGCCCGAAGCGACCCCAGATAGCGCGCCTGGAAATCGGCCGGGCTTGGCTTCATCAGGACCTGAAACTGATAGTAATGCTGCAGCCGGTTGGGGTTGTCGCCATAGCGCCCGTCGGTCGGCCGCCGGCAGGGCTGCACATAGGCCGCCGCCCAGGGGCGCGGGCCCAGGGCGCGCAATGTCGTGGCCGGGTGAAAGGTGCCGGCGCCGACCTCCATGTCATAGGGCTGCAAAAGCGCGCATCCCTGCGCCGCCCAATAGTCCTGAAGGCGTCGGATGACGTCCTGAAAGCACGCCGGTCGGTCGGGCGTCTGCATCGCGAGGGCCTGTCGTTGCGCAGTGTTCCGCTTAGGCAACACCCGGCCCGGCGTCAATCGGACGGGGCTGGCCAGCGGCGTCAGGCCAAATAGGTAAGGCCGAAGAGCTTCATCGAAAAACGGACGTCGCCGCCATGCCCGCCACCCTGCGTTCCGCGTTCCTTGCCCTGCTCCTTCTGGCGCTTGGTCTGTGGCTGGCGCCGTCCGGGGCGGCCCATGCCCAGACCCCGGCGGCAGGGCGAAGCTATGTCCAGATCGAGGCGCGGCGCGATGCGGCCGCGGCGTTGGCCCGCGGGGCCGAATGGGGGCAAGCGCTGCCCGGGGTCGGGGTGTTCGCGCTGCCCAATGGCTGGCATGCCATCGCGCTTGGCCCCTATGCCCGATGAAGCGGCCGCGCGGGCGGCGCTGCGCGAATTGCGCGCAAGCCGGCGGATCCCGGGCGACAGCTATGTCGCTGCGGCCGCGGATTATGTGCGCCGGCTCGATCCTTCGGGCAGCGGTGCGCCGCCGCCGGCTGCCGCGCCGCCGCCTGTCGCGGTGGCGCCCGAACCGGTGGAAAGTCTTGCCCAGGCGCGCGCGGCCGAAACGCGGCTCAGCCGCGACGAACGGCAGGACATTCAGCGCGCGCTGACCTGGTTCGGCCACTACGAAGGCGGTATCGACGCGGCTTTCGGACCGGGAACGCGGCGCGCGATTGCCAGTTGGCAGGCCGGCGCCGGGGTCGCCCGGACCGGGGTCTTGCGCCGGGCCGAGCGGGCCACGCTGCTGGCCGCCTGGCAGGCCGAGCGCGACCGCCTGGGTCTGGAAGAGGTGACCGAGGTCGCGGCGGGGCTGCGTCTGACCCTGCCGCTGGGGCTTGTGCGCCGGATCGGGGCCGAGCCGCCCTTCATCCGCTATGAGGGTCCCGACGGTGTGACGGTACTCCTGCTCAGCCAGCCGGGCGACAGCCTGACGCTGCAGGCGTTTTTCGACATCTTCCAGGACCTTGCGGTCCTGCCGCCGGACGGTCCCCGGACGATCGGCGAAAACGCGTTCCGGATCGAAGGGCGGGACGCGGAAATGGCGGCGATCGCGCATGCCGAAATCGCCGGCGATTGGGTCAAGGGATATGTGGTCGCCTGGCCGCGCCGCCTCGATTCGGCGATGGCGCGGGTGACGCCGGCGATGCGCGCGAGCTTCGTGACGCTCGACGATAGCGGGCTGCCCCGCGCCGCTGGCCCCGCCCCGGGCGACGATCTGCTGGCCGGGATGGCGTTGCGGAAACCGCTGCGCACCGCCAGCGGGGTCTATGTCACGCCCGAGGGCGCGGTGCTGACCCTGGCCGAGGCGGTGGCCGGCTGCGCACGGGTCACGGTCGACCACGACGTGCCGGCCGAGATTGCCGTGCGGTCGGGCGCGTTGGCCCTCTTGCGTCCGGCGACCGCGCTGGCGCCGATGGCCGTGGCCGAGCCCGGGCCGGGCGTGGCGAACGGCACCATGCTGACGGCGGCGGGCTATCCGTTTGGCGGCCGGCTTGGCGGGGCGTCAGTGAATGCCGGACCGCTGCGCGCCGCCGCTGCGCCGGGCGCGCCCGGGCGGATGCTGGTGGCCGTCGAGGCGATGCCGGGCGAGGCGGGCGCGCCGCTGCTTGCCCCCGACGGCCGGCTGGCCGGGTTGCTGGCGCCGGTCGACGGGCCGCGGACGCTGCCCCCGGGCGTGTCGCTGGCGGTGCCGGCCGAGGCGGTGGCGGCGGGGCTGGCCGATGCCGGGATCGCACGACCGGCCGCCGAGACCGGCACGCGGGCCGATCTTGACGCATCGAGCCTGGCCGCAAGGGCGCGAGCCATGGCGGTGCTGGTGTCCTGCTGGGATTGACCGCCGGCTGGGGAGCGATGGCGCGGGGCCGGCGCTTCTGCCGCCGCTGCCGGTGGCTTCCGGGCCGCTTCGCGTTGCCTTGAGGCACCCTTGACCCGGCGCGCCCGGCCGAGGCGGGTGTGACACTGGCGCCGGTGCGGCGGCGAGGGGTTCCTTCGGGGCCGATGCCAGTCGCCTTGGGCAGGACTGCCGCCCCGGTGCCATGCAACGGGCGGGGTGCCCGGCCCCCCGGGGCGCTTGGCCATGGTGGTGCTGGTGTCCTGCTGGGATTGACCGCCGGCTGGGGAGCGATGGCGCGGGGCCGGCGCTTCTGCCGCCGCTGCCGGTGGCTTCCGGGCCGCTTCGCGTTGCCTTGAGGCTCCCTCGACGCGGCGCGCCCGGCCGAGGCTGGTGTGACTCTGGTCGCCGGTGCGGCGGCGAGGGGTTCCTTCGGGGCCGATGCCAGCCGCCTTGGGCAAGACTGCCGCGCCGGTGCCATGCAACCGGCGGGTGCCCGGCCCCCCGGGGCGCTTGCCATGGCGGTGCTGGTGTCCTGCCGGGATTGACCGCCGGCTGGGGAGCGATGGCGCGGGGCCGGCGCTTACTGCCGCCGCTGCCGGTGGCTTCCGGGCCGCTTCGCGTTGCCTTGAGGCACCCTCGACGCGGCGCGCCCGGCCGAGGCGGTGTGACACTGGCGCCGGTGCGGCGGCGAGGGGTTCCTTCGGGGCCGATGCCAGTCGCCTTGGGCAGGACTGCCGCCCCGGTGCCATGCAACGGGCGGGGTGCCCGGCTGCCCTTGAAGCATCGCGCCTTGCCGCCGCCGTCTTCAAGGTGGCGTCCGTGCGGCCGCTATGGGCGCCTCCGGGAAGATGCCTGTTTGCCGGGGTTGGTGCCGATCGGATGGTCGCCGCCAGCAGGGCAGGGCGCCGTCCATCTTGACCTCGGCGCCAGGCTGGCCCACTGCGCCCGGCCATGGGCCCCGCCATCACTGAGCATCGATCTGGACGCCGTCGCCGCCAATTGGCGCGCGCTTGCCCGCGCCGCCGACGGGGCGGCCACTGGCGCGGTCGTCAAGGCGGATGCCTATGGCCTCGGGGCGGATCGGGTCGCCCCGGTGCTGGCCGCAGCCGGCGCAAAGCAGTTCTTTGTCGCGCTCGCCGGCGAAGGGGTGGCGCTGCGCCGTATCCTTGGCCCGGGGCCCGAGATCTTCGTGTTTGGCGGCCATATGGCGGGGGATCGGGTTGCCATCGACGGCGCGGGCCTGATCCCGTTGCTCAACAGCCCCGACCAGGCACGCCGCCATTTCGAGGCCCTGCCGGCCCATCCCTTTGGCGTGCAACTCGACACCGGCATGGCGCGGCTTGGCTTTGCGCCTGCGGACTTTGTCGCGATGCGGCCCGAGCTGATGGCCGCGCGGCCGCGGCTGGCGATGAGCCATCTGGCCTGCGCCGACGATCCCGACGATCCGATGAATGCAGCCCAGCTGCGCGCCTTTCGCGACCTGACCGACGGGCTGGCGGTGCCGCGATCGCTGGCCGCCACCGGCGGCATCCTGCTTGGCCCGGCCTATCATTTCGACCTGATCCGGCCCGGCATCGGGCTTTATGGCGGGCAGCCCTTTACCGCCGCGCAGCCGGTTGTCGGCCTGACGGTGCCGGTGATCCAGACCCGCGATCTGACGCCCGGCATGACCGTGGGCTATGGCGCCAGCTGGACGGCGGCGCGCCCGACCCGGCTGGCCACCATCGCCGCGGGCTATGCCGACGGTCTGATCCGGGCGATGGGCGACCGGGCCCGGGCCTGGGCGGGGCGCCGCGCCTGTCCGCTTGTTGGCCGCGTGTCGATGGACCTGATCACCGTCGATGTGACCGACCTGCCGGCGACACCCGACACGCTTGACCTTGTCGGTCCGCATCAGAATGTGGACGACCTGGCTGCCGCGGCGGGCACGATCGGCTATGAAATCCTCACCGCCCTTGGCCCGCGCTATGCACGCCGCTACACCGGGCCAAAGGAGGCGCGCGCCGAATGACCGCCGCCCTGATTGCCATCCCGGCCGCGATCGGCCGCTCGACGCTTGGCCTGCTGGGGGCGGTCGGCTCGGTCACGCTGTTCGCCCTGGCCACGCTGCGCGATATCCTGACGCCGCCCTGGTATCCGCGCGAATTCTGGATGCAGCTGCTGCATATCGGCTGGTTCAGCCTGCCGGTGGTCGGGCTTACCGCGCTGTTCACCGGCGGCGCGCTGGCGCTGCAGATCTATGCCGGCGGGGCGCGCTTCAACGCCGAATCGGTGGTGCCCTCGATCGTCGCCATCGGCATGGTGCGCGAATTGGGGCCGGTGCTGGGCGGGCTGATGGTGGCCGGCCGCGTCGCGTCCTCGATCGCCGCCGAGATCGGCACGATGAAGGTGACCGAACAGATCGACGCGCTTGTCACCCTGTCGACCAACCCGATGAAATACCTCACCGCGCCGCGGGTTCTGGCCGCGACCCTGTCGCTGCCGGTGCTGGCCGGGATCGGCGACATCATCGGCATCATGGGCGGCTTTCTGGTCGGGGTGAACCGGCTCGACTTCAACGCCGCCGCCTATCTCAACAACACGCGCGAATTTCTCGAGGCGGCCGACGTGATTTCGGGCCTGTGGAAGGCGATGGCGTTCGGCTTCATCGTCGGGCTGATGGGCTGCTATCACGGCATGCGTTCGGGCCGTGGGGCGCAGGGGGTCGGGCGGGCGACCACCAATGCGGTGGTCGCGGCCTCGATCCTGATCCTGGCCGCAAACTATGTCCTGACCGGGGTGTTCTTTTCGGCATGACCGCGATGATCGAGATGGCTGGCGTGACGCGGTCCTTCGGGACCAAGGCGGTGCTGCGCGGCATCGACCTGACGATTTCGCGCGGCGAAAGCATGGTGATCATCGGCGGCTCGGGCACCGGCAAGTCGGTGTTGCTGAAGTGCATTCTGGGGCTGCTGCGCCCCGATGCCGGCACCATCCGGGTCGATGGGCAGGATGCGACCGCGGGCGACCGCGACGCGTTTCTTGCCCGCTTCGGCATGCTGTTCCAGGGTGCGGCGCTGTTCGATTCCATGACCGTCTGGCAGAATGTCGCGTTCCGGCTGCTGCGCGGCCGGCTGAAGCGCCCCAAGGCCGCGGCGCGTGCCGTCGCGGTCGAGAAACTGCGCCGCGTCGGGCTTGGCCCCGAAGTCGCCGATCTCTACCCGGCCGAGCTGTCGGGGGGGATGCAGAAACGTGTCGGGCTGGCGCGCGCCATCGCCGCCGAGCCCGAGATCATCTTCTTCGACGAGCCGACAACCGGCCTCGACCCGATCATGGCGGGCGTGATCAACGAACTGATCCGCGAGATCGTGGTCGAGATGGGGGCGACGGCGATGACCATCACCCACGACATGTCGAGCGTGCGCGCGATCGCCGACCAGGTGGCGATGCTGCATGACGGCAAGATCCGCTGGACCGGCCCGGTGGCCGACATGGACAGCTGCGGCGACCCCTATGTCGAACAGTTCATCACCGGGTCAGCCGAGGGCCCGATCGAGGCGCTGCGATGAGGCGCCCTGGCGGGCCGCGCGCGGCGCGGGTGGGCGGGCGGGGCGCCGGGCGCGGCCCGCTAGCCGCATGATCCCGGTCGCCATCGCCGAGGCCCTCGCGACGCTCTTGTGGTGCTATGCGGGCGTCTTGCTGATCGTCTGGATCCGGCGCACCGCCGAAATGGGCGAGCGCTTTCATGTCGGCATGACCGCGCTCTTGTTCGGCAGCCTGGTGCCGGTGATCGGGGTGTTCCTGCTGCTGTTGATCGGCGCCGCGGTGCTGGGGCTGCCCTGGCTGGCGCGCGCCGCGCCCTTGTTGCTGCCCGCGGGGCTGGCGCTTTCGCTGCAAACCGAACTGGCGGATGTGGAAACCCCGCATGAGGCGGCGCATCTGGGCCGCCTGCTGATCGCGGCCTTCGCCGCCATGGCGCTGATCGGGGCCGCCGCATGGTGGTAAGGCAGCCGCTGCTGTTCGCTGCGAACGCCGCGCTGGGGGTGCTGTTCGTGATCGCGTGGTTCGCGCCGCTGATGCGCGCGGGCCTGCTGCCGCTGTTCGGGATGGCCGAGATTTCCATCGTCACCGGGTTGCAGCGGCTGTGGCGGGCCGACATCCCGCTGGCGCTGATCGTCACCGGCTTTGCCCTGTTCGCCCCGCTGCTGAAAACCCTGGGCCTGGCGCTGATCCATCTGGGGCTTCTGTCGCGGCGCGCGCTGCCGGCGCTGCAATTCCTCGGCAAGCTCGCCATGGCCGATGTGTTTCTCGTCGCCGTCTACATCATCGTCGTCAAGGAGGCCGGCATGGCCCGGGTCGATCCGGCCTGGGGGCTGTGGCTGTTTACCTTCTGCGTGCTCGCCTCGATCGGGCTGGGGCATTTGACGGCCCGGGGCAAGCGGGCGTAAGGCGCACCGATGGCCAGATCGCCCGACTTCACCTGCTCGGCCTGCGGCGCGCGCCACCCGAAATGGGCCGGCCGGTGCGAGGCCTGCGGCGCCTGGAACACGCTGGCGGAAGAGGCCCCGCTGGGCACCGCACCGGGCCGCGGCGCGCTGGGCGGCCGCAAGGGCCGGGCGGTGACGCTGGCCGGGCTGCGCGGCGAAACCGCGCCGCCGCCGCGCACCGGCACCGGGCTTGACGAACTCGACCGGGTGCTGGGCGGCGGGTTGGTGCCGGCCTCGGCGATCCTGGTGGGCGGCGATCCGGGCATCGGCAAATCCACCCTGCTGCTGCAGGCGGCCGCCCGGGTGGCGCAGGCCGGCGGGCGCGCCGTCTATGTCTCGGGCGAGGAAGCCGCCGACCAGATCCGCATGCGCGCCGCCCGCCTGGGGCTGTCGGACGCGCCGCTGGCGCTGGCCGCCGAAACCGGCCTGCGCGACATCCTCACGACGCTCGACGCCGAACGGCCCGATCTGGCGGTGATCGATTCGATCCAGACCATGTGGAGCGATTCGCTCGATGCCGCGCCGGGCTCGGTCGGGCAGGTTCGCGCCGCCGCCCAGGAACTGGTGCAATTCGCCAAGCGACGCGGCACGGCGGTGGTGCTGGTCGGTCATGTCACCAAGGACGGCCAGATCGCCGGACCCCGCGTGGTCGAGCATATGGTCGATACGGTGCTTTACTTCGAGGGCGAGCGCGGCCACCGCTTCCGGCTGTTGCGGGCGGTCAAGAACCGGTTCGGCCCGGCCGACGAGATCGGCGTGTTCGAGATGACCGGCGCGGGGCTGGCCGAGGTCGCCAACCCCTCGGCGCTGTTTCTGTCCGAGCATGAGGCGGGCGCGCCCGGATCGGCCGTCTTTGCCGGCGTCGAGGGGACGCGCCCCGTGCTGGTGGAAATCCAGGCGCTGGTGGCGCAATCGACGCTGGCCAGCCCGCGGCGCACGGTGGTCGGCCTCGATCCCGGGCGGCTGGCGATGATCCTGGCGGTGCTCGACGCACGCTGCGGGATCGCCTTTGCCGGTTCGGATGTCTACCTCAACGTCGCGGGGGGCTTGCGCATCGGCTGAACCGGCGGCCGATCTGGCGGTCGCTGCGGCGTTGCTGTCGGCGCGCGAGGACCGGCCGCTGCCGCCCGAGACCGTGGTTTTCGGCGAGATCAGCCTGTCGGGCGCCCTGCGCCCGGTGCCGCAGAGCGAATTGCGGTTGAAAGAGGCGCAGAAACTTGGTTTCACCATGGCGCTACTGCCCGAGGGGGGCGCGGCCCCGTCCGCGGGTGACCTTGCCCTTCGTCGGTTCCGCGATCTTGCCGCGGTGGCCGGGGCGCTGACCGACACAGCCTAGGACGGTCCTGATGGACGGATTCAACGTCATCGATGCGATCGTCGCGGTCGTGCTCGTGCTTTCGGCGGTGCTGGCCTATGCCCGCGGTCTGACGCGCGAGGTGATGTCGATCGTCGGCTGGATCGGTGCGGCGATCGTCGGCTTCATCTTCGCCGACGAGGTCGCGCCGCTGATGCGCGAGGTCCCGGTGCTGGGCGGCTTCCTTGCCGGCAGTTGCGAGCTGACCGTTCTGGTCGCCTTCACCGCGGTGTTCGCCGTGGCGCTGATCGTGATCTCGTTCTTCACGCCGCTGCTGTCGAACCTGCTGGAGCATCTGCGGCTCGGTCGGGTCGATCAGGGCCTTGGCCTGGTGTTCGGCCTGCTGCGCGGCATCCTGCTGGTTGCGCTGGCTTTTGTGGTCTATGCCCGGCTTGGCGAGGGGGTCGACATGGTCGATGAATCGCGCTCGGCTGCGGCGTTTTCGGGCGCGCAGGTCTGGATCGAGGCGCGCCTGCCCGAAGAGGCGCCCGACTGGATCATTCAGACCTACGAGAGACTGATGGCTTCCTGCCCGGTGCCGGACGGCCCGCCCCGGCCCGAGACCGTCCCGGGCTGATCCCGGCGGCCGCGTCGGGGCGATGCCAACGATCATCTGCAATGACCGTTCGCCGCCCCGCGCCACGGCTTCGCCGCGTGACAGCGGCGCGAAAATCGGCTAAGGATGACCGGGTCCGCTGCCACACCACGTCCAGGCCCGATGCCCGAACCCGACGACCTGCCCGGTCTTCCCTTCGACGATGATCGCCTGCGCGAAGAGTGCGGCGTGTTCGGCGTCGTCGGCCTTGGCGATGCCGCCAATTTCGTCGCGCTGGGGCTGCACGCGCTGCAGCATCGCGGCCAGGAGGCGGGCGGCATCGTCACCCACGATCCGGTTGCCGGCTTCAACTCGGCCCGCCGTTTCGGCTATGTCCGCGACAACTTCACCTCGGCCAGCGTGATGGAGACCCTGCCCGGCGCCATCGGCATCGGCCATGTCCGCTATTCGACCACCGGCACCAAGGGCCATACGGCGATCCGCGACGTCCAGCCCTTCTTTGGCGAATTCGCCATGGGCGGCTGCGCGCTGGCGCATAATGGCAACATCACCAACGCGCTCAGCCTGCGCCGCGAACTGATCGAGCGCGGCTCGATCTTCCAGTCCTCCTCGGACAGCGAATGCATCATCCATCTGATGGCACGGTCGATCCAGCGCACCATCCCCGAACGGATGAAGGACGCGCTGCGCCGGGTCGAGGGCGCGTTCTCGATCGTCGCGATGACCCGGACCAAGCTGATCGGGGTGCGCGACGCGCTGGGCGTGCGGCCGCTGATGCTGGGCCGTCTGGGCGATGGCTGGGTGCTGGCGTCGGAGACCTGCGCGCTCGACATCATCGGCGCCCGATTCGAGCGCGAGGTCGCGCCGGGCGAGATGGTGGTCATCTCGGAGGGTCGCGTCGAAAGCTACCGCCCGTTCGAGCCGCGCAGCCCGCGCTTCTGCATCTTCGAGCATGTCTATTTCTCGCGGCCCGATTCGACCCTTGGCGGCCGGTCGGTCTACGAGACCCGGCACGCGATCGGCGCCGAACTGGCGCGCGAGGCGCCCTGCGACGCCGATCTGGTCTGCCCGGTCCCCGATTCGGGCACGCCTGCGGCGATCGGCTATGCCCAGGCATCGGGCGTGCCCTATGGCATGGGGATCGTGCGCAACCAGTATGTCGGGCGCACCTTCATCGAACCCACCGAGCATATCCGCAACATGGGCGTGCGGCTGAAGCTCAACATCAACCGCGCGCTGGTGGCGGGCAAACGGGTGGTGCTGGTCGACGATTCGGTGGTGCGGGGCACGACGAGCCGCAAGATCAAGGAAATGATCCTCGATGCCGGCGCGGCCGAGGTGCATTTCCGCATCGCCTCGCCGCCCACGGCCTGGCCTTGCTTCTATGGCGTCGATACCCCGCAGCGCGAGAAGCTGCTGGCGGCGACGATGTCCGAGGACGAGATGCGCGGCCATCTCGGCGTCGATTCGCTGCGGTTTCTGTCGCTCGACGGGCTTTACCGTGCGGTCGGCGAGGCGGGCGGCCGCGACCCGGCCGCGCCGCGCTATTGCGATGCCTGTTTTTCGGGGGACTACCCGGTGGCGCCGTCCGACATGATCGCCGGCGGTTTCGTGACAAAGGCAGCCGCCGAGTAGCGCCAAGATCGGCGGGTCGCGATCCTTGGCCGCCTGTCGGTGGTGCACGGGTTGGGCGGGGCCGTCCCCCGTGGGGGGCCGATGAAGCGCCTACCCGGTCCGCCGGCGGCCGCCGCGCCGGCCGCCGCCACGCGCGCTGCCCGCCGCGATCGCGGCCTCGGCAAAGGGCGTGCCCTCGGCGACCTGGTCGAGGACCCGCGAGAACCCGATCCAGGCCGACCCGTTCGGGTCGTGGTTCATCAGGAAATTCGCCGCCCGCACGGCCTCCATCTCGACGGCGCGAACGGGGTTCATGATTGCGCTCGTCATGCCCGCCCCGATTGCCATCGGCAGGAAGGCGGCATTGATGCCGTGCCGGTGCGGCAGCCCGAACGAGATGTTCGAGGCGCCGCAAGTGGTGTTGACGCCAAGCTCGGCGCGCAGCCGACGCACAAGGGTAAAGACCTGCTGCCCGGCAGTGGCCATCGCACCGATCGGCATCACCAGCGGGTCGACAACGATGTCATGCGCCGGCACGCCATGATCGGCGGCCCGTTCGACGATCTTTCGGGCGACCTCGAAGCGGATGTCGGGGTCTTCGGAAATCCCCGATTCATCATTGGAAATCGCCACCACGGGCAGGTTGTAGCGGGCACAGAGCGGCAGGATCGCCTCCATCTTCTCGTCCTCGCCGGTGGTCGAGTTGATCAGCGGCCGGCCCTCGACGACCTCGAGGGCGGCCTCGATCGCGCCGGTCACCGAGCTGTCGATGCACAGCGGCACGTCGGTGACCGCCTGGACCCGGCGCACCAGCTCGCGCATCAGCGGCGGTTCGACGAAATTGTTGTCGGCATAGCGCGCGTCGTCGGCCATCTTGTTGCGGAACACCGCGCCCGAATTGACGTCGAGCACCATGGCCCCGCAGGCGACCTGCTCGCGCGCGTCCTTTTCGACGGTGGTGAAATCGCCGGCCTCGAGCTCGGCGTTGAGCTTCTTGCGGCCCGACGGGTTGATCCGTTCGCCGATCACGCAGAACGGCTCGTCGAAGCCGATCACGACAGTCTTGGTCTTGCTCTCGATCACGGTGCGGGTCATCGGTTTCTCCTCAGGCCGGGCGGGCCGGTGCGGTGGCGTGTCCGCCATGGCCCTGCAGCCATTCGGCGGCGCGGCCGATCCCGCCCAGCGGAAAGACATGGACATGGGTGATGTTGAAATCGGGCGTCTCGTCGCGGTGGCGCGCCAGCCCGGTCAGGAACTCGGTCGGTTCGAAGGGCAGCAACAGCTTGGTCACATCCCCGGCGCGGCGCTGCAGCACCCGCAGCGACGGCCCGACGCCGCAGGCGATGGCGTATTTGATCAGCGTCTGCAGCTTTGCCGGCCCCGCCACGCCGATATGGACGGGCAGGGTGATGCCCTGGGCGCGCAGCCGGTCGGCCCAGGCGATGATCGGGTCGGGTTCGAAGGCGAACTGGGTGACGATCGCCATCTCGGCATCGGTCTGTTCGGCAAAGCCCTGTTTCCAGGCAAGCGCGGCATCGGCCACGCGGTGCCCGCCATCGGCGTCGATGTCGCGGTTGCCCTCGGGGTGGCCCGCGACATGGAGCCGGCGAAAGCCCGCCTTGTCGAACAGCCCGGTGTCAAGCAGCGCCATCGACGAATCGAAGGCGCCGGCGGGGGCGTGCACGCCGCCCGCCAGGATCAGCCCCTGATCGACGCCGGCCTCGCCCTGATAGCGCGCGATCCAGTCGCCCAGCTCGGCCGTGTCGGCGATGATCCGGGCGGGGAAATGCGGCATCGGCGCCATCCCCTCGGCCCGCAGCCGGGCCGCCGTGGCGACCATGTCGTCGATCGGCGTGCCCGCGATATGGGCGATGTAGACCCGCGTGCCGGCGGGCAGGATGGCCCGGAAATCGGCCGACCTTTTCGGCGGTGCGTGGCATCACCTCGATCGAGCAGTCCGACAGGAACGCGTCGAGCGCGGGATCGGGGGCGTCCTTGCCCTGCGGCCGGCGGCCGCCAAACATCGAAAAGGCGTTCATGGCTCGGGCCTCCTGGCGTGACCGTGATTGTCGATGAGCGCGCGCAGCCGCGCGGTGTCGTAATCGGCGTCGAGGCGCGCCGCTTCGGCCCGCGCGGCGGCGCCGGCATCGTCGCCCGGGCGGGTCACGGACGCCCGGCGCCAGTCTTCAAGATAGGCGTCGCTGCCGGTGGCCCCGGCCTGCATCGCAGCCCGGTCGATCGCCTGTTCGAAGCGTTCGGGCAGCGCCACCCGCACCGCCTGACGGCCGCGCCCGGCCATCACCTGGGCAGGGATGTCCCGCCAGTAGACAATGGTGAGTTCCGCCATGGATTCGTGCCCCGCCCCCGGCCGTTTGCGCCTTGTAGGCCAGGCCGGTGCCGTGTGCATCGCGGATTTGCGGCATCCGCCGATGACGTTGCGACCAATCGGCCGGCCGGCGCCGGCATCGGCCGTGCCGGCGGCGGGCGCGCACGGCCCTTGCGTGCCCCACGCCCGGCGCGTAACCTCGACGCAACACAGGATTGACCGCCATGAAGGCCCCCCGCAACCAGGCGGGCACGTTTCCGCAACCGGTCGCGCGCCCGACCCCCGACAGCCCCGACCCGGTGGAGCTTTATGCCGCGCTCGACCTCGGCACCAATTCCTGCCGGATGCTGATCGCCCAGCCCAAGGGGGCGCAGTTCCACGTCATCGACAGCTTTTCGCGCTCGGTCGGGCTGGGCCAGGGGCTGGAGGCATCGGGCCGACTTTCCGATGCGGCGATGCGCCGGGCGATCGCCGCCCTTCGGGTCTGCCGGCGCAAGCTCGGCTATCACCGGGTGCGGCGGATGCGCCTGGTGACGACCGAAGCCTGCCGGCGGGCCAGCAACGGTACCGCCTTCCTGAACCAGGTGCGGCGCCAGACCGGCCTCCGGCTCGAGGTCATCCGGGCCGAGGAAGAGGCCCGCCTGGCGGTGATCAGCTGCGGGCCGCTGGTGTCGATCCGGACCGAGCAGTTGCTGGTCGTCGATATCGGCGGCGGCTCGACCGAGCTTGTCTGGATCGACCTGTCCGCGGTGCCGCCGACCGACCGGCCGCGCGCGCTGATGCGGCTGCATTCGGGGTTCGACGGCGCGCCGGGCCCGTTTCCCGCCGCCCGGGTCGTCGACTGGATTTCGGTGCCGCTGGGCGTGGCCACGCTGCGCGAGCAATTCGCCGATGTCGAGGATGACCGCGCCCGCTTTGCCCTGATGTCGTGCCACTTCGAAGAGGCGCTGGCGGATTTCGCGCCCTATCACCACGAACCCCAGGACCAGCCGGCGCATTTCCAGATGATCTCCACCTCGGGGACGGTCACCACGGTCGCCGCCTCGCATCTGGGGCTGACGCGCTATGACCGGTTCGAAGGTCGACGGCCTGCGGATGACGAACGCGCAGATCGACGCGGTGATCGGGCGCTATCTGCGGCTCGGCCCGGGCGGGCGGCGGCGCGACCCGCATATCGGACGCGATCGCCAGACGCTGATCATGTCGGGCGCGGCGATCCTGAAGGCGCTGCTGCGGGTCTGGCCGACCGACCGTGTCTCGGTCGGCGATCGCGGCCTGCGCGAGGGCCTGCTCTATGCCCAGATGAGCGCCGACGGGGTGCTGGAAACCGGGCCGGTCTGAGCGATGCCAAGGAAGCCCGGGGCATCGGGGCGCGGCACGCGGGCCTTGCATCAGCGGGTGAAGACGGCGCGCGGGCGCAAGTTGTCCTCGACCCGCTGGTTGGAGCGGCAACTCAACGACCCCTATGTGCAGCGGGCAAAGGCGGACGGGCTGCGCGGTCGCGCGGCCTACAAGCTGGCCGAGATCGACGACCGCTTCGGCTTGCTGCGCCCCGGCGCACGGGTGGTCGATCTGGGTGCTGCCCCGGGCGGCTGGTGCCAGGTGGCGGTGCCACGGGTCAATGCCGATGGCGCCCGGCCGGGCAGGCCGCGGGGCCGGGTGATCGGGATCGACCTGCGGGAAGTCGAACCCATTCCGGGCGCCGAACTGCATGTCCTCGACTTCCTGGCAGAGGGCGCCGACGACCGGGTCAAGGCGTGGCTTGGCGGGCCGGCCGATGTGGTGCTTTCGGACATGGCGGCGGCCGCGACCGGGCACCGGCAGACCGACCATCTGCGCATCGTCGCGCTGTGCGAAGCGGCCGCCGAACTGGCGTTCGATGTGCTGGAGCCCGGCGGCAGCTTCGTCGCCAAGGTGCTGGCCGGCGGGGCCGAAGCCGGGCTGCAGGCGACCCTGAAGCGGCGCTTCGACCGGGTCGCCAATGTCAAACCGGATGCAAGCCGGCCCGACAGCGCCGAGAAATATGTCGTGGCGACCGGGTTCCGACCGGGCGGAGTTTTCCAGAAAACTCCGCAGGCCAGGATTTTCTAGAAAATCCTGTGGCGCAGGCTTCGAAGACAGAGCCAAGCAGGTTGCGCAGCAGCTGCGCGGCAAGGATCGCGATGGACCCGGTGCGGTCATCGTCGGGTGCCGCCTCGACCCGGTCGATCCCGACGCCATCATGGCCTCGCGCCACGCCCTGCAGCAGTTCGAGGTCCGCGAAGGCGCTGCGGATCAGGATTTTCCAGAAAATCCTGTGGCGCAGGCTTCGAAGACAGAGCCAAGCAGGTTGCGCAGCAGCTGCGCGGCAAGGATCGCGATGGACCCGGTGCGGTCATCGTCGGGTGCCGCCTCGACCCGGTCGATCCCGACGCCATCATGGCCTCGCGCCACGCCCTGCAGCAGTTCGAGGTCAGCGAAGGCGCTGCGGATCAGGATTTTCCAGAAAATCCTGTGGCGCGGGCTTCGAAGACAGAGCCAAGCAGGTTGCGCAGCAGCTGCGCGGCAAGGATCGCGGTGGACCCGGTGCGGTCATCGTCGGGTGCCGCCTCGACCCGGTCGATCCCGACGCCATCACGACCTCGCGACGCGCCCTGCAGCAGTTCGAGGTCAGCGAAGGCGCTGCGGATCAGGATTCTCCAGAAAATCCTGTAGCGCGGGCATGGAACACGAAGCCAAGCAGATTGAGCAGCAGCTGCGCGGCAAGGATCGCCGTCGACCCGGTGCGGTCGTAATCGGGTGCCACCTCGACCAGATCGATCCCGATGACATGGTGGCCTTGCGCCACGCCCTGCAACAGTTCCAGAACCTCGTAGTAGAGGAACCCGCCATGGCTGGGTGTGCCCGTCCCCGGCGCGATCGACGGGCAGAAGGCGTCGATGTCGATCGTGATGTAGATCGGCACGCCGCGCGGCAGGCGGTCGAGCACCGCCCCCGTGCCAAGGCGGCGGACCTGGCGCACCGACAGAATGTCCGATCCCATGGCACGCGCCGCCTCATAGCCTTCGCGCGCCGTCGACGACACGTTGCGGATGCCAAGCTGGGTCAGCCCGCTGACAAAGGGCTGTTCGGCGGCGCGGCGCATCGGGTTGCCATGGCCGTGCCGGACGCCGTGGCGTTCGTCGACGAAATCGAGATGGGCGTCGATCTGCAGCAGATGGAACGGGCCGGCATCGTCGCAGGCCCGGATCGCGGGGATGTTGACCGAATGGTCGCCCCCGATCAGCACCGGCAGCGCGCCGGCGACCCGGGCGGCGCGGATGCCGGCCTCGATGTTGCGATGGCTCGCCTCGGTGTCGGTGTGAACGATATCCGCGTCGCCCATATCGACGATCCGGCAATCGGGACCCAGATAGGTGACGTCGTCCTCATGGTCATAGGCCCCGGCATGGCCAAAGGAAAACAGCGTCGAGGCCTCGCGCACCGCGCGCGGCCCGAACCGGGCGCCGGCGCGCCATTGCGTGCCCGCGTCATAGGGTGCGCCCAGGACCGCCACATCGGCCGACAGCGCCGCCCAATCGGGTTGAAAGGGCCGCCGGGCAAAGCTGCAGATGCCGGTGAAGGGCAGGTCGAGCCGCCCGGTTTCGTAGCCATGTCCGGCCATCTGCGCCCCTCCCGCTCGCCCGAATGGCGCCAGTCTCTGCATGGCCGGGACGGCGCGCAAGTCGGTTTGCGGCAACCGGGGCACAGCGCGCGCGGGAGCCGACCTGCAGGCACCGCCTTCAGCTGTCCTCGGCATCCTCGTCGGGGTCGATCAGCACCAGCTCGCCGCTTGCCACCAGTTCGCGGATCGCCTCCATCACCTTGTCCATCGCCGCGTCGGCGTCACGCCGCTTGACCGGCGGGTGTTCGCCCATCGCCTCGTTGATCTGTTCGGCCATGCGCTTGGCAAGGTTGCCAAGGATGAATTCGACGATTTCGGGCTGGCTCTCGGAGGCCGCGGTCAGCGCGGTGACCAGCGCCGCCTCGTCGATCTTGCGGGTGATCTTGACGACATCGCGTGGCGGCACCCGTTGCGGGATGTCGGCGAAGGTGAACATCGTTCGCCGCACCCGGTTGGCGAATTCCGGATCGTCGGCGGTCAGATCCTGCAAGAGCGTTTCGCGGGTTTCGGACGGCGCGCGGTCGAGGATCGCACCGATCCGTTCGGCCGGGTCGCCGCGAAAGGCGATCGGCGGGCGCGAGTCGAGCCGTGCGACCAGGGTCGCGCCGATCCGTTCCACGGTCGCGGGATGGGTGCCGGCGACCACCGGGATCGCCAGCGCGATTTCGCGGGCGCGGCGGCCTTCGGTGGCCTGCAACAGCTCCGCCGCCTTGGCGGTGCTGAGCTTGGAGACGACGATCGCACCCACGGTGGGGCTTTCGCCGTCGATCAGGGCCAGCAAGTCGGGGATGTCGAGCGCGCCGATCTGGCCCCAGGGGTTGCCGGAGACGGTGCTGTGACCAAGGCTGTGATCGCGCCGCAGCTCGTCGGCGGCGCGAACGCTGATATAGCCTTCGATCAGCGACAACGCCCGGTCGATGCCATCGGGAAAGCTGAGCCCGATCCGCTCGAGCTCGTCGCCGAACTCGCGGGCAACGGCATGCAGTGTATCCCGGTCGATATAGCGCATGGCTGCCAGAACCCGGGTCAGCTCGGCCTGGTCCGCGGCCGACAGATTCGCAAGCGGCACCGTCATGCCGCCATCGAGCAGCATCTGCACCACGACCGCGGCCTTCTGACGCCGGGTCAGCCGGGTGGGCGGGGGCGGGGCCGTCGCTGCGGCGTTGGGGGCAGGGATTGTCCGGTTGTCGTCCATGGGTTGGGCCCGATCGCGCCCGTTGGCGTAACATGGCGCCGGTTAGCGGGGTGTTACCGGGTGGCCTTGCCGCGCCGGGCCGCGGCTGCTTTGCTGGGCCGATGGGGGAAGCGGGCGATATCCCGGCGGGCTACCCGCGGCTGGCCGCTGCGGGCGAGGCGGCGCTCTTGATCCGCTTCGCCGCCGCGCCGGCGCCCGCCGTGGCGGCGGCCGTTGCCGCCTTCGATGCGGCGCTGCGCGCGGATCCGCCAACCGGCGTGACCGAGGTCGTGCCGACCATCTGTTCGGTGCTCTTGCGCTTTGCCCCCGAAAGCGTGGCGCCCGAGGTGCTGGAGGCGGCCTGCCGCGAACGGCTGGACGCAGCCGACTGGTACGCCGCTTCGCCGCCCTGCGGGCGACGGCGCTGGGTCTGGCCGGTGGTCTATGGCGGTGCGGCGGGCCCCGATCTGGCCGCCGTCGCCGACCGCGCCGGGCTGCGCGAGGACCAGGTGATCGACGCCCATGCCGGCCATCCGTTTCCGGTTCTGACACTCGGCTTTGCGCCCGGGCTCGCCTATCTGGGCGGGCTTGGTGCGGCGTTCGATCTGCCGCGCCGGACCGAGCTTGCGGCCGAGGTGCCGGCCGGTTCGGTGCTGGTGGCGATCCGCCAGACGGTTCTGCCGGCAACGCCGATCCCACCGGCTGGTGGCGCATCGGCCAGTCGCCGGAACGGAATTTCACCCCCGGCGCGGCGCAGCCCTTCCGCATCGCGCATGGCGATTCGGTGGTGTTCGAGCCGGTGCGCCCGGGCACCGCCGCGCGGGCGCGCGAGGTCGCCCCATGAGCGGGCTTGAAATCCTGTCCCTGGCAGGGCCGGCCAGCGTTCAGGATGGCGGCCGTCCGGGCTGGCAGCGTTGGGGCGTGCCCGAGGGCGGCGCGCTCGACATCCATGCGCTGGCCGAAGGGCAGGCGCTGCTCGGCAACGCGCCGGACGCCGCAGCGCTGGAGATGCCGGGCGCGGGTGGGCGGTTTCGTGCCCAGGCGGCCATGGTCGTGGCGACCTCGGGCGCCGAGATGGCGCTGCGGGTCAATGGCGTGGCGCGGGGCTGGCGCAGCGCGCTTGCGCTGGGGCCGGGCGAGACGCTTGAGATCGGCGCAGCGCGGGAAGGTGCGATCGGCTATCTGCATCTGCCCGGCGGCATCGACGCGCCGGTCGAACTGGGCGCGCGTTCGGCGCATCGCCGTGCCGGGCTGGGCCTTGTCCCGACCGCGGGCGACGTGCTGCGCCCGCTCGGCCGTGGCGGCGTGGCCGGCCGGTCGCTGCCCCGGCCGGCCCATTTCGATCGGCGCTGCATCCGCGCCATGTGGGGGCCGCAAAGCGCGCTGTTCGATGCCGCCAGCCGGGCGCGCTTTGCCGCCGAAACCTGGACCGCGACACCGTTTCGCGACCGCCAGGGCATCCGCATCGCGGCCGCGGGCGGGCCGTTCGAGGCGGCGCTCGGTCTGACCACGCTGTCCGAGGCGGTGGTGCTGGGCGATATCCAGATGCTGGGCACGGGCGAGCCCGTCGTGCTGTTGGCCGATCGCCAGCCGACCGGGGGGTATCCGCGCATCGCGACCGCGATTTCGGCCGATCTGCCGGCGCTTGTTCAGATGCCGCCCGGTACGGGTTTCCGGTTCGAGATGGTCGACCGCGCGACCGCCCTGGCCGCCCGGGCGGCGCTGCGCGCCGAGATCGCGGCGCTGCCCGAAAGGGTGGTGCCGGCCCCGGCCGAGGGGTTGGCAGCCATCAACCTGATCGGCGGCGTGGTGCGCGGCGACGAAGGGGAGGAGCCACATGCAGATCGATCTTAACGCCGATATGGGCGAAGGCTTCGGGCCCTGGCAGATGGGCGACGACGACGCGCTGCTCGATATCGTCACCTCGGCGAACATTGCCTGCGGGTTTCACGCCGGCGATCCGGCGGTGATGGCGCGCAGCGTGGCGGCCTGCGCCGCGAAGGGCGTGGGGGTGGGGGCGCATCCCGGATTCGCCGACCTGCAGGGCTTTGGCCGGCGCCGCATCCTTGGGCTGGCCGAGGCCGAACTGCGCGCGCTGATGCTCTACCAGACCGGCGCGCTGGCCGCGATCGCAGGGGCTGCCGGCCTCCCGCTGACCCATCTCAAGCCGCATGGTGCGCTCAACAACATGGCCAATGAGGATCGCGCGCTGGCCGATACGCTGGTGGCGGCCGGCCGCGCCTTCGACCCCGGGCTGCCGATGATGGCGGTGGCGGGCACGGCGCTGGAGGAAGCGGCACGCGCCGATGGCGGCCCGGCGATCGCCGAGGTGTTTGCCGATCGCGCCTACACCCCCGATGGCCGGCTGGTCGACCGGTCGCGGCCCGGCGCGCTGATCCACGATCCCGACGCTGCTGCCGATCATGTGCTGCGCATGGTGGAAACCGGCCAGGTCCGCTGCATCGACGGCACGCACCGCCCGGTGCGGGCGGAAAGCGTCTGCGTGCATGGCGACGGGCCCGAGGCGCTGCGCATCGCCGAACGGGTGCGCGCGCGGCTCGAGGCGGCGGGCGTCCGCGTCATCGGCTTCTGGGCCTAGCGGGACGTCTTAACCCGGTTTCGCACGGGCGATGCGCCGGGCTCGGGGGGCGCCCGCCGCGCGGCGGGCGCGCTCTTGGGCGTGCGCCCAAGAGCCCCCGGCGGCAGCCGCGCGTCCGGTATGACGGGCACGCGGCGCGGTCAGCGCACCACGGCTTATGCCAACGGTCATTCCCAATGACCGTTGGTATTACCCCGTTTCGCACGGGCGATGCGGCGGGCTCGGGGGGCGCCCGCCGCGCGGCGGGCGCGCTCTTGGGCGTGCGCCCAAGAGCCCCCGGCGGCAGCCGCGCGCCCGGTATGACGGGCACGCGGAGCGGTCAGCGCATCAGGGCTTATGCCAACGGTCATCGACCATGGCCGCTTGTCGCCTCCCGCCCCGCCGGACCACCAACCCTACGCCAACCCAAGGGTCAAGATTGGTGGTCGGGCGGGGCGGCGGGGCGGGGCGGGAGGCGGACCGGCGCAACGAGTCAAACGCATTGCGCCCTGGTATCAGTAGGCTGTGCCCTTGCCGGTGCGGATCGCCTCGGCAAGGGCGACCTCGGCCCAGCTGCCGGCGCCGCCATGCTCGCGGATCGCCAGCAATTGCACACGCGCGGCCAGGTAATCGCCGGCCGCCACATGGGCCTGACCCAGATAGGATCGGGCGAGATTGTTGCCGGGATCGGCGGCCAGCGCGGCGGCATAGTGGGCAAGCGCGGCCTCGTGATCGCCCGTCACCCGGTCGAGAAAGCCGTGATAGGTCTGCACCCGGCTTTCGGTCTGATCGGTCATCGTCGCGAGCACGCGATAGGCCGCCTCATGGCGCCCGGCATAGGCCAGTTCGCGCACCGCCTCATAGCGGATGTCGTCGTCGATCAGCGACGAGGAAGACGCGACGCAGGCCCTGGTTTCCGTGTCCCAGACCTGGCCGGCGGGGCATTCGGTGGTGGTCGGTGTCGGCTTCGGCGGCTCTTCGGATCCGCTGCCGACGGCAAACGCGGCCGAGGGGGCGAGGACAAGGGCGAACAGGGCAGGGCGCAGCATCGGGTTCTCCTGTATTCAACACACGTCCTAGGTAGGCCGGGCGATTGCCGGAGCAAGCCGGGCATTCGCACCGGCCCGGCGCCCCGCCGACGCCATCGCCTTGACCCGGCCGCGTCGCGCCTGAAAGATGCCGCCGCCGGGTCACGCTGTTGGCCGGCACAGCGAATCGCGACATGGGGCGGCGATGACAAAGACCGGGCCAGCGCCTTCGAATACCGGGCTCGAGGCGCATTACCGTCAGATGCGGCGCATCCGCAGCTTCGAGGAACGGGTCGGCGAGCTGTTCGTGCGTGGCGAGAGCGCGGGCTCGATGCTGCATCTGTCGATCGGCGAGGAATCGGCGGCGGTCGGCGTCTGTTCGGCGATGCGGGACGGCGACACCTTCACCACCCATCACCGCGGCCATGGCATCTTTCTTGCCCGCGGCGCCGACCCGAACCGGATGATGGCCGAGATCGCGGGCAAGGAACGGGCTATTGCCATGGCAAGGGCGGCTCGATGCACATCGCCGACATGTCGCTGGGGCATCTGGGGGCCAATGCCATCGTCGGCGGCGGCATCCCCGCGGTGGTCGGCGCCGCCCTGGCGGCAAGGCGGCGTGGCACCGGCCAGCTGTCGGTGGCGTTCTTCGGCGACGGGGCGATGGGGCAGGGCATCCTTTACGAAAGCATGAACATGGCCGCGCTGTGGGACCTGCCCGCGGTCTTTGTCTGCATCAACAACCAGTGGGGCATGGGCACGCGGATCGACCAGGCGACGCGGGTCACCGCGCTGCATGACCGCGCGGCCGCCTTCGGGCTGGCGGCCGAGACCGTCGATGGCCGCGACGTGCGCGAGGTGCAGGCCGCGGCGGCGCGCATCCTCGATGGCGCGCGGGCCGGCCGGCCGGGCTTTCTGGCGGTCGAGTGCTATCGCTTCTTCGGCCATGCCCGAAAGGACAAGAGCCCCTATCGCAGCCCCAAGGAAGAGGCCGCCGGGCGCAGCCGCGATCCGGTCGCCTTTGCCCGCGACGCGCTGATCGCGGCGGGCATGGCCGAGGCCCGTCTCGACGAAATCGACCAGGCCATCGCGACCGAGATGGACGCCAGCATCGATGCCGCCATCGCCGCGGAAGAACCGCCGCTGCAGGCGATGTTCCGCGACGTGTTCGCGCCCGACGCGCCCGAGCCCGAGCCGCTGGCCCGCCGCATCGACCGCGTCCTGGCAAGGGACTGACCGGATGGAGACCCTGACCTATCGCGAGGCGCTGCGGCGGGCGCTGGCCGATGCCATGGAGGAGGACCCCGATGTCTTCGTGATCGGCGAGGAGGTCGGCCGCTATGGCGGCGCCTATGGCGTCACCAAGGGGCTGATCGAACAATTCGGGCCCGACCGGCTGATCGATACGCCGATTTCGGAGGCCGCCATTGTGGGCACCGGTGTCGGTGCGGCGATGGCCGGCATGCGCCCGGTGGTCGAGCTGATGTATGTCGATTTCATCGGCATGACGATGGATCAGCTGGCCAATCAGGCGGCCAAGATCCGCTACATGTTCGGCGGCCAGATCGGCGTGCCGATGGTGCTGCGCACCCAGGGCGGGACGGGGCGGTCGGCGGGCGCCCAGCACAGCCAGAGCCTGGAGGCCTATGTGATGCACACGCCCGGCCTGCGGCTGGCGATGCCCGCCACCGTGGCCGATGCCTATCACCTGTTGCGCCAGGCGCTGCGCCAGCCCGACCCGGTCGTGTTCATCGAACACAAGGCGCTTTACGCGCTCAGCGAAGCGGTCGATCTGGCCGCGCCGGTGCCCGATTGGGGCCGGGCGGCGCTCCGCCGGCCAGGCGGCGATCTGGCGATCGTCAGCTATTCGCGCCAGTTGCACCATGCACTGGCGGCGGCCGAACGCCTGGATGCCGAGGGCATCGCGGCCGCGGTGATCGATCTGCGCACGCTCAACCCGCTCGACTTCGAGACGGTGCGCGGCGCGGTCGAGGCCGCGGGTCGCGCCATGGTCGTCTCCGAGGGGCCGTTGACCGCCGGGGTGGCGGCCGAACTGGCCGCCCGGATTTCCGAGGAATGCTTCGACTTTCTGGAAAACCCGGTCTTGCGGGTGGCGGGCGAGGATGTCCCGATTTCGGTCTCTCCGGGGCTCGAGGCCGCATCGGTGCCGACGCCCGAGCTGATCGTCGACGCCGCCCGGCGGCTGATGGCATGAGCGACCTGCTGACCCTGCCCCGGCTGGGCGAGACGATGGAGGAAGGCCGCGTCACCGGCTGGATGGTCGCCCCCGGTGCGCAATTCCGCCGCGGCGACACGCTGCTGGAGGTCGAGACCGACAAGACCGTGGTCGAGGTTCCGGCGCTGCGCGACGGCACCCTGGGGGAGATCCTGGCGGCCGTTGGCGACATGGTCCGCGTGGGCGCGCCGCTGGCCCGGCTGGCCGGTGCCGAGGGCGCGGCGACGACCCAACCCGCGCCGGAACCCACGACCGAAGCAACCCCTGCGCCGCCGGCGGCGGCACCGGCCGCCCGCCAAAGCACGGCAACGGGCGTGCGCGCCACCCCGGTGGCGCGCCGGCTGGCGCGGCAAGCGGGGCTCGATATCGCCGCGCTGTCAGGCACCGGGCGCCGGGGCCGCATCGAACGCGCCGATGTCGAGGCGGCGCTTGCCGGGGCCGGACCGGCAGCCAGCACGGGCCTTGCCCGGGACCTGGCCCATGCGGTGACCGGTCCCGAAGACGGCGCGCCGATTGTCCTGTTGCACGGGTTCGGCGCCGATCACAGCATCTGGGCGGGGCTTTCCGCGGGGCTCGTTCGCGCCGGCCGCCGGGTTCTGGCGGTGGATTTGCCAGGCCATGGCGCCACCCGGGCCGAGGCACCCACGCCTGCCGCACTGGCCACCGGCCTGTCGCCGCTGGTCCGCGATGTCCTGCCGGGCCCCGCCCATATCGTCGCCCATTCGATGGGCGCGATCCCGGCCATCGCCCTTGCCGATGCCGGCGACGCCCGCAGCCTGACGCTGATCGCGCCCGCGGGCCTAGGGCTTGCGATCGACCGCGAGGTGATCGCCGGTTTCGCCGCGGCGCGTGCCCCGGGCGAGGTGGCGCATCTGCTCGACCGGATGACGGCGACGCCGCTGGCGCTGTCGCCCGCGGCGCTGCAACGCGTCGCCGATGACCTGGCGCGCGGCCGCCTGCGCGCGCTGGCCGAGGCCCTGCTGGGCGGCGCGGGGCAGGCGGTGTCGATCCGGCGGCAGCTGGCAGGACTTGCCGAAAGCCTGCCCGTCCGCATCCTTGCCCCGCATCGCGATCGCATCCTCGACTGGCGCGACATGGTCGACGTGTCGCCGCGGATCGCGGTCCATCATCTGCCCGGTGCGGGCCATATGGCGGCCTGGGATGCGCCGCAGGAGGTGCTGGCGATCGTGCTGGCCGAGACCGCGCCGTGACGTTGATCCAACGGCGAAAAGGGGCTGGCGCCGGGCCGCGCCGCCTGATGGGATGGGGCCGGGATATTGATCTGCGGGGGAGGACGCGGTGACCTATTTCCTGACGGCCGATGGCGGCACCGAAAGCCTGCGCGCCAGGATCTACGATTTGCAGGGCGCCTGCGTTGCCAGCCATGCCGTGCCCTATGAGACCCGGTTCTCGGCCGGCGCGCGGGCCGAACAGAACCCGGCCGATTGGTGGGCGGCCTTCGTCGCCGCCAGCCGTGCGGCGATGGCGGCCGCGGCAATCCCGCCCGACGCGATCGCGGCGATCGCCTATGCCACCACCAGCTGTTCGGTCGTGGCGCTGAATGAAAACGGCGACGCGCTGCGGCCCGCGCTGATCTGGATGGATGTCCGCGCCAATGCCGAGGCGGATGCGGTGCTCGCCACAGGCGACCCCGCGCTGGCGCTCAACGGTGCAGGCACCGGGCCGGTCTCGGCCGAATGGATGCTGCCCAAGGCGCTGTGGCTGAAACGCAATGAACCGGCGATGTTCGACCGGGCGCACCGGATTTGCGAATATCAGGACTTTCTGACCCACAAGCTGACCGGGGAATGGGCCGCAAGCCTCAACAATGTCGGCCTGCGCTGGCATCACCGCAACGACCATGGCGGCCGGCCCGAAAGCCTGGTCCGCGCGCTGGGGCTTGACGCGCTGCTTGACAAATGGCCGCCGCGCACGGTCGCGCCGGGGCAGGTGGTGGGCACGCTCACGGCCCAGGCGGCCGCGGCGCTGGGTCTGCCGCGCAGCGTCAAGGTCGTCCAGGGCGGTGCCGACGCGCTGATCGGGATGATCGGGCTGGGCGTGGCACGGCCGGGCCAACTGGCGCTGATCACCGGCTCGTCGCATCTGCAATTCGGCGTGACCGAGGCGCCGCTGTCGGCGCCCGGCGTCTGGGGCGCCTATGCCGATATCGTCTATCCCGGCCGCTATGTCGTCGAAGGCGGGCAGACCTCGACCGGGTCGATCATCAACTGGCTGGGCCGGTTGACCGGCGGGCTTGATTTCGACGCGCTGAACGCCGCCGCCGCAGCGCTGCCGCCGGGCTCGGACGGGCTGATCGTGCAGGACCATTTCCAGGGCAACCGCACCCCGCACACCGATGCGCTGTCGCGCGGCGCCATTCTGGGCCTGACGCTGGCCCATGAGAAGCATCACCTGTTCCGGGCGATCATGGAGGGCATCGCCTTCGGCACCCGCGCGATCCTCGATGCGTTTGCCCGGGCGGGCTATACCGCGACCGAGATGACGGCGGGCGGCGGCGCGGCGGCGTCGGAATTGTGGATGCAGATCCATGCCGACACCGCGAACCTGCCGATCCGCATTCCGGCCTCGGCCGACGCGCCCTCGACCGGGTCGGCGATTTTGGCCGCCCATGGTGCGGGGCATTTCGACACCATCGATGACGGGATCGCGGCCATGGTCCATCCCGGCCGGCTGATCGAGCCGATCCCGGCCAATGTCGCCGCCTATCAGGCGTTGTTCGAGAAATACCAGGCGCTGTATCCGGCCGCCAAGGACATCCTGGCGCGCTGAAAAGGGAGGGAATTGCAATGCAGTATCGTACATTGGGACGCTCGGGGCTGAAGGTCTCGGCGATCACCATGGGCACCTTCACCTTTGGCGGCGAGGGCCCGTTCGGCATGGTCGGCAAACAGGGCGTGGCCGAGGCGCAGCGACTGGTCGATCTGTGCATCGACCACGGGGTCAACCTGTTCGACACCGCGAACATGTATTCCACCGGCACCTCGGAGACGATCCTGGGCGAGGTGCTGGAAGGCCGCTATGACGACATCCTCGTCACCTCGAAGGTCAGGATGCGGATCGGCGACGGCCCCAACGACGAGGGCGCCTCGCGCTGGCATATCATTCGCGAATGCGAACGCTCGCTGAAGCGGCTGCGCACCGACCATATCGACCTTTATTACATCCATGAATGGGACGGGCTGACCCCGGTCGAGGAAACCATGGCCGCGCTCGATACGCTCGTGCAGCAGGGCAAGGTGCGTTATACCGGCTGTTCGAACTATTCCGCCTGGCATGTGATGAAATCGCTGGCCGCGGCGGGCGGGGCGCCCGGCCGCTTTGCCACCCAGCAGATCCACTATACGCTGGAGGCGCGGGAGGCCGAATACGAGCTGTTGCCGCTGTCGGTCGATCAGGGGCTTGGCGTGCTGGTCTGGAGCCCGCTGGCGGCGGGGCTGCTGACCGGCAAGCACCGGCGCGGCCAGGCGGCGCCCGACGGCTCGCGCCAGGCGGCGGGCTGGAACGAGCCGCCGATCCGCGATACCGAAAGGCTGTGGCGGATCGTCGATGCGCTGACCGAGATCGCCGCCGGTCATGGCGTTTCGGCGGCGCAGGTGGCGCTGGCCTGGCTGCTGACGCGGCCAGCGGTCAGTTCGCTGGTGGTCGGCGGCCGGACCGAGGATCAGTTCCGCGAAAACTTCCGGGCGGTCGATCTGACCCTGGGGGAGGCCGAGCTGCAGCGTCTGAACGATGTCAGCCGCCTGCCGCTGATCTATCCCTACTGGCACCAGCACAATTTTGCCCGGCCGCGGTTTTCGGACGCCGACCGGGCGCTGCATGCCGACTACCCCGACCGGCATTATGGCGGGGAGGACCCGTTGGTCTGACGCAACGCGCCGCGCCATCGGGCGGTTCGCGACAAATTCTTCCAGAAGAATTTAGCTTGCTGATTTTTCTAGAAAAATCAGCAGGCCAAGCGGTGGGCGGACTTGTGCAATGAGTCACGCTTGTTGCAGCTTGGTATCACCCTTCGCGATCGGCCACCGCCTTGACGATCCGGGCCATCGCCAGCATCCCCGGATCGTCGCGGCCCACGCTCTTGTCGCCAAAGATGCGGGCCCGGCCGATGGTGGCCTTTCGCTCGCGAAACGCGTCGAGCGCATCGTCCACCGCCCGGGCGGCGGCATCGGCGACCTCGGCCGGGTCGGTCTTGCCCGCGGTCGCCTGTGCCACCGCGTCGAGGCTGTCGAGCACCGTCTTGCCGCCGATCTCGGCCTTGCCAAGCGCCTGCATCTGGTCACGCGCCGCAGCGACAAGGCCCGACACCTCGGCGGCCGCGATCTCGGTTCGTCCCTTCACCCCCTTGGCCATGGTCATCATGCCCTTGGCCAGAAGCGTGCCATAGGACGAGCCCGAGGATTTCGTGAACGCCTGCGCGCAGGCCAGCAGTGCCAGCCCCAGATCGTCGGGCAGGTCGTCGGCGCGGTCGACGATGGCGTGCATCCCGCGGGTCATCGTGACCCCCAGATCGCCGTCCCCCAGCGCCCCGTCGGCGCTGTTGAGCAGGTCGAAATCGCGCTCCATCGCGGCGGCGAGGCGGGCAATCGCGGCCTGCAGCGCGGCGCGGTCGATGGTCATCCGACCCTCCAGAAAGCGCAATCGCAGGGCGCTTGCAACAGCGCCTCAAGCTCGGCGTCGAGCTTGCACAGGGTGAACGACACGCCGGCCATCTCCATCGAGGTCGCATAGCGGCCGACCAGCGGCATCACGATGGTCGCGCCCGCGCCTTCCAGCCGCGCCTTAACCACATTGTAAAGGATATAGAGTTCCTCGGGCGGGGTCGCACCCAGGCTGTTGACCAGCACCGACACCCGGTCGCCCGCCTTCAGCGGCATGTCGGCCAGCAGCCGGTCCATCATCTCGGCCGCGATCGCATCGGCGCTTTGCAGCTTGCCGCGCCACACCCCCGGCTCGCCATGGATGCCCATGCCCATCTCGATCTCGTCTTCGGCAATCTCGAAGGTCGGCTTGCCGGCCTGCGGCACCGTGCAGGGCGACAGCGCCACGCCGACCGACCGGCAGGCATCGGCGGCCTTCTGGGCGACGGCGGTGACCGCCGCCAGATCGCGGCCTTCCTCGGCCGCGGCGCCGGCGATCTTGAAGGCATAGACCATGCCGGCGACGCCGCGCCGCTTCTCGGCCTCTTCCGGCGGGGCCGAGGCCACATCGTCGGCAAGCAGCACCGTGTCGTGCAGGCGATGTCGTCGAAGTCGACCAGATCGCCCGCCATGTCGAAATTCATCACATCGCCGCCGTAATTGCCATAAAGCCGCAGCACCCCGGCGCCCTGATCGGCGGCACGGATCGCGTCGGCCATCTGCTCGGCCGAGGGCGAGGCGAACACGTCGCCGATGGCGCAGGCATCCAGCAGCCCGGTGCCGACATAGCCGGTGAACACCGGCAGATGGCCCGACCCGCCACCGGTCACGATGCCGACCTTGCCCGCCCGGCCCGGGGTCGCCCGGGCGATCACCTTGCCGGTGTCGCCATGCAGCCGGTAGTAGTCGGGATGCGCCGCGACCAGGCCGGCCAGCATCTCGTCGACATAGGCTTCGGGCGCGTTGAGGATTTTCTTCATCGTCACTCTCCCTTGTCAGCCGGCCTTGGCCGGGGCCGGGCGGCGCCGCCGGCCCGCCCAATTCGCCGTGTTGATGACCATCACGAAGATCAGCAGCGCGCCCCAGATCAGCTCGCGCGCGAAATTCGACACTTGCAGCATGTTGAGCCCGCTCGACAGGAACTGCATCGACAGGACCGCCAGCACGACGCCGATCACCCGGCCATAGCCGCCATAGGGGTTCACCCCGCCCAGCACCGCGATCAGCTACCGCCAGCAGCAGATAGCTCGACCCGTAATCGGCCTTGGCCGAATTCGCCCGGCTCATGATGACGAGCCCGGCGATCGACGACAACATGCCCGCGAGCACATAGACCCGCAGCAGGATGCGGTCGACATCGACGGCGGCATAAAGCGCGGCCAGCGGGTTGGCGCCATACATCGTCACGCGCAACCCAAACCCGGTGCGGGTCAGCAGGATGTGCAGGCCAAGCGCGAGCAGACCGAACAGGATCAGCGGCACCGGCACAAAGAAGAGCCGCGCATTGCCGATCACCGACACGATATCGGGAAAGCCCATCACCGCGCTGCCGCCGGTCAGCGCCACCGCGAGCCCGGTGAAGACAAGCCCCGAGCCGAGCGTCGCCAGGATCGGCGGCAGGCCCAGGCGCGAGACCAGGATTCCGTTCGCAAGCCCCGCCAGCGCGCCGACGCCAAGCGCGGCCGCGATCGCCAGCAAAAGCCAGATCGCGGCGCCCGGCCCGACCAGATCGGCGCCGGCAAAGCGCGTCAGCAGGGTCGCGGCGATGACCGCCGACAGGTTCGCCACGCCGACCACCGACAGATCGATGCCGCCGGTCATCATGGCAATCGTCATCGCCAGCGCCAGGATCGCGAATTCGGGGAACTGGAACGCCATCGATGTCAGGTTCTGGGCCGACAGGAACCGGTCGGGCGACAGCGCGGCCATCAGCGCGAACACCAGGACCGCGATCACCGCCAGGCGGAATTCGGGCGTTCGGGTCAGGGGCGTCTCGGTGCGCGATCCGGCCATTCCCGCCCCCTATCCGGCCCGCGCCGCGGCGCGCCTGGCCTGCCAGGCGGGCAGGCCGGTGCCCAGCAGTATGAGCGCCCCGATGGTCACCGACTGCCAGGTCGACGGGATACCGATCACGATCAGGCTGTTCTGGACCAGAACGATCAGCGCGACGCCCAGCAGCGTGCCGGTGATCGTGCCATAGCCGCCGATCAGCCGCGCGCCGCCCAGCACCACCGCGGCGATCACCGACAATTCCAGCCCGACCAGGCTGAACGGGTCGGCCATCCGCCCCATCGAGCCGTGCAGGATGCCCGCCAGCCCGGCCAGCGCGCCGACATAGACATAGACGAAGAACTGGGTGCGCCGGACGTTGATGCCGATCCGCCGGGCGCTTTCGACCGAACCGCCGATGGCAAAGATCGACCGGCCCAGCATGGTCTTGTGCAGGATGATCGCGGTCAGCGCGATCGCCAGCGCCAGCGCCGCCAGCGACCAGGGAAAGGCATAGAAATGTCCGCCTTCGGTGGTGCCGCGCGCGATCATCATCCGCGAGAAGTCGCGCATCCCCGGCGGCAGGGCGGAAATCCGGTCCGACCCCACGAAGGTCAGCAGAAAGCCCCGGAACACCGACAGCGTGCCCAGCGTGACGATCAGCGTCGGCAGCCCGAAACCGGCGATGAAGATGCCGTTGATCGCGCCCAGCCCGGCGCCGATCAGGATCGAGATCGAGAAGATCAGATACCACGGCATGTCGGGCCAGACCGCCAGGGCGAGCTTGGTGGTCATGTACATCGCCGACACCGCCACGGCGGTGAAGCTGACATCGATCCCGCCCGAGATCAGCACCAGCATCACGCCGATCGCCAGTATGCCGGGCACGATGGCGGCGCGCAACAGGTCGCCCAGCGTGGTGACGGTCAGGAAATTCGGGTCCGACAGGGTGGCGACGATGCAGAACAGCACGATCACCGCCGCGACCAGGGTCTCGTTGCGGGTCAGCAGCCCGCTCATGAGGCCAGCTTGTGCGCCAGGTCGGCCTCGGTGATCGCACCGCCCGCGATCTCCTCGACCATGGCGCCCGCCTTCATGACCAGGATGCGGTGGCAGGTGGCCAGCAGCTCGGGCAGATCGTCCGAGATCACCACGACCCCCAGGCCGCGCGCGCCCAGTTCGCGGATGATGCCGTGAATGTCGGCCTTCGATCCGACATCGACGCCCACCGTCGGCCCGTTGAGCACCAGCACCTGCGGCGCCCGGGCCAGCCAGCGCGCCAGAACGACGCGCTGCTGGTTGCCGCCCGACAGCGCCTGCACCGGCGCGCCGATCGACGGGGTCTTGACGCTGAGCCGGGTCAGCCAGTCGGTTGCCTCGTCAATGAGCGCGCGCATGTCGAGGAAGCCGGCGCGCTCATGCGCGTTCAGCCGACCGACGGTGACGTTGCGCAGGATCGACTGGGCCAGGAACAGCCCCTCGGTCAGCCGGTCCTCGGGCACATAGCCGATCCGCGCTGCGGCCGCCGCGATCGGGTCGCCCAGCGGCACCGTCTGGCCATCGACCGCGATCCGGCCCGAGTCGGGTGCGACCAGGCCGAACAGCGCCTTGGCAAGCGAGGTGCGACCGCTGCCCAGCAGCCCGGTGATCCCCAGCACCTCGCCCCGGCGCAGCCGAAAGCTGACATCGCGAAACGCCCCCGGCTTGTCGAGCTTCTCGACCTCCAGCAGGGTCTCGCCGCTGCCGTCATAGGAACCGGTGGAGGTATCGGCCACGTCGCGGCCGGTCATGTGGCGCGTCAGCGAAGCGGCATCGAAGCGTTCGGCCTTAGCCTCGGCGACCTTCCGGCCGTTGCGCAGGACGACCACATGTTCGCTGACCTCCAGCACCTCGGCCAGCTTGTGACTGACGAAGACGACCGCGACGCCCTGATCCTTCAGCCGGCGGATGATGCCCAGAAGCGTGCGCACCTCGCGCTCGGTCAGGGCGGTGGTCGGTTCGTCCATGACGATCAGCCGCGCCGCGCAGGCCAGCGCGCGGGCGATCGCCACCAGTTGCTTGTGCGCCACCGGCAGGGTTTCGACCCGCGCGTCGAGGGGGATGTCGACGCCGATCCGGCCCAGCACCTCCCCAGCCGTGGCGCGCGCCGCGCGGCGGCTGAACAGGCGCTGCCTGGTGCCCAACTCGCGGGCAAAGGCGATGTTCTCGGCCACCGAGAGATTGGGAAACAGCGAGAAATCCTGAAAGATGACCATCACGCCGGCGGCCGCGGCCCGGCGCGGGGTCAGATGGGTCATTTTCTGGCCGCCGATGCGGATTGTCCCGCCCGAGGGTTGTTCGACGCCCGAGAGTATCTTGATCAGGGTCGACTTGCCCGACCCGTTCTCGCCCGCCAGGCACACCGCCTCGCCGGGTTGCACGGTGAAATCCACGCCCTCAAGCGCGGTGACACCGGCATAGTGCTTGGTGACACCCGTCATCTCGACAAGCGCACCGGTATCGGGCGTGGCCATGGCGGTCCGGACTTTGCTGGCGCGCGGGGGGTGGGGCGGCAGCCGGGCCGCCGCCCCGCCCGAGCGGATCAGAACGGATAATCGGCCATGTTGTCGGCGTTCACGTTCACCCAGGCCTGGCCATAGATGACCTTGCCGTCGAGCGTGACGCTTTCATATCCCGGCAGGCCCAGATCCATGCCGTCGGTGACTTCCTGGCCATCGAGGACCATCTGCGCGACCTTGTTCATCGCATAGCCGGCGACCGAGGGGTCCCAGAAGCCGATGCCGTCGACCGCACCGGTTTCGATATACTGGCCCGCGATCGAGGGCAGCGAGGTGCCGAAGACGCAGGTCGCATCCTCCATCCCGCGTTCTTCGATGGCGAGCCCAATGCCCGCCACATCGGTCGAGGCCGAGCCCTGCATGCCCTTCACATTGGGGAAGGCGCGCAGCACTTCCTGGGCCTTTTCATAGGCGTTCTGGGCGTCGTCGAAGGTCTCGTTCTTGTCGCCGACCAGGGTCATGTTGGGGTAGTTCGCCTCCTGATAGGCGATCGCGCCATCGACCCACTGGTTGTGGGTCTGCGAGGTGAGCGAGCCGACGAACACCGCGTATTCGCCCTCGCCGCCCATGCAGGTGGCAAGCTGTTCCATCAGATTGGCGCCGAAATCCTCGTTCACGAAGGCTTCGATGTCATACATCGTGTTCTGCTGGCTGGCGGCCTCATGGGTGACCACGGCGATGCCGGCCTCCATGGCGCGGCCCAGCACCGGCTCCAGCGCTTCGGGCGACATCGGCACCACGGCCAGCGCGTCGACGCCCTGGGCGATCATGTCCTCGATCAGCGCGGCCTGCTGCTGCGGATCGGCCTGGGCCGGGCCGACCTGAAAGGCGTTGGCGCCGGTGTCGGCGGCATACTGGTTCACGCCCTCTTCCATGCGGTTGAACCACTGGATGCCGGCGATCTTGACCACCGTGGCGATCGACGGCGCATCCTGCGCGGCGGCGATCTGGGGTGCGGCTGCCATGGCCGCCAGGGCCAGAATCGAAACGGATCTCTTCATTTTGTTCCTCCCAAAAGGCCCCCGTCAGGGCGGGGCTTTCCCGTTCGGCGCCGACCGGACCGATCCCGCAGCGCTGGATCGTGCCGTGCCTGCGGCCGTGCCGGCGTGACTTTATGGTCCGGGCGGGGCGGGTCAACCGGTTTTCTGGCCGGCCGCCGCCTGTCCCGCCTGCGACGCCCGCGCCATGTCGAGCACCGCGTCGATATCGGCGATCCGGTGGCGCTGCAGCACCAGATCGCGGCCCAGAAGCAGGCTGCGCTCTTCCAGCGGCGCCCGGCGGTCGGGGTCGGCGATGCTGTCGAACTCCGCGACATGCGCGAGGCCCAGAATGCGCCGGTGCATCTCGATCCCCGCGAAACCCAGCATGTCGGCGAAGATCTCGGCCAGCAACTGGTCGCACGCCGCGGCGCTGGCCCCGGGCTGGCCCTGATCTTCGTAAAGCGCGGCCGGATAGAGGATGCCCGTGCGTTCGCGCGCCCACAGATCGCGGAAGGTATCGGCAAAGACCGTCCAGCTGTCGCGCACGACCCCAAGCAGCCAGTCCTGATAGCCGGCGCAGGCCTCCGGATCGGGAATATGGGCCGGCATCGCGTGACAGGCCATCAGGTAGTTGCCAACCAGCATCCCGATATCGAAACCGAACGGCCCGTAGAATGCGAATTCGGGGTCGATCACCCGCACGCTGTCGCCCGTCACCATGATCGAGCCGGCATGCAGATCGCCATGGCACAGCGTCTCGGCCCGCGCGGTGAAGGCGCGCTTCAGGTGCTGGGCTTCGATCTTCAGCGCGGTATCGGCGCGCAGCTCGGCGACCACGGGATCGAGCTGCGGGGCGGTGTGGCGGTTCATCTCGGCCGCGAAATAGGGATCGGTAAAAACCAGCTTTTCGGTGATGTCGCACAGTTCCACATTGCCGCTGAACAGCGCGACATCGGCCTTCTTCTGCGCCGGGTCCATCGCCAGGTCGGACCGGCGGAAGGCAGTGCGGGCGCAGAACCGGCCCATCGTCGCGCCGAGCCCCGCGACCTTGCGGCCGGCCATGGTCTGGCCGCGCAGGATGATGTGCGGCGTCAGACGCTCCATCACGATCAGCGCCTGATCCTCGTCGAAGTGCAGCACCGCCGGCACGATGCCGGGATCGGCCGCGTCCTGGCGGATCAGCGCGTTGTATTCGAAATAGGCGCGTTTCAGCGGCAGCGGCCAGCTGTCGCCGACAAGGCGGATATAGGGCAGCGCCTGCTTGACGATGACCGAGCCGGCAGGACCCTCGACGATGAACACCAGGTTCAGGTTGCCGTCGCCCACCTCGCAGACGCGCCAGCTTTCGGGCGGGCCGCCCACGGCCCTGGCCATGGGCGAAAGGCCCGCGAGACGCTGCGGCAGGCTTTCCGGGGTCAGGGGTGTGTAAGCGCTCACCTTGTCCTCGTCGCAGCGGCAGGGCAGCGGGCCGACAGGGCCGCCGGGCGGAAACCCTAGAAGCGCCGCCGCCGCCCTGTCAATTCAGCGCCGGGCCGCAAGGCCCGCGCCGCGCGGATGGCGCCAAGGGCTACCCGGTCTCGTCCTGCTCGATCTCGTCCTTCAGGCCCAGAATGGTGACGAACAGGAACGCCATCAGCGCGATCGGAAAGACGAAGGTTTCGATGATCACCCAGGCATCGGTGGACATGTTGCGCCAGACGAGCTCATTCGCAACCGCCAGCACCGCGAAGGCCAGGGTCAGCCGGCGGGTCAGCACCATCCAGCCGCGCGTCGTCATCGGGATCAACTCGCCCATCGTCCATGCGAGCCAGGAACGCCCGAACAACAGCCCGGTGGCGAGCAGCCCCGCGAACAGCGCATAGACGATCGTCGTCTTCATCTTGAAGAAGCGTTCGTCGTTGAACCACAAGGTCAGCCCGGCGAACACCGCGACCAGAACCACCGTCACCACCTGCAGATGCGACAGCCGGCCGGTCAGCCGCCACAGCGCCGCCATGGCCGCAAGCAGCACCGGCACAAAGATCACCGCGGCGACGACGAAGCCGTCATAGGCGGTGCCGGCGATGGTGAAGCTCTTGTCGCGCAGCCACAGATAGACCACGAAGAACAGGATCGGCGGCCCGAGTTCGAGCGTCTGTTTCAGCGCCGGGCTGATCGGTCGTGGCGACATCGGCTTTCTCCCTTTCGGCCGGGCGGGCGGCGGCACGGTCAGCGTGCAGGACCCGCGTCGCGCGCCAGCGCATGATAGATATGGGTGAAGGCGGCAACGCCAAGCACCGGCACGATCAGGTTCATGATCGGGATGGTCAGCGGGATCGCCATCAGCGTGCCGGCCAGCCAGACCGTCATCGCGTGGCGCCGCCGCAGCCGGCTGGCGCCCGCCTTGCCCAGCCGGCGCATCGCGACCAGCTGAAAATACTCGCGCCCCAGAAGGTAGCCATTGACCAGCCAGAAGATCACCGGCGCCAGCAGGGTCGAGGCGAAATAGACCACCAGCGCCAGCAGGTTGGCCAGAAGCAGCACGGCCAGGAACTGAAGGCTGTCGACCAGCGTCTCGACCATGCCCGGCCCCGGTGCCGGGGGCAGGCCGGGATAATGCTGCGCCTCGACCGCGCCGGCGATTTCTTCCAGAAACATCCCGGTAAAGGCCGAGGCGACGGGGATCATCAGGAACACCGACGCCACGGTCAGGCCGATCAGCGCCGCACCGATGGCAAGATCGTCAAGAAACCCGACCTCGCCCAGCCAGGGCAGGGTGACCGTGTCGGGCAGCAGCCAGCCGAGCCCGAACACCAGCGCCAGATAGAAGGCCAGCAGCAGCAGCAGTGTCAGCCCAAGCCCGCGCAGCAGAACGCTGCGAAAGGCCGGGTCGAAGGCCTGTGCCAGCGCCAGGCCGATGGCGCGCGGGATCATGCCGTCACCCAGTCTGTCAGGCCCGACACGTCGGGGCGCGGCCGTTCCGGCGGCACCCGGGTTTCGGTGCCGATATGGACGAAACCCGCCACCCATTCCGCCGGCCCGAGGCCAAGCCCGCGATCGAGGAAACCGCGATCGAGCGCCGGCCAGCCCGACAGCCAGTTCGCCCCCCAGCCCGCGGCCAGGGCGGCGTTCACCAGGCCGAGGCAGACCGCGCCGGCCGACAGGGTCTGCTCGATCTCGGGGATCGTCGGCGACGGCTTGGGCACGGCCACGACGGCGACGATCAGCGGCGCCCGGGCGAAGCCGCCGGCAAGCTTTTCCAGCGCATCGGGGGCTTCGCCGCGCGCCGCGCCCAATTCGCGGATCAGCGCGGCCAGCCGGGGCAGCGCACCGCCCGACAGGACGACGAACCGCCAGGGTTCCAGCTTGCCATGGTCGGGCACCCGCGCCGCCGCCGTCAGAAGCAGCGCGACCTCGGCGCGGTCGGGTGCCGGCGGCGCCAGCGTCTTCGCTGGCCGCGACCGGCGGGTCAGCAGGAAGTCCAGCACTTCGGGGCGCGGTTCGGGCATCGGCGGCCTCCATCGGATGTTGCCCATCTCGTCCGCGCCGGTGCCGAATGCAACCCGCCCTACCGTTTCGTTTAGCGCATACCGGCCTGTGGCTGCGGCTTGACACATGTTAATGCGTCGGCCCCGCAACCCGTGCAGTCTGCACCAAGCGTCGGGACGAAAGGAGATCAGCATGTGGGTCATGAGGGCACGGTCTGCCTGGATCGGGGCACTTGCCGCTGTTGCCGCAATGTCCGTCGTCGCCGTGTCCCCCGGCGCGGCCGAGGAACCGGTCGCCGCGCCCGCGGGACTGCGAATCATCGGCCTCGACGCCGACGCGACGGAACCGGTTCCCGGCAGGACGGTGACCCTGCGTGCCCGGGTCCGGAACGCCGGTCCGGTCGCCGTCGCGGAGGCCGATGTGCAGTTCTACCACGCCGGCCGGGCGTTCGGGGCGCCGGTCGCCGTCGGCCCGCTGGCACCGGACGAAGAGGTCACTGTCGCCACGCGGCTCCGCCCTGCCGGGATCGGACGCTTCACCTTCGATGTCACGGCATCCCCGATGGCTGCCGGGCCCGGGGCGCCGGGTGCGATCATCGGCGCGGACACGGCGCAGGGCGGTTTCACGATCTCGGCACTGCCTGGCTGGTGGGCGCGGCTCGACACCGAACTCGCCGCCGCCGAGCGGCCGGGCATGCGCGGCAGCCGGTCGGTCATGCCGGCCCTGGCCGGCCACGCGATGTGCTCGCACGACATCCGTGCCGACATGCTGATCCAGCAGCACGGCGAGGCCCTGATGACCGGTATCCGCGCCCTGCCGGCGAACCGCCAGGCGGCAGAGGCGCATTTCACCGACGCGCTTGCCGCCCTGTCGGACATGGCAAAGGCGCTTTATTGCATCGATTTCGACCAGCTGCAGTACTGGGACCGGGCGATTGCCGGGTTCTGGCATTCGATGGCGGCATCGCCCGATCCCGACATGAATTTTGAGGCCGCGCTGATCGCGACCTGGAACCCGGCCTTGCTGGTGCTCGACGCCGTTCAATACACCGGCCATTCCCAGATCGTCCGCGCCTATCAGGATCTGGGCCCGCATATCGACGCGGCGCTGCAAGCCTGGCCGACCGACAGCTATGGCGCAGCATGGCTTGACGCGTTCGGCACTGGGGCGCTGCGCCAGGCCAGGGGTGCCTCGGCGATGGACAACCTGACTATGGCGCTGGAAAAGCCGGCGCTGCTGGGACTGGGCACCTGCCCGCTGATCGCGCATGCGGCGAAGGCGCTGCCCGATACCGCCTGCATCGAAGGTCTGGCTGCCGTGAGCCAGGCCTGCACCAAAGCCGATCCGGGCGCGCTGCTCGCCGGTCTTCACGACCATGGCCTGTTCGGTGCGCTGGTCGCCGGCAACGCTGCCGCTGCCCGTTCCCGGGCGGCGCCGGTTCCGGCGGGCACGTTCCCCGCCATTGTGCTAGACGCTGACAGCCTCGGCTATTTCGGGACTCCGGTTGCTGTGCGGGTCGCCGGGCTTTGCTCGGCACTTGCGGGGGCAGGCCAGCCACGGGGATTGCAGGGCATGGCCGATGCGCTGGGCGGTATCGACCTTCAGGCGCTGGGCGGCTGTGGCTTCGCAATTGCGACCGCCTCGCTGGGGGAGGCGGGGCGACAGGGCGATCGCGCCGTTCTGTGTCTCAAAAGGATGGGCGGGCCGGGACCGGCCGGCCCGCCGCTGACGGCGACCGAGCTGCGTTTTCCGACGGCCTGCACCGTCAGCAATCCGCCCAAACACGGGCAACCCAGTGCGAAGGGTTTCCGCCAAGCGCACGGCCGGACGACCCGGCGCGCGTTCGCCGACAGCGATACTTCGGTCAAGATCACTCTGGAGGAAGGCTATCCGGACGGAAACGAGGAGACGGTCGAGGCGATACACAAAAGCGGTTCCAAGATCGTGTCGCGCCACAAGGAGGTCGACGGCCAGATCGTAAACGGAGAGCGAACCGAAACCGGACCGGACGGAGAGATCGTTTTCGAAGGAAAGTACGTCTTCGACGATAAGGGCAGGGTCGTCGAGGCCTATGAGCGCGTCGTCAACCCGGACGGCTCGATGGTAGAGCGGAACTACGCGCGTGACCGCAATGGCAATGTTGAGATCGATGTCCGTGAGACCGCCCTCGACGGCACCAGTCGGCGCTACAAGGTGACAGTGCCGACCACACCGGGGCCGCCCGATGCTGCAGTCGCGGTGGACTGCCCGGAAACCGCCGCCGAGGCCCGCGCCCAGGCCACGTTCAACTGCCTGTTCGCCGACGGCACGACCGAGGCGGCCGCCACCGCGGGCCCGGCGCCGGTAATCAACATCCTTGATCCCGGCGCTCTGCTGCCGGCGGAATGCGACGCCATCGATCCGGGCAGTTTCTGGGGAAGCTCGACCGGCAGCGGGGGCTATGATCCGCCGGAATGGCGGCTGCCGGGCGGCCCGATGATGCTCCGGTCTTTCGTCCCCGAAATCGACGGGGTCATCGACCCACCGCGCGACTGGATCGGGATTCCGCGACCTGGTGACCTGCCGGACTAGGCGCGCACCGGGCTGGTCTCGGCGGCCGAGGCGGGATCGCGGGCGACCAGGATCGGCCGCGTCAGATCCGAAAGGCGCCGGCGCTGGCGGCCCTGCGCATCGAAATTCGCCGGGTCGAGCCAGGTGTCGAACGCCGCGCGCAGCGCCGGCCATTCGGCGTCGATGGCGGCGAACCAGGCGGTGTCGCGGTTGCGCCCCTTGATCACCGCGGCCTGGCGGAACACGCCCTCATAGGACAGGCCCAGCCTTTCGGCGGCGCGGCGCGAGGCGCAGTTCAGCGCGTTGCACTTCCATTCATAGCGCCGATAGCCGGCCGAAAACGCCCAGCCCATCATCAGCGCCATCGCCTCGGTCGCCGCCGGGTTGCGTTGCAGCGCCGGCGACAGGGCGATGTGGCCGACCTCGATCGAGCCCGCCTCGGGCGCGATCCGCAAATAGCTCGCCACCCCCGCGGTGCGGCCGGTGCCGCGGTCGCGGATCGCATAGAACCGCGGGTCGTCCTGGCCCGCCGCCCAGCCAAGCCAGTCGACATAGGCGTCGCGCCGGTCGAACGGCCCATAGGGCATGTAGTCCCAGATCGCGTCGCTTGCCCGGTTGGCGGCGAAAAGCTCGGCGCCATGGCGATCGGGGTCGAGCCGTTCAAGCCGCGCCAGCCGCCCCTCGCGCACCGACCAGTCGGGCCGGGGCGGCGGCGTCCAACCCGGCACCGGGGCGCCCGGATCGCGGTCGTCAACCGCCGCATCCATCGGTCACCCCCAGTCGCCGGTGAAATCGCGCGGCACCAGCAGGACATCGCGCGACAAGTCGCCGACCCGGCGCACCCCGCACAGCGCCATGCTGGTGTCGAGTTCCTTGGCGATGACCTCCAGCGCGCGGGTCACGCCGGCCTGTCCCATCGCCCCCAGCCCATAGACCCAGGCGCGCCCGATCCAGGTGCCCCGCGCCCCCAGCGCCAGCGCCTTCAGCACGTCCTGTCCCGAGCGGATGCCGCTGTCGAGATGCACCTCGGTGCGGTCGCCCACGGCATCGAGGATGGCAGGCAGCATGCGGATCGACGACAGCGCGCCGTCAAGTTGCCGGCCGCCATGGTTCGACACCACGATCGCGGTCGCGCCGATCTCGGCCGCGCGCCGCGCATCCTCGGCATCGAGGATGCCCTTGATGATGACCGGGCCGCCCCAAAGCTCGGCCAGATGGGCGATCTTGTCCCAGTCGAGCGAGGGGTCGAACTGTTCGGCCGTCCACGACATCAGCGAGGACGGGTCGGATACCCCGCTGACATGGCCGACGATATTGCCGAACTGGCGGCGCCTTGTGCCCAGCATGGCCGAGCCCCAGCGCCATTTCGTGGCAAGGTCGGCGATCACCGCTGGCGTCAGCCTGGGCGGCGCGCTCAGCCCGTTCTTCAGGTCCTTGTGGCGCTGGCCCAGGATCTGCAGATCGACGGTGATCACCAGGGCCGAACAGCCCGCCGACCGGGCGCGCGCGATCAGATCGCCAAGAAACCCCTGATCCTTCATGGTGTAGAGCTGAAACCAGAACGGTTTCCGGGTGTGCGCGGCGACATCCTCGATCGAGGCGATGGACATCGTCGACAGGCAGAACGGCACGCCAAACGCCTGGGCCGCACGGGCCGCCAGAATCTCGCCATCGGCGTGTTGCATGCCCGCCAGACCGACCGGCGCCAGCGCCACCGGCATCGCCACCTGCTGGCCGATCATGGTGCTTTCGGTGCTGCGCCCGGTCATGTCCACCGCGACCCGCTGGCGCAGCCGCAGCCGCGCGAAATCGGCCGTGTTGTCGCGAAACGTCTGTTCGGTCCAACTGCCCGATTCGGCATAGTCCCAGAACATCCGCGGCACCCGGCGGCGGGCCAGACGCTTCAGGTCGTCGATGCAGGTGATCACGGGCATGGGCCGGTTTCCTTGGAGCTTGCCTGCGGCTTAGCAATCGGCGGCGCGAGGCGCAATTCGCCCGCTGTCGGCAGACGCGCCGCCGGATCGACGGGTCGCCCGGCGGGGCGAGGTCGGATAACGGTCTTGTTCCGTTTCAGTTGGTCCGACCCGCGCGCGCCGCCGTCGTGGTAGCCGACACCTGCGCCAGGCGCCGCGCACTGGGCGGATGGGTGGCCAGGAAATTGAGCGAACCGTCGGGGTTTCGCGCCGCCGCGCCGCGGGCGAAGATGCGCGCGCCGCGCTCGGGGTCGTAGCCCGCCGCCAGGGCGATGTAGACGCCGATCGTATCGGCCTCAAGCTCGTAGGTCTGGGAATAGGCGCGGCTGCCACCCAGGGCACCCACCGCCATGCCGGCGCCGATCGTGCGCCGCATCGCCTGGTCCGACATGTCGGGGTCGATGGCGTTGCCCGCGATCCCGGCCAGCGCGCCGACGATCAGCGCACCGGCCACTGCCTGGCCCTGGCGCTTGTCGATATGGGCAGCCATGTGGTGGCCCATCTCGTGGCCGATGACGAAGGCGACTTCGTCCTCGTTGCGGATGTCGTTGATGAAGGCCTTGTTGAAGGCGATCACCGGCCGCCCGTCCTCATAGGTCTGATAGGCGTTCGGCTGGTCGCTGTCGCGCGGGTCGATGCGGATTTCGACATCGCAGGTCGCGCGCCGGGACGGATCGATGCGCTGGCGGCAGAACGCCTCGGCCGCGGGTTCGGTGCGGGCCGTGGCACGCCGGAAAGTCGCCATCGCTGCCGCCGGCGACAGGGTGGGACCGGCAGCGGTTTCGCCCTGGGCCAGCGCCTGCCGCGCGGCAGCTTCGTCGTCGGCGCCGGTCACCGGCATCTCGTAGCTGGTGCCGCAGGCCGCCAGCACCAGGCACAGCCCGATGGCCAGCTTGTGCCGCGCTTTGGAACCGTTTTTCACCATCGCCTCCCCTCGCCATGACGCCCGCGCGGCGTGTTTTCCTATACCCATGCCGGCCCTGCTGTGGCAATCGGGCGGTGGGGAGGATGCGATGCCGATCGAATTATGCGTGTTCGATGCCTATGGGACCCTGTTCGATGTCGACGCGGCGGCGCGGGCGGTGGCGGCCGAGCCCGGGCAGGCGGGGTTTGCCGCGAAATGGCCCGCGCTGTCGGCCGACTGGCGGGCAAAGCAGCTGCAATACAGCTGGATCCGGGCGGTGACCGGGGCGCATGCCGATTTCCGGACCGTCACGACCGAGGCGCTGGACTGGGCGCTCGACGCCGCCGGGCTGTCGGGCGACGCCGCGCTGCGCGACCGGTTGCTGGCGCTGTACCGCAATCTGGGCGTCTATGCCGAGGTGCCGGCGACGCTGTCGGCGCTGCGCGCGGCGGGCCTTGGCACGGCGATCCTGTCGAATGGCACGCCCGACATGCTGGATGCCGCCATCGCCGCGGCCGGGATCGGCGGCGCGTTCGACGCGGTGCTGTCGGTCGAACGGGTCGGCGTGTTCAAGCCCGATGCGCGCGTCTATCATCTGGTCGGCGCCCATTTCGGCACCCGGCCCGATGCGGTGCTGTTCGTCTCGGCCAATGGCTGGGACGCCGCCGCCGCGGCCGGCTATGGCTTTGCCACCGCCTGGGTGAACCGGGCCGGTGCCCCGGTCGACCGGCTGCCCTGGCGACCCGACCATGTGATCGACAGCCTGGCTGGCGTGCCCGCGCTGGCCGTCCGGGCCTAGCCGGGCGGGCGGCGCCGATGCTGGGGTATTTCCACACCGCCGACGGGCTGCGGCTGGCCTATCGCGACGAGGGCGCGGGGCCGGTGCTGTTGTGCCTTGCCGGGCTGACCCGGAACATGGCCGATTTCGACCCGGTGGCCGAGCGGCTGGCCGGGCCGTGGCGGGTGATCCGGCTCGATTCCCGCGGCCGCGGCCTGTCCGATTACGACCCCGATTACCGGAACTACACGGTGCTGCAGGAAAGCCAGGATGCGCTGGAATTGCTCGATCATCTCGGCATCGACCGGGCGGCGATTCTCGGCACCTCGCGCGGCGGGCTGATAGCGATGACGCTGGCGGTGGGTCATCGCGACCGCCTGCTGGGCGTTTGCCTGAACGATATCGGGCCGTCGGTCGATCCGGCCGGGCTGGCAAATATCTTCGGCTATGTCGGGCAGCCACCCGGCTTTACCGATTACGACGATGCCGCGCGGCAACTCTATTCGACCATGGCCGACCGGTTTCCCGGCGTCTCGCAGAGCCGCTGGCGGGTTTTTGCGACGAATGTCTGGAAAGAGGGACCAGAAGGGCTGGACCTGCGCTATGACCCGGCGCTGCGGCAGGCAATGATGGCGCAATCGGCCGGCGGCAGTCTGCCCGAGATCTGGCCGCTGTTCGAGGCGCTGAAGGACATGCCATTGGCCTTGTTGCGGGGCGAGAACTCCGACATCCTGTCGCGCGCAACGGCAGAGCGGATGCGCGCCATCCATCCCGACATGCTGTATGCCGAGGTGCCCGACCGCGGCCATGTGCCGTTCCTGGACGAACCCGAGGCGGTGCGCCTGATCGACGCCTTTCTGGAGGGGCTGACATGAATATCGAGCTGATCGAGGCCGCAGCGGCGCGGATTGCCGGCCATGTGCGGCAGACCCCGCTGCTGCATTCGCCGTTCCTGGATGCGATCGCGGGCCGGCGGGTCTGGGTCAAGGCCGAATGCCTGCAGCATACCGGCTCGTTCAAGTATCGCGGCGGCCGGTCGGCGATCTCGGCGCTTGACCCGGCGACCCGTGCCCGCGGCGTGATCGCCTATTCCTCGGGCAACCATGCCCAGGGCATTGCCCGGGCGGCGGCCGAGCTGGGCGCGCCGGCGGTGATCGTCATGCCCGCCGACGCGCCGGCGCTGAAGATCGCCAACACAAGGGCGATGGGCGCCGAGGTGGTGCTCTATGACCGCGCCGGCGGCGTGTTGCGCGAAGCGGTCGGCGAACGGATCGCCGCCGAGCGCGGCCTGACCCTGATCCGGCCCTATGACGAGCCGCAGGTGATCGCGGGGCAGGGGACGGCCGGGCTGGAGATTGCCGCCCAGGCGGCCGAGGCAGGGGTGGCCCGCGCCGACGTGCTGGTCTGCTGCGGTGGCGGCGGGCTGACGGCGGGCATTGCGCTGGCGCTCGAGGCGCGCGCGCCCGGGCTGCGCGCCCGCCCTGCGAGCCCGAGGGCTTCGACGACACCGCCCGCTCGCTCGCCTCGGGCCGGATCGAACGCAACGCGCAGCAGGCGGGCGGGCTGTGCGACGCGATTCTGACGCCGGCGCCGGGCAAGCTGACCTTTCCGATCCTCGCACGGCTTTGCGGGCCGGGGATCGTGGTCAGCGATGCGCAATGCCTGCACGCGATGGCGCTGGCGTTCCTGCGGCTGAAGATCGTGCTGGAACCGGGCGGGGCGGCGGCCCTGGCGGCGGCGCTGTTTCACCCCGATGCCGTTGCGGGCGACGATGTGATCGCGGTGGCGACCGGCGGCAATGTCGATCCGGGCCTGTTCGCCCGGGCGCTGGGAATGCTGTAGCGCCAGGCGCCGCCCGTCAACCCCGCATACCGCGCGCCGGCCGGTCCCGCGGCAACCGGGGCTTGATCCGTGGCCGCGTTCCGCACAAACCTTGCCGCGCCCCGCAGGAGGATCGCCAGTGCCGCCCAAGCGTACCGTCCGTGCCCTGGCGCCGCTGCTGGAATTCGTTCAGTTCGCGCTGATCGCGATTCCCACCAACCTCGAAGTGGGGATCGCCAAGACCATGTCGCCGCGCGACCGTGCCAGCATGGGCAAGCCCCTGGCCGGGCAGGTCTCCCCCCGCACCGGCTGGCTGATCCGAGCGCTGCAGAACCATTTCGAGGCGCTGATGCTGTTCACCATCGCGGTTGTGGCCGTCACCCTTTCGGGGGCGTCGAATGGCTTCATCGCGGCTTGTGCCTGGGTCTATCTGGGCGCCCGCATCCTCTACGTCCCGGCCTATGCCTTGGGTTGGGTGCCGTGGCGCACGCTGTTCTTTTCCATCGGCCTGTTTGCCACGCTGCTGATGGTCCTGGCCGCCCGTTCTGACGGCAGAGCCTCCGATGGCCGAGGAGAGCCTGTACGACAGCGAGGTGATGCGGCACGTCGCGGGCATCGAGCTTGGCGACGACAGGATCCCGCCTTGACATCACGTTGCGCTGACGCGCTACATCCGTGATGCTGGCAACATGATCAAAGATAGGTATGGGAAAGCGCTGTTCTCTGAAGACGCGGTGGCAGTCTTCGATACGGCTCTGGATTATGACTCAGAGCTGTTTGAGGACACTGTCGGTTGGAAGTTACGCGATTTTGACCGCGACAAGTACGCAGCAGCATATGAAGTTGACTTCGGAGCTGGTGCGGATTGGCCAATGGTCGCCTATGAGGTCTTAGGGTTGATCCCATACTCGGCCGTCGCAGCTGCCTTCTTTATGGGCAACAGAATAGAGAAATCAGTTCTCGCCTGGAAGCGCATGGCGTCCACACTCTTGTCACGCCTTCCCAAGGACGGCTTCACCGACGCGAACGGCGCGGCGCTGCTTGCTTTGGAGCGCCTGTTTGAACATTCCGGTAGCACCTCGGCACAGCTAATCGCGTATACTTGGATGGACGAAGAGGCCATGTTCTATCATGAACCAGACAAAGCCGCAGCCGCTTTCGAGGTCATCAAAAAGATGGACGAAATCCAGCCACGCGAACAGCAGTTTGGCGTCGGTTTGCACTCGGCCCCGACCTTCCTCTTCAAGTTCAAAGCTGATGACAGGTTGTTCCTGGCAGCCGTCAAAGCTCGGGAGGTAAAGCTTCTGGAACTTTAGAAAAGCGGTGCTCGAATAGAGCTGAGACAGCCCCACGTTTTGCGACAGGGTTTTGAGATTGCTAAGCCGCTGATCTCAAAGGACCTGAAAACCTGTGTCAAAAGTGATCGGTTTCGCGACCAAGCGACAGCGGACGTTTCGGGCAAATGTAAAAAGGTCCGCTCCGTCCCGCAAACCAGACGGGTTCGACGACACCGCCCGCTCGCTCGCCTCGGGCCGGATCGAACGCAACGCGCAGCTGGCGGGCGGGCTGTGCGACGCGATCCTGACGCCGGCGCCGGGCAAGCTGACCTTTCCGATCCTCGCACGGCTTTGCGGGCCGGGGATCGTGGTCAGCGATGCGCAATGCCTGCGTGCCATGGCGCTGGCGTTCCTGCGGCTGAAGATCGTGCTGGAACCGGGCGGGGCGGCGGCCCTGGCGGCGGCGCTGTTTCACCCCGATGCCGTTGCGGGCGACGATGTGATCGCGGTGGCCACCGGCGGCAATGTCGATCCGGGTCTGTTCGCCCGGGCGCTGGCGACACGCGATGCCGATGGGCCGGGCTGACGAAGCAGCCGCGCGGCAGCAACGGCATCGGCCCGCGCCGCCATCCCTGCGATCACCGATACGGCACCGCAGACCGCCGGATTGCTGGCGGCCATATGGCGCCCCCATGGTCCGGCTTCGCGACGCGCCCTGGAAAAGGTCGGCGGACGCGCCGCGCGATGCGGTCGCTAAACCGGGCAGCGACCGGCTTCCCGAGCCCGCCGCGCCTCCTCCGGGCCACCGCCGCAGGATTCGGGGTCGATCTGGGCTTCCGGCGTTTGGCTGGGTGCCGAGGCGCAACCCGAGATCAGAGCGATCGCAGTGGCTGCAAGGATCAGCTTCATTCCATCGGGCATCATCGCTCTCCCATGCGCATGCGCAGGCGTTTGGGGTCGCATGCGGCGCGCATGGTGTCAACGGCGCGGACAGGCTCTGTGTCAATCAGGCATGACAGAAGCCACGGCGCGCGGCCATCTTGCCGAAAACAGGCTCGGACATGTAGACAGACCCTGCCGGGCCCGGCCCGGCGCAGCCCCGGGGGGGCGGACGATGCTCGAATTCCTCTGCGCTCTGCCGGTGGTCGCGGCGTTCCTCTCTGCCTGCGACCCGGCGCCACCGCTGGCGACCGGTTATGTCGAGGGCGCGTTCCGGCTGATCGCCCCCGTCGAAGCCGCCCGGATCGCCGATATCGCGGTGCGCCGGGGCGATCGCGTCGCGATGGGCGACCGGTTGATCCGCATGGAACGCCGCGACGCCGAGATCGCCTTTGCCGAGGCCGAGGCCGCGCTGGCCGAGGCCGAAAGCCGGCTGGCCAATCTGCGCGAGGGCCGGCGCAGCGAAGAGATCGCCGTGATCGTGCAATCGTTGCAATCGGCGGTCGCCACCGCCGAGGAGGCCGCGCGCGAGGCCGAACGTCAGCGCGATCTGCACGCGCGGGGGGTGGCGCCGATCCGCCAGGTCGAGATCGCCCAGACCGCGCTGGACGTTGCCCGCGCCCGGGTGCGCGAGATCGAGTCCAATCTCGACGTTGCCCGGCTGCCCGCCCGGGAGCACGAGATCGCCGCGGCCGAGGCGGGGGTGGACCGGGCCCGGGCGGCGCGCGAAGCCGCCCGCTGGCGGCTGGGCCAGCGCAGCGTCGCCGCCCCGGCGGCGGGTCGGATCACCGACATCCTGCGCCGCGCGGGCGAGATCGGCGGCCCGGCCGCGCCGGTGCTCGAGATGCTGCCCGACGGCGCCGCGGTGCTGCGGCTTTATGTCCCCGAGGCGGCGATTGCCGGCATCGGCCCGGGCGACCGGCTGGCGGTCGGCTGCGACGGTTGCCCCGACGGGCTGACCGCGACGGTCACCTGGGTGGCCGACGGCCCCGAATTCACCCCGCCGGTGATCTATTCGCTGGAGAACCGGCAGAAGCTTGTCTTCATGGTCGAGGCACGGCCCGATCCGGGCGCCGAGATGCTGAAGCCCGGCCAGATCGTCGATGTCCGACGGGTCGCGGCGGAATGACCGGTCCCGGCGACACCGCGATCGCGGTCGAGGGGCTGGTCAAGCGGTTCGGCGATCACACCGCGGTCGACGGCGTGTCGATGCGGGTCAGAACCGGCGAGATCGCCGGTTTTCTGGGACCGAACGGCTCGGGCAAGACCACCACCATGCGGGTGATGTGCGGGCTCCTGACCCCCGATGAGGGGCAGGGCCGGGTGCTGGGCATGGACATTCGCCGCGACGGGCGGCGCATCCGGCGGCGCATCGGCTACATGACCCAGGCCTTTTCGCTGTATCGCGACCTGACGATCGCCGAGAATCTGCGCTTCGTCGCCGGGGTCTATGGGCTCGACCGGCCGGGCGCGGCGGTCAACCGGGCGCTGTCCGATCTGGGGCTGACGGCGCGGCGCCATCAGCTGGCCGGCAATCTGTCGGGCGGCTGGAAGCAGCGGCTGGCGCTGGCGGCCTGCGTCATGCACCGGCCGGCGCTTCTGTTGCTCGACGAACCGACCGCGGGCGTCGATCCGCAGGCCCGGCGCGAGTTCTGGGAGGAGATCCACAGCTATGCAATGGGCGGGATGACGGTGCTCGTCTCTACCCATTACATGGACGAGGCCGAACGCTGCCACCGCATCACCTATGTCTCGGCCGGCAAGGTGGTGGTGTCGGGCAGCGTCGACCAGGTGCTGAAGAGCGCCGGGCTGACCACCTTCACCGTCACCGGCGGCGACATCGCCCTTGCCGAGCGGCGGCTGACCGGCGCCGCGGGGGTCGAACAGGTCGCCCCGTTCGGCGCGACGTTGCATGTGGTGGGCCGCGACCCGGCGGTGCTGCGCGCCACCGTCGAACGGATTGCCGGCGAAACCGGCAGCCGCGCCCAGCCATCGGAAACCCGGCTCGAGGATGCGTTCATCCATTTCATGGGCCGGGGCCGGGGATGAGCGCGCGCTTCTCGCTCCGCCGCCTGGGCGCGCTGTTTGCCAAGGAGGTCATCCAGATGCGGCGCGACCGGGTGACCTTCGCCATGATGCTGTTCGTGCCGCTGATGCAGCTGATCCTGTTCGGCTATGCGATCAACACCGACCCGAAGCGGCTGTCGGCCGCGCTGGTCGCGCCTTCGCCCGACCGTTATGCCCGCGCCATCGTCTCGGCGCTGGAGGTCACCGATTATTACCGGTTCCGCGACGCCCCGCTGACGGCGGCCGAGGCCGAGACGCTGATGCGGCGCGGTCATGTCTCCTTCATCGTCACCATCCCGTCGGATTTCGGCCGCCGGTTGGCGCGCGGCGACAAGCCGCAAATCCTGGTCGAGGCCGATGCCACCGACCCGGCCGCCGCATCGGGCGCGGTATCGACGCTGGCGCGCGTCGCCGCCGAGGCGATCGCCCATGTGAACGATGCCGAAAACCGTGCCGACGCGCGCGGCGCGGTCGAAGTCGTGGTGCACCGGCGCTACAACCCTGAAGCCATCACGCAATACAATGTGGTGCCCGGGCTGCTGGGCGTGATCCTGCAGCTGACCATCGTGATGATGACCGCAATCGCGCTGACCCGAGAGATCGAACGCGGCACAATGGAAAACCTGCTGGCGATGCCGGCGACCCCGCTGGAGATCATGCTGGGCAAGGTGCTGCCCTATTTCGGTGTCGGCGCGGTGCAGGTTGTGGTGATCCTCGGTGCTGCGAAGGGGCTCTTTGGCGTGCCCTTTCTGGGTAGCCTGTGGCTGCTGCTGGCCGGGGTCATGGCGTTCGTCTTTGCCATGGCGCTGCTCGGCTACACCATTTCCACCTTTGCGCGGACCCAGATGCAGGCGATGCAGCTGACCTTCTTCTTCTTTCTGCCGTCGATCCTGCTGTCGGGTTTCATGTTCCCGTTCCAGGGGATGCCGGGCTGGGCGCGGGCGATCGGCGAGGCGCTGCCGCTGACCCATTTTCTGCGCCTGGTCCGCGGCGTGATGCTGAAGGGATCGACGCTGCCCGATGTCGCCAACCCGTTCGCCGCACTTCTGCTGTTCGTGGTGCTGTTCGCCGCTGTCGCCTTGTTGCGGTTCCGCCGGACGCTGGACTGATACCAGCTTGCACCGAGCAGAAGCCATGCGGCCCGTCGGGGGGGCATGGAAATGGCCCTCGAAGGCCGGTCGGCGAGGCGGCTCCACGCCACGCCAGACAGGGCATCGATGTCCCATGCCGAGGGTCATTGAGAATGACAGCTGGTTTTCGTCGTCGACGCGTAGGGGGTGCCGAGTTTTCTTGAAAACTCGGCCCGGGCAGGATTTTCTAGAAAATCCTGTGCGCTGCGCGGGGCGCGGCGCACTGCCCTGCGATCGGACGCGGCCGGGCTTCGCCTTGGTGGGACCAACGCCGAGCGTTTGCCACAAGGTTTGCACCATCCCGCGACCCGCCCACCGGGGCTGATACCAACGGTCAGTCAGAACAGCCGTCCGCCGCCTTCCTGCCCGCCCGACCACCGATCTTTTCCCATCCCATTGGCAAGGTTGGTGGTCGGACCGGGCGGGAGGCGGATTGGCGCAAGGAGGCAAACTCAACGCGCCGTGGTATGAGCCCGGTCTCGCCTGTGTTTTGGGCGTTGCCGGCCCGGAATGCCGAAAAAGCAGGCGGCCGCCTCGCGCGGCCCGCGCGAAGCGCGCCCCGGCTGGCCTTCTCCGCGCGACAGACCATAACCACGCTGAGCGAGAACCGATTGGGGAGAGACCATGTTCCACCGCGCCCTGACTGCCGCCGCCGGCCTGCTTGCCGCCGTCGCGGCCCATGCCGAAACGGCCATGCCTTTCGCGCTCGACTGGAAGTTCGAGGGGCCGGCAGCGCCCTATTTCGTCGCCATCGACAAGGGCTATTTCGCCGATGCGGGCCTCGAGGTGGAAATCAGCGCCGGGCAGGGGTCGCTCGACGCCATTCCGAAGGTCGCGACCGGGGCGTTCCCGGTGGGGTTTGCCGACATCAACAGCCTGATCAAGTTCCTCGACCAGAATCCGGGCGCCCCGGTCATCGCGGCGATGATGGTCTATGACAAGCCGCCCTTCGCCATCGTCGGCCGGATCAGCCAGGGGGTCGCGGCGCCCGCCGATCTGGAAGGCCGGGTGCTGGGCGCGCCCCCGCCCGACGGCGCCTGGGCGCAATTCCCGATCTTTGCTGCCGAGAACGGCCTCGATGTGGATGCGATAACCGTCGAGCCGGTGGGCTTTCCGACGCGCGAGCCGATGCTGGCCGAGGGCGCGGTGGACGCGGTCACCGGCTTTTCGTTTTCGTCCTTCCTCAACCTCGTGCGGCTGGGCGTGCCGGAGGACGATATCTCGGTGATCCTGATGGCCGATCACGGGGTCGATCTGTATGGCAACGCGATCATCGTGAACACCGATTTCGCGGCCGAGAACCCCGAGGCGGTGTCGGCCTTTCTGGCCGCCGTCGCCATGGGCTGGAAGGATGCGATCGCCGATCCCGCCGGCGCGATGGACAGCCTGATCGCGCGCAACCCCGCCGCCGATGCCGCGCTCGAACAGCGGCGGCTGGAACTGGCGATCGAGGCCAATGTGCTCACCGATGATGTGACCGCCAACGGCATGGGCGGGATCGACGCCGACCGCATGGCGAACGCCATCGAACAGATGGCGCTGACCTACGCGTTCCAGAACGAACCCGACGCGGCGCTTTACTTCACCGATGCCTACCTGCCCGCGGGCGGGTTCGCGCTCGACTAGGGCGCTGGCCGGGGCGGCGCGACACCGCCCCGGCATCGCAGCCATGAGCGAACTGATCGCCATCAGGGGTGTGCGCCACGCCTACCGCACCAAGGCCGGGCCCTTGCCGGTGCTCGACGGGCTGGACCTGTCGGTCGCCGAAGGCGGGTTTGCTGCCGTGGTCGGCCCGTCGGGCTGCGGCAAATCCACCCTGACGAAGCTGATCGCGGGGCTGATGAAACCTGACGAAGGCGAGGTCTGGCTGCATGGCGAACCGGTCAGGGGACCGCGCGCCACCGTCGGCATGGCGTTTCAGAACCCGGTGATGCTGGAATGGCGCACCATCCTGCAGAATGTGATGCTGCCGCTTGAAATCGTGCCGACAAGACTGTCGAGAAGCGAACAGCAGGAACGCGCCCGCTATCTGCTCGCCCTGGTGGGCCTTGAAGGGTTCGAGGACAAGCGCCCTTCCGAGTTGTCGGGGGGCATGCGCCAGCGCGCCTCGCTTTGCCGGGCGCTGGTGCATCAGCCCGAGGTGCTGATCCTCGATGAGCCGTTCGGCGCGCTCGACGCCTTCACCCGCGAGGATCTGTGGCAGACGCTGCATGACGTGAAAGAGGCCGAGCCGTTCACCGGCGTGCTGATCACCCATGATCTGCGCGAATCGATCTTTCTGGCCGATCAGGTGGTGGTGCTGTCGGGCCGGCCCGCGCACACCCAGTATGTGCTCGATGTCGGGCTGTCGGGGCCGCGCGACCTCGAACATCTCTATACGCCCGGGGCCACCGCGATGCTGCACGATCTGCGCCACCAGATCGAGATCGCCCAGGGACGCGCGCCGGAAGAGCCCGCGGCGCCGAGCGCGGCATGACCGATCTGTCCGCTCCCGACGCCGCGCCGGTCGCCCGCCCGGTCTGGCTGAAACGCCTGACCAGCCGCGCGGTCGTCGCACCGCTGGCGGCTGTCGTGGTGTTTCTGGCGCTGTGGGAGGCGCTCGTCCGGATCAACAACTGGCCGAACTATGTGATGGCCTCGCCCTCCGACCTGCCGGCGGCCTATGCCAGATACTGGCAGCTGTTTCTGGTGATGGGCTGGCAGACCCTGTGGCGCACGGTGGTCGGCCTTGTCCTGGCGGTCGTGGTCGGCATCGCGATCGGCATGGTGATGGGGTTTTCGCGCACCATGCGCGATGCGCTTTATCCGTTGCTGGTCGGCTTCAACGCGATCCCCAAGGCGACCGTGGTGCCGATCGTGGCGCTGCTGTTCGTCGGCATGCATGATTTCAACACGGTGCTGATCGCCTTCATGATCTCGTTCTTTCCGATCGCGGTGTCGGTTTCGATCGGGCTCTCGACGCTCGAGCCCGAATACCGCGACATCCTGCGCAGCCTCGGCGCGTCGCGCACGGCGATCTTCTGGAAGATCGCGCTGCCCAAGACCCTGCCCGAATTCTTTGGCGCGCTCAAGGTGGCGGTCACGCTGGCCTTCATCGGGACCAATCTGATGGAGATCGTCTCGCCGCATGGTCGCGGGCTGGGGGCGCTGTTCGATTCGGCCAAGACCAATTCGGACTATCCGCTGATGTTTGCGGTGCTGATCGCGCTCGCCGCGCTTGGCATCCTGCTGTATTATGTGGTGGTGGCTTTGGAGAAGACCTTCGCCGGCTGGGCCGAGCGCGATCATCACTGACGGCTGGGCGGGGCGGCGCCCGCCGCGCGGCGGGCGCGGTCCGGGGCGTGCGCCCCGGACCACCGCTGTCATGCCGAAGCGCCGTCAGCATTCCTCCCGTGCGCCGAAGACGGCGCCCGCCGCGCGGCGGGCGCGGTCCGGGGCGTGCGCCCCGGACCCGGCTTCGGTCGTCACTCCGCCGCTGCGCCCGCCCGGTACCAGGCCGCCAGGACCGCACGCTCATCGGCGGGCACGAAAGCCACCGCGGCGGGCGGCATCGCATGGGACCGCCCGGCCTGCAGATAGATCTCGCGCGCCTGGCGGGCGACATCGGCTTCCGTTTCCAGCAGCACGCCGTTCGGCGCGATCGCGGTGCCGGGCCAGTTCGGCTCCCGCGCATGGCACATCGCGCAGCGGCCCATCACGATACCATAGGCCGTGTCAAACCCGTCTGCATCGGCGAAGCGCGCCTCGCGCGGCGTCGGTTCGCGATCTGCGGCCATGTCGAACGGGCCGAAGGCGGGCGCCAGCGACAGCGCCATGATCGCCGCAAACACCGCCGCCGTCGCGGGCCATGTCCACCAGGGGGAGCCCTTGCCGGCATGGCGGGTGTTGAACCAGTGCCGGATCGTCACCCCCATCAGGAAGGTCAGCGACGCGATCAGCCAATTGTACTGGGTGGCAAAGGCCAGCGGATAATGGATCGACAGCATCAGGAACAGGACCGGCAGAGTCAGGTAATTGTTGTGCATCGAGCGCAGCTTGGCGATCCTGCCGTATTTCGCGTCGGGGGTCCGGCCGGCGCGCAGATCGGCCACCACGATCTTCTGGTTCGGAATGATGATCAGGAACACATTCGCCACCATGATGGTGCCGGTGAACGCGCCCAGATGCAAAAGCGCGGCGCGCCCGGTGAAGCTCTGGTCATAGCCCCACGCCATCGCCGTCAGCAGCGCGAACAGCACCAGCATCAGCGCGGTCGGCCGATCCCCGAGCGGCGACTTGCAAAGCGCGTCATAGATCAGCCAGCCGATCGCCAGCGATCCGCCCGAGATCAGGATCGCCAACCACACCGGCAGATCGGCCTTGCCCGGGTCGATCAGGAACAACTCCGCACCGACCCAATAGACGATGGCCATCAGGGCCGCACCCGACAGCCAGGTCGCATAGGCCTCCCATTTGAACCAGGTCAGATGGTCGGGCATGTGATCGGGCGCAATGGTGTATTTCTGGATGTGGTAGAAGCCTCCGCCATGGACCTGCCATTCCTCGCCCAGCACGCCCCGGGGCATCGCGTGGGCCTTGCGCAGCCCCAGATCGAGCGCGATGAAATAGAAGGATGAGCCGATCCACGCGATCCCGGTGATCACATGCAGCCAGCGGGCGGCGAACTCCGCCCACTCCCACAAAAAGGCAGCTTCCAGCATCAGGGTCTCCCGGGCCGCATGGCCGGGTTATTCCACCCGGCCCGGGCCTTGCCAAGCCGCGCCCGTCAACTGCCGCGATAGGTCGAATAGCCGTATGGCGACAGCAACAGCGGCACATGGTAATGCGCCGTCTCGGCGATGCCGAACCGGATCGGCACGGTATCGAGGAACAGCGGTTCGCCGCCCGCCTGCCCGGTCGCGCGCAGATAGTCGCCGGCATGAAACACCAGCTCGTAGACCCCTGTTTCAAAGCGGTTTTCGGGCAGGATGGCGGTGTCGGTCCGGCCATCTTCATTGGTGATGGCGCTGGCGATCGCGACCCGCGCCGCACCGTCGAGGCGGAAAAGGTCGATCCGCAACCCCGCCGCCGGGCAGCCGCGCGCCGTATCGAGCACATGGCTCGTCAGATAGCCAGCCATCGCCGTGATCCCTCCTGCCTGCGATTTGGGCGCTTCGCCCATCGGGCGGGCCGGATCGGAACAAACCGCACCCGCGCCCCTTTCCGCTGCCGCAGGGTTGGGCAGAATGGCCAGCGATGCAAGAGCATGGGGAAGACATGAACCGCTATCCGCGCGACATGGGCGGCCATGGCGCCACCCCGCCCGATCCGCAATGGCCGGGCGGTGCCCGGATCGCCGTCCAGATCGTGCTGAATTACGAAGAGGGCGGCGAGAACTGCCTTTTGCATGGCGATGCGGGCTCCGAGGCGTTCCTGTCCGAGATCGTGGGCGCCCAGCCCTGGCCGGGCCAGCGCCACTGGAACATGGAATCGATCTATGAATACGGCGCGCGGGCGGGGTTCTGGCGGCTCCACCGGATGCTGAAGGACATGCCAGTCACCGTCTTCGGGGTCGCCACCGCGCTCGCCCGGTCGCCCGAACAGGTGGCGGCGATGCAGGCAGCGGGCTGGGAGATCGCCAGCCATGGCCTGAAATGGATCGAGCACAAGGATATGGCGCCGGCCGAAGAAGCCGCCCAGATCGACGCGGCGATCCGCCTGCATGCCGAGGTGACCGGCGCCGCGCCGCGCGGCTGGTACACCGGGCGCTGTTCGATGAACACGCTGCGGCTGGCGGCGGCGGCCGCGGATTTCGCCTGGCTCGCCGATTCCTATGCCGACGATCTGCCCTACTGGCTGCAGATCGACGGGCGTGACCGGCTTGTCGTGCCCTACACACTCGATGCCAACGACATGCGCTTTGCCACGCCGCAGGGGTTCAACACCGGCGAGCAGTTTGCGACCTATCTGACCGACAGCTTCGATCTGCTCTATGCCGAAGGCGCGGCGGGGGCGCCGAAAATGCTGTCGATCGGGCTGCATTGCCGGCTGGCCGGGCGGCCGGGCCGGGCGGCGGGATTGCAGCGCGCGCTCGATCACATGGCCGCCCATGACGGGGTGTGGTTCGCGACCCGCCTGCAGATTGCCGAACACTGGGCAGCGACCCACCCGCCGCAGGCCCGGCTGCGGCCCTCTGAGATGGATCGCGCGACCTTCGTCGACACATTCGGCGGCATCTTCGAACGCTCCCCCTGGATCGCCGAGGCCGCCCATGGGCTGGAACTCGGGCCCGCCCATGACAGCGCGCAAGGCGTCCATGCCGCGCTGGCGCGCGCGTTTCGCGCCGCCCCGCCCGAGCGGCGGCTGGCGGTGCTGCGCGCCCATCCCGACCTCGCCGGCAAGCTGGCGCAGGCCAGACGCCTGACCGCCGCCTCGGCCGCCGAACAGGCCGGCGCCGGGCTCGACGCGCTGACCGATGCCGAGCGGGCCGCGTTCACCGAATTGAACGCGGCCTACACCGCACGCTTTGGCTTTCCGTTCATCATCGCGGTGCGCGATCACGACAAGGCCGGCATTCTGGCCGCCTTCCGCCTTCGGCTCGACAACGATGCCAGGACCGAATTCGCCGAGGCCTGCGCCCAGGTCGAACGGATCGCCGAATTGCGGCTGCTGGAGCGTTTCCCGCAATGATCCGGGCCGAGCCCCTGACCGCAGCCGCCTTCGCCCCGTTCGGCGATGTGCTCGATACCGCGGGCACGCCCGACAGGATCATCAACCAGGACCGCTGCGGGCGGTTTCACGACCGTGCCCGGCTCGATTTCGGGCCGGGCGGCCGCGCCGGGATCAGCCTGTTTCGGGCCGAGCCCTGCAGCCTGCCGCTGACGCTCGATCTGGTCGAACGCCATCCGCTCGGCAGCCAGGCCTTCGTGCCGATGGCCGCCGAGCCGTTTCTGGTGGTCGTGGCGCCCGATGCCGGCGGGGTTCCGGGGCCGGTTCGGGCATTTCTGGCGGCGCCGGGGCAGGGGGTGAACCTGCTGCGCGGCACCTGGCATGGGGTGCTGACACCGCTGGGGCCGACCGGGCTGTTCGCGGTGATCGATCGGATCGGCCCGGGCACCAATCTGGAAGAGCACACCCTGTCCGATCCGCCGGTCATCGTGGCCGCCGGATAGGGCAGCGGGGCGGGAGGCGGATAACGGTCATCACCAATGACCGTCGGGATCAGCCCTGGTTCTGCTGCTCGATCCAGGCGCGCAGCTCGGCCGCCTCGGTGCGGGCCGCCCGCAGCCCATCCATCGCCGCCGAAAGCTCGGCCTCGCTCTGGTTGAGCTGTGCGGTCAATGCGGCCTCGCGTTGCTCCTGATAGGCGACGGCGGCGTCCCGGGCCTCTTCGGCCTCGTGCAGGGCGGCGGCCATCGAATCGAGTTCCGACACATCGGCCCCGGTCACGCGGGTAAAGCGGTGCCACGCCCAGCAGGTCCCCCAGCCGATGCAGAAGGCGACAAACAGGATCAGCGCGGTGACGATGACAAGTTCAGTCCGATCCATCGGCGGTCTCCGGCTGGGCGGCGGGCGGTGCATCGGAAACCGATGCCTCCGAAATCGGCGGATCGGTCAGCGCCGGCGCGTCGGACACGGCCAGCGGGCCGTCCGACACCGCGGCGGGCGCGCCGGGCGGGTCGAGAAGCCGGAACGCGATCCGCCGATTGGCCTCGCGCCCCGCCTCGGTATCGTTGTCGGCGATCGGCCGGGTTTCGCCATAGCCGCGCGCGATCAGCCCCGAGATCGGCGCCCCGCGCGCCATCAGCGCGTCGATGACAGCCTCGGCGCGGGCCTGGCTCAGTTCCAGATTCATCTGCTCGCGGCCCTGCGAATCGGTGTGGCCGCCAATCTCGATCCGCATCGGCACCTCTTCGCAATCGCTGAGGATGGCGGCGATCTTGCCCACCACCACACCCGCGCCGGCATCGATCCGCGGCGAGCCCGGGTCAAAGGTGATCTGTCGCTCTTCGAGCACGCGGTCGATATCGGCGATGCAGCCTTCGGGGGTGGGCAGGTTCAGCGCCGGATCGCGTTGCGGATCATAGGTGATGTCGAGGACGAACGCCGCCTCGCCGCCCAGCCTTTCGGTCAAGAGCCCGGTCAGCCGGGCGCGCAGCCCGGCATCGCCGGTCATCCCGCGCAGCGTCAGCGTTTCGGGCTGCACGCGCAGGCTGCCGGTCTCGAGCTGGGCGAGCGCGTCGAGCCCGGCGATCACCCGCACCGGCCAGTCCTCGGGCAGGTCGGGCGCCTCGCGCAGGGCCAGGTGCAGACCGGCCTGCCCAAACCGCGCCTCGGCCAGCGCGGCCACGATTTCCAGGGTTCCGGCATCGCCGAGGCCGCCGCGCAGCTGCACTGTCCCCTCGGGGCTGCGCGTGGCGGTGAATTCGGGCGCATCCGCCGCCGCCGGGGCGGGCGGGATCAGCGCGGTCAGCGAGAAGCCGGCCGGCAGGGCCCGGCGCAAGGATTGCGCCACCGCTTCGAAGCCCGCCTCGTCGGCACCGGGCGGCGCGGTCAAGGCGATGTCGCCATCGGCGAAAGTGACCGTGCCCCCGCCCAGCTCGCCGATCGTGGCGATCGCCACCGCGGCGGCCATGCCCCATTCGGGCGATGGCGCGCCGAGGCCCAGCGGACAATCGACCTTGCCCTCGATCCCCGCCGCGGTCGCGGCCGCCAGTATCTGCCGCCGCGCGGCCTCGGTATCGGCGGTGCAGCTGTCGAACCGCGCGCCGCCCGCGTCGCGCACGAAGCGCAGCGAATAGGGTGCGACCACCGGGCGCGGCGCCCGCAGGTCGAGGGCGACCGACACGCCCTCGGGCGCGGCGCGGGCAAGCCGCGTGGCCAGGCGGCGTTTTTCGGCCTCGCTGGCGGCAACGGCGGTGATGCGCACCCGGCCCGGCGAAACCGTCAGCTTGGCCCGTGGCAGATCGGCGAGCGCCGCGGCGGCATAGCGGGCGGCTTCGGTCCAGCCTTCGGGCGCATCCATGGCTGCGCTGTCGAGCAGATCGGTGATCGGCCCGCCATCGGCCAGCCGGCCGACAGCCTCCAGCAGATCGCTGCGCGCGGCTTCGCCCGGGACGAGGCCGATCAGCGAAATGCCGCCATCGCTGCGCAGGATCTCCACCGAAAAGCGCGGCGGCGGGATGCCCTCGGCCGGGACCACATCGGTTGCGTCGCGAATTCGGCTGGGCGCCACCACCTCGCCGGCCGCGCTGAGTGCGGCGAAACGCGTCGCCTCGTCGGGCGCGGTGCCGGAGATCGCCACGCGCAGCCCGTCGACCGCAACCGTTGCCCAGCCATGGCCGCTCGCCTGGAAAACCGCGGTGACCGCCCGGGCCGAGGCAGCCTCGATCCGCAGCGCGCCGGCCACGGCGGTCGCGACCGACAGCAACGCGGCCAGGGCGAACACCCCGACGATCAGCAATTTCCGGCGCAGCATGTGCGGTGGTCCCCGATCCCCGATGTCGCCGGCGTTGTTTCATGCCGGCGCGGCGGCTTCAAGCGAGCATGGCGACGAGCAACGCCGCCACCGGGATCAGCCCGGCATCGCGATTCGATCGGAAAAGCCGCAGGCAGGCGTCCGGATCGTCGATATCGACCGCGCGCAGCTGTCGGATCAGATGCGCGGCAAAACCCGCCGCGCCGATGAGCGCCACGGCCAGCGCCGGGCCGGACAGCGCCACCGCCATCGCGGCGCCCATCAGCGCGGTGGCAAGCGCGCCGAACAGCCACAGCCAGCGAACCGTCTGCCCGGCAAACAGCCGGGCGGTGGATTTGACGCCGATCAGGGCGTCGTCCTCTTTGTCCTGATGGGCATAGATCGTGTCGTAGAACAGCGTCCAGGCGATGCCGGAAAGGTAGAGCAGGATCGGCGCCAGCCCCAGGCCGCCGGCATGCGCCGCCCAGGCCAGCAGCGCGCCCCAGTTGAAGGCGAGACCCAGAAACATCTGCGGCCACCAGGTGAAGCGCTTGGCAAACGGGTAAAGCGCAACCAGCCCCAGCGACCCGATGCCGAGGGCGATCGCGACGCGGTCGAAGGTCAGCAGGATCAGGAAGGCCAGCAAGGACTGCACGACACCCCAGATCAGCGCGCCGCGGACGGTCACCTGGCCCGAAGGAATCGGCCGCGAGCGGGTGCGCGCCACGGCGGCGTCGAAGTGGCGATCGGTGATGTCGTTCCAGGTGCATCCCGCACCGCGCATCAGCACCGCACCGATGGCGCAGCCCGCGGCGATCCACAGATCGCCCCATCCCGGGCCGCCCGCATCGGCCGCAACGGCAAGGCCAAGGCCCCACCAGCACGGGATCAGCAGCAGCCAGGTGCCGATCGGCCGATCGGCGCGCGACAGCCGAAGCCAGGGCCGTGCCCAGACCGGTGCCAGCCGGTCGACCCAGTTGCCGCGCACGGCATCGGCGACGCTGCCGGTCTCTGGCGTCGGGGCAGGGGCAGGCATAGACTGACCTCCATGGCTGAAGCGCGCGTCCGGCTGTATCTAGATCACCCGCTCGGGGCGGGGCAAACGGTTCCGCTGTCGCGGGATCAGGCGCACTATCTCGGCACGGTGATGCGGTTGCGGCCGGGCGACGCCCTGGCGGTGTTCAACGGCTGCGACGGGGAATGGCGGGCGATGCTCTGTCGGGGGGCGACGCTGCACGTGACGGCGCAGACCGCGCCGCAACGCAACCCGCCCGATCTGTGGCTGCTGTTTGCCCCGATCAAGAAGGCGCGCACCGATTTCATCGTCGAGAAGGCCGCCGAGCTGGGTGCGGCGCGCATCATGCCGATCCTGACCGAAAGATCGCAGTCCCGGCGGATCGCGCGCGATCGGTTGCAGGCGCATGCGATCGAGGCCGCCGAGCAATGCGGCGGCACCTTTGTTCCGCCGGTCGATGCGCTGCGTCCGCTGGGCGATGTGCTGGCCGACTGGCCGCCCGAGCGGCAGCTGATGTTCTGCGACGAGGCGCTTGCGGATCGCTCGTCCGCCCTTGCGGGCGACCTCGCTGCGGTGGGGGCGGGCGACGTCGCGCGCCAGCGCGGAGGAGCCTGCCCCTGGGCGATCCTGATCGGGCCCGAAGGCGGCTTCACGGATGCCGAACGCGCCCGGCTTGCCGCGCTTGCCTTCGCGCATCCGGTGCGGCTGGGGCCGCGCATCCTGCGCGCCGACACCGCCACCGTTGCCGCGCTGACGCTGTGGCAGGACCGTCTGGGGGATTGGCGATGAACACCCAGCCGCAGCGCCGCCTGTATCTGTATTTCGCGACCGAGAACGATCGCGCCGTGATCCTGCTGCGCGCCGCAAGGCGGCTTTGGGCGATGATCCTGTGGGACCGGGCGGCAGGCACCTTCACCGAAGGCCAGTGGCTCAAGCGCGAGATCGACCCGGCGCTGTGCCAGATATCCCCCGATGGCCGGCATTTCCTTTACAACGTCCGGTACAACCGGCCGAATGATGCTGCGACGGAAAGCTACACCGCGATATCGCGGCCGCCCTATTTCACCGCGCTTGCTCTGTTCGCCCAGGGATGGATCCCGGGCTGGGGCGGGTGTTTTCTGGACAACGGGCATTACTGGATCGATGGCCTGCCCGGACCCGAGGCGCAGCGGGTCGGCAAGACCCCCGATCTGGCGCGGGTGATCGAAGGCACGCCCGCCAAGGGCTGCACCACCGGGTTGCGGCTGACCGATGGCCGCCCGGCACCGCTGGCGCGCGACGCGGCGCGCCGGCTTGTTGCGCTGCTGCCGAAGGCCGGTCAGCGCGGCTGTCCGCCCGATCTGATGTGGCTGTGGCGACAGGCTCTTGCCGGCGAGCAGGACGCCATCCACGCCCGATACGACACGCTGGGCGGGCGGCTCTACCGCCGCGACGGGATGGAACTGGCGCTCATCCGCGATTTCGACGAGCTGCAATTCCGTCCGGTCCGTGCGCCCTATGACGACCGGCCTCTGGCGGGCGCGGAACCCGCGCCCTGGCATCCGCTGGATGGCGAGGCATGACCGCGCCGCCGCCGCGTCTGTTCGTGCTGACCGCCACCGGTTCGGATGCCGCGATCGTGCTGCGGCGCGGGCCGGCCGATTGGGTCGCCGCCATCGGCTGGGACCGGGCCACCGACCGGTTTGGCGATGCCCATTGGCTGAAGGCGCGCCTTTATGAGAATAGGGCCGATATCTCCCCCGACGGGCGCTGGTGGGTCTATTTCGCGTTGAAGGGTCTGCGCCCCTACACCGTTGTGGCCGAAACGCCGCGCTTGACCGCCAGCGTGTTCCTGCCCCAATGCGGGACCTATGGCGGTGGGGGTCGCTTTGACGCTTCGGGACGGTTGCGAATTCTGAACGATGCTCTCGACCCGGTGCCGTGGCCGCCGATCCTGCCCCCCCGCACGATGGACGACGTTCCCGATCCGCTCCTCCTGCGGGGGTGGTCTGAAGAGCGACGCGGCGGCTATTCCTATTTTTCCAAGCGGTTCAAGGGCGACTGGTGGCTGCAACGGTCATGCCAAATCCCGTCTCGGGCATCCAAGGTCGCAGACCGCCTGGGATATCGGTTGTACCATCCCAAAACCGAAACGGCGGGTCCCCGGCCGTTCTGGGGATGGGCAGATATCCTCGACGGCCGGCTTTTCTATGCCGCCGAGGGGTGCCTGTGGTCCGCCCGGCCGCATGGCGACGGTAAAGAAGTCGATGTTCGCTGCATCAAGGATTTCTCCCAGATGCGCCCCGATCCACGGCCATGAGCCCCTCGGCCGCACGCTTATGGGCCTTCCTGCGCCGCTGGGGCGAGGTGGCGGTGACCGCCGCGGCGGCCCTTTGGGGGCTGTGGACCTTTGCCGATCATGCCGCCGCCAGCGTGTTCTGGGCCGCGGTCGGGCTCGGTGCGATGGTCCTTGCGCTGCTCAATCTGCGCGGCGCCATTGCCCGGGCAAGGCTGGCGACCGGGGGCCACGGCCCGGGCATCGTCCTGTTCGACGAGGCACAGATCGGCTATCTCGGGCCAGAAACGGGTGGGGTCACGGCGCTCGACCTGATCGACCGGGTGGCAATCGGCCCGGTCGGGACGCTGACGCTTTACCATCGCGGCGGTGCACCGATCGCAATCCCGCTGTCGGCCGAGGGCGCGGACGGGCTGGTCGATGCGCTGAGCGCCTTGCCCGGTTTCGACCCCGCGGCACTGGCGCGGGCGCGTGCCCGGCGCGGCGCCCGCGAAGCGACGGTCTGGCAACGCCGCGGCGGCGACCGGTTGCCCGCGCTGTCGAGGCCGGGGTCGCGGTAAGACGAATGGTCACGGTTGATGGCCGGGGGTTCCGGCTACAGGTCCCGCACATCGGTCAGCCGCCCGGTGACCGCCGCCGCGGCCGCCATGGCGGGCGACATCAGATGCGTTCGCCCGCCGCGGCCCTGGCGCCCCTCGAAATTGCGGTTCGAGGTCGAGGCGCAACGCTCCCCCGGGCGAAGCTGATCGGGGTTCATGCCCAGGCACATCGAACAGCCCGCCATGCGCCAGTCGAAGCCGGCCTCGATCAGTTGGGCCGCGATGCCCTCGGCCTCGGCCTGGGCGCGGACAAGGCCCGAGCCGGGCACGATCATCGCGCGGATGCCGTCCTTCACCCGGCGGCCTTCCATCACCTGGGCGACGGCGCGCAGATCCTCGATCCGCCCATTCGTGCACGACCCGATGAAGACCGTATCGACCGCGATGTCCTGCAGCCGCTGGCCGGGTTTCAGCCCCATATAGGCCAGCGCGCGGGCCGCGGCCTCGGCCTTGGCGCCCTCGAAATCGCCGGGATCGGGCACGCGGCCGGTGATCGGCAGGACATCTTCGGGGCTTGTCCCCCAGGTCACCAGCGGGGCGATCGCGGCGGCCTCCAGCACCAGTTCCTTGTCGAAATGCGCACCGGGATCGGTCCGCAGGGTCTGCCAATGGGTCAGCGCGGCCTGCCACTGCGCCCCCTTCGGCGCCTTCGGGCGGCCTTCGAGATAGGCGAATGTGGTCGCATCGGGCGCGATCAGCCCGGCCCGCGCGCCGCCCTCGATCGCCATGTTGCACACCGTCATGCGGCCTTCCATGCTGAGCGCCGCGATCGCCTCGCCGCAATACTCGATCACATGGCCGGTGCCGCCCGCCGTGCCGGTCGCGCCGATGATCGACAGGGTGATGTCCTTGGCGGTGACGCCGGGGCCGACCGTGCCGCGCACCTCGACCCGCATGTTGCGCGACTTCTTCTGGATCAGGGTCTGGGTGGCAAGGACATGTTCGACCTCGCTGGTGCCGATGCCGTGGGCCAGCGCGCCAAAGGCGCCATGGGTCGCGGTATGGCTGTCGCCGCAGACGATGGTGGCGCCGGGCAGCGTCCAGCCCTGTTCGGGGCCGACGATGTGGACGATCCCCTGGCGGATGTCGTCGACATCGTAAAGCTCGATGCCGAATTCGCGGGCGTTCTGGCGCAGCGCCTCGACCTGGATGCGGCTTTCGGGGTCGCGGATCGCGATATGGCGGTCCTTGTCGGTGGGCAGGTTGTGGTCGGGCACCGCGACCGTCTTTCGGGGGGCGCGCACCGGACGGCCGGCCAGACGCAGGCCTTCGAAGGCCTGCGGGCTGGTCACCTCATGCACGAGATGCCGGTCGATATACAGAACGCAGGTGCCGTCGGGGTCCTCATGCACCACATGGGCGTCCCAGATCTTGTCGTAAAGCGTCCTTGGCGCAACCATACCCGTGCTCCCGCGGCAAAGTTGGCACCTGTCATAGGGCGCGACCGGCGCTGGCGCAATCACCGGCCGCCGGGTCTGCCGATTGGGCTTGGGCCGGCGACGATTGCATGGGAAAACGTCGGCGATGGATGATCCGGTGACCACGGATGCGGCCGCCCTGCGGGTCGAGCCGGGGGCGGAGGCCACGCATATCCGCCTGTCCGGGCGGATCGGCGTGCGCGATCTGCCCGACATCGCGCCGCAGCTCGATGCGGTCGCGGCGGCGCCGCGCGTGGTGATCGACCTGTCGGAGGCGGCGCTGATCGACACCTCGATCGCCTGGGCGATCGACGCGACCGGCCGGCGGCTGCGCGATGCCGGCACCGCGGTCGATATCACCGGTGCCGCGCCCGAAATCGCGCAGACCCTGGAAACCGTGGCCGCCGCCCGGCCCCAACCCGAAGCGCGCCCGCCCGGGCCGGGCCCGCTGCAGGCGCTGCTGGGCGGGGTCGGCGCGGCGGTCGTCGGCCTTTGGGGCGGGCTCGTCGCGTTTGCCGGCGTGCTGGGGCTGTTCCTTGTCCGCCTGGCCCAGTCGCTGGTCCAGCCGCGCCAGTTCCGGCTGACCGCGCTTGTCCATCATTGCGAGGCAGTCGGCGTCCAGGCCGTGCCCATCGTTGCGCTGATGGCCTTCCTGATCGGCGTCGTGCTTGCCTTTCAGGGCTCGGCCCAGCTGCGCCAGTTCGGCGCCGAGGTGTTCGTCGTCGATCTGATCGCGGTGTCGATCCTGCGCGAGCTTGGCATCCTGCTGACCGCGATCATCGTTGCCGGGCGCACCGCCTCGTCGTTCACCGCGGCCATCGGTTCGATGAAGATGCGCGAGGAGATCGACGCGATGCGCACGCTGGGGATCGATCCGGGCCATGTGCTGGTGGTGCCGCGGGTGCTGGCGCTTGTACTGATGCTGCCGCTGCTCGGCCTGATCGCCGATCTGGCGGGGCTGTTCGGCGGCGCCCTGATGTCGTGGATCGAGCTGGGGATATCGCCGGCGATGTTTCTGACCCGCCTGGCCGAAGGCGCCAATGCCGGCCACGCCTTTGTCGGGCTGGTCAAGGCGCCGGTCTTTGCCGTGCTGATCGGCGTCATCGGCTGCCAGGCGGGGCTGGCCGTGGGCAAGACCGCCGAATCGCTGGGCCGGATGACATCGACGGCGGTCGTCGCCGCGATCTTTGCGGTGATCCTCGCCGATGCGATGTTCTCGATCTTCTTCCAGCGGATCGGGGTTTAGAAATGACCGATGCGGTGATCCGGGTTCGCGGCCTGCGCAACCAGTTCGGCCCGAACATCGTCCATGACGGGCTCGACCTCGATGTCATGCGCGGCGAGGTTCTGGGCGTGGTCGGCGGCTCGGGCACCGGCAAGTCGGTGCTGCTTCGCACGATTGCGGGGCTGCAGCGGCCGGCGGCGGGATCGGTCGAGATGCTGGGCGTCGACATGCAGACGGCGGGCGAGGCCGCCCTGAAGGCGGTCAGCCAGCGGACCGGCGTCCTGTTTCAGGACGGCGCGCTGTTCTCCTCGCTCACCGTGCGCGAGAATGTCGAGGTGCCGTTGCGTGCCATTCATGGCCTTGCCACCGAAACCCGGCAGGCGCTGGCACGGCTCAAGATATCGCTCGCGGGCCTGCCCTGGAGCGCCGGCGACAAGTTCCCGGCCGAACTGTCGGGCGGGATGCGCAAGCGCGCCGGGCTGGCCCGGGCGCTGGCGCTCGACCCCGAGATCGTTTTCCTCGACGAACCGACCGCCGGGCTCGACCCGATCGGCGCGGCGGCCTTCGACGATCTGATCGGCAGCCTGTCGCGCACCCTGGGGCTCACTGTGTTTCTGGTCACCCATGACCTCGACACGCTTTATGCGATCTGCGACCGGGTCGCGGTGCTGGCCGAAAGGCGGGTGCTGGTCACCGGGCCGGTCGCGGCGATGGGGGCGGTCGATCATCCCTGGGTGCAAAGCTATTTCCGCGGCCGGCGGGCCCGCGCGGCACGCGACGCGATTGCGGCGCAGGCGCCAGGCGGATAAGCCGAAGCGATGGAAACCCGCGCCAATTTCGTCCTGATCGGGGCCTTCACGCTGGCCGGGTTTGCCGTGCTGCTGCTGTTCCTGATGTGGTTCGCGCGGATCGAACTCGACCGGCAATACGACTATTACGACACCGATTTTCCCAGCGTCTCGGGCCTGTCCAGCGCCTCGTCGGTGCGCTTTGCCGGCCTTCCCGTCGGCCAGGTCGTCGATGTCAGCCTGTCGCCCGACCAATCGGGCCGGGTGCGCGTCCGGATCGAGGTCGCGGCCGACACGCCGGTGCGCACCAGCAGCGTGGCGACCATCGAATCGCAGGGTGTGACGGGGGTTTCCTATGTCGGGCTGTCGGCGGGCGATCCGCGCGACCCGCTTCTGAGCGCCACCAGCGCAGACCAGGTGCCGCAAATCCCGGCCGGCCGGTCGGCGCTGCAGACGCTGACCGAAGGCGCGCCCGAGATCATCGACGAACTGCTTTCGGTGTCGCGACAACTGGGCGAAATCCTGGGCCCCGCGAACCAGGGGCGGATCGCGACCACCCTGGCCAATATCGAGGCGGCTTCGGGCGAACTTGGCCGGTCGCTGGAAAGCTTCTCGACCGTGTCCGAGACGATCGCCACATCGGCCGAGGAGATCGCCGGCTTCACCGGCCGGCTGGAAGGGTGGCCGAGTCCGCCGAGACGGCGCTGGCTTCGGTGACGGAGCTGGCCGACCGGGCGCAGGCGACGCTCGATACCGGCGACGCGGCCCTCGTCAGCGGGCGTGCGGCGCTCGACGCGGCAGAGCTGTTCGTTCGCCAGGATCTGCCGGTGCTGGCCGACGATCTGGCCGCGGCGGCCACCGGCATCCGCCAACAGGTGGACGAGATCGGTGCAACGGCACAGGTCGCGCTGGACGAGATCCGCCGGACCGGTGCGTTGGCCGCGGATCGCCTGGCCGAGGCCGAGGCGACGGTCGCGGCGGCCGACCGGGTGCTGGGGGATGCGTCGCGCACGCTGGCCAGCGTCGACGGCGCCGCGCAGCGCTTCGACAGCTTTCTGGCGGTCGATGGCGCGGCGCTGGTCGCCGATGCGCGCGGCTTGCTGGCCGATGCCGGGCGCATGGCCGATGCGGCGGCCCTGATCGCCGAGACCGATCTGCCCGATCTGGTGGCCGCCATCCGGTCCGCGACCGGCACGGCGGAAAGCGTGCTCGCCCAGGTGGGCACCGATCTGGGGGCGGCGGCGGGCCGGATCGACGGGCTGTCGAACGACGCGTCCGAGGCGCTGGACGCGGTGACCGAGACATTTCGCAACGCCAACGGAACCCTTGCCCGCCTCGATGCGGCGCTTGAAACCGGCGATGCCGCGCTGGCCGCCGCCGATCGGGCCTTTGTCTCGGCCGACCGGGTGCTGCGTGAGGATATCGGCGCGATGACCGCGACGCTGCGCGAAACCCTGTCGCAGATCGATGGGGCGCTGGCCCAGATCGCCGAGGACATTCCGGTCATCAGCAGCGAGCTGCGCCAGACCGCCGAACGCGCCAATGCCGCCTTTGGCGAGGTCGAAAGCACGGCCGCCAGCCTGGGGCCGCCGCTGCGCGTCTTCGCCGATCGGGGCCTGCCGCAATATGCGACCCTGGCCGAAGAGATGCGGCAACTGGTCCGCTCGCTCGACCGGCTGGTGACCCGGATCGAGCGCGATCCCGCCCGCTATTTCCTCGGGCGCGAGGCGCCCGTTTTCCGCCGCTAGGGGGTGTTGATGCTGCGGTTTCCTGTCCTGGCCCTGCCGATCCTGCTGGCGCTTTCGGGGTGCTCGGCGCTGGGCGTGCTCAATCGCGCCAGCGCGCCGCAGGACGTGTTCGAACTGCGCGCGCCGGCGACGGTGCCGGTGGCGCGGGGCCGTCCGCAGAATGTCGATCTGGTCGTCGCGGAGCCGGCGGCGGGCGGGGCGCTCGACACCGACGGGATCATGGTGCGCCCGTCGCCCAGCCAGATCCAGTATCTCGAAGCGGCAAGGTGGAGCGAGAGCGCGCCGGTGATGTGGCAGACCGCGCTGGTCGACGGGCTCGAACGCACGGGCGCCTTCCGCTATGTCGGGCGGCGCCCGCTGAGCGAGATCGGCGACTATGCCCTGGTGACAAGCCTGTCGGACTTCCAGGCCGAGATCGTGCCGGGTGCTGCGGGCGCGGTGGTGCGGGTCACGCTGACGGCGCGCCTGCTGCGCGAGGAGGACGCGGCCGTCCTGGCCAGCCGCCGCTTCACCGATGCCGTGGCGATCGCCGAGACCAGCGATGCGGCGATCATCGCGGGCTATGTCGCGGTCGGCCAGCAGGTGCTGGCCGAGGTCATCGGCTGGGTTCTGTCGGTGCGCGGGGTGCAAGCGGGCTGAGCGGCTCGTCCGGGTCCGGATCCGGCCAGCGCAGGCCCATCTGGCGGATTTCGGCGGCTGTCGCCGCGGCCCAGTCGGCGGCCAGCGCGGCGTTGGGCCGGTGGCGCAGGCCCCAGCCGGCGAGCCGCGCGAACCGGTCGGATTGGCCGCGCCCGAAACTCAGCCCGACGCGCGGCACCCAATAGGCGAGCGCCGCCTGCGCCGCGTCGGCGCCGCCCCGCGCGAGGATGCTTCGCACGCCGTCGGCGGCCAGTTCCGTATGGCGGGCCTCCACCGGCGCGATCTCGCCCAATGCCTCGGCCAGCGGCCGGTAACTTGCCCGCGCATACTCCGCCAGTTGCAGTCCGACCGCGCGGCCCATCAGCAGGTGCATCACCACCGCGTCGACCCAGCCGTCGAGCGGGTAGTGAAACAGCGCCAGACGCATGTCGCCGCCATGCCGGGCGGCGCCGAGATCGGCATCGCGCGGCAGCCGCGCCGCCCAGGGATGGGCGGCGTCATAGCGCGCCATGTCGGCGCCGAATTCGGCCATCAGGCCGAGCACCCGCTCGGCATGGGCGGTCTTTTCCAGAACGATCCGGGCCGCCGCGATCCGGCCCCGGATCGACGGCGCGTCGTTGATCCGCTCGGCAAAGCCGGCCGCCGCGGCCATCTCGGAATCGACGAAGCTGGCCATCAGCCGCAGCAATTCGGCGCGGTAGCGCGGCGGGCAGTTCGCCGGCGCGGTGAGCACGCCGCCCTGTGCCAGATACTCCTCGATCGGCATGTTCCGGTCCATCGCGGCCTACCCGTCGTAATCGACGACGATGTGGGGCGTGACCGGCCGCGCCTGGCAGGTCAGCGCATAGCCCTGCGCAACCTCGTAATCCTCGAGCGCGTGGTTGGCCGCCATTTCCACCTCGCCTTCGACGATCCGCGCGCGGCAGGTCGAACAGACGCCCGCCTTGCAGGCATAGGGCGCGTCCAGATCGGCACCGAGGGCGGCGTCGAGGATCGTCTGGCCGGCGGCCAGCGTCACCCCATGCACCGCCCCGTCAAGCGTGATCCGCGCCGCCGCGCGTCCGCCCTGGCGGGCGACCTCGCGGGCGGCCGCGTTTCGCGGCAGCTGCCCCGGCTGGGCCGAGGCGAAAAGCTCGTACTTGATCCGATCCTCGGCCATCCCGTGGTCGCGCAATGCCGCCGAGATCGCCAGCATCATCGGTTCGGGCCCGCAGATGAAGGCGGTGTCGGCGGCGCCGACATCGATCCAGCCATCGAACAGGGCGGCGCATTTCCGCGCGTCCACCCGGCCGGTGAACAGTTCCATATCCTCGGCCCCCTCTTCGAGGATGTGCAGGATCGTCAGCCGGCCCATATGCAGGTTCTTCAGATCCTCGAGTTCCTCGCGGAACATGATCGAGGACAGCGCGCGGTTGGCATAGACCAGCGTGACCTCTGCGCGGGGCTCGCGCGCCAGCACGGTTTTCACGATCGACAGCACCGGCGTGATGCCCGACCCGCCGGCAAAGGCCAGATAGGCGCGCGCGGCGGTGGGATCGAGCGGGGTGTGGAACCGACCCTGGGGCGGCATTGCCTGCAGAACCTCGCCCGGGCGCAGCTCTTCATTCGCCCAGGTCGAAAACGCCCCCCCATCGACCCGCTTGATGCCAACCTGCAGGAGGCCGTCATCGAGGCCCGAACAGATCGAATAGCTGCGGCGCAGTTCCTGGCCGTCGAAATCGCGCCGGAAGGTCAGATACTGCCCCTGGGTGAAGGCGAAGGCCGCCGCATCTTCGGGCCGGGTGGCCAGCGTGACCGCCACCGCATCGCGGATCGTCTTGCGAATGTCGGTCACCGTCAGGTCGTAGAACCGTGCCATCGCGCCCTCAGATGCATTTGAAATAGTCGAACGGCTCGTGGCAGTCGCGGCATTGCCATTGCGCCTTGCACGGGGTCGATCCGAACTGGCTGATCCGTTTCAGGCGGGTGGCACCGCAGCGCGGGCAGCGTTTCGGACCGCCCGCCGGTTCGGGCGGGGCGATCCCGTAGGCCTCGAGTTTCGCCCGCCCCGCCGGGCTGATCCAGTCGGTGGTCCAGGCCGGCGAAAGCTGGCGCTTCAGCGTCAGGTTCTCGATGCCGCGGACGCGCAGCGCCGCCGCGATATCGAGGTTGATGACCGATGTCGCGGGGCAGCCCGAATAGGTCGGCGTGACGGTCACCGTCAGCGTGTCGCCCTGCCAGGCGATGTCGCGCACGATGCCGAGATCGACGAGCGAGATCGCCGGGATTTCGGGATCGGGGATCTGGTCGAGCCAGCCCCAGATCTCGGCAAGCGAAGGCCGGACCGTCACCATGTCGCATCCGGATAGGCGCGTTGCAGCCATTGCATCCGGGCCAGCAGATGGCCCAGCTCCTCGGTATGCATCCGGCCCGTCTTGCCGCCCTGATGGGCAAACCGGCTGTCGGGGACGGTCAGGGTCGCCGCGCCAAGCACCCTTCGCACGATCGCATCCCATTCCGGGCGCAGATCGGCCGGGTCGGGCGCGATGCCCGCGGCCGCAAGCGTCGCCTCGACCGCGTCGCCGGTGAACATCTCGCCCACCCAGGGCCAGAGCGCATCGAGCGCGGCCTGCATCCGGGCATGGCTTTCGTCGGTCCCGTCGCCCAGGCCGATCACCGTGTCGCCCGAGCGTTCGACGTGATAGGCGACCTCTTTTGCCGCCTTTTCGGCGATTTCGGCGACACGCGGCTCGGCCGCGCCCCTGAGCCAGCCGAGCAGCACCGACTGGTAGGCGTCGAACAGGAATTGCCGCATCATGGTGTGGCCGAAATCGCCATTCGGGCGTTCGCAGATCAGCAGGTTGCGGAACTCCCAGGCGTCACGGTGAAACGCCAGCCGGTCGGCATCGCGGCCCTTGCCCTCGACCGTGCCGGCCAGCCCCAGCCACAGCTGGGTCTGGCCGATCAGGTCGAGCGCGGTGTTGGCCAGCGCGATGTCTTCCTCCAGCACCGGGGCATGGCCGCACCATTCGCTGACCCGCTGGCCCAGGATCAGCGTCGAATCGCCCAGCCGGAGCAGGTATTCGAACAGCGCCGCGTCACGCTCCATCACATCGGCCCCACCTCGTCGGGGATGTCGAAAAAGGTCGGATGGCGATAGACCTTGGCGTTCGACGGCTCATAGAACGGGCCCTTGTCGGACGGCGCCGAGGCGGCGATATGGCGCGCCTCGACCACCCAGATGCTGACGCCCTCGTTGCGGCGGGTGTAGACGTCGCGCGCGTTCTTGATCGCCATCGCGGCGTCTGGCGCATGCAGGCTGCCGACATGACGATGGTTGAGGCCATGGCTGCCCCGGATGAACACCTCCCATAGCGGCCATTCGTTGCTCAAATCCAGTACTCCGACTAAAACTCTCTAGGCAGCAGCCCATTTGCCAGCCGCGGCGGTTCTTCGATACCTTGCTCTTCAAGAACAGCGCGCAAACCCTGTTCTCGGTATGGCGGCCAGCCATCGTGGTTTCCTTCGTCGCACGAGAGGCAAACCGTAACGCCATATCCTGAAAGAGGTCGGCCTTCATACCGATGTGGGCCCATCTGATAGCGTTTCCCGCAAACTTGACAGTCAAACATGACCGGATCAATTTCCTTGGTCATCACCCTACTCCGCCGCAACCCGCGCCGCCCGTTTGCGGGCATGCGCCATCAGCCCGTCGCGGACCCATTGGCCATCTTCCCACGCCTTCACCCGGGCCGCCATGCGGTCGCGGTTGCACGGGCCGTTGCCGCGGATCACCTCGAAGAACTCCGCCCAGTCGGGCTGGGTGAAATCGTGATGCCCGCGGTCGGCGTTCCACGTCAGATCGGGGTCGGGGATGGTCAGCCCCAGATACTCGGCCTGCGGCACGGTCTGGTCGACGAATTTCTGCCGCAGCTCGTCATTGGTGTTGATCTTGATCTTCCAGGCCATCGATTCGGCAGAATGGACCGAATCGGCATCCGACGGCCCGAACATCATCAGCGAGGGATACCAGAACCGGTCGAGCGCATCCTGCGCCATCGCCTTTTGCGCCGCGGTGCCAAAGGCCATCTTCATCATGATGTCGTAGCCCTTGGCGCTGGTGAAAGCTTTCTTCCTTGCAGATGCGCACCATGGCGCGGGCATAGGGCCCGTAGGAGGTGCGCTGCAGCGGCACCTGGTTCATGATCGCCGCGCCGTCGACCAGCCATCCCACCGCGCCGATATCGGCCCATGTCAGGGTGGGATAATTGAAGATCGACGAATATTTCATCCTTCCCGAATGCAGCTCTTCGATCAATGCGTCGCGGCTGACCCCCAGCGTTTCGGCGGCACAGTAAAGATAGAGGCCGTGCCCGGCTTCGTCCTGCACCTTGGCCAGCAGGATCGCCTTGCGCTCCAGCGTCGGGGCGCGGCTGATCCAGTTGCCCTCGGGCAGCTGGCCGACGATTTCGGAATGCGCGTGCTGGCCGATCTGGCGGATCAGCGTCCTGCGATAGCCTTCGGGCATCCAGTCCTTCGGCTCGATCTTTTCGCCCGTATCGATGCGGTCCTGAAAGGCGCGCTCCTCCGCGCTCATGTCTTCGCGCGACGTCGCGCCCGCGCCGGTGCCCGTGACCATCTGTGCGTACATCGGCCTCTCCCTGTCAGATGCGTTCCAGGATCAGGGCCACGCCCTGTCCGACGCCCACGCATAATGTACACAAGGCGAAGCGTCCGCCAACCCGGCGCAGTTGCAGCGCCGCGGTCAGGGCAAGCCGGGCGCCCGACATCCCCAGCGGGTGCCCCATGGCGATGGCGCCGCCATTCGGGTTCACCTGCGGCGCGTCGTCGGCCAGGCCAAGCTGGCGCAGCACCGCCAGCGCCTGGGCCGCGAACGCCTCGTTGAGTTCGATCACATCCATCTGGTCGAGCGTCAGGCCGGTCCGGTCCATCAGCTTGCGCACCGCCGGCACCGGACCGACCCCCATGATGCGCGGGGCGACGCCGGCGCTGGCCATGCCGACCACTCGGGCAATCGGGTTCAGGCCGTGGCGTGCCGCGGCGGCCTCGCCCGACAGGATCAGCGCCGCCGCGCCATCGTTGATGCCCGAGGCATTGCCCGCGGTGACCGACAGATCGGGGCCGTTCACACCCTGGAGCGTGGCCAGCTGGTCGGTCGTGGTTCCGGGGCGGGGATGTTCGTCGCGCGCAAAAGTCACCGGATCGCCCTTGCGCCGGGGACGGTCACCGGGGTGATCTCTGCGGCGAACAGCCCGGCCGCCTCTGCCGCGGCCCAGCGGGCCTGGCTGCGCGCGGCAAAGGCATCCTGATCGGCCCGGGCGATCGCGTATTCGGCCGCCACATTGTCCGCCGTCTCTGGCATCGAATCGGTGCCGTAGGCCGCCTGCAAGGCGGGGTTGACGAAGCGCCAGCCAATCGTCGTGTCGTAGACCGCGTTCGCCCGCGAGAATGCTGCCGTGGCCTTGGGCATCACGAAGGGCGCGCGGCTCATGCTTTCGACCCCGCCGGCAACGATCATGTCGGCGTCGCCCGCGCGGATCGCCCGCGCCGCCATCCCCACCGCCTCGAGCCCCGAGGCGCAGAGCCGGTTGACCGTGGTGCCGGGCACCGCCTCGGGCAGTCCGGCCAGAAGGGCGGCCATCCGGGCCACGTTGCGGTTGTCCTCGCCGGCCTGGTTGGCACAGCCGAGGATCACGTCGTCGATGGCAGCCGGGTCGAGGCCGGGGTTGCGTTCGATCAGCGCGCGGATCGGATGGGCGGCCAGATCGTCGGCCCGAACGGCCGCGAGTGCGCCGCCATAACGGCCGATCGGCGTGCGGGTGCCATCGCAAATGAACGCCTGCGCCAATGGGTCCCCCCGGTTGCGGCCCCAGTTTTCCCTAGCGCGCCGACGCATCTGGGACAAGCCGGGCAGGCCGGCGGGAGGGATCCCGGCCGGGCCGGCCAGCGGGCCCCGCCGGCGCGCGGCGCCGGGCAGCCCGATCTAGCGCACGATCCGCGTGTATTTGCCCCCGTTGAGCGTCGCCCCCGCGATCAGCCCCTGCTGGCCGAACACCACGGCGATGACCGGCGAGAGCAGCTTGGTCGTCGATGTGCCGATCGCGTCGCCCTGATCGGGCAGCGCATACTGGATGTCGCCCCCGGCGGTCCAGCCGCTGGCGCCGCGGAAATCCGCAAGCGCCGCGGGCGTCATGAAGAACAGCGCATGGGCCGATTGCTGGGCGCCGATCTGAAAGCCGAAGGAGCCCATCACGAAAGAGTAGTAGTCGACAATCGCGTCGTCGATCAGCAAAGCGCCCTCGCCATAGCCGCCGCCGACGCCGAAACCGGCCTCGGTGACCAGCGGCATCATCAGCATGCCGGCGGATTTGGCCCGCAATTCGCGGCTGTCGGGGAATTCGCGATACATGATCCCGATCGCGCCGCGGACGCGGGTGTCGATGACGTCGCGCTGGCTTGAACGGGTGCCGTTGTTGCAGGCCGCAAGCCCGGCGGCGGCGGCGGCCAGAAAGCCGCGGCGGCTCCAGTCGTGCATGGTTCTGTTCCTTGTCTGCTCGATGCTTTATGACGCTACATCTAGCGGGTCCGCGCACCGGTGTCACCCGGGAAGCTGCGGCGCCCCGGGGGCTTGGCATGGATTTGCCGGACGTCGTCATCGCCAATCTGCACCGCCGTCGCACCGGCGTCAGCGCGACGGTGGCGGCGCTTGTCCCCGTGCAGCGGGCGGGGATCGAGCTTGCGGTCGTCGACAGCGGTGGCCTGGGGCTGGGCGGGGCGTGGCGGTTTCGCGATGTGGTCCGTGCCGGATGGACCCCGCCCGAGGCGGGCCGGTTCCGGGTCTGGCACGCCCGGCGCAACAACGAGATGCAGGCCGGCCTGTTCCTGCGCGATGTCCTGCGCCAGCCCTGGAAGCTGGTCTTTACCTCGGCCGCACCGCGCCGGCACGGCCGCATCCTGCGCGGGGTGATGAACCGCATGGACGCGATCGTTGCCACCAGCGCGCGCGCGGCGGGCCTTCTCGACTGGTACAGTGTGATCGTGCCGCACGGGGTCGACACCGACCTGTTTCACCCGCCCGCCGACCGGGCCGCCGCCTGGGCCGAAGGCGGGCTGCCGGGGACACGGGGTATCGGGGCGTTTGGCCGTATTCGGCCATCGAAGGGGTCGGATCTGTTTGTCGAGGCGATGTGCCGGCTGTTGCCCGCCTATCCGGGCTGGACGGCATTCCTGACCGGGCTCTGCCAGGAGCGCGACCGCCGGTTCTTTGCCGGGCTGCGGGCGCGGATCGCCCGGGCCGGGCTCGCGGACCGCATCTTTTTCCTGGGCGATCTGGCACCGGCGGAAATCCGGGCCTGGTATCGAAGGGCCAGCCTGGTGGTGGCGGCCTCGCGCAGCGAGGGCTTCGGGCTGACGCCGCTCGAAGCCTTCGCCAGCGGGGCGCCGGCGGTGACAAGCCGGGCCGGCGTCTGGCCCGATCTTGTGACGCCCGAATTTGGCGCCCTGTTCGACACCGGCGACGTCGATGGCCTGATCGCCGCATTGCGTCCGTTGATGGCGGATCCGGACCGGGTGGCCGCGATGGGGCAGGCGGCGCGCAGCCACACCGTGGCGCATCACGCAATTGCCGAGGAGGCCGCTGCGCTCAACGCGCTTTATGCAGGGCTGCAGGCAGGACGGGCGCCGCAGCGAAGAACGACGAGCTGAGGCTGGTGGCGGCGAAAACCGTTCCCCGCGATTGCGAACCCCGGCTGGGATGCAGATGGTTCATCGCGCTGCCCCGCCCCGCCTTCAGAGCTTGATCCGATGTTGCAGCGCCTCGAGACACCGCCGTCGCGTGAGGCGATCGACCGGGGCCAAAGCTCTGTCGTGCGAGGTGACCGGCTGCTTTTGGGTGCTCCCGGGCGCGCGCCCGGGAGCGCGCCCGCCGCGCGGCGGGCGCCTGCCCGATGCGGTCGCATCGGGCGGGTCATACCAAGGCGCAACGAGTTTGACTCATTGCGTCGGTCCGCCCCCCGCCCTGCCTCCCCGCCCAACCACCAATCTTACCGATAGGATAGGACAAGATTGGTGGTTGGGCGGGGAGGCAGGGCGGGGGGCGGATAACGGTCATTTTCAATGACCGTTGGTATCAGTGCGATCCCGGTTGATCCGCTTTGAACCCAATGCGCGGGACAGTTGGCCTGTCGCGCCGTACCGCCCTGTTTGCAGAGCTTGATCCGATGTTGCGGCCCCGCAAGGGACAGCGGGGGTGTGCCGCGCCCGATCGGGTCCAGGGCCTGGTCGTGCCTGGCGGTCGGCCGTCGTCGGGTGCTCCCGGGCGCGCGCCCGGGAGCGCGCCCGCCGCGCGGCGGGCGCCTGCCCGATGCGGTCGCATCGGGCAGGCCACACCGACTTTCATGGATCATGGGAATGGGACAGGTGCGCCCCTCTCGCAATCCCGGGTCGGCTACCGTCGCACCGATAAGGCGAGGCGGGTGCTGCGCGATCGTGCCGACCGCCCGGTGCCGGCCGTTCAGGCGCTCAGCCGGTCGGTACCGAAGGCCGCGCGCATCAACTGGCGCGTATAGGCCGATTGCGGCGCATCGAAGATCGCGTCGGCCGTCCCGGTCTCGACCACATCGCCGGCCTTCATCACCATGACCTTGTGGGACAGCGCGCGAACCACGCGCAGATCGTGGCTGATGAACACATAGGCCAGCCCGTGCCGCGCCTGCAACGCGCGCAGCAGCTCGACGATCTGGACCTGCACCGTCATGTCGAGCGCCGAGGTCGGCTCGTCGAGCACCACCAGTTCGGGCCGCAGGATCATCGCCCGGGCGATCGCGATGCGCTGGCGCTGGCCGCCGGAGAACTCGTGCGGGTAGCGGTCCATCGCCGCGGGGTCGAGGCCGACCTCGGCCAGCACTTCGGCCACCATCTCGCGCCGGTCGCGGCCGCGGTCGATGGCGTGCACGCCCAGCCCCTCGGCCACCAGCTGGGCGACCGACAGCCGCGGCGAGAGCGAGCCGAACGGATCCTGAAAGACGATCTGCATGTGCCGCCGGAGCGGCCGCATCTGGCGGCTTTTCAGCCCTTCGATCGGGGTGTCGCGGAACCGGATCGTGCCCTGCGACGCCACCAGGCGCAGAAGTGCCAGCGCCAGCGTCGTCTTGCCCGAACCGCTTTCGCCCGACCACGCCCAGGGTTTCGCCCGAACGCACCGCCAGATCGGCCGCGTTCACCGCCTTGATATGGCCCACCGTGCGGCGCAACAGCCCGCGCTGGATCGGAAACCAGACGCGCAGCTTTTCGGCCGCGATCACCTGCGGCGCATCGGCGGCCACCGGGCCCGGCCGTCCGGCGGTCTCGGCCGCCAGCAGCCGCTGGGTGTAGGGATGCCGGGGCGCGGCGAACAGCGCCGCGGTGGCGCCGGTCTCGACGATCTTGCCATCCTTCATCACATAGACCCGGTCGGCGATCCGCCGCACGATCCCCAGATCATGGGTAATGAACAGAAGACTCATGCCGACCTCGTCCTTCAGCTCCCTGAGCAGGTCGAGGATCTGCGCCTCGATGGTGACATCAAGCGCGGTGGTCGGTTCGTCGGCGATCAGCAGGCCCGGATCGTTGGCCAGCGCCATGGCGATCATCACCCGCTGGCGCTGCCCGCCCGAAAGCTGATGCGGATAGGCCTGAAGCCGGTCTTCGGCTTCGGCGATGCCGACCCGGTGCAACAGGTCCAGTGTCCGCCGCCGCGCCGCCGCGCCGGTCAGCCCCTGATGCAGCGCGAGGCTTTCGCCGATCTGTTTTTCAAGCCGGTGCAACGGGTTGAGGCTGGTCATCGGTTCCTGGAAGATGAAGCTGATATCGTTGCCCCGGATGTCGCGCAGGCGGCGATCATCGGCACCGATCAGCTCTTGCCCGGCATAGCGGACCGAGCCCGCGACAGCCGCCGATTCGGGCAGCAGCGACACCGTGGACAGCGCCGTCACCGACTTGCCCGAGCCCGATTCGCCGACCAGCGCGACGGTCTCGCCGCGGCCCACGCTGAGGCTGACGCCATCGACCGCGGTCATCCGCTTGCCGTCCTGGGCGAATGTCACCGACAGATCGCGAATGTCGAGCAGGGGCGCCGTCACGCAAAGGTCTTTCGCGGGTCGAAGGCGTCGCGCACGCCTTCGAAGATGAACACCAGAAGCGACAGCATGATCGCAAAGGTGAAGAACGCGGTGAAGGCGAGCCAGGGCGCCTGCAGGTTCTGCTTGGCCTGCAGGGTCAATTCGCCCAGCGAGGGTGCCGAGGCGGGCAGCCCGAAGCCCAGAAAGTCGAGCCCGGCCAGGAGACCGATCGTGCCGGTGATGATGAATGGCAGGAAGGTCAGCGTCGCGACCATCGCATTGGGCAGCAGATGGCGGAACATGATGGTGGTGTTCGACACCCCCATGGCGCGGGCGGCACGGACATATTCGAAGTTGCGCGCGCGCAGGAACTCGGCCCGGACCACCCCGACCAGGCCCATCCAGCCGAACAGCACGACAAGGCCGACCAGCACCGCGAAACTTCGTTCGATGATGGCAAAGACGATGATGATGATGTAAAGCTGCGGGATCGCTTCCCAGATCTCGATGACCCGCTGCAGGACCAGGTCGATCCAGCCGCCGAAATAGCCCTGGATCGCGCCGGCGACGATGCCGATGGCCGAGGCGAGCGCGGTCACGATCAGCGCGAACATCACCGACAGGCGGAAGCCGTAGATCACGCGGGCCAGCACGTCGCGCCCGGTATCGTCGGTGCCCAGCCAGTGATTGGCGTCGGGTGCCGACGGCGCCGGGCCGGGCAGATCGTCCGAGATCGTGTCATAGGCATAGGGGATCGGCGGCCACAGCATCCAGCCGCGCTCGACCGGGGTGCCGTTCCACGCACCGGTGGCGCGCACCTCTTCGAGCACCGCATCGGGTTCGTAAAGGCAGTCCTCGACCCCGCCCGCGACGATCAGGCATTGCACCTCGGGGTCGCGGTATTTCGCCTCGGTCCGGAAATCGCCGCCAAAGGCGGTTTCGGGATAGAACTGGAAGACCGGCATCCGCCAGTCGCCCCGATAGCTGACCAGGATCGGTTTGTCGTTGGCCAGCAATTCGGCGAACAGCGACAGGCCGAACAGCGCCGAGAATATGATCAGCGACCAGAAGGCCCGCCGGTTGCGGCGAAAGTTGCGCAGGCGCCGACGGGTCAGCGAGGACAGCGCCATGCCGCTAGACCTCGCGCGTGGCGAAATCGATCCGCGGATCGATCCACACATACATCAGATCGGTGATCAGCCGGACCACAAGGCCGATGAGGCCCGAACACGTAAAGCGTGCCGAAGACGACCGGATAGTCGCGGGCGACCGCGGCCTCGAACCCCAGCCGCCCCAGCCCGTCGAGCGAAAAGATCGTCTCGATGATCACCGAGCCCGAAAAGAAGATCGAGATGAAGGCGCCGGGAAACCCGGCGATCACGATCAGCATGCCGTTGCGAAACACATGGCCGAACAGCACGCGACGTTCGGACAGGCCCTTGGCGCGGGCGGTCATCACATACTGCATCTTGATCTGGTCGAGAAAGCTGTTCTTGGTCAGCAGCGTGAGCGTGGCAAAGGCGGCGATGGTCGAGGCCACGACCGGCAGGGTGATGTGCCAGAAATAGTCGCCGATCTTGGCTGGCAGCGACAGCTCCTCCCAGTTGTCGGAGACGAGGCCGCGCAGCGGGAACCACTGCACATAGGAGCCCCCCGCCAGCAGCACCAGCAGCAGGATCGCGAACAGAAAGCCCGGGATCGCATAGGCGACGATGACGACACCGCTGGTCCAGCTGTCGAACGGTGTGCCGTCGCGCACCGCCTTGCGCACGCCGAGCGGGATCGAGATGAGATAGGCCAGAAGCGTCGACCACAGCCCCAGCGAGATCGATACCGGCATCTTTTCCAGCACCAGATCGGTCACCGAGACCGACCGGAAATAGCTTTCGCCGAAATCGAAGCGCAGATAGTTGCCCATCATCTGCAGAAAGCGCTCGACCGGCGGCTTGTCGAAGCCGAATTCACGCTCGAGCTCGGCGATGAATTCGGGCGGCAGGCCGCGGGCGCCGATATAGCCCTCGCTCTCGCCGCCCGCCTCGACCGGGCCGCCGCCACCGCCGGCAAAGCCCGCAAACACATCGCCCTGGCCCTCGATCTGGGCAAGGACCTGTTCGATCGGGCCGCCGGGGACGAATTGCGTCAACGCGAAATTGACCAGCATGATGCCAAAGATCGTCGGGACGATCAGAAGCAGCCGCCGCAGGATATAGGCGCCCATCTCAGTCGATCACGCCGCGTCTTTCAGGGCCTGCGCCTTTTCCGGGTCGACCCACCACAGATCGATATGGCTCGACGCGACGTCGAAGCGTGGCAGGGTCTCGGGGTGCCGGTACAGATCGTAATAGGCGACCCAGACATCGGGGATATAGCCCACCGGGACGACAAAAAGCTCGTGCCGCATCGCCCGGTCGAGCGCGCTCAGCGCGATGTCCGTTGCCTCGCGGGTTTCGGCGGCCAGCGAGGCGTCGATGATCGCATCGACCGCCGGGCTGGCAAGGCCGGCGGGGTTGAACAGGCTGAACGCCGCCTCGGCCGAACCGTACATCTGGGTCAGCCCGCCGCCCGTGGTCAGGAGGCTGCTGTAGCGCGTGGAATACAGCATGTCGTAGTCGCGTTCACGCTGGCGCAGGGTGTATTGCGACGGATCGACCGTTTCAAATCTGGCATCGACGCCGATCTGGCGCAGGTTCTGCACGAAGGCCTCGTGCATCGCCTCGACCGTCGGTTCGATATTGGTCGGGATCAGCATGTTGAGCCGCAAGGTCTGGCCGTCGGCGTTGCGCACCAGCCCGTCATCGCCGGTGATCCAGCCGGCCTCCTCCAACAGGGCGGCGGCCCCGCGCAGATTGCGCCGGTCGGCGACGCGCCCGGCAGCCGAGCTTGGCAGCACCCGCGCCGGCTCGGTCATGATCTCGGCAGGCACCACGCTGCCAAGCGATTCAAGGAGCGCCAGTTCGTCGCCCTCGGGCAGGCCCGTTGCCTCGATATGGGTGCCCTCCGAGAAGGAGTGGCGCGGCGCGTACAGCCCGTAAAGCAGCGTCTCGTTGGCCCATTCGAAGTTGAACGCCCGCGCGATCGCCTCGCGCACACGCAGATCCTGCAGCCAGGGCCGGCCGAGATTGAAGACGAAACCGGTCGCGTCGGGCGGGCTGCCATCGGGCAGTTCCTCAAGCACGATGGTGCCGTCGCTGACCCGCCGGAAATCGTAGCCGGTCGCCCAGCGCTTGGGGTCGCCTTCGGTCCGGAACAGGTATTCGCCGGCCTTGAACGCCTCGAAGGCGGCGGTGGCGTCGGCGAAATACTCGACCCGAATCGCGTCATAATTGTGTCGGCCCCGATTCACCGGCAGATCGGCGGCCCAGTAATCCGGGACGCGCTCGTAGACGATCCGCCGGTTCACGTCGTATTCGGCCAGCCGGTACGGCCCCGAACCGAGCGCGACCTCCATCCGCGGCTCGTCGAGGCGGCGATTCTCCGGGTCGGCCTCGAACCAGGCGCGCGAAAACACCGGCGTCGAGCCCACGGTCTCGATCCGGCTGCGCTTGGTCAGATCGGGGTTGAAGGAAAACCTGACGGTGCGATCGTCCAGCGCCTCGGCCGCCGTCACCATGGCGCCGACCGCCACGGCATAGGAGGGCAGCCCCTGTTCGATGAACAGCCGGTGCGAATAGACCACGTCCTGGGCGGTGACCGGCGTGCCGTCCCAGAACCGGGCCTCGGGGCGCAGGCGAAAGATCACCCAGTCCTTGCTTTCGGGATATTCGATGGATTCGGCCAGCAGCCCGTAATACTCGCCCACGCCGTCCGCGGATGGCACGATCATCCGGTCGTATTGCAGCGTGGTCAGCGCGCCCGCGCGGCCCTTGCGCGAATAGGGGTTGAGGCTGTCGAAGGTGCCCGTCGTGCCCAGCACCAGTTCGCCGCCCTTCGGTGCATCCGGGTTGACATAGTCGAAATGGGCAAAGCCCTCGGGATAGCTGAGTTCGCCATAGAAATTCATGCCATGGCTGCGGATGATCTCTTCGGCCCGGATGGCGCCGGGGGAGACCAGCAGCACCCCCAGCATCGCCGCCGCGACCCAACCCAATACCGACCGTGTTGCCGCCATGTTGCGCCCTCCTGCCCGCCGGACCCGTGTTGCCCGTCGCCCGCAGTCAAAGACCGCGGATGCGGCGGACGCAAGGCCACCGGCCGGTGCCGGGCGCTGAATTCCGCGTGAAGCCCGGATCAGCCGCCGACCTGCTGCAGATACGCGATCAGATTGGCGCGATCCTCGACATTGCGGACCGCCTGGGCGTTGCCCATCGCGTTGCCCGGGGCAAAGGCGTTCGGCTCTGCCAGATAGGCCGACAGCGTCTCGGGCGTCCAGACCTCGCCCTGATGGACCATCAGCGCGTCGGAATAGCTGAACCCCTCGGCCGCGGCGATCGGCCGGCCGACCACGCCGTAAAGATACGGGCCGGTCATGTTCGCGCCCTGTTCCAGCCGGTGGCAGGACTGGCACTGGCGGAACACCCGTTCACCGATATCCGGATCGGCAGCGGCAAAGGCGACATCGAAGGTCAGCTCCGGCTCCGGCTCGGCCGGTTCGGCGGTTTCGGCCTGTTCTTCCAGGACCCAGCCCATATAGGCCCAGTCGCGCCTTTCGGCCGGCCCGGCGGGTTCCATGAACAGGCTTGACGCAAAGGACTGGCCAAGCAGGAACACAAGCGTTGCCGCCAGCACCGCGCCAGCGGTCTTCACGATCGTCATCTGGTCGAACATCGCGCCGTCCTTTTCCTCGCTTCGCTGCGCAGCCCTGTGCCCGGGCTTGTCGCCGACCCGTGTATCTGCTTTCTCAGGCAGCGTGCAAGCGCAAGAAGGCGCGGCCAATCGCCCGGGGGGCGGGCGGGGTATCGTGGAAAGGGGCCAGGACGGTGAAGATCGCATTCCAGGGGGAGCCGGGCGCCTATTCGCACCAGGCCTGTCACGATGCGCGCCCCGAGATGGTGGCGCTGCCCTGCAAGACCTTCGAGGAGGTGATCGACACGGTGCGCGAGGGCCGGGCCGAACTGGCGATGCTGCCGGTGGAGAACTCGACCTATGGCCGGGTCGCCGACATCCACCAGCTGCTGCCCGATAGCGGGCTTCATATCGTCAACGAGGCCTATGTGCGGGTGCATATCAACCTGATGGCTCCGCATGGCGCGACGATGGACGGGATCGAGACGGCGACCAGCCACAGCGTTCTGCTGGGCCAGTGCGGGGCGTTCCTGCGCCGGCACGGCATCCACCGCCGGGTGGCGGCCGACACGGCGGGCGCGGCGCGCGAGGTCGCGGCCAGCGGCGATCTGGCGCGGGCCGCGCTGGCCTCGGACCTGGCGGCGGAAATCTACGGGCTCGACATCCTGGCCCGCCATATCGAGGATCAGTCGAACAACACGACGCGGTTCCTGCTGATGGCGCGCCAGCCCGATCTGTCGCGGCGCGGCCGGCACGGGATGAAGACAAGCTTCGTCTTCACCGTGCGCAACATCCCGGCCGCGCTTTACAAGGGGCTGGGCGGGTTCGCCACCAATGGCGTGAACATGACCAAGCTGGAAAGCTACATGGTCGGCGGGGCGTTCCACGCCACCCAGTTCTATGCCGATATCGAAGGCCACCCCGAAGACCGCCATGTCGAGCTTGCGCTCGAAGAGCTGGAATACTTCACCTCGGAACTGCGGCTCCTCGGGGTTTATCCGGCGGCACCGACCCCCAACTGACGCAGCGCCTGCGCAGCACCCTGGGCCTCCGGCGGTGCCCATGCATTGCGCCTTGGTCTCAGCCCTGCGGAGGGTGTCCGCCCGCTTCGAGGATCGCCGCCAACCGGGCAAAGGACGCGGCGGTGTCCTCGATCTCGGCTTCCGCCAGGAATGCGTCGAGCGCCGGCCAAAGCCCGATCGCCGCATCGATCCCGGGGTCCGAGCCGGCGGCATAAAGCCCCGCCTGGATCATCATCTCGGACCGGTCATAGGTGCCAAGCGCCCGGCGCGCCCGGGCGATCAACGCGTTTTCCGCCGCGCTGGCGGCGGCCGGCAGGCTGCGCGAGACCGAGCGCAGCAGATCGATCGCCGGAAAGCGGCCGCGCTCGGCGATCCGCCGGTCGAGCACCGACATGGCCGTCGAGCACCCCGCGCAGGATGTCGGCCACCGGCTCCTCCATGTCCGAGCCCGCCACCAGCACCGAAAAGATCGCGGTGATGTCGCCGGCCTCGCCGGCACCGGGCCCCGCCCGTTCGGCCAGCGCCATGATCATATGCGCCGTCGAAGGCGGGTAGCCGCGCAGCGATGCCGCCTCGCCGCCGGCCAGCGCGACCTCGCGATGGGCCTCGGCGAAGCGGGTGATCGAATCGATCAAAAGCAGGACCTGCAGGCCGCGATCGCGGAAATGCTCGGCCACGGTCATCGCTGCCAGCGCGGCGCGCCGGCGCGACAGCGCCGACTGGTCCGACGTCGCGGCCACCACCACCGAGCGCGCCATGCCCGACGGGCCCAGCACCTCTTCGGTGAAGGCGCGCAATTCGCGGCCGCGTTCGCCGACCAGACCCAGCACCACCACATCGGCCTGCATCGGCACGGGCCAGATCGGCCAGCAGCATCGACTTGCCCACGCCCGAGCCGGCGAACAGGCCCAGCCTTTGGCCGCGCACGATCGGCAGCAAGGTGTTGAAGACGGCCATGCCGGTTTCCAGCCGCGCGCCCAGCGGGCGACGGGTGGCGGCGGCGGGCGGTGCGCAGCGATAGGGTCGGGGGCAGGGGCCCCGGAACAGCGGCCGGCCGTCGAGCGGCCGCCCATACGGGTCGACGATGCGTCCGATCCAGCCATCGGCCGGGGCGATCATCGGATGGGCGAGCAACCGCACCGGGTCGCCCACCGACACACCGTCAAGCGGGCCGTCGGGCAGGATCGCCGCGGCCTCGCCGCTCAGCCGGACGATCTCGCCCTGCACGGCGGGCGCGCCGGCAGGCTCGATCTGCACCAGATCGCCGAGCGAGGCCGCCCCGTCGAGACCGGTGACCGTGACGCCCCCGCGGTTGATCGCGGTGACCGATCCGATCCAGTGGCACGCCGTCACCGCGGCGATCTCGGCGGTCAGCCCGTCCATCGTGTCGTCGCGCATCGGCAATCCTTTCGGTCGCGGCCAACGGATTGTTAGCGAATCGGGCTTAAGGACGGGTTTCGACAAATCGTGGGAGAAGCCCCGATGACCCAGTCGCTGGAAATCCTGCAGATGGCGCAGGCCGCTGCCCGCCATGCGGCCGCCCGCCAGGCGGTGGCCGCGCGCAACGCCGCCAATGCCGACACGCCGGGCTACAAGGCCCGCGACATCCCCGACTTCGCCGAAACCTATGCCGCCCGCCGAACCGAACCGATGCGCGCCACCCGGCCGCAGCATCTGACCGGCGCGCGCGCCGGCAACCTGCCCGAGGCGCGCCCGGTGCCGACCGACGATGCGGCGCCGAACGGCAACACGGTCTCGCTCGCCACCGAGATGCTGCGCTCGGTCGAGGCGGAGCGCGCGCATAACCGCGCCGTCACCATCTATGGCAAATCGCTCGACATCCTGCGCGCGGCGATGGGCCGGTCGCGTTAGGGGGGATGGACATGAACGATCTTGGCAGCGCCCTCGACCTGGCCGCCAGCGGCATGCGCGCCCAGGCCGCGCGGCTGCGCGTCACGGCCGAGAACATCTCGAACGCCGACACCCCGGGTTATCGCCGCAAGACGCTGCCGTTTTCGGTCGATCGGACGAATGGCGGGGTCGAACCCGGCCGGGTGCAGCTGGACCGCGGTCCGCTGCCCGATGTGTGGGATCCGTCCCACCCGATGGCCGATGCGAACGGCTATTACAAGGGCTCGACCGGTCGACCTGATCGTCGAGATCGCGGACGCCCGAGAAGCCCAGCGAAGCTATGAGGCCAGCCTGAAGATGTTCGAGCAGACACGCAAGATGTCAGGCGCGGTGATGGACATCCTGCGCCGCTGAGGCGGCGCGCAGGGACAAAGGAGGTTGCGGGATGCAGGTCGGTTCGATCGCGCCCACGCTCTATTCGCAGGCCCGTACGGCGACCCAGCCGGCGCAGCCGGCCGCCACCGATCCGGCCGCGCAACTCGGCCAGGCGGCGGCCAGTTTCGCCGAGACCATGGCCCAGGGCGAGGCGACGGCGAAATCCGCGCTGGCGGGCAATGCCGACCCGCACGCGCTGGTCGAGGCGCTGGCAGCCACCGAGCTTGCCGTCGAGACCGCGGTGACGGTGCGCGACCGGGTGGTCGAGGCGTATCAGGAAATCCTGCGGATGCCGGTGTAGCGATGTCCGAGGCGATCTTCTTCGACACGTTGCGCGCCGGGCTTTGGGTGGCGGTGCTGATCGCGCTGCCGATCCTGTCGGCCGCGCTGATCGCCGGCATCGCCATCGGGCTGTTCCAGGCGCTGACCTCGATCCAGGAACTGACCCTGACCTTCGTGCCGAAGCTGGTCGCCATCGTGATCGTCTTCTGGGCGTCGATGGGCTTCATGTCGGCCACGCTGACCGATTTCTTCGGCGCCACGCTGGTGCCGCTGATCGCGGCAGGGGGCTGAGCGATGGAAACCCCGGGCTACGCCACGCTGACGCGCCAATCGGGCCTGATGCGCGAGATGCGTGCGATCGCCACCAACATGGCCAACATGTCGACGACCGGCTACCGGGCCGAACGCGTCGTCTTTGCCGAATATCTCAGCCCGCTGCCCGATGACGGCGCGACGCTGTCGATGGGCCATGCGCGGGCGCGCTTTGCGGACCCGGCGCAGGGCGGGCTGACGCGCACCGGGGGGCGCTTCGATTTCGCGATCGAGGGCACGGGGTTCTTCCAGCTCGAAACCGAAGCCGGGCCGCGGCTGACCCGGGCCGGGGCGTTTCTGCGCAACGCCGATGGCGAACTGGTCGCGCCAGACGGTGCGCGGCTGCTCGATGCCGGCGGTGCGCCGGTCTTCGTGCCGGCCGAGGCGGGCACGATCGCGCTGGCCGCCGACGGCACGCTGTCGGCCGACGACCAGCCGCTGGCCCAGATCGGCCTGTTCCGGCCGATCGACGCGGCCCGGCTGACCCGCGCCGAGGGCGCGCGCTTTGCCGCGCAGGGTGGCGTCGAACCGGCCTTCGACGCGCGGCTCGTGCAGGGTTTCGTCGAGGAATCGAATGTCGATCCGGTCGCCCAGATCGCCCGGATGATCGAAGTCCAGCGCGCCTATGAGCTGGGCCAGACCTTTCTTGACCGTGAGGATCGCCGGATCCGCGACACGGTCGAGGCGCTGACCCGCTAGCCCGGGGGAAAGGAAGAGCCATGCGCCTGCTTTCGATCGCCGCCACCGGGATGGCCGCCCAGCAGATGCGGGTCGAGGTGATCTCGAACAACCTCGCCAATATGAGCACCACGGCCTACAACGCCCGGCGCGCCGAATTCGCCGATCTGCACTATCAGCAGGCGGTCCGGGCGGGCACCATCAACGCCGCCGACGGAACGGTGCTGCCCGCCGGGGTGCAGCTTGGCCTCGGCGTTCGTCCGGCCGCCGTCTCGATGACGATCGCGCAGGGCGCCGTCACCGAGACCGGCAACGAGCTTGATCTCGCGATCGAGGGCGCAGGCTATCTCGAGGTGACGCTGCCCGACGGGCGCGCCGCCTATACCCGCGACGGGGCGCTGAAACGGACCGGCGACGGGCTGATCGTCACCGCCGACGGCTATCCGGTGGTTCCCGACATCACCATCCCCGAGGATGCGCAACGGCTGAGCATCAACGCCGAGGGCGAGGTCTGGGCCTATTTCTCCGACCAGGTGGCGCCCGAATTGCTGGGCCAGTTCGGGCTGACCGGCTTTGTCAACGAAAAGGGCCTCGAGGCGGTCGGGTCGAACCTGTTTCTGGAGACCGAGGCGTCGGGCGCGCCGATCGCGGGAACCGCGGGCGAGGACGGGCTGGGCACGTTCCGGCAGGGCTACCTCGAGGACAGCTCGGTCGATTCGGTGCGCGAGATCACCGAGTTGATCGAGGCGCAGCGCGGCTATGAGCTCAACGCCAAGGTCATCACGGCGGCCGACCAGATGCTGTCGGCGACGACGCAGATCCGATGACGGGCGCGGCCGTTTCCCTGCCCGTTGCCGGCCTCGCCGCGCTGATGGCGCTGCTGCCGGGCACGGGGTCCGCCGACACGGTGATCGCCGCCCGCACCCTGCGCGCGGGCAGCGTGATCGGGCCGCTTGACATCGCCATCGAGGCCGGCGCCACCCCCGGCGCCCTGTCGGACCCCGCTGCCGCCATCGGCCAGGAGGCGCGGGTGATCCTCTATGCCGGCCGTCCGGTGCGGGCCGGCGATCTGGGCCCGCCCGCGGTGATCGGCCGCAACGAGATCGTCACGATGGTGTTCCAGACCGGCGGGCTGACCATCGTCACCGAAGGCCGCGCCCTGGGGCGCGCCGGCGTCGGCGACCGACTCGACGTCATGAATCTGGGGTCGCGCAGCACGGTGACCGGGACCGTCATCGGCCCGGGCCGGGTGCGCGTCGGCCCGCCGGCCTCTGCCTCCTGAGCTTGAAAGGACACGCCATGCGCCCGTTCCGCGCCGCCGCCACGATCCTCGCCGCCACGCTGGCCCTGGCCGGCTGCGGCAGGCTGGCCCAGGTCGGCCAGCCGCCCGCCATGGCGCCGGTCAATGGCGCCCCCGAACAGGCCGCGATGCTGGGCGCGGGCTATTATCCGGGCAGCGATCTTCAGCCGCAGCCGCAGCCCGCCTCGCTGTGGCGGCGCGGTCCGAAATCGCTGCTTGGCGACCGGCGCGCACGCGATATGGGCGACATCCTGACGGTGGTCATCAATCTCGACGAAGAGGCCGAGATCCGCAATCAGACCGGCCGCTCGCGCACGGGCTCCGAGGATTGGTCGGTGCCGCAATTCCTCGGCGGGGCGCAGGTGCTGGAAAACGCCCTGCCATCGGGCGCAACCATCGATCCGGGCGTCAGCAGCACGTCGTCGTCGAACTATCAGGGTCAGGGCGCGGTGCGCCGCAACGAGAAGATCGAGTTGCGCGTCGCCGCCACCGTGGTCGGCGTGCTGCCCAACAGCTATCTGCAGATCGCCGGCATTCAGGAGGTCCGGGTCAATTTCGAGCTGCGCGAACTGGTGGTCAGCGGGATCGTACGGCCCGAAGACATCTCGCGCCAGAACGAGATCACCTATGACAAGATCGCGGCGGCGCGGATTTCCTATGGCGGCGAGGGGCAGATCAGCGATGTGCAGCAGCCGCGCTATGGCCAGCAGATCGCCGACATCGTGCTGCCGTTCTAGGCCATGGGAAAGCTGCTGCCGGTCCTGATCGTTCTGTTCGGCCTTATCGGCGGAACCGGGGCGGGCTATCTGCTGCGCCCCGCCGCCGATCCCGACGCGCCGGCCGATGCCGAGGTCGATGTCGCAGCCGATGACCATGCCGCGCCCGAACCCGCCGATGACGACCATGCGGCGGCGCACGATGCCGGCGGGCACGATGCGCCGGCCGGGCCGGTCAACGATTTCGTCAAGCTCAACAACCAGTTCGTGGTGCCGGTCGTGCGCGACGGGGGGGTGACGGCGATCGTCGTGCTGTCGCTGTCGCTTGAAACCGAATCGGGCCAGGCCGAGCGGGTCTATGCCTTCGAGCCGAAGCTGCGCGATGCCTTCCTGCAGGTGCTGTTCGATCACGCCAATGCCGGCGGTTTCGACGGCAATTTCACCGCCGATGACAGCCTGGGGCGCGCTGCGCCGGTCGCTCAGGGAAAGCGCGCAGGCGGTTCTGGGGCCCGCGGTCAAGGATATCCTGCTGCTCGACATCCTGCGCCAGGACGGCTGATACCAGCGGTCATTGATCAGGATCGGCATCCGCCTCCCCGCCCGACCACCGGTCCTGTCCTGTCCCATCGTCAAGATCGCTGGCTGGGTGGGGCGGCGAACTGGCGCGATGAGCCGGGCTTGTCGCCTCCCGGTCGAGGGCGCCGGCCCGCCGCGCCGCGCGGGCTGCGCGATCCATCCGCCGCAGCCGGTCGGCCGCCTCTGCCTGACCGAACGCCCGGGTCGCCGCGATCCGCGCCGTTTCCGCCGCCGCGCGGGCGGCGGCCAGACGGGTGTTGAGCCGGGCCCGTTCGCGCTGGCAGAACCGCGCCCAGGCGGCGTCGCCCGCTGCCCGCATCGCCGGGTCGGCAGCCTGCTCGCGGGCCCGGTCGCGGGCCCGCAACGCATCGAGCGCCGCCGCGACCGCCGCGGCCTCGGCCCGGGCCGCGCGCAGCCGGGCCTGCGCGGCATCGCTGCGCGCTTCCATCAGTCCGGCCAGACGGGCAAGCTGGGCGGGCTCCATCAGCGGCCCCGGGCGCGGGCGCGGCGCCGCATATCCTCGGCAAAGCGGATCGCCGCGGCGACGGCGCGATAATGCTCGGGCCGGATTTCCTCGCCCAGCCCCAGCGCGGCATGCAGCGCGCGCGCCGTCGGCGGGTCGCGATGGATCGGCACGCCGGCCTGCTGGGCGACCTCACGGATGCGCGCGGCGATGGCGTCCTCGCCCTTGGCCACGCAATGCGGCGCCCGCCCGGCGGCGCGATCCCATTTCAGCGCGACGGCGTAATGGGTCGGGTTGACCACCACCACATCGGCGCGTGGCACATCGGCCAGCATCCGGTTGGTCGCGATCTCGTGGCCGCGCTGGCGGCGGGCCTGTTTGACGTAAGGGTCGCCTTCGGTCTGCTTCATCTCGTCGCGCATCTCCTTGTGGGTCATCGACTGGCGCATCCGGTGATCGGCGACCTGGAACAGGTAGTCGAGCGCGGCGATGGCGCCGCTGATCGCCAGCGAAACCCACAGGAAATCGAGCAGGAGCTTGCCCATCAGGACGCCGACCTGGCCGGGCGTTGCCTGCAGGCTGCCGATCAGCGGCGCCCGGTTGGCATAAAGGAAAATCCCGATGGCGAGCGAAATCACGAAAAGCTTCAGCGCCGATTTGGCGAATTCGAACAGGCCGGTGCGGCCGAATTTCTGCTTGGCGACATCGACCGGGTTGATCCGCGAGAGCTTGGGCGCGGCCTTTTGCGGGGCGAACACGAACCCCCGCTGCGCGGTGATCGACACCAGCACCAGAAGCGCCGGCAGCCCGAAGACCGGGATCAGCGCAAACAGCAATGTCGCCATCAGCCCGCCGAAATCGGCCCGGATCGTGCCGATATCGAGCGGCGCCGTCGCCGCGCCCATCTGTTCGACCCAGCCGGCCAGCGCAGCACCGGCATGGCCGACGGTAAACCCGCCCGCGGTCGCACAGGCCAGCGCCAGACCGAACAGCGCCGCGGTGAAGTTGAGGTCGGTGGAGCGCGGGATATCGCCCTGACGGCGGGCCTCTTCCAGCTTGCGCGGCGTCGGCTCGTGGATCTTCTCGCCGCCATCTTCCCCGCCCGGCGCGCTCATGGCAGGGTGAAAGGCTGCGCCAGCAACGCCTCGGCCCAGTCACGCCAGGCCATCAGCGCGGCGGGCACAGTGAGTGCCAGCAGGACAAGCCCGCCCAGGGTGATCGCCGGGGCGCCGACAAAGGCGACCATCAACTGCGGCATCGCGCGGTTGATGACACCCAGCGCCACATTGTAGACGAGCGAAGCCAGAACGAAGGGGGCCGCCAGCGCCAGCCCGATGCCCAGCGCCTGGCCGATCCGGCCAACCCCCCAGGCTGTCAGATCGCCGGCCACCGGAAACGTGCCGGCCGGCAGCACCTCGTAGGAGCGGATCAGCGCGGCGACGACCTGCACATGCAGACCCGCCGTGCAGGCCAGCGCCAGCCCCGCCGTCACCATCACATGGCCCATGGCCGCCATCGGCTCGCCCGCACTGCCGCCGAAGAGTTGCGACAACGAGGTCGATTGCGCCGCGATGGTGCCGGCATAGGCCAGCACGACCAGCATCAGCCGGGCAACCGCGCCCAGCGCCAGCCCGGCCACCGGTTCGGTGGCAAAGAGATGCCAGGGCACGGCATCCGCTGGCATTGCCGGTGGCAGGCTGCCGGCCACCGCCGGATAAAGGATGGCGGTCAGCCCCAGCGCCAGGCCAAGCCGGACCCGCATCGGCACCGTCGCCTCGCCGAAGGCAGGCAGCAGCGCCACCGCCGCGCCGATCCGCAGGAACACCGCCACCGCGCCCCACAGCGCGTCGCCGGCCTGGGCGGCCAGATCGGCCAGCAGCGGCGTCATGCGGCCTTGCCGTCGGCGACCATCCGGCTTTCGGCCGCGACAAGGCCGACCAGCACGGGCCGCGCATGGGTGGCGACCTCTTCGAAGGACAGCACCGGATTCGCGATGCCCTTCGCCGCCAGCACCCGGTGCAGGAAACGCCGGCGCCGGCCTGCGGTGACGATCGCGGCATAATCGCCGGCCTCGCCGGCCCGGGCGATCTTTTCGGCCACCCCGGCGGCCAGCGCGTTGAACAAATCGGGGGGCAGGGCGACATCGGCGCCGGGGCCGTCGGCGACCTCATGCGCGGCAAAGATCTCCTCCCAACCCGGCGCCAGCTGGATCAGCGGCAAGCCGCCATCGGCGCGGCGCAGCCCGGCCACCAGCTGGAAGCCAAGCCGCCGGCGCACCTGCTCGCACAGATCCTCGGGGTGCGGCGCCACCGGCCGCAATTCGGCGATGGTCTCGAGGATCAGGCCCAGATTGCGGATCGAGACCTGTTCGGCCAGCAACAGCCGCAGCACGGCCAGCAGCACATCGACCGGCACCTTGTCGGGGATCAGTTCGTCGAGCATCCGGCGGTTCGCCTCGGCCCGGGACGAATCGCTCAGCGCCGTCAGTTCGTCGAGCAGCCGGCGCAGCGCCTTCAGTGTCATCAGCCGGTCGAGATTGCGCTTGATGATCTCCAGCAGATGGGTTGCCAGCACCTCGGCCGCGGTGACCACGGTCTGGCCCGACAGCGCCGCCTCGTCCTGGCGGTCGGCGGGAATCCAGCGCGCCGGCGCGCCATAGACGGGTTCGGAAACGTCCTCGCCCGGCGGTGCCTCATCGGCGTCGGTTTGCAGCAGCATCAGCGCGGCTTCGGGGCGCAGCCGGTCGCGCCCCTGTTCGACGCCATGAACCCGGATCACATAGGTCCCCGGCGGCAGCGCGGCGCTGTCGGTCAGGCGGATTTCGGGCAGGATCAGCCCGAAAGTCTCGGCGATATGGGTGCGCATCGAGACGATCCGGGCATCGAGCCCGGTTGCCGGGTCCATCGCCATCGCCACCAGATCGGCGGCAAATTCGACATGGATTTCGTCAAGGTCGAGGATATCGCCGATCCGCCGCTCGACGGGTTCGGGGGCCTCCTCCGCCCTGCGGGCGATGTCGGCCTTTTCGGCCTGCGCGGCGCGGCCGGCGACCCACCAGGCGGCCGCGCCAAGCCCCAGGGCCGCGGCGATGAACGGGCCGAAGGGCAGCCCGGGCACCAGCGCGAACAGGGCCAGCAACAGCGCCACCGTGGCCAATGCGGCCGGATGCCGGCCAGCTGGCTGAACATCGCGATGTCCGTGGCGCCGGTGGCACCCCCGCGGGCCAGGAGCAGCGCCGAGGCGATCGAGATGATGACGGCGGGGATCTGGCTGACCAGCCCGTCGCCGACGGTCAGGATCGCATAGGTCTCGAATGCCCGGCCCAGCGGCATGTCGTGCAGCACGGTGCCGATCACCAGCCCCATCACCAGGTTGAGCAGCGTGATCAGAAGCCCCGCCACCGCATCGCCCTTGACGAATTTGGAGGCCCCGTCGAGCGACCCGAAGAATGTCGTCTCGGCCTGTTCGGTTTCGCGCCGTGCCTTGGCCTCGGCGTGGTCGATGGCGCCTGCGGCCATGTCCGAATCGATCGCCAGCTGCTTGCCGGGCATGCCGTCGAGGGCAAAGCGCGCGCCCACCTCGGCCATGCGCGCCGCGCCGCGGGTAATGACGATGAAATTGACGATCAGCAGGACGCCAAAGACGACCAGCCCCAGAAACACCGAGCCGCCCATGATGAAATCGGCAAAGCCCTCGATCACCCCGCCGGCGGCGCCGGTCCCGGTATGGCCCTGGCCGATGATCAGCTTGGTCGAGGACACGTTGAGCGACAGCCGCAACATCAGCGAGGCCAGCAGAACGGTCGGAAAGGCCGAGAAATCGAGCGGCCGCTCGACGAACAGGGTGACCGTGAAGATCAGGATCGCCAGGCCGAAGGAGGCGGCCAGCCCGATGTCGAGCACCATGGGCGGCATCGGCAGGATCATCATCACGATCACCGCCATCAGCGCGAGCGCCAGCAGCACCGTGGGACGGAACAGCGCCGCCGGGTCAGTTGAGCGGGCATTCTACGGCGCCCCCAGCAGCGGCCGCCCGCCCAGCCCGGCCGCGGCCGGCATCAGCGATCCGGGGCTGGCCGGGGCAGCGGCCTCGGCCGATGCGATCAGCAGCGGAAACCGGTTGGGGCGCGGCGTGCGGCCCCGATCGGTGGCGACGCGCGCCGGCGGCGCGGCTACTGCGGTGGCAGGCACCGGGTGTCTGCGGGCGGGTCGAGCCCGGCGAGAATGCGCGTGAAACGGGCCCGATAGCGGGCCGCATGCTGCGGCGTGCGCGAGTGATAGGCGGCCGCCGCTTCGTGCCAGTCGCCGGTTTCCGCGAACAGATCGCGCAGGAATCGCGCCGCGTAGGCGGCATTCGTATCGGGGTCGATCATCGCGTCGAGCGAGGCAAAGGCCGCGCCGTGCCAGCGATAATTGACCTGAAAGCACCCCAGATCGAAGCTTGTCGTGCCGCGCGCGAGGGCGGCGCGGGCATGGCCGAGGGCGGCCTCGCGGGTGGCAAACCAGGCGCCTTGCCCGGCCACATTGACGGTCCAGGGCCAGGGCGCAAAGCGATCCTGCTGCGTCCGCCCGGTTTCGGTCAGCGCAAGGGCGCGCAACACCGCCAGCGGCACGCCGGTCGAACGGGCCGCCCGCGTCGCGGCGGCCTCGCACAGATCGGCGCTGGCCGCGGCCGGCGGCGCGAGCAGGATCAGGAGGAGGGCAAACCACCGCGCAGCTCCACGCTTTGGCCGGCGGCGGTGAAGGGGATCGTTGCGATGCATCGGGCCTGCAGTTCTTGCGGGTCTTGGTGCATCCTGCACCGGCACGGGTTGCGATTCCGTCAACCGGCGGGCGGCGGACAACGGGCACGATCAGTGATCGTTGGTATCAGTTCGTGGCCGGCGTCCCGGGCGCGGCTTCGGGCACCGGATAGGCATCGAGCAGCGCGCGCAGGCTGGCGCGCGCGGCCGCACTCTGCGACAGGAGCGCCCGGCTGCCGATCAGGCTTGGCGGGGCGTCGGTGACGGCCGCAGCCGGGGCGGCGGCGGCAAGGGCGGCGCGCTGCGGCGCCTCGCCCAGGGCGCGGACGGTCTCCCAGTCGCCGGCCTGCCAGGCAACATCGGCGCGAAGCCCGGCATTGGCCGCGGGCGACAGGGCAGCGAGCGCGGCCTCGGCCTCGCCCCTGCGGGCCAGCGCGCGGGCCCGCAACGCCTCGGTCCTTGCACCTTCGATCCGGTCGAGCTCTGCCAGCGCCGCATCGGGGTCGTCCATCGCCAGATGGATCTCGGCGCGCAGCAGCCGGTCTTCGGGCGCGGCGGTGCGGCCCTGCAGGTCGAGCAACGCAAGCGCCGGGTCCGGCAGCCCGGCGCCGGCCAGCCTTTGGGCCAGCGCACGCGCCGTGGCGGGTGGCAGGGTGGCGGCATCGATGCGCTCGCGGTGCCGGAAATAGCTGCGCGCCAGCACCGGGTCGCTTGCCCGGGTGGCAAGCGCGCGGACCAGCGCGGCCAGCATGTCGGGCGGCGCGGTGCCGTCGCGGCCGGCCCGCGCCAGCGCGTCGAGCGCCCCGGCCGGGTCGCCATTGGCCGCACGGGCGCGCAGTTCGGCCGCCTTCAGCCGGGTGGACAGCGCCTCGGCCCGCAGCTCGAAGGCCCGCGCTGCGGCCAGGTCGATCAGGTCGTTCGGCACGGCTGCCCCCTCGTCGCTCAGTTTTTCCAGCAGCATGGCCAGCGCCTCGGCGGCTTCGGGGGACGTACCCCGCGCCACCGTCTCCAGCGCCGCCCGGCCGGCGGCCTCGGACCCGGCCGCGAGGTCGATGCGGGCGCCCGCCAGCGCGGCGCGCGGTTGCGGATCGCCCGGGGCCCGGGTCGTGGCCCGCCGGATCACCCCGGCCAGCTCGGCATCGCCATGGTCGAGCAGCCTTTCCGCCAGATAGGGCCCCAGATGGTGGCGCAGATGATCGGGCAGGGCGGTGAATGCCTGCGCCAGATCGGCCCGGCGCACCGGCGCCCCGGGGCCAGCCGGGGCCGCGCCAGCGCCGCCCACAGCGCGACCGGCCCCGGACAGTCGAGGAACCGCCCGACCGGGTTGCCGGGCGGGGCCGTGCCGGTGTCGACAATGGTGGCGAGCGTCTGCAGATAGGGGGCTTCGGGGCTTGCAGCCGCAAGCCGGGTGACCACCAGATCCGCTTCGCGGCCAAAGCCCAGATGGATGTAGAGCCGGGCGAGATCCGTCGCGGCCCGCGGATCGATCCGGTCGAACTCGCCGATCAGCGCGCGCCGCCGCGCGCCGATCTGAAACGCGACCGGGTCCGAATTGCCCCATTCGGCAACGTCGAACTGGTCGCGCGCCGGGCAGCCCGCCGCCGCGTCGGGCCGGCGCGGTGCCTGATCCTGATCGACGGCGGTGTCGGCCAGAATCCCGATCCGCGCGGCCAGGGTATCGGCATCGGGTGCGGTTCCCGGGGCGCCGGCATCCGGGCGCTGCGCAAGGTTCGGACGTGCCCGCGCGGGCGGCAGATCGGGGGTGCCCTGCAACAGCCCCTGGCTGGCGGCGCGGCTGATCTCCTCCAGCACCGCGGCCTGGGCATCGGCGACCCGGGCAGCCCGCGCCAGCAGGTCGCCCGCATCCGTGGGTGCCGCGCCCGGGGGCGTGCGGGGCAGCACCGCGGGCAGCGCCGCGGGCAGCGTGTCATCGGCTGGCAACGCCGCGCTGCCCGGCGCCGGCCCGGCTTCACCCGTTGCCAGCTGGGTATCGGCGGCGAAGCGCCATCATGGATGTCGATGACCAGCCAGCTGCCATTGTGGATGAAGCTGGTGGCATGGCACATGCAGGCAAGGTCGAGTTGCACCGATCTTCCGTCGGGCGCGGCGGACAGGCCGGCCAGGCGGTTCGCGCCCGATGCGCTGCCAGATGGCGCTGGTGTCGAACCGGCTTGGCGCGGCCAGCGTGATCCGATAGCCAGCATCGGTGCGGTCCAGTGTCCAGTCGCGCGGCCGTGCGAACTGGAACACCACCCGGGTGAACCCGTCATGCGCCCCGGTGCGCACCGGCACTGGCGTGCCGGGCGGGGTCTGCGCCAGGGCGCCCGGCGCGGTGGCCAGCGCCAGCAGAATGGCAAGAAGCGCCCTCATGCCGAGCCCCGCTTGAGGTCCTTCAGCGCGTCCTCGAGCGCGGCGAAATCGGGGCGCAACGGGCCCGGCGTGTTCTGGCGGCCGACCTCGATGCAGATATTGGTCGGGTGATTGTGCAGATTCGCGATCAGCACCTCGCGGATCAGGTTGTAGAAATTCTGGTCCTCCTCGACGATGCTTTGCAGCTTGGCGGCGAACGGGCCGACGAGCCCATAGGCCAGGAACACACCCAGAAAGGTGCCAACCAGCGCCGAGCCGATCATCTTGCCCAGGATTTCCGGCGGCTGGTCGATCGAGCCCATCGTCTTGATCACCCCCAGCACCGCCGCGACGATCCCCAGCGCCGGCAGACCGTCGGCCATGTTGCGCAGCAGATGGCTGGAATGGAGCGCGTGTTTCAGGTGCTTTTCCATCCGCTTGTCGAGCACTTCCTCGACCTGCATCGGGTCGTTGTAGTTCATCGAGGCCGAGCGCATGGTGTCGCAGACCAGCGCCACCGCCTCGCGGTCGGCGGCGATCTTGGGATAGCGGGCGAAGACGGCGGAATTGGCCGGATCCTCGATATGTTCCTCAAGCGCGACGGCGTTCTGACGGCCCAGCCGGATCAGTTCGAACATCAGGCACAAGAGGTCGTGGTAATCCTGGCGATGCCATTTCGCGCCCCGGAACACCCGCGCCAGATCGACGAGGGTCGCCTTGACGGCGCTGCCATCGGCCGAGATCAGGAACGCACCGACCGCCGCGCCGGCGATGATCATCATCTCGAAGGGCAGGGCCTTGATGATGATATCGAGATGCCCGCCGGCCAGCAGGAAGCCGCCGAAAACCATGACAAAGACACAGATGATCCCGAGGATCCCGAACATGGCGCCCCAACCGATTCCCGCCACGCCGCAAGGTGGCGGCCGTGTCGGCAGCCTGTCCGATCCAGGTTAACAAAGGCTGTTTTGCGGGCGGGCGAAGCGGCCGAAACCGGCAGTCGCGCGGGCTATTGCCGCGGCGCGCCGGCGTTGCGACCGGCCAGGATCGCGCTCAGCGCGAAGGCGGTGTCGGGATCGAGCCCGTCGAACACCGCGGCTGCGGCCTCGGGCCGCATGCGGCCGAGAAACCCGGCCGCGAATTCCGGCGCCATGGCGGTGAACAGCTCGGCCGCCTGTTTGGGTTTCATGTTCTCATAGACCGCGGTCAGCCGGGCGACATCCTCTTCGGCCGCCGAATCGGCCATCTGGATGGTCTGGCGCAGCGCCGCCTCGGCCGCTTCAAGCTCGCCGATCCGGGTCTCGGCGGCGGCCTCGGCCAGGCGCAGCGCCTGCATCCGATTCGCGATCGCGGCCTCGCGCGCGTCGAGTTGTTGCGCGCGCGCCTCGATCTCGGCAAGCAGCGCGTCGATGTCGGGGGGCTGGGCGCAACTCTCCGCCGCGCCCTCGGCCGTGCGCGCGTCGGAATCGCGCGCCAGCGCGATATCCGCGCCAGCAAGCCGCACCGCCCCGGCAGCCAGAAGCAGCGCCGCGATCAGCGGCAGGGCGCGGACGCGGCGCCTCATCCGGGGCCGGGGGCCGATCGGCCGGTATCGTCCCCGGGGGCGGCCCGGCGCGGCGCGCTCTTGCGCGGTGCTGCCTTCTTGGCCGCCGCGGTTCGGGTGGTGCCGCTGCGGCGGCCGGCGGCAGGCGCGGCAGGCGGGGCTTCGGGCAGATCGTTCAGCGCGGCCATCAACAGTTCCAGCCGGCGGATCGCGCGCTCTGCCTCGCCGGTGCGATCGGCCAGGGTGTCCGCCGCCGCCCGGGCGCCGCTGCGGGTCTGTTCGAGCGCCCGGGTCAGATCGCCGACCTGGGCCGACAGCGCCGCGATCGCCGCGCCAAGCCCGTCATCGAGCCGGTTCAGCCGCCGCAGCCGATTCGCAAGGACGAAACAGTAGAAGGCCGCCGTGGCCGCGGCGAGAAAGATCAGGATGTCGGCTACCAGGGTCATGCACGCTCTCCGTTTCAGTCCAGCACGAATTCGGCGATCAGCAGATCGTTGACCCGCCCGGGCCCGGCGACCACCTGCACCCGGCGCAGCATCTGGGCGCGCAACTCGACCAGCGCGGCCGGGTCGCCGAGCACATCCAGATCGACCGCCCGCAGATAGCTGTTGAGGACATCGACGATGCGCGGGCGCAGCGCGGTGACCTCGTCGCGATAGGTCTCCGGCACCTCGATCGCGGCAGCAAAGCGCAGATGGGTCGTCCGGCCGGGCGGGCCAAGACTGACGATCATGCGTTCGATCGGGACGAATTCGGGGGCTTCGCTGGCGGTATGCGGGGCGGCGTCATGCCCGTCGCCGGTATCGGCCCCGCCCAGATAGGCCAGCGCAAAGCCGCCCGCGCCGAACAGCACCGACGCCACCAGGGACAGGATCAACAACCGGCCCTGGCCGCCCTTGCCGGCCGGCTGCTCGGCGGTTTCGCTGGTGACGTCGCTTGCCATCATCGCCTCCCGTTTCGGGATCGCTCTAACCGGTTTCGGCTAACCGAATGTTAAATGCGGCTGGGGCAAGGTCGGGCTTCCGGGCCGGCAGGACGCCGCCCGTCAGCAAGGGGATCGCCCGTGCCGTCATTCGCCGCGTTCTGGTCCGCGTTGAGCCTGCAGCGCCGCCTGATGCTGATCGGCGGGATTGCCGGGCTGGTAACCGTGCTGGTGATCCTGTCGCGGGTTGTCGCCGCGCCGTCGATGTCGCTGCTTTATGCCGGGCTCGAACCGGCCGCTGCGGGCGATGTGATCGCCGCGCTCGAGGCCCGCGGTGTCACCCATGAGGTGCGGGGCGGCGCGATCTATGTCGCCGCGCCCGACCGCGACGCGCTGCGCATGGCGCTCGCCGCCGAGGGGCTGCCGGCGAATGGTGGCGCGGGCTACGAACTGCTCGACGGGCTGTCGGGTTTCGGCACCACCGCGCAGATGTTCGACGCCGCCTATTGGCGCGCGAAAGAGGGCGAACTGGCGCGCACCATCACCGCCGCGCCGGCGCTGCGCGCGGCCCGGGTGCATCTGGCCAACCCGGTGGCGCGCCCGTTCGCGCAATCGGCGGCACCTTCGGCATCGGTCACGGTGACCGGTGCCGGCGGCCCGGTCAGCCCGCAAATGGCCGAGGCCGTGCGTTATCTCGTCGCCTCGGCGGTCGCCGGGCTGTCGGCGGAGGATGTTCGCGTGATCGACACCGAGGCCGGGCTGGTCCGCGCGCCCGATGACGGGCCGGCCGGGCTTGCCCGCGCCGACGACCAGGCCGCGCGGCTCAAGCGCAATGTCGAACGTCTGCTCGAGGCGCATCTCGGCCCGGGCCGGGCGGTGGTCGAGGTCAGCGTCGAAACGGTTACCGAGGTCGAGACACTGGTCGAGCGCCGCTTCGATCCCGACAGCCGGGTGGCGATTTCCACCGATACCGAGGAACGCTCGGTCGCCGAGCGCAATGACGGTCCCGATCCGGTCACCGTGGCCAGCAATTTGCCAGACGGGGCCGGCGCGGGCGGCGGCGCGTCTTCGCGACAGGATGCCGAAAGCCGCGAACGGGTCAACTACGAGGTGTCGGAGTCCCAGCGCGAAATCCACCGCGCCCCGGGCGCGGTCAAGCGCCTCAGCGTCGCCGTGCTGATCGATACGCTGCGCGGCGAAGGCGCCGATGGCGCGCCCGAAACCCGCCCCCGGTCGGACGCCGAACGCGCCGCGCTGACCGCGCTGGTGCGCTCGGCGGTCGGCTTCGACGAGGCGCGGGGCGATGTGGTGACGCTGCAGGAATTGCCGTTCCAGCCAATGGTCGCTGCGGGCAGCGAACCGTCGCGGCCGGGTCTTTTCGCGGGCCTTGGCCTTGACCTCATGCGGCTGATCCAGCTTGGCGTGCTGGCGCTGGTGGCGCTGGCGCTGGGGCTGTTCGTGATCCGGCCGATCCTTGCCAACGCGCCCGGGGGCGGCACGCCCGAACTGGCGCCGCCCGGCGCCATGGGAATGATGGGCGATGGCGAACCGATGCCGGATTTCGCGCCGATGCCCGCGCTCGGTTCGCCCGATGACGCGGCCGAGCCCGAAGAGGACCCGGTCGAGCGGCTGCGCGGCCTGATCGCCAGCCGGCAGAACGAAACCGCCGAGATCCTGCGCAACTGGATCGAGGCCGCCGGAGAGCGCGGCTGATGGCGCCAGCGGTCGTGTTCGAGGATTTTTCCGACCCGGCGGACCCCGAGCGGCTGATCGCGCGGCCGGCCCGGGTCTGGGAAGCCGAACGTGCGGCGCTCTGGGCCGAGGCGCATGCCGCCGGCCGGGCCGAGGCCGAGGCCGGGGCAGCCGCCCGCGCCGCCGAGGCCCAGGCCGCACTGGCCCGGACGCTGGCCGATTTCGACATCACCCATGCCGAGATGCGCGCCCATCTGCTGCGCGCGCTGGCGCCGCTCATGCGGGCGATCGCCGGGGTCATGGTGCCGCGGCTTGCCGCGCGCGGGCTCGCCGATCATCTGGTCGCCGAAATCGGCGGGCTGGCCGATGCGCGCCTGTCCGCCGGCCTGTCGATACGGGTTGCCCCCGCCGACCTGGCGCCGTTGCGCGCAGCACTTGCCGGCGATCTGCCGGGCCCGCCCGAACTGGTGGCCGAGCCCGGCCGCGAGCCGGGAACCGCCCGGATCGTCGGGCTGGCCGCCGAGCGCGAGGTCGATCCGGGGCGCGCGGCCGACCGGATCGCCGGGCTGATCGACGCCTTTCTCGACGACGAGGCCACGCGGCCCGCCGCGGCCGCGCCCGACGCCGACACCCCCCTGCCGAAAAGGAGCGCCGCCGCCATGGCTGACCCCGATCCCGACCCGCCCCGATCCGACATGCCCAGCCTTGCCGGCCGCGCCCCGGGCCCCGCCGGCCCGGCCGCCGCGCTTTACCAGATCCCGGTCGAGGTGACCGGTCGCGGTCGGCCGCGCCCGCCCGCTGATCGGCGATCTGCTCGGCCTTGGCCAGGGCGCGGTCCTGCCGCTCGACCGCGGGGTCGACGACCCGGTCGATCTTTATGTCGGCGACCGGCTGATCGCGCGCGGCCAGCTCGAGGAAACCGCCGATGGCACCGGGCTGGCGGTGCGCCTGACCGAAATCGCCGACACGCCGGCGGGCCGGTGAGCCGCGCCACCGCCCCGATGCTGCGTGGGCTGGCCCTGCTGGTGGTGGCCGTCTCGCTTGCCGCCGCCCTGCCGGCAGCCGCGCAAGAGGTCACGGTGGCGCTGGGTGAGGGCGGCTCGCTGACGCTGCGCGGTATCCAGCTTTTCGCGCTCATCACGGTGCTCAGCCTGGCCCCGGGCCTTGCCGTGATGATCACCTGTTTTCCCTTCATCGTCACGGTGCTGTCGATTCTGCGGCAGGCGATCGGCCTGCAACAGGCGCCGCCGAACATGCTGCTTGTCAGCCTGGCGCTGTTCCTCACCTGGTTCGTGATGGAGCCGGTGTTCCGCGAGGCCTGGGCGGCAGGGCTGCAGCCGCTGGTCGATGGCGCGGTTGCGCCCGAGGCGGCACTGCCCGCCGCGCTCGAGCCGTTTCGCAACTTCATGGCGGCCCGGGTCGACGCCGACACCTTTGCCGCGCTTCTCGATATCCGGGGTGCCCCGGCGGAGCTGGCCGTGGCGGATCGCCCGCCGGCGGCCGCGCCGCTTTCGGTGCTGGTCCCGTCCTTCATGCTGTCCGAGATCGAGCGGGCATTTCAGATCGGCTTCCTGATCTTCCTGCCCTTCCTGATCATCGATCTGGTCGTCGCCGCGGTGCTGATGTCGATGGGCATGATGATGGTCCCGCCGGCCGTCGTCGCCCTGCCGTTCAAGCTGGCCTTCTTCGTGCTCGCCGATGGCTGGACGCTGCTTGCCGGCGCGCTGGTGCGCGGCTACGGCTGATACCAAGGCGCGTTGCGTGATGCAGGGCTGCCATGGGCGTGACTCATTGCAGCTTGTCCGCCTCCCGCCCCGCCTCCCCGCCCGGCCGCGCCCAGCCGCGGCGCCGCAGGCGACGGGTGGGCGGCCGCAAGCCGGGGGCTCGATGCCCCCGCTTGCGGCCCCCGTTGCAATCCGCAAGGCCGGCGACGGGCCCCAGCCATTTGCCGCTATTGCACGATGAAATCGGCGTGCAGCGCGCCGGCGGCCTTGATGGTGGTCAGGATGTCGATCATGTCGCGCGGGTTGACCCCCAGCGCATTGAGCCCTGCGACGACATCCGACAGGGTCGTCCCGCCGCCGACCGGGGCAAGCCCGGTGCCAGGGTCTTCCTCGATCCCGGCACTGGTGCGCGGCACGACCACCGTTTCGCCCTCGGCGAACGGGTTCGGCTGCACGGCAATCGGTGTCTCCTCCACCCGCAGGGTCAGATTGCCCTGGGCCACCGCGACCGGGGCGATGCGCACATCGGCGCCCATCACGATCGTGCCCGAACGCTGGTCGACCACGACCCGGGCGCTGCGCTCGGGGGCGATCGGCAATGTCTCGATCAGCGCCACCAGATGGGCCGGCGACTGGCCGCCCAGATCGACCTCGACCGTGCCCGAATCGAGCATCCGCGCGGCCGGCTGACCGAGAAATCCGTTGACCGCGGTCTCGATCCGCGCCGCGGTGGTGAAATCGGGATCGCGCAGCGCCAGCCGCAGGGTGCGCAGGCCGGAAAAGTCGAAAGCCACCTCGCGTTCCACCCGGGCGCCCGACGGGATCACCCCGGCGGTCGGCACGCCCTGGGTGACCTGTGCCGCATTGCCCTCGACGCTGATGCCACCGGCGATCACCGATCCCTGGGCGACGGCATAGATCTGACCGTCGGCGGCGTTGAGCGGCGTCATGATCAGCGTCCCGCCCAGCAGGCTGCTGGCGTCGCCGATGGCCGAGACGGCGACATCGATTTGCCCGCCGGCCCGCGCAAAGGGCGGCAAGGTTGCGGTCACGAACACTGCCGCCACATTGCGCGGCCGGAACTGTTCTCCCGCCACATTGACGCCGAGCCGTTCGAGGATGTTGGCGAGGATCTCCTCGGTGAAGGGGGCGTTGCGCAGCCCGTCGCCGGTGCCGTTGAGCCCGACCACCAGCCCATAGCCGACGAGATCGTTGCCGCGCACCCCGTCGATATCGACCAGATCCTTCAGCCGCACCTGTTGCGCCAGCCCCGGGGCGGCCAGCATGGCGGCCAGCAGGGTCATCCCCAGGAACGCCACCAGGCGCCGGATCGGAACGGCCATGCGCGTCATCTGAGGAAATTCACCAGGCTGAGCTGCGACAGCCGCCCGGTGATGGTGTAGAGGATTTCAAGCTGTGCCGTCGCCGCCTCAAGCTCGATCGCCGCCTGATAGGGGTCGGCATCGGTGATGCCCGACCGGGCGATCTCGAGCGCGCCGCGCTCGGCGGCCAGGGCCGATTGCTGGCTGTCGATGGTCGCCTGGCGCGCGCCGGTGTCGCCGCGCAGCGCGGTCAGTCTGCCACCCGCGTTCAGAAGATCGGCCCGCACCAGATCGACCAGCGCGGTGCGTTCGTCGATCGACAGGGCAGGGGTTTGCGCATCGGCCAGCGCCAGGGTGGCGAGCGGCGCGAGGACCGCGCGGATCGCGGGGTCGAGCGCGGTCGGCCCTGCCGCCAGGACGACATCCTCGCCGATCGCCAGCGGCGCCCGCACCGTTGCGCTGCCAAGATAGCCCTCGGTCTCATAGCCCCCGCCGGGGTCGTCGAACCAGGCATCGACGGCGGCATGAAGGCCGGCCGCGCCGGTTTCGCCGGCCACCGCGGTGGCGAGCGTGTCCAGCATCGCCGCGGCGTCGGTCAGCGCCGGGCTGTCGGTGGCGATGCCGGCAAACAGGCTTTGGCCCACGGCGCGGCCGTTGAGCGCCGAGACGATATCGCCGAACGCCGCGCTGGCCTGCCGCTCGGCGGCGGCCAGCATGTGCTCGGTCGGGGTGTCGCCGGCGGTGATGACGACCGACAGCGTGGTGTCGAGCGCCGCGTGCACCCGGTCGAGCGTGGTCTCCTCGGCATCGGCGCGCAGCGCCGCCTCGGCCGCCACGGTGACATGGCGATTGACCAGCGTCAGATCGCGGTCGATCTGCGCCAGCGGCCGGAAGTTGCCCCGCACGCTGCCCGCAAGATCGGACAGACGGCCGCTGGCCACCTCGTTGGACAGCCGGTCGACATTGCCCGAGACCCGGGCATTGTGCCCGCGCAGCGTCAGATGCGCCGCCAGATCGCCGATGGTCTGAAATTGCAACGCCGCCTCCTGCGTCAGATGGCCAGGACAGTTTTCAGCATTTCGTCGATGGTCCGCAAAACCTGCGCATTCGCCGCATAGGCGGTTTCGACCACCATCAGGTTCTGCAGCTCGACATCGGTATCGACGCCGATTTCCAGAACCCGCGTGTCATAGGTCGTGGCCATGAAGCTGGCAAAGGTCTCATCCGCCTCGGCGGTCTGGCGCGCCGTGCCGTTGAGTGACAACATTTCTGCGGCAAGCCCGGTCGCCGACAGCGCGCCGCCGGAGAAATCGCCCGAAGCCGGCTCGCGCGGTGCGGCCAGCGCACTGCCAAGGGCATTGATCCGGGTGGCGTCGCCAACCGGCCCCGGTACGGCGCCGGTGCCAAGCCCGTCGCGCAGCCGCAACAGCGCGCCGCCCTGCGCCGGGTCGACCAGCGACGACAGGGCGATGCGGCCGGCCAGGCCCAGCTCTTCGGCCGCGTCGAAGGCGCCGCCATCATCGATGAACAGGCCCGGCTCGTCAGCGGCCAGCGTGGGATCGACCGCGGGATCTGCGAAGCGCTCATACAGGTCGCGGGCAAGCGCATCGATCTGGCTCTGGGCCTGCGGCGCGAGCGTGTCGCGCACCTCGAACAGCGCACCCAGCGCGCCGCCGCCCAGCGGCTGGCGCGTGCCCGAGGTGGCGATTTCGATCCCGTCGAGCGTCAGGCCCGAAAGCTGCCCGCCCGCCTGCGACATCTGCGGGGTGATGACATTGGCGGGCGTGAACCCGATTTCGGCCGCCTTGCTGCCCTCGATCAGGCCCGCGCCCGCGGTCGAATAAAGCGCGATCTCGCCATTGCCGCGCGGTATTTCGCGGATCGGGATGTTCTGCGAAACCTGGTCGATCAATCGCTGGCGTTCGTCGAGCAGGGCCGAGATATCGCGCCCCGATCCCTGGTGCAGGCGGATCTCGCCATTCAGCCCGGCAATCCGCGACAAGGTGTCGTTGACCTCGGTGACCTTGTCGGCGATTTCGCGATCGGCGGTCACGCGGATCGTGCTGATCTCGGTCGAGATCAGGTTCATCGATCCCGCCAGCCGGTCCGCCGCATCGACGACGGCCTGCAGCCGGGCGCTGTCCTCGGGGCGGCTGGCGGCCTCGGCCAGCGCGCCTTCGAGCGTGTCGATCCGCCCGGTCAGCGCGCCGGCCTCGCCGGGCATCCCGATCGTGCCCTCCATCCGGGCGTGGAAACCGGCCGTGACCTCGGCCGCGCCCAGGCTGGCGCGGGCCAGCCGGCGTTCGGCGATGGCGGTCTGATCGGTCACCCGGGCGATATCGGCGACCCGGACACCGGCGCCCGTGCTGCCCAGCACCTGGTTGGCCAGCACGACCTCGCGCCTGGCATAGCTGTCGGTCATCGCATTGGCGATGTTGGAGGAGATCACCTCGGCAGAGCGCGCCGAGGCGGTCAGGCCGGAAAGCGCATTGGCCACCGCGCCGGTTATGCTCATCTGCGGCCTCCGTCACGGATCCGGCCGCCGCGTGACCGGATCACCGTTTGAGGTTCGTCGTTTCCTGCAACATTTCGTCCACGGTCTGGATGACTGTCGCGTTCGAGGAATAGGCCCGCTGGGTCTGGATCAGCTGGGTCAGCTCGCCAGCCACATCGACGGTCGATTCCTCCCGTGCATAACCGACCATCTGGCCCGTCGGGCCGTTGCCGGCATCCCACAGATAGAACGCGCCGCTTTCGGCGGTCGGCGTGTAGGTCTGGTTCGACAGCGACCGGAGCCCGTTCGGGTTCGGCACGTCGAGCAGCGGAACCTGATAGATCCGCCGGCTGAAGCCCGAATCGTAGATGGCATTGAGATACCCGTCGGCGTCGAATTCGACCGATGTCAGATTGCCGACCTGCGAGCCGTCCTTGGTAATGGAGACCGGCGCAAAGCCATCCGAAAGCTGGGTCAGCCCGTCGCCCTCCCCCGGAAGGCCGAGAAACAGGTCGATGTCCCCGCCAGCCGTGGTCACCGTGACCGCGCCGGTGTCGCTGTCATAGGCGCCGCCAGACACCGCGGTAACCGTATCGATGGTGCCACCGGTGGCCTGGCTATCGTCGAACAGGATGGTGTATTCGCCGATCGTACCGCCAGTGGCGGAATCGGATACGACAAGCGTCCATTCGTTCGACAACCCGTTTGCCGGCACGGTCGGCGTAAAGGCCAGCGTCAGGGTTTTCGAGGTCGAGAGGTTGTCGAAATATTCCACCGTCAGGCGGCGCGCATCGCCTGGCGCACCGGCTTCGGTGTCGGAGGCGGGCAGATTGACGCGCAGACTGACCTGCGTTGTCGGATTGCTGACATACTGGTTGAGGTTGATCCGGATCGGCTCCAGCCCGGCGGCGGATTCGCGGGGGAAGTCGGGCACCGTGCCGTCCGTTCCGGCCGGCCAGCCCATCAGCGCAAGACCGGTCTGCGAGATCAGATAGCCCTCGTCATTGGGGCGGAACGAGCCGGTGGTGGTCAGTTTCAGGGGCGGCGCGGCGTTGTCGATCGCAGCCTGATCGGTGACCGGAAGGAAACCGCCCCCGTCGATCGCGATGTCGGTGGCATTGGCCGAGGAGATCAGCGTACCGCCCTCGTCGATCATGCGGAAACTGCTCGCCCGGACGCCGCCGGCCTGATAGGAACTGTCGCTACCGCCGATCACCATCGCCTGGAATTCGGCGCCGGCGCGCTTGTAGCCATAGGTCGACGAATTGGCGATGTTGTCCGATATGGTGGCGAGCCGGGTGGCATTCACGTTGAGACCCGATACGCCGGCGTTGAGCGAGGAGGAGAGCGTCATGCTGTGCAAGCCCTTTGGCGACCCTGTTCGGCGCCATCGTGGCGCGGGCGAGTTAATACGCGCCTAACAGATAAAATCCGCCACGCTTCGCGCGCGGCGGGCCAATGGCCCCGGGATTGGCCGGACCGGTCAGCGCCCGTTTCGCAGCAATGTCAGCTCCAATCGGTTGTTGCGCGGCGCCATCGGGTCGGGATCGGCCGGCGCGCGGTCGGCATGGCCGGCGATCCGTGACAGCCGGGCGGGTGCGAAGCCGGCGCCCTTCATCAGCAGGCGCATCGCATCGGCGCGCTCGGCCGACAGCTGCCAGACCGGGTTGTCGGCGACGACGATGGGACGTGCGGCCGTGTGCCCGGCAATCGCCAGATTGTTGGAGACGATGGCAAACACGTCCGACAGCATGGCGGCAAGGTCTTCCAGGATCGGTTCGGGCGTGGCGCTGCCCGGGGCGAAAAGCGCGCTGTCGGGCAGGTCGAAGATCTCCACGATCAGTCCCTCATCGGTCACCCGGGTGCGGATATGGCGCAGCAGCCGGTCGGCGGCCGCGCTTTCCCCGCCGGTCGCCTTCAGCAGGGTTTCGACCTCTTCCAGCGCGTCGGCGCCGCTGGCCTGCTGCCAGAACGGCGAGGCGCCGCTGCCGGCCTGGCGCAGCGCCGCCTCGGGGTCGCGTTCGGGGTCGGGTTCGCCGCGCTGGCCCGATTCGGCCTTGTCCTCCTGCGCGATGATGCTTTCGCCGCGGGTCGCGCCGTCGCCCCCCGCCCGAAACCCGAAAGATCGGAATCGTCGGGTTGAAATAGTCGGCGATGCCCTTGCGCTGATCCTCGGTCGTGGCGTTGAGCAGCCACATCAGCATGAAGAAGGCCATCATCGCGGTGACGAAATCGGCATAGGCAACCTTCCAGGCGCCGCCATGATGGCCCGCCTCGTTGATCACCTTCTTGCGCTTGATGATCGGTCGATTGTGGCCCGCCGAAGCCATGGCCCCGCACCCCTGTTCATCCCATTCCCCGCTATCGACCTAGCAGGCACCCGCCTAAGGAGCGGTTAATGCCAACACTCACAGAGAATGACCGTTGGCACGAGGTGCAGGCTGTTCCCAATGCAATTGGTCCCGACCCTAGCACCTTGTCGCGCTTCCAGTTGCGCCACAGGCCAAAGCCGCCGACCCCCACGCCGATCAGATAGAGGATCAGCTCGGCGTCGCTTGCGCTGCGTCCGAAGACCAGCAACGCCAACACGCCGCAGGCCAGCGCCGCGCCATAGGCGCCAAGGATCAGGGGCCCCGCCGGTTCCTCGGGCCGTTTCATGTCCTTCATGTCGTCCCCCATGCCGTTGGGGCCATGCCCCTTTCGCAGGCAAGCCTAGGCAAGGTGGGCGCCGCCCGCAATCGGGATCGCACCTCGCGGTCTGCCAGAGCGACGCAAGGATCAGCCCTCGGCCAGCGCCCGGATCAGCATCCGCCGGACGTCCGCCGGCCCGCCAAACAGCACCGCCACAAGGCGCGGGCGGTCCTGCCCCGGCTCGGCCAGGCAACCAGTACACCGCCCGGTCGATTTCGATACGGCGGCGCCCGGCCAGATATCGTCGCGGCGGGTGGCGCGGTCGGATGCCTGGGCCATCGCCTGGGCCGCGGTCAGGATGGCGCGGACCCGCTCGGACGCATGGGCGGCGGCCGTCGGCCCGGCCTCGCCAAGCGCGCGGTAGCCCTCGCAAAGGTGGTCGAAGACGGCCGCCAGATCGCCCGCAACGGGCGCTGCGACATCAGGAGGCCGGGCCAAAGGCGCGACGCCTTTCGTCGATCATCGCCCCGATCCGGGCCTCGAAGGCGGCGGCGTCCATCACCGTCTCGCGGGCCCGGCTGGCCAGCAGGGCGCGCAGCGCCGCGGTTTCCAGCTCCTCGGCCTCGGCCTGGTTGCGCAGCAATTCGAGCCCCTGCTGCAGGACCGCGCTGACACTGGCATAGCGGCCTTGCGCCACCATCTCGAGCGCGAAGGTGTATTGCGCGTCGGTCAGCGAGACAGAGGGCTTCACGGTCATGCTGGTAGGGTAGCACCCGGTCGCACCGTCGGTCAAGCCGCCTTGCGGGTTCGGCACGCCGATGGTGCCCGGGGGGCTGAGGCGGCGTTGGCGCCACCCGTTGCGCTTTGGCATAAGACGGGTCTTCATCCGCCCGGAGGGACGCAGATGGCCAAGCCTCTCAGCCTGACGCCGATCGGCCAGGTGCACAGCGCCCGAACCGCGCCGATCGACGACGATTGGGGCGGGATCGTGGCGCGGATCGTTCTCGATTCCGACCGGTTCGGCCCGAGGCCCTGGCGGGGCTCGACGGCTTCTCCCACGTCCATGTGATCTTTCTGTTCCACCTGGTGCGGGCCGAGAAGATCGAGACCGGCGCCCGCCACCCCCGCGGCAACCGCGCCTGGCCGCGCGTCGGGATTTTCGCGCAGCGTGGCAGGAACCGGCCGAACCGGCTGGGTCTGACGACCTGCCGGATCGTCGCCGTCGCGGGCACCGAACTGGCGGTTGCGGGCCTCGATGCGATCGACGGCACCCCGGTCCTGGACCTGAAACCGGCGATGTCGGGCTTTGACCGGCCAGACCCACTGGCAGAGCCGGACTGGGCGCGCGAGATCATGGCCGATTACTGGCGCGAAGGGGGGTGATACCAACGGTCGCCGGGAAGGGCCGTCCGCCTCCCGCCGGCTCAGCGATGCGCCACCGCATGACCCTCGGCATCGAAGAAATGCAGATGCTGTTCGGCGAAGTGCAGGCCGACCGTCTCGCCGGGCCGGGGCACCGCCTGACCATCGGTGCGAATGGTGATCCGGCCAAGGCCGCCCGCATCAACGATCACGAAGGTGTCGGCGCCCAGATACTCGACCAGATCGACGACGCCGTCGCACTGGCCGCTGCCGCCCGGGCCGATCGCGATATGTTCGGGCCGGACGCCCAGATGCGCCGGTGTGCGGGCCCCCGGATAGGCGCCGCCGCGCCCGCCGGGCAGACGATACGTCGCGCCCGAGGCTTCGCAGGGCAGCACGTTCATCTTGGGCGAGCCGATGAACTGCGCCACGAACAGATTGGCCGGCCGTTCGTACAGCGCGCGCGGGTGCCCGACCTGGGCGATGGTGCCGAATTCCAGCACCACGATCCGGTCGGCCAGCGTCATCGCCTCGACCTGGTCATGGGTGACATAGATCATCGTCGCATCCAGGTTCTGGTGCAGCTTGGCGATTTCATAGCGCATCTCGACCCTGAGCGCGGCGTCGAGATTGGACAGCGGTTCGTCGAACAGAAACGCCGTCGGGTCGCGCACGATCGACCGGCCGATCGCCACCCGCTGGCGCTGGCCGCCCGACAGCGCCTTGGGCCGCCGGTCGAGATAGGCGCCCAGCTTCAGGATATCGGCCGCGCGATCGACCTTGGCATCGACCTCGGCCTTGGGCGCGCCCGCCATCTTCAGCGAGAAGCCCATGTTTTCGCGCACCGACATATGCGGGTAGAGCGCATAGGACTGGAACACCATGGTCAACCCGCGCCTGGCCGGCGGTTCGGCGGTCACGTCGCGCCCGTCGATCAGGATCGCCCCGCGCGAGGTCTCTTCGAGCCCGCCGATCATCCGCAGCAGCGTCGATTTCCCGCAGCCCGACGGGCCGACAAAGACCACGAACTCGCCCTGGGCGATGTCCAGGTCGACGCCCCTGATCACCTGCGTATCTCCGAACCACTTTTCCACCGATTGCAAGGTGATCGCACCCATGTCTCAGCCCCCCTGTGAACTGGGTGAGGCCCAGGCGAGCCAGACCGCGGCGGTCCAGGAGAACGCCCCGCCCCCGGCCGGCGCGCCCGTCACCGGGTCGAAATACTCGGCAAAGCCGTTCTCGCCGATCAGCCGGGCGGTGCCCTGGCGCAGCGCTTCGGCCTCGGCCCGCAGCCCCATATCGGCCATGCCGACGCCAGCCATCAGGTTCATCACCGCCCAGACCGGGCCGCGCCAGTAGCGCTTGGCCTCGAACCGTGGATCGGCCGGGTCGAGGCTGGGCAGGCCATGGGGCAGGGCGGCTGTCACCCGGGCCAGATGGGCGCGCATCCCGGGCCGGTCGATGCCGCCATACCAGCACAGGAACGACCCGTTGGTCAGCGCGCCGGCGCGCGCGCCGCTATTCAGATCAAAGGCATCGAAGGCACCCAGATCGGGGTTCCACAGCGCCTCGGCGCCCGCCTCCAGCGTCGCGATCCAGCCGCAGATCTCGGCGCTGTCCTGGCCAAGCGCGGCCGCCAGCGCACCCAGATCGCGGGTTGCCCGCAGCAGGATGAAATGCATGCCCGGATCGGCGACGCGAAACGGGCAGTCGCGGGCGATCTGTGCGGCATTCCAGTCGATGTCGCGGCCGAACTGCACCAGCCACAGATAGCGGTCGTAATCGGCCTTGGTCGGCCGCATCGCGGCATCCACATGGTCGGTGTCGCGGCGGCGATAGGGCGCGACGCCGACCGGGTCGATCGCGGCCATCGCCCCATCCCAGTCGGGGGCGTTGTCGCGGCCCGATTCCCAGGGATGGGTGACAAAGATCCGGCCGCCCGCGCAGCGATAGGTCATGAACCAGCGGTGCCAGGCCAGAAGCCCCGGGAAAAGCGCGGCGGCCCGGTCGCGCCCGGCCGGGTCGCGCGCCAGCAGCCAGCGGATGGCGGTGGCGGCGACCGGCGGCTGGGTGATGCCGGAGCTGGCAATCGGGCCGCGCCCGGCCCAGATGTCGGGCCCCGGGAAATAGCCCGGATCGGGGCGGTGGAACAGGATATGCGGCACCATCCCGTCATCCCACTGGCCCGACAGCAGCGTCTCGAGCTCGGTCCAGGCGCGGGCCGGGTCGAAGGTGGCGATGCCAAGCGCGGAAAACGCGCTGTCCCAGTTCCATTGATAGGGGTAAAGGCCCGCCGTCGGGATGGTGTAGCCGCCCCGGTCGTTGCCCTTCAGGATCGCACGGGCCTCGCTGTCCAGCCGGTCGGTGTCCATCGCGCCTATCCCTTCACCGCGCCCGCGGTCAGCCCGCGGGTCATGAATTTCTCGAGCCCCAGGAACAGCGCCATCACCGGCAGCGTCGCGATCACCGCGCCGGCCATCAGGTGCTGGCGCGGGATCTCGGAGGAGTTCAGCATCGCCACCCCGCGGGTCAGGGTGAATTTCGACGGGTCGTCGAGCAGCATGAAGGCGAGCAGAAACTCGTTCCAGGCGATCATGAAGACATACAGCGACACGCTGGCCATGGCGGGCAGGGCGAGCGGCAGGGTGATCCGCAGGATCACCTGCAACCGGCTGAGCCCGTCCATCAGCCCGGCTTCCTCGACCTCGGCGGGCAGGCCGCGGAAATAGCCCTGCAGCATGTAAAGCGCGACCGGGATCGTGGTGACCGGATAGATCAGCACCAGACCCAGGATGGTGTTCCTGAGCCCGGTCACCGAAAACGCCATGTAGATCGGCAGCGCCAGCACGATCATCGGCACCATGTAGATCAGCAGGATCGAGCGCGAGAACGCCGCCCGGCCGGCAAAGCGCAGCCGTGCCACGGCATAGGCGCCGGGCACGCTGAAGAGCAGCGTGAAGAGCACCGTCAGGACCGAAACGTAAAACGACGTCCACATGTACTGGCCGAAGTTGAAGTCGCGAAAAAGCTCCACATAGCTGCGGAAAAGCGCCGTCCCCGACCCGAGGTCGATCGAGAAATCGAGTGGATTTGCCATCAGTTGCGCCTGATTCTTCAGGCTGGTCATCACCATCACATAGAACGGGATCAAGACGATCGCGGCAAAGAACAGATAGCCGAAGGCCATCAGAAAGCGGATTACCGCCTCCTCGAATTCGTGCCGGGTCAGGCGGCCACGGGGCAGCCCGCGCAGCATCGCGCCAAGCGGCAGCGCTGTCGCCAGCCCCAGCGCGATGCCGGCAATGGCGCGGTGCAGCGTCCCGACATCGGCAGCCATCAAGACCGGTCCGGAGCCCAGAAACACCAGGCCAAGCGCGGCGAGGGCGGCGAGCGCCACCGCCGCCGGGCGGCGGGCAGGGCCAGCGCGACCAGGCCCGCAGCGGCGCCGAAACCCACGGCCCAAAGGCCCGAAGGCCGAAACCCCGACCCGGTGAAGAAGCTCATCGCGACGGCGACGCTCACCGCTGCCACCACGGCCCACAGCGCGCCCAGCAGCGCCGCCGCGACCCCAACCGTGGCGCAACGCCCTCATGGCCTTGCGCCGCCGGATGGCAACCGGGCAAGACCGCATGCCAATGGCGCCCACACAACCCTTTGCCCGGCATTGCCGCGCCTGTTCGACGCTGCGTGGCCGCGCCGAGGGGCCGGGCCGCTCACAGCCCTTCCTCCCGGCTCATATAGCGAAAGAAGACGAAGCTGAACAAAAGCAGGCAGCCAAAGATCACCACCGCCACCGCCGCGCCCTGCGCCGATATTCGACAGGGCGAAGGCCTGTTCATAGACATTCACCGTCAGCGTGCGGGTGCCGGCATTGCCGCCGGTCAGCAGGAAGATGTCGTCGAACTTGTTGAACGTCCAGATAAAGCGCAGCAGGAACAGCACCGACAGGATGCCCAGCAGCTGCGGCAAGGCGAGATACCAGAATTTCTGGAACGGCGAAGCGCCGTCCATGTCGGCGGCCTCGAACATGTCCTGATCGACCGACTGCATGCGCGCCAGGATGAACAGGAAGGAGAGCGGGAAATAGCGCCAGATCTCGAACACCGTCACCATGATCAGCGCCAGCGGCTTCTCGCCGAAGAAGTTGATGGCGCCTTGCGTCACCCCCATCTGGATCAGCAGCGCATTGGCCGAGCCGGAAAACGGGATCGAACAGGATCACCCAGGTGAAGGCGACCGCGATCACCGGCGCGACATAGGGAAACAGGAACAGCCCGCGCAGGATGCCCTGGCCGCGAAACGACCGGTTGAGCAACTGCGCCGCGAAAAGCCCCATCACCAGCGCGCCGACGGTGCCGAAGACGGTGTAGAACAGGGTCGCCCACAGCACCCGCCAGAATTCGTCGCCATCGAAGATGCGGGCGAAGTTCTGCAGCGTGAACTCGCCGCTGGTCAGGATGTTGTCGGCCCGCCCGATGGCCGTGACCGGGGTTTCGTCCTCGATCGCTCGTTCGGCGGCCTCGGCATCGGCGGGCAGCGTGACGGGAAGCTGCAGACGGGTCCGAAAGCCCGGCTCCAGCGTGCCGAAATCGCAGGTCAGCTGGCGCCCGTCGACGATACACGGGTCGGGCGGGGTCGCGGCCACGACACCTTCGGGGATGGTGTCGGTCAGCACCACCGCGCGAATCTCGTCGGACTGGCTCGAATTGCGCAGCCGGTATTCGACGAAATCCGCGTCGCCCCGGCTGCGCAGGCGCTCGCTCACCAGCGGCGTCGGCGGGCGCAGATCGGCCAGGGTCACCGGCTTGACCGAAATCCAGAAGACCGCCAGCAAGGGCAGGACCACCACCAGCGAAACCGACAGGATCGTCGGCAGCAGCATCTGCCAGGCGAGCCGGGCCTCGCGGCGGGCAAGCGGGCCCTTGCCGGTGGGGGGGCGTGCGGTGTCGGTCATGGCGTGGGGCAGGGGGGCAGGCCGAACCGCCCGCCCCGCGCGCCGCCTACTCGATCTTGGCGAGTTCTTCGTTCATCGCCGCGACCGTCGCCGCTGCGTCCCGTTCGCCGTCGAGATAGGCGCGCACCAGCCGGTTGATGACCTGGCTGTTGATCATCTTCGAGGCGAGCGAGAGCTGGCCCTCGGCCACGCCCCAGCGTTGCGCGACATCGAGGCCGCCGACGATCTCGTCGATCATCGCCGGGTCGTAAAGCTCGGCCAGCGGCGCCTTGCGGTCGACGCCCACGGGCAGCGCGGCCCAGGCCTCGACAAACGCGGTGGGATCGTCGGCGGTGCCGCGGCGCACCGGAAACTTGCCCTCGGGCGCGATCGACAGCGTCTGGGCATAGCCGTCATCCATCGAGAACTCGACGAATTGCATCGCCGCATCGGTGTCGGCATCGTTGGTGATGCCGAAATAGCGGATATCGGCCCAGGCGGCGCCATCGGGGTTCGACGGGCCGGCAAAGTTGGTCACGATCCCGGTCTTCGAGGCAAGCTCGGTCGAGGTCGGATCGTCGTTGATCGTCGGCGGCGCGCTGTCGCGCAGCCCGGCCAGTTCATCGAGGATGAAAGGCGACCAGATGATCATTGCCGCGTTGCCTGAGAAATAGAGCGTACGGGACTGATCCCAATACAATTCTCCTGGCGGCGACGCATCCGCGATGGCCTTGTAGAATTCGAGAACCTCGGTCGTCGCGGCCGCGTCGAGCGGGGCGAAACCGTCGGCATCGACCGGGCTCACGCCATTGGCCAGAAAGACATGCTCCAGCACCTGGCTCATGAAATTCTCGTCGACCTTGGTGGCGGCGACGAAGCCGAACATCTCGGGCGGGTTGTGCAGCGCGGCAAGCGCGGCCGTCACGTTGTCATAGCTGGTCGGCGGCGCCAGACCGGCCGCGTCGAACAGATCCCTGCGGTAGACGATCATCTGGGTCCAGCCATCGACCGGGACCGAGGCGACGCCGTCCTCGACCGCGGCCATCGCCAGCGCGCCCGGGGCGAAGGTCTCGCGCCCCAGCGCCTCGACCACATCGGTGGCCGCACCGGCATCGAGAATGCCGGCCTCGTACCAGGGCAGCGCATATTGCAGCGTGTGATAGATCACATCGGGCAGATCGCCCGCCGCATAGGCCGCGGTGGCGCGCGTGCCGAGGTCACTTTCGGAGACCGGAATGACCTCGACCGCGATGCCGGTCTCGGCCTCGAACGCCGCGGCCATCTCTTGCTGCTTGGCCAGTCGTTCGGGCTGCTCCTCGGTGGTCCAGAAGCGCAGATCGGCGCTGGCCGCACCGGCGGCGAGAAAGCCCGCCAGGGCTGTGGTGGCGGCGAATGCGGTGCGGGCCCGTCCTGTGGCCATGCTCATCGGTGTTCCTCCCGTGACTTCTGTGCCGACGCCGTCCGGTTCGGAGGGTCGGTCTGGTTGATGGCGCCAAGGTTCGGCGGCGGGTTGTCCGTTGTCAACGGCTTCGTCACCTCGAAGACCGGGATCGAGGGTGATCCCCGGAACATGGACATTAATTTAACATAATATCTATTATGCGCGCGTTTGGCAGCTCAGCCGCCCGGCACCCGTCAACCCCTATAAAGCGCGGACCCGAGGATTTATAGCGCGAACGCGCCCCGCGGGACTGGTCACTTATGACAGTATCTATCAAGGAGCCGGTCGCGGGGCCGCGCTCGCGCCCTGCGGGCGCGGCACAGCCCGCGCCGGCTCTCTCATCACTTCCGCCGGCATCGACCCGTCAGGCGTCCATTCGTCACTGACCGCCTCACATCCGCGCGGGATGACCCGACCGCCAAAGACGACGACCGTGCAACCAGGCGGCCGACCAGGCGCCGGCATGAAATCTCCGGCAGAACCATCAGCCACGCAAGAAGCACGCGAGATCGCAGCATCGACGCCACCGTTGCCGCGAAGCTGGCCGAACGCCCACCAACCGCCGCCGACAACGAGACACAGCCCGCCTAACCCACCGAGAAGCTGTGCCCGTGGCAGCCTGCGCTTGTCCGTATGTTCGACCGCGCTCTCATAAAGGCCGAACAAGCGTTTGTCTTGACTGACAACCTTGCGACGAGCACTGCGCCGGTCCTGAACCGGGTCGGGCGACAGGTTGACGCCGCCCAACTCGGAAACGACCGCCCGACGCATCCCCCAAACCCGGAAAAGATGAACGTGGCGGTCGATCAGATCGTGCAAATGCCGGTCGATCAGCCGCGGCCCCTGCGTGATCAGAACGAAGTCCAGGGCGCGGTGCCGGTGCGTCTCGAAGCCCGAGATATAGGCAGGAACTGCAGCCATCGAATTGCGCGGCGGGAAAGCCCGCTGGCACTCGTCGAGCACGATCAGCGCGCCATCGGGCAACGTCTCCCAGGCCCGGGCATCCGCGACGGCGTCCCCACTGTCACCGACCGGAAGCGCGCCGACCGAAGGATCGAGGCCATCGACATTGCAGAACACGACCCGGCCGGCCCGCACGGCCGCGAGGACCTCACCGAGCGCCCAAAGCGTCTTGCCGGCGCCAGGCTTCCCGGTGACGAGCGTGATCGCCATCAGCCCAACCGGGCCAGCCTGCTCAGGACCATCATCGCCAGGTTCACGCCATAGGCCGCGAAGATGATCGAGAACGCCACATCGATCCGCGCGAGGCCGAGCAGCCCAACCACGGCGGCCGGCGCCCCGGTCACCTCGTCCTGAACCTGCGACCAGACCCAGGACAAGAGCGCCTCCATTCCAAGGAACACCACAACCCCGAAGCCAAGGCCGAAGATCACCCAGCGCACAATCGCACCGATCATGCCGCCGGTCAGAAAGATCAGAAGCCAGGGCATGAGCTCCCCCCTAAACCTGCCGCGATCCGAAGATGATGCCGGCGCCGGCGATCAAGGCGACGATCACGACCCAGCGACCGAGAGCCGCCGCAACTTCGCACATGGCCGAGAACGGCACATCGAAGCTCCCGAGCGCACCGAAGTCGAGGCTCTCGTCTGCGGGGCAGGAAGCAGGCAGCCAGGACCCATCGCTCCAGAGATTGCCCGGAAGCTCGACGCTCTGTTGCGGCATGTCCGGCCCATCACCGAAACCCGTTGCGCCATTCCAGGGGCAAGGCTGGTCGATGCCACATTCCGGCCACCCCGGATCGCCGCCGGGATCGGGATCGCCCGGGCTGGTGCCTCCATCCGGATCGAAATCCGGCCAATTCTCAACAATCCACCACTCGGCAGGCGCAGGCCGGTATTGCGGCAGCGGGTCGTCCCCAATAACAATTCTGGTCCTCTGTCCATACGCCGCAACCTGATCCATCATCAGCGCCGCGAGATCGCAAGCAAAGAAGCACGGCGGCGGCTCATCCGTAGGCCACCAACGGATATTGCAGTAAGCGTCCATCGAAAAACGAGTGTCTCCACACCGGCCCGTGTCACTGATCGCAGCAAAGCTCCCCGACCCCATGGAAAGACACGCCGCCCGCCTCTCCGCATCCGGATAAGCGCACATGCTGTAACTGCAGCTAATCGTTCCACCGGGGCACCCATAACAATAACTGCTAGAGTCGAACAGGCAATCCTCCGGCTCACCGCACGGATTAAGCCGGCCCTCACCATCGACCCCGGGAGGCTCGCACTCCTCAGCGTAGCTTGGGCAAGACCACAAATCCGCGGGTTTGCAATAACGATAAATCCAGCAAGCATAATCGAAGCCCTCGAAATATGAACGCGGCACCTGCCCAAGATAGCTATTCGCGTAATCGCATTGCCTGATCCAATCCCCGAAATAGTGCAACGTATGATCCAGCGTAATCCAATCGCCATTCGGCGTCTGGTAAGGCTCATCGAGTTCGTAGACGACGAGGCAATGCTCCGCTTGCGTCTTGAAGCACTCGACCTCGGCGTAATCCGGCGGGCCGCCGTAACAGGTCACGCCGTCAGGCAGTAAGGACGAGCCATAACGCGAAACCCCAAACAGCCAGATAGATAAACCCCGTGCAGTCCATGCTTTCGCCTCGGAAAAAGGCGGGGGACCGCGAGGCCCCCCGCCAAGAGATCACAAACCGATTGCGCGACGCGCCCAGCGGAAAGTGACATACACGACCACGACCCCGATAACCGCCAGGCCGACAGTCGTAATCGTCGCCGCAATCCCATCGATGGAAGCCACCAGGGCCGCAACGTCATCCTCTGTCATCTCTTACGCCTGCTCCAGCGTGAGGCCGCAAACCGCTTGATCGCCCGGAAAAACCGGCCTCGCGTGGACACCGTCACCCACCGGTCTTGCCCGAACCGGCGAACCAATCCGGTTTCGCTGTCAAATAGCCGCGAACCTGAAGCTGCCCCTTCTCGGTAACGAGTATCTCGCCGAGCGGGATCGCACCTTGCGCACCGGATGCAATCCGCCAATCCTTGTCCACCCGCATCGAGGTTGCCAAAGGAATGCCCATCGGCCCGACGCCGAAGATCACGATATCGACGCGGTCGAACTTGAATTCGTCGGGCGTGCCTTCCTTCACGACAACGTGCTCGACATCGGACGCGACCACCGCCCGAACCGTTACCGGCGTATCGATCTTTTCCATCTTGCCTCCTTACCGGCCATCCGGCCGAACAAGCCGCAGCGTCACCACGGCGACGAGCTCGCCGGCCGAGGACGACCGGGATCGGACACCACCGAGACCAACAAGCGACAGAACAGGCAGCCCCGAACGGGACCGCTGCATCCCTTCCAGCGAAAGACCGCCAACCACGACGCTTTGCCCGTCCGTGACCCGCAGGCTTGTCGCGACGGTCCGGGTGCGAAAGGTCGGCGGCTGCGCACCATCGGGAACGGTAAGCTCGAGCTCGAAGCGCGCGCGGATCGAACCATCGGCGAGCGCATCGACATCGACCGTCAGGACGACGCCAGTTGACCGATAGATGACCGCTTGCGTGACCACGCCCGTCTCCGAGATCACCGACGATTCAATCGGGACCTGGTCGCCCGCAACAAGCTCCGCCCGCTCGCCACTGGCAACAACCACCGACGGACTCGCCACCACAACACCGGACCCCGCATCGACCGTGGCCGCAACCGCCAGAGCATGACTGCCGAAGGGCAGCACGAGCGACCCGTCGCCGACCGACCAGGACCCCTCGAACGGCGCCAGCGCGGCCGCAACGGACAACCCATCGCTGCGCTGCCAGTCGATCATCGTCGCCTCGTGTGTGGATGCCCCCTGTTTGGCAAGCGATATCTTCGGTTTTTCGGCGGGGTCTTCGATCGGACGTGTGTCAGGCCTCTGAGCGTGGCCTTCCATGACGCCACGGGCCGGTATGCTGTTCGGAAGGCTGGGTTCACATCGGTTCGGAGCGCTGCAAGCGCTCGCGCCCCGGGACTGAATGTCCCTGCCTTGAACTTCGAAGTCCGTGTCGCCTGCGCCGCGTCGATCGCGCGCCCCGGCCTTGCGGCCATGCCGTGCCTTCGTCCCGCCTCCGGGGGTCAGGTCACGCCATTCTGTAATCCTCCTGCTTTGTCGTCACGGCCCAGATCATCCGAGCCATCCTGTTCGCCAGCGCGACGGCCGCGACCATTTTCGGCTTGCGTGCCACCAGAGCGGCCAGCCAGCGGTTCGAACTGCCGCCCTTGCGGACCGCCCGGCGGATCACGCTCATCGCGCCGACGATCAGGAGCCGGCGGATGCCGGTCTGCCCCATCTTGCTGACCGAACCCAGCCTGGACTTGCCGCCCGTCGATCTCTGCCGTGGCACCAGGCCAAGCCAGGCGGCGCAGCTGCGCCCGCTGTCGCATGTGTCGAGATCGGGTGCGAACGCCGCGACGGCGCCTGCGGTGACGGGGCCGATTCCTGGTATCGTACACAGCCGGCGCAGCTGTGCATCGGTCTTCGAGGCTGCCTTGAGTTCGTCCGCGAGCCGTTCGATCGCCTCAGTGAGCCGCGCGATCTGCTCGAGATAGATCGTCCCCATCTCCCGGACCGGGCCGGGCAGATCGCTGGTCTCGTCGGCCAGCGCGTTCTCGAGCACCTTCAGGCGCGCCGGCCCCTTCGCTGCGACGAGCTTGAACGCGGGCGCGAGGCCGCCGCCGCCATCGCTTCGGCATCAGCATTGTCGTTCTTCTGCCGTTTGACAAACGGCTTCACCCAGGCCGCCGGCATCAGCCGCACCTCACGTGCCGCTGCGCCACCCGGCCCCAATGGGGGCGACGTGGCACAGGCCTCCATCGCCACGATACAGGCGGGGCTGCCCGGCGAGAAGCGCCGCCAGACGCATTCGCGACAAAACTCGATTGTATAGAACCGCCCCATCCGCTGTGACCGCGCAGACCTGAAAGCTGCCCTTTGCCAAATCGATCGCCGGCATGTTGATTGTCGTCGTCATTGATGTGCCCTCCACTTGGTTCCGATGGGAACCATCATGGCATACGAGATGCCGCTGGTGGGGGCATCCACCGCATCAGTTCATTCTGTCTCCAGGCGAAACCTGCGCCGAATGCGGCGGGTCCCTGCGGGCCCTTGGTGAGGATGTGACGCAGGAGCTGGAGTATATCCCGGGGCGCGCTTCGTGATCCGCGAAATCGCCCGCCCGCGCATGGCCTGCTCTTGCTGTGAGGCGTTCGCCCAAGCCCCCTTGCCCAGTCGCCCCATCAACCGGGGGCGCGCCGGTCCAGGGCCGCTGGCCCATGTGTTGGTCGGCAAATATTGCGATCATCTGCCGCTCTACCGACAGTCGGAAATCTACGCTCGGGAGAAGGTCGACCTTCACCGCTCCACGCTGACTGATTGGGTCGGGCGATCGACCGCCTTGCTGGGGCCGCTGGCCGAGCATATCGGCAAGCTGGCGCGCGCCGGGCTCACGTTGTTCGCCGACGACACTCCGGTCAAGATGCAGACCGGCGGCAAGACAGGCAAAGCCCAGACCGCACGGATGTGGCGCTATGTCCGCGACGAACGGCCGTGGTGCGGGCCGGCCCCGCCATGCGCGTTCGCCATGGGCCTCGGACCGATGGCGGCCTCATGGCTCACTATCAGTTCAGCGTGGATCGAAAGGGAAAGCATCCCGCCGCGCATCTTGCTGACGACAAGGGCACTATCCATGCCGACGGGTTCACCGGCTTCAACGGGCTGTTCGGCAATGGGCTGGCCGGCGAGCAGGCCTGCATGGTGCATGTCCGCCGCAAGTTCGTGGATGTCTTCGAACGCCATGGATCGGCCATCGCCAGGGAAACCATCGAACGCATCGCCGGGCTCTATGCCGTCGAAAAGGAGGCGCGGTACAGGCCGCCCGACGAACGCGTCGCCCTGCGACAGGCCAAGTCGAAGTCCATCTTCGACGAGTTGGAGGCCTGGCTGATACCAAGCTGCAATGAGCGTGACTCATTGCAGCTGGGCCGCCTCCCGCGCCCTTCCTCCCCGCCCGACCACCAATCTTGTCCTATCCGGAAGGTCAAGATTGGTGGTCGGGCGGGGAGGAAGGGCGCGGGAGGCGGAAAACGGTCGTTCTCAATGACCGTTGGTATGAGGCAGCAACTGCCGAAAATCCCGGCAAAAACCAAACTGGCCGAGGCCATTCGCTACGCCCTCGGCCGCATGCCCAATGCCCGGGCCTATCTCGAAAACGGCCAGCCCGAGCCGGACAACAACATCTGCGAGCGGTCAATCGGGCCACTGACCCTTGGCAGGAAGAACTATCTCTTCATGGGGTCCGAGGGCGGCGGCAACGCCGCCGCAATCGCCTACACCCTCATCCAAACCGCCCGCATGAACGCGGTGGACCCCGAAGGCTGGCTGACTTGGGTCCCGACCCATATCGCAGATCACAAACTCAACCGTATCGACGATCTGGCCCCCTGGAACTGGCGGCCAGAATAGCCGTCAAGGCCAGTGAGACCGGACGGATACCGACAAGGGGCGGTTTTTTTGGGATTTCATGGCGGCGTTCGGGATGGCCATCATCAACGACGACTTCGCCGCACTTACCGGTTGCGCGGCACATCTGGAAATCCTTGGCCGACGCCCCCGCGATGGTGGCACGATTTTCTAGAAAATCGTGCCCGGACAGAGTTTTCTAGAAAACTCTGTCCCATCAAAGCGCCGTGCCCTTGATTCACTCCGCCGACAACGGCACCCGAGGCGACACGGCAATTGCCCGGCACGGTCACACGGACGCGTCCCAGTAACGGTTTGCCACAATCGACGTCGCCACAAAGAAAAGAGCGATCCATGCGAAATCAGACACGCCATTATAGATGGCCCAGACGCGATCCGATGTGGTTCACCACATGATTTCGTTTACAAGTGCCCTTGCAACAGACAAACCGATCCAGGCCAGGTGGAGAGCGCGCCACCCGTGATCCGCCATGTGGATGGAGTAGTCGAGCGTGCGCCGAAGCAGGCTTGGACGGAGACACATCCCGAGACCGATCATCGCCGCGAACACAAGCGAGCCGACTGTGTTGCTGACCTTTACGTAGGTGGTATCGTTCAGGATGAGGCCGCTAGCCAGAAGAACGATGGTCAGCCCGAATATGGAAATGGCCAGAAGCGGCAAGGCGCGGTCCCAACGCCAACGCAGGAAGACAGCCAGTGCCGTTGCCACGGCCGCCAGGCCTGCGCCTGCGAAGATGCCTCCAAGCGCGTTTCCTAGCAGGAAAGCGGGGCCCGGAGTCAACTCCGCAATCAATCGCTTGTCCATGGTGACCGTCCGGCAATGACGCTGGCGCGCCGAGCCTCGGGGCGTTCTGCGCCGCCGGTCGATCGTAGCGCCGGGGGTGCAGCCCGTCCAGACGGGTGATCTTGCGATCGGCGATGCCGGCGCGCACCCTGTTGAGCCAGGCCGGGAGATCGACGTCGTTTATCTTTGCGGCTTCGATCAGGGTATCGGCCATGGCGGCGGTCATTCCGCCATCGGACGCGTTGACGAAGACCAACGGCTCCCGATCAGGACCGTTCACCGCCATGGTCGAGGGCCGACGGCATCAGGTCACCGCCGCGCGGGCGTGGAATTCCGGCCGGTCCCAGGCCGCGCGCGCCATCACCTCGGCCAGCGCGTCGATGGCACGGTCGATCTCGGCCGTGCCGACATAAAGCGGCGCGATGCCAAAGCGCAGGATGTCGGGCGCGCGGAAATCGCCGATCACGCCCCGCGCGATCAGCGCCTGGATGATGGCATAGCCGTTTTCATGGCGAAAGCTGACCTGGCTGCCGCGCGCCACGGGGTCGGGCGGGCTGGCCAGGGTCAGCGCCGGGCAGGCAGCCGCAACGCCCGCGACAAACCGCTCGGACAGCGCCACCGAACGGGCGCGGATATCGGCCATCGCCACCCCGTCCCAGACATCGAGTGCCGCATCGAGCACCGCCATCTGCAGCACCGGGGGCGTGCCGACCCGCATCCGTTCGACGCCGGGCGCGGGCCGGTAGTCGGGCTCGAAGGCGAACGGCGCGGCATGGCCGAGCCAGCCGGCCAGCGCCGGCTCGATCGTGTCGGCAAGGTCCGGCCGGACATAGATGAAGGCCGGCGCGCCCGGCCCGCCATTGAGGTATTTGTAGGTGCAGCCGGCGGCGAATTCGGCCCCCGACCCGGCCAGATCGACGGGCACCGCGCCGGCCGAATGGGCCAGGTCCCAGATCGCCACCGCGCCGGCATCCCGGGCGGCCCGGGTCAGCCCGGCCATGTCGTGCATCCGCCCGGTGCGATAATCGACATGGGTCAGCAGCAGGGCGGCGACCTCGTCGCTCAGGGCCCCGGCCACCGCCTCGGGCGGCACGATGCGCAATTCGTGACCCTGCCTCAGCATCCGCAACAGCCCCTGCGCCATGTAGAGATCGGTCGGGAAGTTGCCGCTGTCCGAGAGCACCACGCGGCGCCCGGGCCGAAGCGCCAGCCCGGCTGCGAGCGCCTGAAAGATCTTCACCGACAGCGTATCGCCCATGGTGATCGTGCCGGGCGCCGCCCCGACAAGCCGGCCGATGCGCGCGCCGACGCGCGCGGGTGCGGCCATCCACCCGGCCCGGTTCCAGGCCGTGATCAGCATGCGGCCCCATTCGTCGCGCAGCACGGTCGCGGCCCGTTCGGCCGCGCCCTGCGGCAGCGGACCCAGCGAATTGCCGTCGAGATAGACCACCCCCTCGGGCAGGTCGAACGCCGCCCGCGTTGCGGCGAAATCGGTCAAGCGCCGCCCGCGCGCACGACCAGCACCGAACAGCTTGCATGGCGGACGACGCGCGCCGCGTTCGGCCCCAACAGATAGTCGGCCAGCGCGGGCGTGTGCGAGGCCATCACGATGGTGTCCACGCCCAGCCTCCCGGCGGCCTCCAGCAGCCGGTCATAGACCCGGCCATGCAGCACATGGGGGTGGACATCGACCCAATCGGGGATATGCGCGGCCACCCAGTCGGTCAGCTTTCGGCCGACCTCCTTCAGGGCGCGTTCCTCGAAGCCCTGCTCGAAATAGCTGCCCACCACCGACAGGCCGAAATCGGGCACCACGGTGACGACATGCAGCACGCTGTCGGGGTTGCACAGTTTCAGGGCGGCGGGCAGCGCATGTTTCCAGCTCGCCTCGGCCGAAAGGTCGACGGGCAGCAGCAATGTCTTGAACATCGGACTTGCTCCTTCAGAAGGCCGGTTTGGTCTGGCGCCGCCTTTGCAGCAGGATCACCAGCCCCAGCAGCAACAGCGCCGGGATGTAGAAGATCTGCGCCGGCAGGCGCGCCGCGGGCACCTCGACCCCGGCAAGCGCCACCGGCACATCGGCATAGAAGTCGAAATCGCCAAGTTGCTCGGCCATCGCCGACCCGAACATCGGCTCGTCGAGCCGGATCGCATCCCCGTCGGGATACAGCAGCAGCCCCGAACTGGCCAGCCGCTCGGCCCCGGTCGCGCCCTCGGCATAAAGGCTCAGCGTGGTCTCGTGGGTCTCGCCGATGGCGTCGATATCGGGGCCGCTGACGGTCAGCCGCAGCGCCGTACCCTCGGCCACCTCGCCCAGCACCTGTTCGAATTGCGCCGGTTCGACGCTGCGGAAGGGCGACTGGACCATGTCGAGCCAGACATTGGGCACGAACAGGGTGAAGGCGACCAGCAGCAGCGCCAGGCTTTCATGGATGCGCGAGCGGGCCAGGAAATAGCCCTGCGTCGCGGCGGCGAACAGAAGCATCGCGATGGTCGCGGTGACAAAGACGGAGCCCGCCTGCAGCAGGCCCTGCCAGGTGCCCAGATCGACCCCATAGAGGATCAGCGCCGGGTTGAAGATGAACAGAAACGGCAGCGCCACGGTGCGCAGGCTGTAGAAGAACGCGGTGAAGCCGGTCTTGATCGGGTCGCCGCCCGACACCGCCGCGGCGGCAAAGCTGGCCAGGCCCACAGGCGGCGTCACATCGGCCATGATGCCGAAATAGAACACGAACAGATGCGCCGCGATCAGCGGCACGATCAGCCCCTCCTGCGCGCCCAGGCTGACGACGACCGATGCCATCAGCGACGAGACGACGATATAGTTCGCCGTGGTCGGCAGCCCCATGCCGAGGATCAGCGAAAACAGCCCGATCAGCACCAGCATCACGATCAGGATGCCGCCCGACAACTGTTCGACCAGCGCGGCCAGTTCGGTGCCGATCGGGGTCTTGGTGACGGTCGCCACGATGATCCCGGCCGCCGCCGTCGCCACGCCGATGCCGATCATGTTGCGCGCCCCGGCGATCAGCCCCTCGCGCAGATCGACAAGCCCGGCCATGAACTCGGACGCCAGCGCGGCGCCCTGGCCGCGCATCCACGCCTTCAGCGGGCGCTGGGTGACGATGATGAACAGCATCAGCGACGTGGCGAAGAAGGCCGATTTCGCCGGGCTTTGGCGTTCGACCATCAGGAACCAGACCAGCACGACGATGGGCAGGATGTAGTGCAACCCGGTGGCATAGACCTCTTTCACCGTGGGCAGCACGATCTTTTCGGCGTTCGGGTCGTCGACCTCCAGATCCGGGCGGCGGGCGGCGACCGCCACCAGCCCGACATAGAGGCCCAAGAGGGCCACCAGCGTCACCGGGCCGGTCAGCCCGGGCGCCGCGGCGCGCAGCGCATCGACCCCATAGATCAGCGCGGTGAAGCCCGCGCCCGCCACGGCAAAGCCGACCAGAAACTTCCAGATCATTCCGGCAAAGCTCTTGGCTTCGCCAAGTGCTGGCATGTCCTTCTTCAGCGCCTCCAGATGCACGATATAGACCAGCGCGATGTAGGAAATGACCGCCGGGATGAAGGCGTGCTTGATCACCTCCAGATAGGGGATACCGATGAACTCGACCATCAGGAAGGCGGCCGCGCCCATCACCGGCGGCATGATCTGACCGTTGACCGAGGACGCGACCTCGACCGAGCCGGCCTGTTCGGCGGTGAAGCCCACCCGCTTCATCAGCGGGATGGTGAAGGTGCCGGTGGTGACCACATTGGCAATCGACGAGCCCGAGATCACGCCGGTCATCGCGCTGCCCACCACGGCGGCCTTGGCGGGCCCGCCGCGCAGATGGCCAAGCCCGGCAAAGGCAAGCTTGATGAAATAGTTGCCCGCGCCCGCCTTCTCCAGAAGCGAGCCGAACAGCACGAACAGGAACACAAAGGCGGTGGACACCCCCAGCGGGATGCCGAACACCCCTGCCGTGTCGAGCCATTGCGCGGTGATCAGACCGGTGAAGGACAGCCCCTCATGCTCGATCAGTTCGGGGATCAGCCAGCCGGTGCCGAAATAGGCATAGGCCAGAAACAGCGAGCCGACGATGGTCAGCGCCGGACCCAACGCGCGGCGCGACGCCTCGAGCAGGACCACGATCCCGACGGCCCCCAGGATCACCTGCGTTTCGGTCGGCAGCCCCGACCGCGCGGTCATCGCCAGCTGGTCCGAGAACCAGAACACGTAGAAGGCGCACCCGCCCCCCACCGCCGCCAGCGTCCAGTCGGCCAGCGGCACCCGGTCGCGGGGCGAGCGTTTGAAGGCGGGATAGGACAGGAAGGCAAGAAGGATGGCAAAGGTCAGGTGGATCGGCCGGGTCTGCGACGAATTCAGCACCGGCAGGTATTGCGCGAACCACAGCTGCGGCTGCGCGATCCAGAGCTGGAACAGCGACCAGGCCAGGGCCAGGCCCGCGATCAGCCAGGCGACAATGCGGCTGGACGGATCGCGGGCGCCCGAATCGACCGACGCGACCAGATCCTGCAGTTCCTCATCGGTGAATTGCCGCCCCCGGCCCGGCTGCTGTTCCACCATCACACGCCCTCGCCATTCCATAGGAAAGGGCCGGGACGCGCCTGCTGCACGCGCCCCGGCCCGGGTTCAGTCAGGATGCAGGCTGCCGATCACTCGATCAGGCCGGCTTCGCGGTAATACCGCTCGGCACCGGGATGCAGCGGCGCCGACAGCCCGTCCTGGGCCATCTCGGACGGGTCGAGATCGGCGAAGGCCGGATGCAGGGCGCGGAACTGGTCGATGTTCTCGAACACCGCCTTGACGACCTCATAGACCACATCGTCGGGCACATTGGCCGAGGTCACGAAGGTCGCGCCGACGCCAAAGGTCGTGGTATCCTCGTCATTGCCGCGATACATGCCGCCCGGGATCGTCGCGGTGCGGTAATACGGGTTCTCGGCGACCAGCATGTCGACCGCCTCGCCGGTCACGTCCACCAGCACCGAATCGCAGGCCGTGGTCGCCTCCTGGATCGAGCCCGAGGGGTGGCCGACCGTGTAGACCATCGCATCGATGTTGTTGTCGCACAGCGCCTGGCTCTGCTCGGCCGCCTGCAGTTCCGAGGCGACCGCGAAGTCGTCCATGGTCCAGCCCTTGGCGTCCATCAGCACCTCCATGGTGCCGCGCTGGCCCGAGCCGGGGTTGCCCACATTGACCCGCTTGCCCAGCAGATCGTCGAAGCTCTCGATGCCGGCATCGGCGCGCGCCACTACGGTGAACGGCTCGGGATGGACCGAGAAGACGGCGCGCAACCCCTCGAACGGGCCCTGCTCCTCGAAGCGCGAGGTGCCGTTATAGGCGTGATACTGCCAGTCCGACTGGGCCACCCCGAAATCGAGCTCGCCACCGCGGATCGCGTTGATGTTGTAGATCGAACCGCCGGTCGATTCCACGCCACAGCGGATGCCATGGCCCTCGTCGCCGCTGCGGCCGCGGTTGACCAGCCGGCAAATCGCGCCGCCGGTGGGATAGTAGACTCCCGTCACCCCCCCGGTGCCGATGGTGATGAACGTGTCCTCGGCACTCGCGGCCGGCGCCATCAGCGCCCCGGTCGCGAGCGCGGCAAGCGTCAGTTTCAGTCTGGCGGTCATATTCGTCTCCCTTGATCGTTGATTTCGGACCCGGCGGGGCCGGCGGCCATCGGGCCGGGCACACACCGGTTCGAAACGATGCGCAGAACGGCCGTCCCGGCCATCCTCCCCCGGGTCGCATTGTGCGTCCGACGTTTGCAGCGGTGCGGGGCGTTGTCAACCGGGCCGGGTTCTGGTCCAAACGGGGGCGAACGGATCGGAGCCCGCCATGAGCCATATCTTCGCGCGCCACTTGCCGCATCGCCCCGCCCCGCGTCGCACGCGGCGCCGGCGTCTATCTCTACGATACCGACGGCAAGGCCTATCTCGACGGCTCGGGCGGCGCGGCGGTCTCGTGCCTCGGCCATTCCGACCGCGCGGTGACCGAGGCGATCAAGGCCCAGCTCGACAGCGTCGCCTTTGCCCATACCGGCTTCTTCACCTCCGCCCCGGCCGAGGCGCTGGCCGACAAGCTGATCGCCCATGCGCCGGGCACGCTCGACCGGGTCTATCTGGTTTCGGGCGGGTCCGAGGCGATGGAAGCGGCGCTGAAGCTGGCGCGGCAGTATTTCGTCGAAACCGGACAGACCGGGCGGCACCGGATCGTTGCCCGGCGGCAAAGCTATCACGGCAACACCCTGGGCGCGCTGGCCGCAGGGGGCAATCTGTGGCGCCGCGAGCCGTTTGCCCCGGTGCTGATCGAGACCCACCATATCGCGCCCTGCTATGCCTATCGGCTGCAGGAGGCCGACGAAACGCCCGAGGCCTATGGTCGCCGCGCCGCCGATGCGCTCGAGGCCGAGTTGCTGCGGCTCGGGCCCGACAGCGTGATGGCCTTCGTCGCCGAGCCGGTGGTCGGCGCGACGGCGGGCGCGGTCCCCCCCGCCCCCGGCTATTTCAGGCGCATCCGCGAAATCTGTGACCAGTACGGCGTGCTTCTGATCCTGGACGAGGTGATGTGCGGGATGGGCCGCACGGGCACGTTCTTTGCCTGCGAGCAGGACGGCGTCGTGCCCGACATCGCGATCGTCGCCAAGGGACTTGGCGCGGGCTATCAGCCCATTGGCGCGATGCTGTGCACCGCAGAGATTCACGACGCGATCCGCGATGGCGGCGGCTATTTCCAGCATGGCCACACCTATATGGGGCACCCCACGGCCGCCGCCGCGGCGCTGGCCGTTCTCGGACGGCTCACCGATGACGGCCTTGTCGACCGCGCGGCCCTGATGGGCACCCGGCTGCACGCGGCGCTCGCCCGGGCGTTCGGCGAACATCCGAATATCGGCGACATCCGCGGGCGCGGGTTGTTCCTTGGCCTCGAACTTGTCGCCGACCGCGCGACCAAGGCGCCGTTTGCGCCCGAGGCCGCCATTGCGGCGCGGCTGAAGGCCGCCGCCTTTGCGGCCGGCCTGATCTGCTATCCGATGGCCGGCACGATCGACGGGCGACAGGGCGCGCATGTGCTCCTGGCGCCTCCCTTCATCATCGACGACAACCATGTCGACGAGATCGTCGAAAAGCTCGGCACGGCGTTCGACGCGGTCCTGCCGTTCGCCGCGGCGGCGGCCTGAGGGCGCCCGCCGCAAATCCTTCTAGAAGGATTTGTCGGGCTGATTTTTCTAGAAAAATCAGCCGCCATGGCGGAAAATGCCGAAAGCCCTCCGTCGGGTGCAAATCGCAACAAGGACCGAGCGCGCCATCGACTTTGATTGCGTCAACCATTTGTTCACCATGTTCGGTGTACCGGTGAAACATGCCGTTTGCAACGAACACGCGACCGCTCGGACAGGACTGGCTTGACCAGATATTCCGCGCCAAGGCGGCGCGCGAAGGTGGTGTTGTCCGACGCAAGCTTGCCGATATCGACCGCGAGATCGGCCGGGCGGCGCTCGAGCTCGAGGTCCGCCGTCGCGGGTTTCACATGATCGAGTGCGGGGACCATGCCGTCGTCATCTGCTCGAAGGAACCGATCCGGATCGTCTGCTGAGCCTGGCGAAACGGCTGCGATCCGGGATGCAGCGGGTTCTTCGGCAGCGCGCCGTGCGTCAAGGCCGGGGACCGATGCGCCACAAATCCTTCTAGAAGGATTTGTCGGGCTGATTTTTCTAGAAAAATCAGCTTGAGATGCGCGGGGGCGGGGCAGCGCTGCACACTCCGATCCTGGCGCTGCTTGACCCGCCGCAGCCGTCTGATAGCGTCTTGTCTTGCCGCAGAAGGAAAACCCGCCATGGCCCTCGATACCGAACGCCGCCCCAACGATCTCGACGCTTTCTGGATGCCGTTCACCGCGAACCGCCAGTTCAAGAAGGCGCCGCGGATGTTCGTTGCCGCCGAAGGCATGCACTACACGACCCAGGATGGCCGGCGCGTTCTCGACGGCACAGGCCGGCCTGTGGTGCTGCAATGCCGGCCACACCCGGCCCCGGATCACCCAGGCCATCGCCGAGCAGGCCGGCACGCTCGACTATGCGCCGGCCTTCCAGATGGGCCATCCGAAGGCCTTCGAACTGGCAAGCCGGCTGCGCGACATGGCGCCCGACCCGTTCGAGCATGTCTTCTTCACCAATTCGGGTTCGGAATCCGTCGACACGGCACTGAAGATCGCGCTGGCCTATCACCGGGCGCGCGGCGACGGCGCACGGACGCGGCTGATCGGGCGCGAGCGCGGCTATCATGGGGTGAATTTCGGCGGGATCTCGGTGGGCGGGATCGTCAACAACCGGCGCATGTTCGGCAATCTTCTGACCGGGGTCGATCATTTGCCGCACACCCATCTGCCGGAAAATGCCTTCACCCGCGGCCAACCCGCCCATGGTGCCCATCTGGCCGACGATCTCGAGCGGATCGTCACCCTGCACGGACCCGACACCATCGCCGCGGTGATCGTCGAGCCGATGGCCGGGTCGACCGGCGTGCTGCTGCCGCCCCGGGGCTATCTGGAACGGTTGCGCGAGATCACCGCGAAACACGGCATCCTGCTGATCTTCGACGAGGTGATCACCGGCTTCGGGCGGCTCGGCTCGGCCTTTGCGGCCGATCATTTCGGCGTCATGCCCGACATGATCACCTGCGCCAAGGGGTTGACGAACGGGGTGATCCCGATGGGGGCGGTGCTGACCACGGGCGAAATCCACGATGCCTTCATGCAAGGCCCCGAACACATGATCGAGTTGTTTCACGGTTACACCTATTCGGGGAACCCGATCGCGGCCGCCGCCGGGATCGCCACGCTGGAAACCTACACCGAAGAGGGGCTGTTCGACCGCGCCGCCCATCTGGCCCCGCATTGGGAGGACGCGCTGCACAGCCTCAGGGGGCTGCCGCATGTGATCGACATCCGCAACATGGGGCTGATCGGCGCCGTGGAGCTTGAGCCGATCGCCGGCGCACCGACCAAGCGCGCCTTCCAGGCGTTCCTCGATGCCTATGACAAGGGCATCCTGATCCGCACCACGGGCGACATCATCGCCATGTCGCCGCCGCTGATCATCGATGCGGCCCAGATCGACGAGTTGATCGGGACGCTGGGCGATGTGCTGAAAGCACTGGAGTAGATCGCCATGCGTCTCGTCCTGTTCGGTCTCGCCGCCTATGTGGCGATCTACATCTTCGTGCGTTCGATCTATATCTTCGAGGCGGCACCGGGCCAGTCCATCGTGGTCTATCCGCCCGACATGTTCTGGCTTTATGCCGTGTTCTGGCCGGCCATCGAAACCGACCAATGGCTGACCGGCGTGCCAAGCGAAATGCAGGAGCAACGCAACATAAGGGATGTGCTGTAGATGACTGCCCCGGGAGAGAACCTGAAGATCGACGGCGCCCGCCTGTGGGCGTCGATCATGGAAATGGCCAGGATCGGCCCGGGCGTGGCCGGCGGCAACAACCGCCAGACCCTGACCGATGATGATGCCGAAGGCCGCGTGCTGTTCGCGCGCTGGTGCGAGATCGACGAACCCGACTTCTTACCGGACGCCTGAGAGTAACTTAAGGAACAAACGGCACGACTGATGGCAGAGGCGCTTTTCAGAATCACGTTAATTGCAGTTGGTGCCGTCCTATATTTTCCTGGGGGGACGATCTTGATGGCGCTTAGTTGTGATTCCCGGAAGCTTGATGGCTGGGACTGGGTGCTCTCCGTTGTTATTCCCGGCTTTGGCGTCGTCAAGACCATTTTTTCCTCAAGCTGTTTTGGTTTTCCATGATGCGTACCCTCGCCGCAGTTTTATTCGTTGTCGCGACAAATGGGGCGGTACAGGCGCAGACATGTCACGTAGCGCCTGAAACGTTTAGAGTAATATCCGACCTTTTGTGTGGTCAGTATGCCCCGGAGCCAGAGTATCGGTTCTCTGGCGCTAACTGCGCGCAGCGCTCAGTTGCTGCGCGCGCATATGACACAGCGGCTCAGCTTGCCTTGTTGGATGCGTGCGGCGAAAGTGATTTCGCCACAGATTTTCGACGGGCAAGCGAAACAGCAATGGTAGTTTTTCAAGTGTTGTCGGTTTGCATTGACGAAGAAATCAACTTTAGGGATGCGCTCGTGCATGCTGAAGCGCAGCTGCTGCGGGAACGAGGTCGCCCCGACTGCACTCCAACATTGCGTGGCGTAATCCAGCAACGACGAGCTTGGATGCAAGAACAAATTAGAACTGCAAATGATCCGAGAACAATGCAGACGATCGAACAACGCCTGAATATCCGGATCGATCCCGACGGAAATATCACTCAGCGGTAATCAATAGCGGAGTTTGGACCTAAGAGATGACTCACCCTAGCTCGAACCTGAAGATCGACGGCGCCCGGCTGTGGGACACGATCATGGAGATGGCCCGGATCGGCCCGGGCGTGGCGGGCGGCAACAACCGCCAGACGCTGACCGATGCCGATGGCGAAGGCCGCGCCCTGTTCCAGCGCTGGTGCGACGCGGCCGGGCTGGAGATGGGCGTCGACGCGATGGGCACCATGTTCGCCCGCCGCGAAGGCACCGACCCCGACGCGCTGCCGGTCTATGTCGGCAGCCATCTCGACACCCAGCCGACGGGGGGCAAATACGATGGCGTGCTGGGGGTACTCGGCGGGCTCGAGATCATCCGCACGATGAACGATCTGGGGATCCGGACGAAGCACCCGATCGTGGTCACCAACTGGACCAATGAAGAAGGCACGCGGTTCGCGCCCGCGATGCTCGCCTCGGGCGTGTTCGCGGGGCGGCACGCGCTCGACTGGGCCTATGACCGGGTCGATGCCCAGGGCAAACGCTTTGGCGACGAGTTGGCGCGGATCGGCTGGAAGGGCAACGAACCGGTCGGCGCCCGAAAGATGCACGCGTTTTTCGAGTTGCATATCGAACAGGGCCCGATCCTTCGAGGCGGAGGGCAAGGAGATCGGCGTGGTGACCCATGGCCAGGGCCTGCGCTGGATCGAATGCACGGTGACCGGCAAGGAAAGCCATACCGGCTCGACGCCGATGCACATGCGGCAGGAATGCGGGGCGCGGCCTCGCGCTGATCACCGAACTGGTGCATGAAATCGCGATGAAGAACCAGCCCAATGCGGTGGGCGCGATCGGCCATATCGATGTCTATCCCAATTCGCGCAACATCATTCCGGGCCGCGTCGGTGTTCACCATCGACATGCGCACCCATATCCTCGACAAGCTCAACGGCATGGTCGACGAGCTGATGGCGCGGGCGCCCAAGCTGTGTGAAGAGATCGGGTTGAGTTCAGCGCCGAAATCGTCGGCCAGTTCGATCCGCCGGCCTTTGACGCAGGCTGCGTCGCGGCTGTCCGGGCGGCAGCCGACCGGCTGGGCTATTCCCACATGGATATCGTCAGCGGGGCGGGCCATGACGCCTGCTGGATCAACGATGTGGCCCCCGCGGCGATGGTCATGTGCCCCTGTGTTGACGGGCTCAGCCATAACGAAGCCGAAGAGATCACCCCGGAATGGGCGGAAAAGGGCACCAATGTGCTGATGCATGCGGTGCTGGAAACAGCCGAGGTTGTGGGGTGATACCTGGCGGCCGGGGGGCTGTCTGCCCCCCCCCGGACCCCCCGAGCGTATTTTGGGAACAATGAAGGGGAACCCCTTCGACCGGAAAGGGAGATTGGCATGTCCACCGTCATCAAGTATGGCACCATCGTCACCCATGATCTGACCTACAAGGCCGATATCCTGATCGAGGATGGTAAGATCGCCGAGATTGGCAAGGACCTCAAGGGCGACCAGGAACTGGACGCCACCGGCTGCTATGTGATGCCCGGCGGGATCGATCCGCATACGCATCTGGAAATGCCGTTCATGGGCACCTACTCATCGGATGACTTCGAAAGCGGGACCCGCGCGGCGCTGTCGGGCGGCACCACCATGGTCGTCGATTTCGCGCTGCCCGCGCCGGGCCAGGGGCTGCTCGATGCGATCAAGATGTGGGACAACAAATCGACGCGGGCGCATTGCGACTATTCCTTTCACATGGCGGTCACCTGGTGGGGCCAGCAGGTGTTCGACGAGATGAAGGATGTGACCGAACGCGGCATCAACACCTTCAAGCATTTCATGGCCTACAAGGGCGCGCTGATGGTCAATGATGACGAGATGTTCGCGTCCTTCCGGCGCTGTGCGGAACTCGGCGCGATCCCGTTGGTGCATGCCGAAAACGGCGACATCGTCGCCGATCTGCAGGCCAGGCTGATGGCCGAGGGCAATAACGGCCCCGAGGGGCACGCCTATTCCCGCCCGCCCGAGGTCGAAGGCGAGGCGGCGAACCGCGCCATCATGATCGCCGACATGGCGGGCGTGCCCCTCTATATCGTGCATGTCTCCTGCGAGGAGGCGCATGAGGCGATCCGGCGCGCCCGCCAGGCCGGCAAGCGGGTCTGGGGCGAGCCCTGATCCAGCATCTGACGCTGGACGAGTCGGAGTATTTCGACAAGGACTGGGACCATGCCGCGCGCCGGGTGATGTCGCCGCCGTTCCGCAACAAGAAACACCAGGACAGCCTGTGGGCGGGGCTTCAGGCGGGCTCGCTGTCGGTGGTGGCGACCGACCATTGCGCCTTTACCACCGAACAGAAACGCCACGGGGTCGGCGATTTCACCAGGATCCCGAATGGCACCGGGGGGCTCGAGGACCGGCTGCCGATGCTCTGGACCCATGGCGTGGCGACGGGCCGGCTGACGCCCAATGAGTTCGTCGCCGTGACCTCGACCAATATCGCCAAGATCCTCAACTGCTATCCCCGAAAGGGCGCGATCCTGGTGGGCGCGGATGCCGATATCGTGGTCTGGGACCCCGAAAAGGAAAAGACGATTTCCGCCGCGACCCAGCAATCGGCGATCGATTACAACGTGTTCGAGGGCAAGCAGGTGAAGGGCCTGCCGCGGTTCACGCTCAGCCGCGGGCGCGTTGCCGTCCATGATGGCGAGGTCCGCGGGCAGGAAGGCCATGGCCAATTCGTCGCCCGCCCGCCGGAACAGCCGGTGACCCGCGCCCTGTCGACCTGGAAGGAACTGACCGCACCGCGCAAGGTGGAACGGACGGGGATTCCGGTGAGCGGGGTCTAGGGCCAACGCGCGCGAACCGATCACGGCATGGCGCCAGACGGTTGCGATGCAAGGTGCCGCGTTGCTCCTGCATTCGCGCGCACCTATCGTCGCCGGGGTGAAGGCCGGATTGGAGGAGCCGTGACCGCGATCATCGAAGCCAGAGGCCTGAACCTTGTGTTCGAAACAGCCGATGGCCCTGTCCATGCGCTGAAGGACATCGACCTGACGGTCGAGAAGGGCGATTTCGTCAGCTTCATCGGCCCTCGGGCTGCGGCAAGACGACTTTCCTGCGGGCGGTGGCGGCGCTCGAACACCCCTCCAGCGGCACGCTCACCGTCAACGGCATGACCCCCGACGCAGCCCGCCAGGCGCGCGCCTATGGCTATGTGTTCCAGGCCGCGGGGCTTTACCCGTGGCGGACCATCGCGCGCAACATCGCGCTGCCGCTCGAGATCATGGGCATCCCGAAGCCGAACGCGCCGCGCGCGTCGACCGGGTGCTCGACCTCGTGCATCTTTCGGATTTCGCCAGCAAATATCCCTGGCAGTTGTCGGGCGGCATGCAACAGCGCGCCTCGATCGCGCGCGCGCTCGCCTTCGACGCCGATATCCTGCTGATGGACGAACCCTTTGGCGCGCTTGACGAGATCGTCCGCGATCACCTCAACGAACAGCTTCTGGAACTCTGGGCGCGCACCGGCAAGACCATCGGCTTCGTCACCCATTCGATCCCCGAAGCGGTGTATCTCTCGACCCGGATCGTGGTGATGTCACCGCGCCCCGGGCGCATCCATGACGTGATCGACAGCCCCCTGCCCCGCGACCGGCCGCTCGATATCCGCGACAGCCCGGAATTCATCGCCGTCGCCCACCGGGTGCGCGAGGGGCTGCGCGCCGGCCATGCCTATGACGATTGAGCGATGCGGATGAAGGCGTGGATCGCCGCCGCCCTGTCTGCGGGCGGACTTGTCGCCAGCCTGGTCGCGCTGGCCGCGCTTCTGCGCGTGAGCCCGGCGACGGCGGCCGGTTTGGTCCTACCGGCTGCCGGCTGGATGGCTCTCGTGCTTGGCGCGGCTTCTGCGCTTCAACTCGCTTTGCATGTGGCCCTTGCCTCGCTGCGGGCTGGGCAGGCCCGCGGTCTCCGGTCCGGTGCAAGCTTTGTCGCGGCATGTGCCATTGTCTATGCCGGGACGCGCGGACTTTCCGCCCTGGTACCGCCCGCGGCCGTGCCGCTGTCGAATCTCTTCAATGCCCCCGCCATGGCCGTGCTCGCGGCCGCGATGCTTGCGACGCTCTCGGCGGTCGCCCTTGTCGCGCTGGCCTTGCAGGCCGCGACGCGGCCCCGTAACCCCGGGACAGCAAGATGACGGCGCGTCGGCAGTCTCGACTGCCAGCAAGGGGCCTGTCGGCCCTTGCTGCGGCCCGGAGGGCGGGGCCCCGCCCCCCGGAACCGCCCCGCGCTTCTGGCAGGTGCGCGGGTCCCTTCACTGTTCGCGGTCATCGGCTCGCCAGCCTGTACCGCGGGGTCAGTGAACCACCGATTCCTTTCACTGTTCTTAAAATACGCAAAAACCTGTCCTTACCGCTGGCGTTGCGGTTTGCGTATTTGTGGAACAGTGAAGCCAGGGGCGTGCGCCGATGAGGAACCTTCCTGCCCATCCTCACCGTGCTCTCGGCGCTCCTTTTGCTGTGGTACGCCGCGGTCGTGCCGATGAACGCGCAATGGACCCGCGATCAGGCGGCCCGGGCGGGTGTGACGCTGACCGCCGGCGAGATCATCGCCGACACCATGGCGCAGGACCGCCCCCGCCTGCCCGCCCCGCATCAGGTGGCCGCAGAACTGTGGAACACCACCGGCGCGATGATCGAACGCGGGCGCGCCTTTTCGAAGCGCAGCCTGATCTACCATGGCTGGGTCACCCTGTCGGCCACGCTGCTGGGCTTTGCCCTCGGCGGCGGGCTTGGCATCCTGCTGGCTGTCGGCATCGTGCACAACCGCGCGATGGACATGTCGGTGATGCCCTGGGCGATCGCCAGCCAGATGATCCCGATCCTCGCGCTCGCGCCGATGATCATCGTGGTGCTCAGCTCCATCGGGCTGACGGGCCTCGTCCCCAAGGCGATCATCTCGGCCTATCTGGCGTTCTTCCCCGTGGTGGTGGGCATGGTGAAGGGTCTGCGCAGCCCCGAGGCGGCGCAGCTCGATCTGCTGCGGACCTATTCGGCGAGCCCCGCCCAGACCTTCTGGCGGCTGCGGCTGCCGGCCTCGCTGCCCTATCTCTTCACTTCGCTCAAGGTCGCGATGGCGGCAAGCCTGGTGGGCGCCATCGTCGGCGAGTTGCCGACCGGCGCGGTGGCGGGGCTGGGCGCGCGGCTGCTGGCGGGCTCCTATTACGGGCAGACGATCCAGATCTGGTCGGCGCTGTTCGGAGCCGCGATCCTCGCCGCGCTGCTTCTGGCCATCATCGGGCTCATCCAGCGCGTCACGCTGCGGCGCATGGGGTTGGTGCAATGACCTGGGTCGCGGGCGCGCTCGGCTTCTGGGCGCTGGCCTGGTGGCTCAACACCCGGCTTGCGGCGCGACCCCGAACCCGGTTCACCCGGCTGGCTGTGCCCACGCTTTTCGGGATCACCATCCTGGTGGTGTGGGAGGGGCTGGTGCGCGGGCTCGGCGTGCCGGGCGTCATCCTGCCGCCGCCCTCGGCCATCGCGGTGCGGTTCGCGCAAAGCACCGGCATCCTGTGGACCGATTTCGTCCAGACCTTCGTCAAGGGCGCGCTGACCGGCTGGGCGATCGGCTGTGCTGCCGCTGTCCTGACGGCGATCGCGATCGACCGGTCGGGGTTCCTGAAGCGGGGCCTGCTGCCCGTGGGCAACTTCATCGCGGCCCTGCCGATCGTCGGCACCGCGCCGATCCTGGTGATGTGGTTCGGCTTCGACTGGCAGTCGAAGGCGGCCGTGGTCGTCGCCATGGTGTTCTTTCCGGTGCTCATCAACACGGTCGAGGGGCTGTCGGCGACCGGCCGGCTGCAGCGCGACCTGATGCGCACCTATGCGGCAAGCTACTGGCAGACGCTGTGGAAGCTGCGCCTGCCCGCGGCGATGCCGTTCATCTTCAACGGGCTCAAGATCGCCACCACGCTTGCCCTGATCGGCGCCATCGTCGCCGAATTCTTCGGCTCGCCGATCAAGGGGATGGGATTTCGCATCTCGACCGAGGTCGGGCGCTTGAACCTCGACATGGTCTGGGCCGAAATCACCGTCGCCGCCCTGGCCGGGACGCTGTTTTTCGGACTTGTCGCCGCGGTCGAAAAGGCGGTTACCTTCTGGCATGCCTCGCAACGGGGCGCCTGACACAACGGGGAGCACACAACATGACATACCGGATTTCCGCCGCCCTTGGTGCGGCGGCTACTGCTGAGCGCCGCGGCCGCCCAGGCCCAGGACGCGGTCACGCTGCAGCTCAAATGGGTCACCCAGGCCCAGTTCGCGGGCTATTATGTGGCCGCCGATCAGGGCTTTTACGAAGAGGAAGGCCTTGACGTCACGATCAAGCCCGGCGGGCCCGACATCGCGCCGCCGCAGGTGATCGCGGGCGGCGGCGCCGATGTGATCGTCGAATGGATGCCCGCCGCGCTGGCCGCGCGCGAACGCGGCCTGCCGCTCGTGAACATCGCCCAGCCCTTCAAGAGTTCGGGCATGATGCTGACCTGCCTTGCCGAAACCGGCGTGACGGGCCCCGAGGATTTTCCGGGCCGCACGCTGGGCGTCTGGTTCTTCGGCAACGAATACCCGTTCCTGAGCTGGATGAGCCAGCTGGGCATCCCGACCGAGGGCGGCGAGGGCGGCGTCACCGTGCTGAAACAGGGCTTCAACGTCGATCCCCTGCTGCAGAAACAGGCCGACTGCATCTCGACCATGACCTACAACGAATACTGGCAGGTGATCGATGCGGGCATCGCGCCGGACGAGCTGGTGACCTTCAAATACGAAGACCAGGGCGTCGCGACGCTGGAAGACGGGCTCTATGTGCTCGAGGACAACCTGTCGGACCCTGCCTTCGTCGACCGGATGACCCGCTTCGTGCGCGCCTCGATGCGGGGCTGGAAATGGGCCGAGGAGAATCCCGAAGAGGCCGCGATGATCGTGCTCGAAAATGATGCCACCGGCGCCCAGACCGAGGCGCATCAGATCCGCATGATGGGCGAGGTCGCCAAGCTGACCGCCGGATCGAACGGCACGCTCGACCCCGACGATTACGAGCGCACCGTCGCGACATTGCTGGCGGGCGGATCGGACCCGGTCATCAGCGCGGCCCCCGAGGGCGCCTGGACCCACGCGATCACCGACGAGGCGTTGAACTGACCGTGCGGCACACACCAGCAGCACCACCGGCCCCGCAACGGGCCGGTGGACGGGCTGGGCAACGGCCGCGCCGACCGCGACGCACCGACCGGACCGCACCATGACCGATGCGATCCTGCCCCGGCGCGAAACCGGCGACGCGGCCGATCCGCGGCCGCCGGTCGTCTTTCTGCACGGCCTCGCCGGCGACCGGCTCGCCTGGGAAGGTTTGCAGGACCGGACCGACCCGCCGCGCCGAACCATCGCCTTCGACCTGCCGGGCCATGGCGACGCGCGCGACTGGCCCGTGCGCGGCCATGCCGGCATCGCTGCCCGCGCGGTGCGCCAAAGCCTCGACCGGCTGGGCATCGCGCGGTTCCATCTGGTCGGCCATTCCATGGGTGGTGCGGTGGCCTGCCTGGTGGCGATGGCCGCGCCCGATGGCGTCGCCTCGCTGACCCTGCTGGCGCCGGGCGGCTTTGGCACCGAGATCAACGCCCGCCTGTTGCGCCGCTTTGCCCGGGCCCAGGCGGCCGGCGACCTGGCGCCGCTGGTCGAGGCGTTTTTCGGTTTTGCCAGCCCGGTGCCCGACGGGCTGGTCGAGCTGATGGCGGCGATGCGCGCCGAGCCGGGCCGAACCGCGGCCTTTGGCGAGATCGCCGAGGCCATCCTCGACGGCGATCGCCAGGGCAGGCTCGACCTCGACCGGCTGGCCGATGCGCCGTTCCCGGCCCGCGTGATCTGGGGCGACAGCGACGCCGTCCTGCCGCATCGCCAGATGGATGCGGCTCCGCCGGCCTTTGCGCGCCATTTGCTGCCGGGTGTCGGTCACATGCCCCACATCGAACGGCCCGATCTGGTGTTGCGGCTGATCGGCCAAAGCCTGAACGGTGGCGCGGGCTGAGCCCGCAATGCGGGTCGTTCCGATGTTCGGGGAAAGGGTGGCGCGGTTGACGGGGCTCGAACCCGCGACCCCCGGCGTGACAGGCCGGTACTCTAACCAACTGAGCTACAACCGCGTGAGGTCGGGGGTACCCAACGCCTCGGCCCGCGTCAAGCGCGATTTCGGCGACCTGGCAAGACGGCCCGGGCGTGGCAGCGATGCAACCCCGCCCAGGATGCGTTCCGGGCGGCTGGACGGCGCACCCCCCCTCGCCTAGAGAAGCGAAGATCGATCCGGACCGGCCCATGCGCATTCTGATCACCAATGATGACGGCATCAACGCGCCGGGCCTTGCCGCCCTGGCCGAGATCGCAGCCGCCGTCGCCGGCCCCGAGGGCGAGGTCTGGACGGTCGCGCCGGCCTTCGAACAATCGGGGGTGGCGCATGCGATTTCCTACACCCATCCGACGATGATCGCCGAACTTGGTCCGCGCCGCTTTGCCGCCGAAGGCTCGCCGGCCGATTGCGTGCTTGCCGGGCTTTACGACGTGCTGAAGGGGGCGCCGCCAGATCTGGTGCTCTCGGGCGTCAATCGCGGCAACAACGCGGCCGAGAATGCGGTCTATTCCGGCACGCTTGGCGGCGCGATGGAGGCCGCCCTGCAGGGTCTGCCGGCGATCGCCCTGTCGCAGTATTTCGGCCCCGGCAACCGCGACATCGCCGACCCGTTCGAGGCCGCCCGCGTCCATGGCCCCGAGCTGGTTCGCGATCTGATGGCCCGGGACGCCCCGGCCGAGGACGGCTATCGGCTGTTCTATTCGGTGAACTTCCCGCCCTTCCCGGCGGCGGGGGTGCGCGGGCGCCGGGTGGCGCCGCAGGGGTTTCGCCGGCAACCGGCTTTGGCATGTTGCCCCATGTCGCGCCGTCGGGCCGCCGCTTTCTGTGGGTGACGGGCGGCGACCAGCATCGCCCCACCGCACCCGGCACCGACGCCGCGGTCAATCTCGATGGCTATATCTCGGTCACGCCGATGCGTGCCGATCTGACCGCGCATGACGCGCTCGACGCGCTGGCCCGGGAACTCGACCGGTGAGCGGCCCCGAAGAGACGATGCAGTTCCTGTTCGCGCTGCGTCGCCACGGGGTGACCGAGCCGCGGGTGCTGTCGGCGATGGAAGCGACCGATCGGCGCGCCTTTGTCCGCGGCGTGTTCGCCGAACGGGCCGCCGCCGACACACCCTTGCCGATCGCCTGCGGCCAGACCATCAGCCAGCCCTCGATCGTGGGGCTGATGACCCAGGCGCTGGAGCTCGGGCAACGCGACAAGGTGCTCGAGATCGGGACCGGTTCGGGCTATCAGGCCGCGATCCTGGCCCGGCTGGCGCGCCGGGTCTATTCGATAGAGCGGCATCCGCGGCTGGCGCGCGAGGCGCGTGCCGCGCTTGATGGCCAGGGCATCGTCAACGTCACCGTTGTCACCGGCGACGGCTCGCGCGGGCTGCCCGAACAGGCGCCGTTCGACCGGATCATGGTGACGGCGGCGGCCGAGGACCCGCCAGGCCCCCTCTTGGCGCAACTGCGTCCGGGCGGTATCATGGTCCTGCCAGTTGGCCAGTCGGACCATGTCCAGACGCTGATCCGGATTCGGCGGGACGCGTCGGGGGACCAGTATGACGAGTTGTGTCAGGTCCGCTTCGTGCCGCTGGTCGAAGGGGTGGCGCGCGACTGAAGGCGCGCGCGGACAGATGAGCGGCAGAACAGACCGGGCCAGCAAGGCCGGCAGATGGAAAGGTTAGGCAGGCGATGGAACCGAAACGAGGACATTTTCGCGGCACCGCGCGCGGCGCGCTTCTGGGCGGCGTGGCGCTGATGCTGGCGGGTTGCGCCGGCGGTGGCTGGGATTTGCGCCAGATGGAAAACGCGGGCGCGGCACCGACCACCGCGACCGCGGCGCGTCCGGCGCCCGATTCGCGCGGTGTCATCACCTATCCCGACTATCAGGTGCTGGTCGCCGATGGCGACGAGACCGTGGCCCAGATCGCCGGCCGTCTGGGCATCGCGTCCGACGCCCTGGCGCAGCGGAACGGCCTGACGACAAGCTATCGGCCGCGCCCGGGCGAGGTGCTGTTGCTGCCCGGCACGACCGGGTCGGGCGAGATCGAGGCGATTGCGGGGACCGCCATCGCCGCCTCGACGATGACCGGGGGCAATGCCGCCGCCACGACCCCGGTGCCGCCCGCGCCGGTTCGTCACCGGGTCGAAAGCGGCGAGACCGCCTATTCGATCGCGCGAACCTATGACGTGTCGGTCAAGGCGCTGGCCGATTGGAACGGGCTCGATTCTGACTATTCGCTGCGCGCCGGGCAAACCCTGCTGATCCCGACCGCCGCCGGCGCCCCCGCGGCGCGGCCGGTCGCGCCCACCACAGCCCAGATCGAGCCCGAGCCGGCGCGTCCCGGGGCCGGTTCCCCCACCCCGGTGCCGCCCAGCGCGCGCCAGCCGCTGCCCGCGGAAACCGCCGCCGCCAGCCCGGCAACCGTGCCGCCCTCGCCCGATCTGGGGCAATACGACACCGGGGCCAATGCCGCACGGCTCGCCATGCCGGTTTCGGGCGACATCCTGCGCGATTACGACAAGGCCGCCGGGCGCGAGGGGATCGACATCGCCGCGGCGCCCGGCTCCCCGGTTCGGGCGGCCGATGATGGGGTGATCGCGCTGGTCTCCCGCTCCGTCGAGGGCGACACCATCGTGCTGATCCGCCATGCCGGCAACATCAACACCGTCTATGACAACGTCACCAGCGTCACCGTCGAACAGGGCGATACCGTGCGGCGCGGCCAGGCCTTTGCCGAGGTCGCGCAGGGCGATCCGCAGGCGCTGCGTTTCGGCGTCGGCATCGGCACCGAAAGCACCGATCCCCTGCCCTATCTGCAATAGGCTGCGCGGGCGGCGGGTGGCGGATCGCGGTCATGGTCAATGATCGTTGACAAAGGTCGACCGCAGGCTGGCCGGGCTATCCGACGGCACCGATGGTGCCATAGACAACGGCCGCAACGATGAGGCCAAGCGCCAGCGCCACGAGCAGCCACACGACCTTGCGGGGGATGGCCGGGGCGCCGGCCCTGTCGGGCGGTTGCTGGGCCAGGTCCGCCAGGGCCGAGGCGACGACCGCGAGGCCGGTCGCAAGACCGGCAAAGGCCATCACCCGCAGGGTCGGGCTCATCGGCGTTTCCGAGACCGGGAAGATCTTCAGCATATCGAGCGCGTAGATCGCCGTGAACCCGGCACCGTCAAGCACCGAGCCGATCGCCACCCTGCGTCCGCCGCGCCGGCCGATCCAGGCCAGCGGCAGCGCCGCGAGCACGATGACCGAAATGACCAGATTGAACGATGCGATCGCCCAGATCGGATATTCGGCGAGGATGCGAGTCTCGATCGGGCCACCCGGGATCAACGGCGCCAGGATGAGCACCGAGTGCAGAAGGCGTGCCGGCGTTCGGCGGCGCGGGGGCATGGCGAACTTCCGAAAGGAACGACAGTGGGGTCACGGGTAGCCGAACGCCCAGGGGCCGGCCGGCCCGCCGATCAGAAATCGAACAGATCGTCGAGAAAGCCGCCCATCCGGCCCTTTCTTCGCCGGTCGTCGCCCGCCGGGGCGCGATAGCTGTCCCGTGCGACCGGCGCGGCGGGCGGCGGCGGTGGGGCGGCGTGTCCGGCCGAGCGTTCGATGATCTTGTCAAGCTCCCCCCGGTCAAGCCACACCCCGCGGCATTGCGGGCAATAATCTATCTCGACCCCGCTGCGTTCGGTCATGACCAGTTGGGTGCCGTCGATCGGGCAAAGCATCGCGTTCTCCATTGTGCCGTGCGGTCCCATGGATATAGGCGCGGTCGCGCGACCAACAACCGCCCCGGCTTTGGCGCTGCCCGGCCAGCCTTTGTCGCGAAGCGGCAACCGCACCCCGTCGGCAGGCTTCACCCTGGGCGCAAAGCGGTGGAGGGGTCCCATGAAAACGACAGCCCAGGTCTGTGTCATCGGCGGCGGCGTCGTCGGCGCCTCGGTGCTTTATCACCTGACGAAATACGGCTGGTCCGACGTGCTGCTGGTCGAACGCTCGGAACTGACCAGCGGCTCGACCTGGCATGCCGCGGGCGGCTTTCACACGCTCAACGGCGACACCAACATGGCGGCCCTGCAGGGCTATACCATCGGGCTTTACAAGGAGCTCGAAGCGATCACCGGCATGTCCTGCGGGCTGCACCATGTCGGCGGTCTGACGCTCGCCGATACGCCCGAACGGTTCGACATGCTGAAGGCCGAACGCGCCAAGCATCGCTATATGGGGCTGGAGACCGAAATCCTTGGCCCTGCGGAAATCCGCGAACGGGCCGAACTGGTCAACACCGACGGCATCCTCGGCGCGCTTTACGATCCGCTCGATGGCCATCTCGACCCGTCGGGCACCACCCATGCCTATGCCAGGGCGGCGCGGATGGGTGGCGCGACGGTCGAGCTGCACTGCAAGGTCACCGGGCTGACCCAGCGCCCCGATGGCAGCTGGACGGTGCACACCGAAAAGGGCGACATCCATGCCGAGCATGTGGTCAATGCCGCCGGTCTGTGGGCGCGCGAGGTCGGCGCCATGGCCGGCGTCTATCACCCGCTCTTGCCGATGGCGCATCAGTATCTGGTGACCGACGACATCCCCGAAATCCATGAGCGCGGGTCGGAATTCCCGCATGTCATCGACCCGGGCGGCGAAAGCTATCTGCGCCAGGAGGGGCGCGGGCTGTGCATCGGGTTCTACGAGCAGAAATGCGAACCCTGGGCGGTGGACGGCACCCCGTGGGAGTTCGGCCACGAGCTTCTGAACGACCGGTTCGACAAGATCGAGGATTCGGTCGCCTTTGCCTATGCCCGCTTTCCGGTGCTGGAACGGGCGGGCGTCAAGCGGGTGATCCATGGGCCGTTCACCTTTGCCCCAGACGGCAACCCGCTGGTCGGTCCGGTGCCGGGCCTGCGCAACTACTGGGCCGCCTGCGCGGTGATGGCCGGGTTTTCCCAGGCCGGCGGCGTCGGGCTGACGCTGGCGCAATGGATGGTCGACGGCCAGCCCGAGCAGAATTCCTTTGCCCTTGATGTCGCGCGCTTCGGGCATTGGACGACGCCGGGCTATACCGTGCCGAAGGTCGTCGAGAACTATCAGAAGCGCTTCTCGGTCAGCTATCCGAACGAGGAACTGCCCGCCGCGCGGCCGTTCCGCACCACGCCGATGTATGACATCTTCACCGGGATGGGCGCGGTCTGGGGCGCGCAATACGGCCTCGAAGTGGCGAACTACTTTGCCCTGCCCGGCGAGCCGACCTACGAGACGCCGTCGTTTCGCCGTTCGAATGCGTGGGCGGCGACGCGGGCCGAGGTGCAGGCGGTGCGCGGCGGGGTCGGCATCAACGAGGTCCACAATTTCGCCAAGTACCGGGTGACGGGACCCAAGGCGCGCGCCTGGCTCGACCGGATCATGGCCGGCACCATCCCGCGTCCGGGGCGGATGGCGCTGACGCCGATGCTGGCGCCCTCGGGCCGGATCGTCGGCGATTTCACCGTGTCGTGCCTGGGCGAGGACGCGTTCCGCCTGACCGCCTCCTACGCCTCGCAGGGCTTCCACATGCGCTGGTTCGAGCGGCATCTGGAGGACGGCGTGGCGGTCGAGAACATCTCCGACCGCAGCACCGGCTTTCAGATCGCGGGACCGCGCGCGCGCGAATTGCTGTCGCGCGTCACCCGCGCGGATGTCTCGGCCGAGGCGTTGCGTTTCATGGATGTCCGCGAAATGACAGTTGGTTACACGGATGCCTTGATCCAGCGCGTCAGCTATACCGGCGATCTGGGTTATGAGATCTTCGTCGATGCGGCGTCGCAGCGGGCGCTGTGGAACGTGCTGTGGGAGGCGGGCCGGGACCTTGGTCTGCGCCCGTTCGGGATGCGGGCGATGATGTCGCTGCGGCTCGACCGGTTCTTTGGCGCCTGGCTGCGCGAATACTCGCCCGACTACACGGCCGGCGAAACCGGGCTCGACCGGTTCATCCGCTTCAACAAGCCCGTCGACTTCATCGGCAAAGCCGCTGCAGCGAAAGAGAAAGCCCAGGGCACTGCGCGCCGGCTATGTGCCTTTGCGGTCGACGCCGCGGATGCCGATGTGGTGGCCTATGAGCCGATCTGGCTTGACGGGCAGGTCGCGGGGTTCTGCACTTCGGGGGGGTATTCGCACAGCACGGACACCTCGATGGCGCTCGGCTTCGTGCCGGCGGAACGGGTCACGGACGGGCTTGCGGTGGAGATCGAAATCCTTGGCGAGAGGCGGCCGGCGCGGCTGCTTGCGCAGCCGCTTTTCGACCCGGATGCGACCCGCATGCGGTCATGAGTTGCCCTATCCGGCCCGGCGGCTCCCGGGCGCGCGCCCGGGAGCGTCCCCGCCGTGCGGCGGGGACCGCCCGGCCCGATGTCCGTCCCTGAACCCGGCATCCCGATCCTGATCCTTGCCGCCGGCGCGTCGCGGCGCATGGGCGGGCGCGACAAGCTTGTGGAAACGGTCGATGGCGCCGCAATGCTGCGTGGACGCGCCGAGGTGGCGATCGCGGCCCGCCTCGGCCCCGTCTTCGTCACCCTGCCGCCCGACCGCCCGGCGCGCGCGCGCGCGCTCGACGGGCTTGATGTGACACCCGTTCCGGTCCGCGGCGCAGCCGAGGGCATGGCCGCCAGCCTGCGCGCCGGCATCGCCGCCCTGCCGCCGGACGCGCCAGCGGTTCTGATCCTGCTCGCCGACACGCCCGCCATCACGGCTGCCGATCTTCGCGCCGTCGCGGCGGCCTTTGACGCGGCCGATCCGCAGCCTGCCCGCGGCGCCGAACCCGACGGCACCCCGGGCCATCCGGTGCTGCTGCCCGCGCGGCTGTTTCCCGCCCTTGCCCGCCTGACTGGCGATGCCGGTGCGCGGTCGCTGCTGGTCGGCGAGGCGGTCCGGCTGGTGGGTTTGCCCCGCGGCCACGCCACCACCGATATCGACACGGTCGAAGCGCTGGCGCAGTGGCGCCGCCTTGGGTCGGGGCGGCCCACCGGGTGATGCCGCCCCGCCTATCGGCGGCGAAAGTCGAGCCGCCCCAGCTCCGAGAAGAACGCGGCACCAATGACCGGCCGGGTCCCGTCTTCGATCGGCCCGCAATCCAGGGCCAGGGCATAGACATCACGGTTGCCCGTCGCGATCATGTTGAACCCGCCGAGATGCGTGTAGCTTCCGCGGCAGGTGACCCCATCCTCATGCGCAAGCCGTTCGGACAGGGTGATCCGGGCAGATGTGACGCCATTGTAGACCCGGATGTCCAGATGGCACAGCGCAGCGTCCGGCCGGTCGCCCAGCAGGTCCAGCAGCGCCGGGCCAAGGTCCACGAACCCCGCCTGGCTTTACGGTGTCAGCCCGATTTCGGCCGCCATGCCGGGCGGTGCGATGCGGGCAAAGGGCAAACCGTCGCGCCAGTTCAGCACCACATCGTAGTCGATGCTGCCGCTGCGCGGATAGATCGCCGTCTCGCGAGAGAACTGCGGCGTTCGGGCGCCGGGTTCGCCGTGCCCCCGGCTCTCGATACGGCAGGTCAGCGCCACGATCCCGCGCGGCAGACCGGCCGAGCCCGGATTGGCGGCGATCGCATAATACCAAGCTGCAATGAGCGTGACTCATTGCAGCTGGCCCGCCTCCCCGCCCGACCACCAATCCTACCAATTAGATAGGACAAGATTGGTGGTCGGGCGGGGAGGCGGGGCGGGAGGCGGCGAACGGTCATGGTCAATGACCGTTGGTATAACTGTCGGCTTCGAACCGGCTGGCAATCTTGATGGCGGCCACCTTGAAGGGGCCCAGAAAGATATGGAAGGCGGTTTCGCCGGGCGTAAGCCTACGGCGGGGACCGCGGTCAGGCTGCCTTGACGCCGGGGCTTTTCTGGGCAGCGACCCAGTTCCAGGGGAGCAGTTCGTCGAGTCGGTTCATCGGCGTGCTGGCGATGCGGGCGAGGACGTCGGCGAGCCAGGCCTGCGGATCGGCGCCGTTCAGCTTGGCGGTGACGATCAAGGTGTACATGAAGGCGGCGCGGTGGCCGCCGCGCTCGGAACCGGCGAACAGCCACGCCTTTCGTCCGAGGGCTGCGCCGCGCAGCGAACGCTCTGCGGCGTTGTTGGTGAGGCATACCCTGCCGTCATCGAGGAAGCGGGCAAAGTCGTCCCAGCGCGGCAGCATGTAGGACATCGCCTTGGCTACGGGGGCGTGCTTGGAGAGCCTGGCGCGCTCGGCGGTCATCCAGGCGTGGAGATCAGCCACGAGCGGTGCGATCTCGGCTTTTCGGGTCGCCAGCCGCTGCTCGGCGGGCAGGCCGTTGATGGCGCGCTCGAGATCGAAGATGGCGTCGATGCGCTTCACCGCCTCGAGGGCGAGCGGCGAGATCGGGGTCGCCTTCTTCCCGCGCCGCGCGTTGGCGGCGATGTCGGCCAGCTCGAAGAACTTCCTCCGAGCATGCGCCCAACAGAAGGCGGGCAGGATCGGCCCCGGCTCGCGCGTCTCGGCGAAGAGGGCGTTGAAGCCGGCATAGGCGTCGGCCTGGAGAACGCCGCTCCAGCCGGTGAGATGTTGTCGCGGGTGCGCGCCGCGCCGGTCGCGCGAGAAGCGGAAGAGCGCGGCCGGCGGCGCGGGGCCGCCGAAAGGCCGATCGTCGCGGACATAGGTCCAGAGCCGGGCGGTCTCAGTCTTGCCCTTGGCCAGCAGCGGCACGGTGGTGTCGTCGCCATGGAGCCGCTCGGCGGCCATGACATGCGCCTCGATCAGCGCGTGCAGCGGCGCCAGCGCCGCGGCGACCGCGCCCACCTGGTCGGCGAGCGTCGACAGGCTGAGTTCGACGCCTTCGCGGGCGTAGCGCTCGGCCTGGCGATTGAGCGGCTGATGCTGGCCGTACTTCTCGAAGATGATCATCGCCAGAAGGCTCGGGCCGGCCCAGCCGCGCGGTGTGGGGTGGAAGGGCGCCGGCGGCTGGCTGATGCGCTCGCAGTCGCGACAGCTGAACTTCTCGCGGACGGTCTGGATCACCTTCCACCGGCGGGGGATCACCTCGAGCGTCTCGGTGATGTCCTCGCCCATCTTGGTCAGCCGCGACGAGCCGCAGGCGGCGCAGTTGCAGGGCGCGGGCAGCACGACGCGCTCGCGGGGCAGATGTTCGGGGAACGGTTTGCGGACCGGCTTGCGCCGCTGGAAGGCGCCGACCGTGGTCTTGGCCTTCTCCGCCGCCGCGGCGGCGAGCGCCTCGTCCTCGGAGGCGGTGGTCTCCATCTCCTCCAGCTGGAGTTCGAGCTGATCGAGCAGCCGCTGTTTGCGCTCGGAGCGCTGGCCATAGAGTTCTCGCCGGAGCTTCT
>JAEPEX010000005.1_pt1 | contig 219055 bp, 213 predicted proteins | sample 9130951 | NCBI WGS metagenome assembly JAEPEX01 (sample SAMN17228542, study PRJNA684324) | microbial mat metagenome | biome: saline marsh[ENVO:00000054]; feature: microbial feature [ENVO:01000007], biofilm[ENVO:00002034], sulphate-reducing...; material: estuarine water... | reverse complement strand
CGTTGCTCCCAGGCTTGGCAGGCGCGCGGGGCCGTGACCTTCGCTGGGGGGCGCCTGGAACGGGTGGGCGGGCGATTTACGGCGCAACACACCCCAACGGCATCGCGACTTGCCCCCGTCGCAATGCACCCGCGTCGTGCCGGAGGCACGCCGTCGGCGTGACCGGCGGGGGCGCGCCGCCCATGACGGGGCTTTCCAAGCCCGTGCCGCGCGGCTAGACCGCCGCCCAGCGGGGCGTAGCGCAGCCTGGTAGCGCGACGGCTTTGGGTGCCGTAGGTCGTGAGTTCGAATCGCCGCCCCGACCAGCCCCGCCTGTCGGTTGGCCTTGCCGGGGACGCGCCGCCCATAGGTGGCCCATGGATGATGCGCCCCTGATCGACCCCTTCGCCCGCCCGATCACCTATCTTCGGGTTTCGGTCACCGACCGCTGCGATTTCCGCTGCGTCTATTGCATGGCCGAGAACATGACCTTCCTGCCCAAGGCCGAGCTTCTGACCCATGCCGAGCTTGACCGGCTGTGTTCGGCCTTCATCGGGCTCGGCGTCAGGAAGCTGCGGATCACCGGGGGCGAACCGCTGGTGCGGGCGACATCCTGACCTTCTTCCGGTCGATCGCGCGGCATCTGCGGACCGGCGCGCTGCAGGAATTGACGCTGACGACCAATGGCTCGCAACTGACCCGCTTCGCCGCCGAGCTTGCCGAATGCGGGGTGCGGCGGGTCAATGTCTCGCTCGACACGCTCGATCCGGCGCGGTTTGCCGAGATCACCCGCTGGGGCCGCCTCGACCAGGTGCTCGACGGGATCGCCGCGGCGCAGGCGGCCGGCCTGCGGATCAAGATCAACACCGTCGCGCTGAAAAGCGTGAACGAGGACGAGCTGTTCGATCTGGTGCAATGGTGCGCCGCGGGCGACATGGACCTGACCTTCATCGAGGTGATGCCGATGGGCGATATCGGCGGCGAGGATCGGCTGGGCCAGTACTGGCCGCTATCCGATGTCCGGGCCCGCCTGGCCGAGCGGTTCACGCTGATCGAACTGGCCGAATCCTCGGCGGGCCGGCGCGCGCTATGTCCGGCTGCAGGAGACCGGGCAGAAGATCGGCTTCATCACGCCGCTGACCCATAATTTCTGCGAAAGCTGCAACCGCGTGCGGGTGACCTGCACCGGCCAGCTCTTCATGTGTCTGGGCCAGGAAGATCAGGCGGATCTGCGGGCGCCGCTGCGCGCCCATCCGGCGATGACGGCCCGCTGGAGGCGGCGATCCGCGCCGCCATCGCGCGCAAGCCCAGGGGGGCATGATTTCGACTATTCGCGCCGGCGGATCGACGGCCAGATGCCCCGCCATATGAGCCATACCGGCGGCTGACCCCGCCCCGCCGGATGACGGCGACGGAACGACAGAGCGAGCCCCGCGATGCCCAAACTCGATCCCGACAGCGCCCCGCTCAAGACCGGCTCGATCTATCCCGCACCTTATGACGCGATGATGGCCGGGCGATCCTCGCGGCGGCTGGGCCAGGCCGGCGGGCTGACGCAGTTCGGCGTCAATCTGGTGACGCTGGAACCCGGTGCGCTGTCCTCGCTGCGCCATTGGCACCAGGAGGAGGACGAGTTCGTCTGGGTGACCGAGGGCAGGCTGACGCTGATCGAGGACCATGGCGAGACCGGAGATGCGCCCGGCGATTGCGCGGCCTTCCCGGCCGGCAACCCGAACGGGCATCACTTCGCCAACCGGACAGGCCAGCTGGCCCGCTTCCTGGTCGTCGGCACGAAATCCCCGCGCGAGGTCGCGACCTATTCCGATGTCGACATGCGGGTCGAGATCGATGGTGCCACGGCCAGCTTCACCCGCCGCGACGGCAGTCCGCTCGCGGGACGGACTGAATGCCCAAGCGCAGCCCGCTGCCTCCGAAGCCGGAATCGGATACCGTCCCCATCGGGGCCGGTCCGGTCTTCATGTCTTGACCACAGGAGCCGATAGATGACCGATTTCCACTATGCCGTCGATGCCGATGGCGTCGCCACCATCACCTGGGACATGCCGGGCAAGTCGATGAATGTGCTCAATCTCGACGCGCTGGAGGAGCTCGACGCGGCAATCGACGCCGCGCTTGGCGACGATGCGGTCAGGGGCATCGTCATCACCAGCGGAAAGAAGGATTTTGCCGGCGGCATGGACCTCAACGTCATCGCCAGGATGAAGGAAATGGCCGGCGACGATCCCGCAAAGGGCCTGTTTGACGGGATCATGCGGATGCATGCCGTGCTGCGCAAGATCGAACGCGCAGGCATGGACCCCAAGACGCTGAAGGGCGGCAAGCCGGTGGCCGCCGCCCTGCCCGGCACCGCGCTCGGCATCGGCTTCGAAATCCCGCTCGCCTGCCACCGCATCTTTGCCGCCGACAACCCGAAGGCCAAGATCGGGCTGCCGGAGATCCTGGTCGGCATCTTCCCGGGTGCGGGCGGCACGACGCGGATGGTGCGCAAACTCGGCGCGATGGGCGCGTCGCCCTATCTGCTGGAGGGCAAGCTGCTGGACCCGCAAAAGGCCAAATCGGCGGGGCTGATCGACGAAGTCGCCGATGACCCCGTGGCCGCGGCGAAGGCCTGGGTGCTGACCGCAAAGGATGCCGATCTGGTGAAACCCTGGGACGCCAGGGGGCTACAAGATGCCGGGCGGCACCCCCTATCATCCGGCGGGCTTCATGACCTTCGTCGGCGCCAATGCCATGGTGATGGGCCGCACCAAAGGCGTCTATCCGGCCGCAAGGGCGATGCTGTCGGCGGTCTATGAGGGCGCGCTGGTGCCCTTCGACACCGCGCTGACGATCGAGGCGCGGTGGTTCGTCAACGGTGCTGATGAACCCGTCCTCGGCGGCGATGATCCGGTCCCTGTTCATCAACAAGGAGGCGTTGGAAAAGGGCGCGAACCGCCCCGCCGACCCGACCAGAAGGTCGCCAGGCTGGGCGTGCTGGGCGCAGGCATGATGGGCGCGGCATCGCGCTGGTGGCCGCCCAGGCCGGTATCGAGGTGGTGCTGATCGACCAGGCGCAAGAGGCGGCCGATCGCGGCCGCGCCTATAGCGCCGATTACATGGACAAGGGCATCAAACGGGGCAAGGCGACGCCCGAGAAGAAGGAAGAGGTGCTGGGCCGGATCACGGCGACGACCGATTACGCCGCGCTGGCGGGCGCCGATCTGATCGTCGAGGCAGTGTTCGAGGACCCCGCCGTGAAGGCCGATGTCGCCCGCAGGGCGGAAGAGGCCGCGGGACCCGATTGCATCTTCGCCACCAACACCTCGACCCTGCCGATCACCGATCTGGCCCGGGCAAGTGCCCGGCCGGACCAGTTCATCGGCATCCATTTCTTCAGCCCGGTCGAAAGGATGCTGCTGGTCGAGATCATTCGGGGCCGGCAGACCGGCGACCGCGCGGTGGCCAAGGCGCTCGATTTCGTGCGCCAGATCCGCAAGACCCCGATCGTGGTGAACGATGCGCGCTTCTTCTATGCCAATCGCTGCATCATCCCCTATCTCAACGAGGGCATCCGCATGGTGGGCGAGGGCGTCGAACCAGCGCTGATCGAAAACGCGGCCCGACTGGTGGGCATGCCGTTGGGGCCGTTGCAACTGGTCGACGAGACCTCGATCGATCTCGGCGTCAAGATCGCCAGGGCGACGAAGGCGGCGATGGGCGATGCCTACCCGGACGATGCGGTCGACGATGTGATCTTCTGGCTGGCCGATCAGGGGCGGATGGGGGCGCAAGGCCGCGGCCGGCTTCTATGCCTATGACGAAAAGGGCAAACGGCAGGGGCTGTGGGAGGGCTTGGCCGCGCGCTACCCGGCCGCCACCGACCAGCCCGATCTGACGGAGGTCCAGCACCGGCTGCTGTTCGCCCAGGTGCTCGAAGCCGTCCGCGCCTTCGAGGCCGGCGTACTGACCGACATCCGCGAAGGCGATGTCGCCGCGATCCTCGGCTGGGGCTTTGCGCCCTGGTCAGGCGGGCCGTTTTCCTGGCTCGACATTCTGGGCGCCGGCCGGGCGGTGGAGATCGCCGAGGGCCTGGCCGGCCCGGCACGGGCCGCGCTTTTCCCCGCCCGATCTGCTGCGCAAAATGGGCGGCCGAGGGCGGCACGTTTTACGCCGCCTATGGCGACGGTCGCGCGGCGGCCGCGTAGGGACCGACGGCGCTTGACCGGGACCGGTCGGCGCCGCCCAGCCCCGCAGCCCCGTTGCATCGCCCGGCCGCACCGCCATACTGGCAGGAAGACCGCAAGGGAGGATCGCCATGGGCTGGATGGCCGACGAGACCGGGCTGGGCAAAACCCCAGCCAACCATGTGCCGCTGACGCCGTTGTCGCATCTCAACCGCGCGGCGCGGGTGTTCCCCGGGCGCGAGGCCTGGGTCTATGGCGCACGCCGCATGACCTATGCCGACTACCACGACCGGGTGACGCGCCTCGCCTCGGCCCTGGCGAGGCGCGGCATCGAACCGGGCGATGTGGTCGCCACCCTCCTGCCCAACATCCCCGCGCAAAGCGAAGCCGCCTTTGGCGTGCCGGCGGCGGGTGCGGTGCTGAACACGATCAACATCCGGCTCGATGTCGCCACGGTGTCCTATATCCTCGACCATGGCGGGGCCAAGGCGGTGCTGGTCGACCCGCAATTCGTGCCGCTGCTGGCAGCCGCGATCGACGAGATGGAGGGCGAGGCGCCGCTGGTGATCGAGGTCGCCGACGATGCCGCCGGCGTGCATGCCTCGGGCCATTGCGTGGAATACGAGGCGCTGCTGGCCGAGGGCGATCCAGCCTTTCCCTGGATCATGCCCGAAGACGAATGGGAGAGCCTGGCGCTCAACTACACCTCAGGCACCACCGGCCGGCCGAAGGGCGTGGTCTATCACCATCGGCGGCGCCTATCTGAACACGCTGGGCACGGCGATGAGCTGGCAGATGGGGCTTTGTCCGCGCTATCTGCAGATCGTGCCGCTGTTTCACTGCAATGGCTGGTGTCACACATGGATGATGCCCGCCCTGGGCGGCACCGCCATCTGCTGCCGCGACATCACCGCCGCCGCGATCTATGCCGCGATCGCCGATGAGGGCGCGACGCATTTCGGTGGCGCACCGATCGTGCTCAACATGCTGGTCAACGCCAGGGACGACGAACGCCGCGCCTTCGACCACCGGGTCGAGGTGTTTACCGCCGGCGCCCCGCCACCTTCTGCCACGCTCGCCGCGGTGGAAAGGCTCGGCTTCCATGTGATGCAGGTCTACGGCCTGACCGAAACCTATGGCCATGTCACCGAATGCATCTGGAACGCCGACGCCTGGGACGGGCTGGACGAAGCGGAGAAATCCGCGATCAAGGCGCGCCAGGGCGTGGCCCAGCCGATGATGGAGGACATCGCGGTGCTGGACCCCGAGACCATGGAGCAGGTGGCGATGGACGGCCAGGCGCTGGGCGAGATCATGATCCGCGGCAATTGCGTGATGAAAGGCTATCTGAAGAATCCCCGCGCCACCGAAAAGGCGTTCGCCGGCGGGTATTTCCATTCCGGCGACATCGCGGTGCAGCACGCGGACGGCTACATGCAGATCGCCGACCGGGCGAAGGACATCATCATCTCGGGCGGCGAGAATGTCAGCTCGGTCGAGGTCGAGGGCGTGCTGATGCACCACCCCGAGGTGCTGCTCTGTGCCGTGGTGGCCAAACCGGACGAGAAATGGGGCGAGGTGCCGTGCGCCTTTGTCGAGCTGAAGGACGGCCACACGGCCGACGAGGCCCAGTTGATCGGCTTTTGCCGGCAGCGGCTGGCCGGCTTCAAGACACCGAAACAGGTGATCTTTCAGGAGCTTCCCAAGACATCGACGGGCAAGATCCAGAAGTTCCAGCTGCGCGAGATCGCCCGCGCGCTGTAATGGCAGCGGTCATTGCGAATGACCGTCGACATCATCCCCGGTGGACGGGGCGCGGTATGGCGCAATCCTTATGGCAAACGCTCGGCGTTGGTTCGAACAAGGTGAAACCGGGCCGTGACCGATCGGATGGCCATGCGCCGCGCTTTGCGCGGCGCGCAGGATTTTCTAGAAAATCCTGCATGGGCCGAGTTTTCCAGAAAACTCGGCGCCCCATACCTGTCGACGCCGCATGCCCATGGCAGCCTGGCATCAGTCGGCCAGCGTCACATCGACCCAGACCGGCAGATGGTCCGAGGCAAGCCGCGCCTTCCCGGTCTCCACCACCCCCGCCCCCTGCAGCGCCAGGCCGCTTCCCAGCGCCACCCGGTCGAGCTTTGCCACCGGCCGGACGGCGTGAAAACTGGCGCCGGGCGCCACGATCCGGTGCCGGGCGGCCAGGGGCGCCAGCCCGCCCAGCCGCGCCCATTCGTTGAAATCGCCCAGCAGGGCCGCGGCTGGCGCCCGGTCGGCCAGCCAGCCGGCCAGCACCGTCGCCTGGCGCCGGCGCCATGTCCGCAAGAGGCCCAGATGGGTGCCGATCACGGTCATGGGCGGGCCCCGGGCGGCGACAATCCCGGCCAGCACGGCGCCGCGCGGCTCGAGCCCCGGCAAGTCGATGCGCACGGTTTCGACCACGCGCAGCCCGCGCCGCACCAAGAGCGCATTGCCATGAAAGCCGAGGCTCAGCGGGCTGCCCTGCACGGCGGCGATCTGAAAATCGCTCGCCCGCTCGATCAGCCGCGGGTCGAGCGCGGCCGGCCGCCCGCCGAACCGCCGGTCGGCCTCCTGCAATGCCACGACATCGGCGTCGAGCCCGTTCAGAATGTCCAGGATCCGGCCCGGATCGCGCCGCCCATCGGTCCCCATTGCCTTGCGGATATTGTAGGAAGCCAGTCGCAGCCGCATCGCGGCGATCACAGAAGCGGCGCGAAAAGCCGCGCCACCGGCGCGCCGAGGCGAACATGCCGGGGCTGCTCGCCAAGCGTCCTTGCCATCCGCGCGGCGCGGGCGAAATCGGCTTCGAACATGGCGGCGATCTCGGCCGCAAAGCCGGGATCGGCGATCACCGCGGAGGCCTCGAAATTCAGCCGAAAGGATCGGTTGTCGAGGTTGTGCGTGCCCACAGTGGCGGTGTGGTCGTCGACCAGCACCACCTTTTGATGCATGAACCCCGCCTGATAGCGCCAGATCTCGACCCCCGCCGCGCGCACCTCGTCGAAATAGGCAAAGGCGGACAGCCAGGGCATCCGGTGGTCGATCATGTCGGGCACCAGGATGCGCACCGCGACGCCGCGCAGCGCCGCGAGCTTCAGCGCCTTCAGGATCGCCAGATCGGGCACGAAATAGGGCGACGCGATCCACAGCCGCGCGCGCGCCATCTCGATCAGCTGCAGAAAGAACAGCTCCCCCGTCTCGAAATCGTCGGCCGGCCCCGTGGCGACGATCAGCGCGTCCTGACCGGGCCCCTCGACCGGCCGGGCGTGGTCGAGCGCGGCGATGATCGTCTCTTCCGTCGCCCAGTGCCAATCCTCGGCGAAGACCGCCTGAAGCTGGTCGACGACCGGCCCCCGAAGCTGCAGATGGGTGTCGCGCCAGGCGCCGAAACGCGCCGACAGGCCAAGATACTCGTCGCCCACATTCAGCCCGCCGATGAAACCGGTCTGGCCGTCTACCACCACCGTCTTGCGGTGGTTGCGGAAGTTCAGCTGGAACCGGGTCTTGGGCCCGCGCAGGCGGTGGACATCCATCACCTGCACGCCGGCCTTGCGCAGCGCGGCGAGATAGCTGTCGGGCAGCCCGGCCGAGCCGACCGCGTCGTAAAGCAGCCGCACCGTGACGCCGCGGCCTGCCGCCGCCGCCAGCGCATCACGCAGCCTTCGGCCAAGCCCGTCATCGCGCAGGATGTAGAACTGGATGAGGACATAGGACCGGGCCCCATCGATCGCCGCCAGGATCGCATCGAAGGTCTGCTGCCCGTCGATCAGCAGCCGCGCCCGGTTCCCGCCGGTCACCGGTAGCCCGGTGATCGATTGCAGCGCCCGCAGCCCGGCTGGCAGCGGCGCGGTCGCGGGCGGGTAGACCTCTGCATGGCGCTCGAAATGGGCGACCACCGCCTCGCTCTTGCCGCGTTCGATACTGTAGCCACGGTATCGGCTCTGGCCGAGGAACAGATAGGACGGCACGGCAAACCAGGGCGCGGCGAGCAGGAACACCACCCAGCCGACCGAACCCTGCGGCGTGCGCGCCGTTTGGATGGCGCGAAACGCCATCACCGCGGCCATCAGATGCAGGATCAGGAGCCCGAGGCCCGCGAAAACACTTGCCATCAGCCGACTTTATCCGCCCATGCGACCGGCGCAAGGCGGACCCGCGGCGCGGCCCGCAGCCCCAGCGTCCCGTCCGCGCGCGCCTCGGCCGTTGAGCGCCCCCGCGCCGCAAGCTAGAGTGAATGCGGGGCAGGATGATGGGCAGGCCGAACACGCCATGACGGCGCTGGAACAATACGAGCGGCTCGAAGCCGAGGGCCTGTGGCGGCCGGCGGCCGATGCCCAGCGGCGCGAGGTCCTCGTCAGCTTCGGCTCGGCCTCGCTGGTGATTGCCGATCGCAACGACGTGGCACTGGCGCATTGGTCGCTGCCCGCGCTGACCCGCCTCAACCCCGGCAAGCGCCCCGCGCTCTACGCGCCGGGCGGCGAGGCTGCCGAAACGCTGGAGATCGCCGACGCCACCATGGTCGACGCGGTCGAGACGGTGCGCCGCGCGCTGGCGCGCGAGGGCCCGCAACGCGGCCGCATCCGGCTGGTCGCGGGTCTTGGGGTTGCGCTGCTGATCGGGCTTCTTGGCTGGTTCTGGCTGCCCGGCGCGCTGGTCAACCACACGGTCGGGGTGGTGCCGGACGAACAGCGGGTGCGGATCAGCCGGGCGCTGATGGCCGAGGTCACCGCACTGACCGGCCCGGCCTGCACCAGCCCCCGCGGGCTCAGCGTGCTTGGGGTGTTGTCGCGCGATCTGCTGGGGGCGCGGCGGATCGCGGTCGTGCTGCCCGATGGCGTGCCGGGCGCTGTCATGCTGCCGGATGGCACGGTCCTGCTCGACCGGGCGCTGGTCGAGGATCATGACGGGCCCGAAATCCTCGCCGCCTATCTGGTGCGCGAGGCGGTGCGCCGAACGGCAGACGATCCGCTGGCCCGGATGCTGCGCGATGCGGGCACCGGCCCGACCCTGCGGCTGTTCACCTCGGGCCAGTTGCCCGATCGCACGCTGCGCGGCTGGGCGGCAAAGCTGTTGCGCGCACCGCAGGATCCGGTCCCGGCAGAGGATTTCCTGGCCCGCCTGGCGGAGGCGGGGGTGCCCAGCACGCCCTATGCGCGCGCCATCGACCCGGCGGGGACAGCGACCGCCGCCCTGATCGCGGCCGACCCCATGGCCGGACAACGCGCGCCCTCGCTGATGTCCGATGCGGACTGGGTCGCGCTGCAACAGATCTGCGCGGACTGATATCGGCCTTCGCCGCCCATTGGACGGCCCCTGCCCCGCTTGCGCCCTATCCCGGCAACAGCCGGAACGCCGCCGAGGCAAGCCAACCCGCGGCAATGGCGATGAACAGCGACAACAGCGCATAGCGGAACGGCCGTTCATGGGCCAGCGTGTACAACCACCGTTCCAGCCCCACCTTTTCGACCGCGATATCGGTCTCGTACAGATCGACGACCTCGCCGTCGCGCATCAGGAAGATGCGCAGCGCATAGGCCCCCTCGACCAGATTGGCCGGCATCGCGATATCGGTGCGAAACAGCGTCGCCTCGCGCAGGGTGACCGCGCCGGGGAAGGTGCCATACAGCCCCTCGGCCTCGCGAAGGCGCACCAGCGCCTCGATGAACGCATCGCGGTCCAGAATGTCGTCGGGCAAGCCGACGGCGCGGATCATCCGTTCGGTGGTGATGCGATGGCGCAGATCCTGCGTGTCGGGCAGGATATCGCCGATCAGCCGCGTCGTCGCCACGGCATAGAAGCTGGGCGCGGCATCGACCTCCACCGCCTGGTCGTTGACCCAGATGCCATATTTCCGGGCCTTGCGCCGGACCACCACCCGCTCGGACGGCCCGGCAAGGGTGACGATCACATCGAGCCGTCCGGGCGGCGGCGGCGCGGCGCGCTTGATCGCGCCGAAGATCAGCAGTTCCGACCCGGTGAAATCGGTCGAGATGGCGATCGCATCTTCGGACAGGCCGACGACCACCCGCTCTTCCGCCGCAGCGGACAAGGCCGCGAGCAGCACCAGCAGAAGCGCGACCGCCCGCATCATATATGCACCCCGTCATCGATCGAGAACAGCTCGGACGGGGCCAGCAACAGACCCAGCGCCAGATTGAGGCACACCAGCAGCACCATCACCGCGAGCCAGATGCGCAGTTGTTCGGCTGCCAGGCGTGCGCCCAGCCGGGTGCCGATCTGCGCCCCCACAACCCCGCCCAGCAGCAGCAGGACCGCCAGCGCCATGTCCACGCTGTAATTGGTGGTGGCGTGCATCACGGTGGTAAAGGCGGTGACGAAGACGATCTGAAAAAGCGATGTGCCGACGACCACCTTGGTCGGCATTCCCAGCAGATAGATCATCGCCGGCACCATGATGAAACCGCCGCCCACGCCCATGATGGCGGCCAGAAGGCCGACCACCGCACCGACGCCGAGCACCGGGATCACGCTGATATAAAGCCGCGAGGTGCGAAACCGGGTGCGCAGCGGCAGTCTCTGGACCCAGCCATGGCTGCGGCGCGGCGGCGCCTTCGGGGCGGCGGGCTTGCGGGCCCGGGCCCGGGCGCGCAGGCTTTCGATCAGCATCAGCCCGCCGATGGTGCCCAGAAACAGCACATAGCTGAGCTTGACCAGCAACTCGACCTGGCCCTGCTCGGCCAGCCGGCGGAACAGCCAGACCCCCAGCGCCGAACCCGCCAGACCGCCGGTCAGCAGGACGGTACCCATCTTCACATCCACCGTCTTGCGCCGCAGATGCGCAAGCGCGCCCGAGAAGGAGGAGGCGACGATCTGGTTCGCCTCGGTCGCCACGGCGACGGCCGGCGGGATGCCGATGAAGAACAGGAGCGGCGTCATCAGAAAGCCGCCACCGACGCCGAACATGCCCGAAAGGATGCCGACGAGCCCACCGAGGCCAAGCAGCAGGAAGACGTTCACCGACATCTCGGCGATCGGCAGGTAGATCTGCATGGGCGCCGTCCTTTCCTCAGATCAAATGCCTAGCGCAGCGATGCCGCGCCTGCAAAGGGCCTGCATGGCGACCGGTCGAAGCGAATGCGCCGGCGCCCGGACAAGCGGCAGATGGCCCGCGGCGCCGGCACGACGCGCTGTGTGCCCTACCGCCGGTCGGGCCAACCGACCCAGGGCCAGCCATGGCACCGGCGCGTCGCCCGCAGCCCCCGGGCGTTGCGCGCCGGGAACCGGCGGGTGGGTGGGCGGGGCCGGTTCCCGGCGCGCGCGCCCGCACAATCAGAGCGCGGCCTTGCGGCTTTCCTCGATGTAAAGCGCGCGCAGCCGTTGCGCGACCGGGCCGGGCCGGCCGTCGCCCAGGGTCGCGCCGTCGATCGCCACCACCGGCAGCACGAAGGTCGAAGCCGAGGTGACGAAGGCCTCGGCGGCTTCCCTCGCTTCCTCGGGGGTGAAGGCGCGTTCCTCCACCGTCATCTGCGCCTCGCGGGCATAGCGCATCACGGCGGCCCGGGTGATGCCCGCCAGGATCGCGGGGCTCAGATCGCGGGTCACCAGCCGGCCGTCGCGGGTGACGATCCAGGCATTGTTCGAGGTGCCTTCGGTCACCTTGCCGTCCTCGACCATCCAGGCATCGCCGGCGCCTGCCCGCTTCGCCGCCATCTTGGCCATCGACGGATACAAGAGTTGCACCGTCTTGATGTCGCGCCGCGCCCAGCGCCGGTCGGGCAGGGTGATCACCGAAATGCCGGCCCGCGCGGCGGGGGTATCGACCAGCGGCTTTTCTTGCGTGAACAGCACCAGCGTCGGCTCGGCCGCTTCGGGATACAGGAAATCGCGGTCGGCCGCACCGCGGGTGACCTGCAGATAGATCAGCCCCTCGGTCAGGCCGTTGCGCGCCACCATCTCGTGGTGAATGCCCAGAAGCGTGGCATCGTCGGCCGGATGCGCCATGTCGAGTTCGTCGAGCGAGCGCGCCAGCCGCGCCATGTGGCCGGGGAAATCCACCAGCTTGCCGCCCAACACCGTGGTGACCTCATAGACGGCATCGGCGAACAGAAAGCCCCTGTCGAAGACCGACACGCGGGCCTCTTCCTCGGGCACATAGTCGCCATTGACATAGACGATGCGGGACATGCTGGCTCCGTTCAGCGCAATCTGTTCATGCAAGGTTGCAATGTGGGATTCCTAAGGTCGCTTTCGTGACCTATATACACATCTGCAGGAAGGAAGGGAGACCCCATGACAGAGAACAGCGAGGGTCTTGAGGAAGCTGTGCGCAGCTTCATTCAGAGCCGGTTCCGCGAAGCCGTTTCGATCAAGAGCATCGACCTGCAGGATGACACGGATCAAGACGGGTTGCCGATCCTCCAGGTTCGCATCGTCTTCGAGAGCGGATCCGAAACCCTGCCGCCAGCAAACGAGGTGGCGGGCCTGGTGCGACGGCTGCGACCGACTTTGGAAGAGTTCCGGGTGGAAGGCTTTCCGATCCTCTCCTTCATCGCCGCAGGAGAGCACGCTGCGACCACGTGACTTCCTTCAATCAGCACGTATTCTGGTCGACGCCGACCCCGGAAAGCCGCGTCAGGCCAACCTGCGCCGCGCGCAAAGCTCCTGCTATTACGCCTTGTTCCACACGCTTTGCCGGACATGTGCCGACACCATGATCGGCGGCACCGGGGCCGATCGGAGCCGCCCAGCCTGGCGGCAGGTCTACCGCTCGGTCGAGCACAGATATGCAAAGAACCAATGCAAGAATCAGGATGTGATCGGGCGCTTTCCAGATGCCATCGAGGACTTTGCCAACGCCTTCATCTCGGCGCAGGACAAGCGTCACGCAGCCGATTATGACCCGGACGTCGCCTTGACGCGGTCGGAGGTTCAAGTGGACATTGCCCAAGCGGAGACGGCAATCAGTGCCTTCGAAGGATGCAGCCTCAAGGATCGCCGTGCCTTTGCTGCCTGGGTTATCTTCAAGCACCGACCCTGACCCGCACTACCCCCAGAGTTCGCTGTCAGGCGGGTGCACCCCCGCCGCGTCATAGGCCAACGGTGGGTCACGGTCTTCGGCCAGCAGCAAGGGCGCGTCGAGATCGACCACCGCGGCCCCCTGCGCCACCAGCACCGCGGGCGCCATGGCGAGCGACGAGCCGATCATGCAGCCCACCATGATGCCATAGCCCGCCGCCTGTGCTGCATCCCGCAAGGCCAGCGCCTCGGTCAGTCCGCCGGTCTTGTCAAGCTTGATGTTGACCATGTCGTATTTGCCGGCCAGCCCGGGCAGCGATGCCCGGTCATGGCAGGATTCGTCGGCACAAAGCGGCACCAGGCGTGGCAGCCCGGCCAGCGCGTCGTCGTCCCCCGCGGGCAGGGGCTGTTCGACAAGCGCCACCCCCAGCCGCGCCAGATGCGGGGCCAGCGCGGCATAGCTCTCGGCCGTCCAGCCTTCGTTGGCGTCGACGATCAGCCGGGCCTCGGGCGCACCCGCCCGCACCGCTTCCAGCCGGGCGAGATCGTCCGCCGTCCCCAGCTTGATCTTCAGCAGCGGCCGATGCGCGTGCCGGGCCGCCGCTGCCTGCATCGCTGCGGGCGCATCGAGCGACAGGGTATAGGCGGTGATCTCGGGCCCAGGTTCTTGGAGCCCTGCGAGCTGCCACACCGGGCGGCCGGCTTGTTTCGCCTCCAGATCCCACAGCGCGCAATCGACCGCGTTGCGCGCCGCGCCGGGCGCCAGCAGCCCCTGCAGCGCATCCCGCGTCACATCGCCGGGCAGGCCCGCGATCTGCGCCCGGACGCTGTCCACCGTCTCGCCATAGCGGGCATAGGGCACGCATTCGCCGCGCCCCGTCACACCGCCCCGGGTCACCTCGACCCGCAGCACCCGCGCCTCGGTGCGGCTGCCGCGCGAGATGGTAAAGGCCGCGCGCAGTTGAAACCGATCCTCGAAGACGGCGAGGCTCACAAGGCCCCCAGCGCGTCGACAAGCCGTCCGGCCCCCTGACGGAACGGATCGACCGTGGGCAGGCCCATCCGCGCCTCGGTCGCCGCGATCTCGGCCATCGCCTCATCCTCGCCCAGATGCTGGGTGTTGAGCGAGACCCCGACCACCTGCACATCGGGGTTGACGATGCGCGCCAGCGCCAGCGCCTGGTCGCGCAGCGCCTCGAGGCTCGGCAGCGGGTAATGCGGCAGGCCACGCATGTGCCGCCTTGTCGGCTCGTGCGACAGGATCAGCGCATCGGGCTGGCCGCCATGGATCAGCGCCAGGGTGACGCCCGAATAGGAGGGATGGAACAGGCTGCCCTGCCCCTCGATCAGGTCCCAGTGATCGGCGTCGTTGTCGGGCGTCAGCCATTCCACCGCGCCGGCCATGAAATCGGCGATCACCGCGTCGAGCGGCACACCGTCGCCGGTGATCAGGATGCCGGTCTGCCCGGTCGCGCGGAAGGTTGCCGAAAGCCCGCGGCGGCGCATCTCGGCATCCATCGCTATGGCCGTGTACATCTTGCCGACCGAACAATCGGTGCCGACGGCGAGGCAGCGTTTTCCGGGGCGCCGCCGGCCATCGGCGATCGGGTATTTCACCTCGGGCACCCGGACGTCGTGCAGCGCCCGGCCGGTGGCGCGCGCCACGGCGGCCAGATCGGGTTCGTCGCGCAGCAGGTTGTGGAGCCCGCTGGCCAGATCGAAACCTTCCTCGAGCGCGGTCACCAGAACCTTCTTCCACGCGGGCGCGATCACCCCGCCCCGGTTCGCCACCCCGATCACCAGGGTCCGGGCGCCCGCGGCCCTGGCCTCGGCCAGCGTCATCTCGGGGCGGCCCAGATCGGCCTGACAGTCGGGCAGCCGCAACTGGCCGATCGCGTATTCGGGCCGCCAGTCGCAGATGCCCTGGGCAACCTTTGCCGCAAGCTGGTCGGGCGCATCGCCCAGAAACAGCAGATACGGGGTTGCGATAAGGGGTGCATGATCTTCGGTCATGGGACGATCCTAGCGCCAAGTGTGGCGCCCCGGAAGCCCCGAGCGACGCCACCCCCGCCCGCGCCGCGCGGCGCGCTGGACAGACCCGGCCGGGCTGTTATGCTGCAGATGCAAAAAGGCACGGGATTGGGCAAGGTGCTGCAGAGAAACGCAACCATGCAAGTGCTGACCGCCGAGGCGCCGGTCGAGGCGGCCCGGTATGGCCGCCGCGCCGAGCGGCTGGCCGGGTTGTTGCGGCTGGGCCTGCCGGTGCCGCGCGCCGTCGCGCTGTCCTTCGACACGGTGCGCGGCATCGCCGAGGGGCGGATGCCCGCGCTGGCGCCGATTCTCGACGCGCTGGGGCCCGGCGCCATCGTCTCGGTCCGTGGCAGCCCCGAGAACCCGGATTGGGGCGGGCCGGGCACGATCCTCAATATCGGCCTCAACGCCGAACGGGCCGCCGGGCTGGCCGAGATCCTGGGCCGCGAAACCGCCATCGCGGCCTATGCCAATTTCGTGCGCGCCTTTGCCGTGCATGTTGCCCGCCTCGACGAAGAGGATTTCGCGGCCGGCCCCGCCGCCTCGGCCGAGGCGGCGCTGGCGGCGGCGCTGACCCGCTATGAAGAGGAAATGGCCGAACCGTTCCCCCAGGACCCGACCGATCAGCTGGCCCAGGTGCTGCGCGCCATGGCGCGGGCCTGGCAGGGCACCTCGGCCCGGCTGTTGCGCCAGGCCAAGGGCGCGCCGCCCGAAGCCGGGCTTGGCCTGCTGGTGCAGCGCATGGCGCTGGGGCTGGGCCGCGGCAAGAGCGGCGCGGGAACGATCCAGACGGTCTGCCCGGAAACCGGCGCGCCGGGTATCTTCGGCCGCTATCGCAGCGATGCGCAGGGGCTTCTGGCGCCGCCGCCCACCGATCCCGCGCATCATCTGACCCGCGCCGACGGCAGCCCGTCGCTGGAAGATCGCGCGCCCGATATCTTTGCCACGCTGGTCGACCATGTGCGCACCGCAACCGCGGGGATGCGCGACGCGGTGCAGCTCGAATTCACCATCGAGGATGGCGATCTGCGCCTTCTTGATGCGGTGCCGGTGCCGCGCACCGCCCGGTCGGCGCTGCGGATCGCGGTCGATCTGGCCGATGCCGGCGTCCTGTCGCGCGACGAGGCGCTGATGCGCATCCCGCCGCGCTCGCTGACCGAGCTTCTGCACCGCCGGATCGACCCGCGCGCGGCGCGCGACGTTCTGGTGCGCGGCATCGGCGCCAGCCCCGGCGCGGCCACCGGGCGGATCGTGTTTTCGGCCGATGCCGCCGTGGCGGCGGCGGCGCGCGGCGAGCCCTGCATCCTGGTGCGCCACGAAACCCAGCCCGAGGATGTGCGCGGCATGCATGCCGCCAGCGGCGTGGTCACCGAACGCGGCGGCGTGACCAGCCATGCGGCGGTGATCGCGCGCGGCATCGGCGTGCCCTGCGTGGTCGGCGCCGCCGGGCTGACGCTCGACCTGCGGCACAAGCGGCTGATCGCGCCCGACGGGCGCAATCTGCTGCCGGGCGATGTGATCACCATCGATGGCGGCACCGGCGAGGTGCTGGCCGGCGGGATCGACACCGAGGAACCCGCGCTCGACCGCGCGTTCGAGACGCTGATGGCCTGGGCCGACGCGGTTCGCACCATGGCCGTGCGCGCCAATGCCGACACCCCGGCCGAGGCCGCCGTGGCGAAATCGTTTCGCGCCGACGGGATCGGGCTGTGCCGGACCGAGCACATGTTCTTCGAGGACGACCGGCTGGTGGTGATGCGCGAGGTGATCTTTACCGACAATGCCGCCGACCGGCGCGCCGCCCTGGAACGGCTGCTGCCGTTTCAACGCGCCGATTTCGCCGAGCTGTTCCGGATCATGGCCGATCAGCCGGTCTGCATCCGGCTGCTCGACCCGCCCTTGCACGAATTCCTGCCCAAGGATCGCGGCGCGGTGCACGAGCTGGCGGCGGCGATGAACCTGCCGGTCAGCAGCGTGATGGCCCGGATCGAGGATATCGAGGAATTCAACCCGATGCTGGGGCTGCGCGGCGTGCGGTTGGGCATCACCATGCCGGAAATCTACGAGATGCAGGCGCGCGCGATCTTCGAGGCGACGGTCGAGGTCGGCCGCGACGATGTCGCCGTGGTGCCCGAGATCATGATCCCGCTGGTCAGCGCGCGGCGCGAGGTGGAACTGGTAAAAAGCCGGATCGATGCGGTGGCGGCGGCGGTCCGGGGCGAGACCCGGACCGATTTCGACTTTCGGCTGGGCGTGATGGTGGAAACCCCGCGGGCCGCCCTGCGCGCCGGCGAGATCGCGCAGCATGTGCGGTTTCTGAGCTTTGGCACGAACGATCTGACGCAGATGACCTATGGCCTGTCGCGCGACGATTCGGGGCGCTTCATGCGCGACTATGTCGCCCAGGGGGTGTTCCCCGAGGATCCGTTTCACACCCTCGACCCCGAAGGCGTCGGCGAGTTGCTGGAGATCGCCGCCAGCCGGGGCCGGGCGGCACGGCCCGATCTGACGATCTCGATCTGCGGCGAACATGGCGGCTCGCCCGAATCGATCGCCTTCTGCCAGGCGGCCGGGTTCGACTATGTCTCGTGCTCGCCGTTCCGGGTTCCGGTCGCCCGGCTGGCCGCCGCGCAGGTCGCGCTCGATGCCCGATCGGTCGCCGCTTCCGGCTGACGGGGCTGCTGCCACCGCGCCACCCGATGCCGTGCGCGGCGGCAGTTTGGCCGGTTTGCCACAGGGGCGGGGCCCTGCGTCACCCCTTCCCATTGCCTTTTTCGGGCTGGCGGGCCATGTTGGTGCTGTCGACGACATAACAATGGGCATTGCGCCATGATCGCACCGCTTCGCATTGCGGCGTGCGCCGCTTTTCTGTTTTCCGGCACCGCCACCATGGCCGACGTGGTGGAACCGGAACTGGGATCGCAGGTGGCCCTTGCTGGTCGGCTCCGAACGGGTCGCCCTGGCCGCCTTACCGGCCACCCGCGTCGAACGGCTCGCCACCGCCCGTCAGCGGGCCGCGGCGCGATCGGCCGCGCCGGTCACCGCCTTCGACTACAGCCCGGCGACGCTGGCCCAGATGCCGCCGGCTCAGGGCGGGCGGCAATGGGAGTGCCTGACCAAGGCGCTCTATTTCGAGGCCCGCGGCGAGAGCATTCCCGGGCAGGTCGCGGTCGCCGAGGTGATCCTGAACCGGGTCGATCATCGGGCCTATCCCGATACCGTCTGCGGGGTCGTCAGCCAGGGTGCCGCGACCGGCGCGCCCTGCCAGTTTTCCTTCATGTGCGACGGCCATGCCGAAACCGTGGCCGAAAACGGTGCCTGGCGCCGTGCGGGCAAACTGGCGCGGCTGCTGCTCGATGGCGCGCCGCGTGCGCTGACCGATGGGGCAACCTATTTCCACAACACCGCGGTGCGCCCGCGTTGGGCCACAAGGTTCACCCAGACCGCGCGGATCGGCGCGCATCTGTTCTATCGCGACCCCGACAAGACCGCCAGCAACTGAGACCAGGGTGCGATGGGTATGCACCACCCGCGCATTGGCATAGCACGCTTCGCGTGCGGGCTTCCCGCGCCCCGCCCGACCCGGTATGAGCCGCACGAGGCGGCACGGGGAGCGGCGCGATGCGAAAGCTTTTTGGGACCGACGGGGTGCGCGGGCGCGCCAACACGCCGCCGATGACGGCCGAGACGGTTGTGCGGCTGGGCGCCGCGGCCGGGCGCTTCTTTCGCCGCGATCAGCAGGAACACCGGGCGGTGATCGGCAAGGATACGCGCCGGTCGGGCTATATGCTTGAAACGGCGCTGACCGCGGGCCTGACCTCCACCGGGATGAGCGTCCTGCTGCTGGGCCCGGTGCCGACCCCGGCGGTCGGCTATCTGAGCCGGTCGATGCGGGCCGATCTGGGGGTGATGATCTCGGCCAGCCACAACCCGCATCACGACAACGGGATCAAGTTCTTCGGCCCCGACGGCTTCAAGCTTTCCGACGCCGCCGAGGCGGAGATCGAGGCGATCCTCGACGGCGACATCGCGCTCGCCCGGCCCGAAAAGATCGGCCGCGTCCGGCGGATCGACGACGCGCTCGGCCGCTATGTCGAGTTTGCCAAGACGACCCTGCCCCGGCGCATGCAGCTCGACGGGCTCAAGGTGGTGATCGATTGCGCCCATGGTGCGGCCTACCGCGCCGCCCCCGAAGTGCTGTGGGAACTGGGCGCCGATGTGGTCGCGATCGGGGTGGCGCCGAACGGCACCAACATCAACGAAGGCTGCGGCTCGACGGACACCGCGCTGGCCGCGCGCACGATCCGCGAGACCGGCGCCGATGTGGGGCTGTGCCTCGACGGCGACGCGGACCGGCTGATCGTACTCGACGAACGGGGCGAGGCGGCCGATGGCGACCAGATCATGGCGCTGTTCGCGTCCCGCTGGGCCGAAGAGGGGCGGCTGGCGCATGGCACGCTCGTGGCGACCGTGATGTCAAATCTCGGCCTCGAGCGGCATCTGGCCGAACGCGGGCTGACCCTGCACCGGACGCCGGTGGGGGACCGCTATGTGGTCGAGGCGATGCGCGAAGGCGGCTTTTCCCTCGGCGGCGAACAATCGGGCCATATCGTGATGGCCGACCATGCCAATACCGGCGACGGGCTGGTCGCGGGCTTGCAGTTCCTGGCCGAGATGGTGCGGACCGGCCAGCCAGCCAGCCGTCTGGCAAGGCGCTTTGCCCCGGTGCCGCAACTGCTGCGCAGCGTGCGCTTCGACGCGGCACAGCGGCCGCTGGCAGCCGAGGCCGTCAAGCGGACGATCGCGGATGCGCGCGCGCGGCTCGCCGGCAAGGGCCGCCTGCTGATCCGCGAATCGGGCACCGAGCCGGTGATCCGCGTGATGGCCGAGGCCGAAGACGCCGCGCTGCTGGGCAGCGTCGTCGATCAGGTCGTGGCAGCCGTCGCAACCGCGGCGCAGGCGGCCAAGGCGCATTGACCCCGGCGCAAGGCGGCTGACCGGGCCAGCTTCCGGGCCGCATTGCAGCCCCCTGCCCCCGGCCCCCACCCATGGGCGACAAGTCCTTCCTTATACCAAGGCGCAATGGGCATGACCATCGCGCCAGGCCGCCTCCCGCCCCGCTCCCTGCCCGATGCGCCGGCCTCGGGGCGGGCGCCCGCCGCGCGGCGGGCGCGCTCCCGGGCGCGCGCCCGGGACTGCGCGACACGGGTTGCGCGGTGAGCATCTCGGAAGAAACCGCGCGCGGCCTACCCCCGGGCCTCCATGATCAGGCAGGTGGTCGAGCCGATAGCGTAGAGCTGCCCGTCCGACACCCCGGCAATCCGGCCCTGCGCCACCGCGGTCGACCGGCCGGCATGGTCGGTCTGGCCCGTTGCCAGGATTTCGGTGCCCACGGGAATCGCCCGGACGATGTTCACCCGATATTCCAGCGTGGTATAGGTGCGGCCGGCTGGCAGACGGGTCATCACTGCACAGCCCATGGCACTGTCGATCAGCGTGCCATACCAGCCGCCATGGGTGGTGCCCATCGGGTTCAGGTGATCGAATTGCGGCACCCCCCGGAAAACCACCCGGCCCGGTTCGACGGCCTCCAGGCGATAGCCCATCACCCGCGCGATCGGCGGATGCGGCAGGTCACCGGCGAGCATCGCGCGCATGATGTCCAGCCCGGACATCGCGGCGATCCGCGCGGCGGCGGGCAGATCCTCGGGTCGGGTCGCGAAAACGGGCGTGCGCATCGACCGGTCTCTTGTCGGTTTCCGCGCCATGGGCAAGGCGCTTGTCGCAGGCCGCGGCAAGATCGGGTGCCCGAAATGGCGGGGCCTGCGGCCAGGCGCGTGTCATCGGCATTCCGCAGCTGACGCTGGAACATCTTGGACTTGGCTCGGATTCGGGGCGGCACGCCTTTCGGCATGCGGTGTTCGGTGATGCCCCTGACGCGCGCGTGCCGAGTTGTCGGACGCTCCCGGGCGCACGCCCGGGAGTGCGCCCGCCGCGCGGCGGGCGCGTGCCCCGCGACCGCGCATCGGGCCTATGATCGGATTTCTGCGACATCCGTGCGCCGGCTCTTGCCGTCGCTCAGTGGGCGCCCTCAGGCTGCGTCCGCCAGAAAGGGACGCGCGCGCATCCCCAGCGCGCGGCACACATCGCGGGTCAACCCGGCGCTGTTGAGCGTGTAGAAATGCAGATGCCGCACAGCCGCCCTCGACCAGCCGGTCGGCCAGCTGGGTTGCCTGGGCCAGCGCATACAGCCGTTCGTTGCGCTGCCTTGCCGCGTTTTCGAAGCCCTGGGCGATCTGCGGCGGCATCGCCGCGCCGCAACCGGCAGCAAATTGCTGGACCTTGGTCCAGTTCTGCACCGGCAGGATACCCGGCGCGATGCGGTCGGCATCGATCCCGCGGCCGCCGCCCGGTCGCGGAACCGAAAGAACGTCTCGGGGTCGAAGAAGAATTGCGTCAGGGCGCTGTCCGCCCCGGCCTCGAACTTTCGCTTCAGCCAGACGATGTCGGCATCCGCATCGGCGGCGTCGGGGTGGCGGTTCGGGATAGGCGCCGACATGGATGCGGAAATCGCCCATCGCCTTCAAGCGCGGCGATCAGTTCGACCGAATCGCGGAAACCCGTCGGGATGCGGGCACGAAACCGGCCCTGCACCCTTCGGCGGGATCGCCACGCAGCGCGACGATGTCGCGCAGGCCGGCCGCGGCATAGGCCCGGGCGACCGACAGCGTCTCCGCGCGGGTCGCGCCGACGCAGGTCAGATGGCCGGCCACGCGCAGCCCCGGCAGCCTGCGCCAGCCGCCGCGCCGCATCGAGCGTGGCCGTGCGCGTGCTGCCGCCCGCCCCATAAGGTGACCGAGACAAAGCGCGGACCGAATGCGGCCAGCGCGCGGGCGGTCCGCGTCGAGCCGTTCGCGCCCGGCAGGGATCGCGCGGCGGGAAGAATTCGAAGGACAGGCCAGGGCGGGACATGGGCGCACTCCTCTGCGGGCAGACCCTTGTCACACGGGCAGAAGGATGAAACAAACTCATATCCCGCAACATGATCATGAGCCATGTCGAAGTTGCATCTGGAATTGCGGCACTTGCGCGCGGTTCGCGCCATCGCCGAGGCGGGCGGGCTGGCGCGCGCCGCCGAACAATTGCATCTGACCCAGTCGGCCGCTGTCGCATCAGGTCAAGGCGCTGGAAGACCGCGTCGGCATGGCGCTGTTCTCGCGCCGGTCGAAACCGCTTCGCCTGTCGGCGGCGGGCGAGCGGATGCGCGCGCTGGCCGACCGGGTGCTGCCCGAGATCGACGCCTTCGAGGCCGAGATCGACGGCCTGCATGACCGGGCCGCGGCGGGCGGCCTCTTCATCGCCATGGAATGCCATGCCTGCTATGACTGGCTGATCCCGGTGCTCGACCGGTTCCGCCGGGCCTGGCCCGATGTCGATATCGACATCCGGGCCGGGGCGGGGTTTTCGGGGCTTGCCGCCCTGACCCGCGAAGCGGCCGATCTGGTGCTGACCTCGGACCCGGAGCCGGACCCGACGCTGCATTTCGCGCCGCTGTTCGATTACGAGCCGGTGGCGGTTGCCGCCGAAAGCCACGGCTTTGCGGCGAAACCCTTCGTCACGGCCGAGGATTTTGCCGCCGAGACGCTGATCGCCTATCCGGTGGACCGCGCGCGGCTTGACGTGTTCGTGACCCTGCTGGGCCCCGCGGGGATCGAGCCGCGCGCCATGCGCCGCACCGAATTGACGCAGATGATCCTGCTGCTGGTCGCAGGTGGGCATGGCGTGGCGGTGTTGCCCGACTGGGTGCTGCGCAGCGCGCCGGCCCCGCGCGGGCTGGTTGCCCGGCGGCTGACCGAAACCGGCCTCACCCGGCGGATGTTCGCCGCGACGCGGGCCGGCGACCGGGCGCTGCCCTTCATGGCCCATGCGCTGCGGCTGATGCGCGGCCCGCCGGGGGCCGGGGCCGCTTGGCACGGCCCGCCGGGGGGCCTATAGCCCGACGGTCTGGGCACGGGGGCGGCATGGTTTCGGGCAGCGCGAACCTCAATGTGATGATCACCGCCGCGCGCCGCGCCGGCCGTGGCCTGCTGCGCGATTTCGGTGAAGTCGAAAAGCTGCAGGTCTCGGTCAAGGGGGCGGGCGACTTCGTGTCCCGCGCCGATACCAGGGCCGAGGAGGTGGTGCGCGCCGCGCTGACCGAGGCGCGGCCGAATTATGGCTGGCTGGGCGAGGAAAGCGCGCCTGCGCCGGGCAAGGATCCGACGCGGCGGTGGATCGTCGATCCGCTCGATGGCACCACGAACTTTCTGCACGGCCTGCCGCATTGGGCGATCTCGATCGCGCTCGAACACAAGGGCGAGATCGTCGCCGGTGTGGTCTACGATCCGGTCAAGGACGAGACCTTTGCCGCCGAAAAGGGCGCCGGCGCCTTTGTCAACGACCAGCGGCTGCGGGTGTCGGCGCGGAGCCGCATGATCGAGGCGATCTTTGCCACCGGGATTCCCTGGGGTGGGCGGCCCGAATTGCCCGAAGCGCTGCGCGACATGGCGCGGCTGTTGCCGGTTTGCGCTGGCGTGCGGCGCTGGGGCTCGGCCGCGCTCGACCTCGCCTATGTGGCGGCCGGCCGATATGAAGGGTACTGGGAGCGCGGGCTGCAGCCCTGGGACATGGCGGCGGGGCTGTTGATCCTGCGCGAGGCCGGCGGGCTGGTCGAGGCCATCGGCCCGGGCGACGACCCGATGCGCGACGGTGACCTGATCGCGGCCAATGCGGCGATTTTCGACCGCTTCGCGGCGATCATTCGCGGCACCGGCTAGGCGAGGCGCGCGCCGCACGGCGCGCCAACCATGGCCGGCCATGGGCAACGGCCCGTGCGGGGCCGTTCGCCGGCGAAAACGGTCAAGATCGATGGCCGCGAGGCGCGCGCCGCACGGCGCGCGCAACCATGGCCGTACGGCCATGGGCAACGGCCCCGTGCGGGGCCGTTCGCCGGGCGGAAAACGGTCAAGATCGATGGCCTTTGTTATAGCGAGGCGCGCGCCGCACGGCGCGCGCAACCATGGCCGTACGGCCCGTTCGCCGGGCGGAAAATGGTCAAGATCGATGGCCTTTGTTATAGCGACGCGCGCCGCACGGCGCGCCAACCATGGCCGTACGGCCATGGGCAACGGCCCCGTGCAGGGCCGTTCGCCGGGCGGAAAACGGTCAGATTCGATAACCGCTCGCATACCCCATCGCGCTTTGGCCTCAGCCAAACCGGCCGCGCAACGCCCGCTCGAACAGGGCTTCGGGGGTCAGCGCCTTCAGCCGCCCCAGCAGCCAGGCCTGGCGGCCCACGAAATAGGCAAAGCGCGGCGCCGGCACGGTGCTGGCCCGTTCGACCACCCGGGCGACATCGTCGGGCCGAGTCGGGCTGGCCGCCCCGGCGCGGCGCATCTGCGCGACCATGCGCTGGAATCGCACGGCATAGGGCCCCTCGGCCGGCCCGATGTCGCGGATCGACCGGTCGAGCGTGTCGGTCGCCACGGTGCCGGGGATCACCGCCGACACCCACAGCCCCAGCGGCAGAAGTTCCAGCCGCAGCGCCTGGGAAAAGCCCAGCATCGCGAATTTCGACGCCGCATAGGCGGTGTTGAAGGGCAGCCCCTGCAGCCCGCCCAGCGAGGCGATCTGCACGATGCGGCCGGCGCGGCGTGCCCGCATCCCCGGCAGCACCGCCTGCGTCATGCGCACCGCACCGGTGAAATTGACCGCCATCTGGTCGTCGAACGCCGCAGCCGGCAGTCGTTTCGAACGGGGCATAGAGGTCATAGCCCGAATTGTTCACCAGGACGTCGATCGCCCCGGCCCGCGCCTGTGCCTCGGCGACGCAGGCCGCGACCGAGGCGTCGTCGGTGATCTCGAGCGGCAGCCGCTCGGCTCCCTCGGGCGGGGCCGCGTCGGTTCGGCTGGTGACGAACACCCGCCAGCCGCGGCGCAGCATGCGCCGGGCGATCGCCGCGCCGATGCCGCGCGTCCCGCCGGTGATCAGCATGGTTCCGGTTCTGGCCATCGGGTCCCTCCTGCGGCCCGCACAACCCCGGCAAGCGGGTCACTCTGCGGTCAGCACCGCGCCGCATTGGGCGGGCAGATCGGCCATCGTGTAATCGCGCGGGTGGCGCCGGCGAGCCGGCGGCGGCGCGTTCGGATCGGGTGGCGGCGGGTCCAGATAATCCGTGACCCACCACATCAGCGTATCGTCGCAGCCATCGCCGCCCTCGGAAAGCTCCGCCACACTGGGCGTCTGGGTCTGGCAGGCGCGGTCGCCGCGCGGGCAGTTCAGCCGGACATGGAAGTGATAATTGTGCCCGCCGATCGGCCGGATCTTCTGCAGCCAGTCGCGGTCGCGCCCGGCGGCGTTGCACATGGCGATCTTGGCCGGCGGGGTGACGAAGACGCGGTCGACGGCCGGGTCTTCGGCCGCGGCGCGCAGGATCGCCATATGCGCCGGCGTCCAGTTGTCGTTGACGCGGCGCTGGTCGGCGGTACGGACCGAGATCGACGACAGGTTTTCGCGTTCGGCGCGGGACAGATCGAGCCGCCGCGGCGGCAGCATCCAGATATCGACGTCAAGCCCGCTTTGATGCGAGCGGTGCCCGCTGATCATCGGCCCGCCGCGCGGCTGCGAGATGTCGCCGACATAAAGCCCCGCCCAGCCCTGGCGCACCGCCTCGGCGCTGAGACGTTCGATGAACCGGATGGTCTCGGGGTGGCCCCAGTTGCGGTTCCGCGACAGCCGCATCGCCTGCCAGGTCGGGCCGGTTTCGGGCAGTTCCACCGCCCCTGCGACGCAGCCCCCGGCATAGCTGCCAATCGCCGCGGGCGGCTGGGCCGAAGGCCGGTCTTCGGCACCGAACAGCCGGTTGGCCTTGGCGCCGCCAAAGCTTGCCGGATCGACCGCGGCCTGACCGACCATGGCATTGCGTTGCGCGCCATCGGTGCCATCGCCACAGGCGGCGATACCGCACAGAAGCGCCAGCATCATGGCAGGGAGCGTTCGGGTCATCGGGACGTCCTGTCGCCATCGGGTTTGACCCATATTAGCAACACAAGGCCAAGAAGAAACAGAAGAATGAGCGGCGCGATGCCCAGCCTCTGGCTGTCGGTGGCGGCGGTGACGATGGCAATCAGCAGCGGCGCCAGCCAGGTCGTGGCCTTGCCCGACAGGGCATACAGCCCGAAGCCTTCGGTCATCCGGTCCGGATCGGCCTGCCGCACCATCATGGTGCGCGAGGCCGATTGCAGCGCACCGCCGGCCGCGCCGATCAGGCAGCCCGCGACATAGAAGGCGACCGTCGGCAGGGCCGAGCCCGGGGTCACGGCGATCCCGAACACCGATGTTTCGGTGATCGCGACCACCGCGCAGGCGGCCAGCAGCAGCGCGGCGATGCAGGCCACGATCACGGGTTTCGGTCCGAACCGGTCGTCGGCGAAACCGCCGAGCCAGGCGAAGACCGCGCCGGTGATCGCGGCAAGGATGCCGAACACGCCGATCTGGGCGACCTCCCAGCCCAGGACGCCCAGCGCGTAGATGCCGCCAAAGGTGAACATGCCGTTCAGCCCGTCGCGATAGAAGAGCGACGCCAGCAGGAAAGCGAACCGCGAGCGGTGGCGCGGCAGCGCGCGCAGGGTGCGCCCCAGATCGCGCAGCGTCTCGCCCAGCCCCACGCGGGCGCGCCCCGCTGGCAGGGGATCGTCGCGCACCCACAGGAAGAACGGGATCATGAAGAGCGCGAACCACAAGGCGGTGAAGGGGCCGACAAAGCGCGTGCCCTCACGCGTCGCGCCGTCAAGGCCAAGCGCCGGCGCCGCCCCCAGAAGCGTCCGGCCCCTCGGCATTGTCGGCGAACGCCGCCAGCATGAGGATGAGCGCGACCACCCCGCCGACATAGCCGAACGCCCAGCCCGCGCCCGAGATCCGGCCAAGCTCGGGCCGCGCCCCGAGCCCCGGCAGCAGCGCATTGCTGAAGATCGTCGCGAACTCCATGCCGATGAAGCCGATGCCGAAAGCGACGAGGACAAGACCGACCGGCGGCGCCTCGGGCACCGCCCACCACAAGGCCGCCGCCCCCGCGATGTAGAGCGCCGAAAAGCCGGCGATCCAGACCATGCGCCGCCCCGACCGGTCGGCCACCGCGCCAAGGATCGGCGCGAGCACCGCAATCGCCAGGCCCGCCGCCGTCAGCCCCCACCCCCACAGCGCCTGCGCGCGGGCGCCGGCCGCGGCCGGGCTGGCGCCATTGGCCACCAGATCGGCGGCCACGATCTCGGCGAAATAGGGCCCGAAGATGAAGGTCAGCAGAAGCGTCAGATAGGGCTGGCTGGCCCAGTCGAAGAACATCCAGCCCCAGACCCGTCTGGTGTAGATCGCCATCGTGCCCCCCGCCCAGCCGCCGCGCGATATGGCGCCCCGGCGCCGGCCGGCGCAAGGACCGCGTCCCGGCCGGGCGGGGGCGGCGAACGGTCATTCGCAATGACCGTTGGCATGACAGGGCCGCCTCGGGGGGCATCGAGCCCCCGCTCGGCGGCGGCGCCGCCCGCTTGCCCCGCAAGCGGCCCGGCGCCGGGACGGCACCCGATGCGCGCCGGCCTGCCGCCCCTGGAGTTTCGAGCTGATCACCCCGGTGGCGATACCGCCCATCCGAAGCGCGCCGGACGGGCGATGCTGTGGCAAGGCGTCATGGGTGTCCGGTGCGCCCCTCCACCCGCCGGACCCGCGCATGCGTCACACCGGTCGGAGCCCGGATGACCGACGGAAGCGGCAGCGATACCACGAGCCGGGCCCAGCGGGGCCGGCCGCGCGGGACAGGGCCGCCTCGGGGGGCATCGAGCCCCCGCTCGGCGGCGCCGCCGCCCGCTTGCCCCGCAAGCGGCCCGGCGCCGGGACGGCACCCGATGCGCGCCGGCCTGCCGCCCCTCAGAGTTTCGAACTGATCACCCCGGTGGCGAAACCGGCCATCCGGAGCTCGCCGAACAGGCGCTGGTATTCGATCTTGGGACAGCGGTTCTGGATCACGGTCAGCCCGGCCGCCTCGGCCCGGGCGGCGGCCTGCGCATGCGTCACCCCGATCTGCATCCAGATCACCGACGGAAGCGGCACCAGCGCCAGCGCCGCCGCCACGATATCGGGCACCGCCTCGGAGCGGCGGAAAATGTCGATCACATCGACCCGGGTGCCCTGCGGGATGTCGTCAAGCCCGGCGCGCACGGTTTCGCCGAACAGCGCCTGGCCGGCATGGCCCGGATTGACCGGGATCACCCGGAACCCCTTCAGCGACAGATAGCGGGCGACATAGTGCGACGGCCGCACCGGATTGGGCGAGACGCCGACGCAGGCAAAGCACCGCGCGGCAGTCAGAATGCGGCGCAAGTCCGCGTCGCTGGGGGCCCGTTCCATGGGGCCGGCCTAGACCGCCCGGGCGCCGGCGCCAACCGGAAATGCCGGCCCGCGATTGCGGCGGCCAGACCGACGGCCCTTGACCCTGGCCGTTATCCGCCTCCGGCCCCGCCCAACCGCCAATCCTGTCCCATCCCATTGGCAAGACCGGTGGTCGGACGGGGCGGCGGGGCGGGCGCCATGGCTCAAACGCATTGCGCAAGGGCATTACCGCCACCACAGCTTTGCCGCCTTGATCCGGCTGCGGATGATCCGTTCCTTTCGCGGCAGGAAGTCCCGCTCGAACATCGCCCGGACCTGTACCCCCTTGCCCTGATAGATCAGTTTGCGCGCCGGCTCCCAGTCGCGCAGCACCCGTTTGATCGGCGGCTCCCGGGCCAGACCTTCCAACAGCGCGACGACCGCGTCGGCCTCGCGCGCATAGAGCAGCGGCAGGCAGCGCCAGTGGCAACTGACCGTGCCGTCGATCAGCCCCGGGGGCAGCGCGTCGCGGCCCCCGCCCAGCCCGTGGATGACCAGCGGCAGCGCGATCTGGTCGAGCCAGGGGTCAATCGCCTGGTCTTCAAGTTCGGGTGGCGGGTCGTCGCGAATGCCCCGCGCGATTTCAAGGAAACGGGCGCCGAACACCGCCGGATCGCGATGGAAGAAGAAGCCGGCATTGAAGTAGAGATACCGCTCCCAATGATCGGCGGGGTGGCGGGTGTCGAGCGTGCCTTGGAAATCGAGCCCGAAGCGGTCGTAAAGCGATCGCCAGATCGCGGCATGGTCCGGCCCATAAAGCGTGGGCTTCGGCCAGGTGCCTTCGCGCCGCAGCGACGCGCCGGGCCGGTCGAAATCGAACGGAACCTCGGAAAGCGGCCGAAGGATCAGCGTATCGGTATCGAAGAACACGAAGGGCCGGCCGGGATCGAGCGCCTGCAGCCCCTCGATCTTGTTGCCATGCGGCCAGGCGGCGCCGAAGGCACGGCTTTCGAAGGGCCGGATGAGCGCGCGGAACCGGCCGGTCAGAAGATCGCGCGCCGCATCGCCGATCCTTGGGTTGCGATCGGGCCAAAGCGGGCCGGGTTGCGGTTCGACGAAGATGAGCCGCCCGGGGAAATCCGGATTGGTTGCCCGGAACGCGGCGGCGAAGAGCACCGCCTCGAACGCCAGCCGACCCCGCTGGACCACCGCCATCACGTCGTAGATTTCGGTCACGCGCCACCGCCGGGAAGCCCTGACGCCCCGATAGCGGGCCCGGTTGCGCGGGCGCAAGGGCCGCGTGGCGGGATCCGGTTGGCAAGGGAATGGTGGGCGACCCTGGAATCGAACCAGGCATGGGTCTCCCCGGCGGATTTACAGTCCGCTGCCGCACCTTGCAGCGCGGCATTGCGCGCGGCTGATCGTTCGCTGCATTCCGCCCCGACGACCGGTTCGCGGACGGATCCGCCATCCGGCCCGACCTGACCGCACAGAGGTGCAGCGCTGTCACAACACTGTTGCGCGGCAGATGTAGCAAGGCGACCGAACCCCACCAGAAACGCAGGGACATCCGGGATGATAGCACGACTTATGACGGCCACATCGGCGATCGCGCTGATGGCAGGCACCGCGACGGCCGAGAATTTCAACCGTATCGCCTCCTTCATGGTCGCGGAAAACGCGCCCGATGCCGAGGAAAGCTCGGCCGAGATCATCGCCGCAACCGCCGACGGCATGACGCTGGTCTACACCGACAGCCCCGCGGGGATCGTCGGCTTCATCGATCTGTCCGACCCGTCTGCGCCGGCGGCTGCGGGCGCCATCGTGCTGAACGGCGAGCCGACCTCGGTCTCGGTCATGGGCAACACGGCCTATGTCGGCGAGAACACCTCGGAAAGCTACACCCAGCCGTCGGGCGTGCTGCATGCCATCGATGTGCAAGGCCGCGACGTGCTGGCCACCTGCGATCTGGGCGGACAGCCCGATTCGGTTGCCGTCTCGCCCGATGGCAGCTTTGTTGCCGTGGCGATCGAAAACGAGCGCGACGAGGATCTGGGCGATGGGCGTGTCGGCCAGATGCCGGCAGGTTACCTGACCATCACCCAGACCTCCGATGCGGGCCTCGACTGCGCCAGCACGATGATGGTCGACCTGACCGGTCTGGCCGACGTGGCCCCCGAGGACCCCGAGCCGGAATTCGTCTCCATCAACGGCGAAGGCGAGATCGTCGTCACGCTGCAGGAGAACAACCATATCGTCGTGGTCGCCCCTGCCGGCGAAGTGCTCAACCACTTCTCCGCCGGCGAGGTCACGCTTGAAGGCGTCGACACGACCGAAGAGGGCGCGCTCGTCTTCGAGGACACGATCACCGTGGTGCGCGAGCCTGACGCGGTCACCTGGATCGACAACACCCATTTCGCGACCGCCAATGAAGGCGACATGGATGGCGGCAGCCGCGGCTGGACCATCTTCAGCCAGGATGGCGAGGTCGTGTTCGATGCCGGCATGAGCTTCGAGCGGGCCATCATCGAGATCGGCCACTACCCCGAGGAACGCTCCGGCAACAAGGGCGTGGAGCCCGAGAGTGTGACCTTCGGCAGTTTCGGCGGCACGCCCATGCTCTTCGTCGGCGCCGAACGGTCCTCGATCGTGGGCGTCTACGATGTCTCCGATCCGGCCAATCCGGTTCTGACACAGCTTCTGCCGTCGGGCATCGGCCCCGAAGGCTATGCCGTGATCGAGGATCGTGGCCTTCTGATCTCGGCCAACGAGACCGACGATGCGGGTCCGCGCGCCCATGTCGATGGTCTTCGAGTTCCAGGATGCACCGGCCGTCTATCCGCATCTGACATCGGCAGGCGCCGACGAGTTGATCGGGTGGGGCGCGATCTCGGGGCAGGTCATGGCCGAAGACGGCACGATCTTTGCCGTCTCCGACAGCTTCTATGGCATGCAGCCGACGATCTTTCACATCGACGTGTCGGAAACCCCGGCGCGCATCGTCGATGCCATCCGCATCACGCGCGAGGGCCAGCCTGCGCAACTGATGGACATGGAAGGCATCGCGCTTGACGGCAATGGTGGCTTCTGGATCGCCTCCGAGGGCCGCTCGGACCGTCTGGTGCCGCACGCGATCTACCATGTGGGCGGCGACGGTGCGCTGGCGGATTACATCCCGCTTCCGGACGCGCTTCTGGCGGTCGAGCGTCGCTTCGGCTTCGAGGGCATCACGCGCGTGGGCGACATGCTCTATGTGGCCGTGCAGCGTGAGTGGCGGGATGATCCCGAAGGCCACGCGAAGGTTCTGGGCTACAACCTGGAAACCGGGGAATGGTCCGTCATCCACTACCCGCTGACGCCGGCCGAGACCGGTTGGGTCGGCCTGTCGGAGATCGTCGCCCACGGTGAGCACATCTACTTCATCGAACGCGACAACCAGTTCGGGAACGCCGCCACCAAGCGCATCACCCGTGTGCCGATGACGGCGATGGACGGCATGGTCGCCCTTGGGGAAACTCCCGCGGTGCTGGACCCCGAAGAGGTGGTGGACCTTCTGCCATACCTGACCTCGACGGGCGGCTATATCCTCGACAAGGTCGAAGGTCTGGCGATTGCCGAAGACGGCACGATGTGGGTGTCGACCGACAATGACGGTGTCGACGACCATTCCGGCGAAACGATGTTCTTCGCGATCCCGCCGATGTAGGCTGCCAAGTCGGGCGCGTGGACCCCGCAGGCCGGCGCCAGCGCTCATGCCAACGGTCATGGTTCATGGCCGTTGGTATCGTGGCAAGACGATGACGACCGCGGCGGGGGAGCAGGCCGAAAGCATGATCCCCCGCTACTACCATGGCAGCGCGTTGCGACGGGCCGCCAACCCTTGCGCCTGGCGAAGCTGTCTTCGGTCATCTGGCACTCGCGGCGGTCCTGATACCAAGCTGCAATGAGCGTGACTCATTGCAGCTGGGCCGCCTCCCGCCCCGCCTCCCCGCCCAACCACCAATCTTACCAATGGGATAGGATAGGATTGGTGGTTGGGCGGGGAGGCGGGGCGGGAGGCGGAGAACGGTCATGCTCAATGACCGTTGGTACGACCGTCGGTTTTCACACCGCTGCCACCCGACCGCGATCTGCGGGCTGCGGGCTGCCGGCGCACGCTTGGGGGTGAGAATGGTGGGCGACCCTGGAATCGAACCAGGCATGGGTCTCCCCGGCGGATTTACAGTCCGCTGCCGCACCTTGCAGCGCGTCGCCCGTGGGGTGCCCGCCTAGGCCAGCCACCCCGCCCCGTCAAGCGGGAATCCCGGGCTTGCGGGCGCGGGCCGGGCCGCGCATGAGAAGCGCATGTCCGCAAAGCCACCCATCCGACGCAAGCCCGCCGCCATCGTGGCGAAGGAGCGGGCGCGCAAGGCGGCGGCGCGCGAAACGGTCTGGCTGTTCGGCCTGCACGCGGTCGCCGCGGCGCTGCGCAACCCTGCCCGGGCGCGGCTGCGCCTGGTGGTGACGAAGAACGCCGCCGACCGGCTGGCCGACGCCATCGCCGAAAGCGGGATGGCACCCGAAATCGCCGACCCGCGGCGCTTTCCCGCCCCGCTCGACCCCGGTTCGGTGCATCAGGGCGCGGCGCTGGAAGCCCGCCCGCTCGATTGGGGCAGGCCCGAGGACCGCGCCCTCGGCGCCCGCGATGTCTGGGTCGCGCTCGACCGGGTGACCGATCCGCACAATGTGGGCGCGATCCTGCGCTCGGCTGCCGTATTCGGGGCGGCGGCGGTGCTGGCGCCGGCGCGCCACGCCGCGCCCGAGACCGGCGCCCTGGCCAAGGCGGCCTCGGGCGCGCTCGAGGCGGTGCCCTATCTGCGCGTGCCCAATCTTGGCAACGCGCTGGCCGGGCTGTCGGCGCGCGGGCTTTATCTGGTGGGGCTGGCGGGGGAGGCCGACCGGACGCTCGGCGCCGCGCTTGCCGAGGCACCGCCCGGGCCGCGCGGTATCGTGCTGGGCGCCGAGGGGCCCGGGCTGCGCCCGCGCACGCGGGGTCTGTGCCACGTTCTGGCGCGGATTCCCGCCCGGCAAGGCTTTGTCTCGCTCAATGTCTCGAACGCCGCTTCGGTGGCGCTTTACGCCGCAGAAGCGGGTCTGGGCGATGGCGCGAGGCCCGAACAGGCCACGCAGGTCACGAATAGATGACCGCATCTCGACACCGGCGCAGCCATGACTATCTGTTGGCTTGGACAGGCGACGGAACCGCCTGTTCTACGATTTCTGTCCCTCGTTCCGCACTTGCGCCCGCTCCTCCGGCGGGCGCTTTTTTTTTCGGTCGGTTCCGGCGCGGCCGGGACAGCTATGCGGCCGCGCCCCGCAACGCCTGCGGAAGCCGGTTTGCCCAGCCGGTGATGCTGCCCGCACCGAGACAGACCACCATGTCGCCGGGCCGGGCCTGTTCGCGGACCAGCCGCGCCAGATCGGCCTCGTCGATCACCGCCCGCGCATGGCGGTGGCCATGCCGGATCAGCCCGGCCACCAGCGCATCGCGGTCCATCCCCGCGATCGGGTCTTCGCCGGCGGCATAGACATCGGCAATCGCGGCCACATCGGCATCGTTGAAGGCGCCGCAGAAGCCGTCGAACAGGTCGCGCAAACGGGTGAACCGGTGCGGCTGGTGGACCGCGATCACCCGGCCCGTCGTGGCCTGGCGCGCCGCCTTCAGCACCGCCGCGATCTCCACCGGATGGTGGCCATAGTCGTCGATGATGGTGACGCCGTTCACCTCGCCGACCCGGGTGAACCGCCGGTTCACCCCCTTGAAGCCGGCAAGCGCGGCGCGGATCTCGTCGCGTTTCATGCCCAGATGGCGGGCCACCGCGATGGCGGCCAGCGCGTTCGACACGTTGTGGTCGCCCGGCATCGGCAGGCTGCAGCCCGCGATCCGGCTGTCCTCGGCCTGCAGCGCCACGTCGAAATGCGCGATGCCGTTCGCATAGGTCAGGTTTTCGGCCCGCACATCGGCCTGCGCGTTGAAGCCGAAGGTCACCACGCGCCGGTCGCGCACCCGGCCGACCAGCGCCTGAACCTCGGGGTCGTCGGTGCAGCAGATGGCAAGGCCATAGAACGGGATGTTGGCCACGAAGTCCTGAAACCCCTGGCGCAGCGCATCGAAGCTGCCCCAATGGTCCAGATGCTCGGGATCGATATTGGTGACGATCGCGATGGTGGCGGGCAACCGGTTGAACGAGCCGTCCGATTCGTCGGCCTCGACGACCATCCAGTCGCCCGCCCCCATCCGGGCATTCGACCCGTAGGCATGGATCACGCCGCCATTGATCACCGTGGGGTCGATCCCGCCGGCATCGAGCAGCGTGGCCACCAGCGTCGTCGTCGTGGTCTTTCCATGGGTGCCGCCGACCGCGATGTTCGAGCGCAGGCGCATCAGTTCGGCCAGCATGTCGGCGCGGCGCACCACCGGCAGGCCGCGGGCCCGGGCGCCGACCAGTTCGGGATTGTCCGCGCGGATCGCGCTGGAAATCACCACGACCTCGGCCTCCGCCAGGTTCGCCTCGCGCTGGCCTTCGAAGATGCGGGCGCCAAGGCCCGCCAGCCTTTCGGTGATCGGGGTGGCCCGCAGATCGGACCCCTGCACCCGATAGCCATGGTTGATCAGCACCTCGGCGATGCCCGACATGCCGATCCCGCCGATGCCCACAAAATGGATCGGCCCCAGTTCCAGCGGCAGTTTGGTGGCGGCGGCGTTCATCGCGGCACTCCTTCGGCCAGGTCCTCGGCAAGATCGGCGAGCGCGGCGCCGGCATCGGGGCGGCCAAGCGCCAGGGCCGCCTGCGACATCGCCTGCGCCAGATCGCCATCGCCCAGGATCGCCGCAAGATGGCGCGCCAGCGTCCCGGGATCGAGCGCAGCCTCGGCGATCACCGAGGCCGCGCCGCCGGCATCGAAAGGGGCGGCGTTCGCGCTTTGGTGGTCGCCCGCCGCGGCGGCATAGGGGATCAGGATCGACGGCCGCCCGATCGCCGCGATATCGGCCAGCGAGGACGCACCGGCGCGCGCCACGACAAGCTGCGCCTCGGCCAGCCGGTTGGCGATGTCGGCAAAGAACGGGGCGATTTCGGCCGCCACCCCGGCCGCGGCATAGGCAGCCTCGACCCGTTCGGCATCCTCGGGCCGGGTCTGCTGGGCCACCCGAAGCCGCATCCGGATCGCCTCGGGCAGTTGGGCAACCGCCGCCGGCACCCGGTCGGCAAAGAGCCGCGCGCCCTGGCTGCCGCCGAACACCAGAAGTGCCAGCGGATAGTCGCCCGGCGGGGTATAGGGCGCGCCGGCCCGGGCGCGGATCGCCGCGCGCACCGGATTGCCGGTATGCTCGGCATTGGTGCCGCCCGGCAGGCTTGTGGGCCAGACCCCGCAGGCGACCCGGTCGACCCTTGGCGCGAAATGCCGGTTCACCCGACCGGGCACGGCGTTCTGTTCGTGGATCATGCGGGGGATCTTCAGCAGGCCCGCGGCGGCCAGGGCGGGCAGGCTGGGATAGCCGCCGAAACCTGCCACCAGCGCGGGCCGGTCGCGATACATCGCGTGCGCCGTCGAGGCGATGCCGGCGGCGATGCGAAACGGCGCCGCCAGCCTTGCCGCCGCGCCGCCCCGGGCGAAACTCGCCGCCGGGACCTGCATCACCGGCACCTGGTCGGGAAAGCCCCCGGCATAGCGGGCGCCGCGCGCATCGGTCTGCAGCGTCACCCGCCAGCCGCGCCGCAGCATTTCCTCGGCCAGCGCCTGGGCGGGGAACATGTGCCCGCCGGTCCCGCCGGCGGCAAGCAGAAGCAGGGGCGCGCGGCCGCTCACCCCGGCACCCGGCCACGCAGCAGATCGGCCATCGCGCCCTGCGGGCGTTCGCGGGTCAGCGCCAGCAGGATGCCAGCGCCAGACCGCCGGCCAGCATCGACGACCCGCCATAGGACACGAAGGGCAGCGTCATCCCCTTGGCCGGCAACAGCCGCACCGCGACCCCCATATTGATGATCGCCTGCGCCCCGAACAGCGCGGCGATGCCGCAACCGGCAAACCGGATGAACGGATCGCGCTCGACGATCAGCCGCAGGAAGGCCCGCACGGTGATCACCAGATACAGCACGATCACGGCAAGCACGAGCATCAGGCCATATTCCTCGGCCGCCACCGCGATGATGAAATCGGTATGCGCATCGGGCAGCGACCATTTGACCTGCCCTTCACCGACGCCGACGCCGAAATAGCCGCCCTCGCGGATCGCGTTGCTGGCAAAGCCAAGCTGGCTGCTGGGATCGACCGTCTCGGCCAGGAAGCCGTCGATCCGACGGGCGAAATGGTCGGACAGGGAATAGGCCATGGCGCCGGCGCCAAGCGCGGCTGCGGCCACGACCAGCAGCAGCAGCATCGGCGCGCCGGCGACGAAATACATCACCGCCCAGCCAAACAAAATCAGCACGGCCTGGCCGAAATCGGGCTGCAGGATCAGCAGCCCCGCCACCACCAGCGCGGTGCCAAGCGACATGGCGGTGCCGGGCGGCCCGTCAAGCTCGGCCGAGGCCGACATCAGCCAGGCGGCAAAGACGATGAAAAGCGGCTTGAGGAATTCCGACGGCTGCAGGGCGGCAAAACCCAGCGAGTACCAGCGCACCGCGCCCTTGCCGAAATCGGTCCCGAAGACCGGCAGGAAGATGAGCGCGACAAGCACGGCGAGAAATCCCAGCACGGCAAGGCGCCGGATCATGCGCGGCGACAGCATCGAGGCGACCAGCATGATGCAAAGCGACACGGTGACATAGGCGGCCTGCTTCGTCACATAATAGAACGGGGCGTGGCCGTTGCGCTCGGCCAGGGGGGGCGAGGCGGCAAGGCCCAGAAGCAGGCCGATCGCACAAAGCGCGACCACCGCCGCGATGCTCCAGCTGTCGACGCTGCGCCACCAGCGCGGCAGCACCGGGTCGCCGGGTCGTGCCGCGCGGGCGCCATGCACCATTTCCGTCATGGGGCTGCCCGTGTCGTTTTACTGCCTCGATCCGCCCGGTAGACCGGGTCTTGAGGGCAACCATAGCTGAAGGCCGCGACCAATTCCAGCCCTTTGCGGGCAACGCCCCGGCCGCCGCGCGGCGGCCGGTCACCGCGCCGCACGGCGCGGTGCCCGTGGCAGCCGTGGCAATCCATGGGCAGGCCCGGCGCGCGCCGAGAGCGCCGGACGCCCAGTGCCCCCGGCATGGTTGGGCGCAACGCCCCGGCCGCCGCGCGGCGGCCGGGCACCGCGCCGCACGGCGCGGTGCCCGTGGCAGCCGTGCCAATCCATGGGCAGGCCCGGCGCGCGCCGAGAGCGCCGGACGCCCAGCGCCCCGGCCACGGTTGGGCGCAACGCCCCGGCCGCCGCACGGCGGCCGGGCACCGCGCCGCACGGCGCGGTGCCCGTGGCAGCCGTGGCAATCCATGGGCAGGCCCGGCGCGCGCCGAGAGCGCCGGACGCCCAGTGCCCCCGCCCACGGTTGTGCGCAACGCCCCGGCCGCCGCGCGGCGGCCGGGCACCGCGCCGCGCGGCGCGGTGCCAGCCCCGTCACACCGCGGTCAGTGCCCGGACCGCGGCGATGAAGGCCGCGCCGCGGGCCTCGAAATCGGGGAACTGATCGAAGCTGGCCGCGGCGGGCGCCAGCAGCACCGTGTCGCCCGGCTCTGCCTCCGCCGCCGCGCGGGTCACCGCGGTGCCGATGTCGCCGCAGATTTCATGCGGCCGGGGGCCCAACTGCAAGGCGAATTCCCGCGCCGAATGGCCGATCAGATAGGCCTTCACCACCCCGCCCAGATCGCTCGCCAGCCCGGCGATCCCGCCCTCCTTGCCCAGCCCGCCGGCGATCCAGCGGATCCGCGGGAAGGCGCGCAGCGCCTGGGCCGCGCTTTCGACATTGGTGGCCTTCGAATCGTTGACGAAACGGACACCGTGGATTTCGGCCACCGGCTGGCTGCGATGGGGCAGACCGGCAAAGCTCTGCAGCCCCGCCGCGATGGCTTTCGGCGACAGCCCCAGCGCCCGCGCCACGCCCCAGGCGGCGGCGGCGTTCTGATGGTTGTGCGCCCCCGGCAACCCCGGCACCGGCCGCAGATCCAGGCTGGCGATCTGCTTGCCCTGGCGGGTTTCGGCCAGAAAGCCCTTGCGCACCGTCACCGACCAGCCCGGCCCGCCCAGCTTCTGCCGCGCCGAGATACGGATCAGCCGCAGATCCTCGGCGGCCTCGGCCATCTGGTTGGCCAGATAGGCGCCGGCATCCTCATCGACACCGATGACCGCGCGGTCCGGACCGCCTTCGGCAAAAAGCCGCCGCTTGGCCGCAAAATACCCGCCGAACCCGCCATGCCTGTCCAGATGGTCGGGGCTGAGGTTGAGGAACACCGCGATGTCAGGGGTCAGCGCGCGGGCCAGATCGATCTGATAGGAGGAAAGCTCCAGCACGATCGCCGACCCGTCGCCCGGCGGGTCGAGGTCGAACACCCCGCGCCCGATATTGCCGGCCAGCTGGCTGTCCCTGCCCGCAGACCGCAACACATGGTCGATCAGCGCGGCGGTGGTGGACTTGCCGTTCGACCCGGTCACCGCGACGACCCGGGGCGGTCGGTCGAAATCCGCCCAGCCCGCCCCGCCGAGGGTCGCGAAGAACAGGCCGATATCGTTGTCGACCGGCACCTGTGCCGCCCAGGCCGCGCGGATCGCCGGATGCGGCTGGGGGTACAGATGCGGGATGCCGGGCGAGACGATCAGCCGGGCAATCCCCTCGAGCCCGCCCGGCCGGGCCGGATCGGCCAGCGCCAGGCCCTCGGCCGCGGCGCGCGCCCGCGCCTCGGCCCCGTCATCCCAGCAATGCGGATCGGCCCCGCCCGCGCGCAGCGCCCGCGCTACCGCGAGCCCCGACCGGCCAAGCCCCAGCACGGCGATCCGCGCGCCGGCATATCCCGTGGCAGGGATCATCGCCCTACCACGGCACCGGCCGGCGGTCGCGAAAGAACCCGCCGGTCGGCCCGTCTGCCGGCAGCGTCGCCAGCCAGATCGCGGTCGCGGCGCCCGCTTCGGGGCTGCGCGGGGCGCCCGCCCCGCCCATCCGGGTCTGCACCCAGCCCGGGCACATCGCATTGACCTTGATGCAGGGCGACACCTCCTGCGCCGCGCGCAGCGTCAGGGCGTTGAGCGCAGCCTTGGCGATGCCATAGGCGCCGCCGCCATTCAGCCCCTCGGCAAAGCTGCCCCAGCCCGAAGAGACATTGACGATCCGGCCATGGCCGCGCGCAGCCATCCCGGGGATCACCGCACGCATCAATTCGAACGGGGCGTGGACCATCACCTGCATCGAGCGCGCGAAATTGTCGTTGTCGCCCAGGAACGGCACCGTTTCGAGGATACCGGCATTGTTGACCAGCACGTCGATCGGCCCGGCCTTGGCCAATGCCGGGGCGAAGCCGGCCGCGTCTTCGAGGTCGAGCTGCACCGCCCGCGCACCGATCGGCCCGGCCGCGGCCACGCCGGCTGCCCGGTCGCGCGACCCGATCACCACATCGAGCCCGGCCGCCCGCAGACCGGCGGCGATGGCCAGCCCGATCCCGCGATTGCCGCCGGTCACCAAGGCCCGTCGCATGGCCGCCTCCCCCGCCTGGCCCGGGGCGCGCGCGTGCGCACGCGCCCCCGGACGCTGCCACGCTATGCCGGTCCGGGCGCCCCGTTCAAGCCGGATGCTGCCCGCGCGCGGAGCGCATCGCGCGCGGTTGCCGCCTGCGCCTCGGGAACGAAGATGTGGTCGTGATGCGCGCCCGCAATCACGTTGCAGGGGATGGAAGCGGCCGCCAGGGCGCCGGCCGCCGCCGCCGTCAGCCCGACCGCGTCGAGCGCGGAATGCACCCCCAGCGTGATCTGCGCGAAGCGTGCCGCACCGGGCGGCACCGCCGGGTGATCGGCCGGCAGGACCAGGGTGATCCCCTCGGCCTCGCGGATCATCGCGCGGGCGGCGGGCAGGGCGGCGGGCAGGTCTGCCTCGGGCACCACGGCGAAGGCCACCGCGCCGGGGACGGCGCACGGGTCCATGCCGGCGATCAGCACGGCGGGATCGCGGACCGGATCGTGCATTCTAACGCAGCTTCAGCGTTGCCAGCCCGATCAGCGCGAGGATCAAGGCAATGATCCAGAAGCGGATGACGATCTGCGATTCCGCCCAGCCCATCTTTTCGAAATGATGATGGATCGGCGCCATCAGGAACACCCGTTTGCCGGTCATCTTGAACCAGGCGACCTGGATGATGACGCTCAGCGCCTCGACCACGAACAGGCCGCCGACGATGGCCAGCACGATCTCGTGCTTCGACGCCACCGCGATGGCACCCAGCGCGCCGCCCAGCGCCAGCGAGCCGGTGTCGCCCATGAAGACCGCCGCCGGCGGCGCGTTGTACCACAGGAACCCGAGCCCGCCGCCGATCAGCGCGGCGGTAAAGACCAGCAACTCGCCGGTGCCCGGGACGTAATGCACTTCCAGATAGTCCGAGAAATCGACCCGCCCCACGGAATAGGCGATCACCCCCAGCGTGCCGGCGGCGATCATCACCGGCATCACGGCCAGCCCGTCGAGCCCGTCGGTCAGGTTCACCGCATTGGCCGCGCCGACGATCACGATCATCGCGAAAGGGATGAACAGAAACCCCAGATTGATCAGCACATCCTTGAACACGGGCACCGCCAGCTGGCCGGCCAGCTCGACGGGTTGGGCCCACATCGCCGCCGCCGCCGCCGCCCCGGCAATGGCGAAGCCGATGGCCAGGCGCATCCGCGCCGACACCCCCTTGGCGCTGGCCTTCGAGACCTTGGCGTAATCGTCGACAAATCCGATCGCGCCGAACCCGATGGTGACCAGCAGGGTGATCCACACGAACACATTGTCCGATCGCGCCCAAAGCAGCGTTGCCACGACGAGCGCGCCGAGGATCAGCACCCCGCCCATTGTCGGCGTGCCGGCCTTGGCCAGGCGGTGGCTTTCGGGCCCATCTTCGCGGATCGGCTGGCCCATGCCCTGGCGCGCCTTCAGCAGGTTGATCAGCGGCCGACCGAACAGAAAGCCGAAGACAAGCGCGGTAAAGAACGCCCCGCCGGCGCGAAAGGTGATGTATCGAAACAGGTTCCAGACATCGCCGCCATCGGACAGGCTGCTGAGGAAGTAGAGCATCAGAACGGCTCCTCGCCGGTGAGCGGGCGCACCGCGCCCATTGTCTTGAAGCTGTCGACGACCCGGGCGATGCGGCTGCCTTTCGATCCCTTGACCAGCACCGTGTCGCCGGCATCGACCAGCCGGTGGGCATCGGCACACAGCGCCTGGGCGTCGCCGGCATGGCGGCCGCGCCGCGCCGCCGGCAGCGCCTGCCACAGATGGCGCATCAGCGGGCCGGCGCAATGGACGCGATCGACCGTCGCCATCGCGGGATCGCGGGCCAGCGCGGCGTGCAGCGCCGGCGCGTCCGGCCCCAGTTCCAGCATGTCGCCCAGGATCGCGATGCGTCGCCCGCGCGCGATCCGGCCCTGCCCGTCGGCCGGGCGTTCGCCCGCCAGCATCGTCAGTGCCGCCGCCATCGAGGCCGGGTTGGCGTTGAACGCATCGTCGATCAGCGTGAAGCCGATGCGCGGATCGGCCGGGTCAAGCCCCACCCACAGCCGCGCGCCCCGCCCCGCCGGCGGCACCCAGCGGCCCAGACCCAGCGCCGCCTGCGCCGGGTCGGCGCCCAGCGCCTGCGCGGCGGCAAGGACACCCAGCGCGTTCCCGGCCATGTGGCGGCCGGGGCTCGCGACCTTGAAAAGGATCGGGGTCGCGCCCAGCTGCGCCTCGACCACGCAGACGCCCACACCGGGGCGCAGCGCATTGGCACGGAGGCCGGCATCGCGCGCGCTGCCGAAGGTGACGATCCGGGCATCCACGGCGCGCGCGGCGTCGGCCAGAGTGCCAAGCCAGCCCGAATCGGCCGGCAGGATGGCGATGCCGCCCGGTTCCAACCCCTCGGCGATGCTGGCCTTTTCGCGCGCGATCCCGGCCTGGCCATCGGCGAACGCCGCCAGATGGGCCGGCCCGATTGCGGTGATCAGCGCGACATGCGGCCGCGCCAGACGGGCCAGCGGCGCGATCTCGCCGGGTGCGTTCATGCCGATCTCGACCACCGCGAAATCGGCGTCGCGCGGCAGCCGCGCCAGCGTCAGCGGCACGCCCCAATGGTTGTTGTGGCTCGCCTCGGCGGCGTGCACCCGGCCCTGGCCGCACAACGCGGCCACCATCATCTCTTTCGCCGAGGTCTTGCCGACCGAGCCGGTGATGGCGGCGACCCGGGCGCGGCTGCGCGCCCGGCCCGCGGCCCCCAGCGCGGCGAGCCCGGCAAGGACATCGCGCACCACAAGAAGCGGCGCGTCTTCGGCCACCCCGTCGGGCCGGTGTGCGACCATCGCCGCCGCCGCGCCCCGGGCCAGCGCATCGGCCACGAAATCATGGCCGTCGCGCGCCGCGGTCAGGGCGACGAACAGATCGCCCGGTGCCAGTGTCCGGCTGTCGATCGACACGCCGCTTGCCTGCCAGTCCGACCGCACGACCCCGCCGGTGGCGGCGGCGGCCTCTGCCGCTGTCCACAGCGCGCTCATGCGCCCGCCCCGTCAAGCGCGGCGACCGCGATGCTGGCCTGTTCGCGGTCGTCGAACGGATAGACCGCATCGCCGACGATCTGACCGGTTTCGTGCCCCTTGCCGGCGATCAGCAGCGCATCGCCCGGCCCCAGCGCATCGACCCCGCGCAGGATCGCCTCGGCCCGGTCGGGCACCTCGCTTGCGCCGGGGCAACCGGCCAGCACCGCGGCGCGGATCGCCGCCGGATCCTCGCTGCGCGGATTGTCATCGGTGACATAGACGATGTCGGCATGGGCGCAGGCGGCCTCGCCCATCAGCACCCGCTTGCCCCGGTCGCGGTCGCCGCCAGCGCCCAGCACCACCACGATGCGGCCCATGACATGCGGGCGCAGCGCCGTCAGCGCGGCGACCAGCGCGCCGGGCTTGTGCGAATAGTCGACAAAGACCGGCGCCCCGTTGGCCCGCGTGGCGGCACGCTCCATCCGGCCGGGCACCGTGCCAAGCCGGCAGAGCGCGTCGAAGACCGGGTCGGGCGCCGCGCCCGACAGAATGCACAGCCCCGCCGCCAGCAGCGCATTCGCCGCCTGGAACCCGCCGACAAGCTCGAGACGGGTTTGCCGCGGCCCGCCCGCCCAGGTGAACCGCAAGGTCTGGCCGGTCGCGTCGAAACGCTGCGCGCCGATCCGCAGATCGGCGTCCGGGCCGGTGCCGACCCCGATCACCCGACCGCCCCGGTCGCGAACCATGGCCGCAATCGTGGGTCCCCGCGGATCGTCGAGACAGACCGCCGCGCCGGCCCCGGTCGGCAGCAAGCGGTCGAAAAGCCCCGCCTTGGCGGCGAAATAGCTTTCCATGTCGGGGTGATAATCCAGGTGATCCTGGCTGAGATTGGTAAACCCCGCCGCGGCGATCCGCACCCCGTCGAGCCGCCGCTGGTCGAGCCCGTGCGACGACGCCTCCATCGCCAGATGGGTGATCCCGGCGACGGCCATATCGGCCAGCAGCCGGTGCAGGGTGACCGGATCGGGGGTGGTGTGTTTCAGCGGCGCGGCGAAATCGCCCTCGACCCCCAGCGTGCCGAGGCTGGCCGCGCGCAGCCCCAGCGCCAGCCATAGCTGGCAGGTGAAGCTGGCAACCGAGGTCTTGCCGCTGGTGCCGGTGACCGCGACGACGGTTTCGGGCTGGGCATCGACGAACCGGGCCAGCGCATGGGCCAGCGCCAGCCTGGCGTCGTCGACCACCACCACCGCCCCGCCGAACGCCGCCAGATCGTCGGCCGCCATCGCCGCGCCCGCCGGATCGGTCAGGATCGCCGCGGCGCCCATGCGAATGGCATAGGGAATGAACGCGGCGCCGTGCACCTGCGTGCCCGGCAACGCGGCAAACAGCCCGCCGCGCACCACGTTGCGGCTGTCGAGCGCGATGTCGCACACCGCCACATCGCCGCCCCTGGCGGGGCGCAGCCCAAGCGTGCTCAGTGATCTTGTCGGTTCCATCCGCCCCAGCCTATTGCCCCGACGCCAGCATCACCGCCGGTCCGGCGCGGCTTTCGACCGCAGGCCGCAGGCCCAAAAGCGGCCCGGCCCGGCGGATGATCTCGGCGGCCACCGGCACGGCGGTCCAGCCGGCGGTGCGCCGGGCCTCGCCCAGCGCCGAAACCGTGCCCTCGTCGAACATCGTGACCAGGACATAGCGCGGTGCCTGCACCGGAAAGACCGCCGCAAAGGTCGCGATCACCTTGTCTTCGTAATAGCCGCCGCGCGGCATCGGCTTGTCGGCGGTGCCGGTCTTGCCGCCCACGGCATAGCCTGCAACCTCGCCAAAGCTGGCGGTGCCCTCGGTCACCACCTGGCGCAGCATGGTCAGCACCTGGCGCGAGGTCTGTTCGGAAATCACCGCCGGGCCCAGCGGCGGCGGCCGGTTGCGGCGCAGCAGCGTCGGCGTGACCTGATGGCCGCCATTGGCGATGGTGGCATAGCCCGCGGCCAGATGAAGCGGGCTGGCCGACAGGCCATGGCCATAGGAAATCGTCATCGTCGACAATTCCGACCAGCGGCGCGGATAGAGCGGCCGCGCGCCGCCCTCCAGCAATTCGATCCCCGTCGGGTCGAGCAGCCCGAGCGCATCCAGATAGCCCTGCTGGCGTTCGGCCCCCAGCGCCTGGGCGAGCCTTGCCGTGCCGATATTGGAGCTTTCGACGACGATGCCGGTGACCGACAATTCGCGGCCCAGATCGTGAAAATCCTCGATCCGGTGCTTGCCCCAGCGCAGCGGGCCGCGGATGTCGATCACGGTATCCGGGGTCACGATCCCCTCTTCCAGCGCCATCGCTGCGGTAAACACCTTGAAGGTCGAGCCAAGCTCGTAAAGCCCCTGCACCGCGCGGTTGAACAGCGGGCTTTCCGACGGGTCGCCCTCGGTCTGTGGCGCCGGCCGGTCGTTGGGGTCGAAATCGGGCAGCGAGACCATCGCCAGAATCTCGCCGGTGCGCACATCCATCAGGATCGCCGCGGCACCGCGGGCATTCGTCACCTCCATGCCGCGATCGAGCACCTCGCGCATCGCCGCCTGCACCGACAGGTCGATCGACAGGGCCAGGGGCTGGCCGCCCTGGGCGGGATCGCGCAGGAACGCGTCGAAGGTCTTTTCGACCCCGGCGCGGCCGACGATCTCGGCCGCGGCCACGCCCTCGCGACCGAAGCCCGCGCCGCCCAGCACATGGGCGGCCAGGGGACCGTTGGGATAAAGCCGCATCTCGCGCGGGCCAAAGCGCAGGCCAGGCTCGCCGATGTCGTGCACGGCCTGCTGCTGTTCGGGCGACAGATGACGCCGCAGCCAGATGAATTTCCGGTCCGAGGTGAACCGCTCAAGCAGCGTCGCCGCCGCCATGTCCGGAAAGATCGCCGCCAGTTCGCGGGCCGCGCGCGGCTTGTCGACCATCAGCGGCGGCTGGGCATAAAGGGCATGGGTGATCAGGTTGGTGGCCAGGATCGCGCCGTTGCGATCGACGATATCGGCGCGCTGCGCGACGATCCCCGAATCGCCGCCCGAATGGCTGGCGCGGGCCACCTCGGAGCCGGCCAGCGCCGCCATGCGCATCCCGACCGCGCCGAACAGCAGGCAGAACATCACCGCCAGGGTGATCAGGCGGCTTTCGGCGCGCTGGCGCTGACGGTCGCGCAACGCCTCGTGGCGGCGGCGGCGTTCGGCCCGTTCGATGCGGTCGGGGTTTTCCCCCCGCGCGCGGGCTTCCAGCACCGGGGCGAGCGGGCGCAGCGGCGCGCGGGTCACGGGCTGTCCCCTGCAGCGCGGCCGGCTCCAGCGACGGGCCTTCGGGCGGGAAAGGCACCTGCTCGACGCTGCCGAATTGCGACGGCGCCAGCGGCAACAGCTGCAGCCGCTCGAAATTGAGTTCGACAAGGTCCGACAGCCGTTGCGGCCTGTTGAGATAGGCCCATTCGGCGCGCAGCACCGAAAGCGCCTCGCGCGCCGCGCCGATCTCGGCATGCAGGTCGTCGACCGCTTCGAGCGCCTGCTTGGTCCGGTAGTTCTCGTCATAGGCCCACCAGGCCAGCGCCATGACGATGGCCGCAGGCAGCAGATAGGCCAGAATCCGCATCACACCGCCCCGGGCCGGCGCAACAGCGCCGGCAGCCCCAGCGCCTGGCGATCGGCCGGGCGGGCCGGCGCGGCGGTGCGACGGGCGATTCGCAGCCGGGCCGAACGGGCGCGCGGGTTGGCATGCAACTCGGCCTCGGTCGGGCCGACGGCCTTGCGCGTCACCGGGACAAACCGCGCCGGACCGGGCGCGGCTTCGGGTGCGTGGCGGCTGCCGCCGACGCGACCGGCGGCAAGCTGGATGAAGCGCTTGACGATCCGATCCTCGAGCGAATGAAAGGTCACCACGGCCAGCAGGCCGCCCGGGGCCAGCAGCCGTTCGGCGGCTTCGAGCCCACGCACCAGCTCGCCCAGCTCGTCATTCACGGCGATGCGCAGCGCCTGGAAGGTCCGCGTGGCGGGATGCGTCTGGCCGGGCCGGGGCGGGCCAAGCACGCCCGAGACCAGCCGCGCCAGCTCGGCCGTGCGGGTGATCGGGGCCGCCGTTCGCGCCGCGACGATGGCCCGGGCGACCCGCCTTGCCGCGCGTTCCTCGCCATATTGGTGCAAGATATCGGCAAGCGCGTCGTCCTCCAGCCGGTTGACAAGGTCGGCCGCCGACGGGCCGGCGCCGCCCATCCGCATGTCGAGCGGTCCGTCACGGGAAAACGAAAACCCCCGTTCGGCCTGGTCGAGCTGCATCGAAGAGACACCGATATCGAGCACGACACCATCGGCCGCGGCAGCCCCCGCGCCCTTTGCCAGCCGGTCGAGATCGCCGAACCGCCCCTCGATCAGCGTCAGCCGGGTGCCGCAAGACGCGGCCCAGTCCGCCGCGGCGGCCAGGGCCGAAGGGATCACGGTCGATCGCGATCACCTGCGCCGCACCGGCATCGAGCAGCGCGCTGGTGTAGCCGCCGGCGCCAAAGGTTCCGTCGACCCACAGCCCGCGCACCGGCGCGATCGCGGCAAGCAGCGGATCGCGCAGGACCGGCACATGGCCCGCGGGCGGATCGGGCCTGCGCCTGACGGCGGCAGCCATGCTCATAGCCCTCCCCCGGCCTCGTCGAGCAGGCTGAGAACATCGAAATCGTCGGGCTTGCCGGACAGCCAGTCTGCCATTTCGGCCTCACGCTCGGCCCAGCGCCCGGGCTCCCAGATCTGGAAGGTGTCGCCGGTGGCGATGAACAAGGCCTCGCCCTTCAGGCCGATCTTGTCGCGCAGCCGTTGCGGCAGCACGATCCGACCGTTCTCGTCGACCTGCGAGGGCAGCGCCTGGCCCGAGAACAGCTTTTCCAGCAACCGCCGGCTGCGCGACCCGCGCGGCAAGGCCGCGATCCGGGCGTCAAGATCGGCCATCGCGGCCATGTGGTAGCCTTCAATGTGATTCCACCGGGCATCGCCATAGACGAGCACCAGGCTGGGGTTCAGCCCCTCGGTCCAGTCGGGATCATTGCTTTCCAGAACGCGGCGAAACGCGGCGGGGATCGATACCCGGCCCTTCCCGTCCACCTTGTGGACGCCTTCGCCCCGGAACGTCCGCGCCACCTGCCGTCTCCTGCCTCGCGCCCGGTATCCGGAACGAGAACGCGGGCCGGACTGCTGCCATAGTCCGGCCCGCGGCCCCCGTCCCATCTCTGGGCCTGTCCGACTGCGGCGCCACCTGGGGGAGATGTCTGCTCGCGTCCGCGCCGGATCTCGTTTTGTCGGTCAGAAAACGGGGCCTGTATGAAACCTGCGTTTGGGAGGTGGGTCTTGACGCCCTTTGTTCCGTCTCTGCCGATGAACAAGGTCTGGCATGGGAAATCATGGTTTGCAACTATTTTCTTATGGAACTGGATGGGATGCCGTAGGGAAGAGCACGCTTCGCGCCGTTTCCCCCGCCGAACACCAAGTGTTGTGGTTGCACGCAAAAGCCGGCCGATATGCGGCTGGGCCAACTGTGTCCCGCGGGCCACAGTTGCCGGGCCATGCCGCGCGAAAAGCGATTCGGCCCACCGGCGGCCCATGCCGGCCCATGCCTCGGCGGGCCATTGACACCAACCGCCGGCTTGGCCACTGAACCGCGCACCGAGCGGCGGAGGCCCCCATGCGCATCGCGATGATCGGCACCGGCTATGTCGGCCTTGTCTCCGGCGTCTGTTTTTCGGATTTCGGACACGAAGTTGTCTGTGTCGATCGCGACCCGTCCAAGATCGACGCGCTGACCGCCGGCCGGGTGCCGATCTTCGAACCCGGGCTAGAAGATCTGATGCGCCGCAATGTCGAGGCCGGGCGGCTGAGCTTCAGCGGCGATCTGGCGGCCGCGGTGGCGGGCGCCGAGGCGGTCTTCATCGCCGTCGGCACGCCGACCCGGCGTGGCGACGGCCATGCCGATCTGACCTATGTGATGGGCGCGGCGGCCGAAATCGCCGCGGCGCTGACCGGCCATACGGTGGTCGTGGTGAAATCGACGGTGCCCGTCGGCACCAACCGCCAAGGTCGCCGAGGCGATCCGCACCGCCCGTCCGGACGCCGATTTCGACATCGCCTCGAACCCCGAATTCCTGCGCGAGGGCGCCGCGATCGACGATTTCATGCGGCCCGACCGGGTGGTGGTGGGCGTCGAATCCGATCGCGCCGCCGAGGTGATGGCGGAGGTCTACCGCCCGCTCTTCCTGCGCGAGTTTCCGATCGTCACCACGAGCCTCGAATCGGCGGAGATGATCAAATACGCCGCCAACGCCTTTCTGGCCACCAAGATCACCTTCATCAACGAGATCGCCGCGCTGTGCGAGGCGACTGGCGCCAGATGTGAAATCTGTCGCCAAGGGCATGGGCCTCGACAACCGTATCGGCCGCACCTTCCTGCATGCCGGCCCGGGCTTTGGCGGTTCGTGCTTTCCCAAGGACACCCGCGCCCTGGCCCGGATCGGGCAGGAACACGGAACGCCGATGCGGATCACCGAAACGGTGATCGAGGTCAACGAGGCGATGAAGCGCCGGATGATCGAGAAGCTGCGCGAGCTGCTCGACGGGTCGTTCAACGGCAGGACGATCGCGGTGCTGGGCGTGACCTTCAAGCCCAATACCGACGACATGCGCGAGGCGCCGTCGCTGACCATCGTGCCCGCGCTGGTCGGCGGCGGCGCGCGGGTTCGCGTGACCGACCCGCAGGGCCGGCGCGAGGGCGAGGCCCTGCTGCCCGGCGTGACCTGGGCCGAGGATGCCTATGCCGCGGCCGATGGCGCCGACGCGGTCGTGATCCTGACCGAATGGAACGAGTTTCGCGCGCTCGACCTGAAACGGATCACCCGAAGCGGCCCGCGCGTTCTGGCCGATCTGCGCAATATCTATGACGCCGAAACGGCCGCCGAGGCAGGCTTTGCCGCCTATGCCGGGGTTGGCCGCTGAGACCGGACGCCGGAAAGCGCAGGAATTGCGCTTAATCCCGCCTACTGCGCCCGCTGCCGTAAATCCCACAGCAAGTCTTTGGATGTCTGATGGCGCCGGGGTGAACAACAGGGTGCGGGGTGCATCATGGCAATCGGGCGATTCCGGATCGCCGACGGCCCGCTATGGGGCGACGGTCCAATAGGGGTGGCATTCGGCGATGGGGTGACACTTGCGGGCGGGCCAGGCAACGACACGTTGCGCGGCGGCACGCATGACGACATGATCACGGGCGAGGCGGGCGACGACCGGCTTTACGGCTTCGCCGGGGCCGACATGCTTTACGGCGGCAGCGGCCGCGACATGCTTGGTGGCGGTGACGGCGACGACAGCCTCGATGGCGGCGGTGGTGACGACACGCTGGTCGGCGGCGATGGCGACGACATGCTGGTCGGCGGCGCGGGCGACGACCGGATCGATGGCGGTGCGGGCAACGACCGGGCGATCTATGCGATCTCGATTTCCGGGGCCGCGATCCGGCGCGACGGTGACGCCGTCATCGTCACAACGGCCGATGGAACGGATCGACTGACCCTTGTCGAGACTCTGGTCTTTGCCGACGGGTCGATCCGTGTCTCGAGCCTCGGCTCGGACAATACGGTGTTCGGGTCGCGGTTCGACGATTTCCTGGCGGGCACGAACGATCGGGACGGCATCATCGGTTATGACGGCGACGACAGAATCCAGTCGATGTCGGGCGCGGACGCGATCGATGCCGGGCCGGGCGACGATATCGTGTTGGCCGGCGGCGGAGACGACCATATCCTGGGCGGCGACGGCGCCGACCGGCTGTGCGGCGAAAAGGGCGACGATTTCATCTTCGGCGATGCCGGCGCCGACCAGATCGACGGCGGCGACGGCGACGACCACCTCGAGGGCGGTTCGGGCGAGGACACTATCTGGGGCGGCGACGGCAGCGACACGCTGCTGGGCGGGGACGGCAACGATATCCTGTATCCCGATCTGGGCCCCGATGAGCCCATCGCCTTTGCCGTCGGGCTGCTGTCGGACCCCGACCCATGATGCCAGGGCGCAATGCGTTTGACCGGTTGCGCCAGCTCCGCCCTCCGCCCGGACTGTCGGAGCGGGAGGCGGCGAACGGTCGCTCTCGATGACAGTTGGTGTCAGTTCTTCTCCTGATCCACCAGCTTGCCGGCCCCGATCCAGGGCATCATGCCGCGCAGCTTGGCGCCCACTTCCTCGATCTGGTGGGCGTCGTTCCAGCGCCGCGTCGCCTTGAAGCTGGGCTGGCCGACGCTGCATTCCGCCATCCAGTCGCGCACGAAACGGCCCTTCTGGATGTCATCGAGAACCGCCTTCATCCGCGCCTTCGTCTCGTCATAGGGCAGGATGCGCGGGCCCGACACATATTCGCCGAATTCGGCGGTGTTCGAGATCGAATAGTTCATGTTGGCGATGCCGCCTTCATAGATCAGGTCGACGATCAGCTTCACCTCGTGCAGGCATTCGAAATAGGCCATTTCGGGGGCGTAGCCCGCCTCGACCAGGGTTTCGAACCCCATCCGGATCAGCTCCACCAGACCGCCGCACAGCACCGCCTGTTCGCCGAACAGGTCGGTTTCGCACTCTTCCTTGAAGGTCGTCTCGATGATGCCCGAGCGGCCGCCGCCGATCGCCGCGCAATAGGACAGCCCGAGATCGAGCGCGCGGCCGGACGCATCCGTGTCCACCGCCACCAGGCAGGGCACGCCGCCGCCACGCGCGAATTCGGCGCGCACGGTGTGGCCCGGCCCCTTGGGCGCCATCATGATCACGTCGACGCCAGGCTTCGGTTCGATCAGGTTGAAATGGACGTTCAGCCCATGGGCGAATGCGATCGCCGCGCCCTCGCGGATGTTGTCGCGGACATGGTCGCGCCAGACCTCGGCCTGCAATTCGTCGGGCATGGTGAACATCATCAGATCGCACCACGCGGCGGCTTCGGCGATGCCCATGACCTGCAGCCCTCGGCCTCGGCCTTCTTGGCGCTGGGTGAGCCCGCGCGCAGCGCCACGGCGATATGCTGGGCGCCCGAATCGCGCAGGTTGAGCGCATGGGCGTGGCCCTGGCTGCCATAGCCGAGGATCGCCACCTTCTTGTCCTTGATCAGATTGATGTCGCAATCGCGGTCGTAGTAAACGCGCATGTCTGTCCCCTGTCGCGGTTTCGCTGCGCCCGAACGGGCCTGCACGCCTTCTACCGCCCCGACCGCGCGGCGCAACGGCAGAACCGGGCCTTGTACCAGGTCGCGATGCGTTCGCCGCATTGCGCGTCTCGCCCGGCCTCCCCGCTTGTGCCCCCAATCCCGGGCGTTGTTGTCGGCACGAGAGGTGACCTGGATCGCGCCTTTGCCCTGCCTGCGTCAGGCGATCCTGACGCTGCCGGGCATACCGGGGGCCGTGAAGCGGTTGATGCACCGCAGGGCGAGGGCGGCCGCCACAACGCGGATCTCCGTCCGCTGCAGGCCGATGTCCGGACCAAGCGGGGAAATCGATTGCTGCTGGCCTTGCCCCGGCGTCCCAAAGAGGGCGTGTTCCTTGCGGCTCGATGCCGATTGTTGCAGGCCCCGCGCCGCGACTGTGGCAAACGCCCATTGTGACCAGGGCGGGTGAGGTATATCGCGGCGCCGAGTTGTGGGGGCGACATGGAACCCAAGCGCGTCATCATCCTGGGCGCCTCGGGCTATACCGGGGCGGAACTCGTCCGCCTGATCGCCGGGCATCCCGGCCTGCGGATCGCCGCGCTGGGGGCCGAACGCAAGGCCGGCCTGACCATGGCCGAGGTGTTTCCGCATCTTCGGCATCTGGACCTGCCGGCGCTGCAGAAGACCGACGATATCGATTTTGCCGCCGCCGATCTGGTGTTCTGCGCGCTGCCGCATGGCACCAGCCAGGCGGTGGTCCAGGCGCTGCCCGAAACGGTGAAGATCATCGATCTGTCGGCGGGCTTCCGGCTGCGCGATCCGGCCGTCTATGCGCGATGGTACGGCCCGCATCTGGCGCCCGAGCTGCAGGCCGGGGCGGTCTATGGGCTGACCGAATTCGACCGCGACGCGATCCGCGGCGCGCGGCTGGTGGCGGGGACCGGCTGCAACGCGGCGACCGGGCTTTATGCCGTGCTGCCGCCGCTGCGGGCCGGCGTCATCGATCCCGACGAGATCGTCATCGACCTCAAGACCGGGTCCTCGGGTGCGGGACGGACCGCGACCGAGGCGCTGATCCATGCCGAGGTCGCCGATTCGACCAGGGCCTACAAGGTCGCCCAGCACCGCCATCTGGCCGAGTTCGACCAGGAGTTTTCGGCCGCCGCGGGGCGCGAGGTGAAGGTCACCTTCACCCCGCATCTGGTGCCGCAGAATCGCGGCATCCTGGCCACCGTCTATGTGCGCGGCGCGGCCGATGCGATCCACGATGCGCTGGCGCGCGCCTATGCGGCGGAGCCGTTCCTGCACGTCCTGCCGATGGGCGACATCCCGGCGACGGCGCATGTGCGTGGCTCGGCCTTCGTTCATGTCGGTGTCGTGGCCGACCGGCGGCCCGGCCGGACGATGATCTTTGCCGCCCTCGACAACCTGGCCAAGGGGTCGGCCGCCCAGGCGATTCACAACGCCAATCTGATGCTGGGCCTGCCCGAAACCCTTGGCCTCGGGGCGGCACCGCTCTATCCTTAGGCAACATGAAGGGTCTTGCCAAACGCCGCCGCATCCAGGTCATCGCGCTTGCCTTCGCGTCGCTCATCATCGCGACCGGGCTCATCGGTTATGCCATGCGCGATGGCATCAACCTCTATCGCAGCCCCAGCCAGATCGCCGAGGCACCGCCGCCACCCTCCGAGGTGTTTCGCATCGGCGGACTTGTCGAGGACGGCTCGCTGATCCGCGGCGCGGGCGAAACGATCCGCTTTCGGGTCACCGATGGCGGCGCGTCGGTCCCGGTCGCCTTTACCGGCGTGCTGCCGGATCTGTTCGCCGAAGGTCAGGGGATGATCGCGCTTGGCCGTCTGGAGGCCGGCACGTTTCGCGCGACCGAGATCCTGGCCAAGCATGACGAGGACTACATGCCGAAGGAAGTCGCCGACATGCTCGAGGCGCAGGGCGTCTATCGCGACCCGGCGCACGGTGGCGAAGGCGGGTCTTAACCCTTTGTGAACAGTCTGGCGCGCGTCCAGAAAGGGAAAGCGCGCCATGCCAACGCCACGCCAGATCGCCGAAGCCATCGTCGCCCGCGAGGGCGGGTTCGTCAACGATCCCGACGATCCGGGCGGCGCCACCAAGCATGGCGTGACCATCGGCACGCTGCGACGGCTTGGCCGCGACCTGACCGGCGATGGCCGCGTCACCGTCGCCGATATTCGCGCGCTGACCCCCGATCACGCGGTCGACATCTTCCTCGATTCCTATTTCCGGCAGCCCGGGATCGACGGGCTGCCCGGGCCGCTGCAACCCAGTGTCTTCGACATGCAGGTCAATGCCGGGGCGACGGCGGTGAAGCTGTTGCAGAACCTGTTGCGCAAGATGGGGCATGACGTGGCTGTCGACGGCGTGATCGGGCCACAGACCCGCGCCGCGGCGGCCCGCGCGATGGCCGAGGCGCCCGATCACCTGGTCGATGCCTATGCGATCGAGCGGCGGGATTACTACTATCGGCTGGGCGATGCCCGCCCGCGGCTGCGCAAGTTTGCCCGCCGCCGCGATGGTGGCAAGGGCGGCTGGATCACCCGGGCCGAGGAATTCATGGCGCCGCGCTATCATCTGAGCGAGGCCGAGCATCGCGAAAGGGTTTCGGCATGGCACTGATCAAGCGCCTTCTGGGGCGGGCCGAGACGGTCGCGGCGCTGGGCGAGACCGCCGGCGATCTGGTCGAGGTGTTTCACCCCAACGCCACCCGGCGGATGGAACTGGCGCATGACGCGCAGGTTGCCGCGCAGGACGCCTTTGCCGCCGAATTCGTGCATGGCGGCGCAACCTGGTTCGACCGCGCGGTCAACGGGCTCAACCGGTTGCCGCGCCCGGCCCTGGCGCTGGGCACGCTGGGGCTGTTCGCCTTTGCGATGGTCGAGCCCGACGGCTTTGCCCGGCGGATGCAGGGACTGGCACAGGTGCCCGACCCGCTGTGGTGGCTGCTGGGCGCCATCGTGTCGTTCTATTTCGGCGCGCGCGAGTTGCACTATCGCCGCGCGGGCCAGGTCGGCAGCGCAGCCATCGGGCTGGCCGACCGGCTGCGGCGCGGCCGCCCGGCCGCCGCGCCGGCCGACAACCCCGCGCTGCGCGACTGGCAGCAGGCGCGGGGGCGCTAGCCAGGCGGCACCGGTTCCCCGGAACCGCGTGGCTCAGCGGCAGGCGGCCAGCCCCGCCGCAAGGTCGCTGATGACGGCGGGATAAAGCGCGGGCCCCGGCGCATGCGCGGTTCCCAGCGGATCGATCACACCGGTCGCGGTGTCGTCCCCGGCAATGGCCGCGACGATCCCGGGGTCGAATTGCGGCTCGGCCAGGATGCAGACACCGCCCAGCTCGGCCACCCGGTCGCGCAGTTCGGCGACCCGTGCGGCCGACGGATCGGTGGCGTCGCCGATGCTGATGGCGCCCGCCGCCTGCAACCCGAAGCGGTTCTCGAAATACTGATAGGCGTCGTGGAACACGATGAAGGGCAGATCGGCCAGCGGGGCGGTCTGCGCCGCGATGTCGGCACTGAGCGCGGCCAGATCGGCGCGGGCGGCGCCGGCATTGGCGCGATAGGTCGCAGCGTTGTCAGGGTCGGCCGTGGCCAGCGCCTCGGCGATGGCGGTCAGCCAGACCTGCGCGTTGGCCGGGTCGAGCCACAGATGCGAATCGATCGAGCCGTGGGCATGCTCATCCTCCATGGGCATGCTCGTCGTCATGCGCATGCTCATCCTCCTGGGCGTGCTCGTCGTCATGCGCATGCTCATCCTCCTGGGCGTGCTCGTCGTCATGCGCATGCTCATCCTCCTGGGCGTGCTCGTCCTCATGCGCGTGTTCGTCGTCATGGGCATGCTCATCCTCATGGGCATGCTCGTCTTCGTGGGCGTGCTCGTCGCCCGCGGCATGCTCATCCTCATGCGCGTGCTCGTCGTCATGCGCATGGTCGTGTGCGTCGAAGGTCGCGCCGATGCGGGTCTCCAGCAGCACGGTGCCCGGCACCTCCATCAGCGTCAGTTGCGCGGCATCGGGGGCCAGCGTTTCCATCGCCTCTTCCAGCCAGGGTTCCAGCTGCGGCCCGACCCAGACCACCAGATCGGCCTCCTGCAGCGCGCCGGCCTCGGACGGGCGCATGGCATAGCCATGCGGCGAGGCGCCGGGCCGCACGATCAGCGCGGGCTCCCCCAGATCGCCCATCACCATCGCGGCAAGCGAGTGGATCGGCGCAATGTCGGCGGCGACGTCGGGCACATCGGCGGCGGACGGCGCGGCCAGGGACAGGGCGGCAAGGGCGGTGAAGGCAGGGCGCATCGGGGTCCTCCGGGAACTGTTATAGAATAACATTGCGCTGCCTATCGCCTCGGCCTATGCCCTGCAACAGGAAAGTGCTGGGACACGCAGATGACCGCCGGCTTCGACCCCCATGACCATGCAGCCTGCCGCCGGGCCGCGCTGGCCCATGCCGAAACCGTCTGCCGCGAGGCGGGCGTGCGGCTGACCGACACGCGCCGCCGGGTGCTGGAGATCCTGCTGGAAGATCACCGTGCGCTGGGGGCCTATGCGATCCTCGACCGGCTGCGCGACGAGGGGCTGGGCGCCCAGCCGCCGGTGGCCTATCGCGCGCTCGACTTCCTGGTGCGCCACGGGCTGGCGCACCGGATCGAACATCTGAACGCCTTTGTCGCCTGTGCCCATCCCGGCCGCGGCCATGCGCCGATCTTTCTGATCTGTCGCAGTTGCGCGGCGGTGGCCGAGGCACCGGCGGCCCCGGTGATGGCGGCACTGGGAAGCGCGGCACAGGATGCCGGCTTTGCCGTCGATCACGCGATGGTCGAGGCCGACGGGCTGTGCCCGGCCTGCCAGGGCGCGGGGCAGGGCGCATGACCCGGCTGGTCGAGGCGCATGCGCTGACCGTGCGGCCGGGCGGCGGGGCGGCCGCCCTGACCGGTGTCGATTTCCACATCGACCGGGGCGAGATCGTCACCTTGGTCGGCCCCAACGGATCGGGCAAGACGACGCTGTTGCGCACCATCCTTGGCGCGCTCACGCCCGATGCGGGCACGTTGTGGCGGGCACCGGGGCTCGCCATCGGCTATGTGCCGCAGGCGCTGCATCTCGACCCGACCCTGCCGATGACGGCGGCGCGGTTCCTGGGGCTGCCGCAGCGGGTGTCGCGCGACCGCGCCCGCGCCGCGCTGACCCGCGCCGGGGCGGGCGATCTGGGCCGCCGCCCGATCACCGCGCTGTCGGGCGGTCAGCGCCAGCGGGTGCTGCTGGCGCGCGCGCTGCTGCACACGCCCGATCTGCTGTTGCTCGACGAACCGACGCAGGGCCTTGACCAGCCGGCCGAGGCCGCCTTCTATCGCCGGATCGAGACGGTGCGGGCCGAGCTTGGCTGCGCGATCCTGATGGTCAGCCACGAGCTGCATGTGGTGATGGCGGCGTCGGACCGGGTGATCTGCCTCAACCGCCATGTCTGCTGCGAAGGGCTGCCCGAGGCAGTGGCCAGTGCGCCCGAGTATCAGGCGCTGTTCGGCACCGGCACCCAGGGGGCACTGGCGCTTTACCGCCATCGCCACGATCACAGCCACGACCCCGAATCGGCACCCGCGCCCGTGCCGGACCGCGAGGCCGTGTGATGCTGGACGATTTTCTGGTCCGCGCGGCGCTGGCGGGGCTGGGGGTGGCGCTGGCCGCGGGGCCGTTGGGCTGTTTCGTCGTCTGGCGGCGGATGGCCTATTTCGGCGATGCCACCGCGCATGCCTCGCTCTTGGGCGTGGCGCTGGCGCTGTCGTTTTCGGTGTCGGTGTTTGCCGGTGCGCTGGCTGTGGCGCTGGTGATGGCGCTGTCCGTCACGCTGTTGCAAAGCCGCGGCTATGCGATGGACACGCTGCTGGGCGTGCTCGCCCATGCCGCACTCGCGATCGGGCTTGTCGTCGCGGCCAGCCTGCAGGGCCTGCGGCTGGACCTCATGGCGTTCCTGTTCGGCGACATCCTGTCCGTCGGGCGGGTCGATCTGGCGGTGATCTGGGCCGGCGCGGCGGCCGTTCTGGGGCTGCTGATCTGGCGCTGGGACAGGCTGCTGACCGCAACCGTCGATCCCGATCTGGCCTGCTCGGCCGGCATCGACCCGCGCCGCGAACAGCTGGTGCTGACGCTGGCCCTGGCCATCGTCGTCGCCGTGGCGATCAAGGTGGTGGGCGCGCTGCTGATCACCGCACTGTTGATCATCCCGGCCGCCGCCGCACGGCCCTTCGTCCGCACGCCCGAGGCGATGGCGGTGCTGGCGGCCCTTCTGGGCGCCGTTTCGGCGCTGGGCGGGTTGCGCGCCTCCTATCTGTGGGACACGCCCACGGGGCCCACCATCGTCACCGTGGCGGCGGGGTTCTTTGCCGCCTCGGCGCTGGCCCGGCCCGTGCTTGACGCCGCCCGGCGCGGGGCCTAGCGACAGGCAACCCGCCCGGAGACCCGCCATGCCCGACCCCAAGCCGACCGCCGCCCTGGCCCTGGCCGATGGCACGGTGTTTTTCGGCCATGGCTTCGGCGCCGAGGGCATGGCGACGGCCGAGCTGTGCTTCAACACTGCGATGACCGGCTATCAGGAGATCATGACCGATCCCTCCTATGCCGGCCAGATCGTCACCTTCACCTTCCCGCATATCGGCAATACCGGCACCACGACCGAGGACGACGAGGCCGAACGGCCCGTCGCCGCAGGACTGGTGACGCGCGCCCACCCGACCGCGCCGTCGAACTGGCGGGCGATGGGCGATCTGGCCGACTGGCTGCGCCGGCATGGCCGGATCGGCATCGGCGGCATCGACACCCGCCGGCTGACCCGGGCGATCCGCCGGCAGGGCGCGCCCCATGTGGCGTTGCGCCACGATGTGCAGGGCCACTTCGACATCGCAAGCCTGGTCGCGGCGGCGCGCGGCTTCGCCGGTCTGGAAGGGCGCGACCTGGCCCGCGACGTGACCTGCGCCCAGACCTTTCGCTGGGACGCGACGCGCTGGGACTGGCCCGGCGGCTATGGCCGGCAGACCGCGCCGCGCCACCATGTCGTCGCGATCGACTATGGGGCCAAGCGCAACATCCTGCGGTCGCTTGCGGCCCTGGGTTGTTCGGTCACCGTGTTGCCCGCCTCCGCGACCGCCGAAGAGGTTCTGGCGCATCACCCCGACGGCGTTTTCCTGTCGAACGGGCCGGGCGACCCGGCGGCCACCGGTGCGTATGCCGTGCCGGTCATCCGGCATCTGGTGACTGCGACCGATCTGCCGATCTTCGGCATCTGCCTTGGCCACCAGATGCTGGGCCTGGCGCTGGGTGCGCGCACGGTGAAGATGCATCACGGCCATCACGGCGCCAATCATCCGGTCAAGGATCTCGAAACCGGCAAGGTCGAGATCACATCGATGAATCACGGCTTTGCCGTCGACAGCGAGACCCTGCCCGATACCGTGGTGGAGACCCATGTCTCGCTCTTCGATGGGTCGAATTGCGGCCTGCGGCTGAAGGGGCGCCCGGTGTTTTCGGTGCAGTATCACCCCGAGGCGAGCCCTGGGCCGCAGGACAGCGGCTATCTGTTCGAGCGATTCACCGAGGCGATGGCGGCGCGCTCCGGCTGAGGCCCAAGAAAGACGCGGCCTTGCAGCGCCTGGCCATTGGCCGTGCGCTCATCGGACCATGACCGTTGGTATTAACCGCCGCTTAACCCTGTTGCCGCCAGATCGACCCCGCGGACAGTGCGGGCGGACCCGGCATGGCAGAAAGCATGCAGCAGACAGTCGTGGAGCGGGCGCTGGCGCTGCCGCGGCCGGTTACCCGCGAACCGCTGGGTGCGATTCTGCAGCGCCGGGCGGGCGTGCCGGCAGACGCCATCACCAGTGCACTCGACATGCAGCGCGCCGGCTCTGCCCGGATCGGTGAAATCCTGTGTGCCACGGGTGCGCTGGCGCCCGAGGCGCTGGCCGATGCGCTGGCCTATCAGCACGGTCTGGAATGGGTCGATCTGGCGGCCCATCCACCCGACCCGGACAGCGCCCGGGCATTCGACCCCGTCGCCTGTCTGCGCGCGGCTGTGGTGCCGGCCGGGCGTATCGGCGGGGCGCTGACCGTTGCGACCGCCCATCCCGAAAACCTGGCCGCGTTGTCCGCCGCGCTGCCCGCCGGCAGCGGCCCGGTCCGCGTCGTCTTCGCCAGCGCAGAGGCGATCCGCGACCGGATCGCCGAATTGTGGCGTGACCGCCTTGCCCATCATGCCGAAACCCGCTGCCCCGCGGCGAACAGCTGCCGGGTTCAGTCGATGGCCTGGCGCGGCATCGCGGCGCTGCTGGGGCTGGCCGCGGCTCTCCTCGCCCTGGCCGCGCCATGGGTTCTGGGCGGGCTGGCGCTTGGGCTCGCCACGCTTGCCCTGCTGGCCAATACGGGCCTGAAACTTGCCGCGCTGCTGGCCGGGCCCGGCCCGCGCCCGGACACCACGCCGGCCCCGCAGGCGCCCTTGCCGACCATCGCGCTGCTGGTCCCGTTGCTGCGCGAGGCCGCGATCCTGCCGGCGCTGATCGCGCGGCTGGAACGGCTCGACTACCCGCGCGCCCTGGTGTCGGCCTGTCTGGTGGTCGAATCGGACGACCGCGCGACCCGCGCGGCGCTGGAGGCAACGGCGTTGCCGCCCTGGATCGAGGTCGTCGCGGTGCCCGCCGGGCGGTTGCGGACCAAGCCGCGCGCGCTGAACTATGCCCTCGAATTCATATCGGCCGAGATCGTCGGCGTCTACGATGCCGAGGATGCGCCGGCACCCGATCAACTGCGCCGGGTCGCGGCGCGGTTCGCGGCCGATGACAGGCTGGCCTGCCTGCAAGGCACGCTCGATTTCTACAATGGCCGGGCGAACTGGATCGCGCGCTGCTTCACCATCGAATACGCGGTCTGGTTCCGGGTCGTGCTGCGCGGTCTGGCGCGGCGCGGCCTGCCCTTCCCGCTGGGCGGCACCACGCTTTTCCTGCGCCGCGATGCGCTGCAGGCGGCGGGCGGCTGGGACGCCCACAACGTCACCGAGGATGCCGATCTGGGCATCCGCCTGGCGCGCTTTGGCCATCGCTGCGACCACATCGACAGCGTCACCCTGGAAGAGGCCGCGTGCCGGCCGATGCTGTGGATGCGCCAGCGGGCGCGCTGGCTGAAGGGTTTTGCGATTACCTGGGCGACGCATATGCGGCGGCCGAAGGCATTGTGGCGCGATCTGGGGCCGACCGGTTTCCTGGCATTCCAGGCGCTGTTTCTGGGTGCCCTCGCCGGGTTCCTGTTGGCGCCCGCGCTGTGGAGCTTCTGGTTGATCCCGTTTCTGGGCGCCCCGCCGCTGGCGCCATGGCTCCCCGCCGATGCGGCCTGGGGCCTGTTCGCGCTTTTGCTGCTGGCCGAAGGCGTCGGCGTCTTGGCCGCGGTGGTGGGATTGCGGCGGCGCGGAACGGCGCGCCTGGCCGTTTGGCTGCCCGCCTTGCACGCCTATTACCCGATGGCCACGCTTGCCGCCTGGCATGCGGTCGTGGCCGCGGTCGCGCGGCCGTTTCACTGGGCCAAGACGCCGCATGGCGTCACGCCCGAAAGCGCGCCGATGCCGCCCGCCCGGGCCCGGGCCGTGCAATCGGTCGCAGCTTTGCCCCTTTCCGGATCGGGGGGCGCGGGCTAGACCCTTTCCCATGAAAGTCGAACATGCCGATATCCTCGTCGCCGGCGGCGGCGTGGCCGGGCTGAGCGCGGCGGCCGCCTTTGGCAGCGCCGGCTTTACGGTGATCTGTGTCGATCCGGCCCCGCCGGTCACCTCGGCCGAGGCCGAGGGCGCCGATCTGCGATCCACCGCCTTTCTGCAGCCCGCCCGTCAGGTGCTGGAGGCAGCGGGGCTGTGGGACCGGCTTGCCGGCCATGCCGCGCCGCTTCAGGTGATGCGCATCGCCGAGGATACCGGCGACCGCGCGCGGCGCTTTGCGGTGCGCGATTTCGACGCCGCGGACCTGTCGCCCGACCGCCCGTTCGGCTGGAACTTCCCGAACTGGCTGTTGCGCCGCGAATTGGTGGCCCGGCTGGCCGAGCTGCCGAATGTCGATTTTCGCCCGGGCCTGGCCGCGCGCGGCCTGATCGCACGAACCGCCGAGGCGCGTGTCACGCTGTCGGATGGCGGCGCGGTGGCGGTGCGCCTGGTGCTGGCCGCCGATGGCCGCGACTCGGCGATGCGGCGGGCCGCCGGGATTCCCGTGACGACCCTGCGCTATGGGCAGAAGGCGCTGGCCTTCACGGTGACGCACCCGATCCCGCATGACAATGTCTCGACCGAGATTCACCGCTCGGGCGGGCCGTTCACCCTGGTGCCCCTGCCCGACCGCGAGGGTGAGCCGCATTCGGCCATCGTCTGGATGGAACGCGGGGCCGAGGCCGAAAGGCTGCGCGCCCTGGCCCCACCGGATTTCGAGGCGGCGATGAGCGAAAGGTCGGGCTATCTCTTCGGCCCGCTGACATTGGCCAGCCAGATCACGATCTGGCCGATCATCAGCCAGATGGCCGCGCGGCTGAACGGCGACCGGCTGGCGCTGATCGCCGAGGCCGCCCATGTGATCCCGCCGATCGGCGCGCAGGGGCTGAACATGAGCCTCGCAGACATCGCCGTGCTACTGGACCTGGCGCAGCGGCGCCCGGGCGCGCTCGGCGATGCGCCGATGCTGGCCGCCTATCACCGCGCCCGGCACGGCGATATCCGGATGCGGGTTCTGGGCATCGACGCGCTCAACCGTGCGTCGATGACCGGGGCGGCGCCGCTGACGCAGTTGCGCAAGATCGGCATGCAGGCGCTGCACGACATCGCCCCGCTGCGCCGGGCGGTGATGCGGCTGGGGCTGGGCGCGCGCGGCTGATACCAAGGCGCAATGAGTTTGACTCATTCCGCTAGGTCCGCCTGCCGCGCCCCGCCTCGCCGCGGCCGGGTCGGGGTGCGGCGCCCGCTCAGCTGCCCAGGAACTCGCCCGGGCAGGCCAGCGGCGCCGTCGTCTCGCGCCGCACGGTCAGATCGTTTTCGGGCAGGTCGCCGACGATGCGGACGCGCAGCCCGTCGGCCGCGTCGATCACGGACCAGCAGATCGGTCCCGGCTGGTCGTCATAGACGAAACAGATCGCGTCGCCTTGCGGATACCAGCGGCCGGGCTGGCAGGCCTCGCCCTCGAACCGCCAGATCACCCGTCGGTCGGGCACATACTGTTCGGCGCCGTACACCTCGCCCCAGCGGTCGAAATGGATCGTCTTGCCACTGACCCGGGCGGCGAAACCCGGCCCGTCGAGCAGCGTCTCCGCACCCGCCGGTGCGGCGGCCAAGAGACACAGGATCAGAAGGCGGATCGTCATGCGGTTTGCCTTGTCGTCAGCTGCCCAGATAAGGGCCGGGACAGTCGAGCGGCGCGTCCGTCATGCGGGTGATGAACGATTCGTCGCCCAGCAGGCCGCGGAACCGGATGCCCTTGGTGGTGTTGTGCACCAGCCAGCAATGCTGCCAATCATCCCCTTCATAGGCAAAGCAGATCAGGTCGCCCGAGCCGTACCAGTGGCCGCGGGTGCAGGCATCGCTTTCGCTCAGCCGCAACACCACGCGGCGGCCGGGCAGGAACTGCTCTTCCTGACCGTCGGAATAGCGCACCGTCTTGCCCGCCGTCAGCGCCTCGAACACATCGGGGGTCAGCAGACTTTCGGCCTGGGCCGGCCAGGCGGAAAGCAGCAAGAGGGCCAGCAGCAACCGGATCATGTCGCGCGCCCCAGCCGGTCGAGCCTTGGGTCCATCACCCGCCGCCAGGCCCGCGGGATCAGCGCCAGCGTGGCCATCACCGGCAGCGGGCCGGGCAGCCGCGGTGCGTCGGGGCATGCCGCCAGCGCCGGGAAGGGTCGCGTCGCATGGCTGTGATGATCGGCATGCCGCGGGGCGTTCAGCGTGAACAGACCGCTCATCCAGTGGGCCGCATCCCAGGATTGCGCCGGGCTGACCGGGGCATAGCGGCCATCGGCGCCGCGCGGGCGGATCAGGCCGTAATGCTGGACATAGTCCGACAGCATCAGCTGCATCTGGGCGTAAAGCGCAAGCGCCACGAAGGCGGCCCAGCCGGCGGGTCCCGCGGCAGCGAGGGCGAGCAGCATCAGTGCCAGCGCCCCGCCAAGATAGCGCCAGTAGGGGTTCGCCGGGTGCCAGGGCGACCGGCCGCGGTGGATCAGCCGGGTGGCCTCGACCCGCCAGCCGGCGCCGAACGATCCCGCCGCGGCGCGCGGCCAGAACCGCCAGAAGCCTTCGCCGCGGCGCGCGGTGTTGGGATCGTCCGGCGTGGCCACGAAACGGTGGTGGATGGCGGGATGCGCGGTGGCGTGGTGGCCAAACAGATGGGCGGTGAAGACGGCCGCGCCCAGCCCGCGCAGCAGCGGGTGGCGGCGGTGGATCAGCTCATGCGCATTGGCGTTGCCGACCTGCCCCAGCCACAGCCCAAAGGCGAAGAAGACTGCCAGCCGGTCGGCCGGGCCGGCCCCGAACGTGCCTGCCAGCGCCAGAACGGCAAGCCCCATCAGCGGCAGGTGCAACAGGGCGAGGATCGCCGACAAGGCGTTGGCCCCCGCCGGGCTGGCGGCCGGGCCGGGCGTGCGCGGGGCAAGCTCGTCCAGCGCGAACACCCCGACGGTGATGTAGAGAATGGCGGCCAGCGCCCAGTGCCAGCCCGCCAGCGCGCCGAGCAGCAGAAGCGGCACCGGCAGCAGGGTGGCAAGCGCGAAAAGGGGCAGCGTGCGCGGCATGCGCAAGCGATACCATCGGCCCGCTGGATTGGAAACGCCTCCGTCTGCGGGCTGCGGCGCCGATCCCAACGGCCATTGACCACGACCGCCATCCTCCGTCCGCCGCGCCGCCAGCGCCGCCTAGGTGCGCCACACCGCCCTGAGGCGGCGCGCCGCGCCCACGGGGTCGAGCGCGCGCAATTGCGCAGGCAGCGTGGGGCGCAGCCATGGCAGGACGGCCGAACTGCCGATCCCCGACAGCGTGTAGGACAGCACGGTCGCTACCGCCGCGCCCTCGCCGCCCCAGCGCGGGATCAGCACAAGGTTCAGCGCCACATTCGCCACCGCACCGGCCGCTGTCACCGCGGGCACGGTCCACATCCAGCCCCGCACCGTCAGCATCGCCCCCCGCCCGGTGCCCAGGAAGATGGCGGGCAGCGAAAACAGCAAGATCGCCAACATCGGCACCGCACCCGAATAGTCGGACCCGAACACCGGGCCGATCAGCAGCCAGCCGGCAAGACCAAGCGCCAGGCCGCAGCCCCAGGCCGCCAGCCCCATCGCATCATAGACCCGCTGCATATAGGCATCGAAGCGTCCGGGCGTGTCGCGATGCACCCGAACCAACGCGGCATAAAAGGCCGATTGGACTGCCATCGGTACGAATAGGACGGTATCCGAAACGCGCACGGCGACGGAATAAAGCCCCAGCTCGTCCGCCACGGCCATCTGGCCCAGCATGACCTGGTCGATGCGCATGTAGACGATCACCGCCACCCCGCCCAGCAACAGCGGCCAGCCCTCGCGCAGAAGCTCCCGCGCCAGCCGTGCTGACAGGGCCAGGCGGCGCAGCGCCCCGGTCGCCAAGCCATAGGCGAGCACCGCCGCCACCCCCAGCGCCCCCGCGTCACCGGCGCGCAGCGCCACAAAGGCCGGCAGATCGGCCTGCCGCCACACCAATACCAGCGCCACGCCGGCCACGGCGAGCGCCACCGCGATGCGCGGCAGGGCGATCCAGGCCATGCGCTCGGCGGCGCGGAACCAGGTGTTGAAACTCTCGGCGGGTGCTGCCAGCACCACCAGGCAGGCCGCCGCCATCAGCCCCGGCGCGGTTCCCGGCGGCCCGCCGATCGCCAGGAACAGCCCGAACGCCAGAAGCGCGGCCAGAACCGCCGCCGCGCCCCGGATCGCCAGCGCGGTCCCGATCAGCCGGTCGCGCTGGGCCGGGTCGGCCGCGGCCCGGCGCATCACCGGCGCATCAAGCCCGGCCAGCGCCAGCGGGATGAAAAGCCCGGCGAGCGCGAACAGATAGGCATAGGCGCCGAACCGCTCGGGCCCCAGATGGCGGGCGACAAGGACCATCACGAACAGACCCGTCAGCAGCCGCACGGCTTGCTCTGCCGTCAGCCATCCGGCATTGAGAAGCTTGTCCAAACCGCCTGTCGCCTCCGCGCGGGTCTGCCCCGCAGAAAGGTAGCACCGCATGCGCCCGCCCGAAACACCGAAGGCCCGCCCGCCCGTGGTGATGTTCGCCTATCGGCGGCCCGATCACCTGCGCCGGACACTCGCGGCGCTGGCGGCGAATGACGGCGCGTCCGAAACCCATGTGATCCTGCATTCCGACGGGCCGCGCGGCGCCGCAGATGCGGCTGCGGTGAAGGCGGTGCGCAAGGTGGCACAGGAAGCCGTCGGTTCGGGCGCGTTCGGCGATTTCGCGATCGTCGCGCAGGACCGGAACAAGGGGCTGGCGGCCAACATCGTCGATGGGGTCACCGCCGCGATGGCGGCGCATGGCCGCGCCATCGTGGTCGAGGACGATATCGTCACCGCGCGCGGTTTCCTTGACTTCATGCGCGCGGGCCTCGACCGGTTCGAGGGCGATCCGCGGGTCTGGCATATCAGCGGCTGGTTCTACGATATCGATCCGGCGGGGCTGCCGGATTATGCGCTGTGGCAGGTGATGAATTGCTGGGGCTGGGCCAGCTGGGCCGATCGCTGGCAGCACTATCGGGAAGACCCGCAGCGCATCGTCCGCGACTGGGACCGGGCGACGCGGCGGCGCTACAACCTCGACGGTGCGCATGATTTCTTTTGCCAGATCGAGGACAATGCGTCCGGCCGGAAATACACTTGGGACTGCTTCTGGTATGCCGCCATATTCGAGGCGGGCGGGCTGTGCCTGACGCCGACGCGAGCCTTCGCCCGGAATATCGGGCTCGATGGAACCGGCGAGAATTGCGGACCGGCGGATATGCCGGCGCTTGACACATCGCGCCGGTTCGAGAGTTTTCCGCCGGAAATCGGCGAAAGCCCCGAGATGGTTGCGCGGGTGAAGGCAAAAGTCAGACTACCCATGCTCAATCGTGCCAAACGGGGCGTCAAGCTTACCTTGATGTCGGTTGCACCGCAGGCGACCGAGCGTCTGCTCGGTGCCTATGGCAAGCTGCAGCGACCGTCATAGGTGAATATATTCCACCTATCAATGTCCGACGCCGGGGGCGGCGCCATGATCGGCGCCTATCGCGTGCATGCGGCCTTGCGCGCAGCCGGGACGGACAGCCGAATGCTGGTGATCCGCAAGCTGACGGACGATCCTGCTGTGTCGGAGCCGTTGGGCGCCCGCGGCCGCGCCACGGTGCGGGCCGTGCGGTTCTGGGCCAAGCGCCGGGCGCGATGGGGGGCGCGGGCAGACCCCACGGGCATGCGCAGCCTTGGCCTGGTCGCCCATGGGTTGGGCCGTGCGGCGGCCGCCGCCGGGGCCGATGTGATCCATCTGCACTGGGTGGGGGGCGAGGCGATGGGCCTGGCCGAAATCGCCCGCCTGCCCGGCCCCGTGGTGTGGACGGCGCGCGACATGTGGCCGTTTTCAGGGGCCGAACATTTCAGCGACGATGGCCGCTATCGCAATGGCTATGCCGACGGCCCGGTCGATATCGACCGTCGGACATGGCAGCGGAAGGCAAGGCTATGGCGCGGTTTCAAACCGCACTTCATTGCAGCAAGCCAATGGATGGCTACCGAGTTGGCGGCCAGCGCGCTGTTCGGCGAGGCCCCCTGCACGGTGATCCCGAACACCCTCGACCCGGCGGTGTTCGCACCCGGATCGGGGGAAGATGCCCGCGCTGCGCTCGGGCTGCCCGCCGGCCCGCTGATCCTGTTCGGCGCCATCGGTGGTGCCGCCGATCCGCGCAAGGGCGGCGATCTGCTGGCCGATGCCCTACACCGGCTGGCCGGTCTGGGCCATCGCCCGGTGCTGGCGGTGTTCGGCGGCCCCGCCCCGCCTGGCCTGCCCATGCCCACCATCGAACTGGGGCCGATCCGCGATCCGGCGCGGCTGGCCCTGGCCTATCGCGCGGCGGACGTGTTCGTCGCGCCGTCGCGGCTGGAAAGCTTTGGTAATGTCGCGATCGAGGCGCAGGCCTGCGGTACCCCGGCCGTTGCCTTTCGCACCAGTGGGCTCATCGATGCGGTCGCCGACCCCGCCAGGCTGGCGCCCGCTTTCGACACCGCCGCACTGGCTGCGATCATGGCGGGGTTGCTCGACGCCCCGCCCGACCCCGCCGCGATCCGCGCCGCAACGCTGGCCCGGGTGGCGCCCGATATCGTCGCCGCCAGGCACATTGCGCTCTACGCGGCGCTGCGCGCAGGGCGGCAGGTGGCTTTGACGCGGTGACGCGCGCGCATTGCGCCTTGGTATCCGCGGCCGCACGACTTGCCCTGCGGTCAGCCATCAGGCATTGACGGACTTGTCTGAACGACCTGCGGCCGTTGCGCGGGCTTGTCACAGAGGGGAGCGGCACGCCATGCGCCCGCCCGAAACAGCGAACAGTCGCCCGCCCGTGGTGATCTTCGCCTATCGGCGGCCCGATCACCTGCGCCGGACACTCGCGGCGCTGGCGGCGAATGACGGCGCGTCCGAAACCCATGTGATCCTGCATTCCGACGGGCCGCGCAGCACGGCGGATGCGGCTGCGGTGAACGGCCGTGCGCAAGGTGGCACAGGAGGCCGCCGCGTCGGGCGCATTCGCCGGATTCTCGAAATTCGTCGCACATGACCTGGAACAAGGGGCTGGCGGCCAACATCGTCGATGGGGTCACCGCCGCGAATGGCGGCGCATGGCCGCGCCATCGTCGTCGAGGACGATATCGTCACCGCGCGCGGTTTCCTTGACTTCATGCGCGCGGGCCTCGACCGGTTCGAGGGCGATCCGCGGGTCTGGCATATCAGCGGCTGGATCTACGATATCGATCCGGCGGGGCTGCCGGATTATGCGCTGTGGCAGGTGATGAATTGCTGGGGCTGGGCCAGCTGGGCCGATCGCTGGCAGCATTATGGCGCGGAACCTGACCGTATCCTGAACGAATGGGACGATGCAACACGGCGCCGATTCAACCTCGATGGTGCGGAGAATTTCTTTAAGCACATCGAACAGAATGTGTGCGGGCAAAAACGCACCTGGGCCTGTTTCTGGTATGCGACAATCTTCGAGCATCAGGGGCTGTGCCTGACGCCGACGCGGGGATTCGCCCAGAATATCGGCCTGGACGGCACCGGGGAGAATTGCGTTTCGCAAGGCTTGCCGCCGTTCGACGAATCCGCCCGGTTCGCCGGGTTCCCCGCGGAAATCGACGAATGCGCGGAAATGGTGAGGCGGATCAGGCGAACCCTGGGCGTGCGCCCAGAGCGTCCCGTCATGCGCCATCTCAAGCGCATGGAAAGATCCCTTCGGCGCATCAAGAAGCGAATCGCCGGACAAGCGCGTTGAGGGTTCTGCATCTGTCGATCAGCGACGGTCGTGGCGGGGCAGCCATTGCGGCGAAGCGTCTGCATGACGCGTTGCGCGACGCCGGCGTGGACAGCGCCATGATGGTGATCACGAAACGGACCGACGACCCGTCGGTCACAAGCCCGCTCGGCCGCTCCGGCCGGTTCACCCGGCGCCAGGCGCAGTGGGTCGCGAAACGCCGCATCCGCAGGGCCGCGCGGGCGAAGCCGGACGCCGTGCGAAGTCTCGGCCTTTTCGGGCATGGGCTGGGTCGCGCGGCGGCCGCCGCCGGGGCCGATGTGATCCATCTGCACTGGGTTGGGGATGAGGCGATGGGGCTGGCCGAAATCGCCCGCCTGCCCCGCCCCGTGGTCTGGACCCTGCACGACATGTGGGCCTTCTCGGGGGCCGAACATTTCAGCGACGATGGCCGCCACCGCAGCGGCTATGCCGACGGCCCGGCCGATATCGACCGGCGGACATGGCAGCGGAAGGCAAGGCTGTGGCGCGGTTTTCGGCCGCATTTCGTTGCCCCCAGCCGATGGATGGCGGGCGAACTGGCGGCCAGCGCGCTGTTCGGCAACGCCCCCTGCACGGTGATCCCGAACACCCTCGACCCGGCGGTGTTCGCACCCGGATCGGGGGACGCGGCGCGCGCTGCGCTGGGGCTGCCCGCGGGTCCGCTGATCCTGTTCGGCGCCATCGGCGGCGCGGCCGATCCGCGCAAGGGCGGCGATCTGCTGGCCGATGCCCTACACCGGCTGGCCGGTCTGGGCCATCGCCCGGTGCTGGCGGTGTTCGGCGGCCCCGCCCCGCCCGGCCTGCCCGCGCCCGCCATCGAACTGGGGCCGATCCGCGATCCGGCGCGGCTGGCCCTGGCCTATCGCGCCGCGGACGTGTTCGTCGCGCCGTCGCGGATGGACAATTTCCCCTCCACGGTGATCGAGGCGCAGGCCTGCGGCACGCCCGCCGTGGCCTTCGATATCGGCGGGATGCCCGATGCGGTCGGCGACCCGGCCAGGCTGGCGCCCGCCTTCGACACTGCCGCGCTGGCTGCGATCATGGCCCGGCTGCTCGACGCCCCGCCCGACCCCGCCGCGATCCGGGCCGCAACGCTGGCCCGGGTCGCGCCCGATGTGGTCGTAGCGAGGCATATCGCGCTCTACGCGGCGCTCTTGTCCGGACACGCACCGCCTATTTGAATTGCGCCCCGGGGCCGAACCGTGCGGCCAGACAACGCGCAAAGGCCGCCGGGCGGGTCAGTGCCGCCAGCCCATGTCCTGCTGCTGCACCCCAGCGGCCCTCAGCCGCTGCATCGCGGGCAAGGATCGCCGCATGCGTCGCGGCAATCTCGGCCGGCATAAGGCGCAGGCGGCGCAGGACCGCGGGGCGCAGACACTCTTTGCCTTCGGCCAGCACCATCGCGACAGCACGCTGCTGGTCGGTGACACTGCGCCGGGTTCGCGAAAGGGCAGAGGTCTGCCCCGATACCGTGCCACGCCGCTGGGTATAGAAATACCCGGCCCGCCCCGACAGGCCCCAGCGCGCGCCTGCCATCAGTAGGCGCATTGCGAACACCATATCCTCGGCATGGCGCAGAGAGGGCCATGCGACCCCGTGGCGCTCCAGAAAGTCGCGCCGGACCATGGGCTGCGCCCAGCCGACATTCACCCGCGCTCCCGGGACGCTGTTGGCCAGAAAGCGCTCGGCAGTCAGGGTGATCTCTGCCTCTTCCTCCAGCGGAAACGCCCTGCCCACCGCCCTGCCCAGCCCGGGATCGACGAGAGTCAGGTTGTCGGCCACCGCGTCGAGGTTCCGGGCGCGGGCCAATGCGAGGAGATGCGCCAGTCGTCCCGGCGCGAACCTGTCGTCGGCGTCCAGCACGGCAACCCAGTCGCCACGGGCCTGTGCCAGCCCGGCGCTGCGCGCTGCGCCTGGGCCCGCGTTTTCCTGCAGCCGAACCGGATGCACCCGCGCGTCTTTTCGGGCCATGCCGGCCACGAGATCGGGCGTTCCGTCTGTGGAGGCGTCGTCGATCACGACAACCTCGACTGTCACGCCGTCCTGATCGAGCGCCGATGCCACGGCGGTCTCGAGCACGCGATCCATGTTGAACGCGGGAATGAGCACCGAAACATTCGGCGTATCGAGGCGGGCGCCAGTCACGACGCCGCAAGCGCCGCGCGCAGCCAGCGATAGGCCAGATAGGGCGGCCAGAGCGCGGCATAGACCGCCGCCATGACCGGGCCCGGGCAGTGCATCCGGTGCACCCGGCGTTCCTCGGCAAAGCGTTTGCGCAGGCTTGGCCAGTCGCGCCGCGAACTGATCCCGTCATCGGGCATTTTTGCCAGAACACCGGCCCCCGGCCTGATCGACGCGCCGTTTGCTTGCGCGCGCCGCAGCCATTCGAAATCCATGCAAATGCCGAACGCAGGATCAAACCGGCCGATCCACAAGAACAGATCGCGCCGTACCAGAATGCCCTGATGTGGAAGGGGCTTCCAAAGAAGCCGCATGGCAGGGAATCGCGGGTGCATCACCCTATTCTCGGCCCCCTTCGGTCCGGTCATCACACCAAAAGCGACAATGTCCGTCCCATCCAGATAGCCCGCGGCGCGGCCGAGGCTGCCCGCGTCCAGAAACGTGTCCCCGGCCTGCAGCACCAGCACATAGTCGCCGCGCGCCAGCGCGAGCCCCTTGTTCAGCGCTTCGGCAATCCCCGAATCGGGTTCGCTGATCCATCGGACGGGCGCGTCGAGACCCTTGAGCCAGTCCGCCGTGCCATCGGTCGAGGCGCCGTCGACCACCACATGCTCGCGATCGGCGAAATCCTGCACGGCCACGCTGTCGACCGTGCGGGCGAGCGCCGCGCGCGCATTCAGCGCGGCGGTCAGCACCGTGACGCGGGGCAGATCGGGATCGGGCGGGTTCATGCCGGGGGCATAGCCCGACCCGGCACGCAGGCCAATCCCGCGCGGTTGCCGGGCCGCGCAACCGCGATACACTGACGTTTACGAATCAAGATATGGGGTTCCCTGGTGGCTGGCCCGCTCAATCTCGTGAAGCTTTGCGTCGGCGCGGACAGCGTGGCCGATCTGGCCGATTGGCAGGCGCAGCCCCGCGCCCAGGGGGCTGACGGGTTGCCGCGTCATGTCACCCGGATGTGGCCGCGCCGCGCCGACGAATTGCTGGCGGGCGGGTCGCTTTACTGGGTGATCGCCGGGGCCATCGCGGTGCGCCAGCGCATCCTGCGGCTCGACCCCGTGACCGGTGCCGATGGGATCGTGCGTTGCGGCATCGTGTTCGACCCGGCGCTGGTGCGCACCCGCGCCGCGCCGCGCCGCCCGTTTCAGGGCTGGCGCTATCTGCCCGGCGAGGCCGCGCCGGCCGATCTGCCGGCCGGTGCGGAAACCGCCGATCTGCCCGGCCCGCTGGCCCGCGCGCTGGACGAGATCGGGGTTCTGTAGACCAAGGAAGCAGGCCCCCTGCCGAACATATGGAAGCGCTGCCGAGGCCCGGGATCAGCGGTCGCGCGCGGCCTGGGCGCCGCCGCCGCGGCGCTCACGCTGGGCGATCTGCAGGGCAAAGACCTCGTCCTGCGGCGTCCAGTTGTAGCGGGTGTCTTCGGTCACCCGATCCCAGAACAGATCGCCCCCGGCGCGCCACGGATCGAGCACGACGCCGTCATACATCCCCTGGCCCGCCGCGCTGACGATCAGCGTCGAATGCTGCACCAGGATGGGGTTGTCGAAATTGGCGATCGCCCGATGCAGCTGCAATGTGGCAAAGCCCTCCTGCTGCATCCGTGCCTGCATGTCGTCGGCCCATTCATAGCACAGGCCGCGCTCCTTGATCCCCATATTCACCTTGACGTTGTGAATCAGCGGCGGGTCCTCGACCTGGTATTCCGCAGCAAGCTGGCGGGCATGATCGAGCGCGGCATTGGCCGCGCGCATGGCCTCTTCGGGGTCGACGGTTTCGGGGGCGAGCGATTCGATCAGGCTGGCAAGCTCGGCCCGTTCCTGCTGGCTGGCCACAGGCGGTCCGCCGGGCTGCGGCGGCGTGCCGCAAGCGGCCAGGAAGGACGCCAGCAGGAGCATGGCGAAGATACGAAATGTGGCAACCATGCGGCGCAGTTAGTCCGCGCGCTGCAACTTGCCAAGACCCTTGCCGTCTGGGATGGGTCCGGCCTTGCGTGGCGCGGGGTAGCGGGCGGCGAATGGGCGGCAAGGGCAGCATCTATCTTGGCATCGGCATGATCCTGTCGCTGTGGAGCGTCTGTGGCTGGTGGGGCCTTGCCCTGGGCATCGGCGCCAATCTTGTGATCTGGTATATCCTATGGCGCTGAGCCACCGGGCGGCCTGCCGGTAGCAGCACCGCCCGACGGCCCCGGATGCGGGTCAGGGCCGCCGGCGCGCGCATTGCGGTTTTCCACTACACCTCGCGACTCGCGACGCTACCGTGAACGCAGTTCGCATGGCGGGGCAGAGGAGGCGCGATGTGTCGGGGACCGGGGTGACGTCTTCCAGCTGTCCCGGTGCTGCCGGGATCGACCTGCTGCATCCTGGCCGCCTTGTCCCGCCAGGGATCGCGATCGTCGCCGTTACCTTTGGGCTTGCGCGCTATGCCTATGGCCTGTTTCTGCCCGACATGCAGGCCAGCCTGCAGCTGTCGCTGCCGGCGATGGGCGCGATTGCCGGGGTTTCCTATGTCGGGTTTCTGCTGGCCGTTCTGCTGGCGATCTGGGCCGCGCCACGGCTGGGGCCGCGCCGGCTGGTGGTGGCAGGCGGCCTGGCGGCGGCCCTCGGCATGGCGCTGATCGCGACCGCCGATAATGCCGCGACGCTGGCGCTCGGCGTGTTCATTGCCGGCAGCAGCCCCGGCTTTTCCTATACGCCGCTGTCGGAGGTGATCATGCGCCGGGTGGTCGAACCCGCCCGCGAAAAGGTCTATGCCTGGATCAACGCCGGCACCGGTTTCGGTGTGGTCGTCGCAGGCCCGGTGGCGATCGCGGCCGGGGCGGATTGGCGGCTGGCCTGGGCGTGCTTTGCCGCCATCGCGCTCATTTCGGTGCTGTGGGTCGGCCTGGTGCTGAAAGGCGGTGGTGCGCCCGGCCCGGTGGCGCCGGCCGCCGACGCGTCGGGCGCAAGCCGGTCGGCCAGCCTGCTTCGGCCCGGCGCGCTGGCGCTTTTCGCCTCGGCCACGACATTCGGCCTGATCACCTCGGTCTACTGGACCTTTGCCGTCGACCTTCTGGTCACCGACAGCGGCGTCAGCGCCGATCAGGCCAAGCTGTTCTGGACCGTGGTCGGCATCGCCGGCATCGGCGGCTGCATGACCGGCCATCTGGTGCGCCGGTCAGGCATAAGGCGTTCCTGGCGTCGGTTCATGGCCGCGCTGGCGCTGGCGACGGCGGGCTTGCCGGCGCTTGCCGCGCTGCCCTGTGCGCCGCTTCTTTCGGGTGTGTTGTTCGGGGTGGCGTTCATCACGGTCACAGCACTTTACGGCATGTGGGCGATGAGCCTTTTCAGGGACCGGCCATCGGCCGGCTTTGGCATGGTGTTCTTTCTGGTGTCGCTGGGCCAGTTCGCCGGCCCGGTGATGGCCGGCCTGATCGCGCCGCAGATCGGCATGGTCGCGGTGTTCCTGGGCTCGGCATTGGCGGCGGTGCTGATGCTGGCCGCGGCGCCGGGCCGCGATTTCTCGTCGATGGGATAGTCGCCGGCAATGCCCCGCGCGCGGCGGCGGGCGGCCGATGCGTCCCGGCCGGGTCGGACCCAGGCGATGGCTGCCTTGCAAGCAGCATTGAAACCCGGGCATATGCGGCGCGACGCCGCACCGAGGAGCCACACCATGCCGATCATCACCGGACAGGACAGCCTGAACACCCGCCAGAGCCTGGGCGCGGGCGGGCAGGAATACGCCATCTATGCGATCCCGGCGGCCGAAGCAGCCGGCGCGGGGGCGTTCGCCCGGCTGCCCGCCTGCCTGAAGGTGGTGCTGGAAAACCTGTTGCGGTTCGAGGATGGGCGCACGGTGACCGTGGACGATATCCGGGCCTTTTCCGACTGGGCCGCGCAGGGCGGGCAGAACCCGCGCGAGATCGCCTATCGCCCGGCCCGGGTGCTGATGCAGGATTTCACCGGGGTGCCGGCGGTGGTCGACCTGGCCGCGATGCGCGACGGCATCAAGGCCCTTGGCGGCGACCCGGAAAAGATCAACCCGCTCAACCCCGTTGACCTGGTGATCGACCATTCGGTGATGATCGACGAATTCGGCAACCCGCGCGCCTTCCAGATGAATGTGGACCGCGAGTATGAGCGCAACATCGAACGCTACACCTTCCTCAAATGGGGCCAGCAGGCGTTCGACAATTTCCGCGTGGTGCCGCCCGGCACCGGCATCTGCCATCAGGTGAACCTCGAATACCTGTCGCGCGTCGTCTGGTCGGACACCGATCAGACGGGCGTCCCGGTGGCCTATCCCGACACGCTGGTCGGCACCGATTCGCACACCACCATGGTCAATGGCGCAGCCGTTCTGGGCTGGGGTGTCGGCGGGATCGAGGCCGAGGCGGCGATGCTGGGCCAGCCGGTGTCGATGCTGATCCCCGAGGTCGTCGGCTTCCGGCTGACCGGTGCGCTGCGCGAGGGCACGACCGCCACGGACCTGGTGCTGAAGGTCGTCGCGATGCTGCGCGCAAAGGGCGTGGTCGGCAAGTTCGTCGAGTTCTACGGGCCGGGGCTTGACCGGCTGCCGCTCGCCGACCGGGCCACGATCGGCAACATGGCGCCCGAATACGGCGCGACCTGCGGCTTCTTTCCGGTCGATGACGAGACGCTGCGCTATCTGCGCCAGACCGGGCGGCCGGAGGCGACCGTCGCGCTGGTCGAGGCCTATGCCAGGGCGCAGGGCATGTGGCGCGGGCCCGATTACGACCCGGTCTATACCGATACGCTCAGCCTCGACATGGGGGATGTGGTGCCGGCCATTTCGGGCCCCAAACGGCCGCAGGATCACACCCCGCTCGACCGGGCGGCGGACGGGTTCTTTCGCGTCGTGGCCGATTACCGGGGTGAGGATGAAAGCCCCGAGGCCGGGGCGATGGCGGCCGAGGGGCCGGCACCCGACGCGCCGGGCGATCCGCGCAAATCGGCGCCCGTCGAGGGCGAAGACTATGTCCTGCGCGACGGCTCGGTGGTGATCGCTTCGATCACGTCGTGCACCAACACCTCGAACCCCTATGTGATGATCGGGGCGGGGCTGGTGGCGCGCAAGGCGCGCGCCCTCGGCCTGACGGCGAAGCCCTGGGTCAAGACCTCGCTGGCGCCGGGCAGCCAGGTCGTCAGCGCCTATCTGGAGGCCGCCGGGTTGCAGGAGGACCTTGACGCGCTGGGGTTCAACCTCGTTGGCTATGGTTGCACCACATGCATCGGCAATTCCGGGCCGCTGCCCGAACCGATCTCGCAGGCGATCCACGACAACGATCTGATCGCCGTGTCGGTCCTGTCGGGCAACCGCAATTTCGAGGGCCGGATCAGCCCCGATGTGCGGGCCAACTATCTCGCCTCGCCGCCTTTGGTCGTGGCCTATGCCATCGCGGGCGACATGAATATCGACCTTGCCACCGAACCGCTGGGCCGGGATCGCGACGGCAATCCGGTCCATCTGCGCGACATCTGGCCAAGCCAGGCCGAAATCGCCGAACTGGTCGAGGCGACGGTGACGCGCGAGGCGTTCCTCGAGAAATACGCCGATGTGTTCAAGGGCGACGCGCGCTGGCAGGCGGTCGAGACCACCGACAGCCTGACCTATGACTGGCCCGCGACATCGACCTATGTGCAGAACCCGCCCTATTTCCAGGGCATGGCGGCCGAACCCGGCACCATCGCCGATATCGACGGTGCGCGGATTCTGGCGGTGCTGGGGGATATGGTCACCACCGATCATATCAGCCCCGCGGGGTCGTTCAGGGAGACCACCCCCGCCGGCCGCTATCTGACCGAAAGGCAGGTCGCGCCGCGGGATTTCAACTCCTATGGCGCGCGGCGCGGCAATCACGAGGTGATGATGCGCGGCACGTTTGCCAATATCCGCATCCGCAACGAGATGCTCGACGGGATCGAGGGCGGCTACACAAGGGGCCCGGACGGCAGCCAGATGCCGATCTTCGATGCGGCCATGGCGTGGCGCGCCGAGGGCGTGCCGCTGGTGGTGTTCGGCGGCGAGCAATATGGCGCGGGGTCGAGCCGCGACTGGGCCGCGAAGGGCACCGCGCTGCTGGGCGTGCAAGGCGGTGATCGCCGAAAGCTTCGAGCGGATCCACCGCTCGAACCTCGTCGGGATGGGGGTGATCCCGTTCGAGTTCACGGGCGGCGAGACGCGGGCGAGCCTGGGTCTGACGGGTCAGGAGACCGTCAGCATCGGCGGGCTGTCGGGCGATCTGAAACCGTTGGCCGAAGTCCCCTGTGTGATCGCCGCGCCCGATGGGGCGGAACGCAGCATCACGCTGAAATGCCGGATCGATACCGAGGTCGAGATCGATTATGTCAGCAATCGGAGGCGTGCTGCACTTCGTTCTGCGGAGCCTGGCAAGGGCGACCTGATCGCGGGGCCGCCTCGGGGGGCATCGAGCCCCCACTCGGCGGGGGGCCGGGACGCCTACGTCCCGGCAGGGGGCTGCCGCCCCCTCTGGCCCGCTTTGCGGGCCATTCACCCCCGCGCGTATTTATCGGAACAATGAAGGAGAAGTTGTCATGCGGAGCTTGATTGGGGCAGCGTTGATCGCCGGGGCGTTCTTGGGACCGGCGCGGGCAGCGCCCATCCCGCAGATGCAATGCGACCGGGACCTGCTGCTGGACATGGCGCATGAGATCCTGGATCGGCGGGGTCAATTGACAGGACTTCACGGACGGAGTTTCGGGGGAACGGCCGCCTACCTATCGCTGCGTTATGGGTCCCGCCCGGTGGATGATATCTTCACAGCACTGGAAGAAGGCCAGCCGGCCAACCAAGTTGATCAGCTCAGGATGGCGTATTTGATTGCGCAAAACGGCCGTGATGGACTAAGGGCATGGGGATCAGAGCCAAGCCGGATTCTGGCGAGTGCAAGCCTCCACGAACAGCGGGCCATTTTGTTGCTCGACAATGGGACAACTTTCTTTCGTATTCTGGGTGAGGTACAATAATCCCCCGAGCTGTCTGACAGGTTTAGAGCGGCATGGGCCGGGGGTCTAGATTTGCACCGGAGTGTTCTGGATCAATCGCCTGCTGTTCATCGTGCGATAGCCGCACATGCCGAAGAGGTAGGCGAATTAACGGCGGCCGCGGTCTTGTTGTTTAATATCCCTGATAAAGCGGACTATTGGTCATTTGTTGATCGGAACGGTGGGATTGAGACGCTGAAAGGCTTTCTTGCCAATCCAGGTTTCTTGTCGGCGATTGGTGTGGGAGCGTTGTCCGATCCCAAACGGCATGCCAGCCCAGAAGAATCTACTGCCATCTTTGAAGCAAAAGACGCCACATACGATGTTACGCGGGCTGGACTTTATGAGGCCGGTCCTGCGGTCCAAATCATTGCAACGAATCAGTCTGGAATGGTGCTAGAGAGCGGTAGAATCGCGCGGCAGTTTTTGCTTTCTGTCGACAGCGGGGAGATTGATCCCAAGACTTCGGCCCGAAGAAGGATGGGTCTTTCTATTGCGGAGCTACCTGAATTTCTTCGGTGAACAAAGAGCACGACAAGTCCTTGGAAGTTCTGACAATCAGGCCGATCATCGCCACTATGCGGGTTCCGTATTGGAGGTTATGGAGACGGCCACGGCGGCAGGGGCCGCGTCGTCCTGGTTGCGGGGGAGGCCGAAAGTGCGCCTGAACGCCCGGCAGTGCTGGGCGACAGTTTCGATTGGGAGGGCATGATCGGGATTTGGGCGCGCTTGCGGGCGGGTGAAAACCTCCCTGATCTGTCCGGTGAGGCGTTTCTGACCACGGTGGCGATCGAGGGTCTGATCCAGCGCGGTGAAATCGAACGCGCGCTTGATCTGGCTGAAGAAACCGGCGGGCTGAACGACCGTTTGACCATCGCCCGCGATGTGATGACCCGCCAGAACCGGCTCTGTGACGCCCATGGCATCATGCCGGGGGAGGCGTTGTTTTTGGGTGGTCAGTTGATCTATGACTTTCAGTAGTCAGCTGAAGGGGACAGCCTCGGGGGGGCATCGAGCCCCCGCTCGGCGGGCCGGGACGCCTGCGTCCCGGCAGGGGGCTGCCGCCCCCTCTGGCCCGCTCTGCGGGCCATTCACCCCCGCGCGTATTTATCGGAACCATGAAGGGCAAGGCGGCTGCGGGGTTATCGTGCCTGGCCGCTGGGGTACGCATGTCCTGTCGGTCGACCGCCCCGGCATGGTGGCGGGCGGCGGCGTTGGCGCACTGATACCAAGGCGCAATGAGTTTGACTCATTGCGCCAGGTCCGGCTGTGTGTTGACACAGGGTTTTGAGGGCGTTGTCAGAGGGTTCTGACGTGAGATCATGCGGGATGAAGCGCGATGAACTGCGACCGGGGGGTCGGGCTGGGTGCGCCCGAGGGGGGCGGAACGCCCCCGCGGTTCAGGTGACCTGGTCTCCGTCTGGCTCGGGCACCGGGCAGGGGTAGCGGCCGCGGGCGTGCCTGGCCAGCCCTATGGATCGGCCGCGCCGCGCCGCGGGGTGCGCTTGTCGCGCTTCGTCTGGCGCTGCCACCATCGGTGGATCGTGGCGGGGTGCACGCGGCGTTCGGGCGGGAAGGCGTCGGCCACCGCCCGGGCGAGCCGCGCGAAGCTCATGTGATCGATGCGGGCGCGGATGAAGGCTTCGAGCTCGGGGTCGCCATCGATCCGCGGGGCCACGCCCGCGCGGCGCTCCTGGCGCATCGGGGCAGGTCCGGCCGCCATGCCGGGTCCGTCAAGCGCCGCGGCCAGCGCATCGGCCGCCGCCGAAGCCGGTTTGCCGGGGTCTTCAAGCGCGGTTGAAAGCGCGTTTGCGGCCGCTTCGATGCGTGCCGCGGCGTCCTGACAGAGATGCGCCGCGGCGCGCAGCTCTGCCACGGCATGCAGCACGGAACAGGGTGGCCAGCGGAAGGAACAGAGCGGCCCGGGGCAGAGCTGTGCATCGCCGCGATTTTCCGATGCCATGTGCCCCCGGCCTGCCATCCCAAGGTCTCCTTCCGCTGGCCCACAACCGGCCCTCACCCCTGAGGCCGGCTGAGGCTCACGCCCGCAAGGCGTCCGGCGCGAGGCCGAGTTGCCGGGCGATCCGTTCGGCGGCGGCGCCGTCATCCGTCTGCGGCGCCCGTGCCGCCGGGCTGGCTTCGAACAGACAGGCGAAGGCCGGGCTGACGGCATCGAGAAACGCATCGAAGCTTGCGGGGTCCTGGCGGCAATGCGCAACCGCCCAGTCGCGCATGGCAGGCGGCAGACAGCCCCCGGAGATCGCTGCATCGACCCGCGCCCGCGCCTCGTCTTCGCGCATCCGGGCCACCATCCGGCCGCGTTCGGCGATCATCTCGCGCACCGCGGAGGCGGGCACGAAACGCGCCGGGTCCGGGCTGCGCGCCGTCGCAATGGCATCGAGGACAGCTTCGATCCCTGCCCCCGCATCGAGGCCAAGCGCGGTGGCCACCGCGGCCAGCGGCCCGGCCGCATCCGGGGCATCGCCCGGGCCGTCCGCGCCGTCTTCGCGCGCCAGCGCGGGCATGCGGAAATCGGGCTTGTTGGTCAGCCCGGCGCTGACCAGGCGGCGGATCGTGCGGCTGGCCCGGTCGAACAGAACCGACGGGCTGAGATAGCGATCGGCGCGCTCCGCCAGCAGGCCGCGGCCCGCCCCGGTCCAATCGACCCGGCCTTCGACCGCGCCGGCGCCGGTGACGCGCAGCTCCTTGATCCAGCCGACCGCCGGGGCGGCTTCGCCCTTCGGCCCCTTGATCTCGGTGCTGTGTTCCAGGTCCACCGGCAGATCGGCGCCATTGGTCCGGAACGCCGCGACAACGGCTTCGGCCGCCTCCCGCGGCAGCTGGAACCGGCGGCCGCTGCGCCCGGCGATGTCCGGCCCGGCGGGCAACAGCGTCACCCAATCGGGCGCCGCCGCGCCTTCGGCACCGCTGGCCGCGTCCAGTTCGACCGGCCCGGCCAGCCCGTTTTCGAGATCGTGCATCGGTTCACGCCGCGACATGGGGGGTGACGATCAGCTCGGCCGTCGCCTTCCAGGGGTTCGACCCGCCGCCGTCATTGGTCTCGGTGTTGAGCAGCTTGCGTGCATCGTCTTCGAGCGCGGGCGGCACCACAAGCGCGGTGGGCTTGACGCCCAGGAACCGGCCCTTGTCGCCGCGCAGCATCTGCATGGCGGCCCGCGCGGCGGTATAATTTGCGGCGCTGAGCACGTCCTTGCTGCCAAAGGCCAGCTGCCACAGGCCATAGCCCGCATTCACCCGCGCCCGGACCCCATAGAGAAAGGTGTCGGTCATGAATACCTGCGCATCTGAAGGCCGGGTCACGCTTTCGAATTCGTAATCGTCGCGGGTCTGCCAGATGATGGGCTTGACCGCACGCGACGTGTCCAGAAGAAACCAGGCGGGCGCGCTCCCGGCTTGCACGTTCGAGATCGTGGTGGCATCGCCATTCGCATCGACGCCCGGATGATCGGTATCAAAGAAGAATTTCCCGTCATAGCAGGTTTGCGAAAACCCGTCTTTCAGCAGGCCAAACACCAATTCGTCAGGATGCTGTCCCGCCAGATGCCCCAATTCCTGAAACATCGGGCTGAAAACGCCCAGCCGGTCGTCGTCGAAATCCGCACGCGTCAGCGAAACGGTGCTTTCGAAGCGCCGGTTCGTGATCGTGAAGCTGTGCGCTTCGAGGTCCTTCACCTCGCGTTCGCCGGTCAGCCATTCGCGCATCTGCGGGAATTGGCCGAGCCAGCCATAGGTTTCTTCGCGGGCCGAGCTGGGCACGCGCATGGCAGCCTTCGTGTGATTGACCGGCGCCCTGGTATAGGCATCGGTATAGACCGTCTTGAAGCCCTTGAAGGCAAGCTCGATATTTTCGGGGTTGGTGATCATGGCCTTGGGTCCTTTCCTATGGGGTTCGGGCAGCTGAAGCGGGGGCAAGCAGACCGTCGCGGGTCAGGCGCGCGCGCCAGCCCGTGGCGGTGCGCAGCGAACAGCCGCAGCGGGCTGCGGCGCCGCTCAGCGATGCGCCCTGCGCGAGCACGCGGTAAAGCGTCCAGGCGATCCTGGCGCGCCGCGCCACGGGGCCGAGCGGCAGCGTGATCCGGCCCGGACCCTTGGCAGCGCGCAGCCAGGCATCGGCCGGGCGCAAGGCAGCGGGGAGCTGGGCCGGCGGCCGCGCGGCAATCGCATAGTCGCGCCCGCCATGGGCAAGCAGGAAGGCGCGGGTTTCTTCGACGCCGATCTCGGCCTCCATCGCGCGCAGCATCGGCGCGACGTAAAGCCCGATGGCCGCGCAGTTCTCGCAGGAAGGGAATTCAAGATCGTCCGCCATGGCCGGGACCATGGCAGAGGCGCGGAATTCTTTCGCCAGGGAATGTTTTCAGGGTTGCGCCTGGGGGGACGTCACTTCCCCCGCTGGTCAGAGCCAGGCTAGACGGGATACTTTACTCGGGCGCCTCCGAACCCTAACACGGTTGCGCGGTCGGTTCAACATTGCCGGTGGCGCCGCCGCGGCAAGCTGAACAGGGCTGGCCCGGCCGCCCGTGGCGTGTTACGAACACCCCAGCGCCCGAGTCAGGAGACCCGGTCATTCGAACCGCGGGGGAGTTCCGCCCCCCCGGGCGCGCCTACCCCCCCATTTCCGCCCCCGATCCCGCCGCCGACCGGACCCGCCCCGCGGAACCCGCCCGGAGCCCGCCGTTAAAGGGGGTGTTAAAGGCATCAGCGGGGTTCGGGGAGGCGGATAGCCGCCGGGAAAGACGCCCGCCAGCGGGCCGCTCAGCGCCGCATGCGGCCGGCCGCCCCGGAAACGCGAAAGGGGCGGCGCCAGCGCGCCGCCCCCCTGGCCCGGGATGCAGGCGGCGCCTAGGCCGCCTGCCGCGCCCGCGCCTTCATCGCCTTGAGTGCGGTGATGGCCTTGCGCGCGCCCTCGCAGGTCAGAAAGCGCAGCGCGGACACCTTGAAGCTGCGCGACAGCCAGACGTTCAGGCTGTCCTCGGTGCCCTTGCGCGCGGTGTATTCGAACCACAATTCGCGGATCAGCGCCACCTGCCCGGGCGTGGCCATGCCCGGCCGTGCGCCGAAATCCGGCCCGCGCGGCTCGGCCGGCCGGAAGCCGCGCCATTCGAGATAGGCCAGAACCGCGTCGAAACCGTCCCGGTCGAGCTCTTTGGTGCTGGCCACGCCCGCAAGCTCGGCCAGGATCGTGCGCCAGGCCGCATCGCTCAGGCCGAGCTTGCGTTGCGCAACCCGCAAAAGGACGATCTGGCGCTTACTGATCGGCTGCATCGCCGCCTCCCCCGTGCCGGTATGCCGGAACGTCGGCGATCAGTTTGCGGAACGCTTCGAGCCCGCCCTCCTGCCGGCACATCATGATATAGAGGTCGCGCGCCGCCGGCACGATCTGGCCATCGGCCACGGCCCGGCCGACCGCCTCTTCGATGGCAGCTTCGCGCTGCGCCGCATCCTCCAGCATCCGGGCAAGCGTTGGGGCCATGTTGGCGGCCACTGCCGCGCAGTCCGCGACAGAGGGTCCTTCGAGCGTGCCGTTGATCAGCAGCCGATCCACCCAGCGCCGATATTCTTCGGTCATGGCGACACCGCAGCCTTGGGCAAAAACCCGGTTGCCGAGCATCATCAGCCCGGGCGCGCGGCGGCGGCCTTCGCGCTGCGCCGCATCCTCCAGCATCCGGGCAAGCGTTTGGACCATGCTGGCGATGCTGCCCAGCACCGCGATTGCCACGGCGCTTTCGTCCCCTGCCAGGCGGTTCGGGGTCTTCGGGGTCGTTTGCATCATGTCATCCTCCGATGCGTTTCGATTGCCTCTTTGATCTCGGCCGCGCCGGGCAGCTGCCCGGCGGGCGCAAGCGCGGCGGCGAGGCTATACGCCGTCTCGATCGCGCGAAGGCTCGCCAGCTTGGCGCCGATCTCGGACAGCAACGCGAGGCTTTCCGCGTCCGCGCATGGAAAGGTCTCGGCCACTGCCGCGCAGTCCGCGACAGAGGGTCCTTCGAGCGTGCCGTTGATCAGCAGCCGATCCACCCAGCGCCGATATTCTTCGGTCTTGGCGACACCGCAGCCTTGGGCAAAAACCCGGTTGCCGAGCATCACCAGCCCGGGCAAGCAGGACGCGCGGCCTTCGCGCTGCGCCGCCCGCCGTTCGGGTTCCCAGCTATCCCAGATGCCGCGCAACGTTCCCATGACGTCGAGACCCGCGAGTTGCGCCTCGTCGATGATGGCCGCTGCCCGGCGCGGCGGCGTGCCGAACCGATGCGACAGGTTGAGCCAGCGGCCCTCGATGTCTCCGGCTGCATCCGCGCCGGTGAATGCCCGGTGCCCGGTGAAGAGTGCCGCAAACGCCCGCAGGTTCTTTCCCGTGGCAGGCGTCAGGACGATGCGATGCAAAGCGATGCCATGGGCTTCCGCGTCCTGTTCCAGCCGGTTTTCAAGGCAATAGGTCTTTCCGATGCCCGAGGGGCCGGTGAGCCATACGATGCCACCGGTTTTCGCGGCGAGCCGCCAGGCTTGCCGGATTTTCCAATAGACTGCCGTCTCGGCGAAGGCGCCCGGGCCGCTGGGCACCGGCCGAAGGGGCCGGATATTCGAGACGAGTTCGGGGCGATTGCGCCGGAGATTTGCGGTTGTCATGGGTCAGGGGTCCTTTCGCCGACGGGTCATGCACCGCCCGCCGCTTTGTCTTCGGCTTCTGCGGCCAATTCCCGTTCCCGGATTTTCGCTATTTCCGCGCTATCGCTCGCGTCTCCGATCCGGACGCGCCGGACGCAACAGGTTCGGTGTCATCTGGACAACATCGCCAGACGCAGCGCCTTCGTCGGTGGGCGCCGCAGACCGGTGCTTTTCGAGCAATTCGGCGAGCCCATGACTGGACAGGGCGTTGTCAGCCTCGGCCGCCTTGTTCAGGTGCTTGATGCGGTCGCGCTTCAATTTCTTCGCCGTCCGCTCGCCCTCGCGCGAACGATACGCACCGGCGGCCATGCACGGGATGTCGTTGCAGACAAGGCACTGATCGGTATCGTAGGCGACAACCGATGCCTCATAATTCTCCGGGTCACGGCCGATCCACAATTCCTGCCCGATATAGCGATCAAGGATCGGGCGCGTATTTTCGTCGCCATAGGACCAGTTGCCAATGCGCAGCCGGCCGAATTGGTCGACTTTTCGCTTGTCGTATTCCAGCGATGCCGAGCGCAACTGCGCTTCGGTCGCTATCCGTGGCGCTCCGCGCTCCTGTTCGAAAATCTCGTTACGGCTGCGCCCGTTCGCGCCCTGCACACGGCAGGGGAGGGTATTGAATGCAGCGATGGCTTCGCCGTATACACGCTCGGCAAACTCAAGCGAAACGGGCTCCACGGCGGCGGAAGGCCGATCCCCGGGCCGATTGCCCGTATGCGCACCCTTGAACCGCGGGCCGTTGTCGATATGCCGCAAGTGGCTGAAAATCGCCTCGGCGGGCTTGGCCCGTGCGTTGCCTGGCTTGTGATACTCGACATCGATGTTCAGAACATCGCATGCGCCGAACGAGCGGCTCTCGCGGTCGGCTTCCGTCTTGATATAGGGGTGCGCGTTGCTTCCGCTGAAGCGCGACGAGGCGAAGGCGCTGCCGTTATCCGTGTCGATCCTCTTGGGCACGCCGTGGCGGCGCACCGTGCCGATCAGCAGCGTTCTTGTTGCCTCACTCGTTTCGGACTTTGCCAGGCGCCAGCCGACAACCTTGTCCGACCGGACATCGCATAGGACGATCATGACAGGGCGGCACACGATGCCGTCCGGGAACCGCACCCAGTTATCCACCTTGCGCCCGTCCAGCGACAGTTGATCCATCGGCCGCAATGTCGTGCGGTCGCGGTTCACGGGGATGGTGCCTTTCAGCACCAGTTCCCGGCCGAAGCGCAGCTCTTCGCGGCGGGCTTTCGGCAAGCCCCTCCAGCGCCGCAGCACGACTTCATAGCCGGGCCAGTCCCAGCCTTCCCCGGCGGCGATGTCGCGCGCATCCCGCCATGCGTGAAGAAGCGGATAGCTCGCGTGGGAGTCCCTGATGATCGCAAGGAACGCCGCCCACGCCTGGTCGGTGCAAGGTGCCCGTCTTGGCGTGGTCCGCCAGTTCGGCGCCAGCGCGGGCGCGAAGTTGATCGGATCGCCCCCCTGAACAGCCTTGAAGAGCGCCTTCAAGCTGTTTTCAGAGGTGCCTTTCGGGCCAAACGTGGCCCGGACGCCGCGCGCGATCTCGGCCCAGCTGGCGCCCTCGCCCAGGACCTCGCGCAGCTTGAGGATGTAGCACGCGATATCCGCCTTGCGCCGCGCCCGCTCGCGGGCCGCACGGGGCAGTCTCTGGAATGCCAGATGCGCCTCATCGTCGCGAATCCCGGGTTCCGGCAGAATATCGGCTACTTCGCGCGCCACAAACTTGCGCCAAAGCTTGTCGGGCAGGCTCCCTGCGATCAAGAAAAGCTGGCGGCCGTGACGCTCGACCTTCAGCTTGTGCCCGTTCCAGGTGTGCCCGCCTTCAGCACGGGCGAGCGCCCGCCGGGCCTTCTGAGGGGAGATATCGGCCAGTTGGGCAAACTCTCCCGCAGACAGCAGCCGCTTGCCCGTATGGTGCGCAAAGTGCATCGCCCCGTCGATGGGTGCTTGGCGCGCCTGGCGTGTCATGGCGCCGCCCCGTAGATCGTATCCACCATAACCCGGCGCACAAGCGCGCGTGCCTTCGGCCCCGTCCACTCGCCAACCAGCGCAGCCCGCAAATTCTGCCGCTTCACCCCGATCTCGCGAGCATAGGCACTGAGCGATGATCCTCGAAGCACGAGCGCAGCGCGAACCGCTTGCAGCAGGTCGGCAGAGGGTTGACCTTCAAAGGGAGGGTGGTAAACAGTTCGCATGCGAATAGCATAAGACTTCGCATGCGAAGGTCAAGGGGCTTGTTGTGGGCGATGATGTTTCAGACCTGATCGAACAGATGAAGCGGCTCCTCGGGGCGAAGAACGAGGCCGAGCTCGCCCGCAGGCTGGGCGTCAATCAAAGCGTGATCTCATCCTGGAAGTCGCGTGGCAGCGTTCCCATGGCCTACAGATACGTCTTGGGCCGCGGATCAACTCTGGCGCTGGGTACTCCACCGATGAATTGGGCGCCTTACGAAAACGCGGCCCTTGCTTTAGCGGTCCGCCGATGGGTACGTGTCGCCGACAGCGACGGGGGCCATCGCTTGCCAGTCATCGATGATCTATGGACCCTGTTCCGGGCCGCCGTCCGCTCCGTCCTTCAGGAAATGGAAGCACACCAGGTAACGGCATGGGAAGCGGCCGAGCGCATCAACGCTTGCGACGCACAGCTTGGGCGAAACGCGACAGAAAGAGACGCAGCGGAAATTGCGGCCCACCGGCCCAGGGTCGAATTCGAGTAGCTTGTCGCTGGCTTCAGCGGTGCTTGAAAGGCCGCCCGAACGGTCCACAGCAGGGTTCGCACGAGGGTTCGGAAGCCCCGGCCCACCCGGCGCAAAAACAATGACTTAGCTCTCCCGGGCCTCGCGCATCCGGCCCAATAACCCCCGTTTTCCTCAAAACCCTCTGCAAACCAGAGTTGCTAAGGTATTGTTTTTGCAAGGTCGTGATTTCCCGCGTCCGCAAAAACCATTGCAGCCGCCCACCGGCTCCCGCCCCGCCTTCCCGCTTGGGCCACCAATCTTGTCCTATCTCATTGGTAAGATTGGTGGTTGGGCGGGGAGGCGGAGCGGGAGGCGGAGAACGGTCATTCTCAATGACCGTTGGTATGAGCCGCACGCATTGTGCCTTCGGAGCCTTGGCGGGTGCGCGGCATAACGGGGGACCCGTCGCCATGGGCGCGGATCGCGATGTCTGCACCTGCCAGGGGTTGCGGCCCGCCCGGCCCCGCGATCGCTTGGTCTGGCAATCGCCGCGCGGAAGCTCTATTTCAATGGTGTGACACGGCAACCCCGGATGCCCATGCGACCCCAGGCCTCTGCCACGCGCGAGATTTCCTATGCCACGTCGGCCCAGACGCGGGGCGGTCGCGCGCTGATCCGCGTCCTGGAAAACGCAACCGGGCGCCTGGGCCTGATCCGCCGCGCCCGAGGCTATGAGGACGAGGTCGCGCAGGGCCGCGATTTCTGGGAGGTGATGGTCGAGCGTTACGGCCTGTCGCTCGACCTTGTCGGCGGGTCGCTCGACGCGATTCCGCGCGAAGGACCGGTGGTGGTGATCGCCAACCACCCCTATGGCATTCTCGACGGGCTGATCCTGGGCTATATCCTGTCGAAGGCGCGGGGCGAGTTCCGCATCCTTGCCCATCAGGTGTTCCGCAAGGCCGCGGAACTTGAAAAGATCATTCTGCCGATCAGCTTCGACGAGACCAAGGAGGCGGTGAAGCTCAACATCGCGACCCGCCAGGAATGCCTGCGGGTGCTGGGCGCGGGCGGCTGCATCGGGGTGTTTCCGGGCGGCACCGTGTCGACCTCGCAAAAGCTGTTCGGGGCGCCGATGGACCCCGGCTGGCGCGGCTTCACCGCCAAGATGATCGCCCGCTCCAACGCCACGGTCGTGCCGATCTATTTCGACGGTGCCAATTCGCGGCTGTTCCAGATCGCCAGCCATGTGCACAACACCTTGCGCGTGGCGCTTCTGATCCAGGAGTTCCGCAAGCGCGTGGACGAACCCGTGAAGGTGGCGATCGGCGCGCCCTTTGCCCATGAGGCGATCGATCGCTATCGCGGCAACCCGCGCGAATTGATGGATTTCCTGCGCAGCGAAACCTATCGCCTTTCGCCGAAACCGCTGAAATCCCTCGATTACGGGTTCGAGTTCGAAGAAAAGCACCGGCTCTGATGGCGGTCGGGCTGTTCGATTCGGGGCTCGGCGGGCTGACCGTGTTCGAGGCCGTCGCGCGGGCGCTGCCCGACACACCGCTGGTCTATTTCGGCGATTCGGCGCGGGCGCCCTATGGCACGCGCGACGCCGACGCGATCTTTCGCTTTACCTGCGAAGGGGTGGAACGGCTGTGGGAGGCCGGCGCCGACCCGGTGATCCTGGCGTGCAACACTGCCTCGGCGGCCGCGCTGCGCCGGTTGCAGGAAAGCTGGCTGCCCACGGACAAGCGGGTCCTGGGCGTCTTCGTGCCGATGATCGAGGCGCTGACCGAACGGCGCTGGGGCGACAACGCGCCACCGCGCCAGGTGGCGGTGCAGCGGGTGGCGCTGTTTGCCACCCCGGCCACGGTAGCGGCGCGGTCGTTCCAGCGCGAACTGGCGTTTCGGGCGGTCGGCGTGGATGTCGAGGCGCAGCCCTGCGGCGGGCTGGTCGACGCGATCGAGGCCGGCGACATGGCGCTGGCCGAGGCGCTGGCGCGTTCCCATGTCGAGGCGCTGGCGCGGCGGATGCCGAACCCCGATGCCGCGGTTCTGGGCTGCACCCACTACCCGCTGGTCGAGCGCGCCTTTGTCGACGCGCTGGGGCCCGAGGTTCGCGTCATCAGCCAGCCCGAACTGGTGGCCGCAAGCCTGGCCGACTATCTGCGCCGCCACCCCGACCGGGCATCGACGGGCGGCACCAGGCGGTTCCTGACCAGCGGCGACCCGGCCCGCGTATCGGACCGCGCGGCGCTGTTTCTGGGCCGTCCGATCCCGTTCGAGGCCGCGTAGAACCACGGCCGATGGCCGCGGCGGTCGTTCTTCCAGGGCGGCCCGAGCATGGGGCGCACGACCCCTGTGCCTGATCGCCACCCGGGGTACTGCCGTCCGCTGTTCGGCCCATTCCCGCCGGCAAGCGACTGGCCGGGGCGCATCCGGCGCACCGGCAGCATCGCAAGGACTGGTGCGGGCGCATTGCGATGGGGACGCTGGAAACGGGCCGGATTGCGAACGGCCATTGACCCTGACCGTCGGGATCAGTTCCGTTCGAAGCCGCGGATCACCTCGTAATCGGTCACCTTGGTGTCGAAGTCTTCCTGTTCCCAGCGGGCGGCGTGGACGTAGTGGTCGATCACCGCATCCCCCATCGCCGCGCGCAGCATGCCGGATCGGTCGGCCGCCGCGGTCGCGGCGCGCAGGGTCTTGGGAATCTCCCGCGCCCCTTCGGCACCATAGGCGTCGCCGGTGAATTCGGCTTCGAGTTCCAGCCCCTCTTCGAGGCCCGCCAGCCCCGCGGCGATCTGGGCAGCGATAGCCAGATACGGGTTCAGGTCCGCACCCCCGACCCGGCATTCGACGCGCACGGCCCTGGTGTCTTCGCCCACCACGCGATAGCCCGCGGTGCGGTTGTCGCGCGACCAGACGGCCTTGGTGGGCGCAAAGGTGCCGGCGGCAAAGCGTTTGTAGGAATTGACATAGGGCGCCAGGAACAGGGTCGTGTCGTCGGCATATTTCAGCAGCCCGGCCAGCCAGGACCGCATGGTGGCCGACATCCCGTGCGGCGCATCCGCATCGAAGAACACCGGCGTCCCGTCCGCACCCGCCAGCGACTGGTGCAGATGGCAGGACGAGCCCGCCGCCGCATGGCTCCACTTCGCCATGAAGCTGACCGCGCGGCCCTGCAGGAACGCGATCTCCTTCACCGCGTTCTTTACCACAGAATGGGTGTCGGCGGTGTCGAGCGCGTCCGCGTAACGGACGTTGATTTCCTCCTGCCCGGCATCGGCCTCGCCCTTGGAGTTCTCCACCGGCACGCCCGCACCATAAAGCCCGTTGCGGATCGCCCGCATCAGCCCCTCTTCCTTCGTCGTCTGGAAGATGTGGTAATCCTCGTTATAGGCGCTGATCGGGGTCATGCCGCGCCAGCCCTTGTCGCGCATCTCGTCGAAGCTTTCGCGAAAGACGAAGAATTCCAGTTCGGTGGCGGCCATGGATTTCAGCCCGGCCGCGGCCAGCCGGTCGAGCTGTGCCTTCAGCACCTGGCGCGGCGCGTGCGGGACGGGCGCATGGATGTGGTGATCTTCGAGATCGCACAGCACCAGCGCCGTGCCGTCGAGCCATGGGGGTGACCCGCAGCGTGGTCATGTCGGGCTTCATCGTGTAGTCGCCATAGCCCTTGGCCCAGCTGGTCGCGGCATAGCCTTCGACCGTGTGCATCTCCTGGTCGGTGGCCAGCAGATAGTTGCAGCAATGGGTCTCCTCATAGGCTGAATCGACGAAATGCCGGGCATGGAACCGCTTGCCCATCAGCCGGCCCTGCATGTCGGGGATCGCCACGATCACCGTGTCGATGGTGCCTTCGGCGGTGCGGGCGGCGAGTTGGTCGAATGTCAGATTGCCGGGCATGGAGTCCTCATCGGTTTGGTTGGCCGCATCGCCGCTGTCGTCGGCCCGGTCAACGGTTGGTCAACACGTCGAGCGCCAGGGCGCGGGCTTCGTCAAGCGGCGGCGGTGCGTTCTCGTAAAAGCCCAAAGTCGCATGGCTGTCCGACGCATAGAGGTCGGCATGATAGATCCGGTCGACGTCTTCCGGGCGCGCGATGTTGGTGAAGGCATAGGAGCCGATCGAAACCACGGCGACAAGGCAATCGCCGCGCCAATGGGCGAACAGATAGACCTTGGCGTATTCGCCTGCCAACTCGTCGAAGACGATGGTGGTGATGTATTCCTCGGGGCCAAGCACGACCCGGTCGGTCAGGCTGTAGCTCTGCGGTCCGGGCTCGATGAACCTTCCCCATGGGAAAGCGTCGCATCGGTCGGCCGCCTGGGCGGTGACGGAACCGGCCGCGCAGATGAACCCACATGCGGCGACGAGCCGACGCAGGGCGTATCCGATTGGCCTGTTGCGCATCTGTCGCCGCCCCCGAAAGATGCCGGGGGCAGGCCGCCCCCGGCAAGACAGTGCCTAGCTGTAGCGATAGGGCCGGCCGGCCTTTTCCATGTCCGCATTGTACTGCTTGAAGATCTCGACGACACGCGCCTTGGTCTCGGACTCGGCCGCGATCTCGTCCCAGAAGACCCGCGCGGCGGCCTCGACCTGGGCCCATTCCGCGTCGGGGATCGAGGTCAGCGCCATCTTGGTGCCGTTGACGCGCAGCGCCGCCTCGCCGCCCCAGTACCAGTGCTGGCGGTAGTAATGCGAGGCGTCGAAGCAGACCCGCATCAGCTCTTTCAGATTGTCCGGCAGTTCTTCCCAGCGGCCCATATTGGCAAAGAAATGGCCGATCCAGGCGCCCGAGATGTTGTTGGTCAGGAAGTAGTTGGTCACATCCGCCCAGCCGACGGTGTAATCCTCGGTGATGCCCGACCAGGCGATGCCGTCAAGCTCGCCCGTTTGCACCGCGACCTCGATATCCTCCCAGGGGAGGGTCACAGGGACGACGCCGAACTGGCTCAGGAACCGGCCCGCGGTGGGGAAGGTGAAAACCCGCTTGCCCTGCAGATCGGCCAGGCTGTTGATCGGGTCCTTGGTGGCGAAATGGCACGGGTCCCAGGCCCCGGCCGAGATGTGCTTGACGCCGACCTTGGCGTATTCGGCGTCCCAGATCTCGTTCAGGCCATAGCGGTTGAAGAGCACCGGCACATCCAGCGAATAGCGCGAGGCAAAGGGAAAATAGCCGCCGAACACGGTGACCTCGGTCGGCGAGGCCATCGAATCGTCATCCGACTGCACCGCGTCGATGGTGCCCGACTGCATGGCGCGGAACAATTCGCCCGTCGGCACCAGCTGATCGGCGAAGTAAAGCTCGATCTCCATCTGGTCGCCGGCGATCTTGTTGAAGCTTTCGACGGCCGGCACGATCACATGTTCGGCCAGCGCCGCGCCGGCATAGGTCTGCAGCCGCCAGCGGATTTTCGACTGGGCGATGGCGGGTGCGGCCAGCGGTACGGCGGCGGCCCCCACGGCGGTGGTGGTCAGGAACTTGCGGCGTGTGGTCATCGGTTTCTCCTCTGTCGGTGGTTGTCGTTTCTATCGCGTCCCGTAGACGGTTTCGGGCAGCCACAGGGCAATCTGCGGGAAGGCCATGATCAGGGCAAGGGCCGCGATCATCACCAGCACGAAGGGCAGGATCGACGCATAGATGTCGCGCAGGGTGATCTCGGGCGGGGCCATGGCGCGCATCAGGAACAGGTTATAGCCGAAGGGCGGTGTCATATAGGCGATCTGGGTGGTGATGGTATAAAGCACGCCATACCAGATCAGGTCGAAGCCGAGCGCGGCGACCAGCGGCACATAAAGCGGCGCGACGATCACCAGCATCGCGGTGTCATCGAGGAAGGTGCCCATCAGCAGGAACGACACCTGCATCAGGATCAGGATCACCCAGGGGCTGAGCCCCAGCTGTTCGGTGAACAGCGTCTCGATCGCGCGCACCGCGCCGAGCCCGTCGAAAACGGCACCGAACCCCAGCGCGGCCAGGATGATCCACAGAAACATGCAGGAAATCGCCAGCGTCTGCTTGACCGACACGTCGAGCACCCGCCAGGTCAGGCGCCGCTTCAGGATCGCCGCGGCCAGTGCGGCCAGCGCGCCAATGGCCGAGCTTTCCACCAGCGAGGTCCAGCCATTCACGAACGGGATCATCATCGCCGCGAAGATGCCCAGGGGCAGCAGGCCGGCCAGCAGCAGCCGCAGCTTCTCGGCCCGCGGGATGTCATCGCGGTCGGCGGCTGGCAGGGCCGGGCCCAAACCGGGCTGCAGCCGGCAGCGGATCGCGATATAGGCCATGAACATCGCCGCCATCATCAGCCCGGGCAGGATGCCCGCCAGCCACAACTGACCCACCGGCTGGCGCGCGATCATCGCATAAAGCACCAGAACGACCGAGGGCGGCACCAGGATGCCCAGGCTGGAGCCGGCCTGGATCACCCCCGTCACCATCCGCTTGTCATAGCCGCGCCGCAGCAATTCGGGCAGCGCGATGGTGGCGCCGATGGCCATGCCGGCCACCGACAGCCCGTTCATCGCCGAGATCAGCACCATCAGCCCGATCGTGCCGATGGCGAGCCCGCCCGGCACCGGCCCCATCCAGACATGGAACATCCGGTAAAGATCGTCGGCAATGCGGCTTTCCGACAGGATATAGCCCATGAAGATGAACATCGGCAGGGTCAGCAGCGGATACCATTTCATCAGCTTCATCGCCGCGCCGAAGGGGATGTTGCTGCCCCCCGTGCCCCACAGCAGCAGTGCGGCCGCCGCCGCCACCGCACCGATCGCGCCGAACACCCGCTGGCCGGTGAACAGCATCAGCATCATGGACGCGAACATCGTCAGGGCGATCGCTTCGTAGGACATCAGAAGCGCCGCTCCGTCGCCTTCAGGATGTCCTTGAACAGCTCCGAGATCGCCTGCAGCAGCATCAGAAAGACGCCCGTCGCCATGATCAGCTTGACCGGCCACATCACCGGCCGCCACGCGGTCGAGGAACGTTCGACAAAGCCGATCAGCTCGGCCGCGGCGTCGCTGCCCTGGGTGATCCAGGTCCAGACCAGGCCGCGCAGATAGCGGATCGGCTCACCCTGGAAATGGCCCAGCGCATAGGCGAGCGAGTCGAGCGCGCCATACAGCAGCACCGCCAGATAGAACAGCAGGAAGAACACGGTCATCGCGTCGATCTGGGCTTTGCGACGGTTCGACCAGTCGTGATAGAACAGGTCCATCCGGACATTGGCGCCGACCAGCAGGGCATAGGGTCCGCCCAGCATGAAATAGGCAACCAGCCCGAACTGCGCGACCTCGAGCGTCCATTGCGACGGGGTGAAGAAGGTCTTCGACAGCGACGACCACAACAGCACCCCGATCATGGCAAAGAGGCCATACATCACGATGCGGCCAAGGCCGCGGTTGAACCCGTCCACCACCCGGACATAGCCACGCATCGCCGCCTTCACGCCACCCCCCGTAAGCCTGCCGCCCCGCCTGCCACCATGTGCCCCGACATCACGCGCACCGTCTATCCACCGGGCCGCTGCCGGATATTGTCGGGCAGCCAGGTCGCCAGTTCGGGAAAGGCTATGAGCACGAACACCATCACCACCATGATCGCGAACATCGGCAGGGCGGCCCGCGCGATGAACGTCATCTGATGCTGCGTCATACCCTGCAGCACGAACAGGTTGAAGCCGATCGGCGGCGTGATCTGTGCCATTTCGACCACGACCACGATGAAGATGCCGAACCAGATGATGTCGATCCCGGCCTGGCGGATCATCGGTTCCACGACCGCCATGGTCAGCACCACCGACGAGATGCCGTCAAGGAACATGCCGAGCACGATGTAGAACACCAGAAGCGCCATCAGCAGTTCGAAACGCGTGAGATCGAGCCGCGCGATCAGGTCCGCGAGCCCGCGCGGCAGCCCGGTAAAGCCCATGGACAACGACAAAAACGCCGCCCCCGCCAGGATCAGCGCGATCATGGCGCTGGTGCGCACCGCGCCCATCAGGCTTTCGGTGAAGGTCGAGAGCGTCAGCGACCCCTGACCGGCCGCCAGGACCAGGGCCCCGATAACGCCGAACGCCGCCGCCTCGGTCGCCGTGGCAAGGCCCACATACATCGAGCCGATCACCACCAGGATCAGGCAGATCACCGGGACAAGGAAACGCGAATTGCGCAGCTTCTCGACAAGGCTCATCGGCGGTTCGGGGATCGGGTCGAAGCGCTTCGAGAACACCGAGACCGCCGCGACATAGGCCATGAACATCGCCGCCAGAACGAGGCCCGGCAGAACGCCGGCCATGAACAGCTTGGTGATCGATTCGTTGATCGTCACGCCGTAGACGATCAGCGTCAGCGAAGGCGGGATCATCAGCCCCAGCGTCGCGGCACCGGCGAGCGTCCCGATCACCATGGTTTCGGGATAGTTGCGCTTGCGCAGTTCGGGGATCGACATCTTGCCGACCGTGGTCAGCGTCGCCGCCGAGGAGCCCGAGACCGCCGCGAACACCGTGCAGCCGACGATATTGGTGTGCACCAGCCCGCCCGGCAGGCGCGCCATCCAGGGCGACAGGCCGCGGAACATGTCCTCGGACAATCGGGTGCGATAAAGGATTTCACCCATCCAGATGAAGAGCGGCAGCGCCGTCAGCGTCCAGGAAGACGAGGACGACCAAACCTTGGTGATCATCGCATCGCCCGCCGGGCGCGAGGTGAACAGCTCCATCCCGACATAGGCCACGCCCATCAGCGCCAGACCGACCCAGACGCCAGAGCCGAGCAGGAGGAACAGAACGAAAAGGAAAATTCCGATGGGGATCAGCTGTTCCATGGCCTATTCCCCGTGACTCTGGTCGACCACATCGGCGGTGATGCCGTGCTGCCCCCTGAACAGCAACTGGATCAGATGATCCCAGAAGGCGATGGCCAGCAGCACCGTGCCCGCCGCCATCGCCAGCTGCGGTATCCAGATCGGCGTCGCATCGAGGCCCTGGCTGATCTCGTCGAGCTTCCACGACCAGGTGGTGCCCTTCACCGCATAGCGCGCCAGCCAGGTGGTGATCGCCGCCCCGATGGCAAAGCACCACAGCTCGCCCCAGTAGCGATGGCGCCCGAGCGCCGACAGCACCAGCGTCACCCGGATATGCGACCCGTGGTTCAGCGCATAGGCAAAGGCGAAGAACGACGCACCGGCCATGCAATAGCCCGCATAATCGGTGGCGCCGGGAAACACCTGCCCGGTCCAGCGGGCGAGCATCTGCAGAACGATGATGACAAGGATCGCGATCAGGAACCCTGCAGCGATCACGCCGCCCGCGAGATAGAGAAAGTCAAGGCAGCGCCGAACGGCGCGCGCGGCTTGCATGGCAGGCTCCCGTGTTGCGTCCACGCGGCCCGGACGGGCAGGCAAAATCTTCTAGAAGATTTTGCCTGGACAGAATTTTCTGGAAAATTCTGGCCCCGCCCAGGCCTGTGAAAGATCGCCTACCGGCTCTTGTAGGCCTCGACGATCGCGACCCCGTCGGGGCCGGCCTGTTCGAGCCATTCCGCCGTCATGATCTCGCCGATCGCCTGCAATTCGGCGACCAGCGCGTCGCCCGCGCGTTCCACCGTCATGCCGCCCTCGCGCAGCCCGTTCAGCGTGAACTCGGTATAGGCCTTGGAGGCTTCGAGCCCCTCGGCCGCGGCCGCGGCGGCACAGTCGTTCATCACCGCCTTGACCGCGTCCGACAGACTGTCCCAGGCCTGCATGTTCACGAACACCGTGTTGCGCGGCAGCCAGGCATCGACCTCGTAGAAATTGGTCAGATGTTCCCACACCTTGCGGTCATAGCCGGTCGCGCCCGACGAGATGAAGCTCTCCGCGACCCCGGTGGCCAGCGCCTGCGACAGTTCGGCCGCTTCGACCTGCACAGGCAGCATGCCGGTCAGTTCGGCCATCCGCGCCGTGGCGGTGGAGTAGGAACGGAACTTGATCCCCTCCATTTCGGCCACCGATGTGATGGGCTTGGCGAAATAGAGGCCCTGCGGCGGCCATGGCACCGAATAGAGGTAGTGCAGATTGTCCTCGGCCAGCACCCCGGCCACTTTCGGGCCGGCGATTTCCCACAGCGCCTCGTGCTCGTCGAAGGAGGATACCAGGAAGGGGATCGAATCGACGCCGTAAAGCGGGTTCTCGTTCTGATGCGCCGACAGGATCCGCTCGCCGATATTGGCCTGGCCGGTCTGCACCGCGCGCTTGATCTCGTTGCCCGAGAACAGCGAGCCCGATGGATGGGTGACGATTTCCAGCTCGCCGCCCGTGCCCTCGGTCACGCATTGGGCGAAGTTCGCGCCGACCACGGAATGGAAGTTGGTCGCGGCATAGGCCATCGGCATGTCCCATTTCTCGGCCGCTGCAGCGCCCGCTGTCAGCGTGGCCATGGCAGCCGCCGCCAGTATCCGGTTTGGCTTGGTCATCGTCATCTCCCTGTCTTGTTGTTTTCCCTCAGGCAAAGCGTGCCGGGCTGAACGGGTCAAGGTCAAGGTTCGGACGCTCGCCGGCGATCAATTGTGCCAGGATGCGCCCGGTTTTCGGGCCGCCGGTCAGCCCGACATGGTCGTGGCCGAAGGCGGTGAAGGCGCCAGCGACCCCCGGCACGGCGCCCAGCACCGGGATCGAATCGGCGATCGAGGGCCGATGGCCCATCCATTCCACCGTCCTTTTCCAGGCGATGCCGGGGATGGCGGCGCGGATCTGGCGCTCCAGCAGGCGGAACGGCGCGCGCGAGGGCGGTGCGTCGAGCCCGCCGAACTCGACGATGCCGGCCAGCCGCAGCCGCCCGTCCATCGGTGTCGCGACGAACTTGCCCGAGGCGATCATCACCGGCGCGCGCGGCATCACCGAAGGCTCCCAGAGCTCCAGATGATAGCCACGCTCGGATTCGAGCGGCACGGCAAGCCCCAGCTTGCGCGCCAGCGGCCCCGACCAGGCGCCCGCCGACAGCAGGACCGCAGCGCAGGGGATCGTCGTGCCGCCCGCGCGCACCCCCGCCACCCGGCCGCCTTCGCGGGCGATATCGGTCACCTCCGCCCGGACGAGGCGCGCGCCGCGGTCTTCGGCATGGGCAGCGAGGTCCTTCACATAGCGGCCCGGATCGGCGATGCGCCCGTGATCGGGCAGCCGGATGGCACAATCGAGGCCCGGTGCGAAACACGGGTCGTAGGCGTGAAACGCCGCGCCCTCCAGCACCTCCCAGGCAAAGCCGTTTTCCGCCCGCACGGTCCAGCCGAACGCATCGGCCTCGAAGGCCGCGCGATCCCGGTACAGATACAGATAGTCGGACGGCACGATCCAGCGCTCTGCGGCCGTTCCGGCCGCCAGCGCCTGGTGATCGGCCAGGCTGTCGCCGATGATCGCGGCCAGTGCAGCGGCCCGCCGGCGCACCGCGGGTGCCGTCGCGGTGGCCATGTAGCGCATGAGCCAGGGCGCCAGCCGCGGCAGATATCGCCATTTCAGAAACAGCGGCCCATCCGGGTCGAACAGCATCCGCGGTGCCTTCCAGACCAGCCCGGGCACCGGCACCGGCACCACCGCGGCCGCTGCCAGAACACCACCATTGCCGTGGCTGGCGCCCTCGCCGGGCGCCTGGCGGTCGATCAGGATCACATCGCGACCGGCCCGTTGCAGCCAGATCGCGGCGGCGACCCCGACGATCCCCGCCCCCACGATTACCACGGTCCGGTTCGCTTCGTCCATGCCGCCACGCCCCCAACCGCACCCGGTTGGCAAAGCTTGCCGGCGCGGCGCGGCCGGTGTCAACTGGGCGCTTCAAGGCTGGAGGATGGCGTGACCCCGACCGACCGCGACAGGCCGCCCGCCACCGTGGGCATCCTGATGCTCGACACCCGGTTTCCGCGCCCGCCGGGCGATATCGGCAACCCGGCCACCTGGCCGTTTCCGGTGCGCTATGCGGTCGTGAAGGGGGCGAGCCCCGATCTTGTGGTGCGGCGCGGGGCCGAGGCGGCGCTGGGCGGCTTCGTCGCGGCGGCGCGCGATCTGGTGCGCGCCGGGGCGGACGGGATCACCACCAGTTGCGGGTTTCTGGCGCTGATCCAGGACCGGCTTTCCGCCGCCGTCGATGTGCCGGTCCTGGCCTCGTCGCTGGTGCAGGTGGCCTGGGTCGACGCCATGCTGCCACCCGGGCGGCGGGCCGGCATCCTGACGATCTCGGACGCCGATCTGAGCCCGGCGCATCTGGCCGCCGCAGGCGTGCCACCCGACACGCCGCTGGGGGCGATCCCCGCCGGAGCGACATTTCGCGCGGCGATCCTGGGCGATGCCGCTCGGTTCGACATCGACCGGGCGCGCGCGGAAACCGTGGCGGCGGCGCGCACGCTTCAGGCGGCGCATCCCGCGCTGGGGGCGATCGTTCTCGAATGCACCAATATGGGCCCCTACGCCGCCGATATCGCACAGGCCACCGGATTGCCGGTGTTTTCGATCGAAACGCTGATCACTTGGTTCCAGGCCGGGCTGCGGCCGCGGCGCCACCCCGCACCGAGCGCCAGCGGTCCACCGCTTGCCTGAGACCAACGGTCATTGATCATGACCGTTTGCCGCCCGCCGCCCCGCCCGGCCTCCAATCCTGTCCTATCCCCGTGGTCGGATTGGTGGCCGGGCGGGGAGGCGGGGCGGGGCGGCGGGCGGACGGGCGGACGGGCGCAATGAGTCATACCCATTGCGCCTCGGTCTCACTCGGCCGCCGCGTCGCCCAGAAAGGCGCCCGACTGGCGCGCCCAGAAGGCCGCGTAACGGCCCCGGCGGTTCAGCAATTCGGCATGGCTGCCCTGTTCGGCGATCCGCCCGTCCTGCAGCACCACGATCCGGTCCATCGCCTTCAGCGTCGACAGCCGGTGCGCGATCGCGATCACGGTCTTGCCTTCCATCACCTCGGCCAGCGCCGCCTGGATGTCGGCCTCGACCTCGGAATCGAGCGCCGCGGTGGCCTCGTCGAGCACCAGGATCGGCGCGTCCTTCAGGATCGCCCGGGCCAGCGCGATGCGCTGCCGCTGGCCGCCCGACAGCCGCACGCCGCGCTCGCCCAGATGCGCGTCATAGCCGGTGCGGCCGTGGAAATCGCGCAGCCCCTCGATGAAGCCGTCGGCATGGGCGTGGCGGGCCGCTTCGACCATGTCGGCCTCGGTCGCGTCGGGGCGCCCATAAAGGATGTTGGCCCGCGCCGAGCGGTTGAACATCGCGGTTTCCTGCGTGACCAGCGCGATCTGCCGGCGCAGGCTGTCCTGGGTGACCGACCGCACATCCTGGCCGTCGACCAGCACACGGCCCGCCTCGACATCGTGGAGCCGCAGCAAGAGCGACACCAAGGTCGATTTCCCCGCCCCGAGGCCCCGACAAGGCCCAGCTTCTCGCCCGCAGCGACCGCGAGATCGATGTCCTGCACCCCGCCAGTGCCGCGCCCATAGGTAAAGGTGACATGGTCAAAGCGGACCGCGCCCGCACCCTGCAGCGGCACGGCACCCGGCGCATCGGTCAGGGCGTAGGGCGGCGTCAGGGTCTCGATCCCGTTCTCGACCTCACCGATACTCGAATACATCCCCATCAGCGTGAAGCTGACCCAGCCGGTCATCTGGGCGATGCGGATGGCGATCGCCCCGGTGGCAACGATATCGCCCGGGCTGGCCGCACCGTTCGCCCACAAGGCCAGCACCGCACCGACCAGCAGCACCGGCAGCACGCCGGCCAGCGCCATCAGCGAAAACCGGAACCACGCCGCAAGCCGCCCGAAATCGAGCGATTTGACACGATAGCGCGCCATCGCGTCCAGCGCCGCGCGATCCTCGTGATCGGCCAGGGCGAAAAGCTTCACCGTCTTGATGTTGGACACCGCGTCGACGACCTGCCCCGACACGGTGGCCCGGGCGCCCGCCCGCGCCGCCGAGGCGCGCCGGATGCGCGGCAGGAACCAGCGGATCAGCCCGAAATAGGCCACAAGCCACAGCGCCAGTGCGGCGGCGACGCGCCCGTCGATGGTGGTCATCAGCAGCACCGAGCCCACGACCGAGGCCAGCGCAAAGGCGATGACATTGATCACCTCGGTCACCACATCGGTGATCGCGCGCGCCGTCTGCATCTGTTTCTGGGCGATGCGGCCGGCGAAATCGTCGTCGAAGAAGCTCACCGGCTGGCCCAGGGTCCAGCGGTTCAGCCGCGACAGCACCAGGGGCGAGATGTTCGGGCCGACGACGATGGAATTCGCCGCCGAGCTGAGGCCAAAGGCGATCGGCCGGACGATCAGGAAGAACCCCGCCACCGCCGCCAGCATCGCGCCGTTTTCGGCCAGAAACCGCTCGGGCCCGCTGGCAAGCGCCGCGTCGATGACCGCGCCCAGAAGCAGGGCGGTGAACACCTCGGCCGTGCCGGCAATGGCCGAGATGGCGAAGGCCGCCCCCAGAACCGGGAGCGCCCCGCGCAGCGCCCAGCCGAAAAACGCCCACAGCGCGCGCGGCGGCGGGCCGTCGGCGCGGGCGAACGCGTCGATGAATGTCTCGGGCCTCATGGCACGGCCCCCTGTGCCGGTTCGTGGCGACTATCGCAGGGATGCGGCAGGATGGCGAGGGGCACCAGACGCCGATCGAGAAGGTCTTGGTGGGAGGGCGCCTGGCCGGCGCAAGCCGTTCCGGGCCGATGGCGGCGCCCTGCCGATACAACACCGGCCTGCCTTTCCATGCCCAATACCAACGGTCATTTACCATGACCGTTGGTATGAGAGGTCGCGACAGGATTTTCTGGAAAATCCCGTCTTTGCAGAGTTCTCTGGAAAACTCTGCCGCCTGCCGCCGCACAACCGATGGGCCGACCGCCAGGCTGTCCGCCATCACCACCGGATCAAGACCCCGACGCTTGGCGGGATCGGCACGCCGATCCCACGATGTGCGACACCATCCCTGCGCAACCTGGATGGTCGCGACGCGAGTGTGGGGCGCCTCCCGCGATCGCGGGTTCGATGCGCCGAACCGACCGGTCGAAATGGCCGTCGGATCACGGCACCGCCGCCAAAGGCCGGCGGCAGGGCTGTGCATTTGCTCTTGCCGAGATTGGCGATGAAGTCCTACCAAACGGGTCTATGATGGCCGGCGACCCGGCGCGCGAAGCGCCCAGGCGGCAGAACGCGAGAAACGCGAAAGGCAAGCATGGCAACCGGCACCAACATCCGCACCTGGTTCGACGGCGCCTGGCACGATGGCGACGTGGCCTGCATCCGGGCGGCCGATCACGGCGCCTGGCTGGGAACCACCGTTTTCGACGGCGCCCGCCTGTTCGAAGGGGTGGCGCCCGATCTCGACCTGCATTGCGCCCGCGTCAACGCCTCGGCCCGGGCGCTGATGATCACGCCGACCGTCGGGGTCGCGGAGATGATGGCGATCATCTGGGACGGGCTGAAGCGCTATCCGCCCGGCACGCCGGTCTATATCCGGCCGATGTACTGGGCGATCGATGGCGGGCCGATGGGGGTGGTGCCAAAGGACGAACCGACCGGTTTCGCGGTTTGCCTGGAAGAGATCCCGATGCCCGATCCGCAGGCCGCGACGACGCTGACCCGCACGCGGTTCCGCCGTCCGGTGCTGGAGGATGCGGTGGTCAACGCCAAGGCGGGCTGCCTCTATCCCAACAACGCCCGGATGCTGGCCGAGGCCCGCGCCAAGGGCTTCGGCAACGCGCTGGTGGCCGACGCGCTGGGCAATGTCGCCGAGACCGCGACGGCGAATGTGTTCCTGGTGAAGGACGGTGTGCTGTTCACCCCCGTGGCGAACGGCACCTTTCTGGCCGGCATCACCCGGGCCCGGCATATCGCCAATCTGGCGGCCGAGGGGATCGCGGTGCGCGAGACCGTCCTGACCTTCGAGGATTTCCACGCCGCCGACGAGGTGTTCCTGACCGGCAATCTGTCGAAGGTCACGCCGGTCAGCCGGTTCGACGATACCGAATACCAGCCCGGGCCATGGGCGCGCCGCCTGCGCGAGATGTACTGGGACTGGGCGCTGTCGGGGTGCTAGACGATGCGGTTGACCGGCTTGGAACGACCGCCCCGCTCTGTGGCGCTGCGATTGGTGTTGCTGATTTCCGGCGTGGCACTTCTTGTCTGGTGGCCGCTGTCGCACTGGTTCTGGTCCGATGGCTATCACCGGCTTTTGGGGTTCGATCTTGATGACGCGCCCGAGGGCCACGTCAAGCTCATCGGCACGACCGGTCTGCTGCCGGTGGCGATGCTCCTGATCGCTGCCGCCGACCCGTGGCGCTATCGGCGGGTGATCGCGGCGCTGATCCTGTTTGCATTCGCGCTGTCCGCGACCTTCCTGCATCTGGTTTGGACCGGGCTCTACCCGTCGCGCGAGGTGGTGAATGTCGTCGTGCCGGCGGCGATGGGGCTGCTTCTGTTGGTGCTTTTTCCCCGCAGGCCCTGACCGTTGGTCCGACACGCGGTTCGATCGTGGCCGACGACCAGATGCACGATGCGCCCGGGTGCAAGACGGAGAAAGGCGAGCATGGCAACCGGCACGAACACCCCCGACTGTCTCGACGGGTCAACGCCCAGGCCTGGGCGCTGAGCGGGTCGTGATGCCCCGCCCGGTCGAGTTCTGGTTCGAATTCGCAAGCCCCTATTCCTATATCGCTGCGATGGGAATCGAGGCCGCGGCGGCCGAAGCGGGCGTGCCGGTCCGGTGGCGGCCTTTCCTGCTGGGCCCGGTGTTCAAGGCCCAGGGTTGGGATGACAGCCCGTTCAACCTCTATCCGGCGAAAGGCGCCTATCTGTGGCGCGACATGGCCCGCGAATGTGCCCGGCTGGGGCTGCCCTTTGGCCGGCCTTCGGCGTTTCCGCGCGGCAGCCTGCCGGCCGCAAGGCTGCTTTGCGCCGCGCCCGATGCACCGTGGCGCGGGGCCTTCGCGCGGGCCGTTTTCACGGCGAATTTCGCCGAGGATCGCGCCATCGATACGGCCGATGTCGTGGCAGAGATTCTGGTCGCGCTGGGGCTCGATCCCGATCCCTTGATCGCGCGCGCGCAATCGGACGGGGCGAAGGCCGCGCTGCGCGCGGCGACCGCGGAAGCCATGGCCGCGGGCCTGTTCGGCGCACCGAGTTTCGTCGTTGGCGGGGAGCTGTTCTGGGGCAATGAGCGGCGCGACAGCGCGCTTGCGGTGGCGAGGGCGGCATAGGGTATCGCCGCATGCCCTGCAGTGCCGCGCCTGTGGCGAAAAGGCGCGATCCTGACCGATGCCGGGCGCGGCATTTCCCGGCACGGAAAACGATCGCCCCGACAGGACGAGGGCGCCCGCCGCACGGCGGGCACCCTCCGGCGCGCGCGCGCCGGAGGGCCCGCAAACTGGTGCCAAAGCACCCCGGGCGGCGCAAGCCGCGCCCCGAAACCCTGTGTGCGCAACCATTGCCCCAACGTCATGCCAAGCTGCACCGAGCGTGACTGAAAGCAATGTGTCCGCCGCCCGCCCCCGCGAGGATCAGCGTTCGCGCAGCCCGGTGCGCTCATGCCCCTGGAACCACGCATAGGCATCGCGAATGCCGGCTTCGAGGTCGATGCGCGCCCGCCAACCCAGCCCCGTCAGCAGCCCCACATCCAACAGCTTGCGCGGCGCGCCGTCGGGTTTCGATGGGTCGAAGCGCAGCGCACCGGAAAATCCGACAACGCGCGCCACCGTTTCGGCCAGTTCGCGGATCGTCACATCCTGGCCGGTGCCGACATTGACATGGCTCAGCATCGGGCGCGTCGCTGCGGCATAGGCCACGCGCGGCAGCTCCAGCACGAACAGGCTGGCGGCCGCCATGTCGTCGACATGCAGGAATTCGCGCCGCGGCGTCCCGCTGCCCCATATCGTGACCCGATCCGACCCGTCGCGGACGGCCTCGTGAAAGCGGCGCATCAGGGCCGGCAGGACATGGCTGTTCTGCGGGTGGAAATTGTCGCCCGGGCCATACAGGTTGGTCGGCATGACCGCGCGATAGTCGCGCCCGTATTGCCGATTGTAGCTTTCGCACAGCTTGATCCCGGCGATCTTGGCGATCGCGTAGGGCTCGTTCGTCGGTTCGAGCGGGCCTGTCAGCAGCGCATCCTCGGACATCGGCTGCGGCGCTGCCCGGGGATAGATGCAGGACGAGCCGAGGAACAACAGCCGCTCGACGCCCGCGGCATTGGCCTGATGGATCACATTCGATGCGATCATCAGATTGTCATAGATGAAATCCGCCGGATAGCTGCTGTTGGCATGGATACCGCCGACCCGGGCGGCGGCGAGGATCACCGCATCGGGACGTTCCGCCTGCAGGAAGGCGCGCACCGCCGCCTGTTCGGTCAGATCGAGCTCTGCGTGGGTCCGCGTGATCGTTTCGATCGGCTCGCCGGCTGCACGACGCGCTTCCAGCGCGCGGCAGATCGCGGCCCCCACCATTCCGCCATGTCCCGCGACATAGATCCGCATCTGTCAATCCTCGCTGGGGTCGCCCGGGCGACCCGGGTTGGTCCCGGCCGTTTGGTTGTACCAACGGTCATTGAGAATGACCGTTCGCCGCCGCCCGCCCCGCTCGGGCGGCCGCTCCTGCCTCTCGGTTGGCCGAGGATTGGCGGGCGGACAGAAAGCCGCGCGGGGGGGCGGCATGCCAGCCGGATCCGCTCGCCAGCTTCGTCGGTACGGTCACGCCCCGATCGCCTGGGCGATGTCGCCATGGTCATAGCTGGTCAGTTCCAGCCGGTTGCCATCGGGATCGAGGAAGTAGAGCGACCAGGAAACCTGGTGATCGACGAGGTCGGACCGCGTCAGGACACGCCCTTGCACCGATTGCAGTTGCAGGTCGTCGAGCGCATCGAGGAAGCCGAGAAATGCCGCGCCCGCGATCCGAAACGCGATTGTCGAATCGCGGCTGGCCGGACGGCAATCGCGCTTGAAAAGCGACAGGGCCGGGCGCCCATCCGCCGCCGCCAGCACCAGCGGGCCCATCGGATGCTCGGCCCAGACGGCCAGGGACGGATCGGGTGCAAGCCCCAGCACCCGGGCATACCACGCGGCCGCCGCCGCACGGTCCGCAACCTCGATATGAACGTGATCGATACATTCGACAGCCATCGCGATCCTCCCCTTTCGCTAGAAGACCGATATAGGGGCCGGCGCGCGCGCCCCCGCACCCAATCCGCGTCCGGGCCTAGTTTTCGGCCGGCGGTGGCGCAAGGTCGATCAGCGATGGCGGCATGCGCTGCGGACGGTCGTCGTCGGGCGGAACATAGCCGAAACTGGCGCGCACCGCATCGATGGCATCGGCATAGGCGGTCAGCGGGGCCGCCAGGGCCGGCACCGCCTGGGCAGCGGCATCGTTCCAGAAATAGGCGGAAAAGCCGATCGCGTAAAGCAACAGGAAACCGACGAACCCCCAACGGATGATCCGGTTGCGGCGCCGATGCGCAGCCGATACGCGATCCCGCCGACCCACCGCGCGGGGCGGCAGGCGACCGCCGGCAGCGGACGCCGCGGCGCCGGGCGGCTTGCCGGGCGGTGCTGCGGCAGGGGCCGCAACGGGTCGTCCCGCTGCGCCGGCGCGCGGGGCGGCCGCGGTCGCATCGGCCACCGGTCGAAGCCTTGGCTCGGCCGCCGGCGCCGCTTGCGCGCCGGGCGGGGTGGCGGGGCCGTTCCGGCCCGGCCGCGGAATTGCCTTGCGCAGCGCCTGTTCGCGCGCCGCCTCGGCCCGCAACACCCGCAGGCCGCTTTCGCTTACCGCAGCGACCGGCCGCGGCGTGGCCGGGGGGGGCTCGGGCGCGGGTCCGGGATCGACTGCAAGGGGCGGCGGAAGGGTCGGCCCCGCCTCTTGCTCTGACGCCGCCGGTTCGGCGCGCCAGACATGCCAGCAGGCAGAGCATTCGACACGGCGGCCACCGGGCGGGATCGCCTCGTCGTCGATCTCGTAGATCGCACCGCATTCCGGGCATGTCAGCTGCATTCGGGCCATCCTTTCGCCGGGACATTGCGGCCGGGGTCTGCACCGCCTTGTAATGGGGGTTCGGCTGCTGTCCAAGGGCAGGCGCAAGGGAGGTGCCGAATGATCGCAACCGCGTGGCGCTGGCTCCGTTCGGCGCTGTTCGTCGCCCAGATGTATCTGATGATGCCGCTGATGGCGGTGGTGTTCACGCCACTGGCGATCTGGCGGCGGGAATGGGCGTTTCACGGCATCCACACCTATACGCTCTGGGTGCGCTGGACCGCGCGCCGGATGGTCGGCCTGCGGTCCGAATTGCGCGGGACGGTGCCCCGGGGTGCGGTGCTGATCGCGGCCAAGCATCAGTCGTTCTTCGACATCATCCTGATGGTCTCGGTGCTTGACCGGCCGAAATTCATCATGAAGCGCAGCCTGGTCTGGGCGCCGATCCTGGGCTGGTACGCGCTGCGAATCGGCTGCGTGCCGGTCGACCGGGGCAAGCGCGGTCGCGCGGTGCAACAGATGGTCGAGGGCGTCCGCGGTGCCGGGCGCCGAACCCGGTCAGCTGATCATCTATCCGCAGGGCACGCGGGTCGCCCCGGGTGTGCATCTGCCCTACAAGATCGGCGCCGGGGTGCTGTATTCCGAACTCGACCAGGTCTGCGTTCCGGCCGCCACCAATGTCGGCGTGTTCTGGCCGCGCATCGGCATCTATCGCCGGCCCGGCCTGGCGGTGGTCGAATTCCTTGACCCGATCCCGCCCGGTTTGCCGCAGGAAGACTTCATGGCCGCGCTTGAAGAACGGGTCGAGGCGGCCTCCAACCGGCTGATGGCCGAGGCCGGGTTTCCCGCGGATGCCGCGCCCTGAGCATTTCGTCAGCGGCCGGCCAGCTGGCGTTTCATGCGGGCCCGGACATAGCGGATCAGGGTCCGCGCCTCGTCGGGCGCGATCGGGCGCGGTGGCGGGCTGAGCAGCATGGCCTTGAACAACATCAGCGGCGCCTCTTGCGACAGCAGTTCCTCGATGCGCCGGCGCCGCCAGGCCACGCCATCGCGATGCAGCCGCGACAGGTCCGGATCGGCGCGCAGCGCGTCAAGCCGGGCTGCGCAGCGATCCCATATCCCCAGGATCGTGCGGTCTTCGACCGCGCAGGTGTTGCGCGCCACCCAATAGGTCATGTCGATCGGATTGGCCTGGCGGTTCGGTTTGCCCCGGTCGGCCTTGACAAGAAAGCTCTCCATCGACCCAAGCGGGTAGTGGTTGAGCTGGGCGAGCCCATAGCTCCCCCGGTTGGGATCGGTGGCGATCCCCAGCATCGGCGGCGGGTCGCGATAGAGCTTCGGCAGGCGCTGGCCGTTGCCATCCACCCAGACGAGCCCGGCAAGCCGGGCCGGATCGGGCCTGCGCGGCCGGTGGACCCCCAGCCCTGCATAGCTGCCATCGTTGCGAAACAGGGTCTTGATCAGCGTCAGCTGCGGCCATAGCGGGGCCTCGGCTGCGGCACGGGTGAATTGCTGCTGCACCGGGTGGTCCTCGAACCGGACCACGCCCGCATTGCCGAATATCCGCCAGGTCAGGGCGATCGCGCTGGCGCCCGGCACGGCGGCGATCAAGGCGGGAACCGTCCGGTCGCCGGCATGGACATTCACGAACTCGTCGATGTCGAGCGCCATGATCCAGTCCGCCGCGCGGACCAGAGGGTGGCGGGCCGCGGCCTTCAGCGCCGTCCATTGCACCCCTTCGGCCGCGTCGCTTTCCACGCGCAGGTGGGCCAGCAGCCCCAGCGCCTGCAGACGGTCGAGCATCGCATCGGTGCCGTCCGCGCAGTCATTCGACAAGACCAGGAAATCGGTGAAACCGGCGGCCTGGTGGTGGGCCAGCCATTCCAGCAGGAAGGGCGCCTCGTTCCGGACCGTGAGGATGGCGAGAATGCGCATCGGCTGCCCCGTCGGCGAGATGGAATTGCCCTTGGCCGCTTGCCGATGTCATAGCATGGTCCGATGATGCGAGACCAGCACATGACACGGCCCGCCATCGCCACGCTCTGGATCGGCGCCCGGCTGAGCTTTCTCGAACAGCTGTGCCTGAAATCCTTTGTCGATCACGGCCACCGCGTGACGCTTTACAGCTACGGACCGGTCGATGGTGTGCCCCACGGCGTCCGGATCGCGCCGGCCGACGATATCCTGCCGGCGGCCGAGGTGCATACCCACGCCGCCAGTGGCAGCCCGGCACCCCATGCCGACCTGTTCCGCTATCGCATGCTGACCCGGACAGACGAGGTCTGGGTCGATGCGGACATGCTTTGCATGCGGCCCTGGGAAATCGGGTCACGCGCGGTATTCGGCTGGGAAAAGCCGGGGCGGCTGGTTTGCAATGCCGTGCTTCGATTGCCCGCGGACTCTGCGGCGCTGTCGCGCCTCGTGGCATTCTGCGCGGACCCCCATCCGATCCCGCCCTGGTATCCCGAAGCCGAGCGCGCCGATCTTGTCGCGCGCCGCGACGCGGGCGCACCGGTGCCTGCCGGTGACCTCCGATGGGGGGTCTGGGGGCCCGACGCCCTGACCCATTTCCTGAAGGAAACCGGCGAGATCGCAGACGCCCTGCCGCAGATGGCGTTCTACCCGGTGGCGTTCCGCGACCGGCGCCAACATGCTCAAGCCCGGACGATCCGGTGAGCCCGCAGCTGACCGCGGCATGCCTTGGCGTGCATCTGTGGAACCGGCGGTTGCGGCGGCGGATCGTGACGCATGAAAACAACCGGCCCGATCCGACCTCGTTCCTGGGCCGCGCGCTGGCCCGGCACGGGATCGACCCCGCCGGTGCGCCGATCCCCGACGAACCCCCGCCGGGCTTTCCCACCATGGCCGAGCGCGCCGCAGAGAAAGCCACAACCGGCAGCTCGACCAGCACCAAGGAGCGAATCCCATTGCGGCTCGCACGGCGTCAAGATGCGCAACCGGACGCGCCGAGAGCGGCCGTCCAGTTCGACAAGCTACAGGCCGCGATGGAGCGGCTTGAGGCAGCCTCGGACGACCGCTTCGGTCGGCTGCCAGATTTGGCGGAACCGCAAACCAATGATCGCATCGTCGTCGTTGCAAGTGTGTCGAACGAGGGCCCATACCTCCTCGAATGGATCGCCTACCATCGCGCCATAGGTGTAAGTCATTTCCTGATCTACACGCATGACAGCAAGGACGGAACGATCGACATTCTTGACCACCTTGCCGAACAAGGCGTCTTGACACGCATCAGCAATGAGCGACCGGATGGGCGCGGGCCGTCACCGCAATACGCCATGCTGCGCGATTGCGTGAATCAACCTTGCTTTCGATCCGCACACTGGGTTATCCCAATGGAGGTCACAGACTTCATAGTGGTCCATACCGGCAGTGGAACACTGTCGGATCTCTTCCTGGCGGCAAATCAACCGAATATGATATCGATTACCAGGCGGATATTCGGCAATTCTGGTATCGAGAATATCATTGATTCACCGGTGATCGAGCAGTTCACGAAATGCGCGCCCGAATTCGTCGCAAGCAAGCGGTTTGCCTGGGCCTACAAGACCATGTTTCGTCCAGAGATACCATTCACCAATCTTGCTAGCAACATGCCTCGAAAGATCGCCGCAGGTTTCGATGGCGATCTCCGTTGGGTCAACGGTTCCGGTCGACGGATGCCGGTCGATCAGCTAGACCGGCAAGCTTCGTCGTCGAGCATAGAAACGGTGGGATACCGACTGGCAACTATGAACCACTACCCTTTGCGATCTATCGACGCCTATCTGGCAGCACACCGGTCAGGAAGGATCAACGCCAAAGCGGCCAACCAAAGCCTCGCCTTCTGGGTAGAACGCAATTTCTGTACGCAGGAGGATACGCGGATTCTCAGGCATATGCCAAGGCTTCGCCGCGACCTGCAGCGAATGCGCGCGGAGCCAGGGTTGGACGATCTGCACAAGGCGGCGCTTGCGTGGCACCAGCGCAAGGCGAAACGGCTTCTCCGCGATGCCGGTTATCAGGCCCTTCGTCAGAGCATTGCCGGATCGGACTGGCCCGACGCGTTCGACCTCCCCCAAGGGGCATCCATCAGCGTTGAGCAACCGCGCCACAATGCTGCCATCGGGCCCAAAGACGAACCGACCGATGGCCCACGCATCAAAGCGGCACGGACCAGGAGCATGCCCGATGCATTGCGCACCATGCCAATCGCGCCTAGCGCCGACAGCGCGACGGCGGAAACGTCCATCCAAACGGCAGAGAGCAGCATTGCAAAGCGCAGTGGCTGGCTGCCCGCGCCCGAATCCGAGCCGCCAAGTGAGCGGGTGCTGATCGTAACCGGCATGAAGAACGAGGCGCCCTATATCTTGGAATGGGTAGCCTATCACATGGCTATTGGCGTGACGCACTTCCTTGTCTATACGAATGATTGCAGTGATACAACCAATTCTATTCTCGATCGGTTGGCGCAGTTGGGTTTCGTGACCCGCCTCGATAACCCATGGAAGCCCGGTGGGCGGCAGAAACCGCAGCTTGCTTTGTTACGCGATTGTAGTCGCCAACAGGTTTATAAGAACGCAGACTGGATCATCCCGATCGATGTCGACGAGTTTGTAAGCATCCATGTTGGTGCTGGGACGCTTTCCGATCTTTTCAAGGCTACCAACTATCCAAGCATGATTTCGATGACCTGGAAATTCTTCGGGAACTCGGGTATTCGCGAGTTTCGCGACCAGCCGATAACGGAGCAGTTTGTCCGCTGTGCGCCGCAGTTTCTTCCAAAACCGCGGCTTGGCTGGGGCTTCAAGACGATGTTTCACAACGCGTTGCCATTCAGTCGGCCGGGCACACACTCGCCCAGACAACTGGATCCGGGCTTTGACGGTGATCTGCGCTGGGTCAATGGATCGGGTTGCGTCATGCCTGACGGTTTTTTCGAAGGACAATCCTGGGCATCGAACAAGCGTACGATCGGATATCGGCTTGTGACACTCAATCATTACGTTTTGCGTTCCGCCGAGGCCTATCTGGTCAAACGTGACCGTGGCCGCATAAATCATCAGCAAGACGATCAGGGCCTGTATTACTGGGTGCGGCGCAACTACAATTCGGAAACCGATACCCGGCTGCGGGACCGCGCGCCGCTGATGCGCCCGCTTCTGGACCGGCTTCTGGCCGACCCCGAACTGGCCCGGCTGCACGCTGGCGGCGTGGCCTGGCACCGGGCGCGCAGCGCGGCGCTTCTGGAACGGCCGGATTTCCAGCGGCTTTACGCGGAAATCACCCAGGGCGACTGGCCCGATCCGGTGACCCTGGGCAAGGAGGAGGCCATCGCGCTGCTCAGGGGCCACCCGGTCGAGGGCTACACCCGGCACTGGTTCGGCCGCGTGCGGCACGAAAGCTAGCTGCGCGACCGGCGGATCAGGAACGCCCCATCCGAGGCGGCCACCAGCCGATGCCCCGATTCGGCACAGAAATGCGGCAGGTCGATCGCGGCCATCGGATCGTCGGCCAGCAGCCGCAGGGTCTGCCCGGGGGCGAGCCCGTTGAGCGCCCGTTGCGCCCGCAACACCGGCAGCGGGCAGCGCAGCCCGCGCGCATCGATCTCCAGATCGGCATCCATCGCCGGCCGGCATAGGGCGCGGCCCGGGCGCCGTCCACGGGATTGTGAGCGGCCGTAGGATGCCCAGCCGGGCCGGTTGTGCCTATCTGCATCGCACCGCGAAGGGGGTCTGCCCGTGTTCGGTCTCGACATCATCGATGCCAGTCTTCTGCCGGCCATGGCGATCGCCCTGGCGGCGGGCGCGCTGTCCTTCCTGTCGCCCTGCGTGCTGCCGATCGTGCCGCCCTATCTGGCCTATATGGGCGGGGTCAGCCTGAACGACATGGCGCGCGGCGGGGCCGCCGCCCGGCCGGCGCTGCTGCCCGCCTTCGGCTTCGTTCTGGGCCTGTCGACGATCTTCCTGCTGCTCGGCTTCACCGCATCGGTCTTCGGCGCCTTTTTCCTGCAGAACCAGCAGGTCTTCAACGTCGTGGCGGGGCTGATCGTGATCGGTTTCGGGCTGCATTTTCTGGGCGTCTACCGCATCGGCCTGCTCGACCGCGAGGCCCGCTTCGACGCGGGAACGCGCGGCGGATCGGCTCTCGGGGCCTATGTGCTGGGGCTTGCCTTTGCCTTTGGCTGGACGCCCTGCATCGGTCCGCAGCTTGGCGCGATCCTGTCGATGGCCGCTTCGGAGGCGTCGATTGTGCGGGGCACCTCGCTCTTGGCGTTCTATGCGGCGGGGCTCGGCATCCCGTTCCTGCTGGTCGCGGCGTTCTTTCCCCGCATGGCCGGCGTGATGCGCTGGATGAAGCGGCACATGGCCGTGATCGAGCGCAGCATGGGCGGGCTGCTGGTGATCGTCGGCCTCCTGATGCTGACCGGCGGGTTTTCGCGGTTTTCCTGGTGGCTGCTGGAGACCTTCCCGGCGCTCGGACGTCTCGGCTGATCTGTTCAGGCGGCGCCGCGGGCGCTAAGCCTTGGGCATGACGGAACCAGGCCCAGGCACCGTGCGCAGCCGCCAGGTGTTCTATGTCCCCGGCTACGACCCGGTGCCGCCGCGCAAGTATCGCGAGATCTATCGGCGCGAGGCCGCCGCCCAGGCAGCGATCTCGGGCCATGAAATCGACGTGGCGGGGCTGCCCGGCACCGCCGCCTGGACGGTTGCCGCCACGATCGGCGGCAGCCGAACGAAGACCCGGGTCGAGGTGCTGGTCTGGTCGGACATCGTGCAGGCCAGCATGGCGCGCGGCATCGCGGCGACCTATGCGTTGATGGCGCGCACCCTGTGGATCTACGTCGCCAGCGGCGCGCTGACCCGGCTGGCAGGGTTGCGGATCGCGCCGGTTCTCGCCGCGCTCTACCCCGTCGCCATGCTGACCGCGCAGCTGCTGGCCGCGCTGCTGGCCGGCTGGGCAGTCGGCGCGCTGGTGGCGATCTGGCTGCCGGCATGGGCTGGCTGGACCGTCGGGCTTGCCACGCTGGGCGCCGCCCTGCGCGGGTTTCGCGCGCTCGACCATCGGCTCTATGCCTATTACCTGATGCAGGACTATGCCCATGCCGCCGCCCATGGCGGCGCCTGCCCGCCCGAACTGGCCGCCCGCATCGCCGCTTTCGGCGACCGGATCGCGGCGGCGCTGCGCGACGGACCCGACGAGGTTCTGGTGGTCGGCCACTCCTCGGGCGCGCATATCGCGGCAATGGTGCTGGCCGGGCTGATGCGCGCCGGCCGCGTGCCCGAAGACGGCCCGGCGCTGTCGCTGCTGACGCTTGGCCATGTGGTGCCGATGGTCAGCTTTCTGCCCGCCGCGGCCGATCTGCGCCGCGATCTGGCGGCCCTGGCCGCGCAGGATCGCATCGCCTGGGTGGATGTCACCGCGCCGGGCGACGGTGCCTGCTTTGCGCTCTGCGACCCGGTGGCCGTCAGCGGGGTCGCCCCGGCCGCGCAACGCTGGCCGCTGGTGATCTCGGCGGCATTCTCGCAAAGCCTCGCCCCCGCCACCTGGAAACGGCTGCGCCGCCGCTTCTTTCGCCTGCATTTCCAGTATCTGCACGCGTTCGACCGGCCGGGCGCCTATGACTATTTCGCGATCACCGCGGGCCCGCAGACCCTGGCCGAGCGGTTCGGCGGGCGGGCGCATTCGCCCGGGCGCATCGCCCGGCCGCATTCGCCCCATAGCGGGATGGCAGCCTAATGCTTCAGTCAAGCGGCCATTTTGAAGTTTTCGCGGAAGGGCTGCCTTTTGTGCAGGATGGCCCAGAGCACGTTCACGCGTCTTCTTGCGAGGGCGATGACGGCCTGGTGGTGGCGTTTGCCCTCGGCACGCTTGCGGTCGTAGAAGGCGCGGCTGTCGGGTCGTCCGAGAGAGGTGAAGGCTGCCTGATAGAAGACGCGCTTGAGGGCCTTGTCGCCACCGGCTGCGCGGCGCAGGAAGCTGGTCTTGCCGGACTGGCGCAGCACCGGGGCGAGGCCTGCGGCGGCGGCCAGCGCGTCGGCGCTGTCGAAGCGGTCGATGCGGCCGACCAGCGCGATGAATTCGGCGGTGAGCGTGGCCCCCATCCCCGGCATCGACAGGATGAGGGCCGTATCAGGGTGGTTGGCGAGCCGCTCCCGGATCGCGTGATCGGTGGCCTTGAGCCGGTCGCGGGCGGCCAGCGCCTCGCGGGCGATATCGGCGATGATCTCTGCCCTGAGCTGCGCCCCCGGGATGGTGACGGTCTGTGCCTGTGCCGCCTGCACGGCGTCCTCGGCCAACGCCTCAAGGCCGCGCAGGCCCGTCGCGGCCTTTGTCAGCCGGCGGGTGATGCGCTTTGCCCCTGCGGCGCGGATATCCTCGGGCGCGGCATAATGGCTGAGAAACACAAGGCCGGTGCGGGTGGTGGGGTCGATGCGCCGCTCCAGCGCCGGAAAGAGGCCGGAGAGCAGGTCGCGCAGGCGCGCCGCACGCCGGGTCTGCTCGGTGACGAGCTCGCGGCGGCGGCTGACCAGGAGCCGGATCTCGGCATCGAGCGGGTCTGGCGGCTCCACTGCGCGCAGGTCGGGCCTGGTGCGGGCCAACTCGGCAATGACGACCGCGTCCTTCGGATCGGACTTGCGCTCGCCGCCCCGGATGCCTTGGCGCGCGCGGTTCACCGCGAGCCCCGGCGTGTGGACCAGCGGCAGCCCGGCCTCGGCGAACATCGCACAGAGGAGGCTCGCCGCGCCGCCCAGCATATCGATGGCGGTCCGCGTGTTCTCAGCCTCCAGCGCCTCGATCTTACCGATCAACGACACGATGGCGGCTGGATCATTGCCCACCGCCTGGCTGAACAGCACCCGCGCGTTGCGGTCCATGGCGCAGGCCCAGTGGACTTCCTTGGCCACGTCGATCCCGATAAAGACATCCATTTCTCCCTCCATAGCTGTTGCTCTTCACGGCACCCCGTCCACGCCGTCGTCGCCTTACAGAGCGATGGATCGCGCAGCCTAATCAGCGGTCGAGACGGGCTTCGGAAGCGGGGGGAGATGCCACCTGAGCCATCGCGGGCAGCCAGCATGATACCCATCCCCGCTTCCCTGCCACCCTCGGATCATATCCCAGGAATGACAGACGCCGAAGCGCAGAAGCAAGGTAAGGCGGCATGATCGTGCCCCCGAAGCCCGGCTCGCGGCCCGGCGAGGTTTCGCTGGCCGAATATGTCCGCCTGTTCCGGCGCGACATCTTCGCCGCGCAGCCCGAGCGGCTGTATCGCGCGCGGATGGCGGCGTTTCGCACCCCCTTCTTCCGTTCCTTCCTGATCAACGAACCGGCGCTGGTGCGCACCGTGCTGCGCGACCGACCGGGCGATTTCCCCAAATCGGACCGGGTAGGCGAGGGGCTGCGCCCGTTGCTGGGCAATTCGGTCTTCGTCACCAACGGCGCGGTCTGGGAACGCCAGCGCCGGATCATCGACCCGGCCTTTGCCGGCGGCCGCCTGACAGACACCTTTCCGGCGATGCACGCGGCCGGCCTGGCGGCGATCGACAGGCTTGCAGCGCGCGGCGATGGGCCCGTCGAGATCGAGGCCGAGACCGCCCATCTGGCCGCCGACGTGATCTTTCGCACGCTGTTCTCGATCCCGATCACCCATCATTTGGCGGCCGAGGTGTTCGCCACCTTTAGGGACCATCAGCGCGCGCAGCCGCTGTTGAACCTTGCCGCGCTGATCCCCCTGCCGCGCTGGATGCCGCGGTTTCATTCGCGCGCGACGCGGCGCACGGCGCGGCGCATCCGCAAGGTCATCGCGACGCTGACCGCGGCGCGCCTGGCCGAGATCGAGGCCGGCACCGCACCCGACGGTCTGGCGACGAAGATCATGACGACGACCGATCCCCAGACCGGCGACCGTTTCGACATCGCCGAAATGGTCGATCAGGTGGCGATCTTCTTTCTGGCCGGCCATGAGACAAGCGCCTCGGCGCTGGCCTGGGCATTGTATCTGCTGGCGCGCGACCCCGCAGCGCAGGACCGCGTCGCGGCCGAGGCGGCGGATTTCGCCGCCGAGCCGTCCTTTGCCGGGCTGGCGCGGCTCGGTTTCACCCGCGATGTCTGGCGCGAGGCGCTGCGGCTTTACCCGCCGGTGCCGATGATGGTGCGCGCCGCGACCCGGCCCGAGACGTTTCGCGGCCGTGTCGTGCCAAGCGGCAGCCAGATCGTGATCTCGCCCTGGCATCTGCACCGGCACGAACGGCTATGGGACAACCCCGATGCGTTCGACCCGGATCGCTGGCGCACCGAAACCGGCCGGGCCATGGCGCGCGCGGCCTATATCCCGTTCTCTGCCGGGCCGCGGGTTTGCACCGGGGCGGGCTTTGCCATGGCCGAGGGCGTGCTTCTGCTGGCGATGCTGACCGGGGCGTTCCGGCTGGCGCCGGTCGACGGGCGGGTGCCGGTGCCGGTCGCCCATCTGACGGTGCGCGCGCGCGACGGCATCTGGCTGCGGATCGCGCGCCGGGTGCGGTGACATGAAGGCGCGATGCGCCCGTGCCGCCTCATGCACCGGTTGCCGTCAGTACAGGTACACCGCCCGCAGCACGGCGACCGTTTCGCCCTCGGCGTCGCGCAACAGCAGCGTGTTCCCGGCGATCTCGTGGCTTTGCGTGTCCGCCAGCGCCGCGATCAGCGCATTCTCCCAGCTATCGAGCGGCGGCGCGCAGGCCATCATCGTGCGCGGCCCGGGCTGGAAGCGCAGGCCGGTGCCGTCTTCCGCCGCAGTGAACCCGCCGCCCATCTGGTTGCAGCCCACGGTGGCATGAAACCGGTCCTCGCCCGCCCGCAGGACGATAAAGGGCTCACGGCTGTCGCGCTGGGGTGTCAGGGGGGCGCCGCCCAGCGTTTCCACCCGCCAATATGTGCCCGTCAGGCGGGCGGGCGCACGCTCCTGCGCGCAAGCCTCGCCCGGGAAGGCACCGCCGACGGCTTGCGGGATCACCGTCATCACCGTGCCGTCGCCCTCCATCGGCGGGCGCGGGGCGATGCGCACCGCCATCGTCATCAGAAGCGGCGCGCCCGGTTCGGCGCGCGCGTCCAGATACAACCGCTCGGCATCGATCCACGCATCCTCGAAGGCGACCGGATAGCTGCGCTGGCTGATGCATTCGGTGAACATCGCGGCATCGGCCATGTAGCGAACCTCGCCGGTCAGGGTCAGGTCGAGCGACAGGGGGGCAAAGCCCTTGGCCGTCAGATCATAGCGCATCTCCGACTGTATGGGCTGGCCGTCGCGGTCGCGCATGACCAGCCGGTCCACGCCCTGCGGGGCGAACATCTGGACGCCGTCGCCCTGCCCGCGCAGGATCAGCGCGCCGGTCACCGGATCGGGCACCCAGCGGCCCATATCGGCAACGGTCAGGTCGCGCTCCAGATAGGTCCAGCTTTGGTGAAAGCTCTGATCCGGCCACAGGTCGATCTGCATCGCGATCCCCGGGCAATCGGCGCAGGGCAGCGTTCCGGTGAAGCTTGCCGGCAGGTCGAGCCCGTGGAGCGGCTGGAAGTCCTCTGCCTCCTGCGCGGCTGCAGCCCCTGCCATCACGCCCAGCACCGCTGTCAGTCCTGCCAGTTTCCGCATCGCCAACTCCCTTGCCGGCTGCGCGCAGCGCGCCTGTCCCTGGCCCAGATAGGGAACGGCGCGGGCTCGCTCAAGCCCGTTGCGCGGTCTCCTCGAAGCCCAGCGGATGGGCCAGATGCGGCAGCATCTCGATCGGGCAGACCTGCAGGAAGTGGCGGCGTTCGACCTCCCAGTGGTGCAGGATCGCCTCGGCCCGGCGCGACCCGGTCTCGGCCAGATGCGCCTCGATCAGCGATTTCAGCCGGTCTTCCCAATGGCTGGTGCGCAGCGGACCCGCGACCAGGGTCTCCATGTTGATCACCTCGGTCACGCGGCCATGCGGGTCGAACAGCCAGGCCATGCCGCCGGTCATCCCGGCGCCGAAATTGGCACCGATGCTGCCGAGGATCACCGCCTCGCCGCCGGTCATGTATTCGCACCCGTTGGAGCCGCAGCCCTCGACCACCACCCTTGCGCCCGAATTGCGCACCGCGAAACGCTCGCCCGCGCGGCCGGCGGCAAACAGCCAGCCGCCCGTCGCGCCATACAGCACGGTGTTGCCGATGATCGTGTTGTCGGACGCCTTAAGCGGGCTTTCGGGTGCCGGCCGCACCACCACCGTGCCGCCCGACAGCCCCTTGCCGACATAGTCGTTGGCATCGCCCGACACGATCAGCTTCAGCCCGCGCGCGGCGAAGGCGCCCAGCGACTGGCCGGCCGAGCCGGTCAGCTTCACCGTCAGATGGTCGGGCTGCAGGTCGTTCGCCAGGCCGAAGCGCCGGACGATATGGCTGGAGACGCGCGCGCCGATCGTCCGGTGCGTGTTCCGCACGGTGTAGGACAGTTGCATCTTCTCGCCGTCGCGGAAGAACGGCTCGGCATCGTGCAGGATTTCGGCGTCGAGCGTATCGGGCACCTCGGTCCGCGGACGGGTCCGGTCATAGCGGGCACCGGCCGCGCCGTCGACGGTGATCAGCAGCGGGTTGAGATCGAGATCGTCCAGATGCGCCGCCCCGCGGCTGACCTGGGTCAGCAGATCGGCCCGCCCGATCACCTCGTCGAGCGAGCGCGCCCCCATCGCCGCCAGCTGCTCGCGCAGCTCCTGGGCGTAGAAGGTGATCAGGTTGACGACCTTGTCCGCCGTCCCGGTGAACTTCTCGCGCAGCTTCTCGTCCTGGGTGCAGACGCCGACCGGGCAGGTGTTCGACTGGCATTGCCGGACCATGATGCAGCCCATGGCGATCAGCGCCGCGGTGCCGATGCCGAACTCCTCGGCGCCCATCAGGGCAGCGACCAGCACGTCGCGCCCGGTGCGCAAGCCGCCATCGGTTCTGAGCGTAACCCGTTCGCGCAGCTTGTTCATCGCCAGCACCTGATGCGCCTCGGTCAGGCCCATCTCCCAGGGCAGGCCGGCGAACTTGATCGAGGTGGCGGGCGAGGCGCCGGTGCCGCCATTATGCCCCGAGATCAGGATCACATCGGCCTTGGCCTTGGCCACCCCGGCGGCGATGGTGCCGACCCCGGAACTGGCCACCAGCTTGACGCAGACCTTGGCGCGCGGATTGATCTGCTTGAGGTCATAGATCAGCTGCGCCAGATCCTCGATCGAATAGATGTCGTGATGCGGCGGCGGGCTGATCAGGGTGACGCCCGGTGTCGAATGGCGCAGCCGGGCGATCAGTCTGGTCACCTTCATGCCGGGCAGTTGCCCGCCCTCGCCCGGTTTCGCGCCCTGCGCGACCTTGATCTCCAGCTCTTCGCACTGGTTGAGGTATTCCGCCGTCACGCCAAAGCGGCCCGACGCGACCTGCTTGATCTTGGCGCTGGGGTTGTCGCCATTCGGCTCGGGCACGAAATGCGCCGGATCCTCGCCGCCCTCGCCCGAATCGGATTTGGCGCCGATCCGGTTCATCGCGATGTTCAGCGTCTTGTGCGCCTCGGGGCTGAGCGCGCCCAGGCTCATGCCCGGCGTCACGAAGCGCTTGCGCAGCGAGGTGATGCTCTCGACCTCTTCGATTGGAACCGGATGGCCGAGCGGCTTGATCTCCAGCAGCTCGCGCAGATGGATCGGCGGGGCCGAGCGCAACTGCTCGGAATAGCGCTTCCACAGATCGAACGATCCGGTGGCGCAGGCGGTCTGCATCATGTGCATGGTCCGCGCGCCCCAGGCATGGGTCTCGCCCTTCGAGCGCGCCTTGTAGAAGCCACCGACCGGCAGCATGTCGGCGCCGTCCCGCCAGCCGCGGTCATGCGCCTCGACCATCTTCTTCTGGATGCCCAGGATGCCGATGCCGGAAATCCGGCTGATCATGCCGGGGAAGTATTCCGCCACCATTGACCGCGACAGGCCGACCGCCTCGAAATTGAGGCCGCCGCGATAGGACGACACGACCGAAATGCCCATCTTCGACATGATCTTCAGCAAGCCCTGGTCGATCGCCTTCTGATAGCGCGCGACGGTTTCGGTCAGCGTGCCTTCCAGCAGACCGCGGACCAGCCGGTCGGCCAGCGTGTCCTGCGCCAGATAGGCGTTGACGGTGGTCGCCCCGGACCCGATCAGCACCGCGAAATCATGCGGGTCGACACATTCGGCCGACCGGACATTGAGCGAGCAGAAGGTCCGCAAGCCCTGCCGGGTCAGCCAGGAATGGACCGCCGAAGTGGCCAGGATCATCGGCATCGGCACCCGCTCGGGGCCCTGATGTTCGTCGGTCAGGATCAGATGGCTGGCGCCCGAACGCACCGCATCCTCGGCCTCGCTGCGGACCCGCGCCAGCGCCGCCGACAGCGCCCCGGCGCCTTCGTCGCGGCCAAAACTGCAATCGATGGTGACCGCCCCGTCGCCGAAACAGCGCACCATCTCGGCGAATTTCGCGTTGCCCACGAAGGGCGAATCGAGCACCAGGATTTCGGTCTGGCTCGAATCCTCGTCGAGCACGTTCTTGAGGTTGCCGAACCGGGTCTTCAGGCTCATCACCCGGTATTCGCGCAAGGAGTCGATCGGCGGGTTGGTCACCTGGCTGAAATTCTGCCGGAAGAAGTGGCTCATCGGGCGATAGCGCCCCGACAGCACCGCCAGCGGCGTGTCGTCGCCCATCGATGCCAGAACCTCCTTCGCCTCCTCGGCCATGGGCGCCAGGATCATCTCGATCGCTTCCATGGTGTAACCGGCGACGATCTGCCGGCGGCGCAGCGTCTCATCCGCGAAGAGGGCGGTTTCGGTGACGCCGCCCGTGACCTGTTCGAGGTCGGTGACCCGCCCGCCCATTCGCCAAAGGGCTGGGCGGCGGCCAGCATGTCCTTGAGTTCGACATCGTGGTAGAGCCGCCCCGCGGCCATGTCCACGGCGACCATCTGTCCCGGCCCCAGCGCGCCCTTTTCCACGATCCGGGCCTCGTCGGTCTGGACCATGCCGGCCTCGGACCCCGCGATCAGCAGCCCGTCGCCGGTGACCACATAGCGCAGCGGCCTGAGCCCGTTCCGGTCGAGCCCCGCGGCGACCCAGCGCCCGTCGGTCATCGCCAGCGCGGCCGGCCCGTCCCAGGGTTCCATCACCGCATTGGAATAGGCGTACATGTCGTTCCAGGCGGCGGGCAGGTCCTGCGCGCTGTTCGACCAGGCCTCGGGGATCAGCATGGTCTTGGCCATCGGCGCCGTCCGGCCGGCCCGCACCATCACCTCGAACACCGCGTCAAGCGCGGCCGAATCCGACGCGCCGCTGGCGACGATCGGCTTGATGTCGCCGGCATGATCGCCAAACGACGCCGACGCCATGCGAATCTCGTGGCTTTTCAGCCAGTTCAGGTTGCCCTTCAGGGTGTTGATCTCGCCATTATGGGCCAGCATCCGGAACGGCTGGGCCAGCCACCATTGCGGAAAGGTGTTGGTGGAATAGCGCTGGTGATAGATCGCAAAGGCGCTTTCGAACCGGTCGTCCTGCAGATCGGGATAGAATTCGGCGACCTGTTCGGCCAGCATCATGCCCTTGTAGATGATCGACCGGCAGCTCAGCGAACACAGGTAAAGCTCGGGGATCAGCGCGGCGGCCGCGGCTTTCTCGATCCGGCGGCGGATCACGTAAAGCTCGCGCTCGAAGGTCTCCTCGTCGACATCCTTGGCGTCCGAGATGATGATCTGTTCGATCTCGGGCCGGGTGGCGTTGGCCTTTTCGCCCAGCACCGAAATGTCGACCGGCACATGGCGCCAGCCATAGATCGAATAGCCCATCCGCAGGACTTCGGCCTCGACGATGGTCCGGCAGGTTTCCTGGGCGCCGAAATCGTTGCGCGGCAGGAACACCTGGCCGACCGCGATCAGCCGCTCGCGGTTCGGCTCGTGCCCGGTGCGGCGGATCTGGTCATAGAAGAACGGCACCGGGATCTGCACATGGATGCCCGCGCCGTCGCCGGTCTTGCCGTCGGCATCGACCGCGCCGCGATGCCAGACCGCCTTCAGCGCCTCGATGCCGTTTTCCACCACCTGGCGCGACGGCTTGCCGTCGATCGAGACGACCAAGCCGACGCCGCAGGCATCGTGCTCCAGCGCGGGGTCGTAAAGGCCCCGCTCGGCCAGCCGCGCCCGTTCGGCGCGTTCGCGATCCGCCCAGGCTGCGTCGAACGTCGTCATGGCACATCTCCTTCGCGAACGAATGGGTTGTCGGTCTCATACTCGGCGGCGCCGACCCGGTCATGGGCGCCGGCGAAACGCGCCCAGCGCGGCGCGCGATCGGCATAGACCTCGCGCGTCAGCGGAAAACCGTCGGCGGCGGGGAACAGGCCCGGCGGAAACTCATAGGGCCGGCCCGCCGGCACCGTGTCGCGGAACCACAGATGGCTGCCGCAACGCGGGCAGAAGGCACGCTCGGCAAAGGCCGAGGACGCATAGATCGCAACCTTGCCCGAAATCGAAACCGCCTCGACAGGCGCGTCGAACCCGGCAAACGGGCCGCCGGTCCAGCGCAGGCACATGCGGCAATGGCAGGCCGTCACCGCCGGATCATGGGCCGCCAGCCGGATGGTGACCGCCCCGCACAGGCAGCTTCCCTCGATCATGCTGCACCGCCGGGCGGGGTCACCCCGGCCATCTCCAGCACCTGCGCCTCGGTCATCCGGGGCGTTCCCCGGCAAAGGCATGGCCGGCCGGCTTGTGATCGATGAAGACCTCGGAGACGAGGTCGAGACCGTCCAGCGAATCGAGCGACCCTGCCGCGACGCTCATCATCCCCTGCATCGGGCCCGGCATGGTCAGGCGCCAGAACAGGCTCGATCCGCAGACCGAGCAGAAGCCGCGCTCGGCCCATTCCGACGAGCGGTAGGTGTGCAGCGTTTCATCGGCCTCCCAGGCGATCCCGCCCGGCATGATCTGGATGCCCAGTTCGATCCCGCCCGAAAACTTTCGACACATGCCGCAATGGCAGGCACCATAGCCCTGCGGCGGCGCCGCCAGGCGATAGCGGACCGCGCCGCACAGACATCCCCCTGTCCGGGCGACCGTCACGGCAGCAGCCTTGCCGGGACGATGTCCGCCGGCGCCCGCGACAACACCGCGCCGCAATCAAAGATCGGCCGGGCGTCGAGAAAGCCCGGCTCCCCCGGTTCGATGAACTGCACCGGGGTGCGGTCGTTTTCCACCGTCTCGACGCCGTCGGTCTCGGTCTCGATCCCGCCCAGAAACAGGCCAAAGCGTTCGGAAACGTACTGGTTACCCTGGCGGGTAAAGATGACCTGGCCATCGACCGACTCGCGCACCTCGAATTCGGTGACCATCAGCGGCTCGCCATCTATCTCGACCGTCTCGCCGGTCAGCCGGTCGAAGCCCTGATAGCGGTGCACCTGGCCGTCGATCGCGCCCGAGGTCACGGTCTCGAAGTCGAAACTGTCAAGCCCGGTTTCCAGCAATTCGCTGAACGAGGCCGGGTCCTGGGACGGTTCGCGCAGCGTCTCGGTCATTCCGATCACCAGGATCATCGTCTGCAGCCACTGGTATTCGGCGTCGAGATAGGACAGCGCGACCGGTCCATCCGCGGTCAGGGTGGCGCCCCAGCGATGGCCTTCGGGGTCGCCCTGGCAGGTGAAGTAATGCGACACGAGGCAGCCCTTCATCTGCACGGTCAGATAGGCATCGCAGCCCTGCGGCGGCACGAATTTGGGGCTTTGCGCCTGGGCGGGCCAGGCGGCGGCGAGCGCCAGCAGGGCGGAAAGGGCAGGTTTCATCGGGCAGGCTCCATCGGGTTCGGGTCGCGGTATGCGACGCATCTGGCGCGGTATCGTGTTGGGCACAAGGCGGCGGGTTTCACCATAGGCCGGCCTGCCCGCTGTCGAACGCGGCGCGCCAGGTGCGATAGCCCTCCTCGAAACCCTCGGGCAGTTGCCGGTTGCGGGCCACGAGGCGCTGCGCCGATTTCCGAAAGGTCGGTTCCGAAAACGGCAGATGGGCGGCGATCGGTTCGCGGGTCTGCGCGTCCCGATAGGCCGCCACCGAGATCACGTTGCCCTGTTCGAAACTGTCGATCCGCCCGATCATCAGCCAGTTCTCCTGGGTTTGCCAGACCTGCCCGACCGCCAGCACGGGGCCGGCAGCCGAACCGCCCGCGAGCCATCGCCTGATCCCGCGCCACGGCATCGCCTCACTCGGCCGCAATCCGAGCATCCGATCCGAGTTGTTCGAGGATCGCATCGGCGGCCTCGCGGCCGTCGCGGATTGCCCAGACCACCAGCGAGGCGCCGCGCACGATGTCACCCACCGCCCAGACGCCGGGCAGGTTGGTCCGATGGTCGGGATGGGTGGTGCGGATCGTGCCCCAGCGGGTCACCTCGAGCTCTGGCACGCCCCACAGCGCGGGGATTGCCTCGGGCTCGAAGCCAAGCGCCTTGATCACCAGATCGGCGTCTTCGGTATAATCCGCGCCGTCGATCTCTTCGGGCATCTGGCGGCCGGTCAGATCGGGCGGGCCCAGCCGCATCCGGGCCACCCGGACACCGGTCACCGCGCTGTCGCCGGCGAACGCCTTGGGCGCCGACAGCCAGACGAATTCGACGCCTTCCTCCTCGGCATTGGCGACCTCGCGCTGCGAGCCGGGCATGTTCGCCCGGTCGCGGCGATACAGGCACTTGACCGAGGTGGCGCCCTGGCGCACCGCGGTGCGCACGCAATCCATCGCCGTGTCGCCGCCGCCGATCACCACCACGCGCTTGCCTTCGGCGTTGAGTTCGCCCGAGGCGAATTCCGGCACATCGTCGCCAAAGCCGGCCCGGTTCGACGCCGTCAGATAGTCGATCGCCCGCACGATCCCCGGCAGCCCGACCCCCGGACCGCCCAGATCGCGCGACTTGTAGACGCCGGTGGCGATGATCAGCGCCTCGTGCTGGGCCCGCAGCTCGGCAAAGTCGATGTCCCGGCCGACCGCGCAGTTCAGACGGAAATGCACGCCCGCCGCTTCGAGCTGGTCGATGCGCCGCATCACCACGGGCTTTTCCAGCTTGAAGCCCGGGATGCCATAGGTCATCAGCCCGCCCGCGCGGTCGTACCGGTCATAGACGGTGACGCGCACACCGGCCCGGCGCAGCCTTTCGGCCGCCGCCAGCCCGCCGGGGCCGGCGCCGATGATGCCGACCGATTCGCCGCGTTCGACGGTCGGCGCCGGGATCTCGACCCAGCCTTCCTGCCAGGCCATGTCGGTGAGGTATTTCTCGACCGCGCCGATGGTCACCGTGCCATGGCCCGATTGCTCGATCACGCAATTGCCTTCGCACAGCCGGTCCTGGGGGCAGATGCGGCCGCAGATTTCGGGAAAGGTGTTGGTCGATTGCGACAGCTCATAGGCCTCGCGCAGCCGTCCCTCGGCGGTCAGGCGCAACCAGTCGGGGATGTTGTTGTGCAGCGGGCAATGGGTCTGGCAATAGGGCACCCCGCATTGCGAGCAGCGCGCCGCCTGGATGGCGGCTTTTTCGGCGGCGTATTCGCCGTAGATCTCGTGGAAATCCTGGCGGCGCACCTCGGCCTCGCGCTTGCCGGGCATCTCCCGCGCCTCGGTGACGAAGCGCATCATGCCTTGTCGTGCCATGGCGGCGTCTCCATCCTCTATCGACCGGCCAGAAATCGTTCTAGCGGACCGGTGCCCAGCTGAAAAGGCAAAAGAGCTGACCTATTAAGGCCAGCGCACGGGCATACCGCGCCACATCCGCGGGAATCCCTGCTTTTTTAATCAGCCTTGCTTACCTATCAAGTTTTTCGCGCCGGGTCTAACCTGCCGCGGCGCGAATCGAAAGGACCGGTATGGCGGCTTGGTATCTGCTGGTGGTCGCGGCCCTGCAGGGCCTGACGGAGTTCCTGCCGGTCTCGTCCTCGGGCCATCTCATCCTGTTGCCGCGGCTCACCGGCCTGCCCGATCAGGGTCCGGCCATCGATGTGGCGGTGCATGTCGGCACGCTGACCGCCGTCATCGTCTATTTCTGGGCCGATGTCCGGCTTGCCCTGTCGGGCGTGCCGCGGCTGCTGCGCGGCAAGGTCGACACCCAGGGCGCCTGGCTGGCGCTGCTGCTGATCGTTGCCACGGTGCCGGTCGTGATCGTTGGCGCGGTGCTGGCGCTGACCGGCTGGATCGACGCGCTGCGCTCGATCCTGGTGGTTGGCTGGGCCACGCTGATCTTCGGCATCGTCCTGTGGTGGGCCGACCGGACCGGGGCGCAGGACCGGCCGGCGCGGCGCTGGTCGATCCGCCATGCCGCGATCATGGGGATGTGGCAGGCGCTGGCGCTGATCCCCGGCACCTCGCGGTCGGGCATCACCATCACCGCGGCGCGGTTGTTGGGATATGCCCGGCCCGATGCGGCGCGGCTGGCAATGCTGATGTCGATCCCGACCATCGCCGCGTCGGGCGTCCTGACAGGCGCAGGCGTGGCGCTGTCGGGCGATGCCGGCGTGCTGCGCGACTGGGGCCTGGCGGTGGGGTTTGCCTTTTCGCCGGCCTTGCCGGGCTGTGGATTCTGATGCGCTTCGCCCGGACGATCAGCTTCACGCCCTATGTGATCTACCGCCTGGGGCTCGGCGCCGCGCTGCTGTGGATCGGCTATTCGGCCTGACCGGCGCCGCGAAACCGGGCAGTCGGCGGTTTCCGCGCCGATCGGGCGCGGCACCGTCTTGACCCCATGCGCGAAGCCGCAATGATGACGCCATGACCGAAGCCGCCGCACCCTCTGCCGTTCCCGCCGCCGCCCAGCTGGGGCAGACGCGGGCCGACCGTTTCGCCCGCTGGCGACGCGGCGAGGCGGCGCGCGGCCTGACCCTGGTGTCGCCCGCGCTGATCTATGCGCTGCTGCTGCTGGCGGCCCCGATGGGCATGATCGTGGCGCTGTCCTTTGCCACCCAGACCTATCTGACGATCGACTGGTCGCCCAGCCTGGCGAATTATCACGAGGCATGGATCGACCCGCAGGAAAGCGAGATGTACCGCGCGCTGATGGGCCGGTCGCTGGCGATCTCGGGGGCGGTGACGGCGATCACCGTGCTGCTGGCCTTTCCGATCGCCTATTTCGTGTCGTTCCACGTCGCGCCGCGGCGCAAGGCGCTGTGGATCTTTCTGATCACCATCCCGTTCTGGACCAGCTATCTGCTGCGGGTGTTCCTGTGGAAGGTAATCCTGCAGGAAAACGGGGTGGTCAATTCGATCCTGATGGGGGCGGGCGTGATCGACACGCCGCTCGACATGCTGTTCTCGCCGGACGCGATCATCATCACGCTGGCACATGCCTGGGCGCCGTTCGCCATCCTGCCGATCTATGTCGCGCTGGAAAAGATCGACCGGTCGCTGCTGGAGGCCGCGCGCGATCTGGGCGAGAACCGCATCGTGACGTTCTGGCGGGTGACGCTGCCGCTGGCGCTGCCCGGGGTCGTGGCGGCGGCACTGATCGTGTTCATCCCGACGATCGGGGATTATGTCACGCCGGCGCTGATCGGCGGCGGCCGGGTGCCGATGATTGCCAACATGATCCAGGCCCAGTTCATGGTGCTGAACAACCGGCCGATGGGCGCCGCGCTGGCGATCTCGGCGATGGTGGTGGTCGCGGTGATCGCGATCCTGTTCCTGCTGCTCAACCGCCGCTTCCTGAAGGTCCGCCAGTGAGACGGCCCGGTACGCTGGCCATCTACGCCGCGTTCTATCTGGTGTTTCTGTATGCACCGGTGATCCTGCTGCCGCTGTTTGCATTCAACGACGGCACGATCATCGCCTTTCCGCTGTCGGGCTTCACCACCCACTGGTTCGCCGAGCTGGCGCAGACCGATGCGCTGATCGACTCGGTCGTCACCAGCCTGATCATCGCGGTCGTCGCGGCGGTGCTGGCGACGCTTCTGGGGCTTCTGGCGGCGCGGGCCGCGGCGCGGACGATGTTCCCGCTGAAGCCGGGGATCATGGGGCTGATCATGCTGCCGCTGATCCTGCCCGAGATCATCATCGCGGTCGCGCTTCTGGTCGTGCTGTCGCAGCTTGGCATCGCGCTGGCGTCCTGGACCGTGATCCTGGGCCATGTGCTGCTGTGCACGCCGTTTGCCATCGCGATCCTGAATTCGGCCTTCCTCGCCCTCGACCAGTCGCTGGAAGAGGCCGCCCAGGATCTGGGCACCACAAAGCTCGAAACCTTCTGGCGGGTGACCCTGCCGCTGGTGATGCCGGGGATCGTCTCGTCGCTGCTGATCTCGTTCACGATCTCGCTCGACGAGTTCATCATCGCCTTCTTTCTGTCGGGCAACGAGCCGACGCTGCCGGTCTATCTGTGGTCGCAGCTGCGCTTCCCTGCGAGAATCCCGGTGGTCATGGCGCTTGGCACGCTGTTGCTGATCGCCTCGCTGGTGTTGCTGACAACGGCGGAGTATTTCCGCCGCCGCGGCGCCGCCCGGACCGGGCAGGACGACCATGGGGGATTCATGTGACCGAACCGCTGATCGTCCTCGACCGGGTGGAAAAGCATTACGGAGCCGTGCAGGCGCTGGCCGGCGTCTCGGCCGAGATCGGCGCGGGCGAGTTCTTTTCGCTGCTCGGTCCCTCGGGTTGCGGCAAGACCACGCTGTTGCGCGCGATCGCCGGCTTCGAGGAACTGACCGGCGGACGGCTGACGATCGACGGGCGCGACATGGCGCATGTGCCGCCGAACAAGCGGCCCACCAACATGGTGTTCCAGAGCTATGCGATCTTTCCGCATCTCGATGTCGGGCAGAATGTCGGCTTTGGCCTGCGCAAGAAGGGGCTCGACAAGGCCGAGATGACGCGCGCGGTCGGCGACGCGCTGACCATGGTGGGGCTTGGCGGCTATGAAAAACGCGCCTCGCACGCGCTGTCGGGCGGCCAGCGCCAGCGGGTGGCGCTGGCCCGGGCGCTGGTGATGAAGCCCAAGGTGCTGCTCTTGGACGAACCGCTCTCGGCGCTCGACAAGAAGCTGCGCGAACAGATGCAGGTCGAACTGATCCGGCTGCAGCGTCAGGTCGGCATCACCTTCATCCTGGTCACCCATGACCAGGAAGAGGCACTGGTGATGTCGGACCGCATCGCGGTGATGTTCGATGGCCAGATCGCCCAGCTGGCCGACCCGGAAATCCTGTACCGCGCCCCGGTCAACCGCCGGGTGGCAAGCTTCATCGGGATGATGAACTTCCTGCCAACCCAGGTCACCGTGCTGCCCGATGGCACGGCAGAGGTCGATGTGGCGGGGCTGGGCCGCGCGACGATCCCGGCGACGCAATGCGCCGGCGGCGCACGCGCCGGCAAGGGCGCGGTCGGCATCCGGCCCGAAACGCTGACCATCGGGCGCGAAGGCGCGGGCCGGGTCGCCGAAGGCACGGTCGAAGAGGTCGTCTATTACGGCGACATGACCTATTACGACGTGCTGCTCGACGGGGCGGCCGCCCCCGTCACGATTTCCATGCGCAACGTGTTTGGCCGCGACGTGCTTTGCCGCGGCGCCCGCACCCCGGTGCGCTGGGCGCCCGAGGCCATGGTGCTGTTCCACGACTGATACGGGCGGTCATTGACGATGACCGCCCGCCGCCTCCCGCCCCGTGCCAGGCCCGGGCCCGGCCGGTCAGCGCGGGTGGGTGCGCGGCCGCTCCTCGATGGGCACCAAGATCGCCTGCAATTCGGCCTGGGGTGTGGGCACGCCATCGCGCCGGCCGCCGAACGGGTCGTCATCGGCGGGCTCGGCCATCTGCATCACCGCGATACCGATCTGCACGCCGCCAAAGGTGATGCCGGAAAAGAACGCCAGCATGGACGCGGCAAGCCAGCCATCGGGCGACCGGGCGACGAGCCCGCCAAGCCCCGCGACATCGAGCCACAGGATCAGGGCGGCAAAGGCCACGCCCAGGCCCATTCCGATTGCGCCATGGACAAGAAACATCCGAACCAGTCGCGGCATTGCGTCATCCTCCATTGCCCTGGGCGGAAGTTAGGGCGGATGCCGCGGCATGACCACCCCTGCCCTGCCCGACCGTGCTAGCCGCTGGCGTCCCGCCACCGCGCCAGCGCCGCCTCGTCGTTCTCCCGCGCGGCAACCCAGCGTTCGTCGCCGGCGCGCTCTTCCTTCTTCCAGAAGGGGGCGCGGGATTTCAGGTAATCCATCAGAAAGGCCGCGGCCTCGAAGGCCGCCACCCGATGCCGCGCCGCGGTCGCGACAAAGACGATCGCCTCGTCCGGCCGCATCGGACCGTGCCGATGGATGACCAGCGCATCGCTGAGCGCCCAGCGCGATGCGGCCTCGGCCGCGATCGCATCGAGCGCCTTTTCGGTCATCCCCGGGTAATGCTCGATCACCATGCGGATCAGCGGCGCCTGCGCGTCATCATCGCCGCGCACCAGACCGGTGAAACTGACGACGGCGCCGGCGCCGGCCGCCCGACCGGTGAAGCCGGCCAGTTCCGCGCCCGGGTCGAACGGCGCCTCTTGCAGCCGCACCCGCACGCCTAGCCGCCCGTCATCGGCGGGAAGAAGGCGATTTCCCGCGCCTGCCCGAGGGGCGCGTCAAGCTCGGCCAGTTCCTGGTCGAGCGCCACGCGAATCGCCGCCATATCGGCAAAGGCCGCGGCATAACGCGGCTCGCGCGATTTCAGTTCGGCGACCAGCTCGGCAACGGTGGCGGCGTCGGTCTCGACCCGCTCGCGCGGCAGCCCGATGCGCTCGCGCAGCCAGGCGAAATAGAGGATGTCGCGTGTCATGGCTGCCCCTTTCCTGCCCGCAGATGCGGCATCGCCTTGGCGAAATAGTCCCAGCCGGTGATCGCCGTCAAAGCCGCCGCCAGCCACAGCAGCGGCAGGCCCAATGCCATCACCATGACTTCGGCGCCAGCCGCGGCCGTTTCGCCCGCGGATCGGGTGTCGAACGCCGCAACGGGTGCCACGGCCAGCATCAGCGTCAGGGCGACCAGCTGCGCCCCGGTCTTCCACTTTGCCAGACGGGTGACCGGCAGTTTCACATCGCCGAGATACTCGCGCAGACCCGAAACCATGATCTCGCGCGTCAGGATCACGGCGGCGGGCACCACCAGCCAGATGTCCAGCCCGTGCTGGCCCAGCAGCACCGCCAGTGCGATCAGCGCGATGGCCTTGTCGGCGATCGGGTCGAGCATCACGCCGAACGGGCTGACCACCCCCCAGGCGCGGGCCAGCCGGCCGTCAAGCCAGTCGGTGACCGCGGCCGCGACGAACAGTCCCAGCGCCCACAGATCGGCGGCCGGCCGGTCCGCGACCGCAAAGACCAGCAACAGGCCCGGCGCGGCGGCCATGCGGAAGGCGGTCATCAGGTTGGGGATCCGGGCGCGCATGGTGCGAACCTAGCGCGGGCCGGATCGGGGCGAAACCCTTTGCCCGGTTCAGCCGAGGCAGGCCGCGAACAGCGCGCGCGTGTTCTCGGCGGTCATCGGCACCGGGTTGCCGCCGACCGACGGATCGGCCAGCGCATCGGCGACCAGCCGGTCGAGATCGGCGTTGGCCACACCAAGCGCGGTCAGGTTCGGCGGGATACCAAGGCTTGCATTGAAGTCGTTCACAAAGGCCAGGAAGCCGTCGAACCCGCCCGCGATGCCCAGATAGGCCGCCGCGCGGACGATCCGATCCTCGATCACGGGCCGGTTGAAGCGCAGGACCGGCGCCATCACCACCGCATTCGTGGTGCCGTGATGGGTGTGGAAATGCGCGCCGATGGGATGGGACAGCGCATGGATCGCCCCCAGCCCCTTCTGGAACGCCACCGCGCCCATGGCGGCCGCCGCCATCATCTGGGCGCGGGCCTCGATATCCGTGCCGTCGCGATAGGCGCGCGGCAGGAAGTCCTTGACCATGGCAAGCCCTTCAAGCGCGATGCCATGGCTCATCGGGTGGAAATGCGGCGAGCAATAGGCCTCGAGGCAATGGGCGAAGGCATCCATCCCGGTGCCCGCGGTGATCGCCGGCGGCATCCCCACGGTCAGTTCCGCATCGGCGATCACCACGGCGGGCAGGCATCTGGGATGGAAGATGATCTTCTTTTCCTGGGTCGCGGAATTGGTCAGCACACCGGCGCGGCCAACCTCGGACCCCGTGCCGGCGGTGGTCGGCACGGCGACGATCGGGGCGATGGCGGCGGCATCGGCGCGGCGCCACCAATCGCCGATATCCTCGAAATCCCAGACCGGGCGGGTCTGACCGGCCATGAACGCGACGAGCTTGCCCAGATCGAGGCCCGAACCGCCGCCAAAGGCGATCACCCCGTCATGGCCGCCTTCCCGGAACGCCGCGATCCCGGCGGCCAGGATTCGCCTCGCTCGGGTTCGGATCGACCTCGGCGAAGATCGCCCGCCCCAGGCCGCCCGCCTCCATGATATCGAGCGTCCTCGCCACAATCGGCAGCGCCGCCAGCCCGCGGTCGGTGACCAGCAGCGGCCGTTTCATGCCGGCCTCGGCACAGGCTTCGGGCAGTTCGGCAATGCGGCCGGCGCCGAACCGGATATGGGTGGGATAGGACCAGTTGGCAGTCAGCGTCATGGCAGGCCTCGCGCAGTGTCGAACCAGGTGAACCGGTCATCCGCCGGCATCCCGTCTTGCGCCGCTTCGACCGCGCTGTCGAGGGGGCAGCCCCCCGTGGATGGGGGGCAAGGCGCCGCACAGGATCAGCGCGCCGCGGGGCAGGGTCAGCGCCTCTGCCGTCGCATCGGCATCGACGATCTCGACCCGATGGGCCGTCATCGCCGCAGGTGATAGGATTTCGGCCGGGTCAGCGCGTGATAGCCCAGCACCGACAGCGCCGCGCCGCGCCCGGTCTGCTTGCAGCCGGTCCAGCACAGCGCGGGGTCGAGGTAGTCGCAGCGGTTCATGAACACGGTGCCGGTTTCGATCTGATCGCCGATATGGGCGGCGCGATCCGGATCGGCCGTCCACAGCGAGGCGGTGAGCCCGTAAGCGCTGTCGTTCATCAGCGCCACGGCTTCGGCATCGCCCGCGACCTTCATGATGCCGACCACGGGGCCGAAACTCTCCTCACGCATCACCCGCATCGAATGATCCACCCCGGTCAGGATCTGCGGCATGAGGTAGGTGCCGCCATCGTCGGCCGGGAACTTCGCCGGGTCGATCAGCGCCCGCGCGCCGGCGGCCACCGCCTCGGCCGTCTGGGCGCGCACCAGATCGGCAAAGCGGGCCTGCGCCATCGGCCCCGAGGCTGGTCGCCTCATCGAGCGGATTGCCAAGCGTCAGCGCCTCGGCCACCGCGACGGCCTTGTCGACGAAGGCGTCAAAGCGGCTTTCGTGGACATAGATGCGTTCGATCCCGCAGCAGCATTGCCCGGCGTTGAACAGCGCCCCGTCGATCAGCGTGGCCGCCGCCGCGTCGATATCGGCGTCCTCCATCACATAGCCCGGGTCCTTGCCGCCGAGTTCCAGGCCAAGCCCGGTGAAGGTGCCGGCCGCGGCGCGTTCGATCGCCTGGCCGCCGCCGACAGAGCCGGTGAAGTTGACGAAATCGAACGCGCCTGCGCCGATCAGCGCCGAGGTGGTGGCGTGGTCGAGAAACACGTTCTGGAACACATCGGCCGGCACCCCCGCCGCGTGGAAGGCCCGGGCCAGCCTTTCGCCCACCAGCGGCGTCTGGCTCGCGTGTTTCAGCACCACCGCATTGCCGGCGATCAGCGCCGGTGCGACGGTGTTGATGGCGGTCAGATACGGATAGTTCCACGGCGCGATCACCAGCACCACGCCCTGCGGCACGCGGGCGATGTAGCGGCGAAAGGCCGGGCTGTCTTCGACCATGGTCGGGGCCAGCGCCCTGGCGGCGATGTCCGCCATGTGGGTCGCGCGTTCCGCGACCCCGCCGAATTCGCCGCCAAATCGGACAGGGCGGCCCATCTGCCAGGCCAGTTCGGGCACGATGTCGTCATTCATCGCGCCCAGACGGGCGACCCCGTCGCGCACCAGCGCGATGCGCGCGTCGAGTGGGCGGGCGGCCCATTCGGGCTGGGCGGCGCGGGCGCGGGTGACCTCGAAGAAGGCGGTCTCGGCGTCAAGCGTGGGGCGCTCGGCATAGACCGAGCCGTCGATCGGGGAAATGCAGCGAATCGTCTGGGGCATAGCCGTTCCTTTCAACAGGCGAGCGCCATGACATGTCCCTCGGCCGCATAGGCGAGGATGCGCGCATCGCGCGTGACGATGCGCATAGCGAACTCGCGGGCCGTGGCAATGATAATGCGATCGGCCGGGTCATTGGGTGGATCGCCGGGAAGAAAGGAGGATCGGCTCAGAACGGCCGGGGGCATTGCAGCCAGCCCAACGCCGGGTGTTTCGAGCAGTCGTTCGAACCAGGCCTCGGGCCGCCCGACCATGGTCAGGCGCCCGCGCGCGACAAGAAGGCCCACCTCCCAGGCCGAGATGGGCGAGACATGAACCGTTGTACCCCGCCGAGCCGCATTTGTGATTTGGTCGGCGGCGTCTCTGGCCATGGGCGCGCCATTTGCGGCCCAGATCACCGCACAGGTGTCGAGAAGCAGTTGGGCCGTCACGCTGCGTCGGCTTCCCAGCGCGCGCCCGTTGGTGCGGTGAGGTCGGTGCTGTCGGGGATCGTGACCTGCCCCGCGAGGGCGCCGAACAGCGGATGCGCGGTGATTTCACCGGTGCTGGCCTGTGGCGGCCCGTTCGGCGGCGTATCCGCCTTGTGAAAGACGAGCTTTTCCGAGGCGATATCGACCTGCTCGGTCCGGTACCCTGCAGCAAGCCAAGCATGGGTTATGACGCTGTTCGAGGGATTGTTGCTCCACCAGGCGCGGTGCTTTCGGGCCGAAGGCGGCAATGGCGCCCCGATGATCGACTCGATTTCTGCAAAGGTCATCGGAACGAAGTCCGCCCCACGACCTGCAAGATGCGTTTGGAGGGGTTCGTATTTTCCCAATGTGAGTCTCCTTTCGAAGAACACCATAAGGGCTGTAGGCACACTTTACAACAGTAACTATGGGTAGTTACCATGTGTCTCGTTCCCCTCATTTCCGTTTGCAGCCAAGGATCACTTCGTCGTCGGTTACCCTGGTGTCGAAATCTTGCCGCTCCCAGCGGGCCGCGTGGACGTGGTGGTCGATGACGGCATCCCCTTTCGCCGCACGCAGCCGCCGCGGTCGCGGCACGCAGGGCGACGACGATTTCCTGTTCGGCGGCTCGGGCGACGACCACCTGCTTGACGGCGATGGCGACGATAGGCTTGTCGGTGGCGCGGGCGACGATGTTCTGGAAGGTGGCGCGGGCAACGATATCCTCCTCCTTGATTTCGCCGACAGCACCGCCGCGCTTGCCATCCCCCATGTTCCGGAGGGTTTCGATACGGGGCTTTGCTGACGCCCGAGCCGATCCGTGCCCGCCCCCCCGGGCGGCCGGACAAGGCCAGGGCGCGATGCGCCAAAGTTGACGCATCGAGAAAACCTCTGGCGCCCCGGGACAGGCACGGCACGCTAGAACAGGCTGCCCTGCCCGCCCGGCGCCGGCGCCTTGCGGGGCCGCCGGCCCTCGGAGCCACCGAATTGCGCGGCGATCTCGCCATCGGCGAACTCGACGCGCCCGGCCCGAGCCGCCCGCGCCGCCGCCGCCCCGGTCAGCACCGCGCCACCGTCGTCGCGCACCACCGCATAGCCGCGCTTCAACGTCTCGCGATAGCCAAGGCCCTGGCGCAGCCTTTCGATCGCAGCGAGCCTTTCGCCCGCACGATCGAGCCGCGCCCGACCCGCCGCATCGAGCCGCCGCGCCAGCCCGTTCAGCCGCTCGGCCGCGGCCCCCGCGGGCCGCATCGCCAGGCGGGGCGCGAGCCGGGCGGCAAGCCCGGCCAGCGTGTCCGCCGTGCGGGTCATCCGCGCGGGCAGGGCGCGCGCCAGCCGGTCGGCCGCCCGATCGGCCCGCCGCGCCGCCGCCAGCACGCTTTCGGGCAGCCGCAGCCGCGCGCCCGCCCGGGCAAGCCGCAGCGCACTGCCCTGGACCCGGGCTGCCAGTGCGCCCGGCAATCGCGAGGCCAGCCAGTCGAGCGTCTGGGCACGGACCGCCACGATCGCCGCCGGCCGGGGCAGAAGCCGCGCCAGATCACGCAGCCGCTCGCCCCGGCGCGCCAGGCCGCGCGTCCCCGCCCCGGCCATGCGCGCGCCCAGATCGGCCAGCGTTGCGATCAGCTCGGCGCGCACCGGCACCGCCAGTTCCGCCGCCGCCGTGGGGGTCGGCGCGCGCATATCGGCGGCATGGTCGATCAGGGTGGTGTCGGTTTCGTGCCCGACCGCCGAAATGACCGGGATCGCACTGGCCGCCACCGCACGCACCACGGCCTCTTCGTTGAAACCCCACAGATCCTCGACCGAGCCGCCGCCGCGCGCGACGATGATCACATCGGGCCGCGGCACCGGCCCGCCAGGCGGCAGCGCGTTGAACCCCGCCACCGCGGCCGCGACCTGCGGCGCGCAGGCCGCGCCCTGCACGGCCACCGGCCAGAGGACGACATGGCGCGGAAAGCGGTCGCCCAGCCGGTGCAGGATGTCGCGGATCACCGCACCCCGCGGCGAGGTGACGACACCGATCACCTCGGGCAGAAACGGGATCGGGCGCTTGCGCGCGGTGTCGAACAGCCCCTCGGCGGCCAGCGCCTTGCGGCGCTTTTCCAGCATCGCCATCAGCGCGCCGATGCCGGCCGGCGCGATATCCTCGATCACCAGCTGGTATTTCGACTGACCCGGGAATGTGGTGATCCGCCCCGTCGCGACCACCTCCAGCCCCTCTTCCAGATCGGCCGGCAGGCGCGCCGCCTGACCCTTCCAGATCACCGCGGCGATGACCGCGCGGTCATCCTTCAGGTCCAGATAGACATGGCCCGATCGGGCCCGGAACACCCGGCCAAGCTCGCCGCGCACCCGGACATGGCCGAACCCGTCCTCGAGCGTGCGCTTGATCGCGCCCGACAGTTCGGACACCGACAGTTCGGGCAGGTTGCCGGCGGGGGCGGGGTCTTCGATCAGGTCCATCGGGGCTCCTTGCGGGCTGCGCGCGCCAAGCCTAGACCGCCCGCGAAGCCGGGCCAAGCGGGGGGCGGCCATGAACATCCTGATCCTCGGCGGCGGCGGGCGCGAACACGCGCTGGCCTGGGCGGTGTCGCAGAACCCGAAATGCGGCCGGCTGATCGTGGCGCCCGGCAATGCCGGGATCGCCGGGGTCGCGGAATGCGCCGCGCTGCCGATCGCCGATGGCGATGCGGTGGCCGCCTTCTGCGCCGAGAACGGCATCGATTTCGTGATCGTCGGCCCCGAGGCACCGCTGGTGGCCGGGGTGGCCGACCGGCTGCGCGCGGCGGGTCTGCTGGTGTTCGGGCCGTCGGCCGCGGCGGCGCGGCTCGAAAGTTCCAAGGCCTTCGCGCGCGCGATCTGCGATGCCGCTTCGATCCCCGGCGCGGCCTGGGCCCGGTTCGATACCGCCGACGCGGCGCGCGCCCATATCCGGCAGCGCGGCGCCCCGATCGTCGTCAAGGCCGACGGGCTTGCCGCGGGCAAGGGGGTGACCGTGGCCGCGACCCTTGCCGAGGCCGAGGCCGCGCTTGCCGCGCTCTTTGACGACGGCCCCGCCACCGTGGTGATCGAGGAATGCCTTACCGGCGAGGAAGCTTCGGTCTTTGCGCTCTGCCACGGCAGCGACGCGGTGCTGATCGGCAGCGCGCAGGACCACAAGCGCCTGGGCGCGGGCGACACCGGCCCCAATACCGGCGGCATGGGTGCCTATTCGCCCGCGCCCGTGGTGACCGAGGCGGTGGCCGAGGCGACGCTCACGACCATCATCCGCCCGGCTCTGGCCGAGATGGCGCGGCGCGGCACGCCCTATCAGGGGGTTCTCTATGCCGGGCTGATGATCGCCGGGGGCAGGCCGCAACTGATCGAGTTCAACGCGCGGTTCGGCGACCCCGAGGCGCAGGTGCTGGCCATGCGGCTCGGCGCGCAGATGCTCGACCTGATGCTGGCGGGGGCGCGCGGCGATCTGGCCGCCGCCCGCCCGGTCTGGGCCGACGACCATGCGCTGACCGTGGTGCTTGCCGCGCCGGGCTATCCCGGCACGCCGCGGCTGGGCGATCCGATCGGCGGGCTCGACGGGCTGCCCGAGACGTCCGAGGCGATGGTGTTCCACGCCGGAACCGCGCAGCGCGACGGCCAGATCGTATCGGCGGGTGGCCGGGTGCTGAACGCCACCGCCCGCGCCGACAGCCTCGCCGCGGCGCGCGACCGGGCCTATGCGCTGGCCGACCGCATCGACTGGCCGGGCGCGCAGTTTCGCCGCGATATCGGGGCCCGGGCGCTCGACCGCTGCCGCCGAGCGCGGCCGGGTTGACCAACAGCGCCTTTCCGCTGCGACTGCCAGGGGCAAGACGCCGCGCCGGGCGCCGCGGTGCCGGCCGACATCGCCCGAAGGGCGGCGGAGGCCGGCCCGCCCCAACCGGCGGCATCGCGCGTCAGCGCGGTGGCGCCGGGCGGGAGGCGGACCAGTTGCAGTGAGTCACGCTCATTGCAGCTTGGTATGAGTCATGCTTATCGCGGGTTGGTATGACTCGCTGGCCGCCCGCCGCGCGGCGGGCGGGGTCCCGGGCGCGCGCCCGGGACGGCAGCGCGTCTGGCACCGGATCGGGCACCGGCCCGACCGCAGTTCGCCTTGCACCGTCCCCGGCGGGTCAGCGGCAGCCCAGCGCGACAGCGAAGCTGCCGGCGCCGGCGAGCGGCCCGATATCGCGCGGGATCAGCGCCGCGCCATCGAATCGCACGGCGACCAGCCGGGTCCAGTCGTCATTCGCCAGCACCAGTTCCGGCCCGTCGCCGCAATCGCGCAGCCCGCCCGAGATGACCGCATCGCCGATCCGGTGATTGGTCACGCCCTGAAGCGACGCGGCCTCGACCAACTCTCCCGCTTCGAGGCGCCAGACCCGCAGAACCCGCCCCAGATGCGGCGTTTCCACAGTGGCGATCTCGACCCGCCCATCGCCGTCGAGATCGGCCGCACCGGCCGGTGCCAGCCAGCGAAAGCGCCGCCCGATGAACGGCGTCGCGGCGATGCGCCGCAGATGCGGCTGCCCCAGCCAGACCGGGAAAGACGCGCGGTAGATCGCCAGCCGCGCGCCCCGCTCCGCATCGCTTTCGACGACCAGGATCTCGGGCCCCGGGATGTCATCGACATCGGCAAGCCGCGGCGCGATATCCTCGAACACCAGCCGCTCGGGCAGCACGAAACAGGCCGCCTCCTGCTCCAGCTCGGCCTGCAATTCGCCCCATTCCACCGGATCGCCCAGAACGCCATGCGGATAGCGTTCCGTCGGCGCCGCAAAGCCTGCGGCCATGCGGTAGCGCGGCGCATCGGGCAGCAGGAAGGCCCCCACACCCGGTGGGTTCGGGCCCGGTTGCGCGGCCGTCAGGCCGGCGGCCAGCAGCCAGGGCACCACGGCCAGGGCTGCCGCGGCGCGGCGCATTCAGATCTGCTTTTCCGGCATCTGCACCACCAGCCCGTCGAGCGCATCCGACACCTTCAACTGGCAGGTCAGGCGCGAACGCACCGGATCGGGCTCATAGGCGAAATCCAGCATGTCCTGCTCCATCGGGTCCTTTTCGGGCAGCCGGTCGACCCAGTCGGGATGGACATAGACATGGCAGGTCGAACAGGCGCAGGCGCCGCCGCAATCGGCCTCGATGCCGGGAATGTTGTTGTCGCGCGCGCCCTCCATCACGGTCAGGCCGTTCGCGACCTCGACCACATGTTCGGTGCCGCCATGCTCGATATAGGTGATCTTCGCCATTTGCGTCCTCTTTGCCGGCCGGGCGGGCCGATGCCCGCGCTTCGCGCGCCACATAGCCCAGCCATCCGGGCTTGCAAAGCCGCCCGGGGGCTTGGCCGCGCCACGCCCATGTTCTATGTTCGTTCCAATGACGGTCCCCCGCCCCGCCGCCTGGCCGCGCCCGCCCGCCGCGCTGCCCCATGCCTGGCTCGACCGGCCGCCCGATGGCGCGCGGGTGGCGGTGGCGGGGCTGGTGACGGTGCGCCAGCGCCCCGGCACGGCAAAGGGGGTGATCTTTCTGACGCTCGAAGACGAGACCGGCGTCGCCAATGTGGTGGTCTGGGCAAAGACCTATGAACGCTTTCGCCGTCCGGTGATCGCGGGCCGGCTGTTGCGCGTCACCGGCCGGCTGGAGCGGCAATCGGGCATCGCCCATGTGATCGCCGACCGAATCGAGGATCTCTCCTGGCTTCTGGGCACGCTGACCCGGCCGCTGGCCCGCGACGAGGCCTGCAAGGCCGGCGACCAGCCATGACACCCGCGGCCGGGGCGCCCGGCCGCATCACCCATCCGGCGCCAGCAAGGCGGCAAGCAGCCGATCCGCGGTGCGGTCCCCGGCTGCACCGCCGGCATTCTGGACATAGGCGAAGACCAGATCGCGCGCGGGCACCATTGCCAGCATCGCGAACCACAGCGAGTTCGAGCCGTTATGCCAGACGACACGCGTTCCATCCGGCTGGTCTGTCACCACCCAACCCAGCGCATAGGGCCCGGCGACGGGGTCTTGCATCGCGCGGCAATCAGCGGCGGGAATGAGGTCGGGACGCCCGCCCCGGCAGGCCGCCAGATGGGCGCGCCCCCAGGCCAGCAGGTCGGCCAGCGACAGATGCAGCGTGCCGGCCGGCCCGATGATGGCCGGGTTATCGGCCCAGGTCGCATCGGGCGAAACGGCCCAGGTCAGGCCCAGCACCCGGCGATGCCCCCAGGGCACCGCCGCGCCGTCGGGCGGGCCGAACCCCAGCGAGTCCAGACCCAGTGGCGCGGCGATTTGCGTGCGGATCAGCGCCTCCCAGGATCGGCCGGTGACCTGTTCGGCCACGGTTCCGGCAAGCACGTAACCGGTATTGGAATAGACGAACCGGCCCGGCCGGCCCGCCACCGGCTGCGCCCAAAGCTGCCGCATCGCCGCCAGGCGCGCGGCGCGCAGGCCCGGCCCGCCCGACCGCGCCAGCCGCCGCCAGGGCAGGTTCGCCGGCATCCCGGCGGTATGGGAGAGCAGGCCGCGCAGGGTCACGGCCGACCAATCGGGATGCATTCCGGCGGCTTCCCCGGGCAGAAGCTCCGGCAATGGCGCGTCAAGATCGAGCTGCCCCGCGGCTGCCAGTTGCACGATCAGCGTCGCGGTGAAGCTCTTGGCGATCGAGCCGATATGCCATGGCCCTGGTGACCCGACGGGTTGCGCCCCACCCCGCCGCGTCACGCCTGCGGCAAGCTCGACGCCCGGCGCATCGCCCCGCACGAAGCCGGCGGCAAATCCGGGCGCGGGCGCGCGCCCCGACATCTCGTCAAAGGCGGTGCAAAACGCCTCGGGTCCCCCCATGGCCGCGACCGGCCACAACGCGACGAGCACGGCGATGGCACGCCGCCGCATCACGCCCGTTCCGAGTATTCCATCGTTTCGGTGTTCACCACCACGGCCTCGTCCTGGCCGACAAAGGGCGGGACGGAAATCCGCACCCCGTTGTCCAGGAGCGCGGGCTTGAAGCTGTTCGCGGCGGTCTGGCCCTTCACCACCGGCTCGGTCTCGACCACGGTGCAGGTGACCTTCTGCGGCAGGGTCGCGTTCAGCGCCTCCTCGCCGAAATACTCGATCTTCACCATCATCCCGTCCTGCAGGAAAGGGCCGCCGGTCGCCCAGGATGTCGGCGGGCAGTTCGATCTGGTCGAACGTCTCGGTGTCCATGAACACCAGCATCCCGTCATTCTCGTACAGGAATTGCTGGTCCTTCTGTTCCAGCCGCGCCCGCTCCACCCGGTCTTCGGACCGGAAGCGCTCGTTCAGCTTCGAGCCGTTGCGCAAAGTTCTTCAGCTCCACCTGGGCGAACGCGCCGCCCTTGCCGGGCTTCACATGGTTGACCTTCACCGCCACCCAAAGCCCGTCATTGTGTTCGAGCACATTGCCCGGGCGGATCTCGTTTCCGTTGATTTTCGGCATGATGCTGTCCCTGCGGGGCTTTGAATCCGTCGTCCCGGCGCTATATCCTGCGGTTCGAGACACGGCAAGCGAGGACCAGGTGCGCAAAGGTATGATCTGCAGGCATGGCACGGGTGCAAATTTTGCATAGCCGAATCACGACAGATGCGCCATAAAGGCCCTTACGCCAAAAACACAAGTTCAAAATCAGGGGCAACGTGATGGTTGGTTACGTTGATGACGCGGCTTTTAACGCCGAACAGGGACAGCGGGCGCGGAAGCTCTTCGCGGCTGTCGTGCTGGCGGCTTTGGATGATGCGATTGCGGACGACAAGAAATATGGCAACGGCCCGGAACAGATCGCCCGATGGGCGCGGTCGCGCGACGGGCGCGAGGTGCTGACCTGCGCGGGCATCGACCCGACCGAGCGTGTGGTCGAAGGGCTGATGAGCTTTGTCGCGAACGGTGTGCGGACGTCGGTCGCGCTGTCGCGGGAAGAAAGCGAGCGGCGCCAGCAGGCCATGCTGGAAGCGGCGGCGCAGGCCGAAGCCGCCTGAATACGCTCATCGTGGCGCACCCGGCGCGTCCTTCGGGACGCGCCGTTTGCGTTGGCACGCTGTCATGTTTGCCGGCACTCCGACCGGCGCGGGTTTGACACGCTGGCGGGCCTTTGCGACATCATCGGGCCGTGGCAGGGACCGCCCCCGCCGCGACGACCGGGAGTTGCAGTGTCGATGCCGCGCCTGTCCGACTTGCGCCCTGTCCTGGCCGCGCTCGCTTTGGCGGTCGCGACGGCCGCCGCCGCCGAACCGATCGTGCCCGCGATCGGCCCGTCGGGCGAAGCCTACCGCCAGGCGATTGCCTGGCGCGGCGTCGATGCCGCCATCGTCTATGCCGATCCGGCCGAGCCGCTGACCCTGCTGCCCTCCCGGGCGACAGCGCCAGAGCCGCCGCGCCGGCAGTCGGTCCGCGTTCCCGACACGGTGGTGCGGGTCGTCGTCATCGTCGCCTTCGCGATCCTCGTGGTGTTCCTGATCCGGGTCGCGGGGGTGCGCGGCGTCCATTTCGCCCGGACGCCGGGCGAGGCCGCCCTGTCGGAGGACGCGACGACCGCGCCGGCGGCCAGGGGCGCGCCCGCCCTGCCCGCCGGGCTTGACCCGATCCGGCGGGACCCCGACCGCCAGCGCGCCATCGTGGCGCTGTTGCAGCTTGTGCTGGCGCGGGCCGCCGCGACCCACGGGCTGCATCTCTTGCCCAGCTGGACCGCCCGCGACGCGCTGCGCCAGATCCCGCGCGGCTGGGTGCATCGCCCGGCGCTCGCCGAACTGACCCGCACAGCCGAAGAGGCGCATTTCGGCGGCTATCCGGTCAGCGAGGACCGCTTTGCCACCCATCTGCGCGCGGCCGAGACGATCCTTGGCCGGGGGCGCGCATGACCCAGAACGCGCGCTGGATCGGGGCGGTCATGGCGCTGGGCGTCCTGCTGCTCGGCCTTCTGCTGCTGGCCGGCCGGAGCGGGCAGCTCGACCGGGCGGCAACCGGCTTTGACGGGCTGCGTCACTGGCTGGCGGCCAACGGGCAGGAGGCGCGCGGCTTTGCCGGCGGCTATCCCATCGATGCCGAAGCGATCGGGCTGCGCGTCCTGCCGGTCTTCGACACGATGCCGGACTTTGTCTCCGACCCGCCGCGCGATCTGCGCGAAGAGTTGCTCGACGACTCCGAGCGGGACATCGGCTGGGACATCCTGCAGCGCAAGGTCGCCGCCGCGCCCACCCTGGTGATCCTGCCGAAATGGCGCGCCGGCATGCGGTTGACGGGCGTTGCGCATCCCGACCTGCTGATCGGCGACAAGGCGGTGCAAGGCCTTGCGCGCTGGGCGCTGGGCCCCGGCGCAGGCCTGACGACCAACGCAAGGGGCGGGATCGAGGCCGTGCCGCTGACATGGTCGTCCGACGGCACCGCCGACCGGGCCGGGCAGGACTTCGTGGCGGAAATCTACGCCCCGCGCAGCGCCGTCGCGCCGGCCTGCACGCCGCTGCTGGGCGACGCCGTCGCCGCCTATCTGCTGCGCTGCCCGATCCGCGGCGCGGCAGAGGGCGCGGTGTCGACGGTCTTCGTGCTGACCGATCCCGACCTTCTGAACAATCACGGCCTGTCGCTGGGCCAGAACGCCGATCTGGCCGCTGCGGTGCTGCCCGCGCTGGCCGGCACCGGCGCCGTGATCGTGGATAGTTCCACCGAGTTCTGGACCCGCACGACCCGGGTGCGCCAGCCGGCCGAGCGCAGCTGGGCCGATCTCGCGCGGTTCTTCGCCTGGCCCTATGCGCTGATCTGGCTGGGCTTTGCCGCGCTGTTCGGCCTGGCGCTGTGGCGCGGCGGGGTGCGCACAAGGCCGCCGCTGCCCGAGGCGACGGCGCCGCAGCTTGCCACGGTCGAGGCCGAGGCGCGGCTCTTGCTGCTGTCGGGCGACCGCGCGCGCCTGCTGGGCGATTATGCCGCCCAGCGGCTCGCGGCACTGGCCGAGGCCCTGCTGGGGCTGCGCGCCGGTGTTGCCGGATTGCGCCGGGTGCTGGCGCGCCGCGCGCCCGATCTGGCCGCCACCCTGTTCAACGCGGCCGATGCGATGCATCACCTGCCGGCGGATATCGCCCCGGCGGAGGCGCAGGCGCGGATTCGCGATTTCGAGGAACTGATCGAGCGGGTGCGCCATGAACTTGACTGAATTGCGGGAAACCGCGGACCGGCTGCGGGCCGAACTGGCCAAGGCGGTGCTGGGCCAGGACGCGACGGTCGATCTGCTGCTGACCGCCCTGTTCGCGCGCGGCCATGTCCTGCTGGAGGGGCCGCCGGGCACCGCCAAGACGCTGCTGGCCCGCAGCATGGCGGCAACGCTCGACCTTGCATTCGGCCGCGTCCAGTTCACCCCGGATCTGATGCCGGGCGACATTCTGGGCACCAGCCTGTTCGATTTCTCGACCAACAGCTTTCGCCTCGTGCGCGGGCCGATCTTCTGCGACGTGCTGCTGGCCGACGAGATCAACCGCGCACCGCCCAAATCGCAGGCCGCGTTGCTGCAGGCAATGATGGAGGGCATGGTCACCCTTGACGGCAAGGACAATTCGCTGGGCGGGAATTTCTTTGTGATCGCCACCCAGAACCCGATCGAACAGCAGGGGACCTATCCACTGCCCGAGGCCCAGCTTGACCGCTTCCTGTTCAAGATCGTCATCGACTTTCCCGATGAAGAGACCGAACGGGCGATCCTGCGCCGCCATGCCGACCGGCCGCTCGATGCGTTCGGACGGGCGCCCGATCTGCAGCCGCTGATCGGGCCCGACGCGCTGGCCGCGGCGCGCCGCTGCGTCGATGCGATCCGGCTCGACGACGACATCCTGCGCTATATCGTGACGCTGATGCGGGCAACCCGGGCGACGCCCGACATCGCCTATGGCGCCTCGACCCGGGCGGCGGATGCACTGGCCGGCGCGGTTCGGGCGGCGGCGGCGCTTGACGGGCGCGACTACGCGATCCCCGACGATGTCAAGCGGCTGTTCCTGCCGCTGACGCGGCATCGCGTGGTGCTGGGCCCCACGGCCGAGATCGAGGGGCGCGGCGCGGCCGAGGTGCTGAACGGCATCGCCGCCCAGGTGGAGGCCCCGCGCTGATCCGGCCATCGACCAGGCTGCTGGCGCTTGGCGCCGCGGCGGCGGCGGCGACCGCGCTTGTCATCGCCGCGCCGGCCGGTTTCGCGGCGGCGGCGGCGTTGCCCTGGGCCGCGCTCGCCCTGGCGGCGGCGGTCGACCTGGCGCTCAGCCTGGCGCGGCGGCCGGCGGCGCGGCTCGACCTGCCGGCCGAGCTTTTCATCGGTCAGCAGGGGGCGCTGACCATCGCGCTCGAGCCGCCGCGGCCGGGCGCCCGGGCGGCCGCCGATTGGCCCGCGGGCTGGCCGGGCCTGCCGTCGCGCCGCTCTCGGCCGCCGAAACGGTGACCGCGCTGCCGATCCGGGCGGTCCGCCGCGGGCGCTGGACGCTGTCGCGCGTCTGGCTGTCCTGGCCCAGCCGGCTGGGCCTGTTCGAGATCGTGCCGCTCCTTGCCCCCGATCTCAGCACCGGGGTCGCGCCCGACATCCGCCCGGCCCGGTCGGGCGAAATCGCCACCCGCGTCCGGTCGGACCTGTTCGGGATCAAGCAGAACACCCGGGTCGGCGAGGGGGCGGAGTTTCATCAGCTGCGCGAATTCACCGCCGGGATGGACATCCGCACCATCGACTGGAAGCAATCGGCCCGGCATCGCGCCCTGCTGGCCAAGGAAATGCATGCCGAGCGCAACCACAACGTGCTGATCGGGATCGATTGCGGGCGCCTGATGGGCGTCCCTGCCGAAGGTCTGCCAAAGCTCGACCATGCCATCAATGCCGGGCTGGCGCTGGGCTGGGCGGCGGCGGTGGCGGGCGACCGGATCGGCCTGTTCACCTATGATGCGCGGCTGCGCGCCTTTCTGCCGCCGCAGGGCGGCCGCACCGCCTTTGCCCGGCTGCGCGCCCGAACCGCCGAGGCCGATTATGCCGCGGTCGAAAGCAACCACACCCTGGCGCTCAGCGAGGTCGGCGCGCGCAGCCCGCGGCGCAGCCTGATCGTGGTGTTCTCCGATTTCGTCGACGCCACCACGGCCGAGCTGCTGGTCGAAACCCTGGGCTTGCTGGCCAGGCGCCACCTGGTCATGTTCGTGTCGGTCGCCGATGCGGCGCTGGCGCGGCACACCGCCGCGGCGCCCCGGGCGTTGGCCGATGTGGCGATGACCGTGGCCGCCGGTCGCGCGCTCGCCGAACGGCGCAGGGTTCTGGGCACGCTGACGCAGCTCGGCATCACGGTGATCGACGCGCCGGGCGGGGCGGTGACGCCGCAACTCGTTTCGGCCTATATCGAGGCGAAGCTGAAGGATCGGATATGACATCGCCCATGCCCGGGGACCGATCGGATGGCCGGATCGAGGCGGCGCTGCGCTCGACCCGGTTCCGGCGCCAGCGCGAGGCCGATTGGCGTCGGCTGGAGGCGATCCTGGTCGAGGCCGAACGCGGCGGCACCGCCGCGCTGACCTATGGCCAGGCGCGCGATCTGGCCGGGCTGTATCGCGAGGCCGCCAACGCGCTGTCGGTGGCGCGGGCGATCTCGCTCGACCGGGCGCTGCTTGACTATCTCGAGGCGCTGACGGCGCGCGCCTGGCTGGCCGTCTATGCGCCACAGACGACGCCCGGCCGGGTGGTCGCGCGCTTTTTCGCCGGCGCCGGGCCGGCGGCGGTGCGGCGATCCTGGCCGGCGCTCCTGGTGGCCGGGCTGGCACTGATCCTGGGCGTGGCGGTGGGCATTCTTCTTTACCGCGCCGACCCGTCCTGGTTCGGCGTCCTGATCCCGCCCGATCTGGCCGGGCCGCGCGGGCCGGGCGCCAGCACCGAAGAGTTGCGCGGCTTCCTCTATGACCCGGTCACCGATGCCTCGGGGCTAAGCGCCTTTGCCAGCTATCTCTTCTCGCACAACACGCTGGTCGCGGTCTTTGCCTTCGGGCTTGGCGCCTTCGCTGCCGCGCCGACCATCCTGTTGCTGATCTATAACGGCGCGATCGTCGGCGCGTTCATCGGGCTGCATGTCGAACGCGGGCTGGGCTGGGATCTGGGCGGCTGGCTGTCGATCCATGGCGTCACCGAGTTGAGCGCGATCGTCATCGCCTCGGCCGGCGGGGTCCTGATGGGCGCCGCGGTGCTGTTTCCCGGCCCGCGCGCGCGCGGGGCCGCACTGCGCCATGCCGGCCGCGACGCCGTCAAACTGGCGGTCGTCGCGGCGGTCATGCTGATCGCGGCGGCCTTTCTGGAGGGGTTCGGGCGCCAGCTGATCACCGACAGGGGCGCGCGCTATGCCATCGGCTGGGGGGCCGGCGCGCTGTGGCTGGCGTGGTTTCTGTTCGCCGGGCGGGGCGGGGCCGCACGATGAGCCGCGCCGCCCGGCCCGCAGCCCCCGCGCTGGCCGATCCGCGCGCCACCTGGCGGGTCGAAACGGTGATCCCGCCCGAAGGCGTGCCGCTGCCGTTCCGCATCGCCGAGCTGGGCACCAGGCTGTTTGCGCAGGTCACCGATCTGGTGCTGACGCTGCTGTTTCTGGGGCTCTTGGTGCTGACCCTGGGGCTGACCCTGGGCTCCGGTGAATACCTCGCGGTCATCGCGACGCTCGGCTTCTTCTTTCTGCGGCTGCCCTATTACATCCTGAGCGAGATCTACTGGAACGGCGCGACGCTGGGCAAGCGGCTGGCCGGGATCAAGGTGATCAACGCGCAGGGCGGATCGCTTGACATCCATGCCATCGTACTGCGCAACCTGCTGAAGGAGGCCGAGGTCTTTCTGCCCCTGGGGCTGGCGCTGGGGATGGGCGATTTCGACGGCTTCGGCCGGCTGTCCGCGCTGGCCTGGTGCATCCTGGTCGCCCTGATCCCGCTGCGCAGCCGGCGCAACCAGCGGCTGGGCGACATTCCTGGCCGGCACGATGGTGGTCCACCGCCCCGATGCGGTGCTGCTGCCCGATGCCGCCACGGCGTCGACCGCGGGCCAGCCCGCAGGCGGGCGGCGCGTTCAGCTTCGGCGCCGGGCAGCTCGACCATTACGGGGCGTTCGAGTTGCAGACGCTCGAAGACCTGTTGCGCAGCCTCGAGGCGAAGGCGCGCGCGCACCGCCTCGGCCCGGGCGATTACCGGCAGATGGCCGAGGTGACCCAGGCGATCTGCGGGCGCATCGGCTATCCGGCCGTGGCGCCGCGCGATCAACTGGGTTTCCTGCGCGACTTCTATCGCGCCCAGCGTCGTTTCCTGGAGGAACGCCAGCTGTTCGGCGAACGCCGTGCGGACAAGCATCACCGGCGCCGGCCACCGGCCGACCCGCCGATAGGGCATCGCGCGACGGCCGGGCGGGTTGCCGGGCCGGCGGCTATGGTGGCAATCGATGGGCCGAGACCAAAGGCGCGACCGCGAAAAGGGAACCTGCGAGCATGACCGACACGTCAACGGCCCCGGGCCAGCCGCTGGGCATCGGCGCCATCATCTCGGAAAGCTTTGCGATCTTCTTTCGCCGGTTCGTGCCGATCTTCCTGATCGGCTTTGTGGTCTACAGCTTTGGCACGCTGGCATCCGTGCCGTTCCAGGGATTCGCCGTGGCAACCGGCCTTGCCGACCCGGACCTTTCCAATGCCGCCGACATCGGCATCTTTCTGGTGGCGACCGTCATTCAGGGCCTGTCCTATGGCCTCGCCGTGGCCGTCACCAGTGCTGCTGGCCTATGACGCCAAGCTTGGGCGGCCGCTGCGGATGCGCGGCTATATCGGTGCGGCGCTGTCGGTGATCGTGCCGCTGTTTCTGGTCAGTCTGCTTGTCCAGATCCTGATCGGCCTTGGTATTCTTGCGCTGGTCGTTCCCGGTCTGTGGCTTATCGCCGTCTTCTCGGTCGTTGTGCCTGCCGTGGTGATCGAACGGGCCGGGTCCGGGGCGCTAGCGCGCAGCGCGGAACTGACCCGGGGCTATCGCTGGCCGATCCTCGGTCTGTTCCTGATCATGTGGCTGATCGCCCTCGGCCTCGCCGCTGCGCTCGGCGCGATCGTCCTGGGGGGCTCGCTTGCCGTCTTCGACGTGGGCGAGCCGGGCCCGGTCGAAGGATTGATCCTGACCGCCCTCGTCGCGGCGATTTCAGCGATCGCCTATGGCTTTACCAATGTCATGGTCTCGCTGCTCTACGCGCGGCTGCGCGCGATCAAGGATGGGGTCGGGGTCGACACGCTCGCCGATGTCTTCCGCTAGCGCGACGGGGCGCCGCGCCGGCAGGGTACGCACACGGAACCGGAACAATTCGACACGAATGACCGGGCGGCATTAACCCCGGGGCGAGGTTTTCGCGACAGGGTGCCGAGGCAGTTGTCTCCCGCCCGGCGAAAGGAAACGCCTTGGCAAACCAACCGCCCCCGGCGCCCGCCGACCGCCTGACGCGCCTGTTGCACAGCCCGGTGGTGGGGGTGGTGCCACTGATGGTGGCGGTCGCCTGGTGGATCGGGCAGGACGCCGTGCTGTTTGTCGTCTCGGTGCTGTTTCCGCTGCTGGTCGCGGTTCAGGCGCTGATGCCGGCGCCGGGCGCGGGGGCGGCCGACAAGGCGACCGCCGCCGCCCCCGATCGGGCCGACGCGGCGGCCGACCCGCTGACCGGCTTGCCGCCGCGCGACGCGGCATTGGCGCGGCTGGCCGCGTTCCTGACCTCGGTCCGGACCACGGGCAAGATGTGCGCCATCCTGGTCATCGACATCGACCGCTTTCGCCATGTCAACGAACGCTTCGGCATCGATGCGGGCGATGCGATCCTGAAGGTCGCGGCCGCCCGGATTTCTGAGGCGATCCGGGCCGAGGATGTGGCGACGCGGATCGCCGGCGACCGTTTCGCGGTCGTCCTGTCGCCACTCGCCCGCGCCGAATTCGAGAACGTGATGGCCACGGCCGGGCGGCTGCGCGACGCGCTTGCCGCGCCGATCCCGCTTGACCAGACCGAGCTGCATCTGACGGTGTCGATCGGCCTGTGCCTGGCCGGGCGGGCGCCCGAAAACACCGCCCCCGCGATGCTGCAGGCGGCCGAGGAGGCAATGGTCGAGGCGCGCCGCAACGGCCGCGGGGCGATCGCCAACTACTCGCCCCGGATGCGGCGCGAAAGCCGCAAGCACCGGGCGCTGTCCGCCGACCTCGACGCGGCGCTCGTCCGGGGCGAGTTCAAGGCCTGGTTCCAGCCCCAGATCGACGCGCAGACCGGCGCGCTGGCGGGGTTCGAGGCGCTGGCCCGCTGGGAGCACCCCGATGAGGGCATCCTGACGCCCGACCGCTTTCTGCGCGCACTGGCCGCGGCCGAAGCCGAGCCGCGGCTGGGCGAGGCGATGCTGGCGCAATCCCTGACGGCGCTGAAGGCCTGGGACAAGGCCGAGCTTGGCGTGCCGGGCGTTGCCATCAACCTGTCGACCAACGAGTTGCGCGATACCGGGTTCTGCGACCGCCTGAAATGGGAGACCGACCGCCACGAGGTCGATCCGTGCCGGGTGGCGATCGAGATCAAGGAATCCCTGCTGGGCCCGGTATGGGACACCGCCGGCGATGCCGATGCCGATGCCGACGGGGTGGCGCGCAATCTGCACGGGCTGAAGGATTTCGGCTTTCGCCTCGACCTTGACGATTTCGGGACCGGGCGGGCGAGCATCGCGACGATCTGCCGCTTTCGCACCGATCGGATCAAGATCGACCGCAGCTTTGTCGCCGGGATGGAAACCGATGCCGGCCAGCGCGCGGCCGTCGCCGGCATCATCCGGCTGGCCACCACGCTGGGGATCGAGGCGATCGCCGAAGGCGTCGAATCGCCCGCCGAGACGGCGCTGTTGGCCGAGATGGGCTGCGCCTGCGTGCAGGGCTTTGCCGTCGCCCGACCGATGCCCGCCGCCAAGGTACCCGGCTGGATCGAAAGCTATGGCCGCAGCCTGAAGAACCGCCCGCCGCGCAGCGGAACCGGAACCGGCTAGGCGGCGCGGGCGATGTCGGCCTTCGGCCGGGAAACCGCTTGACCTTCGACGGCCGTATCTGTTGAACCCCCGGGATTGCGCCGTCAGGGGACTCCAACGAAAATGGACGATCAGAACCGGCGATTGCTGCTGGCCACCGTGCTGAGCATGGGTGTGCTGCTGATCTGGTACACGCTGTTTCCGCCCGCGCCGCCGCCCGAGGCACCGGCGCCGACCGAACTTGCCCAGGGCGAACCGGCCACACCGGCGGGGCAACGACGCCGCCGGGCACCGGCGGTGGCACGCCGCCCGATGTGGCGGTGTCGGCCGAACGGAGCCGGGCCGAGGCGCTGGCCGCCGCCCCGCGCATCGCCATCGACACGCCCCGGCTGATCGGGTCGCTGTCGCTGGTGGGCGGGCGCATCGACGATCTGTCGCTCAAGGACTACCGCGAGACGGTCGATCCCGACTCGCCGCTGGTGAAACTGTTTTCGCCCCAGGGCGCCCCGAACGCCTATTACGCGATGTTCGGCTGGACGGGCGGGCCGGTCGACCCGGCGCTTCTGCCGGGCACGGCCACCGATTGGGCCGTCGAGACCGGCGACACGCTGTCGGTCGGCGCGCCGGTGACACTTGTCTGGGACAACGGTGCCGGGCTGATCTTTCGCCGCACGATCTCGATTGACGAGGACTACATGTTCACCGTCGATCAGTCGGTGGAGAATGTCGGCGACATGGCGGTCTCGATGCGGCCCTATGGCCTGTTGCGCCGACATGGCGAGCCGGCCGATATGAAGAATTTCTTCATCCTCCATGAAGGGATGGTGCGCGCCTCCGACGGCGAACTCGAAGAGGCGAGCTATGACGACATGACCGATTACACGGTCGATGTCCGCGAGTCGGCGCCGGCCGAGCGCATCGAGGTGCAGGAGAATGGCTGGATCGGTTTCACCGATCACTACTGGATGACGACCCTGGTGCCGATGCCGGGCACCCCGTTCCGCTCCACGGCGAAGTATTTCGAACGCTCCGACCTTTACGAGGCCAATGTCGTCCTGCCCGAGCTGCAAGTCGCCCCCGGCGAGACCGCCGCGATCGAGACACGGCTTTTCGCGGGCGCCAAGGAATGGGAGGCGCTGCGTTACTATCAGAACGATCCGGGCAGCCTGTCGCGGCTGCTGGGCGCCGGGCCCGACCCCGATCGGCCGCAGATCGACCGCTTTGTCGACGCCATCGACTGGGGCTGGTTCTGGTTCCTGACCAAGCCGATCTTTCTGGCGCTGCACTGGCTGCACGGATTCATCGGCAATATGGGCTGGTCGATCATCGGGCTGACGCTGTTCCTCAAGGTGCTGCTGTTCCCGCTCGCGTACAAATCCTACGCCTCGATGGCGAAGATGAAGGAACTCCAGCCCGAGATGGAGAAGCTGAAGGAGCGCGCCGGCGACGACCGCCAGAAGCTTCAGGTCGGGATGATGGAACTTTACAAGAAGGAGAAGGTGAACCCGGCCGCCGGCTGTTTGCCGATCCTTCTGCAGATCCCGATCTTCTTCTCGCTCTACAAGGTGATCTTCGTCACCATCGAATTGCGCCACGCGGCCTGGTTCGGTCCGTTCCGCGACCTGTCGGCGCCCGACCCGACCTCGATCGCCAACCTGTTCGGGCTGTTGCCCTGGGGCGCGCCGGTGCCAGGCTCGTTCCTGGCGCTGATCCTCATCGGCATCCTGCCGCTGATGCTGGGGATCACCATGTGGCTGCAGATGAAGCTCAACCCGGCGCCGACCGACCCGACGCAGGCGATGATCTTCAACTGGATGCCGTGGGTGTTCATGTTCATGCTGGGCGGGTTCGCCAGCGGCTTGGTGCTGTACTGGATATCGAACAACGTCATCACCTTCGTGCAGCAATACGCGATCATGCGCAGCCATGGCTACAGGCCCGACGTGTTCGGCAACATCAAGGCGAGCGTGAAGAAGCCCAAACCCAAGGCCGAGCCGGACAATCCGGCACCGGCCAAGGCCGCGCCGGCGGCAGAGGAACCCGCGGCACCGAACGCCGACGCCGCCGATGCCGAAGCCCAGCCCGCGACACGGGCAGACGACCCGGCCAAGCCCGCGCCACCGGCCGCCGCGCCGCGGCCGCACCCCCGCACGCAGCAACGGCGCAAGAAGTCCCGCGCGCGCCGCCGAAAGGGATGACCGCGCGTCTGGCCGCGATCTGGCGCCACCCGGTGAAGGGGATCGGCGCCGAGGCGCTGGACGCGGCGGAACTGTCCCCCGACGGCGCGCTGATCGGCGACCGGGCCTGGGCGCTGTTGCACGCCGCCGCGCCCGACAGCGACGCCTGGCAGCCGCGCCGCAACTTTCTGGTGGTCGCTTCGGGCCCCGGCCTGGCCGCGGTGTCGGCGCGGACCGAAGCGGATGGTCGCATCGCGCTTCGCCATCCCGAACGGCCGCCGCTGAGCTTCGCCCCCGAAACCGAGGCGGACGCCCTGATGGCCTGGGTGACGCCGATCTGGCCGCCGACCGGCCCGCGCCGGCCCGGCTGATCCGCGCGCCCGGCCACGGCATGACCGACATGCCCGACCCCTTTGTTTCGATCGGCTCGCTGTCCTCGCTGCGCGCGCTGTCGCAGCGCGCCGGGATGGCGCTCGACCCGCGGCGGTTCCGCATCAATCTGTGGGTCGAGGGGCTGCCCCCCTGGGAGGAGGCCGACGCCATCGGCGCGCGCTGGACGGTGGGCGGCGTGCCGCTCGACATTGCCGAGCCGATCGGCCGTTGCCGCGCGCCCGAGGCAAACCCCGAAACCGGTCGCCGCGATGCCGCCACCAACCGCCTGCTGGAAGACGCCCAGGGCACGACCGATTTCGGCGTCTATGCCCGCGTCGCCGCCCCCGGCACGGTGCGCGTCGGCGACGCGGTGAAGACAGGCTGATGGCGCCCGATCCGAACCGGCCGCACCCGATGCCGCGGGCGCCGCAGGTCAGCTTCCTGCGACCGCTGGCCAGGGGCCTGTCAAACGTCCAGGTCGGGCGCTATGCCTATTACGACGATGCCGACGGCACGGGCGATTTCTTTTCGCGCAACGTGCTGCACCATTTCGACTTCGTCGGCGACCGGCTGTTGACCGTCGCCTGGTGGGACTGGCCGATCGAGCGGATCGACCGCAATCTCGACGCGATTTGGGGCGCAGACATCGCGGCGCAGGAAGCCGCGCGATGAAGCCCGCCTTTCCCCTCGCCCCCGAAGCCGAGCCGGACGCCGCCGAGGCCGGGCGCAAATTGCTGACCGGCGACCCGCAATTCCTGAAAGGCGTCGTCGCGATGGACGGGTTGCCGCCGCCCGACCGGGTGGAGGTCTGCGTCGCCGGCCGGTCCAATGTCGGCAAGTCGAGCCTGATCAATGCGCTGACCGCCCGGCGCGCGCTGGCGCGGACATCCTCGACCCCCGGGCGGACACAGGAAATCAACCTCTTCACCCTGGGCGACACCCATTACCTCGTCGATCTGCCCGGCTATGGCTATGCCCGGGCGCCGCGCGACATGGTCGAACGCTGGCAGGCGCTGTTGCGGGCCTATCTGGCCGGCCGCCCGAATCTGCGCCGCGCCTTCCTGCTGATCGATGCCCGGCACGGCCCCAAGCCGGTCGATGCGGCCTACATGGCCCTGTTCGACCGCGCGGCGGTGCCGTTCCAGGCGGTGCTGACCAAGGTCGACAAGGTCCGCGGCCGGGCCTTCGACACCGCACTCGACAGCCTGCGCGCGCAGCTTGCGCGCCACCCCACGGCCTTTCCCGAGGTGATCGCGACCTCGGCCGAAACGGGCCAGGGCGTGGCAACCCTGCGCGCGGCAATCGCCGGGCTGACGGCCGGCTGAACGGGCGCGGCCATTCCCCCTTGATGCGCCCCGATGCTTCGGTAGCGTGATGGGCACAAGCAGGGGCGGGGCAGATGCGGCACGACACCCAGACGGCAGGGATCGCCATCATCGGCGCGGGCGAACGCGGCGCCTATTTCATCGGCAGCCGGCTGGCCGAAACGGCAGGCGAAACCGGGCTGCGGGTGATCGGCGTGCAGGACCGGCTGCCCGACCGGGCCGCCGCCGCGGCGGCCCACCTCGATGCGCTATATGCCCGGGCGGGGCTCGACCATCGCGTGCTGGTCTTCGACGGCCTCGACGCGGCGGTGACCCATCCGCTGGTCCGGCTGGTGCTGGTCACCACCCATACCGACGCGCATCGCCTGCCGGTGGAACGCGCCGCGGCGGCGGGGCGGCTCGTCTACCTCGACAAGCCGATCGCGGTGTCGCTGGCCGATGCCGAGGCGATCCGCGCCGCCGAGGCGCGTGCCGGCCATCCGATCATGATGGGCTTCACCCGCCGCTACGAGCAATCCTGGATCGAGGCGGTGAAGCTGGCCCGGTCGGGGCGGATCGGCAGCCCGCGCATGGTGCTGCTGCGCTCGGTCATCCCCTATTCGCGCTATCTGCAGCTGTGGCACCGCAACCAGGCGCGCTCGGGCGGGGCGCTGAACGACAAGGGCTGCCATCATTTCGACGTCTTGAACTGGGTCGCCGGAGAGGCCCGTGCCGTGCGGGTCACCGCCATGGGCGGCCGGTCGGGCATTTTCGCGCCCGACCCAAGCGCGCCCGAACGCTGCCGCGATTGCGACCGCGCCTGCCCCTATCGCCGGCACGAAACGCTGGTCGACCGGTTCGAGGGCGTGGGAAGGGTGCCGAATGCCAGCTGGATCACGGCCACGGCCGCCGAGGATCGCAACGACACCTGCGTCTATCGACCCGGCGCGGATATCGACGACCATGCGGTGGTAACCGTGCAATACGATGGCGGGCTGGTGGCCACACTCTTCTTTGCCATTTTCGGGCCGTGGTCGGAGGATCAGGAAACGCTCGAGATCGTGGGCGACAGCGGGCGCCTGCGGATGGAACGCCATTCCGGCGATATCGATCTGGTGGAGGCGTATGGCCATGCCCGGTCGACCATCCGGTTCCCCAACCCCGAGCGCGGCTCGTCCCATTTCGGCGCCGATCTGGCGCTGGTCCGCCGCTTGCGCGCCTTTGTCGACGGGCATCCGCCGCCCGTCGGCGTGGCCGAGGGCATCGCCTCGCTCCGGCTGGTCCATGCCGCGCAGATCAGCCTGCGGCAGGGCGGGCGGCCGGTCGATCCCGCCGAACTGCCCACGGACGCGCCGTGATCCTGAACGCCCCCCTGCCCGAAAGGCTGCGGCCGCTTGCCGCCGCGCTGGGGCTGCGCCCGTTCCATGGCGACATCCACAACCATTCCGATCTGTCCTATGGCCATGGCTCGTTCCCCGATGCGCTGACCAAGGCCGCGCTGCAGCTCGATTTCGCCTCGGTCACCGGGCATGCGCATTGGCCCGACATGCCCGTGGACGACCCCAGCGTCGCCCATATCGTCGATTTCCACGTCAAGGGGTTTGCCAAGCTCCGCGCCGCCTGGCCCGGCCATTACGCGGCGCTGCGGGCGGCCGACGATCCCGGCCGATTCACCGTCTTTCCGGGCTATGAGATCCACTCCTTCGCGCATGGCGATTACACGATTCTTTATGCGGACCTTGATGGCGCGGCGCTGTGTCTCGCGGACAGCCCGGCCGAATTGCACGCCGCCCTGCGCGCCGCGATGCCCGGCCGCGCCTTCGCGTTTCCGCACCATATCGGCTATCGTCAGGGCGCGCGCGGGATCAACTGGGAGAGCTTCAATCCCGCCCTGTCGCCCTTTGTCGAGATGATCTCGATGCATGGCTGCGCCGAAGGCTCCGAAAGCGACCGCGGCTATCTGCATTCCATGGGGCCGGTCGACGGGCATTCGACCATGGCGCATGGGCTGGCGCGGGGCCATCTGTTCGGCATCGTCGGGAATACCGATCACCATTCGGGCTTTCCCGGCTCCTACGGCCATGGGCGCATGGCGCTTTACGCAGCCCGCCACGACCGCGCCGCCTTCTGGGCGGCGATGCAGGCGCGGCGGACCAATGCGCTGACCGGCGACCGGGTGCATCTGCTGGCCGCGATCGGCGGCACCCTTCAGGGCGGGATCGTCCCGCCCCAGACCGATGCCGCCCTGCAGATCGAGGCGGTGGCCGGCGGCGCCATCGACTGCATCGACGTGATCCGCAACGGCCGGCTGGCGGCCCGGATCAGCCCCGCCCTGACGCCCGCGCCGATCGGCCCCGCGGACGAGACGCTGATCCATCTGGAGATGGGCTGGGGCGCGCGGCGGCGCAGCCACCACTGGCAGGGCCGGATCGGCGTCGACGGCGGCGAGGTGCTGGCCGTCGAGCCGCGCTTTCGCGGCGCCGAGATCGTCTCGCCGCTGGAAGGCCAGGATGCCGGCCACCCGATCCCTGAGGTCGGCTGGGATGGGGCGGCCGCGACCTTTGCCGTCACGGCGGAGGCAAACCCCAACAACGTCACCCCGGCGATGCAGGGTCTGATGCTGCGCGCCCGGCTGGGGCCCGACGCCCGCATCGTGGCCGATCTTGGCGGCCAGCGCATCGATATTCCCGCGACACGGCTTTACGAAGGCGCGAAAACCGGTAACCTCGGCCCCATCGACAGCCCGGCCTGGCGGCTGCACCAACTGCCGCGGGCGCGGGACTGGCAATGGCAGGGCAGCGTGTCCTTGGGCACGCTCCACGCGGGGGAGACGATTTATCTGCGTCTGCGGCAACTCAGCGGCCAGATGGCCTGGACGTCGCCGATCTTCTGCCGGGCCGCCGAAGCGGGCTGAGACATCCACAGGGAGGACACCATGACATCACTTTTCCGACTGACCACGGCGCTGGCCGGTCTGGCCGCCATGGCCACGGGCGCCATCGCCGAAGACCTGACCATCGTGCACGGCTCGGTAGGCCGCGACCAGGAGGTCCTGCGCAAGCAGCTCGACGCGTTCGAGGCCGAGACCGGGCATACGGTGACCATCGTCTCGATGCCCGAAAGCACCACCGACCAGTTCGGCCAGTACCGGCTGTGGCTGGCCGCCCAATCGGCCGATATCGATGTCTATCGGCTCGATGTGATCTGGGCGCCGCAGCTGGCGAGCCATTTCATCGACCTTGGGCCGCATGTCGCCGATATCGTGGACGATTTCGTCCCCGCCGCGATCGAGAGCCAGACCGTCGATGGCAAGCTGGTGGCGCTGCCGATGTTCCTGGGCGCGCCGGCGCTTTACTACCGTTCGGACCTGCTGGACCAATATGGCGAGGCCGTGCCGACCACCTGGCAGGAACTGACCGACACCGCCGGGCGCATCATGGCGGCCGAACGCGCGGCCGGGAATGACGGCATGTTCGGCTTTGTCTTTCAGGGCGCGGCCTATGAGGGGCTGACCTGCAACGCCCAGGAATGGATCCATTCCTCGGGCGGGGGCCGAATCGTGGAGATCGACGGCGCGATCGAGATCAACAACCAAGCCGCCGCGGACGCGCTTTCGCTGGCGGCCAGCTGGGTCGGCACCATCGCGCCCGAAGGCGTGCTGAACTACAAGGAAGAGGATGCGCGCGGCGTGTTCCAGTCCGGCAATGCGGTCTTCATGCGCAACTGGAACTATGCCTATGCGCTGGCGGCGGGCGAAGACAGCCCGGTGCGCGGCAAGTTCGGCGTGTCGATCCTGCCCGCCGGCCCCGGCGGCCAGAGCACCGCAACGCTGGGCGGCTGGCATCTGGGCGTGTCGCGCTATTCCGAGCATCCCGAAGAGGCGATCGAGCTTGTCCGGTTCCTCAACAACTACGAGAACCAGAAGGAACGCGCCATCGTCACCTCGCGCCCGCCGACGCTGAACGCGGTCTATGCCGACCCGGATGTGGCAGCCGAGCAGGAGTTCATCCCGCTGTGGAAGCCCGTTGTCGACAATGCGCTGCCGCGCCCCTCGGCCGCGACCCTGCGCAAGTATAACGAGGTCTCGGCGGCGTTCTGGACGGCGGCCCATGATACGATGTCGGGCAACGGCACGGCCGAGGAGAACCTCGCCCGGCTCGAGGGCGAATTGCGGCGCCTGCGCGGCTCGGGCTGGTAACGGGCCGGCACCGGGCGGGCCGGGTGCCCGCCCGGCCCGCCAAGCACGGGGGGAGCGATGAGCGCGCCCGAAGGCACATCGCGGCTGTCGCGGCAGCGCATCCGGTCGGCCTGGCTGTTTCTGGCGCCGATGCTGATCGTGCTGTTCATCGTGGCGGCCTGGCCGCTGGGCCGCACCATCTGGTTCAGCTTCACCGATGCCTCGCTCGACCTGATGTCGGAGGCCGAGTTCATCGGCTTTCGCAACTACCTCGAATGGGTCGATTTCGGCGATGGCGAGGGGGCCTGGTACGGCCTGCTGGCCGATCAGCGCTGGTGGCGGTCGGTGTGGAACACGGTGGTGTTCGCCACCGTCTCGGTCACGTTCGAGACGATCTTCGGGCTGATCATCGCGCTGGTGCTGCATCAGCAATTCGCCGGCCGGGGCCTGGTGCGTGCCGCGGTGCTGATCCCCTGGGCGATCCCCACCATCGTGTCGGCCAAGATGTGGGCCTGGATGATGCATGACCAGTTCGGCATCCTCAACGACATGTTCATGGCGTTGGGGCTGATCGCGGAGCCCGTCGCCTGGACCGCCTCGCCCGATACCGCGATGATCGCGGTGCTGATCGTCGACATCTGGAAGACGACGCCCTTCATGGCGCTGCTGATCCTCGCTGGCCTGCAGATGGTGCCCGAGGATATCTATGAGGCCGCGCGGCTCGACGGGGTGCCGCCCTGGCGGGTGTTCCGGAAGCTGACCCTGCCCTTGATCATGCCCGCGGTGCTGGTCGCGGTGGTGTTCCGGGCGCTCGACGCGCTGCGGGTGTTCGACATCGTCTATGTGCTGACGCCCAATACCGACGCGACCCGCACCATGTCGGTCTATGCGCGGGAGAACCTGTTCGACTTCGACCAGTTCGCCTATGGCTCGGCAGCCTCGACCGTGCTGTTTCTGGTGATCGCGCTGATCACCATCACCTTCATCATGGCGACCCGGATGGATCTGGAGGGCAAGCGGCAATGAGGTTCGCGACGCTCAGGACGCTCGGCTTCTACGCGCTGGTGCTCGTGATCGTCGTGCAGGCGGTGTTCCCGTTCTACTATGCGATCCTTCACCTCGCTCGAGGACGGCCAGGCGCTGTTCGAGGTCAACTATTTCCCGGCCACGCTGAACCTGGCGAATTACCGGGCGATGCTGACCGAGGGCGTTTTCGGCCGCCAGATCCTCAATTCGGTGTTCGTTGCCTCGGTGGTGGTGGTGATTTCGCTGGCGCTGGCGGTCAGCGCCGCCTTTGCCCTGTCGCGCATCCGGTTTCGCGGGCGCGGGCTGTTGCTGCTGACCATCCTGTCGGTGTCGATGTTCCCGCAGATCGCGGTGCTGTCGGGCCTGTTCGAGGTGATCCGCGCCATGGGCCTGTTCAACTCGCTCTGGAGCCTCGTGTTTTCCTACATGATCTTCACCCTGCCCTTCACCGTCTGGGTGCTGACCACCTTCATGCGCAACCTCCCCGTCGAGATCGAGGAGGCCGCGATCATGGATGGCGCCTCGCCGGTGACGATCATCCGCCGGGTGTTCCTGCCGCTGATGTGGCCTGCCATGGTGACCACGGGCCTTCTGGCCTTCATCCATGCCTGGAACGAGTTCCTGTTCGCGCTGACCTTCCTGTCGACCGACAGCCAGCGCACGGTGCCGGTGGCGATCGCGCTCATTTCGGGGCGCAGCGAGTTCGAAATCCCCTGGGGCAACATCATGGCCGCGTCGGTGATCGTCACCCTGCCCCTGGTTGCCCTGGTGCTGATCTTTCAGCGCAAGATCGTCTCGGGGCTGACCGCGGGCGCAGTGAAAGGATAGCCATGGCGACCGTCGAGCTTCACAAGGTCTGCAAGCGGTTCGGGTCGGTCGAGGTGCTGCACGACATCGATCTGGCGCTCGACCGGGGCGAGTTCATCGTCTTTGTCGGCCCGTCGGGTTGCGGCAAGTCCACCCTGCTGCGGCTGATCGCGGGGCTCGAGGACATCACCAGCGGCGAATTGCGGATCGACGGGCAGCCGATGAACGATGTGCTGCCCGCGAAGCGCGGTATCGCGATGGTGTTCCAGTCCTATGCGCTTTACCCGCATATGAGCGTCTATGAAAACATGTCCTTCGGGCTCGAACAGGCAAAGCTCTCGAAGGCCGAGATCGACCGACGGGTCCGGGCCGCCGCCACCATGCTGCAGATCGAGGAATTGCTCGATCGCAAGCCCAAGCAGCTGTCGGGCGGGCAGCGCCAGCGCGTTGCCATCGGCCGCGCGATCACCCGCGACCCGCGGGTGTTCCTGTTCGACGAACCCCTGTCGAACCTCGACGCGGCGCTGCGGGTGGACACGCGGCTCGAAATCGCCGCGCTCAGCAAGCGGCTGCCCGACACGACGATGATCTACGTCACCCATGATCAGGTGGAGGCGATGACGCTGGCCGACCGGATCGTGGTGCTGAACGCCGGCCATGTCGAACAGGTCGGCACCCCGATGGAGCTTTACGAACGGCCGGCCAGCCTGTTCGTTGCGGGCTTCATCGGCTCGCCGCGCATGAACTTCCTGACCGGCCAGCTGGCCGCGGCCGAAGGCGCCGCGACCTATGGCATCCGGCCCGAACATATCGCGCTGTCCGAAACCGCCGGCGACTGGCCGGGCCAGGTGACCCTGACCGAGAAGCTGGGCAGCGACACCTTTGTCCATGTCGCCGCCGATGGCATCGGCGCGATCAATGTCCGGGTCGAGGGGCGCTGCGACATCGCGCCCGGCACCCGGGTGTTCCTGACCCCCGATGCGGCCGCGGCGCATCGCTTCGATGCGGCCGGCCGGCCGATCGTCCGGGCCGCACCATGAGCCCAGGGATCGAGGCGATGCGCCGCGAGATGGCGCGCCAGCACGCCGATGCCCGGGCGACGCTGGCCGATGCGGCCGACATGGCCGGGCGCGTGGCGGCCGCGATCCGGGCGCGCGGGCGGCTGGTGCTGATCGGCATGGGCGGCTCGCACTGGATCAACCGCGCCGCCGCCCCGTTCTATGCGGCGGCGGGCGTCGACGCCACGGCGCATGTCGCGTCGGAATACATCCGCGCGCCGCTGCCCGGCGATCCGGTCATGCTGCTGACATCGCAATCGGGCGGGTCGGGGGAAATCCTGCGCCTGCTCGATCTGAGGCTGGCGCCGGCCGCAAGCTTTGGCCTGACGGTGGACCCCGACAGCCCGCTGGCCGCGCGGCTGCCGGTTCTGCTGGGGGCGGGCGGGCCGGAACAGGCCTATGCCGCGACCCGGTCGCAGTTGGTCACCCTGGCGCTGCACGCCGCCATCCTGGCCGCGCTGGGCGCCGACATCGCGCCGGTCGGCGCCGCGCTGGACGCGCCCGTCATCCCCGACCCGGCGGCGCGCGACGCCGCCGTGGCACGGCTCGCCGCGGTGCGGTCCGTCGTCATGGTGGCGCGGGGCCGCGATCAGGGGATCATGGATGCCGCCGCGCTGTGCCTGATGGAAACCGCGCGCCTGCCGGTTCTGGGGCTGGAGGCCGGACAATACCGCCATGGCCCGTTCGAGATGGTCGGCCCCGACACCGCGGTCGTCATGCTGCGCGGGGCCGGTCCCGCGGCCGACGATCTGGCCGGGCTGGCCGCCGAGGGCCTGCGATACGGCATCGCGCCGGTGATGCTGGATGCGTCGGGGCGCACGCCCGTCGAGGGCGCCCTGACCCTGCGCCTGCCGCCGCTATCGGGGCTGGCGCTGGGCTTTGTTGCCCTGCCCGTGCTGCAGGATATCGTTGTCGCGGCGGCCGCGCGGCTGCAGCCCGATGCCGGCATTCCCCAACGTTCGACCAAGGTGACAAGCGGCGAGGCGGCCTGATACCACCGGTCGTTGACGAGCACCGTCATCCGCCTGCCCGCGGCCCGACCGGCGCCAGGGTCAGGCCGGGGCGCGCGATCGCTGCGCCGCACCGGACGGGCAAAGCGCCCGGCGCGCCTGCCCGGTGGTCAGGCAGGGCAAGCGGGTCGTGTCCGCCAGACCATGCCGGACGACGAGCGCCGCGACCGTGGCGCGGTCGGCGGGGCTGAGGCTGGCCAACGACCGCCCGGTCGGCAGCAGGCTTTCGGCGGGCGCACCATCGGCCCGCAGCGCTGCATGGCGTGGCAGCAACAGGTGGTGATACGCGATGCCGTCTTCCGGGCGCAGCACTGCCACCCCCGGCAGGCCAAGCAGCCCGCGGGCCGGCACGAACACTGCCCGATGGCGAAGGCGATGGGCGACCCGTTCGCCCGTCAGCAGGATGCGGTGCTGCGGCGAGACGGTCAGCGGGCGGGCGGGAACCCCGGGCGCCAGCGCCCCCGGTTCGATGCGGATCGGTGCCCATTTCGGGTTGGCGCGCAGCACGCCGCCCGACAGCCGCCGCCCGCCGACCCACAGCACCGGCAGCACCGCGCCGCCCGATGTCAGCACCCGGTCGCCCGGCCGCAGCTGTTCCACCATCCGGTCGCCCTCCGGGGTCGCGATCCGCGTGCCGGCGGCAAAACAGATCGGCGATTCGCCCCCGAACGAGCCTTGATACATCGAGCCCTGGATGCCCGCGGTCCGTTGGATCTTGATGTCGCGGTTGATCTGAATAACATCCGGCGTGCGACCGGTGAGATCGAGTTCGGGATTTCCGGAAGGCAATTCCGCGATCAGCACGAATTGATTGCCGTCGGCATCGCTGACCAGATGTGCGGCCGAGCCATGGGACAGGCCCTCGGGGCCGCCATCGAAGACGAGCGAAACCGCGTTCCAGACCCGCAGCGACGACCCCAGCTGATTGACTGTCAGCAGGGAGGTCCCGTCGGGCGCCAGAATCTGGGAACCACGCAGGACCGTTCCGGGATCGTCTTCCCAAGTGTCGGCATAGCCTTCGCCAACCACCGCATAGCTGCCGGCCACGACATTGCCGCTCCCGCTACCGCCAACGTAAGAATCCGCATCGATCAGAAAATATCGTATGCCCATTGCGTCGTCCCGGCCCAGGACGGCACGATCGCCGTCTCTCCCCCCGGGACGGGTTAGGTCGAAGTTTACGAAATTTCAACACTTTCAGGTCGACAGCGTTAACCGAAGCGGCAGGTTCCGCCAACGGTCATTGAGAATGACCGTTCGCCGCCTCCCGCCCCGCTACCAGAACCGGCTGCCCGGTCCACCCTTGTACGGCCCCGCCACATGGGAGGTGATCCAGCCACCATAAAAGCCGCCGGGCTGGGGCGTCACGGGTTCGCCATCGACCAGGCAGGTCTCGAACGCGCCGGGATAGAAGGCCAGGAACCCCGCAAGGCTCGCAAACGGCCGGCTCGGCCGCGGATAGTGCCATGCGGCGCGCGCCAGCGTTTCCCCCGCCGCAGTCACGTCGAAATAGCTCGCCGCCCCCTTCCATTCGCAGAAGGATCGCCCGCCCGCGGCCGGGCGCAGCAGGGCGCTGTCCACATCTTCGGGCGGAAAGTAGTAGGTCGGCGGGTGGCTGGTCTCCAGCGTGCGCACCCCGCGCACCGTGTCGGCGACCACCACGCCGCGATGGATCACCTGCAGACGGAACGGGGTCGGCTGGGCAATCGCGGGCCGGGGATAGTCCCAGACGCTCTCCTGCCCGGGACCGACCGGGTCGGGCAGAACGCCAGGTGGCATCGACCTCCGTCGGCCCATCATCCGGCCACCCCGTCCAGTCTTCCAGCGGCTTGCTGCATCCTCCACCCCTTTTGCCTGACACCACGAAACTAGCGCCGCGCCGGCGGCGAACAATCCGGCATCCTGGGCGCGATGAGCTTCTGGGGTCGATGCCGGACCGCCGGGGCGAAAGAACAGTGACAGCCTTGGCCAAGACCTGCGATACTGATTTGCGAAGGGGCCGGGCCCGGCCCCACCACACAGGGAGAATGCCATGCCGATCCATCTGTCTCGACGCCAGTTCATCGCCAGCACGGCGGGTCTGATCGCGATGCACCCCTTCGCGGTGCGCGCCCAGTCGAATCAGGCGCATCTGCGGCTGATGGAGACGACCGACATCCATGTCCACGTCTTTCCCTATGACTATTATGGCGACCGCCCCGTCGATACCGTCGGCCTGGCCCGAACCGCCGCCCTGATCGAGGCGGTGCGCGCCGAAGCGGCCAATGCGATGCTGCTCGACAATGGCGACTTTCTGCAGGGCAACCCGATGGGCGATTACATCGCCTATGAGCGCGGCATGCGCGACGGCGACATGCACCCGGTGATCGCGGCGATGAACACGCTCGGCTTCGATGCCTCGACGCTGGGCAATCACGAATTCAACTATGGCCTGTCGTTTCTGGAAAAGTCGCTGGCCGGCGCGGCCTTTCCGGTGGTCAGCGCCAATGTCGCCCGCCGCATCGGCGCCTCGCCCACCGACGACGCGACCTGGGTTCGACCCTATGTCATCATCGACCGGATGATCGCCGATGGTGCGGGCGAAAGCCACCCGATCCGGGTCGGGATGATCGGCTTCGTGCCGCCGCAGATCATGAACTGGGACCGCAAGCATCTGGAGGGCAACGTCCAGGCGCGCGACATCGTCGAAACCGCCCGGGCCTGGGTGCCGCAGATGCGCGAGGCGGGCGCCGATATCGTGGTGGCGCTGTGCCATTCGGGGATCGGCGCGGCCGCTCACGAGGACGGGATGGAAAACGCCGCGATCCCGCTGGCGGGTGTGGCCGGGATCGACGTGATCCTGACCGGGCATTCGCATCTGGTGTTTCCCGGCCCCGACTATGCCGATACCCCCGGCGTCGACGCCGAGGCCGGGACGATCATGGGCAAGCCGGGCGTGATGGCCGGCTTCTGGGGCAGCCATATGGGCCTTGTCGATCTGCTGCTGGAACGCGACGGGTCGGGCTGGCGGGTCCTGTCGCACACATCCGAGGCGCGGCCGATCTACCGGCGTGAGGCGGATCGCTCGATCACCAAGCTGGTCGAAAGCGTGGCACCCGTGCTGGCCTCGGTCCAGCAACAGCATGACGAAACGCTGGCCTATGTCCGCCAGGCGGTCGGCAAGACCGATGCGCCGCTGCATTCCTATTTCGCGCTGGTGGCCGACGATCCTTCGGTGCAGATCGTGTCGAACGCGCAGACCTGGTATATCGCGCAGATGATGGTCGGGACCCCGCATGAGGGGCTGCCGATCCTGTCGGCGGCGGCGCCGTTCAAGGCCGGCGGCCGCGGCGGGCCCGACTACTACACCGATGTGCCGGCCGGCGATGTGGCGATCAAGAACGTGGCCGATCTGTATCTCTATCCCAACACGGTGCGCGCGGTGCGCATCACCGGCGCCCAGGTCAAGGACTGGTTGGAACGCTCGGCGGGCATGTTCAACCAGGTCACCCCGGGGGCGCAGGATGCGCCGCTGCTGAACCCCGACTTCCCCAGCTACAATTTCGACGTGATGGATGGGGTGACCTATCGGATCGACCTGTCGCAGCCGTCGAAATTCGATCGCGACGGGGCGGTCATCAACCCGGACGCGAACCGCATCGTGGACCTGCAATTCGATGGCGCACCAATCGACCCGGATCAGGAATTCATCGTCGCGACCAACAATTACCGGGCCTCGGGCGGCGGCAGCTTTCCCGGCGCGATGGGCGATACGGTGGTGTTCGATGGGCCCGACACCAACCGCGACGTGATCGTGCGCTATATCGTCGAGCAGGGCACCGTCAGCCCGCGGGCCGATGGCAACTGGTCCTTCGCGCCGATGCCGGGGACCAGCGTGCTGTTCGAGACGGGTCCGGCCGGCGCGCGCTATGCCGATGCGGTGCCGGGCGTGGCGATCGAACCGGCGGGCCAGTCCGACAGCGGCTTTGCGCTGTTCCGGATCACCCTGTGATGCCGGACACCGGCGGTCCCCATTCGGGGACCGTCGCCATCACGCCCCCGCCGCTGCCTTGCCCGACAGCTCCTGCAGCAGCCATTGCGCGCGCGCGATATGCTCGCGGGCGACCCGCAGCTTGCGCTCCAGGCTTGCCCGCTCCTTCGGATCGTCCGCTGCATCCAGGCGCTCGACCAGCTCCTGTTCCTTTTTAAGGAGCTTTTCCAGCACCTTGCGGACGTGCCTGATCTCGATCTTCGGTGCCTTTCCGGCATCGAGCCGATCCTGATACCCGGACAGCTTCGCGGCAAGCTTCTTCAGTCCCATTTCCGTGTCCCCGACCGGCCCGCGACGCGAAGCCTAGCCGGCGCTTGTGACACTGGTGTAACAGCCGCGGCGCCATCCGACCCTTCAGCGCCAATCGCCTCGGAAAGTTCTTCGTCGTCGAGCGCGAGAAGCTGTTCGACCTCGCTTTCCGCGTCATCCACCGGGGCGTCATAGGCCAGCGCGGCGGTGACCAACTCGCGCATCGCCGAATCGGCATAGCTCGCATCGTTCAGAAACGATGTCGCTGCCCCGGCCGATACCGCGCCGCTGCGGACCAGATCGCCCACCCTGGCAGTGCGCGCGCGCGCCTTCGCCTCGATCTCGGCGGCCTCCTGGTCGAGCCAGAGCGCGCTGCGGTCGGCGGAAGGTTCAAGCCCCAGGTCGCGGATTGCGATCACGATCCGCGCGACATCGGCGCGCAACGCATCGTAAAGGTCGGTTTCCGCGCCCAGGTCCCGCGTCGCATAGCGCGCCACATTCTTGCGGATATGCTTGACCGACTTCACCGAGCGCACCAGTGCGCCGGCAATGTCGCGCAGCGCGTCGATCCGCGCGGCGATCTTCGGCGAAATGTCGCGCCCCCGCGCCCGCGTCGCGAAGTCGAGGATCGCGGCATAAAGCGTCTTGACCCGGCGTTCGTAGCCGTCGCCGATGTCAAGGTCGATGGGCGTTCGGCTGGCGCGGACCACGGCATCGATGTCGCTGGCGCCCAGCACATCCGACCGGTGCAGGTTCAGGCCATGCAGGATCAGCTTCGTCGCATTGTCGTAAAGGTGCAGAACCTCGTTGCGCAGCGCCGTCTCGGCGGTTTCGGGAAACGCATCGGCCGAGGCCGTCAGATAGCGCGGGCGCGAGATGTCGGGCACCGGCTCGGGGATGCGACGTTCCAGCAGCCGCACCAGTCGATTCAGCAGCGGCAGCATCAGGGCCACGCCAAGCACATTGAAGACGGTGTGAAAGACCGCGAGCTTGAGCGCGTAGTCCTCGGCCCCGATGCCAAACCAGCCGGCGAGCACATCGACGATCTCGCGCAGCTGCGCCACGAAGATCAGCGCGACCGCCGCCGTGGCAAGGTTGAAGATCAGATGCGCCAGCGCCAGTCGCCGGCCCTGAAAATTGGCGCCGATCGCGCCGATGATGGCGGTCACCGTGGTGCCGACATTCGCCCCGATCGCCAGGGCGATCGCGTTGTCATAGGTGATCTGCCCGGCCGCCAGCGCGGTCAGGATCAGCACCATGGTGGCATGGCTCGACTGCATGATCACGGTCGCCAGGGTGCCGATCGCGGTATAGACGACCAGCCCCAGAAGCCCGGGCAGCGCAAACGCCTCGAGGTCGATATGACCTCGGAACGCCTCGAACCCGATCTTCATGTAGTGGATGCCAAGGAACAGAAAGCCGATGCCGGCAAGGACATAGCCGATGCCGCGCGGCACCGGTGCCTTCTGGAACACCATTAGCACGCTGACCGCGATCATCGGCATGGCATAGGCCGCGATGTTCACCTTCAGCCCGAGGCCGGCAACGATCCAGGCGCCCGTCGTGGTGCCGATATTGGCGCCAAAGACGATGCCGATCCCGCCAAGGAGCGAGATCAGCCCGGCGCTGAGAAACGAAATCGTGACGACCGAGACGAGCGAGCTGGACTGCAACAGCGTCGTCGACACCACGCCGAACAGCAGCGCCCGCGGCGTCGAGCGGGTCGCCGCGCCCAGCAAGCGTTCGAGGTGACCGCCACCGAGCTGGCGAAACCCCTCTTCCAGCATCAGCATACCGAACAGGAATATCGCCACTCCGGCGGCGATCTCGATCACGGTCGGGCTGGCCCAGAAGGCCGCCAGCAGCGCGGCGACGGCGATGCCGAGCGCATAGGTCTTCATCTGTCGGATTTCCCCATCGGCCGAACTTACACGGTCCTGACCGACGATAAAGTCCCCAAAATCGCCCCCATCCATGCAAGGCGGCACCCGTGTCCGTGGCGCCGGCAGCTCCGATTGCATTCGCCCGGGCCACATCCTATCTCGGGGCGGCGTTGCAACGGGGCGCCGATGAACTGGATTTCCAACTACGTCCGCCCGCGGATCAATTCGCTGTTCTCCCGGCGCGAATTGCCCGAGAACCTGTGGACCAAATGCGATGGCTGCGGCACGATGCTGTTCCATCGCGAGCTTGCCGAGAACCTGAACGTCTGCTCGTCCTGTGGCCACCATATGGCGATCGCGCCGCGGGCGCGCTTCGCCGGGTTGTTCGATGGCGGCGTCTATGCCGAGGTTGCGGTGCCCGCCGCGCCCGCCGATCCGCTGCAGTTCCGCGACCAGAAACGCTATCCCGACCGGCTGCGTGCCGCCCAGCGGGCGACCGGCGAGGTCGAGGCGATGCTGGTCGCCGAAGGCGAGATGGGTCGGACCCGGGTGGTCGCCGCGGCGCAGGATTTCAGCTTCATGGGCGGATCGATGGGGATTTTCGTCGGCAATGCGATCGTCGCCGCCGCCGACCGCGCGCTCAGCCTGAAATGCCCGCTGATCCTGTTCGCGGCGGCGGGCGGTGCGCGCATGCAGGAAGGCATCCTGAGCCTGATGCAGATGCCGCGCACCACGGTCGCGGTGAACCGGCTGCGCGATGCGCGCCTGCCCTATGTCGTTGTGCTGACCGATCCGACCACCGGCGGGGTGACCGCATCCTATGCCATGCTGGGCGATGTCCAGATCGCCGAGCCGGGCGCGCTGATCTGCTTTGCCGGGCCGCGGGTGATCGAGCAGACCATCCGCGAGACCCTGCCCGACGGGTTCCAGCGCGCCGAATATCTGCTGGAGCACGGCATGCTCGACCGGGTGACCGACCGGCGCCGGCTGCGCGAGGAACTGGTTTCGATCCTGCGCATGCTGACCGGCAAGGGCCCGCCGATCATGGGCGACCTGCCGCCGCCCGGCGCGCCGCCCGAACCGGTGCCGGAGGCGACCGAGCCGCCGGCCGACCCGCCCGGCGCGACCGAAGGCCGAAGCCCGTGAGGCCGCGCCACAGCGACGTCATCCTGACCCGGATGATGTCCCTGCACCCCAAGCTGATCGACCTGACGCTCGACCGGGTGTGGCGTCTGCTGGCCGCGCTTGACCATCCCGAAAGGGCGCTGCCGCCGGTGATCCATGTGGCGGGGACCAATGGCAAGGGCTCCACCGTGGCGATGCTGCGCGCCGGGCTCGAGGCCGCGGGCGGCACCGTGCATGCCTATACCTCGCCGCATCTGGTGCGCTTTCACGAACGCATCCGGCTGTCCGGGCAGTTGATCTCCGAAGCCCGCCTGACCGAGGTTCTGGACGAATGCGAGCGCGCCAATGCCGGCACGCCGATCACCTATTTCGAGATCACCACCGTCGCGGCGCTCTTGGCCTTCGCCCGAAACCCGGCCGACTGGTGCCTGCTGGAGGTCGGGCTGGGCGGGCGGCTTGACGCGACCAATGTGGTCGACCGGCCGGCGCTGACGGTGATCACGCCGATCTCGTTCGACCATCAGCAATTCCTGGGCGAGACCCTGGCCGAGATCGCCGGCGAAAAGGCCGGCATCCTGAAACCCGGCGTGCCCTGTGTGGTGGCCCCGCAGCCGGCCGAGGCGATGGCGGTGATCGCGGCCCGCGCCCGGGCGGTGGGGGCGCCGCTGATCCGGGCGGACCGCGACTGGACGATCGCACCGGCGCCGGGTGGCGGTCTGACGTTCGGCGATTCGGGCGGCACGCTTGCCCTGCCCCGGCCGCGCCTGCCCGGCGCGCATCAGATCGACAATGCCGGCACCGCCATCGCCGCCCTGCGCAAATTGGGGCTGCCCGACACCGCCTGCGCCGCCGCCCTCAGCGGGGCCGAATGGCCCGCCCGGATGCAGCTTCTGACGCAGGGACCGCTTGTCGACGCCGCGCCGGGGATCGAATTGTGGCTCGATGGCGGCCATAACGCGGCCGCCGGCCAGGCGCTCGCTGCCCATCTGGCCACGCTGCCCGAACGGCCGAGCTGGATGATCCTGGGGATGCTGGCAACAAAGGATGCCGCGGCCTTTCTGGCACCCTTTCCGGGCCGGGTGGACGGGGTGCGCGCGGTGACGATCCCGGACGAGGACGCCGCCGCGCCCGCCGCCGACCTGGCCGCGACCGCCCGCACCGCCGGCCTGCCCGCCGAACCGGCCGCCAGCCCGGCCGCCGCACTGGCCGAGATCGCGGCGCAGGAGCCGGGCGCGCGCGTCCTGATCTGCGGCTCGCTCTATCTCGCCGGTCGCATCCTGCGCGAGAACGGCTGATGTCCCGGCCCCGGTTGTGCGGCCCCTTGCCGCGGCTATGCTGCCGGGCATGACGCCCTGCCCTGCCTTCGCGACCGCCACCCTGGGCGATGAGGCTCGGATGCGGGCCTTTGCCCGGGCGCTGGCACCGCAGCTTGCGGCGGGCGACGCGGTGTTGCTGACGGGCCCCGTGGGCGCGGGCAAGACGGCGCTGGCGCGGGCGCTGATCGGGGCGCTTCTGGCCCGCGCGGGCGCGCCCGCCGAAGAGGTGCCGTCGCCCAGCTACACGCTGGTGCAGACCTATCGCGCGGGCGAAACCGAGATCTGGCATGCCGACCTCTATCGGCTGGGCGATGCCGGCGAGTTGACCGAATTGGGCCTCGAAGATGCCTATGCCGACGCCATCGCCGTGATCGAATGGGCCGACCGGCTGGGCCCCCTGGCACCACCCGACGCGTTGTGGGTCGATCTGGCGCCGGTGCCGGGCCGGGACACGGCGCGCGCGGTGCGCCTCGCCGGACCACGCCGATGGCACTGGGCGGCCGATGCCCTGACCGCGCCGGGGCCGGCGTGACGCCGCGCGCTGCCCGCATCGAGCGGTTCCTCGCCCGCGCCGGATGGGCGGCGGCGCAGCGCGCGCCGCTGGCCGGCGACGCCTCGGCCCGGGTCTATCAGCGGCTCGATGCCGATGGCGCGCGCGCGGTGCTGATGGATGCCGATCCCGCCCGAGGCGAGGATGTCCGGCCGTTCGAGCTTCTGTCGGGGCATCTGCGCGGGCTCGGCCTGTCGGCGCCGGGGGTGCTGGCCGCGGATGTCGAGGCCGGGCTGCTGCTGATCGAGGATTTCGGCGACACCCGCTATGACCATGCCATCGCGGCGGGCGCCGACGAGGCGGAACTCTACGAGGCCGCCGTCGACGCGCTGGCCCGCCTGCAGGAAGGGCCGGTGCCCGATGGCCTGCCGGCCTGGGACGCGGCCGCCATGGCCCCCCTCGCGGCGATGCCGTTCGACTGGTACCGGCCCGGCCTGGCGCTCGACCCCGCGCCGGCCGCCCGCGCCGCGCTGCGCGACGAAATGACAGCCCTGCTGGCCACGCTCGACGGGCCGCCGGTTCTGGTGCTGCGCGACTATCACGCCCAGAACCTGATCTGGCTGGCGGACCGGATCGGCGCCGCGCGGGCCGGGCTGCTCGACTTTCAGGATGGCGGGCCGGGGCATCCGGCCTATGACCTCGTCTCGCTGGTCGAGGATGCGCGCCGCGACCTGGCGCCGGGGCTGGCAGCAAAGCTGCGGGCGCGCTTTGCCGCGTGCACCGGCGGCGCGGCGGCGACGCTCGAGAGGGCCTGTGCGATCCTCGGTGCGCAGCGCAACCTGCGCATCCTGGGCCAGTTCGTGCGGCTTGCCCATCGCGACGGCAAGCCGGCCTATCTCGACCTGATGCCGCGGGTCTGGTGCCATCTGCAGGGCGATCTGGCCCATCCCGACCTGGCCCGGCTGGCCGATCTGGTGGCGCGCCACATCCCCGAGCCGACCGAGGCGCGCCGCGACAGGCTGCGCGCCCGCCCGGGATGACCCGGCCGCTGATGGTCTTTGCCGCGGGGTTCGGCACCCGCATGGGGGCGCTGACCCGGGATCGGCCCAAACCGCTGATCGCCGTCGCGGGACGGCCGCTGATCGACCATGCGCTGGACCATGGCCGGGCCGCCGGCGCGGGGCCGATCGCGGTCAACGCCCATTACCTGGCCGACCGGATCGCGGCCCATCTGGCCGGCGCGCCCGATGTGGCCCTGTCGCGCGAGGTGCCCGAGATCCTCGATACCGGGGGCGGGCTGCGCGCCGCCCTGCCGCTGTTGCGCCCGGGGCCGGTCTTCACGCTCAACGCTGACGCCGTCTTTGCCGGGCCCGAACCGCTGCCGATCCTCGACGCGGCCTGGGATGCCACGCGCATGGATGCGCTCCTGCTGCTGGTGCCGCTGGCGCGCGCGGTCGGGCATGGCGGGTCGGGCGATTTCCGCGCCGATGCGCAGGGCCGGCTGCGGCGCGCGGCTGCCGGTGGCCCGGGCGCGCCGCTGGTCTACAGCGGGGCGCAAATCCTTGACCCCGCGGACCTCGGCGCCATTCCCGACCGGGCATTCTCGCTCAACCGGGTCTGGGACAAGGCCGCCGCCGCCGGCCGGCTTCATGGTGTCGTCTATCCCGGCCATTGGGCCGATGTCGGCACCCCGGCGGGCATCGACGCGGCAGAGGCCCTGCTGGCCGCGGCGCGCGATGTTTGACCCCGACCGGCAGCCGCGGCTGTTCGCCCTGCCGCCGGGCGTGGACTTTGCCCGGGAGCTGGTGGACGGGCTGCGCGCCCGACTTGCCGGCGCCCCGCCCGAGGCGATGGCGCGGGTCCGGCTGATCGTCAACACAAGGCGGATGGCGCGCCGCCTGTTCGAGGTGTTCCAGGGACGGGCCGCCAAGCCTGTTGCCGAAGATCGCCCTGGTGTCCGATCCCGGCGGCCTGCCCGCCGACCCCGAGGCGCCGCCGCTGGCGCGCGAGCTGGAGCTTGCCGGCGCGGTCGGCCAGTTGATCGCGGCACAGCCCGATCTGGCGCCGCCAGCGGCACGGTTCGCCCTGGGCCGCGGGCTGGCCGCGCTGATGGACGAGATGGCGGCCGAGGGCGTGGAGCCGGCGGCGCTCGACAGCCTCGATGTCGGCGCCCATGCGGCGCATTGGGCGCGCACGCGGCTGTTTCTGTCGGTGATCGCCCGGGCCTGGGGCGGCCCGCCGGGGCGCGCTGCCGCCGAACGCGCGCGCGTCGCGGCGCTGCTGGCGCAGTGGCGCGCCGCGCCGCCCTGCGATCCGGTGATCGTTGCCGGTTCGACCGGTTCGCGTGGGGCGACCGCGATGCTGATGCAGGCGGTGGCGGGGCTGCCGCAGGGGGCGCTGGTCCTGCCGGGTTTCGACTTCGACATGCCGGCCGAAGCCTGGGCGGCGCTGGCCACCGACCGGGCCGAGGACCACCCGCAGCACCGCTTTCACGCCTTGCTGGCGGGGTTGGGCACAGGACCCGAGGCGGTGCGCCGCTGGACCGACCGGTCGCCGCCATCGCCGGCCCGCAACCGCATCCTGTCGCTGGCCCTGCGGCCCGCGCCGGTGACCGATGCCTGGCGCGCCCAGGCCCCCGACGCCGCAACCGCGGCCGCCGCAGTGGCCGAGCTGACCCTGGTCGAGGCGCCCGATCCAAGGGCCGAGGCGCTGGCCATCGCGCTGATCCTGCGCCAGGCGGCCGAGGGCGGCGAACGGGCGGCGCTGATCACGCCCGACCGGGTGCTGGCCCGCCGGGTCACCGCGGCGCTCGACCGATGGCGCCTGCGTCCCGACGACAGCGCCGGCATGCCGCTGGGGCAATCGGCGCCGGGGCGGTTCCTGCGGCTTGTGGCGCAGATCATGGCCACCCGCCTCGACGCCGAGACGCTGCTGGCTGCGCTCAAGCATCCCTTGACCCATTCCGGCGCCACACCCGACCGGCACGGGCTGTTCGTTGCCCGGCTCGAATTGCGGTTGCGCCGCCATGGCCCGGCCTTTCCCGACGCGGCGGCGCTGCGGCCGGGCAACCGGCAGGATGCGGCCGAGGCGCAGTGGCGCGACTGGCTGGTTGATTGGGTGGCGGCCGCCACGGCCGGGTCGGGCGCCACAGCCCCGCTGCCGCAAACCGTGGCGCGCCATCGCGCCCTGGCCGAGGCGCTGGCGGCCGGGCCGGGTGGCAGCGGGGCCGGGGCACTGTGGGAAGAGACCGCCGGCGAGGTCGCGCGCGCCGCCATGGACCGGCTGGCCGAGGCGGCGCCGGCGGGCGGCAGGGTGACGCCGGCCGATTATGCCACGCTGCTCGACACCGTGCTGGCCGGCGACGAGGTGCGCAGCCCGGTCGAGGGGCATCCGCGCCTCCTGATCCAGGGCACGCTCGAGGCACGGGCGGGCGGGCTCGATCTGGCGATCCTCGGCGGCCTCAACGAAGGCGGCTGGCCGTCCCTGCCGGCGGCCGATCCATGGCTCAACCGGGCGATGCGGCGCGCGCTTGGCCTGCCGCTGCCCGAGCGGCGGATCGGCCTTGCGGCGCATGACTTTCAGCAGGCCGCCGCGCTGCCCCGGGTGGTGCTGAGCCGGGCCGCCCGCGACGACGAGGCCGAGACGCTGCCGGCGCGCTGGCTGACCCGGCTGACCGGGTTGCTGGCCGGATCGGGGCCGGGCGGGCAGGCCGCGCTGGCTGCCATGCGCGGGCGCGGCGCCGCCTGGCTGGCGCTGGGTGCCGCGCTTGAGACCCCTGCGGCGGGAACGGGCGGGCAACGCGCCGGCCGGCCCGCACCACGCCCGCCCCTGGCCGCGCGGCCACGCGCGTTGTCGGTCACGCGGGTCGGCCTGCTGGTGCGCGATCCCTACGCCGTCTATGCCCGCCATGTGCTCGGACTGGCGCCGCTCGACCCGCTGCGGCCCGAACCCGACCCGCCGCTGCGCGGGATCGTCCTGCACCATGTGCTTGCCCGCTTCATCGAAGAGACCAGATCCGGCCTGCCCGCGGCCGCCGCGGCGCGGGCCCGGCTGCTGGCGATCGCCGATGCGGTGCTGACGGCCGAGGTGCCGTGGCCGGCGACACGGCGGCAATGGCGCGCCGAACTTGCCGCGGTGGCCGACGGCTTCCTGCGCGACGAGGGCCGCCGGCGCTGCGAGGCCACGCCCGCGCTGATCGAGGGGCGCGGGGAGTTGCCGCTCGATGCGGGCCGGTTCCGCCTGACCGCGATTGCCGACCGTATCGACCGGCGCCCCGATGGCGCGCTTGTCGTCTATGACTACAAGACCGGCAAACCGCCAAGCCAGCGGGAGGTGCGCAATGGCGACCGGCAACTGCCGCTTGAAGGGGCGATCGCCCGGGCGGGCGGCCTCGACGGCCTCGCCCCGGGCCCGATCGCGGGGTTGCGCTATGTCGGGCTTGGCACCGCCCCGGGGGAGGTCGAGCGGCTCGAGGATGGGCTGATCGAGGAAAGCATCGCCGGGCTCGAACGCCTGCTGGCAGCCTATCGGCAGCACGACACCGGATACACCGCGCGGGCCCGGCTGGGGCGGAAGGACCGGGATGGCGACTACGACCACCTCGCCCGGCGCGGCGAATGGGACGAAGGCGACGCGCCCCTGCCCCGAGGATGTGGGATGACGGGTTGCGCCGCCGATCCCCCGGCGCCGCGGCCGGCGCGGCGCAGAACCGGGCGTCGGACCCGGCGGTTTCGGTCTGGGTGTCCGCCAATGCCGGATCGGGCAAGACGCGGGTGCTGATCGACCGGGTGACGCGGCTGTTGATCCGGGGCGCCGACCCGCGCCACATCCTGTGCCTGACCTATACCCGCGCCGCCGCCGCCGAGATGCAGAAGCGTCTGTTCGCGCGGCTCGGCGAATGGGCGATGCTGCCCGATGACGCGTTGCGCGCGGAACTCGCCGCGCTCGACGAACCCGTCACCGACCTGGCGCCCGCCCGGCGCCTGTTCGCCCAGGCGCTGGAGGTGCCGGGCGGGCTGAAGATCGAGACCATTCATGCGTTTTGCGCCGCGGTGCTGCGGCGCTTCCCGCTCGAGGCCGGGGTGCCGCCCGGGTTCCGCGAGATCGAGGCGCGCGAGGCCGCCAGGCTGCGCGCCGATGCGATGGAGGCGCTGGCCACCGACAGCCCCGAGCTGTGCGACGCGCTGTTCGCGGTCGATCCGCGGGCCCCGACCGACACCCTGACCGTCGAGATCCTGCGCAACCGGGACCGGTTTGCCGAACCGGCCGACGCCGCGACGATCTGGCGCGGCTTCGACCTGATCCCGGGCGACGGCCTTGCGCGGTTGTGGGAAGATGTCGTTGCGCCGGGCGATGCCGACCTTCTGGCCCGGGTGGCCCGGGCGCTGCGGGGCGGCGGCACGACCGATGCCCGTGCGGCGGCCCGGCTGGCCGCGGCCGGGTTCGACACCGCTTCGGGCGCGGAACCGCCAAGCGATCCGGCCGAGATCGACCGGCGCCTGACCACGCTCGAAGGCGTCCTGCTCTATGGCGCGGGGCCAAGGCAGGGCCGTTCAGCCCCAAGATCGGCGCGTTTCCCACCAAGGCCGGCCGCGAAGTGCTGGGCGGCGATCTTGCGCCGCTGGAGGCGCTGATGCCGCGCGTCGCGGCGGGCCGGCCGCGCCGCCTGGCGCTGGCGGCGGCCGGCGCGGCGCTGGCGCTCGACCGCTTTGCCGGGGCCTTTCTGGCCGCCTATGACGCGCGCAAGGCGGCGTATGGCGCGCTCGATTTCGACGATCTGATCGCCGGGGTGCGTGCCCTGCTCGACCACAGCCCGGCCGCCCAATGGGTGCTGTGGAAGCTCGATGGCGGGCTCGATCACATTCTGATCGACGAGGCGCAGGATACCAGCCCGGCGCAATGGGCGGTGGTCCGGCGCCTGGCCGAAGAGTTCATGGCCGGCGCGGGGGCGGCGCGGCGCGGGCCCCGAACGCTGTTCGCCGTCGGCGACGAGAAGCAGTCGATCTATTCCTTCCAGGGCGCCGACCCGGCCGGCTTCGGGGCCACAAGGGCGCATTTCCGCCAGCGCCTCGACGGGCATGGCGGGACGCGCCTGATCGAGGGCCGGTTGCGTTTCTCGTTCCGGTCGGCGCCGGCGATCCTGCGCGCGGTCGATGCGGTGTTCGGCGCGGCGACCCCGGGGGTGCCGCAGGCGGGCCCGCATCTGGCCTTTCACCGCGACCGCCCGGGCCGCGTCGACTGGTGGCCGCTGGTGGCGACCGAGGCCGAGGCCGAGGCGCCCGACTGGTCGGTGCCAGTGGCGCTGCGCCCGGGCGCGGCGGCGCAGACCCGGCTTGCCCGCGGGATCGCCGACACGATCGCGGGATGGCTCGCGGCGGGCGCCCGGATCGACACCGGCCGGCCGGGCGATCCGCGCCCGATCGGGCCGGGCGACATCATGATCCTGGTGCAGCGCCGGGGCGAGATTTTCCGGGCGCTGATCGCGGCGCTGAAGGCGCGTGGCCTGCCGCTGGCCGGGGCCGACCGGCTGCGGCTCGACGCCGAACTGGCGGTGCGCGACCTGACCGCGCTGCTGACGTTTCTGGCCACGCCCGAGGACGATCTGGCGCTGGCGGCTTGCCTGCGGTCGCCGCTTTTCGGGCTGTCCGAGGCGGCGCTGTTCCGCCTTGCCCATGGCCGGGCGGGCACAATGTGGGAGGCGTTGCGGGCCATGCCCGACCATGCCGATACCGTCGCCATGCTGCGCGATCTGCGCGCCCATGCAGGGTTTCTGCGGCCCTATGAGCTGCTGGAGCGGATCCTGATCCGGCATGACGGTCGGGCCCGGCTTGTGGGCCGGCTCGGGGCGGAATCGGTCGACGGGATCGACGCGCTGCTCGGCCAGGCGCTGATCTGGGAGCGCAGCGGGCTGGGCGATCTGACCGGGTTTCTGGGCTGGCTTGCCGCCGGCGATGTCGAGATCAAGCGCGAGATGGAGGGCGCGGGCGGCCGCATCCGGGTGATGACCGTGCATGGTGCCAAGGGGCTGCAGGCCCCGGTGGTGATCCTGCCCGACAGCGTGCGCAAGCCGCCGGCGCCGCGCGACCGGGTGCTGGCCCTGCCGGGCGGCGGCGCGGCGCTGCGCACCGCCGGCAGCGCCGAGGCCGCAAGGCTGGTCGAAGCCGTCGAGGACCGCCGCGCCCGCGACAGCGCCGAGCGGGCGCGGTTGCTTTACGTGGCGATGACCCGGGCCGAGGCATGGCTGATCGTCGCCGGGGCGGGCCAGGCGGCGCTGGCCGCCAATGACTGGCATGGCAAGGTTGCCGACGGCTTGCGCGGGTTGGCCGATGCCGGCGGCAACGGCACGGCGATCGCGCTCGACACGCCGGTCGGGCCGGGCCTGCGGCTGGAGGGCGGAGATTGGCCGGAAGCCGATGTGCCGGCGGCGGCCGCCCTTCCCGCGACATCGCCCACAGCGATGCGGCCGCTGCCCGATTGGGCCACCGCCCCGGCTCCGCCGGAAGCGCGCCCTGCCCAGCCGATCAGCCCGTCCGATCTGGGCGGCGCCAAGGCGCTGCCGGGGGAAGACGGGGCAGAGGCCGCGGCGGCACAGGCGCGCGGGATCGCGCTGCACCGGTTGCTCGAACATCTGCCGACCGCCGGTGCGGATGCGACCGGTCTGGCGGCGCGGGTGCTTGCGCCCTGGCCAGCCGCGCAGCGCGCCACCCTTCTGGGCGAGGCCCAGGCGGTGCTGGCCGATCCGGCGCTGGCCCCGCTCTTTGCTCCCGGCACGCTTGCCGAAGTCGGAATCGTGCTGCCCGGCGCGCCCCCGCTGCAAGGCCAGATCGATCGGCTGCGGGTCGAACCGGGCCGGGTTCTGGCGGTGGATTTCAAGAGCCATCGCACGGTGCCCGCGACAGCGGAGCGGACGCCCGCGGGCATCCTGCAGCAGATGGCGGCCTATCGCCACGCGCTGCGGCGGGTCTATCCGGACCACGCGGTCGAGATGGCGATCCTGTGGACCCGGCTGCCGCGGCTGGTGATGCTGGGCGACGGGCTGCTCGACCGGGCGGTTCCACCGGGCCTGCCTTGACCGGCGTCCGCGGCGCGCCTAGGACTAAGGCGCAATATAGTGACTCATTGCGCCGACGCCGCCTCCCGCCCCGCCTCCCCGCCGACCACCAATCTTGACCCCTGGGATCGCACAAGATCGGTCGTCGGGCGGGGAGCCGGGGAGGGAGGCAGACAACGGTCGTTTTCGATGACCGTTGGCATAGCACTGAAACCGCCTGCAAGGAGGCAAGCCCATGTCCACTGTCGCCGTCACCGACGCCACCTTCGACGCCGAGGTTCGGCAATCCGATATCCCCGTGGTCGTCGATTTCTGGGCCGAATGGTGTGGGCCGTGCAAACAGATCGGCCCGGCGCTGGAAGAACTTGCGGCCGAATATGACGGCCGGATCAAGATCGCCAAGGTCAATGTCGACGAGAATGCCCAGGTGGCCATGGAACTGCGTATCCGCGGCATTCCGGCGCTGTTCCTGTTCAAGAATGGCGAGGTCGTGTCGAACAAGACCGGCGCTGCGCCCAAGAGCGCGCTGAAGAGCTGGATCGACAGCGCGATATGAGACCTGCGCGACCCGATGCGGCGCCCCGCGCGTGGCGGTCAATCCAACGGTCATTGAGAATGACCGTTGGCATTATCCGCTGCCCGGCAGATCGCTGAACACGCACAGGGTGGCACCGCCGGGCAACGGGGCGAAGCGGCAGGAAAGCCGCGCGCCCGTCTTCAGCTGGACCTCGGCCGTCCACTCGGCCCGGTCATGGGTTTGCGCAGCGAAATCGCGCAGATCGCCCCATACCGGCGAGGGTTCGCATTTGTCCTGCCAGATGCGCGTCGCCTCGACGATGCCCATCGGTGCTGCGTCCTCGTCCCGCGTGGCGTCCTTGCTTTCGGGCGGCGCCGGCATCCCCGTGGTCGAACGATAGGCGGCGTTGGCGAAGGCCAGGCTTCCCGACGGTTCGAACACGGCGATGGCGCAATCGAGGCGGTCCATCACGGCGTGGCCCAGCGCGATCTCGGTCCGGAAGCGCCGTTTCAGCGTCATCTCGCCGGTGATGTCCTCGAACAGGAAGGCGAGCGCGCCCTCGGGATGCGGGCGGCCGGTGATCCGGAACGTCTCGCCGCTGGCCAGCGGCCAGGTTGCCTGATAGATGCCCTGCGCCGCGGCGGCCTCCATCTCGGCAAGCTGGTTGCGATAGCCGCGATAATCTTTCGGTTCGGGCATCCGGTGGCGTTCGCGCAGCCGGTCGAGGAAGCCGAACAGATCCGGCCGGGCCGCCAGCCAGTCCGGCTCCAGCCTGGTCAGGTCGCTCAGCGCGGGATTGAACAGCGACAGCCGTCTTTCCCGGTCGAACACCGCCAGCCCGATCGGCAGATGGGCAAAGGTCATCGTCAGCGTGTCGACGAAATTGCGCAAGGTGCGCTTCGCCCCCACCTCGGCGCTGACATCGACCGCATAGTTCAGCCAGCCGCCCGGCGGGTCGGGCAGGCTGGTCACTTCGAGCCACAGATCGGGGCCGACACCCGGACGCGGAACCGCGATGCGGGCCGGTCCCTGGCCGCGCCGCTCGGGCGGCACCAGCGGGCCGTCGGCAGCGGATCGGTCGCGCCCCAGCGCCCGCCAGGCAGCATTGCCCCAGGTCACCGTGCCGTCATCGGTTTCGCGCCAGATCGGAATTGGCGCCTGCTCGGCCACCCTGGTCGCGATCGCCCCCGCCGAATCGAACAGCTCCAGCCGGCGCCAATCGCCAGTGGCCCGGCCGCGCAGCGCGCCCGACGGCGCGCTGACGTCGAACTCGCGCCCGCGGCGCAACAGATCGGACAAGGCGTTGGCGATCCCGGGAAAACTGGCGAACGCCTCGGCCAGTGCCGGTTCCACCGCACCGTCGCGCGGCAGATCGGCCAGACGCTGACGGGCAGAGGGGCAGGCATCGACCAATCGGTCGCCATGGAACAGGAAGACGGCACTGGGCAGACCCCCGGCCGCATCGCCAGCCGACGCCCGGGCGCGATGGAAACAGTAAGAGTCCGAGCAGAAGGCCCAGTATCGCAAGCGCGAATGCCGTGGCGGCCAGGGGGGACAAGACGACCTCTTTCCTTGCTGCACGCGATCGCGCCGCGGCGATGCCGCACCGCAGCAAACGTGACCTGAAAAATGTTAACCAAGGGTTAACCGAGCGTCCCCCGGCCAGCCGAATCTTCGGCCACGAAGGGCTGGTTGCGCCCCAGCCCCGCCGATCGCGGCACGGCTTCCAGGCTGGCCCGGGGCCAGGTCACGACCGCGACGGCGCCCGGCCGCGCGCTGTCGCCGCCCCCGCCATTGGCAAAGCTCACCGCAGCGCCGGTGCGTTCCAGCAGGGCCTTGGCGATGAACAGGCCCAGGCCCATCCCGTCATAGCCCGGCCGGCGCGGGGCCGGCCGGCGGCGCAGGAACGGCTCGCCGATCCGGCCGATCAGATCGGCCGGAAAGCCCGGCCCGTCATCGCACACCGCCACGCGCAATTCGGCATCCGACCAGCCGATATCGATCCACACCGTCGAGACGCTGAAATCGACCGCGTTCTGGATCAGGTTGCGCAGGCCATGGATGATCTCGGGGCGGCGCGGCAGGATCGGCTCGCTGCCACCGGCCCCTTCGATCGGCGCAACATCATAAAGCAGCGCGATACCGCGTTGTGCATGCGGCTCGGCGGCCTCGCGCACGACCTCCGACAGCGGCGCCTGCTTGACCAGCAGATCGTCCTTGCCGGCCTTGCCCATGCTGCGCAGGATATCGCGGCAGCGGTCTGCCTGTTCCGCGATCAGCGCGATATCCTCGCGCAGCGCGGGGTCGTCCGGGCCATCCGCCAGCAGCTCGCCGGTGACCAGCTTGATGGTCGCCAGCGGGGTGCCCAGCTCATGCGCCGCCGCCGCCACCACACCGCCCAGATTGGTCAGGTTCTGCTCGCGCGCCAGGGCCATCTGGGTGGCGAGATGGGCCTCCTGCAGCGCCCGGGTTTCGGCGGAAACCTGCCGCGCATAGCCGGCCAGGAACAGCACCCCGACAAACAGCGCCAGCCACATGCCGACGGTCAGCATGGGCGGCATTTCAAGCGCCGTGCCCGAGGCCAGATGCACCGGCCGATGCCAGACCGCGACCACGCTGACCATCGTCAGCGTCGCCGCGCCCAGCAGCACCGCAGCCCGGGTCGGCAGCGCCGTCGCCGCCACCGTGACGGGCGCCAGGATCAGCAGCGCGAACGGGTTGTTCAGCCCCCCGGTCAGCGCCAACAGGACGCCAAGCTGGCCGATATCGAACAACAGCACCGGCACCGCGCCGCGCGGGGTCAGCCGGGTCGCGGCCGGCCAGAACCGGATCGAGGCCAGGTTCACCGTCACCGAAGCGGCGATGACGGCCGCACAAGCCAGCGCCGGCACGTCAAGGCCAAACCCGAACCGGGCGACCAGAACGGCGGCCATCTGCCCGGCGATCGCAAGCCAGCGCAATTGCACCAGCGTGCGCAGGCGCAGCCCCGGATGGGGCGGTCGGGTGCGGTCGTCGAGCGCGGTCCAGTCGGTCATCCTGCGCGCACCCCGATGGCGCGTTGCCCTGCCATGGCAACCACCCTAGATACCCCGCGGCGGCGGCGCGATCAATCGGCTGAGGGGAAGGACATGGCGGGCAGGCGGACAGCCATCGCGATCGGGGCAGCGGGGGTGCTGGGCGCGCTGGCGGTGCTGATGCCGTGGCGCGGTGGCGGCGGCGATCCCTTCGCGGCCTGCCGCACCGGTCAGATCGCCGGCGCCGCCGATATTGGCGGGCCCTTCACCCTGGTCGACGGCAGCGGCGCGACGGTGACCGACGCCGATGTGATCACCGCGCCATCGCTGATCTATTTCGGCTATACCTTCTGCCCGGATGTCTGCCCGCTCGACGTGGCGCGCAACGCCCAGGCGGTGGATGTCCTGGCCGAGCGCGGCTATCGGGTCACGCCGATCTTCATCTCGATCGATCCCGAACGCGACACGCCCGACGCGGTGGACGCTTTCGCGACCAACAACCACCCGCGCATGATCGGGCTGACCGGCAGCCCCGATCAGGTCGCCGCGGCAAGCCGCGCCTATCGCACCTTCTTCCGCAAGCACACGGATGAAGACCCCGAGTTCTACCTCGTCGATCACTCGACCTTTACCTATTTCGTGACGCCCGAAGACGGCTTTGTCGAGTTCTTCCGCCGCGAGCTGGACCCCGCGGCGCTGGCTGATCGGGTGCAGTGTTTCCTCGATGCGGGGGCGTGACATTTGACCGCGCCCCGACGCCGATATACTGATCTGCGAAACAGGCTGTGAACCGGGGGGCAGGATGACGGACCGCAAGCTGCGCGAGATCGGCGACGACCCGTCGCTTCTGATCGTCGACGATGACGAGGCGTTTCTGCGCCGGCTCGCCCGGGCGATGGAAAAGCGCGGCTTTGCCCCGACAGCGGTGTCGAGCGTGGCCGAGGGCAAGGAGGTGGTCCGCACCGCCCCGCCACCCTATGCGGTGATCGATCTTCGTCTCGAAGACGGCAATGGCCTTGATGTGGTCAACGCCCTGCGCGAGGCGCGGCCCGATGCACGGGTCATTGTCCTGACCGGATACGGCGCGATCGCCACCGCCGTTGCGGCGGTGAAGATGGGCGCGACCGATTACGTTTCCAAACCTGCGGACGCGAACGACGTCACCGCCGCCCTGCTGGCCGAGGAAGACGATCTGCCGCCGCCGCCGGAAAACCCGATGTCGGCCGACCGCGTCCGCTGGGAGCATATCCAGCGGGTCTATGAGTTGTGCGACCGCAACGTGTCGGAAACCGCGCGGCGGCTCAACATGCACCGGCGCACCCTGCAGCGGATCCTGGCCAAGCGCAGCCCAAGGTGAGGGGCGCGGCGGCGGCGGGCTGCGTCGCGCTGGCGGTGCTGGCGGGTTGCGCCGCACCGGTGCCCGACCGGCCGCCGCTTCTGCCCGCCGAGCAGGGCCTCGATGTGGGCGGTACCGGGCTCGAGATCGGCTTTGGCCGGACCGAGGCCAGCACGATCGACGCCGTCGCCTATCTGCTGGGCGGCCCCCCCGACAGCCGCGGCCCGGCGCCCGGTTGCCCGGGCCGCGTTGCCCGTTGGGCGGCCGACGGGCTGACGCTTTACTTCACCGATGGCGACTTCGATGGCTGGGCCTGGCGCGGCGCCGACGGGGGCCTGCGCAGCGCCGGGCGGGTTTGTGCCGCAGCGTAATGCCAAAGCGCGACAGACCTTATGCCAAGCGGCAATGAGCGTCACTCGTTGCCGCTGGTCCGCCTCCCGCCCCGCCTCCCCGCCCAGCCACCAATCTTGACCCTTGGGATAGGACAAGATTGGTGGCCGGGCGGGGAGGCGGGGCGGGAGGCGGCGAACGGACATTCTCAATGACCGTTGGTATCACTCATGGCGCCTGGGCATGCGTCGACGGGACAGGACGGGCGCGGGGCAGAACCGATCAGATGATCTCGTCCTCGTCGAACATCGGATCGCCCTGCAGTTGCCTGGCCAGCGCGTCGATCTTGTCTTCGGCATCGGAGCGCCGGGTCTCGGCGATGTGGAACAGCGCGTCGCCCTCATTGACGATCGGCAGGTTGGTGCGGCCGACGATCACGCCGGTCGTCTCGCTGACCACGTCGATTTCCGTCTCGCCGAACGGGTCGCAGATCTGGCCCAGCAGGTCGCCGGCCTCGACATATTCGCCGGTGCCCTTGAAGCCCCGCATCAGCCCGCCCGCCGGCGCCCGCTGCCAGACGCTCGACATCGCGCGCAGCGGCTTTTCGCGGGCCCGCGCGATGCCCTTTCGGGGGATCATGCCCATCGCGTTCATCACCCGAAGGATGCCCGCAAGGCCCGCCCGCGCCGACAATTCGTCAAATCGCAGCCCCTCGCCCGCCTCGAACAGCAGAATGTCCACGCCCCTTTCCTGCGCCGCCTTGCGCAGCGACCCGTCGCGCAGCTTGGCCAGGATCACAACCGGGGCGCCGAATGCCTCGGCATGGTCGAGCGTCTTGTCCGCGGCCGGCGATACCCGGATCTGGGGCATGTTCGTGCGGTGCACGGCCGCCGAATGCAGGTCGATCCCGAAATCCGAACGCAGCACGATCTCGCGCATGAACAGATGCGCCAGACGGCTGGCCAGCGATCCGTGTTCGCGCCCCGGAAACGAGCGGTTGAGATCGCGCCGGTCGGGCAGATAGCGCGCGTGGTTGAGAAACCCGAAGGCGTTGACGATCGGCACGACCAGCAGCGTGCCGCGGATCGCATCGAGTTGCGGCGCGCGCAGCAGGCGCCGGGCAATCTCCACGCCGATCACCTCGTCGCCATGGATCGCGGCGCTGACAAACAGGGTCGGGCCGGGCCGCCGGCCATGCACGACATGCACCGACATGGTGACCGGCGTGTGGTCGGAAAGCACGCTGACCGGCAGATCGATGGTCTGGCGCGACCCGGGCGCGACCCGCATGTCGCCGATTTCGAAAGCGCTTCGCAACACCTCTTATCCCCGTCCGCGCGTCTTGGTCTTGCCGGGTTTGGCGTTGCGCTCGAGATTCTCGATGATCTTGCCGGCGACATCGATCCCGGTCGCCTTTTCGACGCCCTCGAGCCCGGGCGAGGAGTTGACCTCCATCACCACCGGGCCGTGATTGGCGCGCAGCATGTCGACACCGCAGACATTGAGGCCCATCGACCGGGCCGCGCGCACCGCGGTTGAGCGTTCCTCGGGCGAAATGCGGATCGCACGGGCGCTGCCGCCGCGATGCAGGTTCGAGCGGAACTCGCCCTCGGCGCCGGTGCGCTGCATCGCCGCGATCACCTTGCCGCCGACCACCAGCGCGCGGATGTCGGTGCCGCCGGCTTCCTTGATGAACTCCTGCACCAGGATGTTGACGCCGGCGCCGCGGAACGCCTCGATCACCGACTTGGCCGATCGGTCGGTGTCGGCCAGCACGACGCCGATGCCCTGGGTGCCCTCGAGCAGCTTGACCACCAGCGGCGCGCCGCCGGCCAGTTTCAGCACTTCCTCGGTCTGCTTCGGGTCATGGGCAAAGGTCGTCACCGGCAGGCCGATCCCGTCCCGCGCCAGCAACTGCATCGACCGCAGCTTGTCGCGCGAGCGACCGATGGCGACCGATTCGTTCAGCGGAAAGACGCCCTGCATCTCGAACTGGCGCAGGATCGCCAGCCCGTAGAAGGTGATCGAGGCGCCGATGCGCGGGATCACCGCATCGTATTGCGGCAGTTTCTCGCCATTGTAATAGACCGCCGGCCGGCGCGAGGCGATGTTCATGTAGCAGCGCAGGGTGTTGATGATGTCGAGCTCATGCCCGCGCGCCTCGGCCGCCTCCTTCAGTCGCTGGTGCGAATAGAGGTTCGGGTTGCGGGCCATCATGGCGATCTTCATGTCTTGTGTCCTTCCAGCTTTGTTGCGCCCGCCAATGCCGCTGCTTCGGGTGCCGGCGCCTGGGGCACCGGGCGGCGGCCCAGGGCAAAGGATCGTCCGGGATCGACGACGATACCGCGCCGCCGGATCGCGGTGCGGCCCAGGATCAGGTCGAACTCCATCCGCTCGCGGTTGGCGAGCGAGACTTCGATATGCCAGCGGTGCCGGCCGATCAGTAGCAGGGTCTGGACGATCAGGCGGCGTTCGGGCACGCCGCCGGTATTCTTGATGTCGCGCTCGTCGACCAGCGGCGCGTGGACGATCCTGGCGGTGCGCCGGTTGTGGATCGGCACCTTGAAGGCGACCCAGGGCCGACCCTCCACCTCGACGATGCGTTGATCGACGGCATGCAGCGCAGCGGTGCGCGCGCCGGTGTCGATCTTGGCCGCAAGCTGGCCGATGCCAAGCTCGGGCAAGGCGACATTCTCGCGCCAGCCGATGATTTCGGGCTGCCGCTTGCGGAAGGTCCTGGGGCGGAGGTTCATTTCAGCATGTCATCATTTGCGCGGCGATAGTTGACGAAGGCATTGGCGCTCATCACCACGAAGAAGCTGTCGAGATCGATCAGGACATAGCCGCGCTCGAACAGGGCGCGGGCCAGATCGCGCACATCCTCCTCGTAAAGCCGGCGCCGCCCGGCCAGTTGGCGAATGAGCTTTGCGGCGATGCGATACCGCCCATTGGCCTTGCCGCCGAACCGGCACCCATGGAGCCGGGCAAGTCTGTCGGCGGCGCTGCTGATCCACTCCGATTCGCTCATCTTTCAGCTCTTAGCCGATTTTGCTTGATATAGGCAAAGAATATTTGTCTATGGACAAAATCCTTGCGGGGCACCCGAAGATGAGCGACATCGAGGCCGAGCTACCGACAGACGCGGACGGTACCGTCGAAGAGCAGATCGAGCAGCATCTGGCCGCGGGCGACGGGGCGGCGCTGACCGCGTTGCTGGAGCCGCTGCCGCGCAGCGAAGCGTTGCGCGAGGTGCTGAACCTTTCGCCCGACGAACGCGACACCCTGCTGTCCATCGTCTCGACCGAATTCGCCGCCGAACTGATCGAGGAGGCGCCGACCGAACTTGCCGGCGATCTGGTTGCGCGGCTCGATGCCAGCCGGGCCGCCACGATCGTCGGCGAGCTCGACTCGAACCTGCAGGCCGACGTCATCGGCGAACTGGATGCGCCCGAGGCCGAGGCGATCCTGTCCCGAATGGATGACGCGGATGTGGCCGATGTCCGCCGGCTGGTTGATTACGACGACGACACCGCCGGCGGCCTGATGGTTGCCGAGGCGTTCACCTTCGGCATGAAGGACACCGTGGGGGCGGTGCTGCGCAAGCTTGCCTCGGACGATGACGATTTCGAACGCTATCGCGGCCAGCATCCCTATATCGTCGACGCGGCCGGCGCCCCGGTCGGCGTGGTTTCGCTGCGCGGGCTTCTGACCTCGAAGCGCAGCGCCAAGCTGACCGAAATCATGGTGACGCCGCTGAGCGTCCCCGCGACCATGCCGCTTGACCGGTTGCAGGACATCTTCGAGGAGTATCCGTTTCTCGGCCTGCCGGTGGTCGAGGCCGATGGCCGACTGGTCGGCGTGGTGTCCCGCGCCGCCGTCGACGCGGCCGCGCTGGAACGCGCCGGGTCCGAAAGCCTGAAACTGCAGGGTGTCGTGGGCGACGAGCTGCGTTCGATGCCGCTGTGGCTGCGCTCGCGGCGCCGTCTGGCATGGCTGTCGGCCAATATCGTCCTGAACATCATCGCCGCCAGCGTGATTTCAGCCTATGAAGAGACGCTCGCCGCCGTCATCGCGATCGCGGTCTTTCTGCCGATGGTCTCGGATATGAGCGGCTGTTCGGGCAATCAGGCCGTGGCGGTCAGCATGCGCGAGCTGTCGCTTGGCCTGATCCGCCCGGTGGACGCCTTTCGGGTATGGATCAAGGAGGCTTCGGTCGGCCTGATCAACGGCGCGGTGCTGGGCCTTCTGATCGGGGTCGTCGCATGGGTCTGGAAAGGCAACCCGTATCTGGGTCTGGTCATCGGTGTGGCGCTGGCGCTGAACACGCTGATCGCGGTCTCGATCGGCGGGGTGGTGCCGTTGCTGCTCAAGCGCATGGGGCAGGACCCGGCGGTTGCCAGCGGCCCCCTGCTGACGACGATCACCGACATGGCGGGGTTCTTTCTGGTGCTCAGCCTGGCAAGCGCAATGATGCCGCTGCTGGTCTGATACCAAGGCGCAATGGGTTTGACTCATCGCGCCTGTCCGCCTCCCCGCCCAACCACCAATCTTGACCCTTGGGATGGGCAGGATTGGTGGTTGGGCGGGGAGGTGGGGCGGGAGGCGGCGAACGGTCATTCTCAATGACCGTTGGTATGATACCGACGGTCACGGATCAAGACCGTTGCTTCGCGTCGCCGACACAAACGGCGCACCGAGTTTTCTAGAAAACTCGGCCCGCCTGGCACAGTGCGGCGCATTGCCATGCGATCGGACACGGCCCGGCTGCACCGTGGTGGAACAGGGTCCGAACGGCCGCCACAAGGATTGCAGCGTACCGCGACCCGCCCGCCAGAGCTGACATCAACGGTGATTGCGAATGACCGTTCGCCGCCCCCTGCCCTAGCGAAGCCGCAGCGCATTGAGCGAAACCGTGATCGACGAAGCCGACATCGCCAGCGCGGCGGCAAACGGGGTGCAGAAGCCGGCCAGCGCGATCGGCACCGCGATGGCGTTATAGCCCGCGGCCAGCGCGAAATTCTCCTTGATCCGGTGGCGCGCGACGCGGGCGGTCCGCAGGCAGGCGGGCAAGGCGCTCAGATCGCCCCCCATCAGCACGATGTCCGACGCCACGCGCGCGGCGTCCAGCGCCGAGGCCGGCGCGGCCGAAACATGCGCCCCCGCCAGCGCGCCCGTGTCGTTCAGCCCGTCGCCCACCATCAGCACGCGGCGGCCCTCGGCCGACAGCCGTTCGACGGCGGCGATCTTGTCCTCGGGCAGCGCGCCCGCGGTGATCGCGTCGATCGGCAGCCCGGCCAGGCTGGCCGCGACCGCCGCCGGGCTGTCGCCCGAAATGACCTCGATCGCGCAGCCCGCCTGGCGGAGCGCCGCGACCGCGTCGGCCGCACCGGGCCGCAGCGCATCGGTGAACAGAAACGGCTGGGCGGGTGCATCGCCGATCTGCAGGAAGGCGGCCGTGCGGTCTGCCGGCGCCGCGCCGACCCAGGCCGCCCGGCCCAGCCGCACGCGCACCCCGTCGAGCCGACCCCCGACGCCATAGCCCGGCACCTCGACAATCCCGTCGACCGGCGCCGGCGCGATCCCGCGCGCCGCCGCGGCGCGCGCCAGCGCCTGGGCCAGCGGGTGCGACGAGCCCGCACCCAGCGCCGCCGCAACCGCCAGCGCGCGGGCCGGGTGATCGTCCGGCGCGTCGAGTTCGGGCAACCCTTCGGTCAGCGTGCCGGTCTTGTCGAACACCACCGTGTCGATCTCGGCCAGCCGTTCCAGCGCCGTGCCCGACTTCAGCAAGACCCCGCGCCGATAAAGCCGCCCCGATGCCGCCGTGGTCACCGCGGGCACGGCCAGGCCCAGGGCACAGGGGCAGGTGATGATCAGCACCGCGATCGCGATGTTGATCGACAGCCGGGCCTCTCCGGTGGCCCAGAACCAGCCGACAAACGCCGCCAGTGCCAAGAGATGCACCCCCGGCGCATAGATCGCCGCGGCCCGGTCGGCGAGGCTGACATAGCGGTTCTTCGACGTCTCGGCCAGCGCCACCAGATCGGCGATCCGGCGCAGCGCCGTGTCGGCGCCGGCGGCGCTGACCCGAACCGTCAGCGGACCGGTCAGATTGACCTCGCCGGCGTTGACCGCCGCGCCCGGGCCGGCGAACACCGGCAGGCTTTCCCCGGTCAACAGCGCGCGGTCGATCTCGCTGGCGCCGTCGATTACTTCGCCGTCGACCGGCAGCCGCCCGCCCGGTTTCACCCGCACAAGGTCGCCCGGGGCGAGATCGGCGACCGGCGTCGCGACCTCGACCCCATCGACCAGTTTCACCGCCCGCGGCACTTCGAGCGCGGCGAGCTCCTGCGCCGCCGATCGCGCGGCGGCCCGCGTCCGGTGATCCAGATACCGGCCCAGCAGCAGAAAGAAGGTCAGCGACAGGGCCGCGTCGAAATAGGCGTGGCGGCCACCCAGGGCGGTCTCGTAAAGCGACATGCCGCAGGCCAGGATCAAGGCCAGCGAGATCGGCACATCCATGTTGAGCCGCCCCGCCGACAGCGCCGAAAGCGCGCTGCGATAGAACGGCACGCCGCAAAACGCGACCGCCGGCAGCGCGATCAGCGCCGAGACCCAGTGCAGCAGGCTGCGGGTTGCGTCCGCCGCGCCCAGCCAGACCGAGATCGACAGCAGCATGACGTTCATCATCGCAAAGCCGGCGACGCCAAGCCGCATCAGCAGGTCCTGGCCCGCCGGATCGAGGTCGGTGGCGGCCAGCATATCGGCGTCGAGCTCGTGCGCCTCATAGCCGAGCGCGTCGAGCGCAGTGACCAGCGCCTCCGCCGTGACCCCGGGATCGGCCGCCACCGAGGCCCGTTTCAGCGTCAGGTTGACGCGCGCGTCGCGCACGCCCGGCACCGCGGCCAGCCCCTTTTCGACGCGGGAGATGCAGCCCGCGCAATGGATGCCGGGCAGCGACAGCATCAGCCGGCCCGGTTCGACCGGCGGCGGTTCGGTGCGCATCGGCGCGGGCCCGCAGGCCGGGCAGGCGGCGGCGGCGGGGCGGTCGCCGGACAGCGCGGTATCAGCCATCGACGTACAGGAAGCGGCGCTGGCGGAACTGGGTGCCGTCGGCGGCGCGCGCCTCGACCCGGATCAGCCATTGCCCCGGGCCAAGCGCGACCGGGGCGGAGTAGACCCCTCTGGCGCCGGTGAAATCGGGCCACTGGTCGTCGGTGCTGGCGGTCGAGCGGCCGATCCGCACGCGCAATTCTGCAGGCGCCACCGGCACGCCATCGGCCCCGGCAAAGGCCAGCGTGACCCGCTGCCCGTCATAGGCCGGCGTCAGGGTCCAGCCGAGCGCCTGCTGCGCCGCGCGCTCGCGGTCGAAGCGTTGGCTGGCGATGTAGCCATTGGCCACCTCGATCCCGGGAAAGGTCCCGACGGCGAACCAGGCCAGGGTCAGGTTCGCGCCGACGATCACCGCGAAGGCGCCGACAAAGATCGCCAGCACCCCGCGCCCGGTCAGTGGTCTGCCCCGATCCGCCATCACGGCCGCCCGTTGAACACGGTGTCGCGGCTGGCGCGCTCGCCCGACATCCGGTCGGTGACCCACAACCGCAGATCGGTCGCATCGGCCCGCGCCGCGGCACTGTCCGCCGGCGCGGTGACATAGACGCGCTGCTGAAGGGTCGAATTGGCCGGCACCACCACCGTCGGCACGGCGTGGCCTTCCAGCGTGACGGTCAGATCGGCGGCGCTGGTCAGACCGATGGTGAACGGCCGGGCCTCGCCCTGCATGTTGCGCAGCCGCACGTCATAGGTGTTCCGCACCGCGCCGTCGGACAGCATGACATTGACCGGATTGCGTATCTTGCCCACGGTCAGATCGACCTCCGAACGGATGAACAGCGCAAACACCAGGCCGACACCGATCGACGACCACAGCGCGGTATAAAGCAGAACCCGCGGCCGGAAAACATGCCGCCAGACGCTTTTCGGCTTGCCGCCGGCCCGTTCGCGCGGTTCGTCCGACAGCGCCATGTAATCGATCAGACCGCGCGGCTTGCCGATCCTGGCCATCACGTCGTCGCAGGCATCGATGCACAGCGCGCAGGTGATGCAGCCCAGCTGCTGGCCGTCGCGGATGTCGACGCCGGTCGGGCAGACCGCGACACAGGCATTGCAGTCGATGCAGTCGCCCAGACATCGGCGCCTTCGGCCTTGCGGTGCTTGCCGCGCGGCTCGCCCCGCCAGTCGCGATAGGCCACGGTGATCGTCTCTTCGTCCATCATCGCGGCCTGGATACGCGGCCAGGGACACATGTAGATGCAGACCTGTTCGCGCATGAACCCGCCGAGGACAAAGGTCGTGGCGGTCAGGATCGCGACGGTGGCATAGGCCACGGCGGGGCCGAGAATGTGAACAGGTCGCGCGCCAGCGTCGGCGCATCGGCGAAATAGAACACCCAGGCGCCGCCGGTGGCGACCGCGATCAGCACCCAAAGCGCCCATTTCACGATCCGCTTGCGGAGTTTTTCCAGGTTCCAGCGCTGGTTCCACAGCTTCACCCGCTTGTTGCGGTCGCCCTCGACCCAGCGTTCGACCAGGATGAACAGGTCGGTCCAGACGGTCTGCGGGCAGGTATAGCCGCACCACACCCGACCCAGCGCGGATGTGAACAGGAACAGCCCCAGCCCGGCCATGATCAGAAGCCCCGCGACGATGTAGAATTCGTGCGGCCAGATCTCGATCCAGAAGAAATAGAAACGCCGATGCGCCAGATCGATCAGCACCGCCTGATGCGGCAGGTCCGGGCCACGGTCCCAGCGAATCCACGGGGTCAGGTAATAGATGCCCAGCGTCACCCCCAGGATCCACCATTTCAGCGTGCGAAAGCGACCCGACACGCGGCGTGGGAACACCGGTTCGCGGGCGGCGTAAAGGCGGGGAGGTTCTGGGGTCGCGGTCACGGCGGGCTCCGGGCGGTTGCGTCCGACCGCATGTGCCAGAAAGGCGCGGGCCGGGCGTTGACCTGAATCAAAATATGCGCGCGCGACCCATCATTTTCCGCGGCGCCCGGAAAGCGCCGATGCGGGCCGCCCCGGCCCGCCGCCGGCGGGCGGGCCGCTGCCGCGCCCCCGGGTCAGACGAGGATGTCGTTCTCCAGCGCCGCCCGGCTGATGTTCTCGACCGTCAGCACATCGCCATTGCCGAAATCGAACACCACATCGCCGCCGGTCTCGTTCGCCCGGGCAAGCGCCTCGGCCGCACTGGCAAAGCCGAAATCGCTCAGGTCGAGCTTGTCGATGCCATCCTCGAAATCGGTGATGGTGTCGGCGTCGTCGCCGGCGGCGAAGACGAAGCGGTCCGCGCCCGCCCCGCCGGTCAGGAGGTCGTTACCGATACCGCCCCAGACCCCGTCATCGCCGTCGCCGCCGCGCAGCGTATCGTTGCCGCCGCCGCCCGACAGGGCGTCGGCCCGCCATCGCCCCAAAGCGTGTCGTTGCCGCTGCCGCCCAGACGGTGTCGTCGCCGTCGCCGCCGCCGACCCGGTCGTCGCCGCCATCGCCCTGGACGAAGTCGTTGTCGTCGCCGCCCCAGACCCCGTCATCGCCGTCGCCGCCGCGCAGCGTATCGTTGCCGCCGCCGCCCGACAGGGCGTCGGCCCCGCCATCGCCCCAAAGCGTGTCGTTGCCGCTGCCGCCCCAGACGGTGTCGTCGCCGTCGCCGCCGCCGACCCGGTCGTCGCCGCCATCGCCCTGGACGAAGTCGTTGTCGTCGCCGCCCCAGACCCCGTCATCGCCGTCGCCGCCGCGCAGCGTATCGTTGCCGCCGCCGCCCGACAGGGCGTCGGCCCCGCCATCGCCCCAAAGCGTGTCGTTGCCGCTGCCGCCCCAGACGGTGTCGTCGCCGTCGCCGCCGCCGACCCGGTCGTCGCCGCCATCGCCCTGGACGAAGTCGTTGTCGTCGCCGCCCCAGACCCCGTCATCGCCGTCGCCGCCGCGCAGCGTATCGTTGCCGCCGCCGCCCGACAGGGCGTCGGCCCCGCCATCGCCCCAAAGCGTGTCGTTGCCGCTGCCGCCCCAGACGGTGTCGTCGCCGTCGCCGCCGCCGACCCGGTCGTCGCCGCCATCGCCCTGGACGAAGTCGTTGTCGTCGCCGCCCCAGACCCCGTCATCGCCGTCGCCGCCGCGCAGCGTATCGTTGCCGCCGCCGCCCGACAGGGCGTCGGCCCGCCATCGCCCCAAAGCGTGTCGTTGCCGCTGCCGCCCAGACGGTGTCGTCGCCGTCGCCGCCGCCGACCCGGTCGTCGCCGCCATCGCCCTGGACGAAGTCGTTGTCGTCGCCGCCCCAGACCCCGTCATCGCCGTCGCCGCCGCGCAGCGTATCGTTGCCGCCGCCGCCCCAGACGGTGTCGTGGCCATGCTCATTGTTCTGGCCATTGTCTTGGAACACGTCGTCCCCGGTGCCCAGATATATCGTGTCGCGACCATTGCCGCCCCGGACGATGTCGTTGCCGGCGCCGGCATCGATGCTGTCGTAGTTGCCGCCGCCATCGATCTCGTCGTCGCCATCGCCGCCCACAATGCTGTCTTCGCCGTCACCGCCGATAATCGAATCGTCGCCTATGCCGCCCTCGATCGTGTCGTTGCCACTGCCGCCGTCCAGCGTATCGTCCCGGGCACTTCCGGTGATGATATCGGCATTCGCCGTTCCCAAGACGTTGTTGAAGTTCTCGACGGTGAATTCGATCCGCAGCGTTTCGTCCTCTTCGGGCAGGTCGAGATCGATCAGGAACAGCCCCGTCGCCAGGTTGATATTGAAGGTTGCCGTGCTGCTGTTCGCGCCGTCGACCGCGTTCGCCTGCGAGGCGTCGCCAACGATCGTCTCGATTCCAAATAGCTGGTCCGTGCCGGCACTGCCATTCGCGCCTTTCTCTACGGCACCAAAGCGATTGAGGGTAATGCCAACACCCAGAGCGGAATAATCGGCCGTGTCGTTCCCGATGCCTGGGAACGGGAAGCCCGGCGTGTTGGCCTCGCCGGCCAGTACGTCGTTGCCGAACGAGCCGACCAGAACGTCGTCGCCGCCGCGGCCTTCGAGGATATTGTTCCCGTCACTGCCGGCCAGCCGATCCGAATTGCCGGTGCCAGAGACGTCGGTGAAATGGGTGATGCGGAATTCCAGCGGGACGGGTGAGACATTGACCGGCACCGTGACCTTCAGGATGCCGAGTTCGAGGTCCACCTCGAATTCGGCACTTTCGCTGTTCTCGCCATCGATCCGGTTCGCCTGATCCAGGGCACCGATGACGTTCTCGATGCCATTCAGGGTATCGGTGCTGCCGTCGGCGGCCTTGTGGACGCTGCCCAGGCGGCCAAGGGTAATCGCCGCGGTCTGACCGGAATAGTCAGCGGTATCGTCGTCCTGACCCGGCAGCAGGTCGTCGGCTTCGCCGCCGAATATCTCGTCATTCCCCGCGGCGCCGATGAAGCGGTCGTTGCCGGCTTGGCCGAACAGTCTGTCGTTGCCGGCACCGCCCGAGATGACGTCGTTGCCGTCGCCGCCATACACGGTATCGTCGCCATCCCCGGCGATGATGATGTCGTCACCGCCGCGCCCGTCGATGATATCCTCGTCGCGAGTGCTGTCGGTCCCGGTGAGCGCATCGGCACCTTCGGTTCCGACGATGATGTTATGCGGCATGAAATCCCCCAGCGCGTTCGTGTTCTGTTGGAGGGATTCGCTGAATGCGACGAGACGACTCGTCAACCTTTCGTTAACGGAACCGTGATCCGGAAACCGCTAAACGAGGATGTCGTCCGACAGCGCCATCTGGATGACGTCGGCAACCGTCAGCACGTCGTCGCAAACGAACGCCGCGTCGCCGGTGCCGCCAAGGCTTGCCAGCCGATCGTCCCGGCCCTCGCCGCAAGCCGCATCCTGGCCATGGGCGCCGTTCTGGCCGTTATGGTGGAACACATCGTTCCCGGAACCCAGATAAACGCTGTCATGCCCCGCGCCGCCCCAGACGGTGTCGTTGCCGGCCCCGCCGTCGAGCGTGTCGTCGCCGGTGCCGCCGATCAGCATGTCGTCGCCCGCGCCGCCATAAAGCCGGTCCGCCCCCGCGCCGCCATCGAGCGCATCGTCCCCGCCATTGCCCTCCAGCCGGTCATCCGCCAGCCCGCCCTGCAAGCGTATCCGCCGCGGCGGTGCCCCACAGATGCAGGAACCCGTCGCCGGGCGCCTCCCTGGCCAGGATGATGCGGACCGTTTCATAGTGTCGGTGAAGCCATAGGTCACGACGCCATCGGTGACCGTCACGTCCGAGCGGACGATCTCGGGCAGCTCGACGGCGCGGCGGAACGCGTCGAGCTGGTCGAGGTATTCGTGGTCCTTATTGGCGGCCGCCACCTCGTCGAGGAGCCGATCGGTCGCGGCGTCGTCGGTCTGCACCGCCTCGGCCCAGGCGAAGGTGAAGCCGCCATAGGCGGACAGATCGACCGAAACCTCGCCATCGCCAAAGCCGCCGGCATCGAGGAACAGGACCAGCTTGGCGTCGTCCTCGTAAAGGTAGTATTCGGCCGGGTCGTCGCCGGTCTCGGCGAACTGGCCAAAGCCTTCCAGGGTCGTCCCGGGCAGGCTTTCGGCCATCAGCCGGAAGGCGTGCCCGCCATGGCTGAGCACCTGCTCTTTCGTCCCGTCGCCGTTCTGGTCGTAAGTAATCGAAATAGCTGCAGGTGTTGATCACACTGCCCCACAGATTAAGGGCTGATATGCCGCCCTCCACCATGCGGTAGAACACCTCGACCGTGGCGCCGGACATCCGCGCACCGATGTCCTGAGCTTCGACGAATTCCGGCAAGCTGATGCCGTCTTCCTTGCCTGCCCAGTCGCCGGTGAACCCGAATCCACCTCTCCACTTGTAGGTCTCAAAGATCTTCGCGGGCTTGCCGAGATTCCACTCGCTGCCCCAGAATTCCAGCCGATCTGCCGGCAGGTCATACCCGACAAGAAGCTCCTGCCAAGCTTCCAACATCTTGTTTCGATCGGCTTCCATCATCCCTCATGATATGATTACATTGCCCTTGATTGTCATAATACTTCCAATCGTGATCGAAATCTGCCTCGGCATCCAATCAGGCCGACATGGGTCGCCAGCTTGTCGATATGCGACAGCAGGTCTTTGGCGTTAGCTTCTGGTCTCGTATGAGGTTCTCCCGAAACCAGTGGGACGCCAACCAGTTGTCAGCCTGGATCGCCAGCTCGATGGTGAGACCCTCGGGGAGGGTGTCACCATGCGCCTTCATGAAGGCGTCGAACGCCTGAAGCTGTGGAATGGCGACCATGTCGTGTACTGCCAGCTGCTTTCCATCGGAGAAGATAGTCGCTTTCATTGCCCAGTTCCAGAGTCACTGTCATGTCGGACGTCAGTGTGCTGAAATCGAAATAGGCCTGATCGACAAACAGGTTTTCCAGAAGGGCGGTGAAATCCGCCTTTGCCTGTTCGGCACCGCCAGCATAGCCCGCGACGTTTTTCAAACATTGGCATGTAGCGCGTGGTCGGGACAACCAGGGCGAAATCGAGTCCCCGCCCGGCGGCGTAATCGAGTACGTCGCTTAGCCCTTTGCCGATACCAGAGGGATGGACGCCCGCCTCATCGTTGGCCTTCCAGTCCGCATGTTCGATGCCGAAACCGCGGTTTATGGCAGTGACGTTTCCTTCGCTGTCGCGCTGCACCCCGTCTGTTTCGTTCCCACCAGGATAGCGCAGCATTTCCCCAGTCATCCTGGGCAGAATATCGTTTCCCGCGATTGCGTCATCGTATTGGGCCATATCCCAATGGGCGGTCTGATTGTCGCCGAAATGCCCGGTGCGCACCGGGTTTCCGTCGTTTTCTGCGGTGTCGTGGAGCGTCACGGTGGCCACGGGCATGGTCTTTCCCCCCTTGGCCGGGGCGACAGACGGGCCGCATGTCGGACGGTTGTCGGGCAGGCGGCAGCGCGCGTCCCGGCGGTTTCACATCAACCCAAAGGTTAACAGGCTTTCCCGTGGCGTTCAATCGCGACCGCGCGGCCCCGGCAGCCGTCTTCCGGTTCTGCGCCCGATATCAAGCGGCAACGGGCGTGGCTCTTCATGCCTGGGCATTCGGCGGGCAAAGCCGCTCGCGAGCCGGCGACGTTGCCGGTCGAGGCGCGGCATGGGCCGCGTCGGGATCGGACGCACGGCAACATCCATCGGCCTGTCGGGGCGTTGCGGAACCGCTCGGCATCCCACATGGCGTTGGTCTGCCGCATCGGGGCGCCGGCGCGACGGACGATGACCTTGTCGCCGGCGAAGCGACCGGGCGACGCCGGCGCAACCGCACGGTCATCGGCGGGCAGGAACGCGACTATTCGAATTCCATGATCACCGCATCGACCGCCAGGCTGTCGCCGGGGGCGGCGTTGATTCGGGTGACCACGCCCTTGCGTTCGGCCCGCAGGACGTTCTCCATCTTCATCGCCTCGACGGTGCAGAGCGGCTGGCCCTCATACACCGCATCGCCCTCGGCCACATCGACCGACACCAGCATTCCCGGCATCGGACAAAGCAACATGTTCGATGTGTCGGGCGGTGTCCGTTCCTTCATATGGGCCGAGAGGTCGAAATGCCGCGGCGTCATCACCCGGACGTCGAGGTCGGCGCCGCGATGGCGCATCCGGAACCCCATCGGCCGCGGATCGATCCGGGTCATCATCACATCGGTATCGACCTCGAGCCGGGCGACGGTCTGGCCGGGATACCATTCCGATTCGACGCGATGCTGGTGGCCGTCCTCGAAGGTGACCGTCGCGCCTTCGGGATCGGCGTGCAGCGTCACCGGATAGGCGCGCCCGGCCAGGCCGACGATGAACGCGCTGCCAACCTCACGTTCGTGATTCGACAACCGGCCCGTCACCCTGGCGGCGCGGATCTCGCGCACCCGCCACATCGCGGCCGCGGCTGCGGCCAGTTCGCGCAGGCTCTTTTCGGGCAGGTCGGCGCCGGCGAAGCCGTCGGGATACTCCTCGGCGATGAAGGCCGTGGTGATGTCGCCCGAGACGAAACGCGGATGGTCCATCACCGCCGACAGGAAGGGCAGGTTGTGCCCGATCCCCTCGATCTCGAAACTGTCGAGCGCGAGCCGCATCTCCTTCAGCGCCTTGTCGCGGTCGGGCGCCCAGGTGCACAGCTTGGCGATCATCGGGTCGTAATAGATCGAGATTTCGCCGCCCTCATAGACGCCGGTGTCGTTGCGCACCGCATGGGCGGCGTCGACCGCTTCATGGGGCGGACGATAGCGCGTGATCCGGCCGGTCGAGGGCAGAAAGCCGCGATACGGATCCTCGGCATAGATGCGGCTTTCGATCGCCCAGCCATTGAGCGGAATGTCGGCCTGGGCAAACGGCAGCGGATGGCCGGCGGCGACCCGGATCATCTGTTCGACCAGATCGATCCCGGTGGTCAGTTCGGTGATCGGGTGTTCGACCTGCAGCCGGGTGTTCATCTCGAGGAAATAGAAGTTGCGTTCGGAATCGACGACGAATTCGACCGTCCCGGCCGAAAGTAGCCCACGGCCTGGGCCAGCGCGACCGCCTGTTCGCCCATCGCGCGGCGCGTGGCGGGGTCCAGGAACGGGCTTGGTGCCTCTTCGATGACCTTCTGGTTGCGGCGCTGGATCGAGCATTCGCGCTCGTTCAGATAGACGGCGTTGCCCTGCCGGTCGCCCAGCACCTGAATCTCGATATGGCGCGGGCTTTCGATGAATTTCTCGATCAGCATGCGGTCGTCGCCGAAGCTCGACGCCGCTTCGGATTGCGAGCTCTTGAAGCCCTGGCGCACCTCGTCGTCGGTCCAGGCGATACGCATCCCCTTGCCGCCGCCGCCGGCGCTGGCCTTGATCATCACCGGATAGCCGATATCGCCGGCCAGTTTCACCGCCGTTTCGGCATCCGCGACTTCACCCATGAAGCCCGGGATGGTCGACACGCCGGCCTCGGCGGCCAGCTTCTTCGATGCGATCTTGTCGCCCATGGCCTCGATCGCGCTGGCGGGCGGGCCGATGAAGGTCACGCCGGCGGCTTCCAGCGCCTGGGCAAAGCGGCGATTCTCGGACAGAAAGCCATAGCCGGGATGCACCGCATCGGCGCCGGTCGCGCGGATCGCGGCCATCACCCGATCGATGTCGATATAGGATTGCGCGGCCGGCGGCGGGCCGATTTCCACAGCCTCGTCGGCCATCTGGACATGCAGGGCGTGCTTGTCGGCCTCGGAATAGACCGCCACCGTCGGGATGCCCATCTTGCGCGCGCTCTTGATGACGCGGCAGGCGATCTCGCCCCGGTTGGCGATCAGGATCTTTTCGAACATTGGCGCTTCCCCTGTCCCAGGCCGGCCGCTGGCCGGACCGTGCCCGACCCGTTTGCCGTCAATCGCCGGCCTCGTCAAACAGCGACGGAAAGGCCCGCCGCGCGGCGGCCCGATCGACGCGCAGGAGGGCGTCGTAGCTTTCGGGGTCGAACGGGTCCTCGGCCGGGACCACCTCGCGCCCCAACAGCCAGGACAGCCGCCCGGCATCGAGATTGCCGCGTTCGAACGGCGCATCGCCGAAATGCTCGATCAGCGCGGCCAGAAAGGCGGCATCGGCGGCCCGGTCGGCCGGGCGCCGGTCGGCATGGCGGGCGCGTTCGATCAGCCGGGTCGGCCCGGAACTGTTGGCGCGGCGAATGGTGAACTGGAAATCGGTGCCGGGCAGGCGCGAGGGGAAACCGCGATGCTTTTCCATCTGCCCACGCATGAATGCGGGGCGGGCCAAGGGCCCGCCCCAAGCTGCGGTCGGGCAACGGTGAGGGCCGGATGTTCGGCCCGACCGTACCCAACCGGTTGCTGGGAGTATCCGCGGGCCGAGGCCCGCAGGCCCCTATCAGAACTTGGTCATCGCGGGTTCGGCCGGAACCGGCTCGACGATCACGACGGGTTCGGGCTGCTGCTGGGCGCAAGCGGCGGCCAGAGCGACGATGCCGGCCAGAAAGGTCAGCTTCAGGGTCTTGGTCATACGTTTCTCTCCTTACGTTTCGCGGGCGCGGGGTCGGGCCCCACCTGCCGAACGCACGCTACGTCATCGCGGTCAAGACGAAAAGTGCCTTTTGCAACATGGGCGCGGGGTGATGCGCAATCGCATCATATCGGACTCAGGGCCGCCGCGCGATGGCATCGATCTCGACCAGCGCGCCAAGGACCAGCGCGGTGACACCCACCGTGGTGCGCGCCGGCAGGCGGTTTTCGGGGAAGAAGCGCCGGTAGGTGGCGTTGAAGGCGGCATAGTCGCGGTCGAAATGCGTCAGGAAACAGCGGCACTGCAGGATGTGATCAAGGCCAAGGCCCAGCTCGCGCAAAACGAGGTGCAGATTTTTCATCACCCGCACGGTCTGCGCTTCGATGCCATCGGGCAGGGGCGTCGTCCGGCGCTGCCGGATCGGTCGGCATCTGGCCGGTGAGAATCACCCAGCCGTCGGATTCCACGGCATGGGAGAACGGCGCGACGGGCGCGGGGCGGCGGGGAGGAGGTGGAAGGCGGGGTCGGTCATGCGCTGTGCCTCCGGGCAGGAACCCGCGCGATGCGCCAGCATCGGGCACGCGCCCGCCCGCCCCATCGGCGGGCGCGTTCCGCACCCGCCCGGGCGGGCGCTTTGATCGAAAACGGGGGCGGGTGCGCCCGCGCGATCTGCACAAGCATGTTCAGCCCCCCAGGAAAGCGGTCAATCCTGCACCAACGATGGCGCCCGCAATAGCTGCAACAGCGCCAATGGCACCGACCAGCAGTGTCAACTTTGCCGGTTCTGTTGAAACGACCGCCTTTCCAGTTCGGCCCTCGCGAGAACCTGCATATCCTTGTAAAGGCGGCCTTGGTTCTGCTCATCGAATGTAAGGGTAAAGCGCATTAGACCTTCCGACACAGATTTCATCTGCTTCATCGCAGCCGAAAACCCCTCATAAGACCGGATATCGTTGGCCTCGGTAATATCCTGAAGTTGCCCCATCTTTCCCTCACAACGGAATATTGTCGTGCTTCTTCCACGGGCTTCGCCAGCTCCTTCGTCCGCAGGCTGGCAAACGCCCGGCAGACCCGGCGGCGGGTCGATTGCGGCTGGATCACCTCGTCGATGAAGCCGCGTTCGGCGGCGATGAAGGGGCTGGCGAAGCGATCCTCGAAATCCTTCGTATGGGCGGCGATCTTGTCGGGGTCATTGAGATCGGCGCGATGCAGGATTTCCACCGCGCCCTTCGCCCCCATCACCGCAATCTCGGCGCTCGGCCAGGCATAGTTGAAATCGCCGCGCAGATGTTTCGACGCCATCACCACATAGGCCCCGCCATAGGCCTTGCGGGTGATCACCGTGACCTTGGGCACCGTCGCCTCGCCATAGGCAAACAGGAGCTTCGCACCATGCTTGATGACGCCGTTATATTCCTGGCTGGTTCCGGGCAGAAAGCCCGGCACGTCGACAAAGGTCAGGATCGGAATGTCGAAGCAATCGCAGAACCGCACGAAACGGGCGCCCTTGCGCGCCGAATCGATGTCGAGCACGCCCGCCAGCACCAGCGGCTGATTGGCCACCACGCCCACGGTGCGGCCTTCGAGCCGAATGAAACCGGTGACGATGTTGGGCGCGAAATCGGCCTGGATTTCCAGGAAATCCTGCTCGTCCGCGACCTTCAGGATCAGCTCCTTCATGTCGTAGGGCAGGTTGGGATGATCGGGGATCAGCGTGTCGAGCGCCGGTTCGACCCGGTCGGGCGAATCGTAGAACGGCCGCTCGGGCACGCCGTCGCGGTTCGAGGCCGGCAGGAAATCGATCAGCCGCCGGGTCTCGGCCAGCGCCTCCATGTCGTTGTCGAAGGCGGCATCGGCGACCGAGGATTTCGAGGTATGGGTCTTGGCGCCGCCCAGTTCCTCGGCGGTGACGATCTCGTTCGTCACGGTCTTCACCACATCGGGGCCGGTCACGAACATGTAGGAGGATTCGCGCACCATGTAGATGAAATCGGTCATCGCCGGCGAATAGACCGCACCGCCGGCGCAGGGCCCCATGATCAGGCTGATCTGCGGCACCACGCCCGAGGCGAGGATGTTGCGCTGGAACACCTCGGCATAGCCGGCAAGGCTGTTGACGCCTTCCTGGATGCGAGCGCCGCCCGAATCGTTGATCCCGATCACCGGGGCGCCGTTCTGCATCGCCATGTCCATGATCTTGCAGATCTTGGCGGCATGGGTTTCCGACAGCGACCCGCCGAAGACGGTGAAATCCTGGCTGAACACATAGACCATGCGGCCGTTGATCGTGCCCCAGCCGGTGACCACGCCGTCGCCCCAGGGTCGGCTCTTTTCCATGCCGAAATCGGTGCAGCGATGGGCGACAAACATGTCGAACTCTTCGAAGGAGTCCGGGTCGAGCAGCACCTCGACGCGTTCCCGCGCCGTGAGCTTGCCCTTGCCGTGCTGGGCGTCGATCCGGCGCTGGCCGCCGCCAAGCCGGGCCGCCGCGCGGCGCTCTTCGAGTTCGTGCAGGATGTCCTTCATGCCGCGCCCCTTCTGTCCGGTTTCAACGGTGATAGCGGGCGGGCGGCGGACGGAAAAGTCCCAAAGCCCGCCAGATGCCAAAGCGCCATGCACGCGCCCCGTTGCGCCAACGCCGGGGCCCGTGACCGCTATCCGCCGCCCTGCCCCGCCACGGCATCCGGGCTGGCGCCCCGACCCTGCCCGGCGCCGCAGACCGGGCAACCCGGGCGCGGGCGCGTCGCCACCATCCGGGTTTCGCCCCACAGCCCATCATAAAGCTGCAAGCGGCCGCGCAAGCCCGCACCGGCCCCCGCGATCAGCTTGACCGCCTCGAGCGCCATCATCGACCCGATCACCCCGGGCAGGGCGCCGACCACACCGGCCTCGGCGCAGCTGGGCGCCAGCCCCGGCGCCGGTGCCTCGGGAAAGACGCAGGCATAGCATGGCCCGCCGCGGGCCGGGTCGTAGAGCGAAAGCTGGCCCTCCCACTGCGCGATGGCGCCCGAGATCAGCGGAATGCCGGCCGCCACCGTCGCGGCATTGACCAGCGTGCGGGTCTCGAAGCTGTCCGAGCCGTCGAGCACAAGGTCGTAATCGGCGAACAGATCGGCCGCGATCGCGTCGGTCAGCCGCCGGTTGTACGGCCGCACCGCGACATGCGGGTTGAGCGCGGCGAGCGTGGCCCGTGCGCTGAAGACCTTGGCGGTGCCCTGGCGGGCATCGGTGTGGATCACCTGCCGCTGCAGGTTCGACACCGACACGGTGTCGTCGTCGATCACCCCCAGCGTGCCGACCCCCGCCGCCCCAAGATACAAGAGCGCCGGCGCGCCGAGCCCGCCGGCACCGACGACCAGCACCCGGGCCTGCTTCAGCCGGCGTTGCCCGGGCCCGCCGATCTCGCGCAGGACGATATGGCGCGCATAGCGGTCAAGCTCGCTGTCCGACAGGACACCCGGTTGGGGCGGCATCCCCCCGCCGGGGCCACGCGACGACGCAGCAGGCGCAGGCCCCAGACATAGGCGATCGCGACCCCGGCCGCGCCAAGCAGGATTGCCCAGGCCCGCGCCGACCCGCCGGTCGCCGCGCGCAGCGGATTTTCGGGCGGCAGGGCCAGCTGGACGAACAGGACCGCGGCAAGAAGCATGACGAGCACCGCCACCCTTGCGGCCACCGACGCGCCGAGCGCCCGGCCGACAAACCACAGCCCGGCTGCGACCAGCAGCACCCACAGCATCAGTGCCGCCCCGTGGAGCCGAAACCGCCCTCGCCACGGGCCGATGGGGAAAGCGCCTCGACAAGGGTGAAACGGACCTGCACCACCGGGGCGACGATCATCTGCGCGATGCGCATCCCATGCGCGATGGTGAAGGGGGCGTCGCCGAAATTGACCAGCAACACCCCGAGCGGCCCGCGATAATCCGAATCGATGGTGCCCGGCGTGTTCGGCAGGGTGATGCCATGGTCGCGCGCCAGGCCCGAGCGCGGCCGGATCTGCATTTCGAACCCGGCAGGAATCTCGACGCGGAAACCGGTCGGCACGATCTCGCGTGCCATCGGCGCCAGCACCAGACCCTGGTCCCGGGCATCTGGCGGGAAATTTGCCCGGATATCCGCACCCGCCGCGCCGGCCGTGGCATAGGCCGGCAAAGCGATCGCGTGATCCGCCCAGGCTTCGCGCAGCAGTTTCAGGACCGGTCGCAACGCCGTCCCTTTCGCCTTGGCCCAAATATCCCCGCCGGAGGCATGAAATCTATGCTCCCAGCGCATCCGCGATGCGCCGCGCCAGACGCCGTGCCACCGCATCCTTGGTCATCCGCGGCCAGGCCTCGGCGCCCGATTCGGTGATCAGGGTCACGGCATTCTCCGCCCCGCCCATGATCCCGGTTTCCGGACTGACATCGTTGGCGAGCATCCAGTCGCAGCCCTTGCGCGCGCGCTTTGCGGTGGCCTGGGCGATCACGTCGTCGGTCTCGGCGGCGAAACCGATCACCAGCGCCGGCCGACGATCCCGCGCCATTTGCGCGACCGTGGCCAGAATGTCGGGGTTCTCGGCCAGTTCCCAAACCGGCGGGGCGCCATCCGCCGTCTTCTTCGTCTTCGCGGCGCCGGCATTCGTCACATGCCAGTCGGCCACCGCCGCAGCGAACACCGCGGCATCGGCCGGCAGCGCGGCTTCCACCGCGGCCAGCATCGCGCGCGCCGTTTCCACCCGAGTGACGGCAACGCCCTGGGGCGCGGGCACCCTGGCCGGACCGGTGACGAAGCTGACCCTGGCGCCAAGCCCCGCAAGCGCCCCGGCAATCGCACTGCCCTGCGCGCCCGAGGACCGGTTGGCGATATAGCGCACCGGGTCGATCGGCTCATGCGTTGGGCCCGAGGTGACGACGATATGGCGGCCTTGCAACGGGCCGGTCCCAAGCGCCGCTTCGATCGCCGTCGCGATATCGGCCGGCTCGGCCATCCGGCCCGGGCCGAACTCGCCGCAGGCCATGGCGCCGGTCCCCGGGCCCACCATCCGCACGCCATCGGCCAGCAGGGTCGCCAGGTTGCGCCGGGTCGCCGGGTGCTGCCACATCCGCACATTCATCGCCGGCGCGATCAGCACGGGCTTGTCGGTGGCCAGCAGCAGCGTCGAAGCCAGATCGTCGGCATGGCCGGCGGCCATCTTCGCCATCAGATCGGCGGTGGCGGGCGCGACGACCACCAGATCGGCGGCGCGGCTGAGTTCGATGTGACCCATCTCGGCCTCGTCGGTCAGATCGAACAGATCGCGATAGACCTTGCGCCCGGCCAGGGCCGCGACCGATAGCGGGGTGACGAATTGCGCGCCCGCGCGGGTCACAACGGGGGTCACCTTGGCCCCGGCCTCGGTCAATCGCCGGATCAGATCGAGGCTCTTATAGGCCGCGATCCCGCCCGCGATGATCAACAGAATGCGTTTTCCGGCCAGCATGGCGCCCTCCTATCGGGGTGCCTACGCCGCGCGCTCCGTGCCTGCAAGCGCGCACCCCTGGCCGGCGCGCCAGAGTTTTCTAGAAAACTCTGTCTTTTCAGGATTTTCTAGAAAATCCTGCCTGCGTCGGCCCCGATTGCGTCGCTTGACGGAAGCGTCTGGTACAGGTAGCCGGCCCGGCAGGGATAACTTCGCCGAGGACGCACACGATGGCGGATAGGAAGATTGTTGGCGGATCGTTCGGGATCGGTGGCCGCGTGATAGTGATAGTGAAGCGCGACCAGTTCTTGGCAAAGGCAAAACACGGCGAGATCGTTTCAACCTAAGAAACGTCTGAAGAACCTGGCGTTCTGGGTGGGTTGGGATAGACTGGTCCGGAGGATGAAGGAGCCCCGCCGGTGCCGAAACAGCCTGCCCTGCCGCGCCTGAGCCACACGATGAAGAAGAAGGTGACGCGGCGGGAGGCGTTCCTTTCCGAGATGGAGGCGGTGGTGCCGTGGACGCGCCTTCTGGCGCTGATCGAACCGCATTATCCGAAGGCCGGGCCGCAGGGCGGGCGCCCGCCGATGCCGCTGGAAGTGATGCTGCGGGTCCATTTCCTTCAGCAGTGGTATGCGCTCAGCGATCCGATGGCGGAGGAGAGCCTCCATGACAGCGAGGCGATGCGGCATTTCGCGGGCATCGAGCCTGGTGATGACCGCATCCCGGATGAGACGACCATCCTCAACTTCCGCCACCTTCTGGAGCGACATGGGCTGACGGAGGCGCTCTTCGCCGCGGTGAATACGCATCTCGCCGACAAGGGGATCGCGCTGCGCTCGGGCACGCCGGTCGATGGTGAGGGGGCGAGCGCCATGGGTTCGAGCGAGCCCCCGAACAGCATCGATGCGCCATTCTGCGCTACGATTGATCCACTGGATCAATCGCTTGACGCTTGAATTCGACGAAGAACAAGGCCAGGGCCCGCGATCCCGAGATGTCGTCCACCAGGAAGGGCAACGACTGGTACTTCGGCATGAAGGCGCATGTCGGCGTGGATGCCAGCAGCGGTGTCACGCCGAAGGCGTGCCCCTGGCACGACGTGCACAGCCTGCAGACCACCACGGCCAAGACCCACGACGCCCGGGTGTGGGACGACCTCCTGCACGGCGCGGAGACGTCGGTCTGGGCGGAGTTGCCATTGGCGCGCCATTGGTCCGAGCGACAATGGCGACGGCTATGTCAGCGCGGCGCGGGAGGCCGCGTTCGCGGGCCCCGGCAAGTTCTGGGGCGTGATGAGGAAGGCCCCCAAAGGGCGGCCGGCTCGACCCGATCGAAGAGGACATCAACCGGCTCATCGCCAGGGTGCGGGCACGGGTCGAACATCCCTTTCGCGTGATCAAGCGCCCGTTCGGCTACCTGAAGACGCGCTACCGCGGGCTGGCGAAGAACCGGGCGCAACTGTTCACGCTGTTCGCCCCCGGCAACCTGTTCCTGGTCCGACGACGGCTGCAGGGTGAGCGTTCGGCAAACCCGCTCTGACGGCCAATAGAGTGTGCTGATAATGTCCATTATTGATAGTGGACATTGTGAGGCGCGTGATGGCGGCGAAGAAAGGGAGCAAGAAGCGGTTCTGGTCGGATGATGAGAAGCGGTCGATCTGCTTGCAGACCAAAGTGTCGGGTGTCTCGGTGGCCCAGGTTGCGCGGCGTTATGCGATGAACGCGAACCTGATCCACAACTGGCTGCGCGATCCGCGGTTTGCGCCTGAGGACGCCGCGCCCGAGAGTGCGGCGACGGACTTTCTGCCCGTTGAGATTGCGGGATCTCTGGACGGCGCACCTGGCCTTGCACCGGGCGCGCCACTGTCTGCGCAACGTGTGGACATCACCCTGTCGGACGGTCGGCGGATTTTGGTTGAAGGCACGACGGCGTTGTCGGCGGTTCTGACGCTCGTCGAGGGGCTGATGCCGTGATCCCAATGCCGTCGAACACGCGGGTGTGGTTGGCGGCCGGCGTGACCGACATGCGGCGGGGCTTCAATACGCTCGCGGCTCAGGCCGAGAAGGTTTTGGAGCTTGATCCCTATTCCGGCCATCTGTTCGTGTTCCGTGGTCGGCGTGGCGACCTGTTGAAGATTATCTGGTGGGATAACCAAGGCGCTTGTTTGTTCTCCAAGCGCCTTGAGAAAGGCCGTTTCGTATGGCCTGCTGCAAAGGACGGCAAGGTCAGGGCTTAGGCTCAAGTTTCAAGTGCAACACCTGAAGCCCGCAGGGCATAGGATGTTGCGATGGACAGACGAAACAAGCACCTCAACAGTGAGGAACGTGGCGTGATTTTCGCCGAGCATCAACGGGGCAATAGTCAGCGAGGTATTGGTCGACTTCTCGGCCGGCCCGCGAGCACGATCAGCCGGGAGCTTGCGCGTGGTCGTCAGGACGATGGTGGTTACTGCCCGCAGGCGGCGAGGCGCGTCTATGATGAGCGCCGCGCACGCTGTCGGCGCAAGCGCAAGCTGGTCGAGGGGGACGACCTCTACCGCTTCGTTCACGGCAAGCTTGTACATCTGCGCTGGTCTCCCGAGCAGATCGCGAACAGACTGCGGCGCATGAAACCCGATGACCCTGCTGCCCATGTCAGCCATGAGACGATCTATGCTGCGATTTACGCGCAGCCCCGTGGCGGCCTGAAGGATGCGATGATCGAGGCGTTGCGGCAATCAAAACCAAAACGTGGGAACAAGCGTAGAACGGCGGCTGCTTCCTCTATGGTTCCGGAAACATTGCGTATTATCAACCGTCCGGAGGAGGTCGAAGCACGCCTGGTACCGGGACATTGGGAGGGCGACCTGATCAAGGGCGCCTTCAATCGCTCGTCGGTGGGCACGCTGGTCGAGCGTAAGACCCGGTTTGTTGTTCTCTGCAAAATGGACGGCAACGGCGCAGAGGCGGCGCTGGAAAGTTTCTCACGGCAGATGAAACGTCTGCCCGCAGCCCTGCGCAAGAGCATGACCTATGATCGGGGATCCGAGATGGTGTGTCACCCCGAACTCGCCCGACGGCTGAAGATCGACATCTGGTTCTGCGATCCTCATGCGCCGTGGCAGCGAGGCTCGAACGAGAACACAAACGGCCTGCTGCGCCAGTTCATGCCCAAGGGCACAGACCTCGGAAGCGTCAGCCAGACCTGGCTCAACGATGTCGCCGCGCTGATGAACAACCGCCCGAGGAAAACCCTCGGGTGGAGAACACCCGCCGAAGCCATGGCCGACGAAATCGCGGCCTTCAAATCAACCGTTGCACTTGATATTTGAATCCAAGGGGTGACAGCGGCACAATTGTCCATGCTGCTGGAAGGTATTGACTGGCGGATGCCGCATAAGACGTGGCGCCCGCTGAGTGTTTGGTAATGCAATAAATACAAGCCTTTGATCGCTTTAGGGATTCACGTTTGGTCCTTGAAGTGGTATGGAATGGGGATGCTGAAAGATCTCGATATCACCCCTGAAGACCCCGCCGAGCTGAGGGCGGTGAACCGCCTTCTGGCCAATGAGGTCAAGGCTCTGAGCCTCAAGGTCGAGCAACTTCAGCACCAGCTTCACGGCGCCAACCGCCATCGCTTTGGCAGCAAATCCGAAGGTCTCGACCAACTCAATCTCGATCTGCTCGAAGATGCCGAGATCGTCGAGGCGGCTGAGGCGCAGGCCAAGCCACCATCCCCGACAAAGGATGCTGAGAAGCCAAAGCGTCAGCACAGCCGCAAGCCCTTGCCAGATCATCTGGACCGGGAAGATGAGGAGCTGTCGCCCGGGCGATAAATGCGGTCGCTGCGGTGGCGCTCTGCGCACTTTGGGCGAGGATGTGACCGAAGAACTGGAATATGTGCCAGGACGCTTCAAGGTGAAGCGGATCATTCGTCCGCGCAAAGCCTGTTCGTGCTGCGAAGCCATCGTGCAATCGCCATTTGTGGATCGGCATGCAAAATTGACCCTCATCTTGGGATGATCGGCGTCCAAAAGTGACCCCCCTGATACTTCTGCTCAGAAGCTTCCTCTGGAACGAGAGGGAGCAGTCAGGGGATGTTGGTTGTGGAGACGATCGCGAAGATCAGGCGGGCGCATTTCGTCGATGGCAAGTCGATCAAGCAGATTTGCCGGGAGCTGCGGGTGTCGCGGAACACGGTGCGCAAGGTCATCCGATCGGGCGCGACCGAGTTCACCTACGATCGCACGACTCAGCCCCGACCGAAGATTGACCCCTGGCGATCGGATCTGGACGCGATGCTGGCCGAGAATGCCCGGCGACCGAAGCGGGAGCGTCTGACCGTCATTCGGATCTACGAAGAGCTGCGGAACCGCGGCTATGGCGGCGGCTATGATGCCATTCGGCGCTACGCGGCCGGTTGGTCGAAGGTGGCGCAGGAAGCCTCGGCCAGTGCCTATGTTCCGCTGAGCTTCGATGCGGGCGAGGCCTACCAGTTCGACTGGAGCCATGAGATCGTGATCCTCGATGGCGTGACGGTGACGGTCAAGGTGGCCCATGTCCGCCTGTGTCACAGCCGGATGCCGTTCGTGCGGGCCTATCCCCGCGAGACGCAGGAGATGGTGTTCGATGCCCATGACAGGGCGTTCGCCTTCTTCGGCGGCGCCTGCGCGCGGGGCATCTACGACAACATGAAGACGGCGGTGGACACGATCTTCGTGGGCAAGGATCGCGCCTACAATCGCCGTTTCCAGCAGATGTGCGGACATTACCTGGTCGATCCGGTGGCGTGCACACCGGCGTCGGGCTGGGAGAAGGGGCAGGTTGAGAACCAGGTGGGCGTGCTCCGCCGACGGTTCTTCGTGCCGCGGCCGAAGTTCAAATCCTTTGCCGAGCTGAATGCCTGGCTCGGGGACCGGTGCATTGCCTATGCCAAGGCGAACCGGCACCCCGACATTCCGGACAAGACGATCTGGGAGGTGTTCGAAGAGGAGCGGTCGAGCCTGGTGCCGTATGTCGGTCCGTTCGATGGATTCCACGCCGTCCCGGCGTCGGTGTCCAAGACCTGCCTCGTGCGCTTCGACAAGAACCGCTACTCGGTCGACGCCCGTGCGGTCGGGCGGCCCGTCGAGAATGAGCCATTGTGCGCCATTGGTTCGAGCACAATGGCGAATGCCTATGCCGACCGCCTGGAATGCTGGCAGGACGGTCAGGTCGTGGGGCGGCATGAGCGCGCCTTCGGTCGCGGCAAGACGATCTACGATCCGCTTCATTACATCCCGGTTCTGGCGCGCAAACCAGGCGCCTTGCGCAACGGAGCCCCCTTCAAGGACTGGGACCTGCCACCGGCCCTGCGCCGGGTTCAGCGCAAGCTCGAACGCCAGCCCGGCGGCGACCGGCAGGTGGTCGAGATCCTCGGGGCCGTGCTCACCGACGGGCTGGAGGCCGTCGAAGCCGCCTGCTCCGAGGCTTTGGCCCACAACGTCCATTCCGCCGGCGTCGTTCTGAACATCCTGGCGCGTCGCCGCGAACCGCCACCGCCCCTGACAATCACGACGCCGGATGCACTGAAGTTGGGCCGCGAGCCCGCGGCCAATTGCGATCGCTACGACAGCCTGAGGAGAACCGCGAATGGAACGATCACAGGTGCTGGACGCCATGGGTCAGCTGAAGCTTTACGGCATGAGGACGGCCTACGACGAGATCATCGCCACGGCGGTGAAGCGACAGCACGAACCCCAACGGATCATCGGCGATTTGCTGACCGCCGAGATCAGTGAGAAGCAGGCGCGCTCGATCAAGTACCAGATGACCATCGCCAAGTTGCCGCTGGCTAAGGAGATCAAGGAGTTCGACTTCGAGGCGGCCGAGGTCAACGAGACCCTGATCCGGGATCTGGCCACCGGAGACTTCCTCGATCATCAACGCAACCTCGTGCTGATCGGCGGCACCGGCACAGGAAAGACCCATCTCGCGGTCAGCATCGCGCGCGCCTGCATCAGAAACGGCCGCCGGGGCCGGTTCTTCAACGTCGTCGATCTGGTCAATAAGCTCGACGCGGAAGCCCGGGCCGAACGGCAGGGCCGCACCGCAGACCTGATCTCCCGCCTGGACTTCCTGATCCTGGACGAACTCGGCTATCTTCCGTTCGCCCAGACCGGCGGTCAGCTCCTGTTCCATCTGATCAGCAAGCTCTACGAGCGCACCTCGATCATCGTGACGACAAACCTGGCGTTCGGCGAATGGCCCACCGTCTTCGGAGACGCGAAGATGACCACCGCGCTGCTCGACCGCCTGACCCATCACTGCGAGATCGTCGAGACCGGGAACGAAAGCTGGCGCTTCAAAAACCGGGCATAGCGCAAACCGAACCCCCGCTGGCCCGCCGCCGCTGCGTTACATGAGGACTACGCAGCGCCGGGCCAGCTTAGCTCCAGGGGGTCAATTTTGGGCGCCGATAAGGGGTCACGATTCAATGCCGATTGACACGCCATTCGCCATTGTCGCTCGGACCAATGGCGCGACAAGGCTCATCATCGCGCCCCATCGAACGCGGGCGGCCAGGACCCGGCTTGCTGGCCCATGTTCTGGTTAGCAAATATGCCGATCACCTGCCGCTCTATCGCCTGAGCCAGATATTTGCCCGTGAAGGCGTTGATATTGATCGCTCCACCATGGCCGACTGGGTTGGTCGCTCAACAACCCTGCTGGAGCCACTCGCGGATGCGATTGGGCGGATCGTGCGGCGCGGCCCGGCGCTTTTTGCCGACGACACCCCGGTAAAGATGCTGGCCCCCGGCAACAAGAAGACCAAAACGGCGCGGGTCTGGACCTATGTGCGTGACGAACGCCCTTGGGCCGGTCAGTCGCCACCTTGCGCGTGGTACCAGTTCACGGTGGACCGCAAGGGGGAGCATCCCGTCTCTCACCTCTTGGGCTACAAGGGCTGGGTGCATGCGGATGGGTGAAGCCCGGTTCGCGCAGCGACAATCGGTCCGGGGGGGCTGTTGAATAACCTCGGTCATGTAGCTGGGAGCGGCGTCCACCGGGCGCAGCGTCCCGCAGGCGTGCGGTGGATAAGGAATGTGGCGATGGCCGATTTCTTGAGGTTCATGGCGATGGCGGTCAGGAGGGCCTGTATCTTCGTGTTTTCGAGACCCCTGCGGATGGCTCTGTTCAGTCCATGAAGCGTCTTGGCGGTGCCGTGTGTGCCTTCCACTCGCCAGCGGTGGCGGGAGTAGATCGCGTGTTCTTCGTCACCCCATGCCGTGCGATTGCGCCGGGCCCGCAGGATAGTCGCATGGTTGGCGACGATATGCACCCGACGGGATGGCACACCTTGCGGCAGGCACTGCGCCTTGAGAGGGCAACGCGCGCAGTCGCGCCGGTCGGCACGATACCACTTGCCGGATTTCGTGCTGTTACGGGGTTTGAGCCGCTTCTTCGCCGGACACCGGACAACGTCGTGATGGGGATCGAACTTGAATCGCCCGGTCGCAAAGCCCTTCGCGCCCCTGCGGCGCGTGGTGCGAAGGGGCGGAATGACCGCTTCGATCTGGCGTCGTTCAAGCGCGGCGTATACCCGCCCCACGCCATGGATCGTGCCCGCCGTGATCCGGTCCGGGGGAGCCCCAACTGTGTCTTCGATGGCGTCGAGGCGCTCTTCGAACCGGCCCGTGTCATGCTGTTCACCGGTCACAATCTCGTCGTGCCGAAGGCACGCCTGCGGCGTGACATCGACCACGACGCCTTCCTGGTCATCCACCGCCGTGTGCTGCTTGCAGGTTGGCCGCAACGGCGCCTTCGACGACGTTGCCGTCGCCAGCGGTTTCTCGAACCGGTGGCGCAACCGCTGGCAACTCGCATCCGGATCCGTGCGGCAAAGCTTCTTGAACGCGCCGCTCGTGCGCGCATCCCGCTCGGTGTTATTGGCCTTCTCCACCGCATCGAGATGGCGCGCGACCCGTGCATCCATACTGACATTCGCCCGGATCAGACTGGCATCGATGCGGACCGTCTCGGTCGAAACAAGCCCGGCCAACCGGCACTGCTGCACAACACGGACAAAGACCCGGCGAAAGACGTCTTCGCCCCAGCGTTGGCGGATGCGCGTCAGCGAGGAATGATCCGGCAGGGCCTCGTGCAGCGCGTAGCCGA